>Ga0255338_1000025_pt1 | contig 646740 bp, 559 predicted proteins | sample MeOH1_35cm_T4_19_FD_203715 | JGI IMG/M metagenome (GOLD analysis project Ga0255338, IMG submission 203715) | Sandy soil microbial communities from University of British Columbia, Vancouver, Canada - MeOH1_35cm_T4_195 | ecosystem: Engineered > Artificial ecosystem > Sand microcosm >...
CACGTCGACGAAACTCACCGGGTTGTCCAGCGTGTCCACGTCGCTGATGCTCAGCGTGCCGCTGGCCGTCTGCGTGCCGTCTTCGGCCACCGTGCCGATCACCACCCCGCCCAGCACCGGCGCGTCATTCACCGGATTGAGAGGAAACGTCCCTGCTATCGGCAGACTCTCTGCTCCATTCCATGCAATCTCATCCCCCCCCCCAGAATTCCTCGTCCCAAATCGATACCCCAAAGGCTCAATGGTCTCGGCAATTCTCAATAGTTGAACGAAGGAATGGCCATCATCGGATCTTCCAAACAGGGTCGGTCTGCCTGCAGATGTCTCTTCCAGCAGCCGATCAAGACTGCTGCCTTCTGCGAGCGCACGGGCAATGTCTTCCAACTCGCCGCCTCGTCCTGGCATCAGAGCGGCTTCCTTGGCATCTGCGGCCCTGTCGCCGAACACCATGCCGTCCAGAGTCACCGACTCCTTGTCACGCAGGAAATAGGCTGTGCCATTGTTGAAGGCGAGTTCAACGCGCCCATTAGCGGACGTCTGAATCACTTCGCCTTCGTACACAGGATCGCCCACCCTGAGTTGACGCACGACCCCGTCCGCGTTTTTGGCAAACACCTGGCCTTCGACCGAGGCGACTTTGCCGATCACATTTCCAACTTGGCTGGTACTGTCGCCAAAAACCCTTCCATCCACGGTGACACTCTCGTTGTCACGGGCAAAGTAGGCGGTGCCGTCCCTGAAGGCGAGTTCGACATGGCCGCCCGGAGTCGCCTGGATCACATCGCCTTCGTACACCGGATCACCCACCTTGAGCGCGCGCATGATTCCGTCCGGGCCTTTGGCGAAAGCCTGCCCCAGGACCGATGCGACTTTACCGATGACGTTATCTGATTCAGCCATGATGATTGCTCCGGACGCGACTATGGAATGCTGGACACTCTACCCGTCGGGTTCGGTGACCGCTATTGGACCAAAGGACAGTATCGGGAGGGGCGGATCAGGACGGCCACTGGCCGTTGACGATCAGGGCCAGGTGGAGCCTGTCGCGCGCGTTAAGTTTCTGGAAAATCGAGCCGATGTGGGCTTTTACGGTGCGTTCCGTGATTCCCAGTTGGCGGGCGATTTCCTTGTTGCTGGATCCGTTGGCGACCGCGCGGGCGACTTCCTGCTCGCGCCCTGTCAGTGTCGCCAGACGATCCATAACAACAGGGCTTGTTGCACCGTGTGGCAGGCTGGCCGCGGATGTTCTCGCCATCGCCGCCTGAGTAGATGCGAGCAGCCTCTGCATCAAGGTTTCACCAATCCACAGTCCACCCGCCTGAACCACGCTTGCCACCTGACGCAGGTTGGCCGCCGTCGCATGAGCATTGCAGTAACCACGGATGCCAGCGGAAAACAGTGCCAATGCCTGTTCGCTGTCGAGCTGGTTGGCCAGTACGATTACCCGGACGTCGCCCACTGAGTTGCGCAACTCGGCAAGCTGCTCAGGCCCCGGCCGCGCCTCGTCCAGACGCAACCAAACCAGCGTTGCGGCAGTCAAGGACTTGATTTCAGTGCCTCGAGCAAGCACGGAGGCCTTCGGGAATGCCTCCAGCCAGCGCGGTAGCGTTTGTCCCGACTGAGACACGAACAGGTGGCGAGCGGAGCCCGGCGAGCGCGGCGACACGGGAATTAACGCTCGGTCAGAGCCCCCTGCTTGGCCCTGAGTACCGGTTTCAGCAAGTAGGCAAGGATGCTCTTCTGGCCGGTGATGATATCGACCTCGGCCACCATGCCGGGGATGATCGGCAAATTGGCGCCAAGAGAGGGCTTGTTGGTACGTACTTTGACGAGGAAGAAGGTATTGCCTTTGTCATCCGTGATGGAGTCCGCGCCGATGTGCTCCAGTTTCGCCTCCAAACCGCCATATGTGGAAAAGTCATAGGCGGTGAATTTGACTATCGCCGGCTGACCGGGACTCAGGAAGGCTATGTCCTTTGGGGCCACCTTGGCTTCCAGAATCAGCGCGTCATCGAGCGGAACGACCTCGACCAGGTCCCGGCCAGGCTGGACCACACCGCCCACCGTATTGACCAGTAAGCGCTTGACCGTTCCCTTCACCGGCGAACGGATCGCGGCATGCTTCACCTTGTCCGCGAGCGCTACCCCGCCTTCGGTAAAAGCATTGAGCTTGGCCATGGTCTCCGCCAGTTCCCGGCGCACTTCATTGCGGGCATTGAGTTCGACTTCCTCGATCTTGCGCGAAGCCTCGGCCATCGCCGCCTGCGACCGCAAGATCTGCGCCGCCGCCATGTCGCGCTCGCCGCGAAAACGGGAGGTATCGCGCTCCAGACGCAGCAACTCGACTTCCGATACCGCGCCCGAATTGATCAGAGGCTTGGTAACGGCCAACTCCTTGGCCGTGAGTTCGTAGGCCTGCGAAGCCTGTTCGCGCTTGGCGCGCATTTCCGAAAGCTCCTGCTGGCGCTGCACCAGTTGTTCCCGGGCAATCGAGATCTGCGCCGACACATTGGACCTCGCCGTCTCGTACAGGCGCTGCTCGTCCTGAACGGTCTTCGGATCCTCGATCAGGACTTCCGGCGGCGGAACGAAGGGCAGGCCTTCCGACAGCGCGCGCAGACGCGCAACCTTGGTGGTCAGCGCCAGGTATTGCGAGCGGTTTTCACGTACCGAGGATTCGAAGCGCGTCGGGTCTACGCGCAGCAGAGTTTGGCCGGTCTCGACCACCTGCCCTTCCTTGACGTTTATTTCCGCGACTATGCCGCCATCCATGCTCTGCAGGATCTGGATCTGGCTGGATGGAATCACCTTGCCCTCGCCCTTGGTGATCTCGTCGACCTGGGCAACGGCGGTCCACATGATGAACAGCGCCAGAGAGATCAGAATGGTTTTGATCAATATCCTTGCGCGCAGGGGCTCCTGATGGATCATGAAATAATCCGCGTCCTGAACGAAATCCGAGTCGCGTGCTTCGGGATCCTCTTTCCAGTCCGCCAACCAGCGATCGACGCGCGGTTGAATCCTGACCCGGATCGACTCGAGCCAGTGGTGAACCTTGCCCAGCGCCCCCGTCAGCCGTTGCAGCAGGAGCGGATAGTTCATGTTGCTCTCCCGACACGGCCGGCCTGGAGCGACTCGACGACCTGCTGCCTGGGCCCATCGGTCACCACCCGGCCATCATCAATGACGATCATGCGTTCAGCCAGGTCGATCAGACTCAATCGGTGAGTCACGATGATCATGGTCTTGTGCTGCATGAAGCGGCTCAGTCTGGCCTTGAAGTGGCTTTCCGAGGTGAAATCCATCGAACTGGTCGGCTCGTCGAGCAACAATACCGGCGGATCGAGAAGTACCGCCCGGGCGATGGCCACTCCCTGACGCTGGCCACCGGACAGCGAAGCGCCGCGCTCGCCGATAACCATGTCATAGCCCTGTGGATGCCGGTTGACAAACTCCGTCAGACCGCCAACTTCCGCTGCAGTGACGACAGCCAGATCGTCGGCGTAGGGCGCCCGCAGCGCGACATTGTCGCGCAGGCTGCCATAGAACAACAGCGTATCCTGTTCCACGTAACCGACATTGCGCCTCAAGTCCGCGGGATCAAGCTGTCGCAGGTCGACACCATCGAGAAACACCGCGCCTTCGGTCGGTTGATAGAGACCGAGCATCAGCTTGTGCAGGGTGGTCTTCCCCGAACCCACCCGGCCGAGCACCACTACCCGCTCACCGGGCTTGATGCGGAACGAAACATTGCGCAGAACCTCCTGCGTATGGCCGGGATAGGTGAAGCTGACATTGCGAAACTCGATTTCGCCCTTGATTTCCGGACGATGGACAAATGCGCTCTCTTCCGCGCGCTCGCCCGGCGTGGTCATGGTCTGCTCCAGTCCGGCGAGTGCTGTCTTGGCATTTTCGAACTGCATCAGCAGACCCACCACCTGGCCCAGCGGAGCTAGGGCACGTCCCGCCAGCATGGTGCAGGCGATCAAGCCGCCCATCGTGAGCCAGCGTTCATGGATCAGATAGACGCCAGCGATGACTATCAGCAGATTGACCAGTTGGGTCAGGGTGGCGGCGCCGTTCATCGCGGATGAAGAAAGGAGTCGCAGACGGGCGCTGGTGCGGGCCAGGAACGCTGCGGTCTTTTCCCACTTGGCCTGCATCAGGCCTTCCGCCCCGTTGGCTTTTATGGTTTCGAGGGCCGTCAGGCTCTCGATCAGCGTGGCATTGCGCAGGGCCGCGGCGCGATAGGTGGTTTCAGACAGCTCACGCATCTTGTACTGGATGACGTAGCTGTAAATCAGGACGCCGATGATGCCGAGGACCGGGAACACGATCAGCGGCCAGGATATCCAGAGGATCACCGCCAGAAACAACAGTGCGAATGGCAGATCGATCACCGCCGTGACCGTTGCCGAGGCGATGAAATCGCGCACGGTTTCGAAGGAACGCAAATTCGCCGCAAATGAACCCACCGAGGCCGGGCGGTTGGCGAGCCGCATGCCCAGCACCCGCTCCATGATCAGGGCCGAGAGCTTCAGATCGATGCGCGAGCTGGCCAAATCGACAAAATGACCACGCAGCAGACGAATCGCATAGTCCACACCGAAGACCAGAAGCAGGCCGCTGGCCAGCATCCACAAGGTTTCCACCGCGTTGTTGGGCACCACGCGGTCATACACGTTCATGGTGAAAATCGGCATGGCCAGCGCAAAAATGTTGACCAGTGCGGCGGCGCCGAGAATGTCCTTGTAGACCGGTAGTTGTTCCGCGATCGCGCCCCAGAACCAGTGGCGCTGGACCACCTCAACCACTTCCGGGGTGCGTTGGTCGAAGCGGAAATGGGGCCGCGCAAACAAGGCGATGCCTTCGTAGCGGCCTTGCAGGCTCTCTCGCGGCAGTGACACCGCGCCCTGAGCCGTATCCGGAAACAAAAGTTTGGCAGAACTGCCGTCCTCGCTCCAGCCGAGAAGAATGCAGGCCTCGTTACCCTTGAGCAACAAGATGACAGGCAGCAAGGCCACGTCGATCTTTTCCAGAGGCCGGCGCACCAGCTTGCTGGCAAATCCTGCACGCTGAGCGGCCCGGATGAACATCGATGGAGTCAGTCCCTCGGCTGGCAGAGGCAATCCCGCCGTCAGTGCCGCATGGGTACTCGGTCGCCCGTGAATCCTCGTCAGTTCGACCAGGCAATCCAGCAGGGGATCATGGTGAAGCCGGTCTTCGCGGACCCCTTCAACTCGCGCATACAGGCCAAGTCGCCGCTCTGGCCCGGCGTAGGCCGAATCGCTGTTCTGACGACGCTCGACACCGTCCCAGGATTCATCCGGGTTCACGGATTGCGCCCCTGCGGTCTGCTACGCACTCGAACCGCTTCATTCATAATGGATTGTCGCCAATAACCTGGACTTAAGCGGCGATTATGCCTGCAAAGTGCAGCACTCCAAAGTGCGCCGGCGCACCTTCAGGCCCAGGAAAATTGTGCACCGCATCTTCCTTGCCCGCCCGTAACCCGCCTTTCTCCGAACGTTCGCCCACGACCGGTAAAGAGACGAGCGCCGGAAAGGAGGCGCCCGCCCTGCAACAACGTTTCAACCGGCCAAAGCAGCCTTGATCTGGTCCAGGGTAGACGGATCGTCGATGGTCGTCAGATCGCCGGCATCGCGGCCCTCCGCCAAGGCTTGAATGGAGCGGCGCAGCATTTTGCCTGAGCGCGTCTTGGGCAGGCCGGTCACGAAATGCACCCGCTTCGGTCGCGCGATGGCACCGAGGTTGCCGTCGACCACCTTCTTGATTTCCGCCTCCAGCGCCGCTCGAAGTTCGGGAGTAGCGATCCGCGCCGGATCCTTGACCACCGCGAAGGCGACTGGTTCCTGACCTTTCAACTGGTCATTGACGCCGACCACGGCGACCTCCGCCACGGCGCTGTGTCCCTGCACGGCCTCCTCGATTTCGCGGGTGCCAAGACGGTGTCCGGCGACGTTGATGACGTCGTCGGTGCGGCCAAGGATGTAGTGATAGCCCTCCTCGTCCTTGATGCCCCAGTCGAAGGACGAGTAGACCTGCGGCTCCTTGAACAGGCTGAAATAGGTGCTGACGAAGCGCTCGTCGTCACCCCAGATGGTGGACAGGCAGCCCGGCGGCAGCGGCGGGACGATGCCGACGATGCCTTTTTCATTGGCATCGCAGACGGTGCCGTCCTCGCGGAAGATCCGCAGGTCGTAGCCGTATACCGGAAAGCTCGGCGTGCCGAACTTGATCTTGGTGTCCTCGATGCCGCGCACCGTCGACAGGATCGGCCAACCGGTCTCGGTCTGCCAGTAGTTGTCGATCACCGGCAACTTGAGTTCGCCCATGATCCATTCGTGGGTCGGCTGGTCCAGCGGCTCGCCGGCCAGGAACAGATGCTTCAGCGTAGACAGGTCGTATTTGTGCAGCCAGCTGTTGTCGCTCTTCTTCAGCACGCGAACTGCGGTGGGCGCCGAGAACATCACCGTGACCTTGTACTTCTCGACGATCTGCCACCAGATGCCCGGATCGGGGCGAACCGGCGTGCCTTCGTACATGATCGTGGCCATGCCGGCGATCAGCGGACCGTAGATGATGTAGCTGTGGCCGACCACCCAGCCGATGTCGGAGGTGGAGAACATGGTTTCGCCCTCACCACCCTGAAAGATGTGCTTCATCGAAGCTGCCAGCGCCACGGCATAGCCGCCGGTGTCGCGCTGCACACCCTTGGGCTTGCCGGTGGTGCCGGAGGTGTAGAGGATGTAGGACGGCTCGGTCGACTCCATCCACTCGCAGGGCACCTCGGCGTTCATGTGCTGCGCGCGCAGTGCGGCGTAATCGACATCGCGGCCGGCAACCCTCGGCCAGTCCTTGTCCAGACCGCGATCGATCATCAATATCTTTTCCGGCGGAAATTCCGCGAGCTTGCAGGCTTCGTCGAGCAGGTGCTTGTAGGGCACGGCCTTGCCGCCACGCATGCCGGCATCGCTGGAAACAATCAGTTTCGGCTTGGCATCGTCGATGCGCGTCGCCAGCGAACCCGAAGCGAAGCCGCCGAACACCACGGAATGGATGGCGCCGATGCGGGCGCAGGCGAGGATGGCGAAAGTGGCTTCGGCAATCATCGGCATGTAGATCAGGACACGGTCGCCCTTGACCACGCCGAGCGACTTCATGATCGCCGCCGTGCGCATCACCTCGGACTTCAGTTCGGCAAAGGTGTAGCTCTTTTCCTCGTTGGTCTCGGTCGAGATATACACCAGCGCGCGGTCATTCGGACGCTTGGCGGCGTGGCGGTCGACCGCGTTGTGGCACAGATTGGTCTTGCCGCCGACGAACCACTTGGCAAACGGCGGCCGCGAAAAATCACAGATCTGCTGCGGCGGCGTCTGCCAGTCGATCAACCCGGCCTGTTCGGCCCAGAATTCATCGCGTTGGTTGATCGAGCGCTTGTGAAACTCGGCATACTTTCCCATGACGATCCTCGCTTGGTTGTGTTTGGCTGTGATTGGAATGCGGGTTGCTGCCTCAGGCAGCGATATTCACGACGACGCGACCCTTGACGCGGCCCTGCAGATAGTCCTCGAAAGCCGCCGGCAAATCGCCGAAGGCGATCTCGCGCACCATTGAATTGGATCCGGGCGCCAGATGGGCCGGCCGCATGTCCGTCGCCAGGTGCTGCCAGACGGCGGCGCGCTGTGCCATCGGACAATTGACGGAATCGATTCCGAGCAGGCTGACGCCGCGCAGGATGAAAGGCATGACGGTGGTGTTGAGGCTGTGACTGGCGGCAAGACCGATCGAGGCGAGCGCACCGCCCACCTTCATGGTGCTGGCCATCCAGGCCAGAACGTCGCCGCCCAGATTATCCACGCCACCCGCCCAGGTTTCCTTGCCCAGCGGCTTGATCTTGGCCAGATCCAGCGACTGGCGCAGCATGACTTCCCTGGCACCCAGTCCCAACAGGTATCCGGTTTCGGCCTCCTTGCCGGTCAGCGCGACGACGTGATAGCCGCGCTTGGCCAGTATCTCGATGGCGATGCTGCCAACACCTCCCGTGGCTCCGGAAACGATCACCGGCCCCTTGTCCGGCGTCAAACCGTCGTGCTCCATGCGCACCACTGCCAAACCCGCGGTGAAGCCGGCGGTACCGAATGCCATCGCATCGCAGCTGGACAGACCGGGAGGCAACTTGACCACCCAGTCGGCCGGCAAGCGCGCCATTTCGGCATAGCCGCCATGGTGAGCGACGCCGATGTCGTAACTGGTCGCCAGCACTTCGTCGCCGGCCTTGAAGCGGTGATCTGCGCTGGCGGTGACACGACCGGCCAGGTCGATGCCACCGATGCAGGGAAAGCGTCGGATGATGCGGCCCGCGCCGGTCGCTGCCAGGGCGTCCTTGTAGTTGATGCTGGAGTGGGTGACGGCGACGGTGACTTCGCCCGGGTCAAGTTGTGATTCGTCCATATCGACGAATCGGCTGACAACCTTGCCTTCTTCCTGATTGATCAGGTAAGCCTTGAAACTCACATTAGCCTCCTCGAATCTGCGCTCCGCCCACAGGCGAACCATATCGCTGGGATACCGTCCCCGGCGACGCCGGGAACATGATTGTTTTTATTGATGTTGCAAATATTGATTATAGCCAGAGCAGGCTTACGGAGCGCTGAACGGATCACATCGGGGGTTTACAGGGCAGGCCGGTCAATGCTAAGGTCCGGCCCCATGCATGGAATACCCCTTCTTTTGGCGAGAGCTTTCGTCCTCGCCGGATTGCTTGCTGCCCAATGCGCCCACGCCGACGAACCGATCGTGGTGCCGCCGCCAATGCAGGTTTCTTTCGTTGATCGCGCCACGGCCACGGCACAGGACGCGATCGACCAGGCCATGGATCTGCTCGGCATCCGCTATCGGCGTGGCGGCAGTTCTCCGGAGGCCGGCTTCGATTGTTCCGGATTCGTCAACCATGTCTTCCGCGAAAGTCTGGGATTGATACTGCCGCGCAGTTCGAAGGAAATGAGCAAGTCGGGCGAGGCGATCAGCCGCGATGAGCTCCGTCCCGGCGATCTGGTTTTCTTCAACACCATGCGCAACGCGTTCTCCCATGTCGGCATCTATCTTGGCGACAACCAGTTTGTCCATGCCCCGCGCAGCGGCGGCAGGGTTCGCATCGAGGATTTGCGCGACGGTTACTGGACGAAGCGCTTCAACGGTGCCCGTCGCGTCAGCACCGATTAGCGGCGAATAGCGCCCAGGACGCCAGCCGCGGGCTGGCTTTATTTTGGCTTGCAATTGAGAATGATTCTTAATACAATATCTCACATCCTCACCCTGACTCGAAAATATCCTCATGAAATCAAATTATCTGCTACTTGCCTTGCTCGCCGTCGGCACAATCACCACCGCCTCGGCGCAGGAAAAAGTCCTTAACCTTTACTCCGCTCGCCACTACCAGACCGATGAAGCGCTCTATGCCAACTTCACCAAACAGACCGGCATCAAGATCAATCGCATCGAGGCCAAGGAAGACGAACTGCTGGAGCGCATCCGTAACGAGGGCAGCGCCAGCCCGGCCGACATCTTCCTCACGGTGGATGCCGCGCGACTGGCCAAGGCTGACGAACTCGGCCTGTTCGCCCCGGTGAAATCCAAACTGCTGGAAGATCGCATCCCGGCCAATCTGCGCAGCCCGGACTGGTTTGCCTTCTCGACTCGTGCTCGCGTCATCGTCATCAACAAGGCAGCCGTCAAGACCGACGATGTACAGAACTATGAAGACCTGGCCAACCCGAAACTGAAGGGCAAGGTCTGCTCCCGTTCAGGCAGTCATCCCTACAACATCTCGCTGATGGCCGCGCTGATTGCCCACCTAGGTGAAGCCAAGGCGGAGGAATGGGCGCGCGGCGTGGTGGCCAATTTTGCCCGCGCCCCCAAAGGCGGCGACACCGACCAGATCAAGTCGGTCGCCGCCGGCGAATGCGGCGTGGCGGTTTCCAACACCTACTACCTGGCCCGCCTGCTGCGTTCCGAAAAACCGGAAGAGCGCAGCCTGATGGAACGCGTCACCATCATCTGGCCCGACCAGAAAAGCTTCGGTACCCACATCAACATCTCCGGCGGCGGTATGCTGAAAACCGCGCCGAACAAGGAATCCGCAGTCAAGTTCCTCGAGTATCTGGCGGGCGACGACGCCCAGCGCTACTTCGCCGACGGCAACAACGAATGGCCGGCGGTGGCCAGCGTCGCAGTAAGGAATCCGGCGCTGGAAGCCATGGGCAAGTTCAAGGCCGACAGCCTGCCGGTGGCCACGCTGGCGAAAAATGCCGTCGCCGCCCAGCGCATCTACGACCGCGCCGGCTGGAAATAATCGGATCGACGGCCCCTCGACATGGAGGGGCCGTCGATTCGTCGTACCGGCAGCGCCGACATCCATAGTCGGGTCGCAAAAACCCGTCCTGCCTCCGCGATTTCGCAGCCGCACGAATGTCTCTATAGTGCGTACTTCGCCAACAGGATCAGGAGAACAACCATGTCCAAACCCGAAATCGCCGCAAAAACCCCCTTCGCCGTCGCCGTGGAAAAAGACAAAGATTACTGGTGGTGCGCCTGCGGCAAGAGCAAGACGCAACCTTTTTGCGACGGCAGCCACAAGGGTTCCGAGTTCAACCCGGTCAAATACACCGCCGAAGAAAGCAAAACCGTGTATTTCTGCGGCTGCAAGCACAGCGGCAACGGTGCGCTGTGCGACGGCACGCACAAGTCGCTGTAGCAAGGGCCGTCAGCAGGAACTGACCTCGCTGCGTCCGGCAGATATCTGCCTGGCCAGCAGAATGATCGGCAGCAGGCCCACCGCGACGATGGCCAGCGCCGCGCTTGACGCTTCGGCCAGGCGTTCGTCGGCCGCCAGCGTATAGGTTTGCGTCGCCAGCGTATCGAAGTTGAAGGGGCGCATCACCAGCGTGGCCGGCAGTTCCTTCATCACATCGACAAATACCAGCAGAGTGGCAGTCAGCAGACTGCCGCGCATCAGCGGCAGATGCACGCGGCGCAAGGTTTCGCCCTGGCTGCTGCCCAAGCTCTGCGCCGCCGCTTCCATGCTCGGCGTGATGCGAGCCAATCCCGCGTCGACTGTTTGCAACGCTATCGCCAGAAAGCGCGCGAGGTAGGCATACACCAGCGCGGCAATGCCGCCGGTAAGAATCAGGCCGGGATTGACGCCCGTCATCTGTTGCCACAGTCCTGCCAGCCAATGATCGAGTCGGGTCACGGGGATCAGCACACCGACGGCAATGACCGAGCCTGGCACCGCATAACCCAGCCCGACGATACGGCTCGCCAGAGTCGACAAGCGGCGTCCGTCCCGTGCCGCGAAACCAAGCAGCAAGGCCAGCAGCGCCGCCAGTACGGCCGCCAGCGCCGCCAGGGTAAAACTGTTTCTGGCGAGGACCAGAAAGCGTCCCATAAAACCGGCGCCCTCTACACCGACATCTCCCATCGCCAGCCGCAACAGCAGCGCCGCCGGCAGGACGAAACCGATGACTACCGGAATCGCACAACCGATCTGGGCCAGCAGCGCATGCCAGCCGACAAGCACCTGACGCGTGGCGCGACGCCGGCCGCTGCTGTCGTGATAGCGGGCGCGGCCGCGGCTGATGCGCTCCAGCAGGATCAGCAGGGCGACGAAACCGAGCAGGGCCGCAGCCAGCTGCGCCGCGGCGACGCGGTCGCCGAGCGAGAACCATGCGCGGTAAATGCCGGTGGTAAAAGTCTGCACCGCGAAGTAAGCCACCGTGCCGTAATCGGCCAGCGTCTCCATCAATGCCAGTGCCATGCCGGCGGCGATGGCCGGTCGCGCCAGGGGGATCGAAACGCGCCAGAAGCCCTGCCACGGATTGAGGCCGAGCGCGCGCGCTGCTTCGATCATGCCGCCGGCGCGTTCGAGAAAGGCGGTGCGCACCAGCAAATAGACATACGGGTACAGCACGCAGGAAAACAGCACGATGGCACCCGTCAGCGAGCGCACGTCGGGGAACCAGTAGTCGCCCTTGTTCCAGCCGAAGCTCTCGCGCAAGCCGGTCTGCACCGGGCCGACGAACTGCAGGAAATCGGTATAGGTATAGGCCAGCACATAAGCCGGCATGGCCATCGGCAACAGCAGCGCCCATTCCGCGATGCGCCTGCCGGGAAAGTCATTGAGCGCCACCAGCCATGCAGCACCCGTGCCCATCGAAGCAACGCCGATGCCGACCCCGAGGCACAGCCAGATCGAATTCGCCACATACTCGGGCAGCACCGTGGCCATCAGATGGCCCCAGGTCTCGCCGGTACCACCGGCGAAAAGGTTGGCGGCCACGGCGAGCACCGGCAGCGCGACCAGAACCGCGAGCGCGAAGGAGAATGCGGGAAGCGACAAGGATGAGCGGGCCACGGCCGGCAGATTATAATTGAGACTTATTCTCCACAAGCCGCTATCTGCGCGACGATCATGCCCCTGCTCGAAGTCGACCGTGTCAGCCATGCCTACGGCAAGCAAGCCGTGGTGAGTGAGCTGTCCTTCGATCTGGCACAGGGCGAAATTGCCTGCCTTTTGGGATCTTCGGGTTGCGGCAAGACCACCATGCTGCGGCTGATCGCCGGTTTCGAGTCACCTTCGGCCGGCAGCATCCGCCTCAACGGCGTGACGATCGCCAGCGAAAGAACCCAGGTGCCGGCGGAAGCGCGGCGCATCGGCATGGTGTTTCAGGATTACGCCTTGTTCCCGCACCTTTCGATTGCCAACAACATCGGCTTCGGCTTGCGCGAAAAGTCGGCGCCGGCGAGACGCCAACGCATCGACGAAATGCTGGAACTGATCGGCCTGGGCAATCGCGGCGAGCGCTATCCGCACGAGCTTTCCGGCGGCCAGCAGCAGCGCGTGGCGCTGGCGCGCGCGCTCGCGCCGCAACCGCACCTGCTGCTGCTCGACGAACCGTTCTCGAACCTCGATGTCGAACTGCGCGAACGCCTGTCGCTGGAAGTCCGCGACATCCTCAAAAACGCCGGCATGGCGGCGATCCTGGTAACCCACGATCAGAATGAAGCCTTTGCCGTCTCCGACACGGTCGGCATCATGCGCGAAGGCCGCATCGAGCAATGGGACACGCCCTACAACCTGTATCACCGCCCGGCGACACGCCACGTCGCCGATTTCATCGGCCAGGGCGTATTCCTCCCCGGCGAGGTAATCTCGCAGAAAATCGTCGAAGTGGAACTGGGCCGGCTCGATTCGGATGTGCCGATGGATTGCGGATCGAGTTGCGCAGAATGCAGACGCGACTGCCGGCTCGACGTGCTGCTGCGTCCCGACGACGTGATCCACGACGACGCCAGCGAGGTAAAGGCGGAAGTCATGGCCAAGTCCTTTCGCGGCGCGGAGTTTCTCTACACGCTGCGCCTCGCCTCGGGAGCCCAGGTGCTGTCTCTGGTGCCATCCCACCACAACCATGCCATCGGCGAAATGATCGGCATCCGGCTCGACGTCGACCACGTTGTCACCTTCACCCAGGGTCGATGATCCCCTGGCTGAGCGAGGCGCCCGTATTCCCGCCGCTAGCCACGGCGCTGGCCGAACCGAACGGCCTGCTCGCCGCGGGCGGCGACCTGAGTCCGCAGCGCCTGCTTGCCGCTTACCGGAACGGCATATTTCCCTGGTACTCGGCCGGCGAACCCATCCTCTGGTGGAGCCCCGATCCGCGCATGGCGCTGTTTCCGGATGAATTCAAGATATCCCGCTCGCTGGCAAAAACCCTGCGCAATGCCGACTACGAAGTGCGCCTCGATACGGCTTTCGACGACGTGATCCGTTCCTGTGCCGGCACGCCGCGAGACGGCCAGGCCGGGACATGGATCACCGCCGAAATGCAGCAGGCTTATCGTGCGCTGCACCGGCTGGGCTACGCGCACAGCGTGGAAATCTGGATAGCCGGCAAACTCGCCGGCGGCCTGTACGGCATCGCGCTGGGGCAGGCTTTTTACGGCGAATCGATGTTCAGCCATGCGCGCGATGCGTCGAAAATCGCACTTGCCCATTTGTGCGCTCACCTCAAGCGGCGCGGATTCGGCATAATCGACTGCCAGATGAAAACCGCTCACCTCGCCTCTCTCGGTGCCAGACCGATCGCCCGCCGCGACTTTGCCGCGCGGCTGGATGAACTTTGCCTGCACGGCGACGCGCCGGGACTCTGGCCGGCCACTGCCATCGACGGTCATTTCAGGCGCGAGCCATGACCCACCTGCGCGACCTGCCGCCCTTTCCGCTGCTGCAGTTCTATGCGACGGCGCCTTATGGCTGCTCCTACCTGCCGGGCCGCATCGCCCGCTCCCAGGTCGCGACGCCGACCCACCTGATCGACAATGCCACCTACAGCGAACTGGTGCGTGCCGGCTTTCGCCGCAGCGGCGTATTCACCTATCGCCCCTACTGCGATGCCTGCCGCGAGTGCCAGCCGGTGCGGCTTGACGTGAAGGCTTTCGCGCCCAACCGCAGCCAGCGTCGTGCGCTCGTCCAGCATGCTGCGCTCACCGCGCGCGAATGCAGCCTGAGCTTCCGCGAAGAGCACTACCAGCTCTACCAGCACTACCAGGCGGCACGCCATTCCGGCGGCGGCATGGACCAGGACAGCCGCGACCAGTACGCCCACTTCCTGCTGCAAACCCATGTCGATAGCCGTCTGATCGAATTTCGCGAAGACGGCGTGCTGCGCGTCGTCAGCATCATCGACGTCCTCGCCGACGGGCTTTCGTCCGTCTATACCTTCTACGACCCCGACATGTCGAATGCCAGCTACGGCACCTATGCCATCCTCTGGCAGATCGCCCAGTGCCAGCACATGGGCCTGCCTTGGCTGTATCTTGGCTACTGGATCCGCGACAGCCGCAAGATGGCCTACAAGGCGCGATTCCATCCGCTTCAGGCTTTGCGGCATGGCGAGTGGCAGCCGATCGAAGAATAGCGCGGAGTAAATAGTCGGCGCTGGCAACACGGCGACAGAAATCGCCTAGCGCGCCGTCGCCGTCTCCCGCCGTCGGTAGCCGCGCCAGGCCGGCCATATCGCCGCCCCGAACACCAGCACAATCGCCAGCAGGGGCCACAGCACCGGACGGTTCCACTCGGCGCGACGCTGCTCGCGCAAGGCGGCATCCACGCGCTGATACTTGAGCGTGTTGTGGCCGACCTTGGAAGGCTTTCTGTTGGTCAGCCAGGCATGGCGCAATGTGTAGTCCTTGGGATGAAAGCCCCAGACCCAGGGCGCATCGTGGCGCAGGATTCCGGTCATGCGGTCTATCAGTTCCTGCCGCGGCGCGCCGTTCTCCATCGCCTTGACCTGCTCGAACAGGCGGTCGTACTCCGGATTCTCGTAGTTCGCTGCATTCTCGCCGGAATGTTTCACCTTGCCCTGTTTGCCATGCAGCAGAAAAAGGAAATTCTCCGGATCGGGATAGTCGGCGTTCCAACCGAAGTAGAACAGCTGGACCGCGCCCTTGCGCACCTTTTCCTGGAAGCGGTTGTAGTCGGTACTGCGCACCACCAGTTGTGCGTCGATTTTCGCAAACTGCTTGTTGAGCCAGTCGATCCGCGCCTTGGCGCCGACCCCGGTGGCGGTCGTGTCGAGATTGATCACCAGCGGTTCGCCGGTCTTCTCGTTGCGTCCGTTGGGCCAGCCCGCCTCGGCCAGCAGACGTTTGGCTTCGGCGACCGGCTTGCGCCGCGGATGGCCGTCTACCCAGTCGTACATGTGAGGATTGATGCCGGCGGCGCCCTCGCGATGGCCGAAAATTCCCGGCGGAATCGGCCCCTGGGCAGCGACGCCGCGACCGTTCTGGAATATCGAGATGAACTCTTCCTGGTCGATGGCCAGCGAAATCGCCTGGCGCAGCTTGCGCGCATTTTCGGCGCTCTTCGGATCGGCGCCGCCCACCAGCGGATCGAGCCAGTTGAAGCCCATGTACATGCTCGATGTCGCCACCGAGGTGGTCAGCACGATACCCTGGGCGCGCATGTCATCGGACAGGGTGATCTCGCCCGCCGTGACCTGCACGGCCTGGTCGAAGGCATCCGAAGAGATTCCGGAGGCATCGTAATAGCCCTGCAGGAACTTGTTCCAGTAAGGAATCTGTTCCTTCTCGCGCGTGAACACCACCTTGTCGATGAAAGGCAGCAACTGGCCGCAATCCTTGGTCAGGTCTTCTTTGGTGTCCTCCGGTTCGCCTTCGCAGGGATAGCGTTCCTCACGGAAATTAGGATTCCGCTCCAGCACCATGCGTGCATTCGGATTGTTCTCGGTCAGCATGTAGGGGCCGGTACCGATCGGATACCAGTCGAGCGTCAGGTTCTTTTCCGCCATGCCGGGCTGGCTGTGGAATTTATCCGCCTCCCACGGCATCGGCGCAAAGAAAGGCATCGCCAGCCAGTACAGGAACTGCGGGTACTTGCCCTTGACGCGGATGCGGTAGCGGTAGCGGTCGATGACCTCGGCCCCCTCGAGGCGATGCTGGCGCAGGTCGATCCAGGGCTGGTCCTTCTCCGCCTTCAGGCGCTTGGCAAAATCGCCGAGACCGAGCACATAGTCGTCCATCAGACCGAAGATCGGCGAGTGCAGGCGCGGATGGGCGAGTCGTTTCAGGCCATAGACGTAATCCTCGGCCGTCAATTCCCGCGAATCGCGCAAGACGAAATCGCTCAGGGCATTGATGCCGGAAAGTTGCGCAGGCGTCAGGGCGTGATAGGCGTAGTCGCCGCTCGCCGCGCGGGCAAAGGCCGGATGCGGCTGATAGCGGATACCCGGCTTCAGCGTAATCACGTAGTCGGTAAAGGCGATCCTTGCCACGTCGGCACTGTCGGGCAGGGGGCGCCCCTGGGCATCGAGATAATGCGGCAACGGCACGGCCACGACGGTCGCCGCAACCAATTCATAAGGACGTTTGAGATAGTGGTATTGCAGCGGCGGCTCATAGATCTGCGCCGTGAAGGTGATCTCGTCCTCGCTATAGGATTGCACCGGATCGAGATGCTTGGGCCGATCGGTGAAAGCGCTGTAGAGGATGTTTTTACCCCTGTCCGCGACCGGATAGGGATCGTTCCAGGCGCTGCCGCAGGCAGCCAGCAGCAGAGCAGAAAGACAGGCGATAGAACTACGCATGACGTCGAGTTTAGCTGATCCGCTATAATCCGCCGTCCGCTTCAAACAAGGAATAGCGATGGGATTTCTCGCTGGCAAACGCATTCTTATCACCGGTCTGATCTCGAACCGCTCGATCGCCTACGGCATCGCCAAAGCCTGCCACCGTGAAGGCGCGGAGCTCGCGTTCACCTACCAGAACGAGCGCTTCAAGGACCGCATGGCCAAGTATGCCGACGAGTTCGGCTCGACCGCCATCTACCCCTGCGACGTCTCCCAGGACGCCGAGATCGAAGCCGTCTTCACCGAGCTCGGCAAGCGCTGGGACGGGCTGGATGGCCTGGTGCATTCCATCGCCTTTGCCCCCAACGATGCGATTGAAGGCGACTTTCTCGAGGGCCTCTCGCGCGAGTCCTTCCGCATTGCGCACGATGTGTCGTCCTACAGCTACCCGGCCCTGGCCAAGGCCGCCCGTCCGCTGCTGCTGAAGGGCACTAATCCCTCGGTTCTGGCGCTGACCTACCTCGGCGCCGTCCGCACCATGCCCAACTACAACACCATGGGCTTGGCCAAGGCAAGTCTTGAAGCAGCGACGCGCTATCTGGCCTTCTGCCTCGGCCCGCAGGGCATCCGTGCCAATGCACTGTCGGCCGGCCCGATCAAGACCCTGGCGGCATCCGGCATCGGCAACTTCGGCAAGCTGCTGGCCTACAACGCCCATCACGCGCCGTTGCGCCGCAACGTGACCATCGACGAAGTCGGCAACGCTGCGGCTTTCCTGCTCTCCGACCTGGCCAGCGGCATCACCGGTGAGATTCTCTACGTCGACGGCGGCACGCACACCACGGCCATGGGCAACGCCGATCCGCTGCCGGGCTGAAGAAGATCGGGCGCCCAAACAAAAAGGCCCCGCTTGCGGGACCTTTCTTTTTTGCACGCGGCGAAGCCGGTCAGCGGTCCTTGCTTTCCAGCAAGGTCTTGTTGATCTTGACCGGATAATTTTCCTTCAGGCTCGCCAGCCAGGCCGCGAAATCCTCCTCGGCCACGATGCGCGCATATTGCTGGGCCAGGGCGCGGGCACGCGGGTCGCCCTTTGCCGCTTCTCCGGCCTTGACGGAACTGACCCGGTACAGCGCATAACCCTTGCCCGGATAGGCAACACCGGCGTGCGCAGGCAGTTTGGTCGCATCCGCGGCAAAAATCGCCCGCAAGGATTCGGGCGGCAGCCCCGGTGCCTCATTGCGGCTGATCTTGCGCACGGGCGACCATTTCAGGTCGACCGCCTGGCCCTGGCCCAGGCGTGCCAATTTCTCTTCGCCATCCTTGATCGCCAGGACCGCTGCCTGTTCGCGCATCAGGCGCTTTTCGATCTCGCCCCGGACCGCTTCCAGCGGCTGCAGTGCCGCCGGCTTGTGTTCGAGGACGCGCGCCGACACCAGGGTGCCGGGAGCAACTTCGACGGCTTCGGTATTGCGTTTGTTCTTCAGACCATCGTCGCTGAACAAGGCAGCGGCCAGCTTCGGGTTGTCAAAGGGAGACACGAATTTACCGCCTTTGGCCAGCCACTGGGACTGACGCAGGTCCAGTTTCCATTTCTCGGCGGCGGGTTTCAGGCTGTCGGCCTGCTCATAAACGGTGTTGCCGAACGCTTCCGCCGCATCGGCGTATTTCTTCATTCCGGCTTCGCGCTTGAGCTCCGCGAGGATATCCGCTTTCACGTCCTCAAGCGGCTTGACACGTTCCGGACGCACACCGGTGACGCGGATGATGTGAAAGCCGAAATCGGAGCGAACGACGTCCGAAACCTGCCCCTCCTTGAGCGCGAACGCGACTTCCTCGAAAGCCTTGACCATCGCACCGCGACTGAACCAGTCGAGATCCCCGCCCTTCTCTGCCGAACCGGGATCCTGCGAGTTGTCCCTGGCCAGTTTGGCGAAATCGCCGGGGGTTTTGCGCACCTGGGCCAGCAGCTGATCAGCCTTGGCTTTTGCGGCAGCGACTGCCGATTCCGGCGCCCCCTTGTCCACACGAATCAGGATATGACTGGCGCGACGCGCGTCGCCTTCCTTGTAGCGATCGGCATGCGACGTGTAGTAGCTCCTGACTTCCTCGTCGCTGATGGCCGCTGCGGCCGCCAATGCATCGCGACTCAAGACCACGAACTCTGCCCGCACCTGCTCGGGCAACTCATACTGTTTGCGATTGGCCTCGTAGTGTTTCTGCACGGCATCGGCAGCAAGGCTTACCTTGCCTAGATAGTTCTCCGGCACCAGCGGCGCCTCGCTCACCTCGCGCTGTTCCATCTGTGTCGCCAGCCAGCGGCCGACGGCCACCTGGCCGGCAATGCCGGCCTCGGTCACCGGCAACATCAGTTGCTGCATCGCCAGGTCCTGCCGCAAGCGAGCCTCGAACATTTCCTTGCTCATGCTCTGCGCCGCGACCAGCGCCTCGTAGCGCTCCTTCGAAAATTTGCCGTTCTCCTGCAGCGAGGGAACGGCTGCGATGAACTGCGCCAGTTGTTCGTTGCCGATAACCAGCTTGGCCTTCTGCGCCTGCTCGGCCAGCAATCGTTGCGTCACCAGCGAGTCAAGCACGACACGACGCATTTGCGGCGTCTCGAACAGCGCCGGGTCGACCTTGCCACCGGCCTCGGTGCGCATCCGGTCCTGCTGTTCACGCAGGGCCACCTGCAAGTCCTGCCGCGTTATCTTGCTGCGACCCACGCTGGCAAGCTCCGCATCGACAGCGGCATTGCGCACATAGGATTCGACGCCCCAGAAAGCAAACGGGAGCGTGATCAGGGCGAGGAAAATCTGGGTGATTTTCCTGTTGTTGCGAACGATATCAAACATGCGCTGAAAACCCTAGATGCGACAAAGGCGAACTCCTGTTCGCCTTTGTTCGGTGGTGGGTGCTGACGGGGTCGAACCGCCGACATTCGCCTTGTAAGGGCGACGCTCTACCAACTGAGCTAAGCACCCGCTGAACGGCAACTGCCCACAGCGGACAGCCGGCCGCAATTCTATCAGTTCATTGGGGCTCAGTGGGTTACCAGGCCGGTCGCCGCGGCATCCTCGGCAACCACGACGGCTGGCGCCGGGGCTTGCTCGGGGAGCGGCTCGGGCATGCGCTCGAGAGCGAGTTCCAGCACCTTGTCGATCCAGCGCACCGGCACGATCTCGATCCGGTTCTTGATGGTGTCGGGAATCTCGGCCAGATCCTTGACGTTCTCCTCCGGGATCAAGGCGGTACGAATGCCGCCACGGACCGCCGCCAGGAGCTTCTCCTTGAGCCCGCCGATGGGCAGGACTTCGCCGCGCAAAGTGATCTCGCCCGTCATCGCCACATCGGCGCGTACCGGGATGCCCGTCAGCACCGACACCAGCGCCGTGCAAATCGCGATGCCGGCACTGGGACCGTCCTTGGGCGTCGCCCCTTCCGGCAGGTGGATGTGGATATCGTTCTTCTGATAGAAATCGTCGGCAATGCCGAGCGTCTGGCTGCGCTTGCGCACCACGGAAAGTGCTGCCTGGATCGACTCCTGCATGACTTCGCCGAGTTTGCCGGTGGTCATGGTCTTGCCCTTGCCGGGCAGGGCCACGGTTTCGATGGTCAGCAGTTCGCCGCCGACTTCGGTCCACGCCAGACCGGTCACCTGGCCAACCTGGTTTTCCTTTTCGGCCATGCCGAAGCTGTAACGACGCACGCCAAGGAACTTGTCGAGATTCTTGGCATTGACCACGATCTTGTTCTTGCGTGCCTTCATTACCAGGGACTTGACCACCTTGCGGCAAATCTTCGAAATTTCACGCTCGAGGGCACGCACGCCGGCTTCGCGCGAGTAGTAGCGCACGATGTCGCGCAGGGCATCCTCGGTGATGGTCAACTCGTCGCGTTTGATGCCGTTGTTCCTTTGTTGCTTCGGCACCAGGTAGCGCAGGGCGATATTGACCTTTTCGTCCTCCGTATAACCGGAGAGGCGGATCACCTCGAGGCGGTCGAGCAGCGCCGCCGGAATGTTCAGCGTATTGGCGGTGGCGACGAACATGACATCGGACAGGTCGAAATCGACCTCGATGTAGTGATCCTGGAAGGTGTGGTTCTGCTCCGGATCGAGCACCTCGAGCAAGGCCGACGACGGGTCACCGCGGAAGTCCTGGCCCATCTTGTCCACTTCGTCGAGCAGGAACAGCGGGTTCTTGACGCCGACCTTGGTCATGTTCTGCAGGATCTTGCCCGGCATCGAACCGATGTAGGTGCGGCGGTGGCCGCGAATCTCGGCCTCGTCGCGCACGCCGCCCAGCGCCATGCGGATGAACTTGCGATTGGTGGATTTGGCGATCGACTGGCCGAGCGAGGTCTTGCCGACGCCGGGGGGGCCGACCAGGCAAAGGATCGGCGCCTTGACCTTGTCCACGCGCTGCTGCACGGCGAGGTATTCGACGATGCGTTCCTTGACCTTGTCGAGGCCGTAATGATCGCGATCGAGAATTTTCTCGGCCGCCGACAGATCCTTGCTGATGCGCGACTTCTTCTTCCACGGCAAGGCCAGCAGGGTTTCGATGTAGTTGCGCACCACCGTGGCTTCGGCCGACATGGGTGACATCAGCTTGAGCTTCTTGACCTCGGCATTGATCTTGGCCAGGGCTTCCTTGCTCATTCCGGCCGCCTTGATCTTCTTTTCCATCTCGTCGATGTCGGCGCCTTCTTCGCCTTCACCGAGTTCCTTCTGGATGGCCTTGACCTGCTCGTTCAGGTAATACTCGCGCTGGCTCTTTTCCATCTGGCGCTTGACGCGGCCGCGGATGCGCTTTTCAACCTGCAGGATGTCCAGTTCGGCTTCGAGTTGTCCGAGCAGCTTTTCGAGGCGCTCGGAAACACCAAAAACCTCCAGAACCTCCTGCTTCTGTTCGAGTTTCAGCGGCAGGTGAGCGGCAATCGTGTCGGCCAGACGTCCGGCCTCCTCGATACCGGCCAGCGAGGTCAGCACCTCGGGCGGAATCTTCTTGTTGAGCTTCACGTATTGATCGAACTGCGCCAGCACGGTGCGGCGCATCGCCTCGACTTCATTGTCGGCACGATCTTCGACAGGAATCAGGCTGATATCGGCGACGAAAAGTGTCCGCTGATCCTCGACACGCAGCACCCGGGCACGCTGCACTCCTTCCACCAGCACTTTCACCGTGCCATCGGGAAGCTTGAGCATCTGCAGGATATTGGCAAGGCAGCCGATCTCGTACATGTCCTCGGGCACCGGCTCGTCCTTGGCGGCGGATTTCTGCGCCACCAGAAGGATGTTCTTGCCTGCCTCCATCGCGGTTTCGAGTGCCTTGATCGACTTGGGACGGCCGACGAACAGCGGGATCACCATGTGCGGGAATACCACCACATCGCGCAGGGGCAGCAGCGGCAGGGATTGGGTCTCTAGGGGGGAAGCGGGTAGGCCAGACATCATGGTGTCCTTTGGTTATGAGTCACGCCATTCCACATTGGGGCGGGTGACCGGTATTCAAGGCAGCGCCGGCTGCCGAATCAGAGCTTGCGCGGAACTCAGTTGGAACCCGATACCTTGGGCTGGTCGGCGTAAATCATCAGCGGCTGGGCACCGCTTTCGATCGTGCTCTCGTCGATCACCACCTTGCTCACGTTCTCCTGGGTAGGAATCTCGTACATGGTATCGAGCAACACGTTTTCGAGTATCGAGCGCAGGCCGCGAGCGCCCGTCTTGCGCTTCAGGGCCTTCTTGGCGATCGCCTGCAGGGCCGAGGGGCGCACTTCCAGTTCCACGCCTTCCATGGCAAACAGCTTGTGATACTGCTTGATCAGGGCATTCTTCGGTTCAATCAGAATTTCGATCAGTGCCGCCTCGTCGAGTTCCCGCAAGGTGGCAATGACCGGCAGGCGCCCGATCAATTCGGGGATCAGACCGAACTTGATCAGATCCTCCGGCTCGACCTGCTTCAGCATCTCGTCGATGTTGCCCGCGTCGCGGCTCTTGACCTCGGCACCGAAGCCGATACCGCCCTTTTCGGAGCGGTTGCGGATGACCTTGTCGAGGCCGTCGAAGGCCCCGCCGCAGATGAACAGGATGTTGGTCGTGTCGATCTGGATGAAATCCTGGTTCGGGTGCTTGCGGCCACCCTGCGGCGGAATGCTGGCGACCGTGCCTTCGATCAGCTTCAACAGCGCCTGCTGCACGCCTTCACCGGAAACATCGCGGGTGATCGAAGGATTGTCGGACTTGCGTGAAATCTTGTCGATTTCATCGATGTAGACGATGCCCTGCTGCGCCTTCTCGACCTCGTGGTCGCATTTCTGCAGCAGCTTCTGGATGATGTTTTCGACGTCCTCGCCGACATAGCCGGCTTCCGTCAGGGTCGTCGCGTCGGCCATGACGAAGGGCACGTTGAGCGTGCGCGCCAGGGTCTGCGCCAAGAGGGTCTTGCCAGATCCCGTGGGACCGATCAGCAGGATGTTGCTCTTCGACAGTTCGATGCCGTCGCTGCCCTTTTCCTGATGCCGGATGCGCTTGTAGTGGTTATAGACCGCCACGGCAAGGATCTTCTTCGCCGAATCCTGCCCGATCACGTACTGATCGAGCATTTCGCGGATCTCCTTCGGCGCCGGCAGTTCGCGCTTGGCCGTGCCCGCCGGTTCGGCGGCAATCTCGTCGCGAATGATGTCGTTGCAAAGTTCGATGCACTCGTCGCAGATGAAGACGGAGGGGCCGGCAATCAGCTTCTTGACTTCGTGCTGGCTCTTGCCGCAGAAGGAGCAATACAACAGCTTTTCGCCGCCGCCTGATTTTTTATCCGCCATCTTCGTCTCCGTTCGTGCGAACGCTCAAGCCTTGGCGGCGTCGGGCGCTTCGTCTCTGCTCTGCAGCACCTTGTCCACCAGGCCGTACTCGACCGCGGCTTCCGCCGAAAGGAAGTTGTCGCGATCGGTATCGCGCTCGACCTGCTCGATCGACTGGCCGGTGTGGTGCGCCAGCATGTTGTTGAGTTTCTGCTTGAGGAAGAGGATTTCCTTGGCATGGATCTCGATATCCGAGGCCTGGCCCTGGAAGCCGCCCATGGGCTGATGAATCATCACGCGCGAATTCGGCAGGCAGTAGCGCTTGCCCTTCTCGCCCGCCGCCAGCAGGAAGGCACCCATGCTGGCCGCCTGGCCGATGCACAGCGTCGATACGTTGGGCTTGATGAACTGCATGGTGTCGTAGATGGCCATGCCCGCCGTGACGGAACCACCCGGGGAATTGATATAAAAGAAAATGTCCTTGTCCGGATTTTCGGATTCAAGAAACAGCAACTGGGCCACGATCAGGTTTGCCGTGCCGTCGTTGACCGGTCCGACCAGGAAAATCACCCGCTCGCGCAACAGGCGCGAATAGATGTCGTAGGCCCGCTCGCCGCGACCGCTGGTCTCGATGACCATGGGCACCAGGCCCAGCCCTTGCGTGTCGGCAGCCGGTGCGTCCCAGGCGCCGCCGTTTTGTCGCGAACCGTACATGGGCCTCTCCGGAAAAATCATGCTGCGTTACCCATCAGTGCGTCGAAGGCGATGGGGACTTCGCTCACTTTGGCATGGGCGAGGACCCAATCCACGACGTTGTTCTCCAACGCCAGGGCCTCGGCCTCGGCCAGGCGCTGCGGTTGGGAATAGTACCAGCGGACCACTTCCTTGGGGTCTTCGAAGGTTTCCGCAAATTCATCGACGATGGCTCGCACCTGCTCGGGCTTCACATGCAGATCCTTGGACTTGACCAGTTCGGCCAGCAGCAGGCCCAGTTTCACGCGGCGCGTCGCCTGTTCGGTAAACCAGGAGGCTTCCACTGGAATGTTCTTCATCCCCATGCCACGTTGTTCCATGTCGCGACGTGCCGTTTCGGCCATCTGCTCGGACTCCATCGCAACCAGCGCCTTGGGCACTTCGAGCGGATTCACCTTGAGCAGCGCATCCATCACCTGTTCCTTGACCTTGGCCAGCAGGCGCTTTTTCACTTCGCGTTCCAGATTCGAGCGCACTTCAACGCGCATCTTGGCGACGTCGCCATCGGCGACGCCAAGCTGCTTCGCAAAATCGGCATCGATCTCCGGCACGCGGGCGGCCTCGACCTTCCTTACGCTCATCTCGAACTGCACGGTCGCGCCAGCCAGATCCGCGGCCTGATAGTCGGCAGGGAAGCTGACGTCGAAGGCCTTGGTGTCGCCGGCCTTGACGCCAAGCATCTGGGCTTCGAAATCCGGCAGCATCATGCCGCCGCCGACCATCACGGCGTAATCGCTCGCCTTGCCGCCGGGAAACTCCTCGCCACCCTTGCGGCCGACGAAGTCGATCACCAGCCTGTCATCCTTTGCGGACGCGCGGTCGGTCTCTTCGTAGATGGTGCGCTGCTTGCGCAAAACCTCGAGGGTCTTGTCGACCTCGGCTTCGGTCACGGTCAGTGTCGGCTTTTCAATGCTCTCGCCGGAAATGTCGGCCGGCGTGATTTCGGGATAGACCTCGAACACGGCGGTAAAGCCCAATTGGCCCGGGCCGGCGTCGGACTTCGGCTCGATGCGCGGGTAGCCGGCAACGCGCAGCTTCTGCTCGCGCACTTTCTCGCCATAGGCCTTTTCCACCGCCGCACCGATGGCGTCCGAGCGGGCCTGGGAGCCATACTGCTGGGCAACCATTTTCATCGGCACCTTGCCAGGACGAAAACCCGGCATCTTCACGGTGCGCGACATCTGCTTCAGGCGCTGGTCGACATCCTTTTCGATCTCGGCGAGAACCACCGTCATGTCGATGCGCCGTTCCAGTGCGCTGCCGGTCTCGATTGCAGCGTCCGTCGTTACCATATCCGTCATCTCTGTATCCGTCATTGAAGAAGCCATTAAAAAAACCGCAACAGAACCATACTGCGCCCGAACGCTGGTGCCCAGGAAGGGACTCGAACCCCCACGCCTCGCGGCGCCAGAACCTAAATCTGGTGCGTCTACCAATTCCGCCACCTGGGCGCATGTCGCAACCAGCCGGCGATGCAAAGCCGCGCGGCACGACGCAGATCGCGAATTTTACCTGCTTTCGACATTTCTTTCCGGCATGCGCCGCGCCTTCTGCAGGCCGGCCCCCGCTTCGGCGCAGGGCCAGCACTGGAGCGGCCGCGGGCCCGGGAATATGCGCGCGCCGGCATGGAAAGACGCATGCGGCGCAGGCGCTGTAGCTATACTCCTGCCGCACCATGGCCGTCGATCACTACGAAAACTTTCCCGTTGCTTCAATTCTGTTGCCGGCGCCGCTGCGCGAACCGGTGGCGGCGATCTACTGGTTCGCCCGCAGCGCCGACGACTTCGCCGACGAAGGCGACCTGTCGCCCGACCAGCGCCGCGCGCTGCTGGCCGACTATTGTGCCGAGCTCGACGCCATCGAACGCAATGAACCGACCCGGCATCCGGTGTTCCTTCGCCTGCGGCCGGTGATCGCCCGCTACAACTTGCCTCTGCAATTGTTTCGCGACCTGCTCGATGCTTTTACTCAGGACGTGGGCAAGGACCGTTACAGCAATTTTTCCGAACTGATGGACTACTGCCGCCGTTCGGCCGACCCCGTCGGCCGCCTGCTGCTGCATCTCTTCGGCCATGCCACGGCACAGAATCTGGAGCGCTCCGACGCCATCTGCTCCGCGCTGCAGCTCATCAACCACTGGCAGGACGTCGGCATCGACGCCGCCAAGGGCGCCAGGGGCAGGATCTACCTGCCACAGGACGACATGGCGCGCTTTGGTGTCAGCGAGGAGACGATCCTTCACCGTGTCGCCGGCGCCGTCCCAGGGGATACCGCTGCGCATAACTTCCGCGCCCTGCTGCGCTTTCAGGTCGACCGCGCCCGCGCCCTGATGCTTTCGGGTGCCCCGCTCGGATGGGACCTGCCCGGACGCATGGGCCTGGAAATTCGCGCCATCGTCGCCGGGGGCCTGCGCATCCTGGATAAAATCGAGGCGATTGACTACGATGTATTCACGCGCCGACCGAAGCTCGAAACCTTGGACTGGCCGCTTATCCTGTGGCGCTCGCTGGTCAGACCCTTGGACACCCATCGGTAAATTCGCCGTGACTCCAGATCAATACTGCCAGGAACGTGCGGCCGGGAGCGGCTCCAGCTTCTATTACAGCTTCCTCTTCCTCGAGCCGCGCCGGCGCCAGGCGATCACCGCGCTGTATGCCTTCTGTCGCGAAGTCGACGACGTGGTCGATGAATGCCCGGACCCCGGACTGGCGCGCACCAAGCTCGACTGGTGGCGCGGCGAAGTCGCCGCCCTGTACGTGGGACGCCCCAGCCACCCTGTGACGCAGGCCCTGTCCCGATCGCTGAAGGAATTCCACCTGCCGCAGGAACAACTGCTCGAAATCATCGACGGCATGGAAATGGACCTCGATCAGGCCCGCTACGCCGATTTCAAGGCGCTGCACCTTTACTGCTACCGCGTCGCCAGCGTGGTCGGCCTGCTCGCCGCCGAAATCTTCGGCTACCGCGAGCGCCAGACGCTCAAGTACGCACACGACCTCGGTCTCGCCTTTCAGCTCACCAACATCATCCGCGATGTCGGCGAAGATGCACGCCGCGGCCGCTTCTACCTGCCGCAGGATGAACTGGCGCGCTTTGCCGTCAGCGAGGACGACCTGCTGCAGGCCCGCTACGGCGACAACTTCAGCCGCCTGATGGCCTTCCAGGTCGAGCGCGCCCAGGCCATCTACCAGCAGGCCTTCGCCCAGTTGCCGGCGACCGACCGCAAGGCGCAGCGCGCCGGCCTGATCATGTCCGCGATCTACCGTGCCACGCTCGACGAAATCGTGCGCGACAACTATCGCGTGCTCGATCAACGCATCTCCCTGCCGCCGCTGCGCAAGCTCTGGCTGGCGGGCAAGACCTGGATGGCTGCGTGAGTGTTGCCGTCATCGGCGCCGGCTATGCCGGCATGGCCGCCGCCGTCGAACTCGCCGCGGCCGGTCGGCAGGTCGAGGTGTTCGAGGCCTCGCGAGTACTTGGCGGTCGCGCCCGCGCCGCGCGGATCGATGGCTTCGAAGTCGATAACGGCCAGCACATTCTGATCGGCGCCTATACCGAAACCCTGCGCCTGATGCGCGCCGTCGGCGCCGATCCGGACGCCCTGCTGCGCCGCACGCCGCTGCGCCTCGAGTTCCCCGGCAAATTTCTGCTGAGCGCACCGCGCCTGCCGGCGCCGCTGCATACGGCTTTTGCCCTGCTCCTGGCGCAGGGACTCGACTGGCGCGAAAAGTGGGCGGCCATCCGCCTCATGCAGGGATTGCAGAGCCGCCAATTCCGCATCGAGCCCGACGTCACCGTGACAACGTGGCTGGATGCCAACGACACGCCGTCCCGCCAGCGCCGACTCTTGTGGGAGCCGCTGTGCATCGCCGCCCTGAATACGCCGGCCGATCGGGCCTCGGCGCAGGTGCTGGCCAATGTGCTGCGCGACAGCCTGGGCGGCGTTCGCTCCGCCAGCGACATGCTGCTGCCGCAGGTGAATCTTTCCGCGCTGTTTCCCGATCCCGCGGCGAAGTTCGTCGCACAGCACGGCGGCGCCGTGTATCGCGGCCATCGCGTCAGTTCGCTGCGTCGCGAAAGCGATGCCTGGCAGATCGACGACGCCGGCCCCTTCGGACAGGTCGTGCTGGCCGTGGCGCCCTATCACCTCGCCGCCCTGGTGCCGGAACTGGCGCCGCAGGTCGCGCATTTCGACTGGGAACCCATCGTCACCAGCTACTTCAGCTACCCCGCCACGGTGCGCCTGCCGCAGCCGATGCTGGGCGTCGATGCCGGCCTGGCGCAATGGCTGTTCGACCGCGGCGCCCTGTGCGGCCAGCATGGCCTGATTGCTGCCGTGATCAGCGCGCGCGGCCGGCACCTGGAGCTTCCCGTGACCGAACTGGAACAGCGCATCCACGAGGAAATAGCCCTTATCGTGCCCGGGCTGCCGCAGCCCCTCGCGGTGCAGACCATCACTGAAAAGCGCGCGACCTTCGCCTGTGTGCCGAACCTGCAACGGCCTGAAGCGCGCACCGGAAACCCGGGCCTGTGGCTGGCCGGCGACTACGTGGCCGGCGACTATCCGGCAACGCTGGAAGGCGCGGTGAGGAGCGGCGTCGCCGCCGCGCGGGCCGTGCTTGCCAGCTGATTCAGCTTTCCAGCCGCCCGCCCGACAGGCGCAGAGTGCGACCGCAGCGATGCGCCAGCGCCTCGTCGTGGGTCACCAGAATCAAAGTGGTACCCGCTTCGGCGTTCATGGCGAACATCAGGTCGATGACCTGCGCGCCGGTCGCGGCATCGAGGTTGCCGGTCGGTTCGTCGGCCAGCAGCAGTTGCGGCCGCATGGCAAACGCCCGCGCCAGGGCCACACGCTGCTGTTCGCCGCCGGAAAGATGCTTGGGGTAATGCCCCAGCCGTTCGCCGAGGCCGACCCGTGCCAGCATCGCCTGCGCCTGCGCGCGCGCGTCGGCGCGGCCGGCGAGTTCCAGCGGCAGCATGGTGTTTTCCAGCGCGGTCAGCGCCGGCAGCAGTTGAAAGGACTGGAAGACGAAGCCGAGCAGCCGGCCGCGCAGTTCGGCGCGGGCATCTTCGTCGAGGGCGGCAAGATCCTGCCCGCCCAGATGTACCGTGCCCGACGAGGGCAGATCGAGGCCTGCCATCAGTCCCAGCAGCGTCGACTTGCCCGAACCCGAGGCGCCGACGATGGCTACCGCCTCGCCCGCCGTCACGGCGAATGAAATCTCGTGCAGAATCGTGAGCGTGCCGTCGCCGCTGGGCACGACCTTGCCCAAAGCCGCCACATCGATCACCGCATCCGTCATCAGACCCCTCTCAACCATGTTCAAGAAACTCGTCTCCTGTCTTCTGCTGCTGTTGTGCTGCAGCCTGCCGGCCACGGCGGCGGAAAAGCGCATTCTCGTCTACGGCGACAGCCTCTCCGCGGGTCTCGGCATCGCCGTCAGCCAGAGCTGGCCGGCCCTGCTCGGACAGCGGCTGCAGGCCCAGGGTTCCCGCTACACGGTCAGCAACGCCAGCATCAGCGGCGAAACCACTTCCGGCGGGCGGGCACGTTTTGCCGCCGCGCTGGACCAGTTCAAGCCGGCCATCGTGATCCTGGCGCTGGGAGCCAACGACGGCCTGCGCGGCCTGCCGGTAACCGCCATGGAGGACAATCTGGCCTTCATGGTCAAGCTGGCCAAAAAGCAAAAAGTACGGGTGCTGCTGGTCGGCATGCACCTGCCGCCCAATTACGGACCGAAGTATACCGACGAGTTCGACGCCGCCTTCCGCGCCGTCGCCAAGCGGGAAAAAATTCCGCTGCTGCCCTTCCTGCTGGAACCCGTCGCCCTCGACCGCAACGCCTTCCAGGCCGACGGCCTGCATCCGACTGCCGCGGCGCAGACTAAGCTTCTCGATCACGTCTGGAACGCCCTGCAAGCGCTGCTCGGCTGATGCACTGTGCCTGAAATCCATGTCTGAAAAACTGCCCAAGGGAGTGGCGACGGTAGCACACCTCGCCGAATTCGACGCCGTCATCGACGCCCGCGCGCCGGGCGAGTTCGCCGAGGACCACCTGCCGGGGGCCCTCAGCATGCCGGTACTGGACGACGACGAGCGTGCCCGCGTCGGCACGCTGTACAAGCAGGTCTCGGTGTTCGAGGCAAAAAAACTCGGCGCGGCGCTTGTCTCGAGGAACATTTCACGCCACATCGAGCAGCATCTGCTGGACAAGCCCAAGAGCTGGCGGCCGCTGGTGTATTGCTGGCGCGGCGGCCAGCGCAGCGGCGCCTTCAGCCACATCCTGCGCGAAATCGGCTGGGATGCGCATCGCCTCCAGGGCGGTTACAAGAGCTGGCGCCGGCATGTCATCGAGCAGCTGGCGCTGCTGCCGCCGCAAGTGAAGTTTCGCGTCGTCAGCGGCGCCACCGGCAGCGGCAAGAGCCGTCTGCTGGAAGCGATCGCCGCGCGCGGCGGACAGATCCTGCACCTCGAGGAACTGGCCGCGCACAAGGGCTCGGTGCTGGGCAACCTGCCGGGCCAGCCGCAACCGGCGCAGAAGGGATTCGAATCGCAAGTGCTGGCCACGTTGTCGGCGCTGGATCTGACCCGACCGGTATTCGTCGAGGCCGAAAGCCGCAAGATAGGGCGCCTGCAAGTGCCTGATGCCTTGCTGGATGCCATCCGCAGCGCCCCCGGCCTGCGCATCGAAGCATCGCTTGCCGCCCGGGTCGAGTTCCTCCTGCACGACTACGACTACGCCGTGGCCGACCCGGCCTGGCTGATCGAGCGTTTGCAGCATCTCAAGGGCCTGCAAAGCGGCGAGACCCTGGAGCGCTGGCGGGCAATGATCGATGCCCGGGATTTTCCGGCGCTGGTGGCGGAGCTGCTGACGCGGCACTACGACCCGCTGTATCAGCGTTCGCAGGCGCGCAACTACGACTCGTTCGGCGATGCATCGTGCTACGCCGCGGAGCGGCTCGACCCCGCCGCACTCGACCAGCTGGCGGCCGAGATTCTCGCGGCGTCGGCCTGAAGCGATGCACCTGGCCACCGCTTCCAGGGAGCGGCACAATAGCTGCAGCCCACCCGCAACAACGTGCTACACCGGCAACAGGAACTCCGTACGCCTGGTCGCACATATGCGCTGCACTACCGCCGGCCGCGGCGTCGCAAGCTCGCCCTGCTCGAACGCGACCACCGCCAGGCGTCCCCGCGCCACGTCCAGCAATTCGCCCGGACGCAGCAGAAATGCCGGATTTGAGGGCTTGCCGAAACGCTCGTTGCCTGCCATGAAGGTTTCGTAGATCAGCACTCCGTCTTCTGCCAGCGCATCCAGCAGCTGCGGAAACAGCGGCCGGAACAGGTAGTTGGTAACGACGATGGCGTCGAAGCTGCGCCCCTCAAATGGCCAGGGATCCGCCTCGAGGTCGGCCTGGCGGGTCTTTACGCCCGGCGCCTTGGCTGCGATTTCGGCCAAGGCGCCGGTGTCGCGATCGACCGCTTCGACCCGGTATCCGGCAGCATGAAGCAGCAGGGAATGCCGGCCCCGGCCACAGGCAATATCCAAGACATCTCCCCCCGACTTGATGCACGGCAGGAAGCGTCCCACCCAAGGTGATGATTTTTCGTTCGTATTTGTCAGCATGTCGGGTATCATTTTGAACCTAAACCACTGCGTGAGCCACTCTTCTGGCGCTGAGCAAATGAGTGCACTACCCAGCAGCCCGCCGGACACCTCACAGGACAGCAGCACGGTCCTGCGCGAACGGCTGGATACCATCACCAAGGCCTACAGCCGTTTTGTCCCGCGCCAGTTCCTCAATCTGCTGGGCATCGAGGATATCCGCAAGGTTGAACTCGGCCAGCAGATCGAACGCAAGATGACGGTGCTGTTCGCCGACATCCGCAATTTCACCTCGCTGTCGGAAACCATGAGCCCGCAGGAAAACTTCAATTTCCTGAACTCCTACCTGATCCAGATGGAGCCGGTGATTGCCGCCCATGGCGGGTTCATCGACAAGTACATCGGCGATGCCATCATGGCGCTGTTTCCCGATTCGCCGGATCAGGCCCTGCATTGCGGCCAGGCGATGCTGCAACGCCTCGAAGAGTACAACGACGGCCGCCAGCGTGCCGGCTACCGTCCGATCAAGATCGGCATCGGCATCAACACCGGCATCGTCATCCTCGGCACGGTTGGCGGTGCCGAGCGCATGGATGGCACGGTGATAGGCGATGCGGTCAATCTGGCCGCACGCATGGAACGCATGACCAAGGAATACCGGGCGTCGATGCTGATCAGCGAATACACCCTCTACTGCCTTGATCAGCCGGATCTCTGGTCCATCCGTTTTCTCGATCGCACCCGCGTTCGCGGCAAGCAGGGAGCGCAGTCGGTGTTCGAGGTATTCAACGGCGAACATCCGTCGCTGCGCCAGGCCAAGACAGGGCACCGGAAACTGTTCGAGCAGGCCCTGGCCTACTACCACATCGACGACATCCTGAGCGCCCGCGAGCAGCTCCTGGCCTATATCGCCATGGTACCCGACGATACCGCGGCGCATGTCTATCTCGAACGCTGCGAAGCTCCCAACGAGAGCCTGGACAATCTGCGCGCAGAACTGCCCTACGTCTGGCGCGAAGAATACGCCACCGGTCCGGCCGCCATCGATACCGCACACAAAAGCCTGCTGGCCGACATGAATGCGCTGGCACGGGCGATCAACAGCGGCAGCCTGAGCCAGACAGCCACCCTGCTGGAACGCATTCATTCCGCCGCGTCGCTCGACTTCACGGTCGAGCGGCAACTGATGGAGGAGGATGGCTACCCCTTCATCGAGCTGCACACCCGCCAGCACCAGCGTTTTTTCGAGTTCTTTGCCGATTTGCAGCGCGAAATCGAAGTCGGAGAGGCAGATCGGGTCTATTTGAGCTTTCGCGTCAAGCGCTTGCTGACCGGCTGGCTGGTCAACCACATCCTCAGCGCCGATCGTCACTACGGCAGCTACCGGAATTCCCGGCGCGGGAAACAGGTCTGAATTAACGAAATAGCTCGTTCGGAGCGACGGGTGATGGTCGAGCGCAGCGAGCTGACCAGTAGCCTCCCCGTGAGGGGAGGATGGGAGGGGCGGGCCTTAATTCGCCTTTCGCGTGTTTCATCATCTATGCCGTGTCGCTGCTGCGTGAAAGTTAGGTTACCTCCTCGGTTTCGCAGCCGGAGAAGGTGTTATGCTGCATTGCACCATCCGATTCACCAAACGCCCGATTGAAGCTGCGGAGCGCCAACATGCATAACGAACTTCATTACCTGCACACACTTTTCGAGCCGCAATCGATCGCCATCATCGGCGCGTCGGAAACGCCCAACTCGATCGGCGTCACGCTGGTACGCAACATGCTCGACTCCGGCTATCAGGGCAAGCTGTTCTTTGTCAATCCCAGGCACGAAACCGTTTTCGGCGAGCCGAGCTATGCCTCGGTCGCTACCATACCGCAGCGCCTCGACATCGCCGTGATCTGCACCGCAGCGGCCACGGTGCCGGACATCGTCGATGCCTGCGGCCGCGCCGGTTGCAGAAACGCCATCGTCATCGCCGGTGGCTTCGCCGAGGCCGGGCCGCGCGGTGCGTCCCTGCAACGCGCCGCGCTGGAGAACGCCCGCCGCCACGGCATGCGCCTGCTCGGCCCCAACTGCCTGGGCATCATGCGTCCTGGCAGCCAGATCAACCTGACCTTCGGCCATGGCTTCGCCCATGCCGGCACCATCGGCCTGATCTCGCAATCCGGTGCCCTGTGCACCGCGATTCTCGACTGGGCCCTGCCCAACAAGGTCGGCTTCTCCAACGTGGTTTCGCTCGGCGCCGAAAGCGATGTCGATTTCGGCGAAGTGCTCGACTACATGGTTTCCGACCCGCGTACCGAGAACATTTTCCTCTACATCGAAGGCATCAAGAATGCCCGCCGCTTCATGAGCGCCCTGCGCGCCGCGGCGCGCTGCAAGCCGGTGCTGCTGATCAAGGTCGGCAAGCATCCGGCCGGTGAAAAGGCCGCCCGCTCGCATACCGGCGCCCTGGTCGGCGCCGACGACGTGTTCGATGCCGCCCTGCGCCGAGCGGGTGTCGTGCGCCTGGCCAACGTCGGCCAGATGTACGCCGCGGCCTCCGCCCTGTTTTCGCACTTCCGCCCGCGCGGCAAGCGCCTCGCCATCGTCACCAACGGCGGCGGCCCCGGCGTCATGGCCGCCGACCACGCCGCCGACATCGGCATCCCGCTGGCCCAGCTCGACCCGGCCACCCTGACGCGGCTGAACGAGCTGCTGCCGGCCACCTGGTCGAAGTCCAACCCCATCGACATCCTCGGCGATGCCGATCCGTCACGCTATGGTACGGCGCTGCAAGCCTGCCTCGACGACGACAACGTTGACGGCGTGCTGGCCATCCTGACGCCGCAGGCCATGACCGACCCGACCCAGGCCGCGCGCACGGTGATCGAGATCGCGCGCCAAAGCGACAAGCCGCTGGTCACCTGCTGGATGGGCGAAGAGCAGGTCGGAGAAGCACGCAAGCTGTTTCAGGGCGCCGCGATCCCGACCTTCCGCACACCCGAGCCGGCGGTTGATCTGTTCTCGCATGTCTCGAACTATTACCGCAACCGGCAGCTGCTGATGCAAACGCCGGCATCGATTTCCGAACAGGCACCACCGCGCCTCGAGTCGGCGCGCCTGGTGATCGAAACCGCGCTGATGGAAGGCCGCAAGGTACTCAGCGAAATGGAGTCGAAGGCCATCCTGTCCGCCTTCAGGATTCCCATCGCACAAACCATGGTGGCCCGTTCCGCGTCGGAAGCCATGGTCCTGGCCGAAGAACTCGGACTGCCGGTGGTGATGAAAATCGATTCGCCGCAGATCGCGCACAAGAGCGATTGCGGCGGCGTGCGGCTGAACCTCAACAGCCTCGCCGCCGTGCGCGACGGCTGGCTGGAAATCATGGACGACGTGAAGAAAAATCGTCCCGACGCGCAGATCAACGGCATTGCCATCGAGCCGATGATCCAGAAAGCCAACGGTCGCGAACTGGTGGTCGGCATGATGCGCGACAAGATCTTCGGCCCCACCATCGTCTTCGGCCCGGGCGGCACCGGCGTCGAAGCCTACAACAGCGAACGCGCCGTGGCCCTGCCGCCGCTGAATTCCTTCCTCGTCGCCGACATGCTGGCCTCGACGCGGACTACCGCGCGGCTCGGCCAGTTCCGCAACATGCCGCCGGTGAAAATGGAAGCCATCGAAGCCATACTGCTGAGCGTTTCGGCCATGGTCTGCGAGTTGCCGTGGATCAGCGCAATGGACATCAATCCGCTGATCGTGGATGAGCATGGCGCGGTTGCGGTGGATGCGCGCATCACCATCGAAAACACGCCGATCACCGCGGGCCGCTACGACCACATGGCGATCCATCCCTACCCGTCGCACCTGGAGACCGGCTACCAGGCCAAGGACGGCACCCAGGTCAGGATCCGTCCGATCCGGCCCGAAGACGTCCGCATGGAGCAGGAATTCGTCAAGGCCCTGTCGGCCGAAGCGCGCTACATGCGCTTCATGAACACCATCCGCGAAGTCTCGCCGGCACAGCTGGTCAGGCTGACCCAGATCGACTACGACCGGGAAATGGCCTATGTCGCCACCATCGACGTCGATGGCAGTGAAAAGGAAATCGGCGTCGTGCGCTACGCCACCAGCCCGGACGGGGAGTCCTGCGAGTTCGCCATCGTCGTCGCCGACGACTGGCAGGGCAAGGGCCTGGCCCGGCGCCTCATGGGTACCCTGATCGACACCGCCCGCAATGCCGGCCTGCGCTACATGCACGGCGACTTTCTCGCCGAGAACACGCGCATGCTGGCCTTCGTCGCCAGCCTCGGCTTCGTCCTTGCGGCGCATCCGGAGGACCCGGGACTCAAGCGCGGCGTGCTGGTGCTCAACTGAATGGCGAAAGTCGGCGCTGACCCCACGGCGCGCTGCCCCTGGTGCGGCACCGATCCCTTGTATGTCGCCTACCACGACAGCGAATGGGGCGTGCCCTGTCACGACGAGCGCACGCTGTTCGAGTTCCTGATCCTCGAGGGCGCGCAGGCCGGACTATCATGGATCACCATCCTCAGGAAGCGCGAAAACTATCGCCGCGCCTACGCCAACTTCGACCCGGGCGTGATCGCCGGCTATGGCGAACGGGATGTGGCGCGCCTGCTGGGCGATGCCGGCATCGTCAGAAACCGGCTGAAGATTGCCGCCAGCATCAGCAACGCCCGCGCCACGCTGGAGCTCTATGAGCAGGGCGGCAGCCTGGACCAGCTGCTGTGGGCTTTCGTCGATGGCCGCCCGCGCATCAACCGCTGGCGCGCGATGAGCGAAGTTCCCGCCATCACGCCCGAGGCGGAGGCCCTGTCACGGGAACTCAAGCGGCGGGGATTCCGCTTTATCGGCCCCACCGTCATCTACGCCCACATGCAGGCGACCGGCATGGTCAATGACCACCTCGTCTCCTGTCCGCGCCACGCCGAACTCGGCCATTGAGAACTACCGCGCCGGGAGGTGTCCTGGCGCACAATAGGCGTGCTTTTATTGTGGTTACAATAGAACACGCCTAGCCACCCCGACCTCTGCTTGTATTGCGTATGCCTATCGGCTTCGAAACCATTCGCGAGATCATCGAGCACCGCCTTCATCAGGACGACATCGAGAAGCTGCTGCAAGGGCTCGACGAGGCGGGCAAGGCCGCGCTGTTCTACCGGATTACCGAGATGCTGCGCCGCACCTCGGCGCTGGCCGACATCGCCAACCGCGTATCCGACAGCCTTTCCCTGGATGTCCTGTTTCCGCGCCTGATGGAAGTGGTGACCGAGGCGCTCAACGCCGACCGCAGCTCCCTGTTCCTGCACGATCCCGAAACCGACGAATTGTTCTCGCGCGTCATGCAGGGCGATGCCATCGGCGAAATCCGCTTCCCCTGTCACCTCGGCATCGCCGGTTCGGTGTTCACCAGCGGCGAGGCGGAGATCATCGCCGACGCCTACGCCGACCCGCGCTTCAACCAGGAGGTGGACCGGCGCAGCGGCTACCGCACGCGCAATATCCTTTGCGTTCCGATACGCAACAAGAAGCACGAGGTGATCGGCATCACCCAGGTATTGAACAAGCATGCGGGAGACTTCGACAACGAGGACCAGCGCCTGCTCGAAGGACTGTCGCTGCAGGCTTCCGCGGCCCTCGAGAATGCGCGCCTGTTCGAGAAGGTGGAGCGCCAGCAGCGCGAAGAAGCCATGCTGCAGGAAATCAGCATCTCGATCGTCGCGGAAATCTACCTCGACCCGCTGCTGGTAAAGATCATGACCGCGGCCACGTCAATGCTCGACGCCGATCGCGGCACCCTGTTCCTTTACGATGCGGCCAGCAATGAGCTGTTCTCCCGCGTCGCCGGCGGCATCGCCGGCGAGGAGATCCGCTTCCCGGCCGATGCCGGCATCGCCGGGGAGTGCTTCAGCAGCGGCCGCGTGATCAACATTGCCGACGCCTACTCGGACGCCCGCTTCAATGCGGATTTCGACCGGCACACCGGCTACCGCACCCACAGCATGCTGTGCATGCCGATCGTCGCCAAGGGCGAACGGAAGATCGGCGTCATGCAGATCCTGAATCGCAAGGGTGGCGCCTTCGGCAGCGCCGACGAGCGGCGCCTGCGGGCATTCTCGGCGCAGGCCGCCGTCGCCATCGAAAATGCACAACTGTTCGAGGAAGTCAGCGCCGAGCGCAACTACAACGAGGCCATTTTGCACAGCATGAACAATGCCGTGCTTACCCTCGACGCCAATGGCATATTGAAGAAGGTGAATGACTCGGCGCGGCGCATCCTGCGCCTCGGCGACGAAGAACTGATCGGCCACCGGCTGGAAGATATTTTCCTCGCCCGTAACAACTGGGTGGCGAAAAGCCTGGCCAAGGTCCAGGCTTCGGGCAATACCGACATCACCGTCGATACCGACCTGTTCATCGAAGGCAGCGAGGCGATCTCGGTGAATCTGGCCACCGTGCAGCTGACCAGTCTGCGCAACGAGCCGATCGGCTACATGCTGATGATGGAGGACATCACCCGCGAGAAGCGCCTGCGCAACACCATGTCGCGCTACATGAGCAAACCGGTGGTGGACCAGCTCCTGGAGAGTGGGAGCGTGGAGCTTGGCGGCACGGGGCGCGACGTCAGCGTGCTGTTTTCGGACATCCGCGGCTTCACCTCGATCTCGGAACGCCTGGGCGCGAAAGACACGGTGGCGCTGCTCAACGAGTACTTCACCGACATGGTGGATATCGTCTTCGCCCACAATGGGGTGCTCGACAAGTACATCGGCGACATGCTCATGGCGGTGTTCGGTTCGGTGCTGCAAAGCGACGAAGATGCCAGCAACGCCATCATGGTCGGCAACAAGATGCTGACTGCGCTGCACCAGCTCAACCGGCGCCGGGCCGCGCGCGGCGGCGAAGCGATCCGCATCGGGATCGGCATCAGCACCGGCCACGTCGTCGCCGGCAACATCGGATCCCTGAAGCGCATGGAGTACACCGTCGTCGGCGACCGGGTGAACCTGGCCGAGCGTCTGGAAAGCGCCAACAAGTTCTATGGCACTTCGATCCTGATTTGCGATGCAACCTACCAGGCGGTCAGGCATCATGCCGCTGCCCGCGAGATAGACCTGATTCGCGTACGCGGCAGGGAAACGCCGGTCGCCATCTACGAAGCGCTGGGCCACCACTCGGAAGACAGCTTTCCCCATCGCGAGGAAACGCTGGCAGCCTTCGGTGATGGACTGGTGCGCTACCGCCAGCGTGACTGGATCGGCGCCGAGCACTGTTTCCACCGGGCACTGGCCGCCAACCCCGATGACGGCCCATCGAAAATCTACCTGGAGCGTTGCCAGATCTACCGTGCCGCCCCTCCCCCCGTGGAATGGGATGGCGTATGGACAATGCAACAAAAGTAGCGCTCGCTGGCCGGCAAAAGCCTTTGCGGCCTGGCACCGGCTGAGACCGGCGGCGGCGGAGCGAAGCCCGCCCCGCATCGGATGTGCCGGTTGGCAAACACCAGCCGGCTAGCCGGTTTTAAGCGCGCCCGATCCGACGCCGCGCCCCATGGCCAGCACCGCCAGCAGCTGCAGCAGCTGCAGGGCCACGCCTGGCAGCACGCCGTCGCGGCCGCCGGCATCGAGCAGCATGCCGAAGGCCAGCGCCACGGCCAGCATCAGCATCGGATAATTGGCTGCCGCCGGCAGAACGACGCCCGAAGCCGCCAGCAGACTTACACCCGCCATCAACACGCGGCGCGCGCCGTAACGATCGGACGATGCCGGCGAAAGCCCGGCCGACGCCGGAAACGGCGAAGAACACCGTCATCAGGAAGCCGGCCTCGGTATAGCCGAAACCGAATTCGGGCATCAGCAGCGGAAACAGCGGAGGTAACAAAAGATGAAACAGGTGCGAGGTGGCGTGGGCCATGCCGACCAGCGCAATCACCGTGGCATCGGTGCGGACAGGGGTGGCGGTAGTCATCGGCCGATGCTAACCGAAGTCCGCGGCCGAAATATCCGCTGACACTCGCTAACAGACGAGCGCTCAGGACCTGCCTATCTTGCGGCTCATGGGTGACGCATCAGCGGCGCCCGCCAATCCGAGGAGATCGTCATGAAAACGAAGTTTCAGTGCAGGCTAACGTCGGCCTTACCGACGTTAAGCGCAGCGGCCGCAACTAAAACGAAGTTTCAGTACAGGCCAAGGTCGGCCTCAACGACCTTAAGCGCAGCGGCCGGAACTAAAGCCGGAACCCTGAAACTCGGTCTGATTGCCGCCACGCTGCTGGCCCTCGGCGCAATCGCCTCCCCGGCGCGCGCCGATAACGACTATGTCGATCGCGGCGGCTGGCGTAACGACAACCACGTCGCCGACCGCGGCGGTTGGCGTCAGGACCATCGCGAAATCCGCCAGGACCGCCGCGAACTGCGCGGCGACTACCGGGAGTTGGCCGAGGATCGCGCCGACTACCGCCGCGCCATGGCCCGCGGCGATGTCGCCCGGATGCACGGCGAACGCATGGAAATCCGCCAGGACCAGCGGGAGATTCACCGCGACCGCGCCGAACTGCGCCGCGATGTGTACGATGCGCGCCATGACCGCCGCTACGACCACGCCGGCTGGCAGGTACCACTACGCATCCATTGGCTCGCGGGCGGCTCGTGGCAGAACAACGGCCATCATTTCGGCTGGTAGCCGGGCCGCGGCAATCCGCGCAGCCGGTGAGGCGCGTTCAGAGCCTGCGCTTCACCGGACGTGCGCGCAGCCAGCCGGCGACATCGGATCCCTCGAGTTCGCCGGCTGCGAAAACCGGCATTGCTGACATCGCCGGCCTCAAGCTTTCTTGAAGCTTAATGTCCCCTTGCTGACATCGACCTTGACGTGATCCTTCGGCCCGAACTTGCCTTCGAGGATCAACCTCGAGAGCGGGTTCTCGATGCGCTCCTGGATCGCACGCTTCAAGGGCCGGGCGCCGAACACCGGATCGAATCCGGCCTCGGCCAGCAGCGCCACGGCGGCGTCGGTAACTTCGAGCGACATGTCCAGTTTCGCCATGCGTTTTTCCAGGTACTTGAGCTGGATGCGTGCGATGCCGGCGATGTTCTTTTCGTCGAGCGCATGGAAGACCACGATCTCGTCGATGCGGTTCACGAACTCGGGGCGGAAATGGGTCTTGACCTCGCCCATCACGGCCATCTTGACCACCTGGTAGTCCGAGCCGGCCATCTGCTGGATCATCTGGCTGCCGAGGTTGGAGGTCATGACGATCACCGTGTTCTTGAAGTCCACGGTGCGGCCCTGGCCGTCGGTCATGCGACCGTCGTCCAATACCTGCAGCAGTACGTTGAACACGTCCGGGTGGGCCTTCTCGACCTCGTCGAAGAGGATCACCGAGTAGGGTTTGCGCCGCACCTGTTCGGTCAGGTGGCCGCCCTCCTCGTAGCCGACGTAGCCCGGCGGCGCGCCGATCAGGCGGGCCACCGAATGCTTCTCCATGAATTCGCTCATGTCGATGCGGATCAGGTGGTCTTCGGCGTCGAAGAGGAACTCGGCCAGGGCCTTGCACAACTCGGTCTTGCCCACGCCGGTGGGGCCGAGGAAGAGGAAGGAACCGTAGGGTCGACTCTCCTCCGACAGGCCGGCGCGCGAGCGGCGGATGGCGTCCGACACCAGGCGCACGGCCTCGTCCTGACCGACCACGCGGCTGTGCAGCTTGTCTTCCATTTTCAGCAGCTTTTCGCGCTCGCCCTGCATCATCTTGCTGACCGGAATGCCGGTGGCGCGCGAGACGACTTCGGCAATCTCCTCGGCACCGACCTGGGTGCGCAGCAGACGGTTTTTCGCCGTGCCGTCAGCGCCGGCTCCGTTGGCAACCGCGTCCGCCGCCTTCAACTGCGCTTCGAGCTTGGGCAGGGTGCCGTACTGCAGCTCGGCCAGTTTGTCGAAAGCGCCCTTGCGCTGCAGCTCGGCCATCTGGTTGCGAATCCTGTCGATCTCTTCCTTGATGTGCGCCGAACCCTGCACCTGGGCCTTCTCGGCGCGCCAGATTTCGTCGAGGTTGGCCAGCTCGCGTTCCAGCTTGTCGATCTCGTCCTTGATCAGGACCAGGCGTTTTTTCGAGGCCTCGTCCTTTTCCTTCTTCACCGCCTCGCTCTCGATCTTGAGCTGGATCAGTCGGCGGTCGAGCTTGTCCATGACTTCCGGCTTGGAGTCGATTTCCATCTTGATCTTCGCCGCCGCCTCGTCGATCAGGTCGATGGCCTTGTCCGGCAGGAAGCGGTCGGTGATGTAGCGATGGCTCAATTCCGCCGCGGCGACGATGGCCGGATCGGTGATGTCCACGCCGTGGTGCAGTTCGTACTTCTCCTGCAGGCCGCGCAGTATCGCGATGGTCGCCTCGACGCTCGGCTCGTCGACCTGCACCTTCTGGAAGCGGCGTTCGAGGGCCGCATCCTTCTCGATGTACTTGCGGTATTCGTCCAGGGTCGTGGCGCCGATACAGTGCAGTTCGCCGCGCGCCAGCGCCGGCTTCAGCATGTTGCCGGCGTCGATGGCGCCCTCGGCCTTGCCGGCGCCGACCATGGTGTGCATCTCGTCGATGAACAGGATGATGCGGCCCTGGTCCTGCGCCACTTCCTTGAGCACGGCCTTCAGGCGTTCCTCGAACTCGCCACGGTACTTCGCCCCGGCCAGCAGGCCCGCCATGTCGAGTACCAGCACGCGCTTGCCTTTCAAGGTTTCGGGCACTTCGTCATTGACGATGCGCTGCGCCAGACCCTCGACGATCGCCGTCTTGCCGACGCCGGGCTCGCCGATCAGCACCGGGTTGTTCTTGGTGCGCCGCTGCAGGATCTGGATCGCGCGGCGGATCTCGTCGTCGCGGCCGATCACCGGGTCGAGCTTGCCCTGGCGGGCGCGCTCGGTCAGGTCGAGGCAATATTTGTTGAGCGCTTCACGCTGGCCCTCGGCGTCCTGCGAGCCGACGTTCTCGCCGCCGCGCACGGCCTTGACCGCATCCTCCAGCGCCTTGCGATTCAAGCCGGCTTCCTTCAGCAGGCGGCCGCACTCGCCCTTGTCCTGGGTCAGGGCGAGCAGGAACATTTCCGAGGCGATGAACTGGTCGCCGGCCTTCTGCGCCTCCTTGTCGGTGATGTTGAGCAGGTTGGAGAGGTCACGGCCGATGCTGACCTCGCCGCCGTGGCCTTCGACCTTGGGCAGGCGCTCCAGCGCCTTGGCCAATGCCGCCTTCAAGCCGCCGACATTGGCCCCGGCACGCGCCAGCAACGAGGTGGTGCTGCCGTCCTCCTGGTTGAGCAGGGCCAGCAGCAGATGCTGGGGCTCGATGAACTGCTGGTCGTTGCCGACGGCCAAACTCTGGGCGTCGGAAATGGCCTGCTGGAAGCGGGTGGTAAATTTGTCGATGCGCATGGTGGCAGCCTCAGAAAGATGTCATTGCACCCAACATGGGGATTGCGCGGCCGATTTCAATCCTCGATCGAGGCGCCGGACGGGCAGGCTAACTTTCATGGTCGCGAGAGACCATCCGCGGAGAATGAAAGATGTGAAAGACGAATTGAAGGCCCGCCCCCCACCGCTACGCGGCCCACGGCTGGCTTTGCACAGCCAGCCGGCTGCGGCGGCGCGACGCATGCGTCGCGAATTCCCGCCTCGCCCCCTCACGGGGGGCTACTGATCGGCTCGCTTCGCTCGGCTATCACCCGCCGCTCCGAACGAGTTATTTCACGTTAGCCGGCCAGCAAGGCCAGCAGGGCCAGCAGCGCCGGCCCGCCCTGCAGGTACAGGATGGTCCGCCTGACCGTCAGGCCGCCATAGACCCCGGCGACGATCACGCAGACAAGGAAGAACATCTGGACATGAATTCCCGCCGCGCCCGGATAAACCAGCCCCCACAGCAATCCGGCGGCGAGAAAGCCGTTGTAAAGCCCCTGATTGGCCGCCAGCACCCTTGACGCCTCGGCCTTCTCGGCCGTGTTGCCGAAAATCCTGAGCCCTTTCGGCTTGGTCCACAGGAACATTTCGAGGTAGAGGAAATACAGGTGTTCCAGCGCCACCAGCAGCACCAGTACGACTCCGAGCATTTTCATTGATCATCCCCCTCTGAAAGATCCGGCCGGGCTCAGTATCGGTCGCCCGGCGGTCCCCGGCAAGCCGGGGCGGCAGGAACATGCGAGTTGATTTAGGTCAGAGTCCCGTAAGCCATTGGTGGTACATTGACTTTTTGTATAACTCACAGGAGAACCCCCATGGTAGCCAAGATCGAGCAATTCAGCGAACTGCACCGCAAGAACATGGAAGCTGCCATGCGCATGGCACAGCTTTCGATGGAAAATTCCCAGCGCATCATGGCGCTGCAGTCGGAACTGGCCAAGGAAATGTTTCAAAGCGGCGTCGAGAACGCCAAGGCGCTGACCGCCGCGCGCGACCCCCAGACCGCATTGCAGTTGCGCACCGAGTACGCCCAGGAAACCACGCAGCGCATGGTGGCCGCGGCACAGCAGATCGCCGAGATCAGCAACACCGCCCGCGCCGAGTTCGCCCGCCTGGTCACCGAGCAGCTGGCTTCCGGCAGCCAGGACATGACCGAATCGCTGCAGACCTTCATGAAGAGCCTACCCGGCCAGACGCCGAACATGATGGAATCCTTCCAGCAGGCCATCGCCACCGCCAACAAGGCCTTCGAGCAGATCACGAAAGCCTCGACCGCTGCGATGAGCAACGTCGGCGAGACGGTCAAGAAGGCCACTGCCGGCGCCAAGCGCAAGTAACAATCCGGGAGGAGGAGGCCCGAACGGCTGGCCGCGCAAGCGGTCAGCCGTTTTTTTTGCCGGCTTCCCAGCGCCCCGCGGCGTGGTCGTCGCTCTCGCGGGCATCGACCCAGCGCCCGCCCGCGGCGGTTTCTTCCTTCTTCCAGAAGGGCGCGCGCGTCTTCAGGTAGTCCATGATGAATTCGCAGGCGACGAAGGCCTCGCCGCGATGTGCCGAGGCCACGGCAACGAAGACGATCCGGTCGCCCGGCAGCAGGCGGCCGACGCGATGGATGACCCGCACGTCGAAGATGTCCCAGCGCCCGCGCGCCTCGGTGACGATGGCCTCGAGCGCCTTCTCGGTCATGCCGGGGTAGTGTTCCAGGGTCATGGCCTGCACCGGCGCCGTCCCGTCGGCGCCGACCGCAGGGGATACCGCCCCCGGCTGCGCCGGAGGCATAACTTCCGATTGCTTGTCGGCGCGCACCAGGCCGACGAAACTGGCGACCGCGCCGACGTCATCGCGCCCGGCCGACAGCGCCGCGATTTCCGCACCGGCATCGAAGTCGGCTTCCTGTACCGAAACGCTCATTTCAGCCCCCCGTCACCGGCGGAAAGAAGGCAACTTCGTCGCCCGCCCTGACCGGCGCATCGAAACCGACCATCTGCTGATTCACCGCGACGCGCAGGTTCTTCATGTTTGCCAGCGCCGACCAGGATTCGCCGCGCGCGGCCAGTTGGTCGCGCAGCGCGCCGACCGTGGCGACACCGGCCGTCAGGTCCAGCGACTCCGAACCCGTGCCCAGCGCCTCGCGCAGGCCGGCAAAGAAAAGTATCTTGACCATCAATCCACTATAGCAGTTCGGAAAACGGCAGGAAACGCACCTGATCGCCCTGTGCGATGGCCTGCCGCGGCGGGTTGTCGATCAGGCCGTCGGCCCAGGTGCAGGAGGTCAGCACGCCCGAACTCTGGTTGGCGAACAGCTCCAGCCCGCCTTGCGCGTTGATCCGCGCGCGCAGGAACTCGCGGCGCGGATCGCCCTTGCAAGCGAAATCGGCGCGCAAGGTCTGGGCACGCGGCGTCACCGCCGCGGCGCCCTGCGCCTTGAGGATGAAGGGCCGCACCAGCATGATGAAAGTGACGAAGCTCGACACCGGGTTGCCCGGCAAGCCGATGAAGGCCGCCGCCGTCTCAGTTGCCGTGTTGCCAGCACCGACTTTTCCAAACGCCAGCGGCTTGCCCGGCTTGATGGCGATCTTCCACAGGTCCAGCGATCCCTCCGCCTCGACCGCCGGCTTGACGTGGTCCTCCTCGCCGACCGAGACGCCGCCGCTGGTCAGGATCAGGTCGTTGCTTGCCGCCGCCGCGCGCAAGGCCGCGCGCGTCGCCTGGCGCGAATCGGGCACGATGCCGAGGTCGTCGACGACGCAGCCCAGGCCCTCGAGCAGGGCGCGCAACGTGTAGCGGTTGGAGTTGTAGATGCCGCCGGGCTTGAGCGGCTCGCCCGGCATCGCCAGTTCGTCGCCGGTCGAAAACAGCGCGACGCGCAGCCGGCGATACACGTCGAGCCGGGCCGCGCCGACCGAGGCGGCGACGCCGACGTGCGCGGCCGACAGCCGCGTGCCTGCCGCCAGCACTTCGGCGCCGGCCGCAATGTCCTCGCCACGGCGGCGTATCCATTCGCCCGGGTGCGGCACGTGGTTGATCGTCAGGGTGTCGCCGTCGAGGGCGCACAGCTCCTGCATCACCACGGCATCGGCCCCGGCGGGCAGCGGCGCACCGGTGAAAATGCGCGCCGCCGTGCCGGCTGCCAGCACATGGCCGACGCTGCCGGCGGGAATGCGCTGGGCGACCACGAGTTGCGTACCCGCCGCGGGGACGTCGGCGCAGCGCAGCGCGTAGCCGTCCATCGAGGTATTGTCCAGCGGCGGCACGTCTATCGTCGAGCACAATCCCTGGGCCAGCACCCGACCCGCCGCGGCGTGGGCCGGCACGATCTCCGTCTCGCGTACCGGGTTCGCGCCGGCCATGAGGCGGGCAAGGGCATCTTCGAAATCAAGCATTCCGGAATCCCTGGTGATGAAGTATGAAGTCGGCGATGGCATCGCGATCGTTGAGGTCGAGTATCGGCAAGCCGGCCGGCAGGCCGGACTGCCGGCGGACCACATCCGGCTCGTCGGTCGCCACGGCGACGATGGTTTCCACCCCGCTGCCGGCGATCAGCGGCTTGCCCACCGCGGGCCGATGCACTTCCAGCTTGGGGATGGGCGTATGTTTGAAGCCCTCGACCAGCACCAGGTCGCATTCCGAAAAACGCGCAATCTGCTCTTCCAGCGAAGGTTCCGCCTCGCCGCGCAGTTCGTGCATCAGCACCCAGCGATGGTCGGACACCAGCAACACCTCCGAACAGCCGGCCTCGCGCAGGCGGTAGGAATCCTTGCCCGGCTGGTCGATGTCGAAACGATGGTGGGCGTGCTTGATCAGCGAGACGCGCAGCCCGGCCGCATTCAGGCGCGGGATCAGTTCTTCGAGAAGCGTGGTTTTGCCCGAGCCGGAATAGCCGGCGAGGCCGAATGTCTTCATGCCGGCCCCTGTGGCGAAGGCACCGTCAGCACCGGGGCGAAGCCGCCGCCGGGGGTGCGGAAATTCGTCGTCTGCCCCTGCCACAGGCGGGCCGCGATCAACTGGACATGCCCGTTGTAGACATAGTTGCGCAGGTCGAGCTTGAGCTCGACCGGCGCCTCGCCGACTTTCAGCGTGCGCGAAGACGGCGGCACCAGCGCCTGCGCGATGTAGCTGCCGGCCAGCACGTCGTCGAAGACCCGTTTGGTGATCTTGTCGCCGCGATAAGCCGCCTTGGAACCATAGCCCGCCGCCGGCTTGAAGAAAAGCTGCTTGCGCCGCGCCCAGAGGTCGTCGGCGTTTTCGGGCAGCACCAGCTCGGTACGCGGAATCTTCGCCGCCAGCGTGGCGCGGGTTGCGGCATCGACGCCCCAGCTGGCCAGCAGCGCATCGTCGGAGAGGACCACCAGGTTGCGCTTGTCGGCATACAGCGCGTGGGCCTGCGGGTGCGGCGTGATCAGCGCCGCGTCGGCCAGCCAGGCGGCGCGCAACGCGGCATTGGTCGGCGCGTCCAGCGCGAAGTCGGTCAGCCGGTTGTAGACCAGGTCGATGCGTGCGCCGCCATGCCACAGCGCCCCGTCGCGAAAATCCAGTTCTTGCGGATCGCAGATCACCGTGCGAATCCCGGCCTGCTCGAACAGGCGCTGGAACAGCACGAACTCGGGATGGAGGTATTGCGTCAGGGGCGCTTCGTCGACGATGGCGATGCGGCTCGGAGAGCCGCCCTTGCCGAAGGCGCGCCACTCGGCCCGGAACATTTCGAGGAACAGGTGCTCCGGCGTGTCGCCGGCCAGGTCGCCGGGCAGCAAGGCTTCGACGTCGTCGCAGCAGGCCTTCTGCGCGCGCGCCAGCAGGGCATTGAGCAGGCCGCCGCCGGCATTGGTGTTGATTTCGATCAGTTGCGGCCCGCTGGCGCCGAGGTGGAAGTCGTAGCCGAGAAAGACGCCCGGCGCCGCACAGCGATGCCGCGCGCTCGCCGGCGCCCAGGCCAGAACGTGCTGGCGATACGCCGGCAAGGCGACGACACGTTCGACGGCGGCAACCAGCCGCGCCATGCCCTCGACATGCTCGGCGCCGACGAAGGCCACGGACGAGGAAAACAAATGCGGCCGCCCCGCCATCACCTCGTCGTGGAAACCGGGGCTGACGCGCTCGAGTTCCGCCTCCAGCCCCGCGCTGTCGAGCGAGATGCATTGGCAGCCGGCGTTGAGCCGGTTCGCCAGGTCGATGCTGGAATGGCTATTCATGTTGCGATTTTACCGGCACGGCGACGGCGAAGAAGGCTTCGACCTCGACCACGTCGCGCGTGCGCCGCATCGGCGGCAGCGAGCGCCAGATGGACTTGCCGTAGGGTTTGCCCGTCAGGCGCGGGTCGCAGATCATCAGCACGCCGCGGTCGTCCTCGTCGCGGATCAGCCTTCCCGAGCCCTGCTTCATGCTGATCACGGCGCGCGGCAGCTGGTATTCCATGAAGGGATTGCGCCCCGCCGCCCGCAGGCGGTCGATGCGCGCCGAGAGCACCGGGTCGTCGGGCGGCGCGAAGGGCAGCTTGTCGATCACCACCAGCGACAAGGCCTCGCCGCGCACATCCACGCCCTCCCAGAAGCTCTGGCTGGCGACGAGTATGGCGTTGCCCAGATACCTGAAACGCTCCAGCAGTTCGGTACGCGAGCCCTCGCCTTGCATCAGCAGCGGCAGGTCGAGGCCTTCGGCGGCGAGCTTCTCCTGCAGCAGTTCGCGGATGCGGCGCATCGCGCGCAAGGACGTGCACAGCACGAAGGCGCGCCCGCCCGAAGCGCGGATCGCCGGCCAGGCGGCCTCCGCCACGGCCTCCTGGTAGAAGGCGCTGTTGGGGTCGGGCATGCCGGTCGGGGCGTAGAGCAGCGCGTTTCTCTCATAGTCGAAGGGGCTGCCCCAGACGGCGGTATCGGCTGCCGCCAGCCCCAGCTCGCCGCAGTAATGGGCAAAGTTGCTGCCCACCGCCAGCGTCGCCGAAGCGAAAATCCAGGCACGCGGATGGCCTTCCATCTGGCGCTGGAAAATCGGCGCAATGTCGAGCGGCGTCAGGTTCAGCGACATCGCCTGCAAATAGACCTCGACCCATTTCACCACCTCATCACCGCCAGCGACCTCAGGGTCGGCGCTGCCGCCACGCCAGCGCTTCAGGGCCGCCGCCAGTTCCTGGGTACGCCGCAGGCAGTTGGCGATGCCCTCGCCGCGCTCGGCCTGGGTGTCGAGGTGGCGGCCGAGTTCGACGATGGCATCGGCCAAGCCCTGCAAGGCCGTCGCGAAATCCGCTTCGCCTTCGAGGCGCGCCGCCGGCAGGCGCAGGTTCTCGCCCTTGACCGCCAGGCGCAGGTCGCGCGCCGCCTTGTCCAGCGCCTGCGCGGCGTCCTGCAGCGGCGGGTAGTCCTTGGCGGCGACGATGGCTTCGTTCCTGGTGTCGCGCGCCAGTTCGATGATCTGGCTGGTCGATACGCTCTCGCCGAAGAACAGCCCGGCCACCTCGGGCAACTGATGGGCCTCGTCGAAAATGATGGTGTTGCAGGCCGGCAGCAGTTCGCCCATGCCCTCGTCCTTGAGCATCACGTCAGCGAAGAACAGGTGGTGATTGACCACCACCACGTCGGCCGTCAGCGCGTCCTGGCGCGCGGCGAGGACGAAGCACTCCTTGACGTTCGGGCACTCCTGGCCGAGGCAGTTTTCGCGCGTCGAGGTCGCCAGCGCCCAGGCTCCGGACTCCTCCGGCACGTCGATGCATTCGGCCTTGTCGCCGGTCTTCGTCCGTTCGGCGAAGCGCGCGATCTTGCGCAGGTGTGCCGCCTCCTCGCGCGACGCCAGCCGCCCGGCGCTCATGGCGCGTTCCAGGTGGTAGGGGCAGACGTAATTGGCGCGACCCTTGAGCAGCGCGATCGACGCGCCGACCTTCAACGCATCGCGCACCGTCGGCAGGTCGCGGTTGAAGAGCTGGTCCTGCAGGGTCTTGGTGCCGGTGGAGACGATCACCTTGCCGCCGGAGAGCAGCGCCGGCACCAGGTAGGCAAAGGTCTTGCCGGTACCTGTGCCGGCCTCGGTCACCAGCGCCAGGTTGCCCGCGATCGCCTTTGCGATGCGCTGCGCCATCTCCAGCTGCTGCGGCCGCGGACGAAATCCCGGCACGGCAGCGGCGAGCGGCCCCTCGGGGGCGAAGATGCGCTGAATTTCGTGGATGGGATCGGACATGGCGGGCGCGGCATCGTAGCACGCGGGAGAAGGCGGCAATCACAAGAGTCGGCGCTGACGGCACGGCGCGGGCCAATAGCGGCGCGCCGATTCACCCCGGCTCCCGCCGTTCGCGCCCTGACCCGGCATGGAGAACCCGCCAACGCCGGTGCCGGGCAGACCTGATCGGCAAGCTACTCGCGGAATGTGCGAGAACGGCTTGCCGGGCGCTCAGGATGCCGGTGCGGCCGTACCGGTTACGGCATCCGCCCGTGCCGGCGATGCCGGGTCGTTGCCGCTGCCGCGCGTGACGTCGACCCCCGGCAGCGTGAAGGCAACGACGCGATCACCCGGTGTCTTGTTCAGCAGCAGGCGCGTGACATCCGGTCGCGCGTAATGGCCTGCCGGGTCGGCGGCGGCCTTGGCCAGGGAAATCATGCCCAGGTCGATGTCCGCGTAAATAAGCCCCTCTGCGTTCTCGGCCAGGGGTGCGTGCATCATCCGGCCGTCGGGGGCATAAATGCGCGCGAAGCCGCCACCCTCCAGCAGCAACTGTTTTTTCATGTCGTCGGTGCACATCAGCGCCACCATTTCCCTGGAGACGGTAGCGCATGGCGCGATCACGAAGCACTGGCCCTCGACGGCGTAAATCTGGCTGGCGGCGTTATTGACCTCCTGGCCGAGCGCGTAGGCGCCTCCCCGATAGATCGAAAAGCTCGGCCAGCTGGCGACGTGGACCTGCTCGTTCTGCGCGTACATCGCATACTTGGACAGGGGCTGCAGGTGTTCCCAGCAACACAGCGCGCCGATGCGGCCGAGCGCGGTGTCATGGACCGACAGGTCGCTGCCGTCGCCGTCGCCGAATACCGCGCGCTCCACATGCGTCGGCTTGAGCTTGCGGCGCTGCGCCACGGTGCGGCCTTCGGCATCGATGATCCATTGGGCGATGTACAGGCTGCCGCCCTGCCTTTCGCTGTGACCCATCACGACCATGATCGAATGATCCCTGGCTGCCCGGGCGATGCGGTCCGCCTGCGGCGAACCATAGACCAGCGAATTGTCGTGGTAGCGCTGGATGAACTGCATGCCCCAGGCCGGGGAGTCGAGCCAGATGAACCACGGATAGCCGGGCAGCCATGTCTCGGGAAAGGCGATCAGCCTGGCGCCTTTCGCGGCCGCCTCGGCAATGAGTCCGATCGCCTTGTCGATCGACGCCTCGAGGTCGAGAAACACGGGCGCCGCCTGTACGGCGGCAACCCGGTACTTCGGATGTTGAATGGTCATTGAGCAGTTTCCTCGGGCAAGTGGCACGCTACGGGGCAGGCATCAGATTAGTTTGCGCGGGACAGGAAGTCCACAAGAGTCGGCACTGGCGGCGCGGCATTTGGTTCAGCCATGGATGACAATCTCATGCCGACCCATTTAGTTATCGGTCGTACTGCCGCCTCGGACCGATTGCCGACTGACTGCTGCTGCATGACCAACGGCGGCTGCCACTCAGATTCCGGCAACCCGGGCGAGGACACGCCCTGTACTAAGACCAAGTGTTCCGCTGACTCAACGCCCGCAACAAAGTCGAGAACAACTCGTCGGGGTTGAAGGGCTTGATCAGGACGTCGTTCATTCCCGCGTTCAAGCATTGGGCCTTGTCTTCGGCAAATGCATTCGCGGTCATGGCGATGATCGGGATCTGCCGGTAGCCGGCAAGCTCGCGTATCTGCTGCGTCGCCTCCAGCCCATTTACCTTCGGCATCTGCATGTCCATGAAGATGGCCGCGTAACCGGTCTTCCCCGCCATTGCGACGGCCTCGGCGCCATCCTCCGCCGTGTCTACGACAAGATCGACAGCCTCCAGTTGCACCTGCGCCACTGTCCGATTGACCGGCTCGTCATCCACTACCAGAATGCGCTGGCCCGAGTAGCGTCGCCGAATCTCGGCTTCGGCATCGGCTGCCGCTGCCGTCGGTGCTACAACTGCCTCGCCGACCTTCTTCAGCTTCACGGTGAACCAGAAGGTGCTGCCCACTCCCGGCGTGCTTTCAGCGTCGACTTCTCCGCCCATCAGTTCGGCCAGCCGCTTGGTGATGGCCAGGCCGAGACCGGTGCCGCCGTACTTGCGGGTCATGGAACTGTCGGCCTGCTCGAAAGTTCTGAAAAGCCGCGACATGGCTGCGGGGGCGATGCCGATGCCGGTATCCACGACCTCGAAGCGAACCATTACCGCATCGGCGGTCTCGTCCTGCTTGAGGACGCGCAGCGTGACGTTGCCCTGCTCGGTGAATTTGACGGCGTTGGTGGCGTAGTTGAGCAAGGCTTGCTGCAGTCGTGTCGGGTCGCCCATCAGGTTGCGCGGCAAATGTTCGGTCTCGATCAGCAGGTGGATACCCTTGGCCTTGACTCGCTCCGACAGGAACGAATTGACATTGGCCAGCAGGTTGCTGACGACGACCGGGGCTTCCTCCAGGGTGAACTTGCCAGCCTCGATCTTTGACAGGTCGAGGATGCCGTTGATGACGGACAGCAGATGCCGGGCGGAGGTATCAATGGTGTCGAGGCGTTGTACCTGCTGCGGCGACACGCCTTCGCGGCGCAGGATGTTGGTCATGCCGATGATGCCGTTCATCGGCGTGCGGATTTCGTGGCTCATGTTGGCGAGAAAGGTGCTCTTGGCAAGGTTGGCGGCCTCGGCCTGAATCTTCGCCTGGATGAGCAACTGATTGGTGGCTTCGAGGTCGGCGGTACGCTGGCGCACCCGTTCTTCGAGGGTGGCGTTGAGGGTTCTGATTTCGGCTTCGGCTTTCTTGCGATCGGTAATGTCATGCGCGATGCCCAGTACGCCCACTAGAGCCCCCTGGGCATCGCGCATGGGCACCTTGGAGGTTTCGACCAACTCGCGATGACCGTCGGAAGCAAACACAAGCTCCTCCTCATTGACCGAGGGGCTGTCCTTATCCATGGCCAGGCGGTCGTGATAACGGAAAAAGTCGGCGAGTTCCTTGCCCACGAATTCGTAGTCGGTCTTGCCCTGTATCTCCGCTTCGCTGGTGCCCAAAAACTGCTCGAAGCGGTGGTTGCAGCGCAGATAGACACCCTCCGGATCCTTCAGCCACACCATGTCCGGAAGCGTGTCGATCAGGGTGCGCAGCATGGCCCGTTCGTTTGCCAGATCTTGCGCCGCCCGCTTGCGCTTGGTGGTATCCCGGACAATGTTGGACGATCCGGTAATTCGACCTTCCTTGCCATGGATAGGCGAGACCGTTATGGAAACGGTAATCGTCTTGCCGTTTTTGCATACACGTTCAGTCTCGAGATTGATGATCGATTCGCCGCGCAAGATCGTGGCGAGAATCTGCCGCGCTTCGCCAAGGTGTTGCGGAGGCACCAGCGCAAAGCTGGATTTGCCGAGTATCTCCTGAGCCAAATAGCCGAACATTCTTTCTGCACCCCGATTCCAGCTGGTGATGATGCCTTCTGGCGTCCGGCTGAAGATGGCATCGTCGGAGAACTCGACGATTGATGCGTTCAGCACACGTTCGCTTTGCAAACTGTCTTCGGCCGCCTGCTTGGCAAGCCTCAAAGATTCCTCCGCCAGCTTGCGCTCGTCGATCTCGACTTGCAGCTGAGCGGGGCTGGGTAGTTTCAGGGCATGCGGCAGCAGGGGCCAGATCGCGATGGCTGTAATGACCGAAACGAATGCCGTAATCGCCTTGAGCAGAGCGTCCAGTCCATACATCGGTTGCCACACGACGATGGCACCCATCAGGTGGGTGGCACCGCAGGCCATGATGAAGGCAGCGAACATCCACAATAGCCACCGGTAGGGAAAGTCCTGGCGACGCCGTGCGAAATACGCCAGTGCCAGCGGCATGGAAAAATACGACATGAAAATAAGGATGTCGCTGATGACGAACGTCCATAACAGGGGCGCCGACCAACTGATGCAATATCCGTGCGGGAGATAGCCGTTGACGGCCAGAAGTTGCGTAAGCCCATCAAACATGATCGTGCACTCCGTAGGAAGTCTTATCGGTTCGTCGCATCAAGGCCTTAAAACCATTGTAGTACCTAGTACTCGAATGGCTATTCGCAACGAGATCACGCCATCAATCCCGGGGCAGGCAGAAGACCTCGAACGGCAGATTGGCCCCTGGATTCGACCGGACAGTGAAACATCGCCCTCGGTCATCGCCAATGACCGAGGGCGCTGCGAAACGGACTTCCAGACTAGCTTGCGCGAGCGGCAGGCAGCGCCAACCCGGAGTCCTTCACCGGGCCAAACACACCTCTCGTCCTTTCCGCAAATGAGTCGCAGCTGCATCGTGCAAAAGTCGGCGCTGGCGGCACGGCGCTCGTCGGCACCGCCGCGACAGGATGAACTCAGGTCGGGTTCATCATCTCGTCCAGCAACTCCACGCTGTCGATCCGGATGCGGCGGTTTTCGAGGCGCATCAGGCCCTGACGCTTCAAGTGGCCGAGAACGCTGCTCACGGTCTGGCGCGTAGTACCGACCATGTCGGCGATTTCCTGGTGGGTCAGGTGAATATTGAGATGGATGTCCTGGCCGACCCGGATGCCGTGCCGGGTGGCCAGCCGCAGGATGAGCTTGATGATGCGCGTCTGCGCATCGTCGTTGATCAGATTGACGACGACGTCGCCGAGCGCGCGCAAGCGATCGGCCAGAATCTGCATGATGAGCAGCGCGGCTGCCGAGTGCGTCTTCAGGTAGTCGGTCAAATCGGTCTGGGACAGGACCAGCACTTCGGATGCTTCGCACGCCTGGGCATGGACGACGCGTCCACCGCCGCGGGCCACTTCCGCCATGCCGAACATGTCGCCGGCAAAGCAGAACCAGAGAATGACATCCTTGCCTTCCTGCGCCGGTTGGCAAATCTTGACCCGGCCCTGCTGCAGGAAATAGACGTGCCGACCGGGATCGCCGGCCTTGAAGATGAACTCGTTTCTGGAGAACAGCTTGCGCTGGCCGGCCTGGATCAGGTCCCGGGCGTCGGCATTGCTCAGGCGGGCCAGGAAATCCGTCTGCCCGACCTGGCGGCCTGGGTGCCCGTCGCTCGCTTCCACACCGCCTCCTTCAAGTATCCGGCAAACTCGATCCGCTAACGTCCAGAATGTCGGCTGGCCGACAGACATGGAGTCTCCAAGGACGAATACTAGTCACGTGGTTCAAGGGGCGCAAGGCAGAGTCCCTGATGACAACGTGGCGGGGTCGGGGCAATCCTCCCTGCCGAACAATGGAATCGCACATACGGAGGAGGCCATGATGCACGGCACATTTGTTCAGTGGATTCGGCAGTCTGCAATCCAGGCGGTTGTTTGCAGTTTGGCGCTGGCAGGCACAGGCGCGGCCCTGGCGGCCGATGTGACAGCGAAGATGCAGCCCAAAATCGACGCCTACAAGAAGCAGGCGGTGGCCTGGGCGGCCGATCCGTTGATCGTGAAGGCGGTGAAGGATTCCAATGCCGCCGGCCCGATTCCCATGATGGGCAATGCCAGGTGGCGCGAGCTGAAGGAGAGCGAGCCGATCGTCAAGGGCCTGGTCGACAATCCGGCAGGCCAGCTGCTGACCAAGTGGATGAATGCCGACGCGAAGGGCATCAACAAGGTCGTGCTCTCCGGCGACAAGAGCCATCGCGTGGCCTTCACCTCGATGCCGGCGATCTACATCGGCAAGGGCCGGCCGAACTTCGACGAGGCGTTCGGCGGCAAAGTCTGGCAGCAAGGCGAATCCAAGCCCGATCCCAGCACCAACATCGACACCGTGCAGATTGCGGCGCCGGTGACGGACGGCAACGCGGTAATCGGCGTGCTGCTGGTTTCTCTCACCGCCGCAAACCTCCAATAGAGGCCGCTTCATGAGCCAGGATACGTCGTACAGCCTTAGCGGCTTCCTCACCAACTGGGGCACCAACATTCGCGAGTCGGGCCGCACACCCGGCAAGTGCGCCTGCGGCTTTGTCGTGGCGTGGGTCGCGTTTTTCGCCATCCTGTGGCTGATGCCAATTCCCGCCGGCCTCACGCTTGCAGGCAAGGCCGCGCTGGCGGTGGTGGTGTGGGCCTGCATCATGTGGATCACCGAGGCGATTCCGGTGGGCATCTCCGGCCTGCTGATCCCGATGCTCTTGGTGATGAGCGGCGCGATCGACAAGTTTCCCAAGGCGGCCAGCGGCTTCACCACGCCGGTGGTGTTTCTCTGCCTGGCAGCCTTCATCTTCGCCGCCGTGATGCAGGCCGCCGGGCTCGATCGACGCATCGCCCTCGGCCTGCTGCACAAGCTCAAGGTGAAGACGGTGAACGGCGTGATCTGGGCGATGTTCGCGGCGAACCTGCTGTTGTCGCTGATCATTCCCGCCGCCAACGCACGCGCGGCAACGCTGCTGCCGGTGGTGAACGGCATCACCAAGATGTTCGGCGACACGCCGGAAGAGCAGGCCGGAAAGAAGGCCATCGTGATCCAGACCCTGGTCTATGGCTCGATGATCAGCGGCATGTGCATCATGACCGCGCACCTGCCGAACCTGGTGCTGGTGGGCCTGTTCGAGACCGAACTGGCGTTGAACCTCTCCTACATCGACTGGTTCAAGCTGCAGTGGCCTTATCTCGGCATGTTCGTTCTGACGCAGTGGTGGGTGCAGCGCTACTTCCGTACGCGCAGCGTGGGCATCCACGGCGGCTTCGAGGCCGTGGAAAAGCAGCACAAGGAACTGCCGAAGACCAATCAGGCGGAATGGCTCATTCTCGCGGTGTTCGGGCTGATCGCGGTGCTTTGGGTGACGGAATCGTGGCACGGCGTGAAGTCGCACAATGCGGCCCTGATCGGCATGGCGATCCTGTTCGCACCCGGCCTGTTCGGCTTCAAGTGGAAGGATCTGCAGGATCGCACCATCTGGGGCACGTTCCTGTTGCTGGCCGGTGCGCTGTCGATGTCCGCGGCCATGGGCAGCACCGGCCTGGCGCAGTGGCTGTCCGACATCATCCATCCGCTGGCCCATGGCCATGCCTGGTGGATGATCCTGCTGGTCCTGATGCTGGGCACTCACGTGATTCGCCTGGGCATGCTCTCCAATGTGGCGGCCATCACCATGCTGGCGCCGATACTGCTGGCGCTGGCACCCAAGCTCGGCCTGCACCCGGTGGCCTTCACCATGCTGATCTCGGACACGGACACCTTCGCCTACATCCTGCCGACGCAGATCACGGCGGCGGTGATCGCCTACAGCAGCGGCACCTTCAGCATGGCGGACTACGCCAAGGTCGGCTGGGTATCGGTACTGATCGCCATCGCCTACGGCATCTGCGTCATGGCGCCGTGGTATGCCTTCATGGGCATTCCGGTATGGGACCCGGCAGCACCGTGGCCGTTCAAATAGCCCGATGAGCAGCTTCGGGTCCAGTTGGAGAGAGGTCGCATCGGTCTTCCTCAAGATCGGCGCCATGGCCTATTGCTGGGCGGCGCGCTGCTGGGAACGCTGCGCGACCGGCTGGCATGACGATTTTATTGTTCTGTTTCGGAGACTGTTGAACCCATGAAGAAAATGACCAATGCCGAGTTGAAAACCAAGCTCGGCGACTACACCGCACCCCCCAGCCTCTATCAGATCACCAAGGACATGCCCTTCCTGGGCAAGGTCAGCTGCAATATCGAGTCCATGGAGGCTGGCTCGTGGCAGGAAATCATCATCGACTACGAGCTCGGTGCCTCGGGCATGGCCGACGGTTCCTGGTTCAAGGCGACCTTCCGTTTCTATTCCGACTGGGCGCTGTTCCAGAACGCCGATCCGGCCGGGGCGAACTACATCTCGGCCGAATACCATGCCGCGCCGACCGTCCCCGGGCAAAGCCCCGCCACGGTGCAGAAGCTCAGCGTGCGTTTCGACCAGAAAGGTCATGAGCGGCCCTTCCAAAAGGCGGTGATCGTCGATACCTACGACGGCTATCTGAAGGCCGGCGACCACATCATCATCCGCCTCGGTGACCGCCGCTTCGGCGGCGCCGGCACCCGCGTGCAGACTTTCGTCGAGGAGTTCTTCCGCATCCGCTGCTATGTCGATCCGCTCGGCACCTCGCGCTTTGCCTCGATCGGCGAGGACCTGGTGATCGACATCAAGGCCGGCGCGCCGGCGCAATTGATGTGGGCCGGCTCGCGCATCGTGCGCGCCGGCGAGAAGTTTCCCCTGCGCCTGCGCAGCGAAGATCAATGGGGCAACACCTGCTGGAACCGCGGCGACAAGGTCAGCATCACGGCCACGCTGGACGGCAAGCCGGTGTATGAGAAGGAGGCGCGTCTGGCCGAAAAAGGCTGGGCGGTGCTGCTGCTGGAGGACCTGCCGAGCAAGAAGGCCGGCGAACTGATCATCACCGCCTGCCTGCCGGAGCATCCCTGGGTCAAGTCGCAGAGTTTCTATGTCACCGTAGACAAGGCGCTCGCCATGCCGCGCATTTACTACTGCGACCTCCACGTTCATTCGGAGGACACCATCGGCACCAACTCGACCTCCTACAACCTGACCTACGGCCGCGACGTGAGCGGCCTCGACATCCTCGCCTTCGCCCACAACGACTTCAACATCACCACCGAGAAATGGAAGACGACGGTCGAGCTGATACGCGAAATCACCAAGGACGGCAGCTTCGTCGCCTATCCCGGCACCGAGTGGTGCGGCTCGAGCTGCGCCGGCGGCGACCACAACGTGGTTTTCCTCCACGACGACGAACCCGAGTTTCCCTATCTCAAGACCGGCGAGCACGTGCGCTCGGTGGAGTGGAACGAAGAAATGAAGGGCGGCGGCGTCGAGCCCGGCGCCTGGCCGCTGGAAGAACTGTGGGCCGCCTACGCCCATGATCCCGAGGGACACCTGCTCATTCCGCATGTGGGCGGCCGTCGCTGCATTCTCGATTGGCATTATCCCAAGCTCGAGCGGTTGATCGAGATCGGTTCGAGCTGGGGACACTTCGGCTGGCTCTACCAGGAAGCCATGGTGCGCGGCTACAAGATCGGCGCCTCGATGGCCGGCGACGAGCACCGGGGCCGCTGCGGCGGCGGCGTGCCGGGCACGGCGGTGTTCGGCACCAAGGGCGGCATGTCCGGCGTGATCGCGCCGGAACTGTCGCGCAAAGCCATCGCCAAGGCGCTGCGGGCGCGCCACACCTTCGCTTCGACCGGAGAACGCAGCTATGGCCTGATCCGCGTCGGCGAGCACCTCATGGGCGACGAATTCGAGCACCAGGGGCCGGCCACCATCGACTACCGCTTCCTCGGCGATGCCGGCTGGGACGAAATCGTGGCCTTCGATCACACGGGCGAGATCTGGCGTCGCGACCTGCAACAGGAACTCGGCTACTCGGAGCGCAAGATCCGCTTCCGCTGGGGCGGCGCGCGGGTCAAGGACCGTTACCGCTGGGCTGCCTGGAAGGGCAGGATCACCATCACCAACGCTGTCATCAACGACTTTTCCGGGCGCGGCTTCGAGCACATCGAAGAGACCTGCTGGCGCGAGTCGGCCACCACCGTCGGTTTCAAGAGCGACACCTATGGCGACGTCGATGCGATCGAGCTGGACGTGTCGCACCTGGCCACCGCCAGGATTCGCGTCGAAGGCAGCATCGACGGTTACGTGAAGGTCGGCGATCCGCTGAAAGGCAATCCCTTCGTGCATTGCCCGACATTTGCGTGGGAGATCACCGGCGCCGAGCTGCTCGAGGCGGCGCGCATGAGGCGCGACCTGCCGGGCGTGGAGATGTTCCTCGCCTTCGAACGCATGAGCGACAGACCCGCGCCGCGCGAGGTCAGCGGCACGCTCGACATCGATGCCCACAACGGCCCGCACGGCCATCGCCCCGTTTACTTCTTCGGCCGGCAGATCGATGATGCGAAGGTATGGACCTCGGCCGTGTTCCCCACCTTCACCTGACCGCGAGCGGCTTCATCCGTCATGGCTAGCCTGAACTGGCCGGATGAGACGGCACGGCCGGCGGGTGGCGGCGAGGCCCGCTTGGTCCAGCCGGGATCGAACGTCTGCCTGGACTTTCACGGCGACCCCCTGCGCGCGAGGCTGGTGGTGGTGTCGGACGGCAATCACCACATGGCCCTGCGCGACGTGCTGGCGGGTTTTCTGGCGGAAAATCCCGCCGCGGCAGACGTCTTCTACACCACCACGCCGCCGCGCGCGGCGCTGCAGTTGCTGCGCGCCGGATATCTCGACATCGGCAATCTGCGCCTGTCGGCCAGGCCTCACGTCATGATCGGGCCACCGCCTGTGCTGGACCAGGCGGTGGCAGCCAGATACATGGCGGCCCATCGCCCGTTCATGCGCAGCAGCGGAACGGCCCTGCTGGTACGGAAGGGAAACCCGAAGAAGATTCTCGGCGCGGCCGACCTGCTGCGCGACGACGTTACGCTGTTCCTGTCCAATCCGTTCACCGAAAGCGTCAGCTACGAAACCTATCTCGGCGCCTTGCGCCGTCTTGCGGTGGCGGAGGGTGTGACGCTCGGCTTTCTCGACCACCCGCCCGGACAGCCCGACCCCGGGAAGCTGCTGTATGGCGGGTCGATCCACCATCGCGAGGCGCCCCAGGCATTGGCCGACAATCGGGCCGACGTCGCCGTCGTCTTCTATCATCTGGCGCTGCGTTACCGGCGCATCTTCCCCGAGCTGTTCGATTTCGTGCAACCGGCCGCCTGGGCAGGCGATGAAGGTGGGGAGATCGGTCGCACCGACTGCGGACTCATCGGCGATGGCGGCGAGTGGGGCGGTGCGCTGCTCGACTATTTCGCCACGGACGCCGTCACGCAGATATACCGGTCCCACGGCCTGGAGCGGGCCGTTCCGCGGCAGCAGCCGTAGAAGCGCATCCATCGCATGGGCACCGCCGCCCTCGCTGCATCGGATCCACCCCGGCCTTTGCGCGGCCGGCGAACGCTCGCCGCGTGCTGCGGCGCGCACGTGCTGCACGACGGATTCGCCGACCTGCTGTACGTGCTGTTCCCAATCTGGCAGGCGGCATTCGGGCTGTCGTTGGCCCAGGTCGGCATGCTCAAGATGCTGTATTCCGGTTCGATGGCGGCCTTGCAGGTGCCGTCGAGCCTCCTCGCCGAGCGCGTCGGCGAGCGCCTGCTGCTTGCGCTTGGCACGCTCGTAGCCGCGGCCGGGTTCATCGTGTCGGGCTGGACCGGAGGATTTCTCGGCCTCGCGCTGTGCCTGATGTTGAGCGGCGCCGGGGCGAGCGTGCAGCATCCGCTCGGCTCCACGCTCACGTCCCGCGCCTTCGCAGGCACGCAGCTGCGCGCCGCGTTGGGCACCTACAATTTCTCCGGCGATGTCGGCAAGGTGCTGTTGCCGGCGCTTTGCGCGGCGCTGCTTGCGGTGCTCGACTGGCATGCGGTGACATCGCTGATGGGCGCGCTCGGCCTCGGCGCGGCGCTTGCGATCTGGTTTGCCGTTCCGCGCGCATTGCCCGCGGCGTCGCCATCGGATACGCCGGAAGTACCCGCAGCGGCAGGCGCCGCGACCGGCCCGCTGGCGACCCCTGGCTTCGTCTCGCTGGCGGCGATCGGCTTCATCGACAGCGCAACGCGCATGGGTTTTCTGACGCTGTTGCCCTTCCTGCTGATCGCGAAAGGTGCGTCGGTAACGCAGGCCGGCTTCGCCCTGAGCCTGGTCTTTGCGGGCGGCGCCGCGGGGAAATTCTTCTGCGGCCTGATTGCCGCGCGCACCGGTGTGCTGCGAACGACGATCCTGACCGAGCTTGCCACCGCCGCAGGCATCGTCGCGCTGCTGCCGCTTTCGCTGGATGCGTCGATGCTGCTGCTGCCGGTGATCGGCATTGCGCTGAACGGTACGTCATCGATACTTTACGGAACGGTGCCGGAACTCGTGCCGGTTGCGCGACGGGCTCGCGCTTTCGGAGTCTTCTACACGCTGACGATCGGAGCGGGCGCCGTGTCCCCCGTGCTCTATGGCCTGCTCGGAGATGCGATCGGCGTGCCGCGCACCTGCGGTGTGATCGCGGCCGTCGTGCTGCTGGTTCTGCCGCTGACGCTGGGGCTGCGCCCTGGCCTGCGAGCACTGCGGGTCCGTTGAAGCGACGCGACGCGACACGACAGCAGATTTGCGCATTGCGGCCAGCCCGGACATCGTGCCGGTGCCGGCGATCTGCCGTCCCCCTAGAGGCTGACCCTCTCGCCCATGAACGGCAGCTGCGGCATGGGCCAGCCCAGTTGGTCGCGGATCGCCCGGGCGAAGGCGGCCGAGGCCGTCGCTTCGCCGTGCACGACGAAGGCATGCTGCGGCGGTGTGTGGAAGCCGCGCAGCCAAGCCAGCAGCCCCGCCTGGTCGGCATGCGCCGACAGACCGCCCACCGTGTGGATCGTGGCGCGGACCGGCACCGGCTGGCCGAAGAGTTTGACCAGGCGCGCGCCGTCGACCAGCCGGCGGCCCAGCGTGCCGGCCGCCTGGAAGCCGGTGATGAGGATGCTGCATTCGCTGCGCGGCAGGTTCTCGCGCAGGTGGTACTTGATACGCCCGGCTTCGCACATGCCGCTGGCCGAGATGATGACCGCGCCGCTGCGCACCGCGTTCAGCGCGCGCGAGCCCTCGGCATCGGCAACGAATTCGACCTGCATCTGCTTCGGGTTCCGCCGCATCCAGGCGATCAGCTCGCGCGTCTCGCTGTCGATCAGGTCGGGATGCTCCCAGGTGATGTGCGTGGCGGCGGTGGCCATCGGCGAATCGATGTAGATCTTCTGCGGTGCCAGGCGCCGGCGGCGCACCAGGTCGGCCAGGATGTAGATGATTTCCTGGGTGCGGCCGACGGCGAAGGCGGGCATGATCAGGTTGCCCTGGGTGCGGCGCACGCGCTCGAAGGCGGCGACGATTTCGTCCTCGGTTTCGGCCAGGGGGCGGTGCAGGCGGTCGCCGTAGGTCGACTCGATCAGCAGCACGTCGGCTTCGGCTATGAGCTTTTCGGGGTCCTTCAGCACCGGGCGGCCGGACATGCCGAGGTCGCCGGAAAACACCATTTTGCGCGGCCTGCCTTCGCCGCTGACCGTGACCTCGAGCCACGACGAGCCGAGGATGTGGCCGGCGTCGTGGAAGCGCACGCTGACCGCCTCGGCCGGGCGTATCAGCTCGCCGTAGGACGCCGGACGCAGCAGCTTGAGCGAAGCCTCGGCCTGGGCCACGGTGTAGAGCGGCGGCGGCGCGGCGAACCGGCTGTCCTTGCCGCGCCGCCGCTGGTGGCGCAAGGCCCACTCGGATTCCTTCTCCTGGATGTGGGCGCAGTCGCGCAGCAGCACATGCAGCAGGTCGATGGTCGCCGGCGTGGCATGGACGGGGCCGCGATAGCCGAGTACCGACAGCAGCGGCAGCAGGCCGGAATGGTCGATGTGGGCATGCGTCAGCAGGACGAAATCGATGGCGCGGACGTCGCAGCCGAACTTGAGGGCATTCAGGTTCTTCGTGCGTGCCTCGCGCCCGCCCTGGAACATGCCGCAGTCGACCAGGAAGCGGCAGCCGCCTGTTTCCACCAGCGTGCATGAGCCGGTGACCTCGCCCGCCGCGCCGAAAAAACCGAGCTTCAATTCGTGTTCCTCCCGTGGCGCCCATCATCGGCCTGAATCGGGGGGATTTCAATCCCGGCGGAAAGTCGGCGCTGGGTGCGGCGGGGATTTCGCAGAGCACTGCGCTGCGTCCGCGTAGCCGGTCGGCCATGCAGAGCCGACCGTGGAGAACGCGGCGGCGGCTTTGCCGGCAGCGCTGCGCTTATGTTCGCTATCGAACGGAGCCTGCAGCGAAGGGTATCTACCATTTAGCTGCATTGATATGGAAGCAGTTTGCGGATTGCCGGCGCACAGAGTGACAAGGCCGGTGATCATTGATCCGATATGCCACTCATTCAGGAGACTGGAAATGCATAGAAAACTGATTGTCGCGCCACTGGCGGCGCTCCTGCTCGGCGCCTGCGTCGTGGCACCCGCGGAACACGGCTATGGAACGGTTATCGCACCCGCCCTGCCGGTGTACGTGGAATTGAGCACAGAGCCTTACTACTATCAAAGCGGATATCACTATTACTACAACAACAGCCGCTGGCAGTACTCGAACTCACGATCCGGCCCGTGGACGGACCTCCCCAGGGATCACTACCCGAAAGAAACGCGATACAAAGGCCATGGCAACGGGCGGGATGATCGTCGCGGTGACGGGCGAGACGATCGGCGCGGTGACGACCGGGACGATGACCGTCGCGACCGGAGATAAGCCAGGCATAAGGACGGCATGAGCGTGCTCTTCATGGCCGCAAGAATTGCCGTCCCGCCGGCGCCGACTTCCTCGAAGCGTCCCGGGCCGCGCAAACTGATCGGGGACGGCAACGGATGCCGGCAATGAGCAAACAACCGGAGGCCTGATCATGTCCTACCTGACCGGCTTTTTCTCGACGCCAGAATTCGTATTTCTGTCAAAGCTGATCTGCTCCGTTATCGCTGGAAGCGCAATCGGGCTTGAACGCTACCAGAACGGCCACCCCGCCGGCATGCGAACCTTTGCCATCATCAGCCTGACATCGACCTTCCTCACCGCAAGCCTGACCGAAGGAATGTACGGGCAGCTGATGGGTCAAGGCGACATGGGCGCGTCGCGAGTCATCCAAGGCATCCTGCAGGGTATCGGCTTTATCGGCGCCGGCGTCATCGTCCGGGAAGGATTCTCGATAAAGGGGCTGACGTCGGCTGCCAGCGTCTGGGCTGTTGCGGGTATCGGGATACTTGTTGGAACAGGCGACTACTTTCTGGCCCTGTTCGGCACGATTTTTACCGTCTTCATCCTGGTTGCCTTCAAGGAAGTTGCGCTCACCTCGCGCCGAAGTTACGCGGTCATCGAAGCAAGCTTCGCCAATGGCGTCGTTCCGGAAGAAGAACATATCTGTCAGCGGCTGGCGAGTTATGGCTTTCATGTGTCCAGCATCGCGTTCAAAGGTGCCAAGAGCGGAGCGCTGCAGATCAAGGCACACGTATGGGCCGGTGAGGGTGCTGCAAGGGTGAGAAGTCGCCTGGCGATGGAATTCATGAAAGATCCGGACATTGCGGATTTCTCGATGGAACCGGTCAGGGAGTAGCAGTTGCCTGGCGCGGTCGGGCCGCCATCGAGTTTCCAGCGCGTCGAACGCGCCGATCCGATTGGCAGCCGGTGGATTGCATGCGCACACCTGGGCGTCGGCGCCGGCCGCGCTACGGTCTGCGCGCGAGCGCCCGGGACGGCAGCATGGACGCCAGGACCTGATCCTTCAGGACCAGGTGATGATAGGCCGCGCCCGAGGCGTGAATGGCGGCGATCCAGAGAATGACATTTCCCAGCCTGGTGTGGATCGTCACCATCAATCCGGCCAGGCCGGGATCGGTCGCGAGCGGTGCAGGGAAACGCCAGCCGCCGAGCAGTTCCACCGGATGGCCGCCCAGCCAGGCGCCGGCGATTGCGGCGCAGGGTACCGCGACCAGGAGACCGTAAAGCAGCCATTGCACGACCCTTGCCATCGTCGCGAATGGTGCGGCAAGGTGGTGGATCGGCCGCCTGTCCAGGCGCGCCCAGACAATGCGCACCAGGGTCAGGACCAGCACGCTCATGCCGAGCGTCTCGTGGATCAGGCGCTGCGCATCACGCGACGGCCGGTAGGCACTGCGCTCCGAGCCTCCGGGGCCGTAGGCGTAGGCCGCCACTACAAGCAGCGCCGTCGCCCAGTGGATCGCCTGGGCGACGCTACCGTAACGGTCGGGACTGGATGGCGGCTCCACGGCCGATGGATTCATGGGCCGGACCCGGGAATGTTCCGAAGTGCTTTCATGGCGCAGCGGCTTCAGGTGATGACGGTCGGCCGCTCGCGGCCGCTGCGCTGCTTCAGTTGCGCCAGGTCGCCGGCGATGGCGATCATCTCGGCCAGCGCCAGTTGCGCATCGACCCGCTGCCGCACCGGATCGGCTTCGAAGGCTTCGAGGTAGATGCGCAGCGTGGCGCCCTCGGTGCCGGTGCCGGAGAGGCGGAAAACAATGCGCGAGCCGTCGGCGAAGACGACGCGCAAGCCCTGGCCTGTACTCAGGCTGCCGTCTATCGGGTCGGTGTAGCTGAAGTCGTCGCAGAACTTCACCGTGTAACTGCCCAGCCTTTGCCCGGGCAAACCGGCGAAGCGCGACCTCAGCTGCGCCATGATGCCGTTGGCGGCATCGGCCGGCAGCGCCTCGTAGTCATGGCGCGAATAGACGTTGCGGCCGAACTCGGCCCAGTGGCGATAAACGACCTCCTCGACCGACTGGCGGCGTCTGGCGAGGATGTTGAGCCAGAACAGCACGGCCCAGAGGCCGTCTTTCTCGCGCACATGGCTGGAGCCGGTACCGAAGCTTTCTTCGCCGCATAGCGTGACACGGCCGGCATCCATCAGGTTGCCGAAGAACTTCCAGCCGGTCGGCGTCTCGTAACAAGGCACGCCGAGTTTCTGCGCGACGCGGTCGGCCGCCGCGCTGGTCGGCATCGAGCGCGCTATGCCCGCGATGCCGCCGACGTAGCCCGGCGCCAGCGCGGCATTGGCGGCGATGACGGCGAGGCTGTCGGAGGGCGTGACGAAGAAGCCGCGGCCGAGGATCATGTTGCGGTCGCCGTCGCCGTCCGAGGCGGCGCCCAGATCCGGCGCATCGATGCCGAACATGACCTCCACCAGTTCGTGGGCGTAGGTCAGGTTGGGGTCGGGATGGCCGCCGCCGAAATCCTCGAGCGGCACGCCGTTGATCACCGTGCCGGCCGGCGCGCCCAGCCGCCGCTCGATGATTTCCCTGGCATAGGGCCCGGTCACCGCATGCATGGCGTCGAAGCAGATGTCGAAGCCGCCGGCGATGAGTTCGCGGATCGCGCCGAAGTCGAACAGGGATTCCATGAGTTCGGCGTAATCGGCGACCGGGTCGATGACCTCGACCGCCATGTCGGCCAGCATCTGCCGGCCGATGCGATCGAGATCGACGCCGGCCGCATCGAGGGTGCGATAGCTCGTCAGCACCTTGCTGCGGGCGAAGATCGCGTCGGTGACTTTTTCCGGCGCCGGGCCGCCGTTGGCCGTGTTGTACTTGATGCCGAAATCGCCCTCGGGACCGCCCGGGTTGTGGCTGGCGGAGAGGATGAGGCCGCCGAAGCAGCGGTACTTGCGGATCACTGCGGATGCGGCCGGCGTCGACAGGATGCCGCCCTGCCCCACCAGAACTTTTGCGACGCCGCTGGCGGCCGCCATCCTGAGGATGACCTGGATCGCCTCGCGATTGTAGTAGCGGCCGTCGCCGCCGAGTACCAGCGTGCTGCCGGCGGGAGCCGCCGTACCGTCGAAAATGGTGTCGAACACGGCCTGGACGAAGTTCTCCAGGTAGTTCGGCACCTGGAATGCGGCAACCTTCTTGCGCAGACCCGAAGTGCCCGGCTTCTGGTCCGGGAATGGCGTGGTGGCGACAGATTCGATGTTCATGTGCTTTCCTTGCCGAATTGAGTTCAATCCCTGATTCTTCGGGCGCAAGCCGCCTGCGACGGCGGCCGCCTGCAGGCTGCGCTCGACCGCAGCGCGGATCCTGACTATGGTCTTCTCGACCGGCGCACTGGCGGAAACGTCGAGGCCGAGATTGCGTGCGATCCGATTGACGATGGCCGGATTCAGCGGAATGCCACCCGCATCGACAGCCTTGAGCAATTCTACGGCCCGCTGCAATTCCGGCACAAGCCGGGGGTGCCGCGCAAACAGCCCCGCCAAGGATGTCAGCAGCCTTGCCTTGCGATTTGCCATCATTCGTCTCCTGCTTCCTTCCCGCCAGGATTCTTCCTTACAATTCTCCAGCCTACCAGCAAGCAGGGAATCGCGTCGAAAGCTGCGCCTCCATACATGCCGATGGCCGGGTCTGCTGCGGACAACCGCGCGATCCGTGCATAATCCCCATCTCACACAGCGGGACCCGGCAATTCCGCTGCTCGCGGCAGCAAAGGACGGCGATGGACGAGAAGCCCTACGGAACCAGGCAGGACATTTCACAATTGCGCAAAGCGGCAGAAGCACAGAGCGCGGTCCTGACCGCAGCCGCATCGCCAGCGCACGAGACCGCCGACTTGCCGCACCTGAAGTTAACGCAGCAAGGCGAGCTTGCAATGCAGAACGAAAGCTTGCGCCAGTCCAGCAGCGCACTCGAGGAATCCCGCGACCGTTACAGCCGGGTGTTCGACGTCGCCCCGGTCGGCTACATCATGCTGGGCGGTGCGGGCGTGATCGCGGAAGTCAATCTGGCCGCCGCCGCGTTGCTGGGCACCGAGCGGTCGCAGCTGATCTCCCGCCGCTTCGCGGATTTCGTGACTGCCGCAGACAGGACGCGCTGGCAGCGTCTGTTGCAGGATGCAATCAGCGTGCGGCAGCCGCTGCCGGAAGATATGCTGCTGCAGCGCGCGGACGGCAGTCCTTTCGCGGCATCAATCGATTGCCGCAACGCGGCCATCGGAGATGGCGGCGGCGAACTGCTGCTTACCTTGGCCGACATCACCGAACGCAAGCAGAGTGAAGAGCGGCGCCTGGTCGATACCCGCCAGCAGCGCGACGCCCTGGTGCGCGGAGTCCATCACCGCATCAAGAACAATCTGCAAAGCGTCGCCAGCCTGCTGCAGCGCGAACTGGGCAAGTTCGTCGAACAGAATCAGCGATTGGCCACGGCGATCAGCCAGGTCCATGCCATCGCCGCGGTGCATGGGCTGCAGAGTGCCGATGCCGAAGAGGCGATTCGCCTGTGCGACAGCGTCCGCAACATTTGCAAAGTGGTTTCGGATTTGTCGCAGCGTCCGGTGCTGCTCAGCATCGGAGCCGAGCAAGCCGCTTTCGAACCGATCCGCATCGAAAGCAGGGAGGCCGTCCCCGTCGCACTGGTGCTCAATGAACTGATTCTCAATGCGGTCAAGCATTCACCCGCAGGCAGCCGCGATCCGACGGTGTCGCTGAGCGCCGACTACAGCGGCGCGCAGATTCTCCTGCGCAACGCCGTGGCGGACGTGCCCCGCTTCGACTTCGCCAGCGGCGCGGGCCTCGGCACCGGCTTGCGCCTGGTACGTTCGCTGCTACCGCAACGGGGAGCACAATTGCTCCATGAATTGGACGCGGAGGGCTTCATGCTGACAACCCTGAAACTGGCCGCGCCGGTCGTGGCGACGAACCGTAGCACGGCGCCCGGCTGAACATGACCCGGATTCTCCTTGCCGATGACGACAGGGTAGTGTTGTTCACGCTGGCCGAGGGCCTGCGCGAGGCCGGTTTCGCGGTCATCGAGGCGCGTGACGGCCTGCAGGCGCTCGCGCTGTGCCACGACGAAGCGCCCGATCTGGCGCTGCTCGACATCCGCATGCCCGGCCTCGACGGGCTGGAACTGGCGCGTCGCCTGCGCGACGAAACCGCGGTGCCCTTCCTGTTTTTCTCGGCCTATGGCGACGAGGACTTCGTCAGGCGCGCGGTGAAGATCGGCGCGCTGGGCTATCTGCTCAAGCCGCTCGACGTGGCGGCGATGGTGCCCACGATCCGCACCGCGCTGGCCCGCGCGCAAGATCTCAGCGGCCTGCAGGGGGCATTGGAGAGCAACCGCAGCATCGCGACCGCGGTCGGCATGCTGATGCAGGCCGAGGGACTCGACCGGGCAACCGCCTTCGAGCGCCTGCGGCTGCAGGCCCGCAGCGAGCGGCGCAAGCTGGAAGATCTGGCAATAACCATGGTGGAAAGCGACAGACCCAAGGAGTCATGAAATGACTAGCAGGAATCATCGTGCGGAATAGCACAAGAATTGATGCATTTTAACGTTTTAACCAATTGATATTCCAAGTATTGATCCCCTGCTAACATAGCGGTGCGCTGAAAAGCGCAAGTATGGCCGCCGGTTCTCCGGCAGCTCGCAGTCGGGGCCCAAAAAACTGCCTCGCTTATGAAATCCCGCTTCGCATTGCCCTGCGCAATGCGTCAAACGGAACATGGAGCGAAGCATGGATAACCCGCAGTTTTCAGTCTGGCTCTGTTCCTGCCGAGATCTCCGCGCATCTATTCGAGATTCGTTGCCGGGCTCGTGTTCCGCGGCAATGGCCGCTGGCACGAGTCGCTAGCAGGCCGGGAGAGCGAGTTGCCTATCATCTGGGATATTCCGCTGGTGCTGCTGAGCGTGCTGATCGCCGTGATCGGCTCGCTGACGGCGCTGGCGCATGCCCATCGCATGCGCAGCGGCAGCGGCCGCACGGCGACGGTGTGGATGATTGCCGGCGGCAGCACGCTGGGCCTGGCGATCTGGTCCATGCACTTCGTCGGCATGCTGGCCTTTGATTTGCCGATTCCTGTCGGCTACGACCTGAGCTTGACCTTGCTCTCCGCCTTGCCGGCGATTGCGGCCGCCCTGCTGGGTTTCCATGTGCTGCGCGCACCGGTAATCAGCAGCCGACGCATCGTCGTCAGCGGTCTACTGATCGGAGCCGGGATCAGCGTGATGCACTTCACCGGCATGGCCGCGATCCGCATGTCACCGCCGATCGTTTACCACCCGCTGTTCATCGCGCTTTCGATCCTGATCGCCGTGCTCACCTCCATGGGCGCCCTATTGATGCTGTATCAGGGACAGAAGCTCGGTATCCCGACCCTGCCGCGCCTCGCGCTGGGTAGCCTGATCATGGGCCTGGCGATTTCCGGCATGCACTACACCGCCATGCTGGGCATGCAGATCATGCCCGGCAGCATTTGCCTGACCTCTCCGCTGGAGATCGAACGGGACTCCGCTGCAATGCTGGTGTCGCTGTTCGCGCTGCTCTGGTTCGGCAGCGGAATTTTCGCCGCTCTGTTCGATCAGCGCATGGCGCGGAAAACCGCGGAATCCCTGGCGCAACTCGAACTGGCCCACCTGAAGTTGCAGGCACAGCGGGAAACGGAACTGAAGGCGAACGAAAAGCGGTTTCTGGCGCTGTCGACAATGTCGTCCGACTGGTTCTGGCAGCAAGACGAGCAGTTTCGGTTCACGGAATTCTCCGGGGCCTTTGCCGGCAACTTCACGCCACCCGCTGCGATCCTGGGCAAGACCCGCTGGGAACTCGACATCAAGCTGACGCCCGAGCAATGGGCAGCGCACCGCGCCATTCTCGAGGCCCATCTTCCGTTCAGGAATTTCGAATACCCCATTTCCGATGAACATGGCGAGGAGCGTTGGTACACCGTCAGCGGCGAGCCGCTGTTCGACGAGGCAGGACGATTCGCCGGATACCATGGCACTGGCCGCAATATCTCGGAACTCAAGCGGACCGAGGAGGAACTGCGCATCGCCGCGATCGCCTTCGAAACGCAGGAAGCGGTGATGATTACCGACCGCGACCACAAGATCGTGCGTGTCAATCGTGCCTTCTGCGCAATTACGGGCTATGCGACGGAGGAAGTCATCGGTCGCACTTCCGGCATGCTCAAGTCGGGACGAGATGATGCCGCTTTCTATCAGGCGATGGACGGCCAACTTCAGCGTGAAGGACACTGGGCCGGAGAAATCTGGGACAGGCGCAAGAATGGCGAGGTCTATCCGAAGTGGCTGACCATTACCGCCGTGCGCGACGCGGCAGGCGCGGTCAGTCACTATGTGGCCAGCTTTGCGGACATCACCGCACATGTACTGGACCAGCAGCGGTTGGCGCAATCGCAATACTTCACCCGTGCCACGCTCGATGCCCTGACCGCCCATATCGCCGTACTCGACGGCAACGGCGACATCATCCTGACCAACCGGGCCTGGCGCGAGTTCGCCGAGCGCAACGAACTGCCGGCGGACCGGGTCGGCAAAGGGGTAAATTACCTCGCCGTATGCGAGCAGGCGGCGGAGGGCGCTGCCGAGAGCGCCGTGGCCGCCGCGCTGATTCGGGAGCTGATTGCCGGACAGCGCGAGGAGGGCGTTCTCGAGTACCCCTGCCACTCCCCGCAGGAGCAGCGCTGGTTTCTTTTCCGCGCCACCCGCTTTGCAAGCGCCGGGCAGGTGTTTGTCGTGGTGTCGCACATCAACATCACGGCGCGCAAGCAGATGGAGCTTGCCCAGCGACAGAGCGAATCCAATCTGCGCAACATGCTCGATTCCATGCTCGAAGGCTGCCAGATCGTCGGTTTCGACTGGCGTTACCGCTATATCAACAAGGCGGCCGAGGGCCACACCCGGCGCGCCAAGGAGGAACTGCTGGACAGGACGGTGACGGAATGCTGGCCCGGCATCGAAGCGACCGAGATCTTTGCCCTGGAAAAAAGCTGCATGGAGCAGCGCAGCACGCATCATCTGGATCACGAATTCGTCTTTCCCGACGGCAGTACGGGCTGGTTCCGGCTGATCATTCAACCGGTGCCGGAGGGTATTGCCCTCTACTCCGAGGACATCCACTTGCGCAAGCTGACCGAACTGGCGCTGCAAGCCCTCGCGTCCGACAAGTCCGGCGAAGCCTTTCTGCAGCACGTGACCCTGTCCCTGGCCGCGCTGCTCAAGGTCGGATTCGCCTTCGTCAGCGAAATCGGCCCTTCCGGCGGCAGGGTCACCACACGGGCCTTCTGCGCCGACGGCGAACTGGCCGCGAATTTCTCCTACGATCTGGCGGGAACGCCCTGCGCAGGCGTGGTCGGCAAGGATGCCTGCATCTTCCCGGCGGGCGTGCAGCAGCTGTTTCCCACAGATGAACTGCTGGCGCAGATGGGCGTCGAGTCCTATTCGGCGACCCCGCTCTGGAGTGCCGCCCACTCGCCCCTGGGACTGGTAGGCATCATGTCGCGCCGCCCGCTGGGCAATACCGAGGCAGTGGGGATGCTGCTGCAACTGCTGGCGATACGCGTCAGTGCCGAGCTGGAGCGGGGGCGCGAGCAGAAGAAGTTTCAGGATCTGTTCGAAGCGTCGCCCGATGTCATTCTGATGATCGATGCCGAGGGCAGGATACGCGCGGCGAATCGCGCCATCGAGACCCTGTTCGGCTGGGAAGCACAGACCCTGGTCGGTCGGAACCTGGGCAGCCTGATCCCCGATGCGCCCGAAGCGGTCGATCCGGACCTTTGGCAGGCTTACCTGGCAACCACGGCGCCCACTCAGACCGACGTCGAGCGGCCCGAAATCCGGGTGCGCCACCGCGACGGCAGTTCCGTCCCGGTTGAAATCAAGCTGAGCGACCTGGAAACCACCGATGGGCGAATGGTGGTCGCCGATTTGCGCGATATCACCGAACGCAAGCGCGCCGAGGAGTCGCTGCGGTTGCTCAATCTGGAACTCGAGGCCAAGGTGCTGGAACGCACCGCCGAATTGCAGCGGGCACGACTCGAGGCCGAACAGGCGAGTCAAGCCAAATCGGCCTTTCTTGCCGCGATGAGCCACGAGATCCGCACGCCGATGAACGGCGTGATCGGCATGGTCGACGTGTTGCGCCAAACCAGCCTCCAGGGCGATCAGGTGGAGATCGTCGATACTATCCACGATTCGGCGTATTCCCTGCTCGGCATCATCGAGGACATCCTCGATTTCTCCAAGATCGAGGCCGGCCGTCTGGAGCTCGAACACGAGGCGATGTCCGTGAGCGCCGTGGTCGAACAGGTCTGCAAGATGCTGGACCACCTTGCCGCCAGGGAAGGGGTGGAACTCACGTTGTTCATCGATCCGGCGATTCCCGAGCGGGTCCTGGGCGATGCCCTGCGCCTGCGTCAGGTGCTGGTCAACCTGGCCAACAACGCAATCAAGTTTTCCAGCGGAGTGCAGCAGGCGGGCAAAGTATCGGTGCGCACGCGCCTGGCGCGGCAGGAGGAGGCACTCCTGACGGTGGAATTCGAGGTGAGCGACAATGGCATCGGCATGGATGAGCAGGCCCAGTCACGCCTGTTCAGCTCCTTTACCCAGGCCGACGCCTCCACCACCCGGCGCTTCGGCGGCACCGGACTGGGTCTGGCCATCGCCGGCAACCTGGTGCAAATGATGGGTGGCGAGATCAAGGTACGCAGCACGCCGGACGCGGGCTCCATCTTCATCGCGCGCATACCCTTCGTGCCGCTGCAGGTCAAACCCACGGCGGGCGCGACGGCATCGGTGCTTGCCGGGCTGTCCTGCCTGGTGGTGGGCGGCTCGCAGGGGCTGGCCGCGGATCTAGCCGCCTATCTCACGCATGCGGGCGCGGCGGTGGCGGGCGCGCCGGACCTGGCAAGCGCGCGGCAACAGACTGGCGCAGCCGGCCTCGCGGTGTGGGTCATCGACGCCGCCGACGAAGCGCCGTCCCTGGAGGAACTCCAGCTTGCCACCGCGGCCAGGCCCGATCAGGACCTCCGCTTCCTGCTCATCGGCCGTGGACATCGACGAACACCCCGCACCCTGGCGGGCGGCCTGGTCGCGATCGATGCCAACGCGCTGGAACCGCGGACTTTCCTCGGGGCGGTGGCAATGGCCGCCGGGCGGGTCCCGCCGGAAGCGGCGGCCGAAACCGTCAGTGCGCCTGCCCGTCGCGCTGGCACGGCGGGCAGTCCGGATGCGCACGAGACACCCAAGGGACCGGCGCGCGACGAGGCGAGACGCCAAGGCCGGCTGATTCTCGTGGCTGAAGACAACCAGACCAACCAGAACGTGATCCGGCGCCAACTCGACCTGCTCGGCTATGCCGCCGATATAGTCAGCAACGGCCGCGAGGCGATGCACCGCTGGGAGAGCGGCGATTACGCGTTGCTGCTGACGGACCTGCACATGCCGGAGATGGATGGCTACGAGCTCGGTCTGGCGATCCGCGGCGCGGAAACCGGCAATCACCGCATCCCGATCATCGCGCTGACCGCCAACGCGCTCAAGGGCGAAGCGAAACGTTGCGGCGTGGTCGGCATGGACGGATATCTGAGCAAACCGGTTCAGTTGGAGAAACTGAAGGCCGTGCTGAACAAGTGGCTGCCGGCGGCCCCTGTGGCCGAGCCGGCCGCCGTGGCGCCAGTGCCGACTTCTGTGGCGCTCGACGTCCGCGTGCTGGCCGCACTGGTCGGCGACGAGCCGGCGACGATCCGCAAGATCCTGTCGGTTTTTCGCACCAGCGCGACGGCGACCGCGGCCGAACTGGCCGCCACCTTGACCGCCGGTGATGCGGCACAGGCCAGCGCGCTGGCGCACAGGCTCAAGTCCGCGGCACGTTCGGTCGGCGCGCTCAAGCTCGGCGCGCTGTGCGCCGCAATCGAAGAGGCAGGCAAGACCGGGCACCACCAGGCCCTGGCACCGCTGCTGCCGCGTTTCGGGGAGGAAATGACGGCCGTAATCACCGCGCTCGACAGATTGGCCGAATACGGCATGAAGACAGACGACCGAACATGACATTCGATTGTCCGCTCAAGATCATGCTCCTCGACGACGAGCCTGTCATGCTCGCGTTGATAGCCAGCCAGTTGAGCAATCTTGGTTATGCCGCAGCGTCCAGTTTCACCAGCGGCGCCATGGCGCTCGAGTCCCTGGCCGACCCGGTCGCCCCCCCGGACCTGATTCTGCTCGACCTCAACATGCCGGAAATGGACGGCATCGAATTCGTCCGCCACCTGGCCGATCGGCGCTATGCGGGCCACCTGGTGCTGATCAGCGGCGAGGACGAACGCATGCTGCAGGCCGCCAGCCGGCTGGTGGCGGCGCACCAGATCAAGACCCTGGGCCATTTGCAGAAGCCGGTATCGTCGGCAGCGCTGGCGGCGTTGCTGGCGCGGTGGACACCGCCTTCAGCGCAGAACCGGCCGCGGGCGGCACGGGCCGCGTACGATGCCGATGCCGTGCGCGCCGCGATCGCGGGCGGCGAACTGGTCAATCACTACCAGCCCAAGGTGGCGCTGGCCGATGGCCGCGTGGTCGGCGTCGAGACCCTGGTGCGCTGGCAGCATGCGCTCGACGGCCTGGTCTTTCCCGACCAGTTCATCGGTGTTGCCGAAGCGCACGGCCTGATCGACGAACTGAGCCGCGTCGTGCTGCGCGATGCGCTGGCGCAGGCCCGTGTCTGGCGCGACGCGGGGCTGGTGCTGCGCGTGGCGGTCAACCTGTCGATGGACAATCTCGGCGCGCCGGCCTTCGCCGATGTCGTGGCCGCGGCGGCGGCGGCAGCCGGCGTGGCGCCGCCGGACCTGGTGCTGGAGGTGACGGAAAGCCGTCTGATGGCCGACCTGCGCGTGCCGCTCGAAGTGCTGGCCCGGCTGCGCCTGAAGCGCTTCCATCTGTCCATCGATGACTTTGGCACCGGCCATTCCTCGCTCGCCCAGTTGCGCGACATGCCGTTCCACGAACTCAAGATCGACCAGAGCTTCGTGCACGGCGCGCACGACAACGCGACCCTGCGCGCGATCCTGGAAGCCAACCTGAGTTTGGGCCGGCAACTGGGCATGGACGTTGTCGCCGAAGGCGCCGAGGATCGGGACGACTGGGACTTCCTGCGCCAACTGCGTTGCGACCTGGTGCAAGGCTATTTCATTGCGCGCCCGATGTCGGCGGCAGATCTCCCCGGCTGGATCGAAACCTGGACACGACGAGTGCAGGATGAAGGCCTGGCGCTGCCTTGAGGACGAGACATACAGCCCAGCGACACCTATTCGAGTATCGCCGCCGAGGCCGGTCGATGATGCCGGACAAGAAAACCGCTACAGCCAGCGCTGCTCCGGATAACCACCCAGCAGCGGGCGCTGCAAAGCGGCGGCAGCAATCTGCCGGCCCCACTTGAATTCCTTGAACAGCACGATGAAGCGCCACATGTCGCGCAGCACCAGGCCGCGCTCGCGCCACGACAGCTTCATCAGGGCCTCGGGAAAATCCGCTTCGTGCGGCCGGTCGAAGGCGATCTTCAGCGGGTTCCACTGGTCGGTGCAGCGCCGCACTTCGGAGGCGATCATCTGCCGGTACATTTCCTGCACCGGCCGGTTGCGGCGTTGCGCCTCGACTACCGCCTCGCCGGAAATCGCGCCGGAATGCAGCGCGCAGCTCATGCCCTCGCCGATCATGTTGAGGAAGCCCGCCGCCTGCCCGGTGAGCAGCACATTGCCCTTGCCGAAGACGTAGCGATTGATCAGCGAGGGGCCGAAATTCTCGGCGCAGCCTTCGTCGTCGTCGTCCGCCGGCTTGAGCTGCACGCCGTGCTTGTCCCTCAGGTATTGCTCGACGACCTCGTGCTTCCTGGCGAAGTTGTCGCCGCGCTTGAAGCCGACGCCGACGATCTGTCGCCCGTCGCGGGCATGGCTCCAGGTGTAGTGGCCGAGGCCGGGATGGAACCAGAAATGGAAATACTCGGGCGAGAGCGGGCAGTCGATGATCTCGTGGAACTTCTGCCCGACGAAGAACCACGGTATCTGCTTGGTGTAATCGGGATAGACGGCGCGCACCACCAGCGAACTGGGGCCGTCGGCACCGATGACCTGGCGTGCGCGGTATTCGACCGGCCGGCCCTGCTGCCGGGCGTGCACCAGCACATGGTCGCCCCTGTCTTCGAGGCCGGCGAAGGACGTCTGGTCATGCACTTCGGCGCCGCTGCGCTGGATGGCCCAGTGGTCGGAATACTTGCGGTGCAGGTGCGGCGTGGTGCCGCCGAAGAAATCCATGGGCATGGAGACCATGCTCGGAAAATGGAAGGTCACGCCGCGGCAGGAAGTCGGCTCGTGCAGGGTCTCGCGCGGCAGCGGACCGAAGTTTTCCAGCAGGAAGCGATGCCCGCGCGGCGAGAGGATGCCACTGCAGATCTTGTGGCGCGGCAATTCCTTGCGCTCGAGGATCACGGTCTCCAGGCCGGCATCGACCGTGCGCTTGGCCGCGGCGGCGGCGGCCAGGCTGGCACCGACGATGACTACGTCAACCGAACGCATGTCGAAACTTCTTCATCATTTGCGGATCTTCCCCCAATTCGGCAAGGTGCACAACCGGAACATCGCAGACGCGCCGGAAGGCCGCGCGGTCGGCCAGGCTTTCGACCACGATGCGGGCCGGCTTGCGCCCCTGCAATATCCATTTGGCCTGCGCATCGTCGTCGCCGGCCTGCCCCAGTTTCTGCGACAGGCCCTGCGCCACGGCAGGGATCGCGATGCGTTGCAGGTCCAGGCTGAGGCTGCAGCCGGTTTCGCGCTGCAGCCGGTCGTAGAAGGCCACCATGCGCTCGTAGTCGGCATGGTAGGCGCGCGGCTCGATCACGTAAAGGTCGGCGGCATCGAGATTGCTGCGCACGGCCGCCCGGGTGCTCAAGGCCGCCCCCAGGCCCATGCGCTGCGATCCCGGCAGCCAGCGTCGCAACTGCCGCAGCAGCAGGCCGTCGGCGGCGACGATGCTGTGGCCGCGCAAGGACTCGAGAAACGGCTGCAGGCGGGCTTGCGGAATCTCCACGCCGGTTTCAAGCGCGAGGGCGATGTCGTCGCCATCGTCGTCCACGACCGTGAGCCCGAGCAGGGCCTGCACCCGCTCCAGCATGGGAACGTCCGCGCGCAAGGCGGGGCCGGGCAACAGCAGCGGGGCCGCACGCGACACGACCGTCGGCGCCGCGCCAGCGGCGGCGCCTTGCTGCAGCCGGACGCGAAGCTCGTCGAGCGACTTGGACCAGGGCGCAGGCGCCGGCAACTTCTGCCGCAGGTTCATGATCAGGCCGGACAGGTCGATGGCTTCCGGGCAGACCGGATCGCAGGCGCCGCACAGCGAACAGGCGTCCAGCGCCTGTACCAGATCCGGCGCCGTCGCACCGCACTGCAGGGCCTTGGCGATGCCTTGCGGGGAAAGCCGCGGATCGCGACTGCGGCGCCACATCGGGCACACCAGGAAACACAGGCTGCAGCCGCTGCAGTCGGCATGGCTGCGCGGGGCGGCAGGCGCCGTGGGGAACAGGCCGAACATCAGAAGATCACATCGCGGTTGAGGATCATGGCCGGGTCGGCGCGGCGCTTCATGGCCAGATGCCGATCCACCAGCGCGTCGCCGAAGACGCGCCGGATGTAGCCCTTCATCATGCCGCCGAAGCGGTAATAGCTGGCGCCCATGTCGACGCCGATGTCGTAGATCGCATTCTTGAAGGACTGGAAATGGTCGCGGCTGTAGACGCCGCCTTCGATCATCGGCTCGAATTCGCAGCCGTAGGCCCAGCCTTCGGCATCGGGCGGGACGCAGGACATTTCATAGTGGGCCTTGTGGTCGGGCCGCAGCTTGATGCCGACGCAATACAGGGTGTAGCGCCGGAAATATTTGCGGCACACCGCATTGCCGCGTTCCACCGCCTCGATGAAGCGGTCCGCGCTGGTCGCCAGGTCGGGTATCACCATGGTGCGCGAACCCCAGTGCTTCCAGACGGCGCGCGAAAACACCACGCTGCGGTCATGCATTTGTCCGTCGCGCATGTACTCGGCGCGGCGGAACTCGGGAAACACCTCGCGCTTGCGCCGCAGCAGGTACATCGCTTCGCCGAACTTCCACGGACGCAGGGCATAGTGGCCGAGCATGCACAGGCCGAAACCGATCTCGCCGTAGCCGCGCAGTTTCGCTTTCCAGTTCCGGCGAAACGCTGCCTGGCGCTCGTCGGAATCGAAGGCCACCAGGAGGTTGACCGCGCAATCCATGATGGTGAGGATGCCGGAGTAGTCGCTGGCATCGTTGCGGTCGATCATCTGCAGGTCCTCGATGGCCGTGCGCAACGACGAGTAATAGTAGTAGTGCATCCGCAGCGGGGTGTAGGGGCGCACGCGCAACGTCGCTTCCGTGATGACGCCGAACTGGCCGTAGCCGAGGATCACGCGCTGGAACAACTCCGGGTTCTCGCTGTCCGAGCACTCGACGACCTCGCCGGTGGGCGTCACCACCTGCAGCGACAAGGCCTGATCGGCGCTGCAGCCGAGCCGAGCCGAATTGACGTCGATGCCGCCGACGCCGAGCGTGCCACCCACCGACGAGGTCAGGTTGAGTGGCGCCGAAAGGTAATCCAGGTTCTCGCGGCGCAGTTCCTCTGCCAGGCTGTGCCAGAAGATTCCGGCCTCGGTGCGCACCGTAAGCCGCTCGGCATCGATCGCCAGCACGCGGCTCATGCCGCTCATGTCGAGCAGCACGCCGCCGAAGGCTACCGACTCCCCCTCGGTCGTCAGGCCACCGCCGCGCACCGTCACGGGAACGCCGTGGGCCTGCGCCGCCTTGAGCAGGGTCGCGACCTGCGCCGCGCTGCGGGCGACGACAACCCCATGCGGCATGCCGTAGGCGGTTCCGCCGGCATCGGTCGCATACACGCCGCAGGCCGCGGCACCTTCGGCCAGTTCGACGCCTGCAGCACGCAGCGCAACAACGAACTCCTGCCAGCCGGCGCCGTTCCAGCGCGCGGGATTGGTCTGCTGTCGCTTGATGCCCTGCAGGGCATCGGGGGCCACCGGACAGGGGCCGACGGTGCCGGGTTCAACGGGAAGTAATTTCAACGGAGCTGTCCAATCGGAGGGGCAAGGGGAATAATAACCCGCGCATCGACAAATGCAGCGCCGACCCCATATGGCAAGGTTGCTTCGGTGCGGCCCTGCGCCGCGCGCACTATCTAGTTTCGGACGACGTACCGTCACCGGCAGCGGCTGACCTGAGGAAGGCCACCACGTCGAGCGATTCGGCGATCGCCTGGCCGCTCCTGCCCTGATATACCCTGGAACGCAAATGCGCCTCGAGTCGGCGCAGTTGCTGATCATTGATCGCCGGCAGCTTGTCCCAGAAGATCTGTTCCGCGTGGTAGCGCTCGTTGATCAAGAGCACGACCTTTACCACACCGGGTTTGCCGACCTGCTCCACGAGCGGTTCCGCCATCGGCCCGGGATCGGGCTGGAGACCCGGCACGGCGGCGGCTGGAACTATCTGCAACTCATCGCGCACCCTTGCAGCCCGAGAGCTTGCAGCAACGGTTGGGCGTAGCGGCGCTGGTGGACGGGTTATGAGGATGGCGATCTGTTCCACGGCCAGTTCATCCCGCAACGGCTGCTTGCGTTGTGTCTCGGGCGCCACTGCAGGCACTGGACGAAACGACACGTAGAGCGCCGAATCGCCCTGCGGCCAGTTGTCGAAACGCAAACCCGCAAGCAGATTGCCGGCAATCAGGTGAAGCACCACCGATACCGCCAGAGCCAGGTGCAGCCGCCCGTGATCCCGCAGCCGCAGTGACGCGAAGGCGGGCTGTTCTGCCAGGATCATCAATACACCTCGTATTCCCTCCACAGGCTGCGGCGAGCACTGAAAGTCGCCGGGGTAAAGCTCGGCGAGATATTGACCTGTTTGTAGTCCGAGGTGGTAACGATCGCCGAGAGCGCGCCACTCGGCAGCTTGATGATGGTCAAGCCAACCACCAGCGAGGTCGGCAAGGCAACCGAGATACGCCTGTCGGTCTTCGGCACCGCAAGACCGGTCTTGTAATTGACGTAATTGACCCAGGAGCGGCCGGCCCGGGTACAGCTGTCGGCGGCCGGGATGTTGCTGGCAAAGGTCAGAGTGCCCAAGGTCAGGTTCATGTCGACGTTGACGCGCTCGCCGGTTTCCGGCAAATCGACGAACCAGCCGCCGAAACTGCCCCAATCGATCTTGTTGATGCTGACGCTGACGCTTGAACCAGCAGTCTCCGTGACCAGGGTCTGATCCACTGTGATGCTGCTGGTGGCTCCATCGATTGCCGACACGGTGAATATCCCGGTGTTGGCGGCATCGGTGAATCCGCTGACGGTAATTTCGTCTCCCACCGCGACCACGTTCATGAAAGCCGCCGGCAAACCCGCGAGGGTATGCGGTGCCGTAGCGCCGATGGTGACCGCGGTCGACACGTTTCCGCCCGACTCGTTGGCACAGGTTCCGGCTGGAGAAACCGTCGAACTTGCACCACTGCAAATCTGCCGGTAATTCACCGTCTGGCCATTGACCACGGCCGTGATCGGCGTGCCGTCGGACTTCGTTGCAATCAGCTTGCGCTGCTGAAAGGCCGGCTGTACCACGCCGTTGATTGTCTTGGTGTCGGTCTTCGGATTCCATGTAGTCTGCGAGGCCCCCGAAAGATTGGCGCCTCCCAACGTGTCCTTCAGCCCATAGAAACTCTGCACGTTGTCGAAATCCGCGTCGGTGGAATCGATATCCCGGGTCTCAAGATACTTGCCGGTACCGACGAAGACAAGGCGGGTACCGTCCTCGATTGAAGTCAATTCGGGTCGCGTGGTGATCGGCTGGGCATAACCGTTGTCCTCCAGATGGGCGAGCTTGAATACCTGAGTCCCGCTATGACCGGCTGCCAGGTGATTCAGGTCGAAGCGCCACAGATCGCCATTGGTATCGCCCGCATAGACATATTGCGCAGTGTTGTTGCGCTGCGGCTCGTCAGCCCAGACGGCAAGCTTGCCGAGGTTGCTGGGTGACGCCCCGGTTCCCGAGCCATTGGAAATCGGGAATCCGGACTTGAGTGCCCCGGTCGAGGGATTCAGCGCGAAGAGCAGACCCTCGCCATCGGCACTGTTGTAGCCGGAGGTAAAGAGTACCGCCCACTCGCCGCCGGGCAGCTTGCTGATGACCGCCGGCGAGATGGACTTGCCCAGGCCGGAATGGCTGAATTCCCAGAGAAATTTTGGACTCAGGGGATCCGTCACATCGAGCGCGAAGTAGGAACTGCCGCCGCTGCCCTGGCCTGCCACCAGTATCGTGTGCCAGTCGGAATCGCTGGCGCCGAAGTTGACGTCGCCGATAGTGATCTGACCGTCGACGAAGAAGCGATGGGCATAATTGACATCGGCCAGCACCTTGACGCTCTGCATCGCATCGCTCGGCATGAAGGCCCAGAGTTCCTCGCCCGACGCCACCGGGGCACCATTCATGGTCACGGCGGCGGTATCGGCGTTGATCGCATGCAGCATGCCATCCTGCGCCGAGACGAAGACTACCGGCCTGCGGCTGGAGGCGGTCCCGGTCTTGAAGCTGGCATAGCCCGCATCGAGGTAGGAGAAGCTGGGCTTCTTCATGAATACCGGCTGTGTATCGACGATGTCGCCGAGCACAAAAGTACGGCGCCGCCAGATCTGGGCGTGGGTCAAGTCGCCATCCTGCTCAAGTCCACTATTGCCGCGCAGGTAGTCGACCAGATTGGCCGCGGTGATGTCCGAGGCATTGCTGACGCTGAGCGCCGCGTACTGGCTGAGACTGCTCGGATTGAAGAACGCCGCCTCGCCGCCCGTCAGGTCACCGTAGATAAAGGGCCGCAGCGAATCGCCGGTGGCGCCCGAACTCGGCTTGATGTAGATCCGGCGTGCCGACCAGGTCTGGTTTTGCAGCTTGTCGCGTGCCGACCACTGGCAACCGGAGCCGCTCTGGCCGCAATTGGTGTCGCCGGAGACCGCCCCGGTACTCAGATTGATCGAACGCGATTGCAGATCGCCGACCCAGCCGTTGGTCGCATAGCTCGCCACGTAGGCAAAGTTGTCGCCGGCCACCGGCTCCAGATTCGAGGTCGCCGCCGCGGCCGCCGAACCGACCCGGGCGCCGATCTTGTTCAGCGCCTCGCGCAGGCCAGCCACCACGGAAGGCGGATTGCGCGCACTGAAATACTTGCCGCGACCATTCACCGTGGCATGCCAGAGATCGTCCACCCCGGTCGGATCGAGATTGGCGACGGCGGGCCAGTTGCGGGTGCCGGCCTTGATCTCGGCAAAGTCGCCGGTACCGGCCGTCAGATAGTCCGGCCGGAACGCCAGGGTGCCGTCGATACCCAGGCCCATGGCATAGAAGCTCATGTGCTGCGCCTGGTTCTGGTCATCGTCGGTGGTCAGCACATTGTTCTTGGAAACGTCGTTCAGGCCGCCGTCGGCGCAGGTGTTGCTCAAGCCGGCATTGCACTTGTTGCTGAAAGCCGTCTGCCGCAAGTCGGTGCTGTAGTAATACCAGGCGATGTCGGCCAGGGTGCGGCAGGAACTGTTGGTGGCTCCACGTCCGCTACCGGTGCCGGGACAGGTGGTGGACGCTTGCTGGCCGTCGTAGTAGGGGCGTGGCGCCGTCGCGGAATTGTTGTCGGCGTTGGCGATGTCGCTGGCCGCCTTGCTGGTATCGCCGGCTATCGCCGTTGAAGCCGGTTCGTTTTCGTTCCAGTAGCCGTCCGTCACCAGCAACATGAAGTTCTGCTGGCAGGAATACTGGATCGGGTCGCCGCTGGCCGTCAGCTTGCCGGAAAAGTACTTGCCGATCTTCGCGGTCTCGGTGCGCAGCGGGGTGGCGCAGCTCGGCGTCGCATTCGTCAGATTGGTCCACCACTGCGTGCGATTGGTGATGCCCGTGCCGGCATCGTCGTAGAAGTCCAGCACCGGCCGATCTACCGTGGTACCCGTAGACTGGCAGATGTTGTCGAAACCGACACGGTATCTGCTGTCGAGCTGGCTGAAGGCCAGCGTAGTGGCCGACTTCATCATCAGCATGCGGGTCTTGTAGTAGCTGTACCAGTTGGCAAAATTCTGGATTTCCTCGTTGTAGGTGCAGGTGGCGCCGACGCAGTCGGTGCGGCCGGAAGTACGGTTGTAGGTATTGTTGGTGGAAACGAGGTCGATGCGGCGGAAGCGGCCGACGCCGGTCCAGTGATTGGTCGACGCGTCGGCATCGGTGCCGCCGCTCATCACCAGCGAAAAGCCGGCCGTTCCGGCGGTGTTGGTACGGATCGCATTGGGCGAGGAAGCCGATCCGCCGCCCATCAGGGCCGATGCCGCCGATGCCGCATCGGTACCGATCGGATTGAAGGTGGTAGACGTGATCCCGGTCGGCGTCACTGTCTGCTGCGCATAGCCGCCGGTGAAAGCGCTGACCTGCGAAAGCGCCGGCGCAAAATCGGCAGTCGCCGTCGACGTGCTGCTGCCGCCCGCGGTACGGGTAACGCTCCCGGTAGTGATCGAGGCAGCCTTGTAGATCGTGAAATCCGCCGTATTGCAGGCCGCGGCGCCGACCGGACCGGTCACCGTGCAGTCGGAGAACACCGAGCCAGCGGTTGCCGTGGTGCAGCTATAGGTATAGCCGTTGGCGCCGAGCCCGTTGAGCCCGCTAGCACCCTGGGTCAGGTTGTTGATGCGGCCGTAGGCGGTGCTGCCGGAGGTACCAGTGGTCGGATCCTGAACACCCGTGGACTCGTCGATGGTCGCCGTGCCATTGCAGCGCAGGCGATTGATTTCGGCGTTGGCCGTCGTGGCCCCGGTAATGTCGAATTCCCAGGTAGAGTTGCCGCTGCCCGATCCGGCATTGGTGCGAATCTGGTTGGCGATGGTGATTGAGGCGTCATTGGTGAACGTCATGGTCGAGCACTTCGCCGCGCCGGTCGGACCATCGACGGTACACACTGATTTTGGCGCGCCGGTCGTGGCGTCGGTACAACTGATGTCGTAACCGTTGGCGTCGGCCGATTCGAGGTCGTTGGACCCATTGTTCCTGGCCAGGTTGTTGATGCGGGTGATGTCCGCGGAACCTAGCGTGGTGCTACCGGTACTGGCATTGCTGACCGCCGTGTCACCGGAGCAGGCGACGCTCACCGTCTCGCTGGTGGTGTCGGCGCCGGTAATGCTGAAGCTGTAACAATAGCGGTCGCTGCCGCCGCGATTGACATAGGCCTCGGTCACGGCGCTCTTGCCCAGGCCGGCGCTGGTGGTCACGGTCGCCGTGTTGCCGGAACAGCGATAGCCGGTGCCGGAACGGCGGCACAGCTCGCAGTTCAGAGCAGTGCTGCTAGCCGCGCTGCAAGTATGTGCCGCCGCCGTGCCCGACCAGTTGCCGTTGCCGTTTTCGCCCTGCGCCTCAATCGCCGCAGCAAGCACGCTGGCATAGCTGGTGCCGCTGCCGGTGTTCGCCGAAATGCCGATCACCTGGTCGCTGCCGCAGGTGACGGCGCTGACCTGCGCATTGTCGGCAGAAGCGCCGGTGATTTCGAAGGTCCATTGCGGCCGAGTACCGCTGCCGCCGCTCTGGGTGCGGCTCGGCGTGGTCAGCGTGATGCCGGCATCGACGCTGGGCGCATCGAAGTTGCTGCATGCCGGCGTGCCCGCCTTGCTGATGGTGCAATGCGATGTCGGAGTGCCGGCGGTCGGCGTGGTGCAAGAGTAGCTGTAGCCGTTATAGCTGCGCCCATTCAAACCGTAGGTGCCGACCGCCAGATTGTAGATGTAGCCCAAGCCGGCGCCGCTGCCAGTGCTCGCCGTGTTGCGCGTGATGGTGTCAGTGCCGCCGCAGGTGGCCGCGGTGATCTGCGCGTTGTCCGCCGTGGCGTTGCTGACGCGGAAGGTCCATTGCGGCGCGCTGCCAGCGCCGCCGGCGCTGGCGCTGCCGCTGAGAAAGCTGAAGGACTGGTTGTTGTAGCTGTTACCAGTGGGGGCGGTAACGGTGATGTCGTAGTTGCTGCCGTTCACCGCGGACGTCGCCGTGAAACCGCTGCCGCCGCCGTTGATCAGGCCGGTCAGGGTGGCGGCGTTGGCGGCGACGGCAGTGCCGTTGGTAATCTGCGCCGACGTGACATGGCCGACCAGGTTGGCGGTATTGACCTGGATACCGCCGAGATCGCCGGGGTCGCTGCTACTGGTGCTGGTCACGCGAAACACGCCGGTAGCTGCAGTAGCGGCGCCGACGACGACCAGCGTGCCGGCGCAACCGGTGATGGTGACGACATTGCTGCTCGAAGTCGCACTGCAGCCCGAAGTTGGCGTATAGGCATTGATCCGGTTCTTGAGGTCGGTCGCAATCGAGGTGGTCAGGGTACCGTCGGCGTAGGTGATGTTGGGCGCGGTGGCGGCCAGTATCGACACGGCGCCGCTGCCGGGATTGCGCATGATGTCGGCAATGCGGGTCGCGCCGCCGACCGAACTGACGGTGAGGGTGCCCTGGGTCGCCGTACCGCTGGGACCGCTGATGGTGACGCGCATACCGTTGTCCACATCATCCTGCAGCAGACGCTGGATGCGCACGCGCGCCTGCACGTCGGTGCCGCAAACACCCCAGTTGGTGGAACCGGACACCCCCGAAGTGGCAACGTAGAGACCGGTATTCGGTCCCGAGTTGATGCCCTCGCAGATCAGCTTGGCGGTCGAACCAAGATCGCCGTTGGCGGTCACGTTCGATGACAAAAGATTGTTGCCATTGACGGTGATCTGGGAAATCTCGTAGCCACTGGTCGCGTCGAGCACGGCGAATTCAGCCGTGGCATTGGCCGGACTGGTATCGGCCGGCCCCGTGGCAATGACGCCCTTGCTGTTGGCCCAGGTGCCGGCGGATGTCGCCTGCAGTGTCACCACATTGGTCGCGCTGGGCGCGCAACTGAAGCCCGTGGCAGCGGCATTGCCCTGGATCGCGCCACAAACCGTCTGCGCCACGGTGATCGCCGTGTCCGCAGCGCCTGCGGTTACCGTGCTGCCCAGGACCTCGATGCCACCGATGGTGATGCTGGTCAGCGACTTGCCTGCAAGGGCCGTGCCCATCGCGTTGAGGTTGCCGGTAGTGGTCGGGTCGATGGCGAAACTCGCCAGCGCCTGGGCGCCGGCCGTGCCTGAGTTGCTGACCCAGCCGCCGAGATAGTTGGGTACGTAATGGCCCTGGTCGCGCCGCGCCTGACACTCGCCGTAAGCGTGCGTCTGCGGATTGTAATAGGCACACCAGCGATACTTTGCCGGGACGTTGAAGACCACGCCGCCGGAGGAAGTCGCCGTGGTCGAGCGTTGGCAGTTGCTCATGGTGTCGTCGGTGCAATATTCCGAGGGGTCCATGACGTAGTAGGCGGCCGCACCCGAATAAGTCTTGCGATAGGTATGGGTCGCATCCGGATACAGCGTGTTGTTGCTGGTGTCGAGGTTTTCCTTGCACTGGGTGTGGGTCGCAATGTTGGCCGAACTTGGCGCCGGGCTCGGGGTCGCGGTAGTACACCAGACCTCGTGGGTCCAGTTCGCCGTGAGATTGGTCGAGCCGGTCCCGGCAAAGCCGTTGGTCCACGCCGAGACGGGGTTGGCGTTGGAATAGCGCGTGCTGTTGGCGCGCAAGGGCGCTTCATAGCGGATCGCCGGGTCGTAGAACTGGTAATTGACCGCCCCCGCCGAGAACGGCGGCTGCGCGGTACTGGTGCAGGTGGGGGCCACCGTGGTGTCCCTGGGCACGCCGCCGGCATTGTTCGACGTGGTACCCCAGCACATGCCCCAGGTCGGATTGCTGAGACCGCCGACCAGGGCGACGAAGGGTGGCGTCGCGTAACCACTGCCACCCGCCGTGACGCTGATCGAACTGATTTTCCGGGTAGATGCATTGTAGTTCGCCACCGCCGAGGCGCCGGTACCCGTCTGGCCCTGGATCACCACTTGCGGCGCACGGATATAGGTATGACTGTAAGACGGCGGGCTGCCATCCGGATTGATGGCCGTTACCGCGCCGCCGCTGACAGTGGCCAGGGCGCCATCGCCAGCCGAACCGCCAGCGCTGCCGGGATCGGCCGACGTGGTCGAGTCGTTGATGTAGTCGGGCGTGTAGTCCCAGCCCATCGAACCCGAATCGTCCAGCACGTACATGATGTTGGGGCGCACGGTTGCCGTGGTCTCGACGGCGAGAGGCTTGGTGGCAAGGTTCAGGGTCGTGGCCTGGACGACCTGGGCCGTCTGGGTGAGAACCAGCGATACCGCAACGACGCGGGCAACGAAGCGGCGAAAGAAAGATGGGGTATCCATGATGGCTGTCCTCGTGGAACGCGGCGGTCGCCTAATAAACGAAAGCCTGGATGTAACGGTTGTTGTTGCGCGGCCCCTTGACCTTGACCGTGATGCGGTAATAGACCAGGCCTGCGGTATTGGCGATTGCCGCCTGATAGCTTTGTCCGGCAGAATGCGTGGAGCCGGGAGCCACGCCGGCCGAACTGGCAACCGGCGCGAACATGCACTCGGCCAGAGCGTCGGTGCAAGGCAGTCCCAAGCCGCCCGTGGCCGCCATGCGATGGATCACGTAATACATCGTGTAGCCGGACACCGTCGTGCCATGTTGCAAGGCGCAGGCGTTATTGGCAAAGTCGTAAGACTGGGGCGTGAATGCCGCGGTGCTGCTGCAACCCCCGGCCACGGCATTGTGTGTCGCATAGTAGCCAGTGCGGTCGCTGTTCAGGGCAGTACCGACGGAATTGGTCACCAGCCATTGCAGTCCGTCCTCCACCGCAATGTCGCCGACGCGGGTCGCGGCCTGGCGGAAGGCGATGTTGCCGGCAGCCGAAACACCGGCCCGCAGCGCAACCATCATCGCCACCGAAGACAATGTGATGATTACCAGAATGATCAGCGTCAGCACCAGAATGAAGCCGGACTGCCGACCCTGGATCGGGCGCCGCTTCAGCGTCCCCATATGACGTTCCTCAAGGGTATGGTGGTCGAATAGGCCTTGTAGCGGTAGCGCCTGTCTGGCACGGTGCACTTCACTTCCATGTTCGCGGCACAGGTCCCGCACTCACCGCTGGCGGGATCGGTCATGGTGCAGGCAACGCCGGCCGCTGCGGGAATCACGCTGACCGTGGCGGGCGCCTCGACCGTCGCTTTTTCCAGCAGAGGGCTGCGCGCGACGATGCCGATACGCACGGCCAGCACGGTCGTCACCGTCGTATTGTCGATTGCGGAAGTGCCATTGACCCACTGGTCCACGGCGCCGTCGGCATTGGTGTCGATGCCGTATTGCGCCTTGAGGAAGATGATGTCATCGACCAGATCGCTGGCCGTAAACGCCGGAAACTCGGCAATCTGCAGCGCTGTGCGGAAGCCGGTCGCGGCCGCCCAACTCCCGCCGGTAACCGCCACCGTGTAGCGACGACTGGTGAAGCTGCCCAGATTGTAGAGATGGCTGTTGGCGACAGCGATGTTCCAGCCGGTGGTGCCCGTCGGCCGCGTCGTCACATTGAAGGCAGACGCCGATCCATGCGCCACGCTGACCGTGGCCGTATCAATCGGCGAAGTGCCGACCGGCTGGCTGCCATCGCGTGAAAGCTGTGCCAGGGTGCAGGTGTTGGTGACGGTGCCGATCGGCGTCGGCTCGTCGGCAACGACCATATCCTGGTCGGCTAAGCCGACCAGGGTAGACAGGTTGTAGGCGGCGCCGTAGGTGCCGGCCTGGCCGGTGGTGATCACGGCCACCGGGGCGCCGGATGCAGGTCTGCCATACTGGACATCGATGGTATCCGATCCGGTAGCGCCATCGTAGATGCGCACCGGAAGCGTGGTCAGCGCGACGTTGCCGCTACCCGGCCGGGTCGCCGTCGAATACGGGTCGACATTGAACGTCGTGCCGTTCCAGGACCAATGGATGCGGTCGCAGTCCTGCAGATAAATCATCGCGTAGCCGGCCTGGGCGAGGTCGCGCTCAAGCAGGTAGAGCGCCATGGTGCCGTTGCTCTGCGTGGCCATGGTCTGGGTGACCGTGGCGCGCTGCTGGGAAAACGCCAGCATGATCTGGCCAACCGCCATCAGGGCGGCCAGGCTGATCGCCAGCCCTACCATCATTTCGATGAGGCTGAAGCCCCGTTGTGCGCGTGAGTTCATGCCTCAGTTCCTGCCGATCTGGGTAGACGTCTGGTACTGGTGGCGCACGCCGGCATTCTTCGGGTCGGACCAACTGATGGTGATGTCGACCTGGGTCCCGCTTGCCGTCACCATGGCCTGACCGGACGGCAGGGAGGTCTGGACGCGGCTTATCCATGTCGCCGTGTTGAAGGCACCCGGCGTCGAGGCGCTGACCCACATGTCGCCGATCAGTTCGCTGGCGAGAAAGCTGGCGTCGTTGCGTGCCTTGCTCTGCCCGACCTGGTTCAGCCCCTGCGTAGCAAGGCCGACCAGAGAAATCAGGCCGATTGCGAAAATCAGCGTGCTGACCAGCGACTCGATGATGAATGAGCCGCGCTGTCCGGCCGCCGGTCGCGGACGCCGCGTGATTTTCACTCCTTGAGCCATTTGCGCAGCCGACGCTCGACGAAGCCGGTGACAATGAGGATGGCGGCAAAGGCCATGGTGGCATTGCCCAGGGTCATCATGGCCTCGTCGGGCAGCATCGGCGACTGGGTCTTTTCGACGATGCGATACTGGAGCGAGCCGTTGTCGCCGCCGACCACACGCGCCAGAAGATGCTGAAGGTCATCAGGGCCCAATCCGCTGATGCTGAAGGTTTTTTCTCCGTGCTCGCCATGGATGGTGACGAGATAGGTCTTGCCCGTCGCGCTTGGATACATGTTTGCTCTCCTGTCAAACTCAATCGGCCAGATTGTTCAGGCACAGGCCATCGGCTGCCCGGCGGCAGAATCCGGATCGCACATCTTCAAGCCGCCGTTTGTCGTGTTGATCAGCACCGCCCAGCGCTTGGCATCGTTCACCGTCGTGTGCGTGACCAGGATGAAACCCAGGGTCGGGTTGGCCGCTGCGCCGCCGATGTTGGTCAACACCTGCCCCGTCGGTCCGAAGGTGACGATCGAAGCGCCGTCGGTATCGGTACGCGACTTCTGCGCCGCGACAGTGACCACACTGACTGAACCGAGACCCTCGGCCTTGTAAGCGATCCAGGGGTCACTGGCACAGGCAACCGCCGGAACGGAGACGCCGCGATTGGTCGGCGCCGGATTGCATGGATCGGGTTGATCGGTCGGCGTCCACGGTTGCGCGTGGCAAAGCCCGGCGACCACGCCCTTGGACACCTGATCGGTCTGCGTCACCACCCACATCGCGGTGTTGGTCGCCGATGCGCAGGTCGAGTCAAGGTTGGACACGATCTGGAAGCGCATCGGGGAATTGCGCCGGATCGCCTCGGCGCGCGCCAGCTGGAGCCCCGCCAGCATCGCCTCGGCAGTGGCCCGGGTGCGACCGCTGGCGATCGTGGTCGAAAAGGAAGAAACGCCGAGCCCGAGCAGCACGGCAAACACCGCCATGACCATCACCAACTCGATCAGGCTGAAGCCACTCGATTTCATCAGCAGCCACCGCCCTTGCTGCGCACCCAGCAACTGTTGCCGGCACCGGACCAGCCGGGGCCGACCGCCGTGGTGCGCTTGGCCCCGGTCTCGGTGACCGTATAGGTGAAGCCGAGCTCGCTCGATGCGGCCGTATAGGTAAAGCCCTGGTCCGTATTGCTAAGCTCGCAGGTATAGGTGAAATACGTAACCGTCGGCGAGCCTGGGCAGGGAATGCCGCAGTTGGTCCTGGTCGCCGCCGTCGGACAATTGGCGATGGCGGTGGTGGCATCGCCATACTTGCGATTGTCTTGGTAGTACTGCTCCATTTTCTGCTGCAGCGTGGCGAGCTGGGAATAGGCCTCTACCAGTTTGCCCTTCAGGACGTAATCGCCGTAGCTCGGTATGGCGATACCGGCAAGCACGCCGATGATTGCCAGTACGATCAGCAGCTCAATCAGGGAAAAGCCCCGCGTATCTGTCCTGTCCATGAATCATCGTCCTCCGCTATCAAGTGTCTGCGGTGGGCAAGACCCAACGCAAATCCACTTTAGCGAGAATGATGCGGAGGAACTATCGGATGCTCGTGGAATCGGTTGTAGTTGGAGCACTACAAGGCTGGGGCCGACCAAGTCGGCCGTCTGCAATCACGCGTAGTGGATCCGCTACGGCGGCGCTAGCCAGCGGCTCAGAGCTTGTGAAGAAATTGTAGCGAGCGGGCCGCAGCGGAGTGCGGCCGGAGCACAGCTGCCTCATGTACGTTTCTGTACATGAGGATGGCGAACACCGCGCAAGCCCCGATCCGGAACGCGCAGTAGATTTATTCACAAGCTCTCAGCCTATCAGTTGATGCTTGATCGCATACTGGGTCAGGTCGGCGTTGCTTTCCATCCCCATCTTGGTGAGGATACGAGCGCGGTAGGTGCTGATCGTGTTCGGATTGCGATGCAGCAGTGCGGCTATGAAGGACACGCCCTTGCCGGATGCCAGCAGGCACATGACCTGGAATTCGCGGTCGGACAGGCGTTCGTGCGGCACGCTTTCGCGATGACCGCCGACTTCCACCGCCAGCCACTCGGCCAGCTTCGGGCTGATGTAGCGGCGGCCCTGGAATACGGCAAAAACGGCCTTGACCAGTTCCTCGGGTGCGCTTTCCTTGTTGAGGAAACCATTGGCACCAGCCTTCAGGGCGCGTACCGCCATGTGTTCCTCGGGCTGCATGGTCAGTATCAGCACGGGAAGGCCCGGATGTCGATGCTGGATATCCTTCAGCACGACGAAGCCGTTCTGGTCGGGCAGGTTGAGGTCGAGCACTACCAGATCCACCGGTATTGTGCGCAGCTTCTCCAAAGTCGCGGCGGCAGTGGCGGCTTCGGCGACGACTTCGATATCGGGGTGGCTGGCGAGGATCAGGCGGATGCCCTGGCGCACCACCGGATGGTCGTCGACGATCATGATCTTCACGTGCTATCTCCTCGGGATCGGCACTGCGATCCGAATCCGCGTGCCCTGAAACACCGGCATGGTTTCGATGTCCATTCTGGCGCCCATGCGCCGGACCCGTTCGCGGATACCCAGCAAGCCCAGCGAAGCCGACTCCAGCACGCCAGGACGCAGGCCGACACCATTGTCGGCGACTTCCAGGCTCAATGTGCCGGCGGCGAAGCTCAGGGCGATGTCCACGCGGCTGGCCCCGGCATGACGGGCAACGTTGGTCAGCAGTTCCTGGCAGATGCGGAACAGGTGGGTAGCCACGTCCGGTGCCACCTCGAGCGCCGAATCCGGCAGCGTAACGAGGCAGCGCGTCGCGCTGCGCCGCTGAAAATCCTCGCCCAGCCATTCGATCCCCGCTGCCAGGCCGAGCGTGTCGAGGACGCTGGGCCGCAGCTCCCATGCAATCTCGCGCACGATGCGCACCGTCTGGTCGAACATCACGCGCAGCGACGACAATTCGGCCTCGTCGATTGCGCCATTGCCGCCGATGATGCGAAATGCCTCCAGCTTGAGTGCCGTCAGCCGTTGACCGAGTTCGTCGTGCACCTCGCGCGCAATCCTCGTGCGCTCGTCCTCTCGTATGGTTTCCTGGCGGTCATTCAATTCCCGCAGTCGATCGCGGGACCTGCGCAATTCGACGTCGCGCTGGGCAAGGCTATCCAGCATGCGGTTGAAGGATGTGCCCATGCGCCCGATCTCGTCTTCGCTCGCCGCGATCATGCGCTCGCCTTCGTCACCGCGCGACGAAACCAGTTGGGACAGGCGGGCAAGTTCCGCCAACGGCCGGGTAATCGCACCGACAGTCCGATAGAACAGCGGCAAGCCGATCAGAACCCCCCCCACCATGATGAAAATCATCGCCAGAACTATGTAGCCAAGCTGCTGGTTGTTCTCGGAAAGATCGGCGGCGACCAGCAGTTCGCCGATCACCTTGTCGTCCTGGGTAACCGCACGGCGGATCACGATGCGCCTGAATGCTTCTAAAAACACATCGTGATCCATTCGGCTGCGAATCCGGTCCACGTCGGAGTCGGAGGGAATCGTTCCCAAGCTGGCGAGCACCTTCCCGCCGCCGGTCATCACAGCCCAGCGAAAAGCAGGTTCGTGGCGCAGGACTGCAAGGTTTTCGTTCAGCACTGCCTTGTCCTCGAACAGCACTGCCGCCTTCGAAGAGGTAGCGACCATGTCGGTTTCGACGCTCAGGCTGCTGATGAATTCGTCCAGCTCGAAATGATAGAACCAAACCACCAGCGTGGCCAACGCGGCGCCCAGGGCCAGGACCATCAGGGCGGCGTGGGTCGCCACAAGGCGCGCATGGAGCGAGCGGCGACGGCCGAAGATCACGGGTACACCCTTCGTGCCAGCGGCAGCAGCCGCGTGTTGAACTTGAGTCTGGAGGCGCTAAGCGCGCCGAGGTTGAGGTCGAAAGCCAACCGGCCGTCCGCCGCGACGAACATCCCGATACCGGCGCCACGCGCCGCCGCCGTCTCGCCAGCGCCGACTATCAACAGCGCGTGATGACCGAGGCGAGCCCGGAGCTTTTCGATCAGCCCGTTTTCGGCGACCGGCAGATAGATCATGTCGCAGCCTGCCTGATCCGCGGGCTTGAGCCCGTGCCTCAGACTCAGCTTCATGTGTCGCACGCTGCGCCCGTCCAAGTTTTCCAAGCTGGCCGCGTCCGCGGCATCCATGGCGGCATCCGCGATGCAAAGCTGAAGGACGTCTTTCGATTCGTCGGGCCAGGTGACGAGCATGGCGAAATTGAGCAGATAGGCCGATTTCAAGACCCCAAGGGGCGCTTCCTGTGCCACCGGCGCCCGGCATGTCGCCACCGCCAGCGCAAGTCCCGCGAACCAGCGTGTGAGGCGCATCGACGTCAGAACCGCAACCGCAGCCGTGCTTGAAGCATGCGGCCATCCTGGATCATGACCGGCATTGTCTGGATCATGGTGCCCGGGAAGGCAGCATTGAATTCATTGCCGACGACATGGCCGTAACGCCGGTCAAAGACATTGCCGACGTGAAATTGCCATTCCGTTCCGGCCCCCAGACGACCGCCCAGCGTCAGGTCGGAGACAGCGAAGCCGCCCTGCCGACCGCCCTCGACCAGCACGCTGCCCGAGTCCGCGGTGCGTGAGCCGGTGTAGCGGGTCTCCCAGGAAAACTGTCCGCTCCCGACAGGAGCGATCAGGCGCAGCTTGAGCAACTGGCGCGGCGTGTTCGCCAGTTGCGCCCCGCTTTCATGCCGCACGTCCTGCCACGACAGGCTACCCGCCGCGATGACGTCGCCGATATTCCATCCGGCGTCGATGCCACCACCCCGAATGGTGATGCGACCGACGTTGTGGTGCTGGGCCAGGCCGGTCGTCGCGTCGGATTCGAGCGCAATCAGGTCATGCAACCGATTGTGATAAATCTGTGCGGCGATGTGTCCATCGCGGCCGACGCGATGTTCGATGCCCAGTTCCTGGCCGTAAACATACTCGCGCCGCAGATTGGGGTTGGCCAGATTGCTGCCGACGAACGCGTAATCTCGCTCATAGGCGTTGGGCGAACGGAAGGCCGTGCCCGCGATGGCCTTGATCGAGGTGTCCACCGTCGGTTGCAGGAGCAGGGCCAGTCGCGGGCTGGTGTGCTTCATGCCCTCACTGCTGCTGTCGACGCGTACGCCGGCCGAGACCACCACCCCGGGTCTGATCGTCCAGTCGTCCTGGACAAAAATCCCGACATTGCGCCGTGGCGTATCAACATCGAGCGACGGGTTGTACTGGCGGCGCACTCTATCGTCGCGCCAACTGATTCCGAACAGCAGCGTTTGCGCCGGCAAAGCCCGGGTGGCGAGACTGGCCTCGCCACCCAGCCAGACATTGTCCTGCGAGTCCGGCTCCGCCAGGCCACGATCCACCCAGACTGACCGATAGACGTAGTGCCCCGCATAAGCATGCAGGTTCAGCGTGGAACTGCCGGTCAGTGGCAGTTCGTAGCGCAGGCTGCCGAACTGGCGGCGATCTGTCTGCGCGTTCCGCGGATCGTCGAGATCGATGGCATAAGGCCCGCCAGGGATCCCCCGACTGCGCTCGCCGGCGAGCAGCGTAGCAGTGAGGCCACCACGGGCAAAGCGCGCGAACAGACTGTCATCCGCCTCGTGATCCAGATTGCGACTCCATGCGTCGGCACCGGGGGCGTCGTAACTCTCGAAATAGAGGTCCTTGCCGCCACGGCGCCCGCGCGATGCCGAAAGCAGCCATGTGTCGCCCGCCTCCGTGCGCCAGCCGCTGCTTGCCCGGGCGCTCCAGACGCGGGCACTGCCGGCGGCGAGTTCAAGCTCGCTGCCGAAAGTCGCCCCGCTCTTGGTAATCACGTTGATCACCGCCAGCATGGCATTGCCGCCATAGAGCACCGAGCCGGGGCCCGGAACGAATTCAATGCGTTGCACCAGCGCAAGATCGAGCGGGAAATCGGCGCCGATCGGCGCCTGATCATAAACGCCGTCGTTAAGCGGAACACCGTCGATCAGCAGCAACACCCGTGCGTTGTAATCGCCGGGACGACCCATGCCACGCACCCCAATGCTGTGATAGGAGCGGTCGAAACTGATGTTGACGCCAGGCAGGCTGTCCAGGACTTGGGCCAGTGTGGTCCAGCCGAAGCGCCGGATGTCCTCAGCCTCGATGATGCTGACGAAGGCAGGCACTTCGGCAGCGGCCTGTGGCCGCTTGGTGGCGCTCGTCACCTGTCGGACCATCAGCCGCTCGATCGACTCCTGAAAGATTTCGTCGGCCTGATTCGTCTGGGCCAAGGAGGGAGCAGCCACGAACGCCGCCAGCAGAATCAGTGCGACCGGACTCGTGCCGAAGCCCGAGAAACCCCTACTCGGGCGGCAAGGCATTGAAATTCCGAGCGACATCGGTTTGAACTGGGCCATGGGCGATAGTCGCGCATTCTATGCGCCTTGGCCATTGGCACCGCCCGCGACTTCAGGTAGGGACACCCCCCATTTTGTCGTAGTTGAATCACTACAACGGCAGGAAGACCGGAGGTGCAACGGACGGGCTGGCCTCGGCTGCGGGCAATCGCCCGGCACGCAGTGCGCCTGCGCCGCCCTGAGCAGGGTCGCAACCTGCGCCGCGCTGCGGGCGACGACAACCCCATGCGGCTTGCCGTAGGCAGGGCCGACGGTGCCGGGTTCAACGGGAGGGATTTTCAACGCAAGTGCCCGATCAGATGTCAGCAGGAATGATGCCGCGCCGGGCGCCGGCACAAAGCATCGGCCGACGTCGGCGGGCGATGCCGGGCATCGACGATTTTTACGGGCCGGTGTATTGCGTAAGCTGGCCGTCGCGCAGCTGGACGCGGGCACCCGTCTGGTACGGACTGTTCTCGCCCTCGAAGTCGAAATCGCGCTGCAGGCCAGTGTCGAACTTGACGGTCACCCTGGCCATCTTCTTGGTGCTCGCGTACTTCTGGATCTTGTTCCCGGCATAGGCGCCGCCGGCCACCCCGGCCACGGTCGCCACGGTCTTGCCCGTGCCCTTGCCGACCTGATTGCCCAGCAGGCCGCCGACCACTCCGCCGGCAATCGCCCCCATCGTGCCGTCGTCCCCGCCGACGGTGTGTTGATTGACCGCGACCACCACGCCGCAGTTGGCCTGGCACATGTCGCGCGGTACGCCCGGAACGGCTGCCGCCGCCGCAGGGGCGGGCATCCGCGCCTGGAAATTCTGGAATTCGGCATAAGTCACCTGCCCGTCCCGATCGGCATCCATGGCGTCGAAATTCGCTGCGATGAAGTCGAATTCAAGGCCCGACTGCTTCTCGAGTTCGCGGCGCGACAGCCCGCCGCTGTCATTCACGTCGGTCTTCCTGAACTTGGCGGCAAAGTCTTTTTGCATCCTGGCCAGATAACGCCGGTATTCGTCAGCGCTAAGCTGGCCGTCGCGGTCGCCATCGATGGCCTCGAAATTGTTCTTGAGTTGCAGCAGTTGCGGGGATGCGGTCTTCTCGAGTTCGACCCGGGAAAGGCCCCCGCTGTCGTTGAGGTCCGCACGCCGGAAATCGGCAAGCCAGGCCTCCTCGGCGGCATATGCGAACGGTGCGGCCGAACACAGAATGGCGGATACCAGCAGCAGGGCTAGCTTTTTCATACATCCTCCTTCAGGCGTGATTGCGGGAAACCGTACCGCCCCGCACGACACCGGGCATCTTAGCAAATCGGCAGCAGCCTGCCACGCATGGTGCCCGCGCCAAAGGGGCGGACATAACAGAGCACAGAGCAGAACGCAAAAAAGCGCCCCGAAAGGCGCTTTTTTGCTTGATGCGTGGCGGAGTGGACGGGACTCGAACCCGCGACCCCCGGCGTGACAGGCCGGTATTCTAACCAACTGAACTACCACTCCGCGTTGGAAGGCGCGCATTCTGCCATAGAGCGGCGGTCAGGTGCAATAAATGTTCGGCGCGGTGCGTAGATCCAAGGCAGGCGCGGGCAGACAGGCGCGCCGGAGCTTGACTAAATGCCGCCGTCAGGCTGCAATGGGGGTCTTTTACGCCGTACATAGAGGAAACCATGAGCCTGCACTACATCAATGCCGCCGACCTGGTCGGCCACTGGATCAACGGCCATGCCGATGCCGGCGCCGGTGCGCGCCTGGGCGATGTGTTCAACCCGGCCGAAGGCCGCGTCGCGCGCCAGGTTGCGCTGGCCTCGCGCGCCGACGTCGACCGCGCGGTGGACGCCGCCCGTGCCGCCTTCGCCAACTGGGGAACGGCGGCGCCGCAACGCCGCGCCCGGGTCATGTTCAAGTTTCGCGACCTGGTCGAGCAGTACTCGACCGACATCGCCAAGCTGCTTTCCGCCGAACACGGCAAGACCCTGCCCGACGCGCTGGGCGAGGTGCAGCGCGGCCTCGAGGTCATCGAATTCGCCTGCGGCATCCCGCAGTTGCTCAAGGGCCAGCATTCGCACGGCATCGGCGGCGGCATCGACCACTGGAACCAGCGCATGCCGCTGGGCGTCACGGCCGGCATCACCCCCTTCAATTTCCCCTTCATGGTGCCGATGTGGATGGCGCCGATGGCGCTGGCCTGCGGCAACACCTTCATCCTCAAGCCCTCCGAGCGCGATCCCTCGCCCTCGATGCTGGCAGCCGAGCTGCTGCGCGAGGCCGGCCTGCCGGCCGGTGCCTTCAACGTCATCCAGGGCGACAAGGAGGCGGTCGATGCGCTGCTCGAACACCCGGACGTACAGGCCGTATCCTTCGTCGGCTCGACGCCCATCGCCAAGTACATCCAGGCGCACGGCATCGCCCACGGCAAGCGCGTGCAGGCCCTGGGCGGGGCGAAGAACCACATGGTGGTGATGCCCGACGCCGACCTCGACGGCGCGGCCGACGCGCTGATCGGCGCCGCCTACGGCTCGGCCGGCGAACGCTGCATGGCGATTTCGGTCGCCGTGGCGGTCGGCAGCTGCGCCGACGAGCTGGTGGCGCGCGTGCTCGAACGGGCGAAGAAGCTGAAAGTCGGCGCCGGCGATGCGCCGAACGTCGAAATGGGACCGCTGGTCACCGGCGTGCATCGCGACAAGGTGGCCGGCTACATCGCCGCCGGCGTGCAGGAAGGCGCCAGGCTGGTGCTGGACGGCCGCCAGGGACTGAGCGGCGAGCTGGCGCAGGGCTTCTACATCAACCCGACGCTGTTCGACAACGTCACGCCGGCCATGAGCATCTATCAGGAGGAAATCTTCGGCCCCGTGCTCTGCGTGGTGCGCGTGCCGACCTTCGCCGATGCGGTGGAGCTGATCAACCGCCACGCCTTCGCCAACGGCGTCGCCTGCTTCACGCGCGACGGCGGTACGGCGCAGGCCTTCATCCAGAAGATCGAGGTCGGCATGGTCGGCATCAACGTGCCGATCCCGGTGCCCATGGCCTGGCATTCCTTCGGCGGCTGGAAGGCCAGCCTGTTCGGCGACCACCACATCTACGGCGAGGAAGGCGTGCGCTTCTACACCCGCTACAAGGCCATCATGCAGCGCTGGCCGGGCTCCGAGTCCAAGGGCCCCGAGTTTGTCATGCCGGTCAACAAGTGACGCCGCCACAGGACTTCGGCGAGTTCGACTATGTCATCGCCGGCGGCGGCACCGCCGGCTGCGTGCTGGCCAACCGCCTTTCGGCCGATCCCGAGGTCACCGTGTTGCTGCTCGAAGCCGGCGGCAAGGATGACTGGATCTGGATCCACATCCCGATCGGCTACCTCAAGTGCATCAACAATCCGCGCACCGACTGGTGCTACAAAACCGAGGCCGAGCCGGGCCTCAACGGCCGCTCGATCATCTACGCGCGCGGCAAGGTACTGGGCGGCTGTTCGTCGATCAACGGCATGCTCTACCTGCGCGGCCAGGTGCGCGACTACGAGGAGTGGGCGCAAATCACCGGCGACTCGCGCTGGAACTGGGACAGCGTGCTGCCGGTGTTCAAACAGAGCGAGGACTACTGGGGCGGCGCCGACGCGATGCACGGCGACACGGGCGAGTGGCGCGTCGAGAAGCAGCGCCTGCACTGGGACATCCTCGACCGCTATACCGAAGCAGCCAAGCAGGCGGGCATCCCCTTCAGGCAGGACTACAACCGCGGCGACAATTTCGGCATCGGCCACTTCGAGGTGAACCAGAAGAAGGGCGTGCGCTGGAATGCCTCGAAAGCCATGCTGCGCCCGGTACTGCATCGGCCCAACCTCAAGGTCGTCACCGGCGCACTGATCGACAAGCTGATCCTGGAGGGCAAGGAGGCGCGCGGCGTCGAATTCAGCCTCGGTGGTGTGGCGCATCGCGTCACGGCGCGCATCGAGATCCTGCTCACGGCCGGCGCCATCGGCTCGCCGACCATCCTGCAGCGTTCCGGCATCGGTCCCGCCAAAGTGCTGCAGAACCGCGGCGTGCCACTGGTCCATGAAAGCCCGGGCGTCGGCGGCAATCTGCAGGACCATCTGCAGCTGCGCATGATCTTCAAGGTGCATGGCATCACCACGCTCAACCAGCGCGCCAGCAGCCTGTGGGGCAAGGCCATGATGGGCCTCGAATACGCGCTGTTCCGCACGGGGCCGCTGTCGATGGCGCCGAGCCAGCTCGGCGGCTTCTTCCATTCCTCGCCCGAGGTGGCCACGCCCGACCTGGAGTTCCACGTCCAGCCGCTGTCCCTGGAAAAGTTCGGCGAACCCCTGCATCCCTTCCCCGCCTTCACCGCCAGCGTCTGCAACCTGCGGCCGACCTCGCGCGGCGTGGTGCATATCCGCGACCGCAATCCGGCCACGGCGCCGGTCATCGCGCCGAATTATCTGTCCACCGACAACGACCGCCTGGTCGCCGCCCGCGCCCTGCGCCTGACGCGCCGCGTCGTCGAGCAGCCGGCCATGGCACCCTATCGGCCGCAGGAACACCAACCCGGCGCGCAGCTGCAAAGCGACGCAGAGCTGGCCAAGGCGGCCGGCGATATCGGCACCACGATCTTCCACCCGACCTGCACCTGCGCCATGGGCCCGACCTCCGATCCGAACGCGGTGGTCGATTCCGAACTGCGCGTGCGCGGCATCGGACGACTGCGCGTGGTCGATGCCTCGATCATGCCGACCATCACCTCGGGCAACACCAACGCACCGACCGTGATGATCGCCGAACGCGGCGCACAGCTCATCCGCGCCGCGCGGAAGGCGTAGCCGCCCTGCCGGCGAACCGCACCCATCGCGAGCAAGCTCGCTCCTACCGGAAAACTGCACCATGCCCTCGCCACTGATCGACTACCACAACGGCATCTACGCCTTCGATGCCGGCTACGTCAGGCCGTTGCTGGCGGCCATCCACCTGATAGAGAGCGATGGCCGCGCGGCTTTCGTCGACACCGCCAATTTCGAAGTCATGCCGCAGGCACTGGCGGCACTTGCGGCGCTCGACCTCAGCCCCGAGAGCGTGGATTACGTGATCCTGACCCACATCCACCTCGACCACGCCGGCGGTGCCGGCCTGATGATGGAGGCCTTCCCCAACGCCAGGCTGGTGGTGCATCCGCGCGGTGCGCGCCACATGATCGAGCCGACCAAACTGATGGCCGGCGTCGAAGGCGTCTATGGCCGGGAACGTGCGCGCCGCATGTACGGCAAGCTGATCCCGATCGCCGCCGAACGCATCATCGAAGCCCACGACAACACGGTGCTGAAACTCGGTTCGCGCGAATTGCTGTGCATCGACGCGCCGGGACATGCGAAACATCACATCGCCATCGTCGACCGGCAGTCGACGGGCATCTTCACCGGCGACACCTTCGGCATTTCCTATCGGGAACTGGATGTCGCCGGCAAGCCCCTGATCTTTCCCTCGTCGACGCCGATCCAGTTCGATCCGGACGAAATGCGCGCCTCGATCGAGCGCATGCTCTCGTTCGAGCCGGACGCCGTGTACCTCACCCATTTCAGCCGCCTTGCACCGCCCGCCGAACTTGGCGGCAAGGTACTGCGCCTGCTCGACCGCTATGTCGAGATCGCGCTTGCGGCCAGCGACGAGGAAGACAAGACCGCCGCGATCCGCGACGGCCTGACCGCCCTCCTGCTCGATGAAGCGCACAGCCACGACTGCAAACTCCCCGACCAGGAAATCCTGGATATCTGGCACCTCGACCTGGAACTCAACGCCCAGGGTCTGGCCTACTGGCTGGAGGCGCAGGACACGGCCTGACCAGCCAGGGGGCCCTGCGTCGTTCCCCCGCCGCATGCTGAATCCACCTGATTGGCCGGCGCTGGATTCCTTCAGCCATTTGTCGCAGCGCAGCACGAATTAGCGCGCCGATGCGTCCGATTCTTGTCCTGAATCAAATTACCAACTGCCATGGTCAGGTTATCCTCGCCCCCCATCGGTATCAGGTTTCCGAATGTTCGTTTCAACCGCGCGCTGCAGCGCGCTAACGTAGAGGGCAAAAACATGGCGAATAACAACGACGACGATGTTCCATTCATGCAGAAGCTGCTGGACAACCACTTCCTGCTCCTGTTCCTCGGGGTAGCGTCTCCCGGCGTCCTTTACATCCTGTGGGGCATCATCGACATCATGAGCGTCCCGCTCGCCAAGTAAGCATTTCAGTCAATCAGGGAGAATCATATGAGTGCAATCCTGCCGCCTTCAGAGCGGTTGTGGTGGAAACAGCCGATCGCCGGGCAAGAGTGGGCCTGGATCGGTATCGCCTTCGTCTGGGCCATGATCATGTTCGTCATGATGGTCTATTGGCACATCAACGGTAAGCAGAACCTCTCCAACGAGGTCTACAAGACCACCACCGAGATGTTCCAGGCCAAGACGGATGCCTTCGTCAAGGAAAACACCATCCGTACCGAGACCGAGCAGAACATTCCGGTGGTCAAGCCGAATGCCAAGGGCGAAGCCTTCCTGCTCGCACGCCTCTGGGCCTGGTATCCGATCCTGGAACTGGAAGCCGGCAAGACCTACAAGATCCACCTCTCGTCGGTCGATTACAACCACGGCTTCTCGTTGCAGCCGACCAACATCAACATCCAGGTCATCCCCGGCTATGAGCATGTGGTCAAGATGACGCCGACCAAGGCGGGCACCTACGCCATCGTCTGCAACGAATACTGCGGCATCGGGCACCACACGATGCTTGGCCGTATTTACGTGAAATAAGGGGAAGCACAGATGGCAACTACTTACCGTACCTGTCCGCGCACCGGGCTGCAGTTCGACCTCGACGCCGACAAGCTGATGCGCTGGAACGCCGTAGCCGGCGTGCTCTGGCTGCTGGTGGGCGGCATCACCGCCCTGCTGGTGATCCTGACCCGCTGGCCGGCGATCAAGCTGCTGCCGGCCGACCAGTTCTACCTGATCCTGACCGCCCACGGCATCGACATGCTGATCCTGTGGATCATCTACTTTGAAATGGCGGTGCTCTATTTCGCCTCTTCGACCCTGCTGCGCTGCCGGATTGCCACGCCATGGCTGGGCTGGGTGCAGTTCTGGCTGATGGCCGTGGGCGGCATCATGACCAACGTCGCCATCTTCCAGGGCGAGTCGAGCGTGATGTTTACCTCCTACGTGCCGATGCAGGCCGCGCCGCACTTCTACCTCGGCATCATCCTCTTCGCCGTGGGTGCCCTGATCGGCTGCGGCGTGTTCTTCGGCACCCTGGTGGTGGCCAAGCGCGACAAGACCTACACCGGCTCGATTCCGCTGGTGACCTTCGGTGCCATGACGGCGGCGATCATTGCGGTGTTCACCATCCTTTCCGGCGCCGCGATCCTGATCCCGACCTTCCTCTGGTCGGTCGGCCTGATCAAGGAAGTCGACCCGCAGCTGTATCGCATGATCTGGTGGGCCCTGGGCCACTCCTCGCAGCAGATCAACGTCGCTGCCCACGTCTCGATCTGGTACCTGATCGCCGCCGTGGTCTTCGGCGCCAAGCCGCTGTCGGAGAAGGTCTCGCGCTTCGCCTTCCTGCTCTACATCCTGTTCCTGCAACTGGCCAGCGCGCACCACCTGCTGTCCGACCCGGGCATGAGCGCCGAGTGGAAGGTGCTGAACACCTCCTACTTCATGTACTTCGCGGTACTCGCCTCGATGATCCACGGCTTCACGGTTCCGGGTGCGGTCGAAGCGGCACAGCGCAAGAAGGGCTACACCAACGGCCTGTTCGAGTGGCTGCGCAAGGCACCCTGGGGCAACCCGGTGTTTTCGGGCATGTTCATCTCCCTGGTCGGCTTCGGTTTCCTCGGCGGCATCTCCGGCGTCGTGCTCGGCACCGAACAGATCAACATGCTGATGCACAACACCTTCTATGTACCGGGCCATTTCCACACCACGGTCGTCGTCGGTACCACGCTGGCCTTCATGTCGATCACCTACCTGCTGGTGCCGACGCTGTTCAGGCGTGAAATGATGTTCCCCAAGCTGTGCCAGATCCAGCCCTACCTCTACGGCATCAGCATGTCGGTCCTCGGCCTGGTCATGATGGGCGCCGGCACCCTGGGTGTTTCCCGCCGGCACTGGGACATGGCCTTCTCCGGAGCGCCGTTCCAGTATGAGTGGCCGGGCGCGGCCTACCTGATGATGGGTCTTACCGGCATCTTCGGTGTGATCGCGGTCATCGGCGGCGGCCTGTGGATCTTCGTCGTGGTCTGGTCCCTGCTGTTCGGCAAGAAGCTCGACGGTGGTCCGACCTCCGACAAGCCGACGCCGATCCCCGACCAGAGTGCCGCAGCTTCCGCGTCCCACTCCGGCAGCGAAGAGCACGTCGGCGTGCCGGGTACGGTGGTGCTGGCCATGACCCTGCTGGTCTGCTTCGTCCTCTACTACTTCGTGAACTGGAAGTACCTGTCCGAAGTCTGGGGCCTCAGCTAAAAATCAGCTGATCCAGGTTCCCCGCAGGCGCTGCGGGGAACCTGCCTGAATCGGGCTTGGCCACCAGGCCCGATTCAAGCAGGTAAAAACAGTCAGACAACCACTACGACACCACCCCAACACACCATGGAATCGACGTTGCCCACCAACAGATCCTCCGGCCTGACTCTCCGCGGCATCGCCGGCGTATTCAAGCTGCGCATCGGCGTCGTCATCACCTTCACGGCCCTAGCCGGACTGTCCGTCAGCGGCGGACCCAGCCTGAGCCTGGCGCAACTCGTCATCCTGACCCTGGCCGTGCTGGTCTCCTCGGCCAGCGCCGGCGCCTTCAACCAGTATTACGAACACGACACCGACCCGCTGATGTCGCGCACCAGGAACCGTCCCTTCGCCACCGGCGAAATCCGGCATGGTCCGGTCTGGCTGGTGGTCATCTTCGGCCTCATGGCGATCTCGGTCGCCGCCGCCTGGATTGCGCTGAATGCCTGGGCTGCGCTGTTTACCTTCCTCGGCGCTTTCTTCTATGCCATCGTCTATACGGTCTGGCTGAAGCGCCGCACCTGGCTCAACATCGTCTTCGGCGGACTGGCCGGCAGCTGGGCCGTGCTGGCCGGCGCCACCGCCGCCGATCCGCAGGTCGGCGCCGTGCCGCTGGCCCTGGCCTTCGTCCTCTTCCTGTGGACCCCGCCGCACTTCTGGAGCCTGGCCATCGCCTACCGCGACGACTACGCGGCCGCCGGCGTGCCCATGCTGCCGGTGGTCGTCGGCGACCAGCGTGCCGCCAAGGTGATTTTCGGCAGCACCCTGTTGCTGGTGGCGGCTTCCATGCTGCCGCTGGCCTTCGGCCTCGGCGCCATCTACTTTGCCGGCGCCGCGATCGGCGGCTTCCTGTTCATCCAGAAGGCCTGGCTGCTGGTGCAGAACACCAACCGCGCGACCGCCATGACCTGCTTCCATGCCTCGCTGGCTCAGTTGACTCTGGTCCTCACAGCAGCCATCATCGACGCCCGCTTCTAGCAGGGCTTTCCCCTTGATCCCTTCCATGTTCCGTGCCGCGCTTGCGGCAGTCATGCTTGCCGCTGCGCCGGGAGTCGGCGCCGGCGACACGCCGCAGCAGGCGCCCGCGGCGATTCCGGCGCCCGCACCCGGCCTCGTCGCCGTGCCACAGGGCGACCGCAGCGGCCTGACGCTCCTCACCCTCGACAGCCAGGCTGCCTACAAGCGCTCACAGGAAGCCGTCGGCCAGCCGGTGGGCGACCACGTCCTGCTCGACCGCCAGGGCCGGCCGACGCGGCTTGCCTCGTACCGCGGCAAGCCGCTGCTGGTGAATTTCATCTATACCGCCTGCTTCCAGGTCTGTCCCACCACAACCAAAAACCTGCAAAAGGCTGTCGAGAATACCGTCGGCATGCTTGGACCCGATCGCTTCAATATCGTCAGCATCGGCTTCAACCAGCCCTTCGATTCACCGCCGGCGATGAAGGCCTTTGCGCAGCAGTACGGCATCCGCCTGCCCAACTGGGAATTCCTCAGCCCGGCAGCCGCCATCGTCGATGAACTGACCGGGAATTTCGGCTTCAGCTATGTCGCCACGACGGCCGGCTTCGACCACCTGAATCAGGTCACGCTGGTCGATGCCGAAGGCAGGATCGTGCGCCAGATTTACGGTGAAAGCTTCACTGCCCAGGATCTCGCCGAACCGCTGAAGGCCATGATCACCGGCGCACCGATTCCGCCGCAGACCAGTACCCTGGCGGAGCTGGCGGATAGGCTCAGGATCATCTGTTCGGTGTATGACCCGATCAGCGGCAGATACCGCACCAACTACGCACTGTATTTCGAGATCGCCGGCTTCATCAGCTTCATGCTCTTCATGGCTTGGGTGGCCTGGAGCTTCATGCGCAAACGCCGCGACGAGAAGATTCAATCGGGTTGATACCAGTCAAGTCAGTGCGCGCCCGACTCGCATATCATTAATTCCTAATAGTCGGCTGCGGTCATAGTCAGCCAGCACCGGCGTTACGGACCCCGAGACGAGCATGCATGCAGTTCTGCGCAGCAGTGCGCAATCCCTTTTCGAACGCAGCGAGAACTTTTTCGACACGTCCTTCGGCGGCGTCGACAACCCGCTGCGCCATCTGGGCGCACTGGGCCTGTTCTGCCTCTGGATCCTGGTCGCCACCGGCCTGTATCTGTACACCGTGCTCGATACCAGCATCGAAGGCGTCTACAGTTCGATCGACGGGCTTTCGCGCGACCAGTGGTATCTCGGCGGCGTGCTGCGCAGCCTGCATCGTTATGCCTCCGACACCTTCGTCCTGATCATGATGCTGCACCTCGTGCGCGAATGGGCCTACGGCCGCTACCACGGCTTCCGTTTCTACTCCTGGATCACCGGCGTGCCGCTGATCTGGCTGGCCTACGTTTCCGGCATCGGCGGCTACTGGATCACCTGGGACCGCGTGGCGCAGTTCTCGGCCATCGCCACGACGGAACTGCTCGACTGGCTGCCGATCTTCAGCGAACCGGCGGCACGCAATTTCCTCGCCCCCGACGCGATCAGCGACCGCTTCTTCACCGTACTGGTGTTCATCCACATCGGCGTGCCGCTGATGCTGATCCTCGGCCTCTGGGCCCACGTCAATCGCATCAGCCGCGTCGACTACCTGCCATCGCGACGCCTCATGCTGGGCACCCTGGCCAGCTTCCTGGTGCTGGCGGCGATCAAACCGGCGCTCTCCGACGCCCCGGCCAACCTGGCCCTGGTGCCGGCCGAAATCCGCCTCGACTGGTTCATCCTGTTCCTCCATCCGCTGACCGACATCACGTCGCCGGCGGCGGTGTGGACGCTGATCTTCGGCGCCACGATCCTGCTCTTCGCCCTGCCCTTCCTGCCGCACCCCGCTGCGGCGCCGATCGCCGTGGTCGACGCGGCCAATTGCAACGGCTGCAGCCGCTGCCACGTCGACTGCCCCTATGAAGCCATCACCATGGCGCCCCATCCCGACAAGCCGAACCACAGAATCGCCATCGTCGATGCCGACCACTGCGCGGCCTGCGGTATCTGCGCCGGCGCCTGTCCTTCCTCGACGCCCTTCCGCAGCCAGGAGAGACTGGTGACCGGCATCGACATGCCGCAGCAGCCGGTCGATGTCCTGCGCCAGCAGCTCGAAGCGAAGGTGGCGCAGCTCTCCGGCCAAACCAAACTGGTCGTCTTCGGCTGCGACAAGGGTGCGGACGTGACTAGCCTGGGCAGCGCCGACACCGCCACGCTGAGCCTGATCTGCACCGGCATGCTGCCACCGTCCTTCATCGAATATGCGCTGCGCAACGGTGTCGATGGCATCGTCGTCACCGGCTGCCGTGACGGCGGCTGCGATTTCCGCCTCGGCATGGAATGGACGCGGGAACGCCTGGCCCGCCGCCGCGAACCCCACCTGCGCCAGCTCGTCCCGCTCGACCGCCTGCAACTGGTGCATGCCTCGCGCGGTGACGGTAAGCTGCTCGCTGCCGCCGTCAACGAATTCAGAACCCAACTCGAAACGCAAGGGGCACAAAGCGCCCGGCCACCCGCCTTCTCCAGGAGAAGAACATGACCACATTCCCCCCATCCCCCTTGCCAGGCAAGGGGGTGACGATTGTTCGCGGGCAGAGCCCGCTCCATCCAATTGGCTGTTCCTCCTTGGGGCGGCCCTACGAAGGAACTCATCATGGCTAAACCCGCTGCAATCGTCGGGCAGATAATCCTGTACGGCGCCTTCGCCGCCTTCATCGGCTACTTCTCGACCGCCCCCACCTACAAGCAGATTGCCGACGACGTCGCCCTGATCAAGCTGTCGATGAGCCACCTCGGCGGCCGCGAATGCCGCAAGCGCACGCCCGAGGAACTGGCCAAGCTGCCGCCCAACATGCGCGCGCCGCTGGATTGCCCGCGCGGCCGTTCCGACATCAAACTGGTCCTGGAACTCGACGGCAAGCCGATGTTCGAGACCGTGATGCATCCCACCGGGCTTTCCGGCGACGGCGTTTCCACGGTCTACAAGCGCTTCGAAGTGAAGGCCGGCACCTACCAGCTCGCCGTAAAAATGAACGACAACCTGATCCTCAATCGCGACTTCAATTTCGTCAAGGAAGCGAAAGTCACGCTGAAGCCGGCACAGGTTCTGGTGGTCGACTTCAATCCGGACAGGGGCGGACTGTTCTTCCAGTCCGCTGAAAAGAAATGATCCGGCTCCCCATTACGACGACACGCTCCATCCTTCCGCGCGGACACAGACCATGCTGACCCTCCTGCAAAAAATCGTGCGCTGGTTTTTCATGCGTGCGGAAAACCTGTTCAACGTCGCCTTCGGCGAAAAGCTGAACCCCTTCTACCACCTGGGTACGATCAGTTTCTGGCAGTTCTGGCTGCTGATCGGCACCGGCATCTACCTCTACATCTTTGCCGATACCGGCGTGCACAACGCCTACGAATCGGTGGAACGCATCACCCACGACCAGTGGTGGGCCGGCGGCATCATGCGCAGCATCCACCGCTACGCCACCGACGGCATGATCCTGACCATGCTGCTGCACATGCTGCGCCACTTCGCCTATGACCGCTACCGCGGCTTCAGATGGTTCTCCTGGGCCACCGGCGTCGCCCTGATCTGGCTGGTGTATATCTCGGGCCTCAACGGCTTCATGCTGGTGTGGGACAAGCTGGCCCAGTTCGTCGTCGTCGCCACCGCCGAATGGTTCGACGTGCTGCCGATGTTCAACGGCACGCTGATCCGCAATTTCATCTACCAGGAAAACGTCACCAGCCGGCTGTTCACCCTGCTCGCCTTCATCCACCTCGGCGCGCCGCTGATCGCCGGAGTCATTGCCTGGGTGCATGTGCAGCGCGTACCGCGTGCGCACGTCAACCCGCCGCGCAGCTTCGCCATCGCCTTCACCCTGATGTTCGTCGTGCTTGCCCTGGTCAAGCCGGTGGTGAGCCAGGGCGGCGAGGCCGACATGCTGGTGGTGCCGACCAACATCGCCATCGACTGGTTCCAGATGCCGGTGCTGGCGCTGGTCTATGTCGTCAATCCGCTGTATGTCTGGTTCGGCATCGTCGGCCTGTCGTTGCTGCTGTTTCTCGCCCCCTGGCTGCCGCCCAAGCGCATGGGCGCCGCCAAGGCCGAAGCCACGGTGACCTTCCATCCCGACCACAAGGCGGTCGCCATCCGCTTCGACGAAACCCTGCTCGATGCCGGCCTGCGCCAGGAGATCAACCTGCCCTACGAATGCCGCAACGGCGGTTGCGGGCAATGCAAGTGCACGGTGCTTGCCGGCAACGTGAACCCCGGCCTCTACCAGCCCAGTGCGCTGTCGGCGGAAGAACTCGCCGCCGGCAAGGTGCTGCTGTGCTGCGCCACCGCCCTGGGCGATGTCGAGATCGAATACGAAGCCTCGGCGGCACCGGCCGCGATCCGGCAATACAGCGCCCGCGTGTTCAAGATGGAAAAGCTGACCCATGACGTCATGCGCGTCATGCTCAAGCTGCCCGAAGGACAGCAGGTCGCGTTCAAGGCCGGACAGTACATCAACATCGTGCTCGACGACGGCCAGCACCGCGCTTTCTCCTTCGCCAATCCGCCGCACCAGGCCGACCTGATCGAATTGCAGATCCGCCTGATGCCGGGCGGGCGCTTCACCACGCATGTCTTCGAGCAGATGAAGGTCGGCGATACCGTCAGGTTCGAAGGCCCGCTGGGCGATTTCTCCTTGCGCGAATCCGAGCGTCCCATCGTCTTCGTCGCCGGCGCCACGGGCTTCGCTCCGGTCAAGAGCATGGTCGAGGATGCCTTCCAGCGCGGCCTCAAGCGGCCTATCTATCTCTACTGGGGCGTGCGCAAACTGGCCGACCTCTATCTGCCCGACCTGCCGGCGGGCTGGGCGCGCGAGCACGAGAATTTCCATTTCATCCCCGTGCTCTCGGATGCCGCGCCCGAGGACAACTGGCAGGGTCGTACCGGCCTGGTGCACGAAGCCATCCTCGAAGACTTCCCCGACCTCGCGGGCAAGGAGATTTACGCCTGCGGCTCGGTGAAGATGGTCGAGGCGATCTTCCCGTCGCTGAAGAACCAGGGCGCCGAGGAAGGCATGTGCTTCTCCGATGCCTTCACCGTCTCTGCCCGCTCGATGGCTTTCCAGCCGAAGTAGCCGCGGACTTTGTCACGGCGGCGCCGTGTCTCCACGGCAGGCTTTGCACAGCCTGCCGGCTTCGCGGGCGCAGAGCAGTGCTCTGCGAAACCCCCGCTGCGCCCAGCGCCGACTTTCGGCCCGGCCGCCGGCTAGCGGCCGCCGGCAACGTCGATCGTCGCCCCCGTCGTATACGAGGCTGCGTCCGACAGCAGCCAGAGCACTGCCCTGGCCACCTCTTCGGCCGTGCCGCCTCGTTTCATGGGAACAAGGTCTTTCATGCGGTCCACCCGATGGGGGTCGCCGCCGCTGGCATGGATGTCGGTATAAATGATCCCCGGGCTGACGGCATTGACGCGGATACCCTCAGCCGCGACTTCCTTTGCCAGGCCGACGGTCAAGGTATCGATCGCCGCCTTCGAGGCCGCATAGTCGACATACTCGCCGGGCGAGCCGAGGCGGGATGCCCGCGAGGAAAGATTGACGATCGCCCCGCCGCTTCCGCCATGCGCGGTCGACATCCGGCGCACGGCCTCACGGGCGCAGATGAAGCTGCCGACGACATTGGTCGCAAGAATCCGGCCGATGCGCGCGGCGTCCATGTCTTCGACACGGCTCTGCTTTTCCAGAATGCCGGCATTGTTGACCAGGGCGGTGAGCCTGCCCAGCGATGCATCGACCCGTTCGAAAAGCCTGACCACCTGTTCCTCGACAGCGACATCGGCCTGAACGGCCAGCGCGACACCGCCCTTTTCGGCAATCGAGGCGACCACCCCCTCGGCGGCGACGCGATTGCCCAGGTAGCTCACGCACACGGCGTAGCCATCCTGCGCCGCGAGGCGCGCAATGGCGGCACCGATGCCCCTGGAGCCGCCGGTAACGATCATCACTTTGCTTGCGCTTGAAGGAAATGTCATGATCTACTTTCGATAGGTATAAGGTCCCGCCGACGCCTGCAGGTGCCGAATTCCTGAAAGGATGGATTGCCCGTGTCCATGCTTCGCCACTTGCTCGCCCTGGGCCTGCTGCTGCCGGCAGGTCCAATACTAGCCGACACCATTGCCGGGCGGGTAAGCGACGTCAGCGACGGCGCCACCGTCACCGTGGTGGATATGGCCAGTATCCGGCACAAGGTCCGCCTCGCCGCGATCGACGCGCCCGAGTTCAGGCAGCCCTACGGCAAGGAATCGAAGCAGAACCTGTCCGCCCTGGTGCTGGGCAAGGAGGTCAGGGTCGAATGGCGCAAGCAGGATCGCTACGGGCGCATCGTCGGCAAACTGGTGCTGCTGACCCCTCCCTGTGCGACCTGCCCGAAGACGCTCGATGCCGGACTGGCGCAGCTCGAGGCCGGCCTGGCGTGGTGGGACCGGGAAACCCGGCGCGAGCAGTCGCTGTCCGACCAGGGCTACTACGAATACGCCGAGTTCGACGCCAAGTCGCGGCGGATCGGCCTGTGGCAGGATGCCGCGCCGATGCCGCCGTGGGAGTGGCGCAAGAAAAACCAGGTCGTGGCGCAAAGCTGCCTGCACCGGAATTTGTCACGCGCCGGTAAGACACTGCGTCAGGCGTCACCCGACGACGCGTGATCAAGGCATCCTTTGCCTGAGCCAGTTGCCGATTTCCTGCACTTCCTCGAGGCAGACGGAATGCGGCATCGGGTATTCATGCCACTCGACGCCATAGCCGTGCCGAAGCAGAAAATCCCTGGCACGGATTCCCAGTTCGGGCGACACCACATCGTCGTAGCTGCCATGCGCCGCGAAAATCGGCACGGTCCGATTGGCCGCCGTCGCTTCCGTTTCCAGCAACGTCGGCGTCGGGATGTAGGTCGACAGCGCGATGACGCCGGCGAGCGATTCGGCGTGGGTCAGCGCCGTGGTGTAGGCCACCGCCCCGCCCTGCGAAAAGCCTGCGAGGAAAATCCGCGCGCAGGGCACGCCGCGCTGGTTCTCCCGTTCAATCAGGCGCCGGATCGCCTGGCGGGAAACGATGACCCCCGCCTCGTCCACCGCGCGAGTGTTGGCATCCAGGGTAACGATGTCGTACCAGGCCGGCATGACATAGCCGCCATTGCAGGTCACCGGCATCTGCGGTGCGTGCGGAAAGACGAAGCGCACGCCGGGACCGCCATCCAGGCCCAGCTCCGGCACCACGGGCTCGAAATCCGAACCGTCGGCGCCCAGGCCGTGCATCCAGATGACCGAATACCGCGGCATGGCCGCGGTCTCGATTTCGATGGCGGGCAGCAAGTCGCTCACGGGGTTCCCCTTGTCGTATTTGCCGCGGGAATCTCGATATTCGCGCTGTTCATCCGCGCTGCCACCGCGCCATGGCCTTGAGGCAGACCAGCACGAACATGATGCCGCCGATCACGGCGATCAGGCCGCCCAGGCCCATCATACCCATGCCGACTTTCTGCGGCAGCGTGGTCAGGGCCTGCTCGGCGCCGGCCACCTTGCGCTGCACGCCGTAGCCGCCGGACCAGGCCAGGCCGAGAATGTGGATCAGTTGGCCGCCGCCATACACATAAGGCTGCCAGCGCGCCATGCGGCCCTCGACCGCGCCGAAGCCCAGTTGCGGCAGCAGCACATAGGCCAGGCCCATGAAGGCCAGCGTCACGCCGACCGTCGAGCCGTGATAGTGCGCCGGGATCACCACGTTCACGCCCTGGATCATGTAGGCCAGCACGCCGCCGACGGCGAACAGCGAGAAGGAGGCAATGAAGGCCGACTTGGCTGCCCCGGCTGCCGCCTTGCGCGTCGCCCACAGGCTGACAAAACCGACCAGGATCAGCGGCGCCATGTAAGGGTGGCCCCAGATCATCAGCTTGGCGAAGAGTTCCATGTGCGGCAGCTCGCCGGCCGGAATCGTGAAGTAGATCGCCGGCACTACCAGCAGGGGCAAGGCAGCAATCCAGAACATGACCGAGAGCACTCGCGGGGAAGCAGACATCCCGGCCCCCGCCTCCCGCGCTGACGCCCGTCCGAGATGGTCGGCGATCCACAGCCAGGCCACCACCATCAGGATCGCATGCTGGAACTGCAGGGTATGCCCGCCGCCCCAGAACAGCACTTCGAAATAGATCTTTTCCTCGATCTTCGGCACCACGATCCAGGACCAGACGAAGGCGGCCAGGGCCAGGAAGCCGGCGACCGCGCCGAGGAAGGCGCCGGTTTGCAGCGGCGCGCCAAGGAAGGGCCGCGGCCAGGCGGTGAGCAGCGCGCGCAATACGGCGAGGCCGAAACCCGCGCCGCAGAGCCACAGCGAAGCGTAGAACACCGGCTGCTGCAGCACCGGGATGTAGTTGTTGAGCACCGGGTCGGCGCCGGGCAGGAAGGGCGAAACCGCCATCACAGCGGTTCCCGTCGCCGCCAGGGCGAAGCCGATCCAGCCCAGCCAGGCGAAGCCGTCGCGGCCCAGTGAACTCCAGATCACCGCGGCGAAGGCCATGAACCATATCGCCACCGAGAGGTCCACGTGCACGACCAGTGCGGCGCGGAACATGTCCTTCAGCGGAAATACGTCCTGGATGCCCGGCGTGCGCGACAGCACCAGCAGGATCGCCAGCAGGCCGGACCCGATCAGCGCCAGCAGACCCAACCACAACCATGCTCGGGCAAGGGTATTTGCCGCTCCACCGGAAACCGTCACATTATGCGAATTCACTATAGCCCCGCGAAAAATGACCAAGTATACGGCAATGGCCGCCGGCAAACGCGGTACACTGGCGACTGCGGCAAGCCCTTGCCAAACTCCATCCCGCTTTGAATCCCATGAAGCTGTTGTCGACCCTGTTTTTCAGCCTCACGCTGCTGCTCGGCGGATGCACACAGCCGAAGCAATTCGTCTCTACCGATCTTTCGCAGGTGGAATGGGGCAGGGACTTCAGCCTCACCGACCACAACGGCCAGGCGCGCCGCCTCGGCGATTTCAAGGGCAAGGCCGTGGTCCTGTTCTTCGGCTACACGCAATGCCCCGACGTCTGCCCCACCACGCTGTCGATCCTGCGCGAAACCATGGCCCTGCTCGGCGACGATGCCAAACGGGTACAGGTGCTCTTCGTCACCGTGGACCCGGCGCGCGACACGCCACAACTCCTGGCCCAGTACGTGCCCGCCTTCCACCCGAGCTTCCTCGGGCTCTACGGCGACGAAAAGACCATCGCCGCCGTGGCCAGGGACTTCAAGGTGTTCCATGCCAAACAGCCGGGCAAGACGCCGGACAGCTACAGCGTCGACCACTCCACCGGCAGCTTCGCCTTCGATCCGCAGGGCAAGCTGCGCTTGCTGCTGCGCCATGGCGAAACGCCGGCCAACGTCGCCGCCGACCTCAAACTGCTGCTGGCCGGCAAATAAACCCACAGGATTCCCGATGAAACGACTCGCACTGCTTCTGCTTGCCTGCCTCGCCCTTCCGCTATCGGCCGCCGAACCCGCCAGGGACGCCGCCAAGCCGCCCATCAATCTGGACATCGGCACGCCGCCGGTCATCGTCGTCAAGCATTCGCTGGCACAGCGCACGTCGCGTCTGGTGCGCTTCTACGAAGCCGGCGAAATCGGCCTTGGGCACGACGGATTGATCTACCTGCGCGACGGCACGAAAATGTCCCTGGCCAAACGCCAGATCGCGGAAAAACTGATCGACGCCGAAAACCCGGAGCGCAGGGCGCTGATCCAGGCCCTGGCCGACAGCAACCACCGGCGCGATGCCGAACCGGAAATCTGGGAACTGATGCGCGCCCGCTGGTATCAGCAATGGAAGTCCGGCTGGTGGCTGCGCGATGCCGATGGCAAGTGGAGCCGCAAGCCCTGACGCCGACCGCAAAGCTTCGCCCGGCGAAGCCGGCTGTTCGACGGCAGGGAATGCACTGCCTGGGAGAATGCATATGTCTCACGTGAAATTGCTCGGCATTGCCGGCAGCCTGCGCCAAAAATCCACCAATCGCGGCCTGCTGCGTGCCGCGCAGATGCAGCTTCCCGATGGGGCGAGCATGGACCTCGCCGATCTTGCCGACATACCCTTCTACAACCAGGACATCGCCGAGAAGCCTGCCGGCGTAAAGCGTGTGCTGGAGCAGATGGGCAAGGCGGATGCGTTGGTGCTTGCCGCGACCGAGTACAACTATTCGATGGCGCCGGCCCTTAAGAACATCCTCGACTGGGCTTCGCGCGAGCCGGACAACGCCCTGCTCGCCGGCAAGGCGGTCGCCATCATGGGTGCTGGCGGGGGAATGGGCACGTCGCGGGCGCAATACCATCTGCGGCAAGTCTGCGTCTTCCTCGACTTGCAGCCCCTGAACAAGCCGGAAGTTTTCGCCAATGCCTTCGCCGGGGCTTTCGACGCCGATGGCAACCTGACGGACGCGAAACTGACCCGACTGGTCAGTGATCAGATGCGGGCACTGGTGGCCAAGGTCAGCGCATTGCGCGGCTGAGGATCCCGCGGCGACATCCGGTGGAAATTGCCCAGATCAGCCAGACCTTGCGGCAGGATGCCGTGACGGTGGTGTTCGTCAATGTGTTTCTGCAGCAGATAGGCCTGCCGTTACCGGCAGTGCCGACCCTGCTGCTGGCCGGCAGCCTGATGATGACATCGGGAGAGCTGGGCAAGCTGTTGGCCGCCGCGGTCCTGGCCTCGGTGATCGCCGACTGGATCTGGTACTGGTCGGGGAAATTCTTCGGTTATCGGGTGCTGGCGGGCTTGTGCAAGCTCTCCATCAATCCGGCTTCCTGCGTCAGCCAGACCGAGGCACGCTTCGTTCGCTGGGGGATGTCATCGCTCCTGGTGGCCAAGTTCATTCCGGGGTTTTCCACCGTCGCGCCGCCGATCGCCGGGGCGCTGCGCATGAGTCAGTCGGGCTTCCTCCTGGCGGCCGCAGTTGGCGCCGGCTTGTGGGCCGGGCTTGCCCTGGCGGCGGGCTGGATACTGAAGGATACGGTGCAAGCGGCAATCGCAATGCTGGAATTGCATGCCGCTAATGCCGTGCTGCTCGCGCTGGCATTGCTGGGCATCTGGCTGGGCTGGAAGTTGTGGCAGAAATACAGGTTCAGGAAGTTCTGCGCCGTTCCGCACATTACGCCCGCGGAACTGATCGCAGCCATGCAGGCCGATCAACCGCCACTGGTGCTCGATCTGCGCAGCGCCACGATGATTGCCGAAACCGGTCCGATTCCCGGTACGAAGATTGCCGAGCATGATTTCCTGCATGATGCCGTCGGCGATTGGCCGAAGACGCAGCCCATCGTCACGCTATGCGCTTGTCCCGAGGACGCGGGCGCCATCCAGGCGGCCCGTCACTTGCTCAATGCCGGCTATCTTTCCGTCCGTCCGCTGCAAGGGGGATACGATGCCTGGATTGCCGCGACCGGTAACCGGCCGGCTCGGTAATGGCGAACGCCGCCACGCAGCGCCGGCACGTCACTCCCGTTCGTTGCCCTGCTTGCTCTGCTCGTCGTAGCGCGACAGCGTCGCCCCGGCCGCGGCCAGGTGCTCGCGCAGGTATTTGATTTCGGTCTTCCCCAGTTCGTTGCCATGATGGGGATGGTGCACCGTGAACTCGTGCCGATTGAGGACGACGCGGAAGCGCGCGCCATGACCCGGCTCGATGCTGGCGCCGAGGTGGCGCAGCAGGGACTCGACTTCGCGCCATTGCAGGTTGCTGCTGATCGGGTCGTGGAATATCGCCTGCAGGACGTTGCGGTGCTTGTTGCTCATGGCGAGATCCCCCTTCCTAGTGGCTGGTACCTTCCGAGCGGTTGATCTTGTTGTAGAGGTTGTACTTGCCCACCGGCTTGTCCATCGGGATGCGCTTCAATTCCTTGAAGGTAGCGGCATCGAACACGATCAGCGCACCGCCGTCGGCCTTGCGTTCCCACAGGCTGGCCAGCACATACTTGCCGTCGCGGGTGAATTCGACGTGCGCCAGGGTCTTGCCCGGATCGGTCCGGATCTCGGCAACTTTTTCCAGGCTGCGCTTGTCGATCACCTGCAGCGTGTCCTTGCCCTTCGACATCATCGAATCGGTCCACGCATAGGGCGTATTCTCGTGGCTGCGCATGAAGAAGCCGGGGCCCAGCGTCGGGATGGTCTTGATCGTGCTCCAGTCCTTCATGTCGATCACCGTGATCAGGCCCTCCTTGAGGTTGGGCGTGGCCATCACCATGCGATCCTGCGCGCCCTGCGGCGGGCGGTAGTTCCAGGTGATGCCGGAGCCCAGGTGCGGCATGCCGGGCAGCTTGAGGTCGGCGATCTTCTTCCTGACGTCGAGATGCACCACCTGGCCCTTGCCTGCCTCGCGACTGGAGCCCATCAGTTCGGCGTAGTCCTGGGTGAAGAAGAAATCGTCGAGCGGTTCGCTGAGGAAGGTGCGGCGCGGATTGAGGAAGCCGGGAATGAAACTGCCTTCCTTGTACTTGAAGTCGTGGATCATGCCGACGGGAATATCGTCGGCCTTGGGGTTGTAGCTGATCTCCCAGACCTCGGGCACATCCTTCAACGCGGCGACGAAGCTCTGCCGCGGCGCGGCGTCATACACGGCCGAGACGCGCGAGCTTTCCTTGCGGTCCTTGTCGCGGACCTCATGCACCTTGAGCAGATTGAGGTCGGCGTCGAGCAGCACCAGCGTGTGCGGCAGGTAGTTGGCCACGGCGAGATATTTGCCGTCGCCGGAGACGGCGACATTGCGCGTATTGATGCCGGCGCGGATTTCGGCCACCACCTTGAGGTTCCAGATGTCGAACTTGGTGATCCAGCCGTCGCGCGAGGCGAAGAACACGTAGCGCCCGTCCGGCGTGAACTTGGGGCCACCGTGCAGCGCGTAGCGGCTGGGGAAACGATGGATGGGTTCCAGCTTGTCGCCGTCGAGCAGCGTGACATGGTGGTCGCCGGTCTCGACCACGATGAACAGATTCATCATGTCCACACCCTTGAAGATCGCCGCGGGCTTGTCCGGCAGGCTGCCGGGCTCGAAGCTGACAACGCGCGAGGCCTTGATGTCGGCCTCGGCAAGAGTCGGCGCCGGCGACACGGCGGTGTAGATGTAATCCGCCAGCGCCGCGATCTCATCCTTGTTCATGCGGTCGGCAAAGCCCAGCATCTGCGTCGCCGCGCGGCCTTCGCCTATGGTCTTGACCGCTTCGGGCTTCCTCAGCCGCGCCAGGCTTTCCGGCAGCAGCGCCGGCCCGGTCAGACCCAGACGGCCGGGGCCATGGCAGGCGGCGCAGTGCTGCTGGTAAAGGGCCGGGGCGTCGGCCGCCAGCAGCGGCAGGGAATTCGCCAGCAGAAATGCCAGCACGGCAAACTTCTTCATGCTATGCCTATCTCTTCGTCGGTGAGATAACAACCCGGATCTTCCGACCAGGGATCGCCGGTCGTCTGCTGCGCGCGCACGCGCGTATTGCCGCCGCAGATGTCGAAATGCACGCAGGCACCGCAGCGCCCGCCGACCTTGCGCGGCTGCGCCTTGAGGCCGGCCATCAGCGGATCCGAGGTGTCCATCCAGATCTCGCCGAAGGGCCGCTCGCGCACATTGCCGATGGTGTAATGCCACCACATGGTGTCGGGATGGACGTTACCCAGGTTGTCGATGTTGGCGACGTTGACGCCGCTGGAATTGCCGCCCCACTGCGCGAGCTTCCTGCGGATGTGCTCGACCTTCTCCGGGAAGCGCCGCTGCAGCCAGGTCAGCAGATAGACGCCGTCGGCATCGTTGTTGCCGGTGGTGAATTCCTTTTGCAGTCCGCGCTCCTGATAGTCCCAGCAGGTGTCGAACAGCAGGTCCATGGCGCTGCGCGTCATCTGGTGCAGGGCGTCGTCCTTGCGGTTCTTGTTGCCGCGCCCGGCGTAGTTCAGGTGCGAGAAATAGAAGCGGTCGATGCCTTCGTCCTCGACCAGCCTGAGCAGGCCGGGCAGGTCCTGGAAATTGTCCTGGGTCATGGTGTAGCGCACGCCGACTTTCAGGCCCGCCTCGCGGCACAGGCGGATGCCGGCCAGCGACAGGTCGAAGGCACCCTGCATGCGGCGGAACTTGTCGTGCGTGGCGCCGAGGCCGTCGAGGCTGACGCCGACGTAGTCGTAGCCGATTTCCCTGATGCGCTCGAACATCGGCGCGTCGATCAGCGTGCCGTTGGAGGACAGTGCGGTGAAGAAACCCATCTGCTTCGAACGCGCCGAGATCTCGAATATGTCCGGCCGCAGCAGGGGCTCGCCGCCCGAGAGGATCAGCGCGGGAACGCGGAAGGCCTTCAGTTCATCCATGACGCGAAACACTTCGCTCGTGCTCAACTCGCCGGCAAAGTCCTTGTCGGCGGAGATGGAATAGCAGTGCTTGCAGGTCAGGTTGCAGCGCCGGATCAGGTTCCAGATCACCACCGGACCGGGTGGCTTGCGCACCGGTCCCATGGGGGTCGGCGCGGCGATTTCCTGCATGAATTGGGAGATTCTGAACATTGTTTAATTAGACACCGGAACACATCCTTCGGACGTTGACGACCATCAATTGCGAGAACCGTTCATGCCGTCCCCGAGATAGCTCATGTCGCTTCAACGACTCCATGGCATGGCCAGAACGACGGCAAGCAAGAGACCGTGGCTGACTGCGGCAAGGATGGTCAGTTTTAGCGCGGGGGGCAGTTCGGCCGGCTGCGCTGCCGCAGACCAGAGGCGGCGTCCGGCGGCGATGGTGGCCAGTGCCGGCAGCAAGCCCAGCGCTGCCGGTAGCGGAAGATTACCCAGCAGCACCATGATCGAAAGCCAGCCGTAGGCGAGCAGTGCAATCGCGGCATAACCCCAGCGTGCACGATCGACACCCAGCCGCACCACCAGTGTATTTTTGCCGGCACCGGCATCGGCCCTGACGTCGGGGAACTGATTGATGTAGAGCAGGTTGGCCACCAGCAGCGCATATCCGAGACCGGCGGCCACGGGCAGGAAGGAGAAGCCGCGTCGCTGCACGTAATCGCTGCCGACGACGACCAGCAGCCAGCCGGTGGTGATGGCCAATTCGCCGAGGCCTCGGCTTTGCAGCTTCAGCGGCGGTGCCGAATAGGCCCAGCCGACCACCAGGCCCGCGAAGCCGATCAGCATCAGGCCGGAACCGGTGACCGCGGTCAGCCAAAGCCCTGCAGGAATCACCGCCGCCAATAACGCATGGCCGAATATTCCCGTGGCGCGCAAGCTGAGCACGCCGTTCTGGATGAAGCGGCTGCCGCCGGTAAAGGGAAACTGCCGTTCGCTATTGGCGTCGTCGCAGCCCGACAGCGCATCGTAATAGTCGTTGATGACGTTGGCGCCGGCATGTGCCGCGAGGGCAAAGACCAATGTCGCCGTTGCCAGCGCAGCATCGATGGCAATGCCGGAAAAAGCCGCCGTCGCCAGACCCAACAGGCAGGCGACGAAGGTGACGGAAAGAAAGGCCGGCCGCGTCGCCGCGAAGTAGCGCAGGAACGGGTTTGGCAAAGCCTGCAGGGACGGTTCGAGCGGTCTTGTCATGTATCGTGGTCAGGGTTCGGGCCCGTGCGGTACTTCAGGCTTTGCGCGCCAACACGTGCGCCGGGTCCGCAGGCAAAGCATGCCACGAACGAGCGCGGATGGGCCGTGGTCGGCGCGGAAAATGCTGCCGCAATCAGCCCGCGATGCGCAGACCGGTCTTCTTCAGGATCGCGGTGCTGTAGAGAATGTCGTGTCCCCGGCAGGCGTCGCCCAGCAGGATGGCGATCTCGGCGACGCGGGCGGCCACCTCGGCGCGATTCTGGCTATGCACCATGGCGAACAGGTTGTAGGGCCAGTCCGGCAGGCGGCGCGGACGCCGGTAGCAGTGGGTGACGAAAGGCAGGGCACCGACCTGCACGCCGAGTTCGTCGATGCGGGCATCGTCGACATCCCACACCGACATGCCGTTGGCCGTGTAGCCGATGGCGTAATGATTCGGCACGGCGCCGATGCGGCGGATCACGCCGGAATCGAGCATGCGCTGCAGGCGCGCCATGACTTCCTCGCCGGCGATGCCGAGGTCGCCGCCGATGGCGTCGTAAGGACGCGATACGCGCGGCAGCCCGCCCTGGGTGGCGACGATCAGGCGCCGGTCGACGGCATCGAGGTCCGGATTGTTGTCAGGCACGGAGCTTCATCTCCACGAAGTATTCGCGTTCCTTGGGGAAGGCGAATACCTGCAGCCCGGTCGCCGCTTCGATCGCCGCGATGGCATCGGGAATGCCCTGCGGCGTTGCCGTGGCCAGCACGAACCACATGTTGAGCGCGTGCTCGCGGCGGTAGTTGTGCGCCACCTCGGCAAAGGCGTTGACCTGCGCCGCGACACGTTCGAAGTCGGCATCCGGCACGCGCATCGCGGCGAGGACGAAGGCGCCGCCGGCGCGCTCGATCTGGAACATCGGACCGAAGCGGGTCAACACGCGACGCTCGAGCATCGCGTCGAGCCGCCGCAGCAACTCATCCTCGTCCAGGCCCAGCGTCGCTGCCACCTGGCGATAGGGTTCGCGCACCAGAGGAAAATCGCCCTGCAGGGCGTTGATCAGCTTGCGATCGATGTCGTCCAGCGCGGATGTTTCGACCAGGGCGTCACGCATCGAGAAGACCGCTCGCCTGGCCTCCGGGGGCTACCGTCTCGGCGAAGTAGCGTGCGCCGCACTGCTTGAAGCGGCGCGTCGAGAACAGCGCCTGGCCGGGTACGCCGGCCAGGCGGCTCAGGCGTTCGATGACCGGCTGCGCATCTTCGCGCGAACGGCCATGCACCATGCAGTAGAGGTTGTAGGGCCACTGCGGCAGGCTGCGCGTGCGGCGATAGCAGAGCGTGACGCCGGGCTCGGCGGCGAGTTCCAGACCGATGCGGTCCACCTCGGCGTCGGGCAGGTCGAATACCACCATGGCATTGGCACGGTAGCCCAGCTCGTGGTGGCGCACCACGACGCCGAAGCGCTTGATCAGGCCCTCGTCCAGCCAGCCGGCGAGCCGCACCAGGACCTCGTCCTCGCTCATGCCGGCGCGTTCGCCGAGGCGCGCAAAGGGACGCGGCACCAGTTCCAGGCCGGGCTGCAGCGCGGCGATCAGTCGTCGCTCGACGGCATCGGTCGCGCGCACCGGTGTGCCGGGAAGCCCGGCTTGGTGTTTGTGCGCCGATTTCAGGTCGAAGCCGAGGTCGATGTGATATTCCTGTTCCAGCGGCAACGAGATCACCGCGCAGCCGGTTTCCGCCTCGATGGCCGCCAGCGCGGCGGCCAGTGCCGCGGGGTCGGCGGCAGTGGCGACGAACCAGAGGTTGTAGCGGTGCTCGCGCTGGTAGTTGTGATTCACTTCGGGCCGTGCGCTGACCAGCGCCGCGATGCGCTCGATTTCCGCTGGCGGTGCGGCGAGCGCTGCCAGCGTCGAGGCGCCGATCCGGCGCGGCGCCAGCACGGCACCGACGCGGCTGATGGCGCCGCGTGCCTGCAAGCGCCTGAGCGTCGCCAGAATCGCCGTCTCGTCAGCGCCGACTTTGTCACCGAGTTGCGCGAAGGGCTGCGCGACGATGGGGAAATCGCGCTGCCAATCGTTGAGCAGGGAGAATTCGAGGGGCGTGTAGGGCGAGTCCATGTCAGAAACCTATGCGTGCGGCGCGGCTGGTGAAGAAGATGCCGGAAGGCGCGTCCACGGGAATCTCGCCCAGCCTGGCGAAGTTCCGCGTGTCGTAGATCACGACGCGATTGTCATCGCGCGCCGAGAGCCAGACGGCCTCGCCGCGCGGCGTGAATTCCATGTGCAGCACCGCCTTGCCCGGCTCCAGGGTCTGCACCACCTTGCCCGACAGTGTGTCGATCACCTGCACCCAGCCGTTGTCGGGGAAGGCAAAATTGACCCAGATCTGGCGCCCGTCGGGACTGGCCATGACGAACACGGGCTGGCCCTTGACCGCGACGCGGCCGGTTTCCTTCCAGGTCGCCGCATCGGCCACCAGCACCTCGTGGCGGCCGATCGCCGGCAGCCAGGCGCGGCCCGCGGCGACAGACCAGCCGCGCAGGTGCGGCATCTTGAACACCGGCAGCTTTTCCTCGCCGCGACCGTATTTTTCGAGGATCTTGCGCGCGCCCTTTTCCGGCTGCCAGAGATCGAGCAGCGCGATGCCGTCCTCGCCGAACAGCCCAGCGAGGTAATGACGACCATCAGGCGTCACCAGCCCGTCATAGGGTTGCTGGCCGGCCGGATAGCGCTGCGTCACTGGCCGCTTCGGATCGGAGAAATCGCTGACCCAGATCTCATTGCCATCGAACAGCGCGTAGGCGAACTTGTTGCCCGGCACGTCGGCCAGGCCCACCACTTTGGAGAACCGGCCCGGCGCGTACTCGGCCGGCACTTCGGCAAGGAGTTCGAGCGTTTCCGCATCAAACGCCTTGATGCCGCCCGGCGTGTAGTTCTGCGCCACGACAATGCGTCCGTCCTGCGAGATCGAGCCGCCAATGGCATTGCCGGACTGGATCACGCGCTTGACAATGAGCGCATCGAGCAGGTCGATCTTGGTCAGTCCGCCGTCGCGGCCGAAGACATAGGCGTAGCGGGCGTCGCGCGAGTACACCACCGAAGCGTGTGAAAGGTCGCCGAGGCCGCCGATGCGCGCATAGGCGGCGCGACTGGAGGTATTGACCAGCGTGACATGGCCGCTGGCGCGCTCGATGACGAGGCCGAGATCGCCGGTGCCGCGCAGCGGCACGCCGGCACAGGCGCCAAGCAGCAGCGCCAGCAGGCCGAGCAACAGCGATTGCATTGAGTTCCTCACTGCGGAAAACCGGTCATCAGCTTCGCCACGATCCACTGCGCTTCGTCTTCCGCGAGGAAGCGGTGCCAGGGCGGCATCGGTGTCCCCGGGCGGCCGCCGATGATCGTCGCCACCAGGCTTTCGGCCGGCTTGCCGGCTAGCGTCGCCGGCAACAACGCCGGGCCGAGTCCGCCTTGCAAAGTCATGCCGTGACACGACCCGCAATCCTGGCGTACCAGATGGATCAGTTCCTTCTGCCGTGCCGCGGACGGTTCCGCCGCCGCCGACAGCGCAGGACAAGCCAGCAGCAGCGAGGTCATTGCGACAACTATTTTCGGACTATTCGACAACGACCGACCCCTTCATTTCCTCGTGCGGACCGCAGCGATAGTGGTAGGAACCGGGCTGCGCGAAAGTGCGCTGCCAGGATTCGTCCGGGAAAAGCCGTTCCGATTCGAGGCCGTTCTCGGCGGGGAACAGCACCGAGTGGCTGGTACGCTTCTCGCGGTTGATCCACTTCACGGTGTCGCCGGCCTTGATCCTGACTTCGGCCGGCAGGAACTTGTAGTCCTGGATGGTGACCTCCACGGTTTTCTGCGCGGCTGCCTCATCCCGCCGGGGGATAGCGTCCGCGGCCAAAGCCGGGGACATAAGACAAACGAGTGCCAGCAGGGCTGGCACTCGCTTCAGGATACTGCGACCGGCAAACATGTCCGTAAGGACGGCGCTTTACAGCTTGGCGGCTTTCACTTCGCCGTCTGCGCCGATGCCGAGTTTGTAGCCCAGCGAGACATGGTGGAAGCGGCCGCTGGCGTTGTCGGCATGTATCGCGATGCCGAAGGGCACGGTCTTGCCCTCGCCGGGATTCTTGAGGGTGTAGGTAATGGTGTAGCTGTCGCCGCTCTTGCCGCCCTCGGCCTTGGCGCCGGAAGTGCCGCCGCTCATCTTGCGTTCCGTGGTGACGGTGCCGTCGGAAACCTTGTTGCCCTTGCTCGCCCACTGCACCAGTTCGTAGGCACCGCCCGGGGTGTACTTGGTCTTCTTGTCGTCGGCGCCGGGCATGGTCCGCGCGTCGGTGTGACAGCTCTGCCAGCAGCCGTACTGATCTCCCTGGGGCACCTTGGCATCGGCGAACAGCATGGTCGCCTTGAGTTCGTTGTCCTTGTCGCCCTTGTCGGCGCCGCCCGCCGGGGCCTTGAACGTGAGGCGGATGTAGAGGTTGGCCGCATCGTAGGCCGCCTGCACGCTGACCGGGAACATCATGGTCTTGGGCGCGCCCTTGGGCTCGAGTTCCTTGTCGGCAAGGCGCTTGAAGTTGAAGTTCAAGGTGCCCTTTTCCTCGTGGCAGCCGATGCAGGTCTCGCCCTTGCGCATGCCCGCGGACCCGCTGTGATCCGACTTCTTGGTCATCCATTCGATCGGCGTGGCACCGGCATGGAAGACGTTGATGTCACGCTTGGCGACCTTGCTCCAGTCGGGTGCGGCGAAGGCTGACTGGGAACCGAGTACGAGCAGGGCGCCGGCAACGGCGGTGGAGACGATGGACTTGCTCATTTGATGCTCCTTTCGAACAATAGGAATAAGACTTAACGTTTTATCGGGCGGAACGATGACTTATTCGTCTTCATCTTCCTTCATGCCCTTGGGTTTCCTGTGGGCGATGCCCTTGTGGCAATCGATGCAGGTCTTCTTCTCGGCGATGCCGATCTTGTGCATCTTGGAGCCGCGCAGCTTCTGCTTTTCGACATCCATGGCATCGAAGCTGTGGCAGTTGCGGCATTCGCGCGAATCGCTGGCCTTCATTCGCGCCCATTCGTTTTCGGCCAACTGCAGCCTGTGCGTCTCGAACTTCTCGGGCGTGTCGATGACGCCGGTGATCTTGCCCCAGACTTCCTTGCTCGCCTGGATCTTGCGGATCATCTTGTGCGTCCAGTCCTTCGGCACGTGACAGTCGGAACAGACGGCGCGCACACCGGTGCGATTGGTGTAGTGGATGGTCTTCTTGTATTCGACATAGACGTTGTCGCGCATCTCGTGACAGCCGATGCAAAACTCAAGGGTGTTGGTGGCTTCCATCCCGGTGTTGAAACCGCCCCAGAAGAAGATGCCCGAGAAAAAGCCGACCACCAGCAGGCTCAGCAGCGAATACTTTGCGCTCGGCCGCGTCAGCATCGCCATAAACCCTGACTCTTCTTTTTCTGCCATGACGCTTCCCCTATCCAATCGGTAATTTCAAAACACCTACATGATAAAGGGGCTTGCGCCCCCTTATCCTTGCTGTCGATCAAGTTCAGATCAATAAATGTCGTGCTGCGTGTTGTAGACGTTGAACTTGCCGGTCGGGGTGATCATCTTCGGATCGGTAATCACCTTCTTCAGCGCCAGAGTCTTGTCGTCATAGACCACGATCGCCGACTGGTCGGTCTTGCCGCCCCACAGCGAGATCCAGACCTCGGAACCATCGGCGCTGTACTCGGGATGCACGGCGCGACGTGTTGCCTTGGTCACCGGCAGGCCGGAATCCTTGGCCACGTTGATGATCTTCTTCGGCTTCGACAGATCGGCCATGTCCCACACCGCGACGGATTCGGCGAGTTCCTTGTCGGGATTCTGCGGCGAGTCGGCCCACAGGTTCTTCGACTTCGGATGGGTCTTGACGAACAGGTTGCCCGGCACATGCTTGACCTCCTGCACGACCTTCCAGTTGAACTCCTTGTACTTGGCATTCTTCTTGTTGTCCGACGGCGTGCTGATCAAGGTCACGACATCGGCGCCGAGGTGGCCCGTGGCCCAGACCGGACCGAACTTCGGATGCGTGAAGTTGGCGCCGCGACCCGGATGCGGAATCTTGGCAACGTCGATCAACGCAGCCAGCTTGCCGAGCTTGGTGTCCACCGCGGCGATCTTGTTCGAGGCATTGGCCGCGACCAGGAAGTAGCGCTTGGAGGCATCCCAGCCACCGTCATGCAGGAACTTGGCGGAAGCGATGGTGGTCGTCTTCAGGTTCTTGATGTCGCTGTAGTCCACCAGCAGAATCTGGCCGGTTTCCTTGACGTTGACCACCCACTCGGGCTTGATCTCGGACGACACGATCGAGGCGACGCGGGGTTCGGGGTGATACTCGCCGTCCACGGTCATGCCGCGGGTGGAGACCACCTTGAGCGGCTTCAGCGTGTCGCCGTCCATGATCACGTACTGGGGCGGCCAGTAGGAGCCGGCAATGGCGTACTTGTCGTCATACCCCTTGAATTTGGAGGTATCGACCGAACGCGCATCGAAACCGATCTTCAGTTCCGCAACCACGGCAGGCTTCTCCATCCACAGGTCGATCAGCGACAGGCGGCCGTCGCGGCCGATCACATACACATAGCGACCCGACTTCGACAGGCGCGAGATGTGCACCGCGTAGCCGGTCTTGACGATGCTGCGGATTTCCTTGGTGTCGCCGTCGATCAGGGCCACTTCGCCGGTGTCGCGCAGGGTGACCGAGAACATGTTCTTCAGGTTGTACTTGTTCATCTGCTTGGTCGGCCTGTCCTTGACCGGGACGATGACCTTCCAGGAATCCATGGTTTCCTTGAAGCTGTACTCGGGCGGCACATCCGGGGTGTTCTGGATGTACTTGGCCATCAGGGCGATTTCTTCCTTGGTCAGGATGTCGTCGAAGTTCACCATGCCGCCGTCGGTGCCGTAGCCGATGATCTTTTCCAGGCGATTCTGGCCGAGTTTGAGCGTGCCGCCCTCGGTCTTGACGCCTTCCTTGTCGGTCTTGGTCCAGTGCGGTTCGAGGTTCTTGCCCGTTGCACCCTTGCGCAGCACACCGTGGCAGCCCGCGCAGCGCTCGAAGTAGATTTTCTTCGCCGTTTCCTTTTCGGCTGCGGTCAGTGCCGGTGCAGCCTCTTGTGCGAAGACACCGCCCATGGCGCCGGCAATGGCAGAAACAGCAAACATTCCGAGTAACTTCCGTTTCATCCTTCTCTCCTTTTGAGTGATCCCTGAGTAATCCCGTACTACGCGAGCAAAAAACCATTCTCTGGCAATGGTCGCTAGATTGCCCCGAGAAAACCCCCGCCTCCTTGACACGCATCAAGTCTCATCTCAATAGCAGCCCGACGGCATGAAAAGCCCGGCTGATGAATTCATAAGTTCGCCAAATTCAGCTGGCAGTCCAAGTCCCCTCGAATACGTCACGGCTTTTGCTATACTCCGCTCCGTTCGTGGTGCCCGCGCATGGTTTTCGTGCCGGGTGAAACGGGAAGCCGGTGAGACCTTGACAGTCGATTCCGGCGCTGCCCCCGCAACGGTAAGGAAGTGCGGGTTCATCAAGATGCCACTGGGTTCAGCCCGGGAAGGCGATGAACCAAGACTTCCAAGCCCGGAGACCGGCCAGGGACAAACCAGCGAATGCGTTGCGGGGTGCGACGTGCCGGGGGTTCGTGTCCACCCCGTCACCCATACCTTCCAAGCATTCAATCGCCACCTACCGGCTGCGGGGACGCTCGCCGGGTCTTGGGAGTTTATTCATGTTCCGTCGTTTCGCCATCGCCGCCTGCGCGGCCAGCCTTGTTTCCCCTCGCATTTCCCTCGCTGCCGATGATTTGGCGGCAATAGTCGTAACCGCCACGCGTTTCAGCGAAGCCGATCCTGGCGTGCCGGCCAACATCAGCGTGATTACCCGTCAGGACATCCGCAACACGCCGGCCCAGAACCTGCCAGACGTGCTCAACACCCGGGCCGGAGTGGACGTTCGCCAGCTCGGCGGCGCGATGGGCAGGGACGCCACGGTCGACATGCGCGGCTTCGGCTCCACTGCCACCAGCAATACGCTGATCCTGGTCGACGGCCTGCGCGTCAACCCGGTGGACCTGGGCGCCATCATCTGGTCGTCCATTCCGCTGGAAAGCGTGGAGCGGATAGAGATCATCCGCGGCTCGGGAACCGTGCTCTACGGCGACGGCGCGACCGGCGGCGTCATCAACATCATTACCGACAAGTCGGGTCACCCCAGGGTCGCTGCCACCGCCACGCTGGGCAGTTATGGTTACAAAGGCGCCGACGTCCAGCTGGCCAACGGCAGCGACAAGGCCTACTTCAACCTCTTCGCCAGTTATGCCGACGCCAACGGCTATCGCGACAACGGCCAGCAGGATCAGCAAAGCATCAGCGGACGTGTTGGCTGGCTGCTGGATCGCGGCGAAGTCTTCGCCGACTTTGCCAGCTACAAGGAATCCGCCGGGCAGCCCGGAGCCATTTTCAGCGCCGCCTTTCGCAACGATCCGACCAGCACGCGTAACCCGCTGAACAAGGAAGACCGCAACGGCTACCGCATTCGTCCCGGCGTTTCCTACCGCCTGAACGATCGCCTGACCCTCGAAGGAGAGCTTGCCCACGAGCACCAGGAACTCGATGCGAAGTACTTTTCGCCGTTCGGTGCCTCGGCCAGCGACCGCACGCGCGACACCACGTCCTTCACGCCCCGCCTGCGCTGGCGCCACGATCTCGGCGCCCTGCCCAGCGAAACCGTGGTCGGCTTCGACTACTACGACAGCGAGGTCACGGCAGACAATATCGGGTTTGCCAATCAGCACGCCTCGCAGGAAAGTTCGGCCGTTTACCTGCAGAACATCACGAAATTCTCGCCGAACCTGAGCCTCACCCTGGGCGGCCGCAGTCAGCGCGTCAAACAGACGGCCCGGCAGGACGCCTATGCGCCGTTTTTCAGCCCGGCCGTGGCTGGCGACGCTACCCGCACGAAAACTGCCCACGACCTGGGTCTGGCCTATGCCCGGGACGACTGGCGCGTTTATGGCAAAACCGGCACCAGCTTCCGCTTCCCCAACGTCGATGAACTCTTCGGCTTCGATCCGATTCTTTTTGTGCCGGTGTTTGCCGGAAACCTCAAGCCCCAGCACGGCAGAACCAACGAGATCGGCAGCAGTATCAAGGTCGGCGCGGCGACCATCCGCGCCTCGGCTTACCGGCTGGATCTGGACGACGAAATCGGTTACGACGACGCCCTGGGCGCCAATACCAACTTCCCCAAGACGCGCCGCAACGGAGCCGAGCTGGAGGCCGACTGGAAAATTGCCGAAAGCCTGCTGGGCCGCCTGTCCTATGCCTATATCGACGCCGAATTCCGCGAGGGCGCTTACTCCGGAAACTCCGTCCCTCTCGTCCCGCGCAATCTGGCCAATGCCCAGCTGACATGGAATGCCGGCCGCAGCGGCAGTTACACCGCCGCAGCCCGCCATGTCGGCGAGCGTCGTTACGGCGGCGATTTCACCAACACCCAGGGAATGCTTTCCGGCTACACCACGCTCGACCTGCAAGCCGTCTGGAATTTCAAACCCTGGAAAATCACCGCCAAACTCATCAACGCGCTGGACAGGAAATATTCGTCTACCGCCGGATACTCTCCCTTCTTCAACGATACCTACTACTACCCGACCGATCGTCGCAGCTTCTTCGTTTCCGGACGCTTCGACTTCTAGCCCGCTTGCGCGCAAGTGCAGAAAAGCCCGCCCCCTCCCATCCGCCCACGGCCGGCTTTGCACAGCCGGCCGGCTGCGGCGGCGCAAAGCAGTGCTTTGCGAAACCCCGCCTCCGCCCCCTCGCGGGGAGGCTATTGATTCGCTCGCTACGCTCTATGATTGGCCCGATGCCATACTTCGCTCTTCCACTCTGATCCTCATGCCCACCCGCCGCCGCGCCCTGCTTGTCCTTGCCGCCCTGACCGGTCTGGCATTGCTGAGCCTGTGCGTGGCTCTGGCGGCGGGCAGCATGGCGGTCTCCCTCGGTGATGTCCTTCGTGCCGTCAGCGGCAGCGGCGACGGACTCGCGGTCGAGGTCGTCCGCGGCCTGCGCCTGCCCCGCGCGCTGGCAGCCTTTGCCTGCGGCGGCCTGCTCGCGCTGGCCGGCGCCCTGATGCAGGTGCTGTTGCGCAACCCGCTGGCCGATCCCTACGTGCTGGGCATATCGGGCGGTGCGGCGGTCGGGGCGCTGTCGGCCATGCTCGCCGGCCTGGCCCTGGCCATCATCAATCTGTTTGCGTTTGCCGGCGCCTTCGCCGCGATGCTGGTGGTATTCGGTCTGGCCCACGGCGACAGCAGCTGGACCCGCACCCGCCTGCTGCTGACCGGGGTCATCGTGGCATCCGGCTGCGGCGCCGTGGTGGCACTGATCATGTCCATCGCACCGGAAGAGGGATTGCGCGGCATGCTGTTCTGGCTCATGGGCGATCTGGGGCATTCCAGCAGCCCCTGGCCTGCCTTGACCATGCTGGCCCTGGGGCTGCTTTTCGTGCTGCCTTTCACCCGCGAGCTGAATCTGCTGTCGCGCGGCGACACGCTGGCGCAGGCGCTTGGCGTGTCGGTCAGCCGGGCCAAGCTCGGAATCTATGTGCTGGCTTCGCTGCTCACCGCCGTCGCCGTCACTACGGCAGGAAGCATCGGCTTCATCGGCCTGGTGGTACCGCATCTGGTCCGGCTGGCGATGAGCAGGCTGGGATGGGGCAACGACCTGCGCCTGCTGCTGCCCGCCTCCGCTCTCTTCGGCGGCAGCCTGCTGGTGCTGGCCGACACGCTGGCGCGCACCGTGATCGCCCCGCAGCAATTGCCCGTCGGCGTGCTGACCGCGCTGCTCGGCGTGCCGGTGTTCCTGTTCCTGCTCGGGCGCCAGCCGAACGAACGCCAATGACCCGGCCATGAATCCACCCTTGCTGGAAACCACGCAGCTGGAAATCGAAATCGGTCGCCATCAGGTCTGCCGCAACCTGAACTGGCGCGTCGAAGCGGGTCAGTCATGGGCGATCCTCGGCCGCAACGGCGTGGGCAAATCGACCCTGCTCGCCACCCTGGCGGGATTTCGGCCACAACAGGACGGTGTTATCAACATAGCCGGCCTGGCCTTGCCGTACGCCAGCCCGCACGAGGGTTTGCGGGCAATGGCCCGCGTTCGCGGCTACCTGTCGCAACACCAGTTCGATCCCTTTGCCTCGACTGTCATGGAAACCGTGCTGGTCGGCCGCCACCCCCACCTCGGTCGCTGGGATTGGGAGTCGGCCGATGATCACCGCATCGCTGAAACCGCCCTGAAGGAACTTGAGCTTGGCGGCTTCGCCGAGCGCGAAGTGCAAACGCTGTCGGGCGGCGAGCGCCAGCGTCTGGCCGTGGCCCAGTTGCTGACCCAGGAGCCGCAGCTGTTCCTGCTCGACGAACCCTTGACCCATCTCGATCTGTCGCATCAGGTCGCGGTCATGGAAATGTTCGCCCGTCGCGTCGGCAAGGGTGCCGCCATCGTCGCCGTATTGCACGACCCCGGATTCGCCGCCCGCTACTGCGGCCAGGCCCTGCTGCTGTTCGGCGACGGCGAATGGCTGGCGGGGCCGACCGGCGAAGTCATCAACGCGTCGAACCTGACGCGACTCTACGGCCATCCCCTGCGCGAACTTTGCGCCGACGGACACCGCTGGTTCGTCCCCCACTGACTACGGAATAGCCCGCAGCGAACCGCCGGCTGCAATGCCGATCCGGGCAATGAGGCCAGGGGAAGGCCGCGATTTTCCGTAGCGACCCGGCAATTGACAAATTCCTCTGACGTGGGCCCCGTCTTTCGATAGAGTAGCGAGTATCGGCCACCGGCCAATGAAAAGAAACACAGGGACACATGCGATGCCTACCACGACCAAGACACTGAGCGAAAAAGCCCTGCTCGCGATGCCCGCCAGTTCCTACATGAACGAGGCGCAGCTGCGCTTCTTTCGTGATCTGCTGAACAAGCAGCGCCAGGACCTGCTCGACAACGCCACCATGACCATCGACCACCTGCGCGACGGCGAGGCGGAAGCCGACCCCAATGACCGCGCCACCATCGAGGAGGAAAACTCCCTCGAACTGCGCATCCGCGACCGCGAGCGCAAGATGTTGCCGCGGGTCGACGCCGCCTTGAAGCGCATCGACGACGGTCGCTACGGCTACTGCGAGGATACCGGCGAGCCGATCGGCCTGCGTCGCCTGCTGGCGCGCCCGACCACGGTGTATTCGATCGAGGCACAGGAACGACACGAGTCGCGCCAGAGAATCCAGGGGAAATAATCCAGCACGCGCCTTCCGCCAATAGGAGACCTCATGGTCGGCCCCGCAGCTCCCAAGCGCAAGACGGCTGCAAAGAAGCGCCCAACCGTAAAGGCGGCGTTGCAGCCAGCCGCATCCGATCCGGGTCAGGCAGGCCTGGTTGACCAGATGCGCTCCATGGCCGGCCGGGTGCTCGACATGGGCGCCGCCACGGTGGGGGCAGCCAAGACCCTGCACACGGCAACCGAGGTTGCCAAGGCCCTGCGCCAGGGCAAGCCGATGGAAGCCGCCGCCGATGTGCTCAAGGCCATCATGCCCGGACTGTCCGAACCCGGCGTCTGGGCCAGGACCGGCGCTGCGCTGCGCCGCATGCGCAAGGCCGCGGGCCTCACCATCACGGAAGTCGGCACGGCGATCAACCTCAAGGATCCGTCTCTCATAGAAGCCTGGGAAAACGGCCGCATCGCGGTTCCATTCGAGTTGATCCTGCGCCTGGCGGCAGTACTCGGCCGCAACGATCCGGTCGACTTCGTCATGAAATTCACCCGCAGCTCCAATCCGGATCTTTGGCGCAGCCTCGAAGGGCTCGGCGTCGGCAAGCTGCTGATCCAGTCGGCGCGCGAACGCGAGTTCGCCAACATCTACCGCGGTGACGATGAAGCGCGCAGCCTGAATGACAAGGAATTTGCCGAGGTGCTGACCTTCACCCGCGCCGCATTCGAAATGGCCATGGCGTTTCGCGGACGCGAAGCGCAGCAAACGAAAACCCGCAAGCCGACGGCGCGGTGATGCCCCCCCATGACTATGGGCGCACGACGCCCCTCCTGGTCGTTTCTCCCCTGCCATGACGAATCCGGCGCGCAGCATCCGGGGGCTTCTGCTCACTGCCGGCGCGATCTTTTCCATCGCGATCTTTGCCGTGACGCTGTTCGTTGTTTCGGCGATCTACGATCGCTCGGTGCGCGACGATGCGGTGGAAGACGCCACCGAGTTCGCCGAACTGACCTTCAACGCCATGTTCGAGCTGATGAGTACCGGCTGGAATCGCAGCCAGCTGGAAGGTTTTCTCGGCGCGATCCAGAAGTCGGTCGATCACAGCCCGCGACAAATTGACATTTATCGCGGCCCGAAGGTCAGTGCCCTATTTGGCGAAATTGCCCAAAAACCACAGGATGATGCGATCCGGAACGCCTTGAAAGATGGCAAGCGTCTGCGCCTCGACTCGGGCGACATGATCCGGGTTGTCTATCCGCTGACCGCGCAGGATGTCTGCCTCAAGTGCCACGTCAACGCCGTGGCAGGGGACGTTCTTGGCATCATCGATGTGCAGCAGAACGTTGCCCCTGCAGTTGCTTCGCACCGCACGCGCTTCACTTACGCCTTCGCGCCCATCATCCCGGTGGTGCTGATCGTGACCTTCCTGATGGTCTTCTACATCAGGCGCCGCCTGGAAGCTTCCATAGACAAGCTGGCCACCGACATCAGGGCGGTTAACCGGATCTCCGATCTGCGTGCGCTCGAGGCCCGGCAGATCGATCTTGGATTTTCGGAATTCAATTCGGTGGCGAGCGAAGTCAGGCAACTCACCGAGCGCATCCGGACCATCGCCGTCGACAAGGACATGCTCGAATTCGAAATCCGCCTGCTCGAAAAATTCGTCCTCAGCTCGGAAGTCATCAAGGACTGGCGCGACTATGTCAGTCGCCTGATACTCGATATCGACAGCGTGGTGCCGGCCTATCTCATGTTCTCGGTGTTCAAGATCGGCGAAGAGGCCTACGACCTGGAGATTTTCTGGCGCAACAGCCCGTCCGACAACACGAAGCGGGTCTGCGAAGACAGCCTGCAGCAGGTCTTGCAGCGAACCCAGTTTTTCGAGGCCGGCTGTTCGATCCGGGTCAGGCACAATGTCGCCGATGCCGTCAGGACCATGCCCGAGCTTGGCGCAGCGGATATCGACGTGCAGATCAAGTCGCTGCTGGTCGATGCGCCGAAGATCGGCGGCATCGTCGGCATCGGCATGCAGCCGCAGTACGAAACCGACCCGATGCGGCTCCTGGTGGTGCAAAGCATTCTCGCCACGCTGCTCAATGTGGTGGGTTCGGTCAAGGCGATCGACAAATACACCAAGGATCTCGAGTACTACGCCACGCGCGACCCGCTGACCAATCTGTATAACCAGCGCGTGTTCTGGGAGCTGATCGAAAACGAGGTGATTCGCTCCTCGCGGCACGGCAACAAATTCACGCTGCTGGTCATCGACGCCGACAACTTCAAGTCGATCAACGATTCCTACGGTCATGGCATCGGTGACGCATTCCTGCAGTTGCTGGTCGGCGGAATCAGGGCGGCGATTCGCGACGACGATCTCCTGTCCCGCTACGGCGGCGACGAGTTCGTGGCCATCCTGCCGGAAACCGACATGGCCGCCGCGGAAGCCGTCGCCTGGCGGATCATCGAATCCGTAGCCAAGGTAACCATGGCTGCGCCCGACGGCGCGCAGCTCAGCGGCTCGGTGTCGATCGGCATGGCCACCTATCCCGACCATGCCGTGGCGATGAAGGACCTCTTCCTGTTCGCCGACAACATGATGTATCGCGCCAAGGCCGAGGGCAAGAATCGCGTGGTCGTGCCCGATGCCCAGGACGTCATCGACGTCTTCCGCACCCTCGGCGAGAAGAGCATGCTGATCCTCAATGCGGTCGAAAAACGCAGCGTGGTGCCCTTCTTCCAGCCCATCATCAATGTCGCCACCGGCCAGGTCGAAGCGATCGAGGTCCTGTCGCGCATCCGCATGGAGGACGGCAGCTACGTCATCGCCGACGAGTATGTTGCTATCGCCGAAAAAATGGGCGTGATGCACAAACTGGATTTCATCCAGCTGGAAAAGGCCCTGGAGGCGGTCGAAGAAACCGGCTATGCCGGTTACCTGTTCATCAACATGTCGCCACGGGCCCTGGTGCTCAACGATTTTGTGCAGGAAACGCGGCGCATCGCAAGTCAGTTCAGGATCGATCCGACCCGCCTCGTTTTCGAAATCACCGAACGCGAAACGATCAAGAACATGGCCCTGCTCGAACGCTTCATCGTCACTTTGCGCAACGAAGGTTTCAAACTGGCGATCGATGATTTCGGCTCGGGCTTTTCCTCATTCCATTATGTGAAGCGCTTCCCGATCGACTTCCTCAAGATCGAAGGCGATTTCATCATGGGCATGAAGAACAGCGAGAAGGACCGTGCCCTGGTGCGCAGCATCGTGGCGCTCTCCAAGGATCTCGGCATCCGCAACGTGGCCGAGTACGTCGAAGACCGCGCCGTGCTCGATCAGGTTGTCGCTCAGGGCATCGACCTTGCGCAGGGCTTCTACATCCACCGGCCGCATATTTCCCTGGCCGAAGTGATGAAAGTCGATCCCCGCTAGGACATTCCGGCGCCCGCGGCGCGGTGGCCAGGCCTATTTTCCGCGCTTGCCGCGCGCCGCCTCGAGGTGCATGCAGAGTTTCTCGGCGCCGTCGAGAATGCGCGGCGTGTGGCGTTGCAGAAGATCGGGAGGGACGAAATACAGGTTGTCCCTGACCACGGCATCCAGCGTAGTCCAGCGCCGCCAGTCGTCCAGCCATTCCGGCCGCGCCTCGCCCATGCCGCTGGCGACGATCACCTCCGGATTGGCGGCGATGACTGCCTCGACCGTTACGGTCGGCGCCAGGATCGGCAGTTGCGCGAACACATTGCGCCCGCCGCAGAGGCGTATGGCATCGCTGATGATCTGCTTGCCATTCACGGTCATCAGGGGTTGCTTCCATATCTGGTAGAACACGACCACCGGCGGCCGCCGGCTGTAGCGTGCAGTCAGCGTCGCATAACGTTCGCGAAACGCTTTCACCGCTGCATTGGCCGCCACCTCGGTGTCGGCCAGCCTGCCGATGCGCTCCAGTTCGCCGGCGATATCCTCGATGCGGTGGGGCTCGGACAGATGCACGGTCAGCCCCAGTGAACGCAAGCGGGCGACCGATGCCGCCGCGTTGCCGCTTGCCCAGCCCATGACCAGGTCCGGCTTGAGGGCGACGATGGCTTCGAGGTCGAGCGCATTGCCCCCAACCTTGGGCAAGGCCCTGGCGGCCGGCGGATAGTCGCTGTACTCCGCGGTGCCGACCACCCGGCCACCCGCACCGGCGGCAAACAGCAGTTCGGTGATATGCGGCGCCAGGCTGACGATGCGCTTTGCCGGTAACGCCAGCCTGATGCTGGCGCCGCTGGCGTCGGTAACGACTATTTCGCCTCGTGCCGGCAGGCAGGCCAGCGCGCAGCAGCAGAAAAGACAAAATCGATTCATGATGTTCTGGCGGAATGCCGGGCATGTTGCCCGCCCTGCAACGCCAACCGACAGTTGCGGCAGCGGCAGGAAGGGCATGGGATAATGAAATCGCGAAACACGCAGCATTCTAACGAGGGCCGGACACTATTCCTCACCGGCGCGCACCGTCGACCCAGCCATGCCCCAGAAATCCCATATCCGCCCGGCCGACATTCGCGGTTACAGCCGCCTGGCGATCGACGCCACTCTCGGCCTGACCCGGCTGGTCGAAACCATGCATCACACCATCGCGCGAACCCCCGCACCGCTCGGCAAGTACACCCGGGAGCCAACCAAAGGAATCACCGGACTGGTCTATCGCACCATCCATGGCACGACACGCCTGGTCGGCAGCGGCATCGATGCACTCCTGGGTCAGCTGATTCCACTTCTCGAACGGAAACCGGCGGCATCATCAGGCAAGCGCGAGGCAGTCTTGGCCGTTCTCAACGGCGTGCTGGGCGATCACCTCGCCGCCAGCGGCAATCCTTTGGCCATACCGATGGAATTCCGCCGCGACGGACATCCGCTGCGACTGACGGCGGCGGGTTTGGCCGCCAGCATCCCCCAACCCACGGGCAGAATCCTGCTGCTGGTGCACGGGCTTTGCATGAACGATCTGCAGTGGCAACGCAACGGACACGACCATGGCCAAGCGCTGGCCGGCGAGGGAGGCTATACGCCGCTCTATCTGCATTACAACAGCGGCGAGCATGTTTCGACCAACGGTCATGCATTCGCCGCCGCGCTCGAAACCCTGTTGCAGGCCTGGCCGGTCCCGGTAGAAAAACTGGTGATCCTCGGGCACAGCATGGGCGGTCTGCTGGCGCGCAGCGCCTGCCACTACGGGAAACTCGCCGGGCATGCCTGGCCGAAGCATCTGCAGCAACTGGTCTTTCTCGGCACCCCCCACCACGGTGCGCCCCTCGAGCGCGGCGGCAACTGGGTCACTGTCATGCTCGAGTTCAGCCCTTACACCGCCGCGCTGGCCCGCCTGGCGAAGATTCGCAGCGCGGGAATTACCGACCTGCGTCACGGCAGCATTGTCGACGAGGACTGGAAAAATGGCGATCGCTTTGCCCATGCCAAACCGAAGAGGAGCACAATGTCCTTGCCGCAGGGGGTGCAATGCTTTGCCATCGGCGCTAGCATTTCAAAAGCGGGCGGCGATCCGAAAAAACCGCGGCTCGGCGATGGCCTGGTGCCTTTGCAGAGCGCGCTCGGCCGGCACAAGGACGGCAGCCTCAGCCTGCATATACCCGATTCGCAACAGTGGATCGGCTACGGCATGCATCACATGGATCTGCTGGATGACGCCACGGTATATGAACGATTGCGAAAATGGCTGTGCTGAAATCTGCAGGCGGGTCCGGGTCAAAAAGACAGCACGCATTGTGATTACAATGTTATAAATCTCAGGAGGAGCGGCGATGGAAAAGATCTGGCTCAAGAGTTATCAGGCAGGCGTACCCGCTGAAATCGATGTCAATGAATTCCGCTCGATCGGCGACCTGTTCGAAAAAAGCGTCAAGCAGTACGGGCCGCGCAAGGCCTACATCAACATGGACAAGGCGATCACCTACGCCGAGCTGGACAAGCGCTCGGCGGCCTTCGGCGCCTATTGCCAGTCGGTGTTGAAACTGCAGAAGGGCGCCCGCATCGCCCTGATGATGCCCAACCTGCTGCAGTACCCGATCTGCCTGTATGGGGCGCTGCGCGCCGGCTACACGGTGGTGAACTGCAACCCGCTGTACACCGAGCGCGAACTCGAGCACCAGCTCAAGGATTCCGGTGCCGAAGCCATCGTCATCGTCGAGAACTTCGCCAGCGTGCTGGACAAGGTCGTCGCCCGCACCCCGGTCAAGCACGTGCTGGTCACGCAACTGGGCGACATGCTGGACTTCCCCAAGCGCATGATCGTGAATATCGTCGTCAAGCACGTCAAGAAGATGGTGCCGGCCTGGAACCTGCCGAACGCCATCGAACTGCGCGATGCGCTGATCGAGGGCGGCCGCCATCCGCTGCAACCGGTGGCGGTCGACCACGACGATATCGCCTTCCTGCAATACACCGGTGGCACCACGGGCGTATCGAAGGGCGCGATGCTGACCCACCGCAACATCATCGCCAACCTGCAGCAGGCCCATGCCTGGATCAAGAACGGCGTCACCGACAACGAGATCATCATCACGGCGCTGCCCCTGTATCACATCTTCGCCCTGACGGCGAACTGCCTGACCTTCTTCAAGATCGGCGCCACCAATCTGCTGATCACCAACCCGCGCGACATTCCCGGCTTCATCAAGGAGATCGGCAAGTATCCGTTCACGACCATCACCGGGGTCAATACGCTGTTCAACGCCATGATCAACAATCCGGACTTCGCCAGGATCGACCTGAGCAAATTGCGTCTGGCCCTGGGCGGCGGCATGGCCGTGCAGCGCGCGGTGGCCGAGCGCTGGAAGCAGATCACCGGCGTGACCCTGGTCGAAGCCTACGGCCTGACGGAAACCTCGCCGGCGGCGACCATGAATCCGCTCGACCTGCCGGAATACAACGGCTGTATCGGCCTGCCGATTTCCTCGACGGAAGTCGTCATACGCGACGACGAGGGCAGGGACCTGCCCCTGGGCCAGGCCGGCGAACTGTGCATCCGCGGCCCGCAGGTGATGAAGGGCTACTGGAACCGCCCCGAGGAAACCGCCAAGGTCATCATGGCCGACGGCTTCCTGCGCACCGGCGATGTGGCCGTGATGGACGCCAATGGCTACGTCAAGATCGTCGACCGCAAGAAGGACATGATCCTGGTCTCCGGCTTCAATGTTTATCCCAATGAAATCGAAGACGTCCTTGCCATGCATCCGGGCGTGCTGGAATCCGCGGCAGTGGGCGTGCCGGACGAGAAGACCGGGGAAGCCATCAAGATATTCGTGGTCAGGAAGGATCCGGACCTGACCGAAGCCTCGATACTCGAACATTGCCGCGCCAACCTCACCGGCTACAAGGTGCCGCGCCAGATAGTCTTTCGCACCGAACTGCCGAAGACCAACGTCGGCAAAATCCTGCGCCGCGAACTGCGCGACGCCAAGGCCTGAAGCCGGCCTGCATGCCATGAGCGAAATTAGAGTCTGCCGTCCACACTACACGACCCTGAAAAAGGCCCGCAAGGGAGCCGAGCACATCGCCGAGGAACTCGGCGAAGAATTCGGCCTCGACCACGAGTGGGAAGACAACACGCTGCGCTTTCAGCGCATGGGCGTGACGGGACACATCGAAGTGGGCAAGAAGGAAGTCGAGGTCTACGTCAAGCTCGGCTTCCTGCTCATGGCCCTGGGGCCGCGCATCGAGCACGAGATAAACCGCTTCTGCGACGAGAACTTCGGCCCGGTCAAATAGCCGACCGGCGGAGAAGCCCGGGTGAAGCGGCTGGTACTGGCGGGCGGCGGTCATGCCCATGTGCACGTGCTGGCGGCACTCGCCGCGAAGCCCTTCGCCGCTACGCAGGTGACGCTGGTATCGCCGTATTCGCGCCAGATCTATTCGGGCATGCTGCCCGGCTGGATAGCCGGCTACTACGCGCTTGAAGACTGCGCCCTGGCGCTCGATGCACTGACGCGGCGCGCCGGCGTCAGGTTTGTGCAAACCGCCTGCACCGGGCTGGATCTCGATGCCAGGCAGATGCGCTGTGCCAACGGCGAAACCATTGCCTTCGACCATGCCTCCATCGATACCGGTCCCGTCGCCGATCCCGGGCAACTGGCCGACACGGCGGGATGCGGGCTGCCTGTCCGTCCCATCGAAGGCTTCGTCGCCGCCTGGCCGGGTCTGCTGGAGCAGGCCCGCCAGGGCGACTTCAGGCTGGCAATAGTCGGCGATGGCGCCGCGGCGATCGAACTGGCGTTTGCCATGCAGACGCGCTTTGCCGCCGAAGGGCTGAACCACGTCCGCCTCACCCTGATCGGCAGCAAGCGCGAACCCCTGGCCGGCTTTCCCTTCCTGCTGCGCCGCAAGGCGATGACGCTGCTTGCCGCACGAGGCATCGCCCATCGCGGCGACCGGCGCGCACGCGCGCTGCTGCCCGGGCGCGTGAAGCTCGACGGCGGAGAGGAACTTGCCGCCGACGCCGTGCTGGTCGCCACCGGCGCCGCGGCGCCGGCGTGGCCTGCCGTCAGTGGTCTCGCCACCGACGAAGCCGGCTTCATCCAGGTGAACGCCATGCTGCAAAGCGTCTCCCACCCCTTTGTATTCGCCGCCGGCGACGTTGCCGCCTACGCCGAGGCCCGCCCCAAGTCCGGGGTGTTCGCCGTGCGCGCCGGTCCGCCGCTGGCGGAAAACCTGCGCGCCGTTTGCCAGGGACAAATCCTGAAACCCTGGCGGCCGCAGAAGCGCGCGCTGTATCTGCTCAGCACGGGCCGCAAGTACGCGTTCGCAGCATGGGGTGGCTTCAGCGTGTCCGGCGCCTGGGTCTGGCGCTGGAAAGACAGCATCGACCGGCGTTTCATCGCGCGCTTTGGCGCCTGAACACCCGCCGGCACCTGGCATTGCCGGACGCGCGTGCCCGATGCGGCGGCCGGGAGTAGCATGCCGGCTGGCCATATGAGGATTTCCGGATGGAACAAACCACGCCACTTTTCCACTATGCTTTTGCCATTGCCGACATCGGCCGCGCACGGGAGTTTTATGTCGGCCGGCTGGGCTGCACCGAAGGGCGCAGCACCGACCACTGGATCGACTTCGAACTCTTCGGGCACCAGCTCTCGGCACATCTGGGCAATCCTGCCGACGTGGCCTGCGAGGGGCAGGTCGACGGGCATGCGGTGCCGATCCCGCACTTCGGGGCGATCCTGGCGCCAGACCAGTTCTGGGCGTTCGCCGAACGCCTGCGCGCCGCCGGCATCCGCTTTGTCATGGAACCCGCACTGCGCTTCGCCGGCAAGCCCGGTGAACAGGCAACCATGTTCTTCCTCGATCCGGACGGCAATGCGCTCGAGTTCAAGGCCTTCACCCGGCCGGAGGAAGTGTTCGCCAGGTAGTCCCCGCGCTGAGCTGGCGGTCTGCCGCATTCGCCGGACAGCTGATTCCGAACACGCGCGACACATTCGTTCAGTGAAAATCCCGGCTGCTCGTCAGCAGGGGCCCGAGCAGCTCGCTGTGGTCGAACAGGCGCTTGGCGACCAGATGCACCACGGCATGTTCGCCCGCGCCTTCCACCTGCAGCTGGCCGGCTACGCCCAGCAGGCGACTGCCGAGCAAAAGTCGGCGCTGGCGACACGCCAATTCATTGAACACCACGACGTTGGCGCAGCCGGTCTCGTCTTCCAGCGTGAGGAAGATGACGCCGCTGGCGGTACCCGGTCGCTGGCGGCAGGTGACGATGCCGGCGCAGCGCACCACGGCGCGGTCGCCGCGCCCGAGCAGCGCCATGGCCGGCAGGTAGCGCTTGGCCGCCAGCCGCGTACGCAGCAGTGCCAGCGGATGGCGGCCGAGCGTGAGGCCGAGGCTGCGGTAGTCGGCGGCGATGTCTTCGCCCTCGCCCGGCGCAGCGAAGTTCACGGTTTCATCGCACAGCGCGACGCCGGCGAAGAGATCGCGTTGCAGCGGCACGGCGGCGGCGGCCCAGGCCGCCTGGCGGCGATGTCCGGCCAGTTGTGCCAGCGCCCCGGCGGCGGCCAGCGCGTCAAGCTCGCCCTGACCGAGTCCGGCACGCCGGGCCAGGTCGGCAAGATCGGCGAAGGGCGCTTGCGCGCGCGCCGCGACGATGCGCATCCCGGCGGCTGAAGCAAGATTGCGAACCTGCTGCAGGCCGAGACGCACGCTGGAAAGCGTTTCGCTTTCCAGCGTGCATTCCCGGTCGCTGAGCGCCACATCCACCGGCCGCACTTCGACACCATGACTGCGCGCGTCCTGCACCAGTTGCGACGCCGAATAGAAACCCATCGGCTGCGAGTTGAGCAGGCCGAGCAGGAAGGCCGCCGGTTCGTGGCGCTTGAGCCAGGCCGAGACATAGGCCAGCAGCGCAAAACTCGCCGCATGCGATTCGGGAAAGCCGTAGTCGCCGAAACCCTCGATCTGGCGATAGATCGCGGCGGCGAAATCATCGGGATACCCGCGTTCGCGCATGCCGGCAAGCAGCTTGTCGCGGAAGGGCTCCAACCCGCCCTGCTTTTTCCAGGCGGCCATGGCGCGACGCAACTGGTCGGCCTCGCCGGGCGTGAAGCCGGCGGCGACGATGGCGATCTGCATCGCCTGTTCCTGGAAGATCGGGATGCCGAGAGTGCGTTCGAGCACGGCCTCCAATGCCTCGGAGTGGTAGCTGACCGGCTCCAGTTTCTGGCGCCGCCTGAGATAGGGATGGACCATGCCGCCCTGGATCGGACCGGGGCGCACCAGCGCCACTTCGATGACGAGGTCGTAGAAGCAGGCCGGACGCAGGCGCGGCAGCATGGCCATCTGCGCGCGCGACTCGATCTGGAACACGCCGATGGTGTCGGCGCACGAGACCATTTCGTAGGTGGCGGCATCCTCGGCCGGCACGTCGGCCAGGGCGAAGGCCTGGCCGCGCCGCAAGCTGACCGCCTCCAGCATGCGGCGGATCGCGCTGAGCATGCCCAGGGCCAGGACATCGACCTTCATCAGGCCCAGCGCGTCGATGTCGTCCTTGTCCCACTGGATCACGGTGCGTTCGGGCATGGCGGCGTTTTCCACCGGCACCAGGCGGTCGAGCCGACCGCGACTGATGACGAAACCGCCGACGTGCTGCGACAGGTGGCGCGGAAATCCGATCAGCATCTGCGCGATGGCCAGCCAGCGCTGCACCTCCGCGCCGGCCGGATCAAGCCCGACTTCGGCAAAGCGTTGCGGCAGTTCCTCGCGCCGGTCCCACCAGGCCAGATTGCCCGCCAGGCAGTCGATCGCGGCGAGCGGAAAGCCCAGCGCGCGCCCGGCGTCGCGCAGCGCGCTGCGCGTGCGATAGCTGATCACGACGGCGGCCAGCGCGGCGCGTTCACGGCCGTATCTGGCGTAGATGTACTGGATCACCTCCTCGCGCCGCTGGTGCTCGAAATCGACGTCGATGTCCGGCGGCTCCTTGCGTTCCTTCGAGACGAAGCGCTCGAACAGCATCGAAGCGCGCGCCGGATCGACTTCGGTGACGTGGAGCGCGTAGCAGACCGCCGAATTTGCCGCCGAACCGCGCCCCTGGCAGAGGATGCCCTGCCCGCGCGCCCAGGCGACGATGTCATGCACGGTGAGGAAATACGGAGCGTAGGCCATCTCAGCGATCAGCCTCAACTCATGTTCGACCTGGGCCAGCACGGTGTCCGGCACGCCGGCGGGATAACGCCGTACGAGGCCGTCCGCGACCAGCTGCCGCAGCCAGGAGTCGGGCGTTGCGCCGGCCGGCACGACTTCCTCCGGATATTCGTAGCGCAGCTCATCGAGCGAAAAATCGCAGCGCGCCGCGATTTTCAGGGTCTCTGCCAGCAGTTCGGGCGGATACAGGCGCGCCAGCGCGCAGCGCTGCCGCAGGTGGCGTTCGCCGTTCGGAAACAACGCATGGCCGGCTTCCGCCACCGTGATGTTGCGGCGCAGCGCAGTCAGCACGTCCTGCAGCGGCCGGCGCGAACGCACATGCATGTGCACGTCGCCGGTGGCCACCAGCGGCAGACGGGTTGCCGCCGCGAGCTCGCGCAGCCGAGCAAGGCGCTCGCGGTCGTCAGGGCGCAGGTGGCGCTCGAAGGCGATCCAGGCGCGGCCGGCGAAATGTTCGGCCAGCCAGCGCGCATCAAGGTCCCAGCTCGCCGTCTCGCCAGCGCCGTCCGCAAGGGATGCCGCCCCCGGCTCTGCCGGAGGCATAGCTATTGGCGGCAGCCACAGCGCCAGGCAATCCGGCACGCCGCCGCCATCCCAGCCGGCGAGGTCCGCGCGAGACAAGCGGTAGCTGCCCTTGGCGGCACGGCGGCGGCCGAGGGTCACCAGCGCCGAGAGATTGCCGTAGCCGGCGCGATTCTGCGCCAGCAGCACCAGCTTCATGCCGCAGGCGAGACTCAGTTCGGTGCCGTGAATCAGCTGCAGCGCCGTGCCGCGCGCTGCGAGATGGGCGCGCACGCTGCCGGCGAAGCTGCATTCGTCGGTGATCGCCAGCGCCGCATAGCCCTGTTGCACGGCGCGCGCCACCAGCTCCCCGGCGTGCGAAGCGCCGCGCAGGAAGCTGAAGTTGGAGAGGCAGTGAAGTTCGGCGTAGGCCGGCAGGGATGGCATGATGGACGATAACTGTATTTTCATACAGTCTATCGCAAACCAGCCTGCCAGGTTGCCGGTATTGCCCTGCGCAAAGTGCCGACTATCAGCCCCACCATTGATCTTTATCAACCTTGCAGTGCACCAACAGCGGATACTTTTGCCCCATCGAGTCTTTCATATCAGCATCAGCACATCAACGGAGATACACCATGAAAAGAACTGCACTGTTTCTGAGCCTGGCCCTCATCGGCATGGGTTCCGCCCTGGCCGCCGATCCGGCCAAGATCAACTGGTCGAAAATTGCGACCGTGAACGTCCCCCTGTTCTATCCGGGCCAGTCCAGCTACGAATGGCTGCGCAGCGACGATCACAAGAACGCCGCAAAAGAGGTCAAGCGCGGCGATGCCTGCACCTCCTGCCACGATGAAAAGGATGCCGAAAAGGACATCGGCGAGAAGATCGTCAAGGGGGAACGGCTGGAACCGATGCCGGTTCGCGGCAAGTCGGGCTACAAGGATCTCAAGGTGCAGGCTGCCTACGATGCCAAGAACGCCTACCTGCGCTTCCAGTGGAAAACCGACAACCCCTATGCCGGTACCGAGCATCAATATCTCCGTTTCGATGGCAAGGAATGGAAGGTATGGGGCTACCCGAAACTCGACAAGATCGTCCAGGATCGCCAGATGCAGGGAATCTACGAAGACCGCATGTCGATCATGCTCGACGACGGCAAGGTGCCCGGCTTTGCCAAGCAGGGCTGCTGGCTGACCTGCCACGACGGCGAACGCGACATGCCCAGGCAGTTCACCAAGGAAGAAGTCGCCGCCAATCCGATGCTGACCGCCGTCAAAAAGAACGACGTGCGCAAGTACCTGCCCGACAGCCGTACCAATCCATCCGACTGGAAAACCGGCAAGACCGTCGAAGAACTGGCCAAGCTCAAGGCCGCAGGCAACTTTGTCGATCTGATCCAGTGGCGCGCCCATCGCAGCCATCCGGTCGGCATGACCGACGACGGTTACGTGCTGGAATGGCGCAACAGCGACGCCGGCAAGAACATGTTCGCCGGCAATGCGGATGCGAAGACCCATCAGCCGAAGTTCATGTGGGACGCAAAGAAGGTCGGCTACAAGTCGATCACCGTGGCGCAGTTGCATAAGGGCGACCACTTCCTGGTCCGGGAAAAGAATGCCGTGCCTTTCGATCCGAACGCCGGCTGGAAAGAAGGCGACATGATTCCCGACTACATCGTCAGCCGCGAAGATGCCAAGGGCTCGGCCGCCGACAACAATGCCATCGCCAGCTGGAAGGATGGCGTGTGGACCGTGGTCCTGATCCGTCCGCTGGGCCTCACCAACGACGACGACAAGACCCTCAAGGAAGGCGGCGTGTACAACGTCGGCTTCGCCGTCCATGATGACAACATCACCACGCGCGGCCACCAGGTTTCCTTCGAGAAGACCTTGGGTCTGGGCGTCAAGAAGGGCACCAAGGTCGATATCAACGCCGTCAAGCTGCCGTAACCCGACCAGGCGCCGTTTCCGGCGCCAGGCAGGCCGATCGCCAGCCGCTCCGGAGCTCCCGGACCGCGCTGGCGATTGTTCGTTCAGTGATGCAAAATCCCGCCATGACCACCAGCACCAGCGTCGACTTCTTCGACCGGCAGTTTCGGCAGCAGGTCGAAAACCACGATTTCCAGCTGAATCCCTTCGAGTTGGCCGCCCTGCCGTATCTCACGGGGCGCGTGCTCGACTTCGGCTGCGGCCTCGGCAACCTGGCCATGGCCGCCGCGGCGCAAGGCTGCTCGGTGCTGGCGCTCGATGCCAGCCCTGCGGCAATCCGCCATCTGCGGCAACGCGCTGCGGTTCAGGCCCTGCCGGTCGAAGCCATCGAGGCGGACCTGCGGGGCTACAGGGTCGAAGGGGATTTCGACTGTGTCGTTTCCATTGGACTGCTGATGTTCTTCGACGGCCCGACCGCCTTGCGTGTACTTTCGATGCTGCAGGGCCGCGTGCGGCCGGGCGGCATCGCGGTGATCAATACCCTGATCGAAGGCACGACTTGGCTCGACATGTTCGGCACGGCCGATTGCTGCCTGTTTGCGCGCAACGAACTGGCCGGCCACTTCGCCGGCTGGAGCATCCTGCACTCGGAATTCCGCGATTTCGAAGCACCGGAGCAAAAGCTCAAGTCCTTCGTCACGCTGATCGCCCGCAAACCTGCGCGCCAGCAGCCTTAGCGGATCGTCACGCGACGAAATAATTTGATACAAAGATCGGGACGACGTTCCGTCAACACAATGCCCCCACCGGCGTTACTTTGGCTATACGGCACTGTTGCCGATTCGCTGGAGAAACAAGCAATGAAAACCACACGCTCGATTTTGCTCGCCGGGTCCCTGTTCCTCGCTCTGGCGGGCCTGAACCCGGCACAGGCAGCGGTCGACGAAGCGGCGGCCCAGGCCCTGGCCAAAAAGAACGACTGCTTCAAGTGCCACGCCATCGACAAGACCAAGAAGGGTCCGTCCTACAAGAGTATCTCCGCCAAGTACAAGGAAAAGAAACTCGGCGAGAAGGACGCCATCAAGCAAATGACCGACGGCAAGAAGGTCAAGCTCGAAGATGGCACCGAGGAAGATCACAAGATCATCGAAACCAAGGACCCGAAAGAGTTGAGCAACCTGGCGCAGTGGATTCTTTCGCGCTGAGGATTCGATAGGCCAGACCTGGCCGGCAGCTCGCGGGGAAATGCCGCGAGCTGCCGGCCATCATTTCTTGGTGTCCTGGCGCACCGAGTTCATTCCTTGATGCGTCTAGATTGAGTGCATGCCGGCACGCCGCAATGGCTGTCACTCAATGCAAGGAGAAAGACATGAAAGGTCTGCTCGTAGCCGCCCTGGCCATTGGCACCGTGGTCGCCGCACTCTCGTTGACGGCCAGCGCCGCCATTGACAGCGACGCCGCCCATTCACTGGCCAAGAAGAACGACTGCTTCAAATGCCATGCCATCGACAAGACCAAGAAGGGCCCCTCCTACAAGAAGATTGCCGCCAAATACAAGGACAAGCCCGATGGTGAGGAAAAGGTGATCAAGAACATCACCGAGGGCAAGAAGGTCAAGCTCGAAGACGGCACCGAGGAAGACCACAAGATCATCGACACCAAGGATCCGAAGGAACTGAAGAACCTGGCGCAGTGGATTCTGTCGCGCTGAAGGCAGCCGGATGTTTCAGCCGCCGTGCGATCAGTGGCGATGCCCGTGATGGCTGTCGGGGAAATGCGGATGCTCATGGCGTAGCGGAAAATGCGCATGCGGGTGGGCGTGAGGCTCCGCGCCGTTCCAGGCAAAATCGTGATCATGCTGGTGATGCGCGTCATGCACATGCATGTGGGCGTGGTTCAGGCCGGGATGTTCATGCAGGTGCTGGTGGTGTTCGGTGAGATGCAGCCAGATGCCGAGGGCCATCAGCGCCCCGGCACTCAACAGCGGCAGCGTCACGGGTTCGCCCAGGGCGATGGCGACAGCCGCACCGAAGAACGGCGCCACCGAAAAATAGGCACCGGTGCGCGCGGTGCCCAGATGGCGCAGACCGACGACAAACAGCGCGAGGCTCACGCCGTAGGCGAGGAAGCCGACCACCATGGCCGCGGCCAGATTTGCGGCGGATGGCAGATTCGCGCCCAGCGCAGCGGCCAGCGCCACATTGACCACGCCGGCGAACAGGCCCTTGATCGCGGCGATCCACGATGCGTCCGTCAGGGACAGCTTGCGTGTCAGGTTGTTATCGACCGCCCAGGCCAGGCAGGCACCCAGTACGGCCAGCGTCGGCACCAATCCGGCGAAGCGGGCCTCGCCCGGCCAGCTCAGGACCAGGGCGCCGGCAACGATGGCTGCCATGCCCAGGGCGATCCGGGCATCCAGATTTTCCTTGAAGACGAACCAGGCCAGCAGCGCGGTAAACACCCCTTCGGCGTTCAGCAGCAGCGACGCGTCGGACGCCGGCATGCCGGCGAGTCCCAGCATCAGCAATACCGGCGCCAGTACACCGCCGGCAAAGATTGCGCCCGCCAGCCAGGGCGCTTCCTCGCGTGTCAGACGCACAGCCGGTGCGCGACGCAGGCGGCGATAGAGCAGAAGGCCGGCACCCGAGCCAAGATAAAGCAGGCCGGCCAGCAGCCAGGGACCGACGTCCTGCAGCAGCAGTTTGGCCAGGGGCGTGCCGGCACCGAACAGCAGTGCTGCGGCAAGCGCCGCCGACACGCCTGTCTGGCGCAGACCTCTGATCCATTTCCTCAGCCACCCGTCCATGACCGCATTTTCCACCTTCCTGTCGTCATGGGTCGAAGATCTGTTGACAGTCAAGACGCGAAGCCGGGGTTCTCAGGCAAATATGCCGTGCAGGAACCAGCCACCGGGCGGACGCGGATCGCGGAAAATCCATAACCAGCACCCCGCGTTGTCGAGCGCGATGAAATAGTCGCGGCGCGCGTCGCCGCCATCCCACCAGCCGGATTCGATGCGCTCCGGACCCGTTGCCAGAACCAGCGCACCCGCACGTTGCGGGCGGCCGCGGATTTCACGCAAGGCTTCGGGCGGATCCACCAGCCACAGCGGGCGCGGCGGCATCGTAGCGGGCCAGGAAGCCGCCTTGCCGGGACCGGGCCGGCTCGCCAGTTCAGGACGATGGTCGGCATGGCAGGCCAGGCCCTGCACGGCCAGCGGCCCCAGGCGCACGACAAGGCGGTCCATCAGTTCGGCCAATGCCTCATGGCGCTGCCCGCCGCTGTCGAAGAGGGCATGACTGCAATCCTCGCGCGGCACCGCAACGCGCGCATTCAGGCGCAGCGCCAACGCGGGAGCCGACAGACTCAGCGCATCGAGCCGCTCCTTCAGCACGCGCTCGATGCGCTCGGCCTGGTGCACCGGCGCGCTGAAGGCGATCGGTACCGAGGTGGTCACGCCATGGCCGTGGTCGATCAGCCACTCGATTTCGCGCACGGCGCGATTTCTCGCCGCCAGCCAGCCGGCCAGCGCAGCGATCAGGCGGTGCGCGGCGAACAGCAGCACCGGCGCGGCCTCGACCGGCGCCGGCAGTTCCAGGCCCTGCCCGAAGCGCTCGGGAAAGACGAAGCGGCCTTGCGGATCGGCAATCTCGCCCAGGGCGCGCGCCAGGTCGATCAGGAAGGGTTTGCCGAGGCGGACGCCGAGACTTGCACGCGGCAGGGCCAGCACCTCGCCGATGCGGCGCAGGCCGAAGCCCTCGATGCGCCGCGCCAGCGACGGCGGCAGTTCCAGCGCCGTCAGCGGCACGCCGGCAAGGGCCGCGCGCGTGGCCGCCAGATCGGAACAGATGGCATTGCTGCCGGCCCGCGCCAGCCACAGCGCCGCCAGCGGCGTGACGGCCACCGCCAGTTGCGCGGGAACATCCATCGCGGCGAGATCCGCGCGCACGTGCTGCAGCAGCGCCGGCAAGCCGCCGAAGAGGCGCAGGCTGCCGCTGATTTCGAGGCGCAGCGCCGCCGGCGCCAGATTGACGTGCGGGGTGTAGCGGCCCGCCCAGCAAGCCAGTGCCGGAGTGGGAAAAGCCAGGGTCGGGCCGACCTGCGCTTCAGGCGGCGACGCGGCTTCGTCGTCGGCTGTCGATCGCGTCGGGCAATGCAGCGCCAGCCACAACATGGGCAAACCCCTGTGACAAACCCGCGGGACAGCGGACATCGAGCAGGATGTCCTGCCGCGCCGGCGGCCCGCGCCGCTTCAGCAGCCGCACGCGCAACAGCCTTCCTGCCGCTTGCAGTTGCAGGCGCAAGAGCGCCGGCGAAGCCGCCGCCGCTGCCTGCGGCGGACGGAAGCAGAAAGCCGCACCGCCGCCCTCGCCCGCCGCCACCTGCAGGCGGCGCAGGCTGTTGGCCGGCAGTTGCCCGCGAAGCAGGGCATCGAGCCAGAGCAGCGTGGCCGCCACGCCGCCGCAGCGCAGGGCCTCGACCCCGGCCCAGAGAGCATCACGCGGCCGGCGCGGGAACACCAGGTGCAAGCCGTCGAGCCGGATTCCGGCGGCAGCCCAGGCCGGTGCATGGGCGCAGTACGGCGGCGCGATCAGCACCACGACCTGGCCGGCCGACGTCAGCGCCGCCAGCGCCGGCAGCAGCAGGCCGAGTTCGCCGATGCCCTCGTGTTCCGCCAGCAGTTCGGTCAATGCCCCGCGCGGCCAGCCGCCGCCAGGCAGTTCGGCATCGAGCGCAGGGAAACCGCTGGCAAGAGTCGGCGCCGGAGCCACGGCGAAGGCGTCGCCGCGCCGGATGTCGGAGCGCTCCAGCACCCGGGACAAGGCGGGATTCATGGCAGCGACTACAGCGTCCTGCCGTCGCGGATCAACCCTACGGCAATGCCTTCGATGGTCAGCGCTTCCTTGCGCGTATTGACCAGGATGGGCGCGAAATCGCGGTTCGCGGCGATCAGCTCGACCATGTTGCCCCGCCGTTTGAAGCGCTTGACGGTGACTTCGTCGCCCAGCCGGGCGATGACGATCTGGCCGTTGCTGGCCTCGGTGGTGCGATGCACGGCGAGCAGGTCGCCGTCGAGGATGCCGGCCTCGATCATCGACAGGCCGCGCACGCGCAGCAGGAAATCGGCCTGCGGGGTGAACAGCGCGGGATCGATGCGGATGTTGCCGAGGCGGTTCTCGATCGCCAGCAACGGGCTGCCGGCGGCCACCGTGCCGATCAGCGGCAGGCCGAGCTGTTCCACCAGGCGGATGCCGCGCGCGGAACCGGGTTCCAGCGTGATCGCGCCCTTTTTTGCCAGGGCCTTCAGATGGTCCTCGGCAGCATTGGGCGAAGCGAAACCGAAGGCGCCGGCGATTTCGGCGCGCGTCGGCGGCACGCTGAAGACTTCCATGCTGTTGCGGATGAAATCGAGAATCTCCTGCTGGCGGGGCGTCAGATCGTTGGCCATGAGCGTGCTCCTGTGACGGTCTATTCGAGGTCGGGCATCCATCGGTCCGGCTCCACTCACCATACTGGATGGACGTACAGATGTTACTCCGGGTTTTCCCAAAAAACCACCCCGCAGCACCTCCGCTCCGGAACTGCCCCGGCTGAAGCTGTATGCGGTCGAGATTCAGGATAGACTGCCACCCTCGATGCGAGGATGGGTTTTGTCATCGAGTGCTCCCCGGCAACCGGCAACAACACGCGCGGCGCCCGACAAGAAGGACTGATACTCCGGTGACCAGGAAAAATCGGCAAGACACAATCCCGGGATACGCGGCCGACGGGCTGATCGCCTGCCATGCCTGCGACGGCGTGCATCGCATCGTCACCGTTCCGCCGCGGGGCCGCGCCTTGTGCCGCCGCTGCGGCACGCTCCTCTACCGCAACATGCCGCGCAGCCTCGACCACTCCGCCGCGCTCTACGTCGCGGCGCTCATCCTCTTCCTGCTGGCAAACACCTTCCCCTTCGTCGCCCTGCAGTATGGGGATCGCATCGAGCAAAGCCTGCTCATATCCGGCGGCTTCGCCCTGCAACGCGCCGGCATGGGGGAAATCGGGCTCCTCGTGCTGCTGACCAGCGTGGTGTTTCCCCTGCTGACGATCTGCGGCATGCTCTACCTGCTGCTGCCGTTGCGCTGCGGCGTACGTCCGCCGTGGATGACGCCGGTGTGGCGCCTGGTGCAGGCCCTCAGTCCCTGGAGCCTGATCGGCGTCTTCATGCTCGGCCTGCTGGTCTCGGTGGTGAAACTGCAGGACCTGGCGACGATTGTTCCCGGCGTCGCCTTCTACGCCTTCATCGGCCTGCTGGTCGTCTCCGCCGCGGCGGCGGCGAGCTTCGACCCGGCCGTCCTCTGGCCGCGGCTGGGACCGGTTGCCGACGGCACCGCGGCAAGCACGACGGCGGACAGTGCCGCGGCCATGGGCTACGCGACCTGCCATACCTGCAACCTCCTGGCGCGCCGTCCCGGCGCCGGGACGCGCTGGATCTGCCCGCGCTGCGGCAGCGCCATGCATGGCATGCGTGCCGCCAACAGCATCTCCCGCACCTGGGCCTATCTTGCCGCGGCGACCCTGCTGCTGATCCCGGCGAACCTGTATCCGGTGATGACGGTGACCCGCTTCGGCATGGGGGAACCGAACACCATATTGTCGGGCGTCGTGCATCTGGTCGAAGACGGCGCCTGGCCCCTCGGGCTGCTGGTGTTCTTCGCCAGTTTCATCGTCCCGATCAGCAAGATCGCGGCGCTGGCCTTCCTGCTGGTCAGCGTGCAACGCGGATCGGCCTGGCGCCTGCGCGACCGCACGCTGCTCTACCGCGTGACGGAAGTGGTCGGCGCCTGGTCGATGGTGGACATTTTCCTGGTGGCGATCCTGGTCTGCCTGGTCAGGATGGACGGGCTGGCAACGGTGTATCCCGGCGTCGGCGCCAGTTTCTTCGGCGCTGCCGTGGTGCTGACCCTGATGGCGGCGCACAGTTTTGATCCCCGTCTGGTGTGGGATCGCGCGACCGCAAACGGCATGGGGAAAGCGCAGTGAACGAACCGGTGGTCAGCGAGCGTGGCGGGCCGTCGCTGATCTGGCTGATTCCGCTCCTGACCGCGCTGATCGGCGCCTGGCTGATCGTACACACCCTCACCGACCAGGGTCCGCTGGTCACCATCACCTTCCGCACCGCGGACGGCATCGAAGTCGACAAGACCCGCATCAAGTACAAGAGCCTCAGCATCGGCATCGTCGAAGGGGTGAGCTTCAGCCAGGATTTTTCGCGGGTGGAAGTGCGCGCCAGGCTGAACCGGGACGCCGCCCAGTTCCTGCGCCGCGACACGCGCTTCTGGGTGGTGCGGCCGACGCTCAGCTCGCGCGGGATTTCCGGTCTCGGCACATTGCTCTCGGGCGCCTACATCGAGATCGAGCCGGGCCAGGGCGCCGCCCAGTCCTTGTTCGTCGGGCTCGAAACGCCGCCGGTGGTGCACTCCGACATGGCCGGCAAGCGGATCACGCTGATCGCGCGCCAGCTCGGTTCGATCGACCGCGGCTCGCCGCTGCACTACCAGGGCATCATCGCCGGCGAAGTGCTCGGCCACGAGATGGCCAACGACTACCGCAGCGTGCTGATCCATGCCTTTGTCAGGGAACCCTTCGACGGCCTGGTGCGCAGCAATACCCGCTTCTGGAACAGCAGCGGCATCGATGTCTCCATGGGGCCCGACGGCATGCGGCTGAAAACCGAATCGGTGCAGTCGGTACTGTTCGGCGGCATCGCCTTCGACACGCCGGAGCCGCAGGAGGCGGGCGACGAGAACACCGAGGGGCTGGTGTTCACCCTGCACAACGATTTCAAGTCGATAGCGGACCAGTCGTACACAAGCAAGGTCCGCTTCGTGCTCTTTTTCGAGGATTCCGTGCGCGGGCTGACCGCCGGCGCCCCGGTCGAATTCAAGGGCATCAAGGTGGGTTCGGTAGTCGATGTGCACCTGGAATACGACGAACGCAGCGGCGCATTCCGCATCCCGGTGGTGGTCGAGATCGAGCCCGAGCGCATCCTCGAGCGCGGCGCCCTGATGAAGCGCGCACCCCGCGATGCCTTCCAGGCCATGATCAAGCGCGGCCTGCGCGCGCGGCTGCAGACCGGCAACATGCTGACCGGGCAGCTGTTCGTCGACCTCGTGATGCAGCCGAAGGCGCCGCTGCGACTTGCCCGCGCCGAACGCCCGGAGCCGGAGCTGCCGACCGTCCGCGGCGCAAACTTCGAGCAGGCCATGGTTTCGGCGTCGAGCATCATGGAGAAGATCGACAGCATCGATCTGGTGAACATCGGCGCGGAACTCCACGAAACGCTGAAGGGCACCAATACCCTGCTCAACGGGCCGCAGCTCCAAAGCTCGCTGGCCGACCTCTCCGCGTCGCTGGCCAGCCTGCGCGTCATCCTGCGCGCGCTCGACAACCGCGCCGAGCCGATTGCCGCCAACCTCGAACAGACCCTGATCGCCGCACGCGCGGCGCTGGAAAAGTCGAAGGCGACCATGGCCCTGGTCGATGGCGCCATCGCACCCGAGTCGCCGCTGTATTTTCACGCCGTACGCCTGACCCAGGAGCTGACGCAAACCTCGCGCTCGCTGCGCAACCTGGTCGACATGCTGGAACGCAATCCGCAGGCCCTGCTGCTCGGCAAACCGTCCGCGAAGGAACCGTGATGACCCCGCGCCCGCACCTGATGCCAGCCCTCGCCGCCCCCATCCTCCTCATCCTGCTGGCCGCATGCTCCTCCGGCCCGGCGACGCGCTTCTATACGCTGGCGGCCGCCGAGGCACCGCCGCCCGTCGCGGCGAAAGACGCCGCAGCGCAGGCTGCCAGGCCTGTGACGCTGGTCATCACCGACCTGCGGCTGCCGCCGTACCTTGACCGCCCGCAGATTGTCACCCGTGACAGCGACAATCGCCTGCACATCAGCGAACTCCAGCAATGGGGCGGCAACCTGCGCGACGACATGACGCACGTACTGACCGTAAACCTCGGCCGGCAGCTGCCGACCGGCCGCGTGCTGGCCGCTCCCCTCCACATCGCGCTGCAGCCGGATTACCGCATCGAGGTGGACGTGCAGCGCTTCGAGCGCGAAGCGAACGGCAGCGTCAGGCTGGCGGCGCGCTGGTGGGTCACGCGCGGCGCCGACGGCACCCTCCTGGCCAGCGCGGAGGCGTCTTTCACCGGCCCGGCGGCCGGCGCCGTCGACTACGACGCGCTGGTCGGCGCCATGAGCGCCGCCTTCGGCGAACTCGCCCGCGCCATTGCCGACAGCATCCGCGCAGGCGCGGCCGGCGGATCATGAAGCCCGCTGCGCTGGCCCTGCTGCTCCTGACGGCCTGCCTCGCCACGGCGGCCCGCTCGCAGAGCGGTCGCGAACTGATCGAGGAATCGTTGCGGCGCCACGCGCCACCGGCCTGGCTCTACGAGGAGCAGACGCTGGTGCTGAGCGATCCCCAGGGCCACTACACCGTGCGTACCGCACGCCGCTATGCGCGGCATGACGAAAACGGCAACGTCAACCTGCTGGTGATGGAAACGCCCGCCGAAGCGAAAGGAACGGCGATCCGGGTGGAGCGCGAGGCGAACGGCGGCACGCGCCGCGGTACCGCCGCCTCCAGCCCGGTATTCGGTTCCAACTTCGCGGTGGCCGACCTGGAAGACGAACAGCCCCGCCACTTCGTCTACGAACGCAGCGAGGACCATGATCTCGACCGGGTGCCGCATTTTGTCCTGCGCGTGCTGCCGGCGGACGACTCCGTCGCGCGCGCCACCCAGTATCGGGAGCGGCGGATCTATCTGCGCAAGGACAACCTGTTCCTCAGCCGCGTCGACTACAAGGACAGCGAAGGGCGGCTGGCCAGGCGTCAGACCTTCCGCGATCCCCGGCCGGATGAATCCGGCGTCTGGCGTCCGGGCATGATACTCATGGAGGATCTGCGCGACGGCCGGCGCACCCTGCTCAAGGTCGAGCGCAGGGTGCATTCGCCGGACTACGTTCCACCTGCGGTGTTTGCCGGCATTCCGGGGAGGCCATGAACCAGGAACCCAACAGACTGCTGCGCCGTTTCCTGCGGACCGGCATCGATTATCCGCTGGCGAGCCTGGTCTTCCTGCTGCTCGTCAGCCTGCTTGCCGCCTCGGGCATTTCGCGCGTCACGCTCGACACCGGGCCCGGCCGGCTGCAGCCCCGGGACGGCGCCGAACGCCAGGCCTACCTGCAGGTCGCGCGCGAGTTCGGTTCCGACAACCGCAGCTTCGTCCTGCTGCGCGACGAGCAGCTGTGGTCTCCGGCCAAGCTGCAGGCGCTCGAGCACCTGCACCATGAACTGCGGCAGTTGCCCTTCGCGGAGCGGGTCGAGGACGTGTTCACGATGCACAGCGTGCGCAGCGTCGAGGGCCAGTTGCAGTCGCAGCCGCTGCTGGCTGGCGCGCCCGCCGGCGTCCCTGAGGCCGAACGCGCGCGGCTTGCCGCCCAGGAGAATCCGATGGCCGCGCGCAACATCATCAGTGCCGACGGCAAGGTGCTGGCCATCGGCGTTTCGGTGCGCGAAGGCGACCGCAGCGCCGGCGGACTGGAAATCAACGCCGCGCTGGAACGGGTGCTGGCCGCCGCGCGCGCGCATTTTCCCGCGCTGGCACAGCTGGGACCGTCGCGCATCGAGGCGGAACTGCGGCAGAGCCTCGTGCGTGACATGAAGCTGCTGACGCCGGCATCGGCGCTGGTGCTCCTGATCGCCGTGTTCGGCTTTTTCCGCAGCGCATTCGCCGCCGCCACGGCGCTCGTCGTGGCCGGGCTGAGCCTGCTGTGGACCTTCGGCATGGCCGGCCATGCCGGCATCCCGGTCAACTTCCTGTTCGTGATGCTGCCGTCGCTGGTGGCGGTGCCGGGAATCGTCGTGGCCATGCGCATGATATCCGCCTACCACCAGGGACTGAACCTCGATGCGACCCCGGATCCGCGGGAGAGGCGCGCGCGCGCCACCGAGGCCATGGTCCGCAGCCTGGGCACGCCAAGCCTCCTCCTGGTGGTGACGGCCGTGCTCGGCTTTGCCTGCACCGCCCTTACCGGCATTCCGCTGGTCCGCGATTTCGGCCTCGCCGCCGCCTTTGCCATTCTCGCCAACGCGCTGATCACGGTTCTGCTGGTTCCGATGCTTTACGCGGCACTCGGCCCGCACCAAGGCCGGCAACAGCCGTTTTCCGCCGCAGGCTGGTTCTCCATCAGAATGGCGCGTTTCAGCGGCATGCTGCACCTGCGGCCGGCGCAATGGGCGCTGGCCCTCGGCGTGGTGCTGTTCGCCGCCCTGGTGCAGCAGTCTGCAGGCCTGCGCATCACCAATGACCCGTTGAGTTTCTTCCGCACCGACCGTCCCCTGGTCCGGGAATCGCAGCGCATGCAGGAGGACGTCGCCGGCGCCAAGGTCTTCTACATCGAACTGGACGCCCGCTCGGAAGGAAGCTTCCGCGACCCGGGAAACCTGCAGCGGCTGGTCGACATCCAGACCTTCATTGCCAAGCAGCAGGTCTTCGACCGCAGCCTCTCGCTCGCCGACATCGTGGCGCAAACCAACCAGCAGGCCGCCGGGGGACGACCCGATGCCTATCGCATTCCGCCGTCGCGCAAGCTGGTCGGCCAGTATCTCCTGTTGCAGCCGCCGCACTATCTCGATTCCTACGTCAGCCATGATTTCCGGCGCGCCAATATCGTGGTGCGGCACAACCTGCGCGACTCGTCGACCCTGAACCGGCACATCAGCGAGCTGCGCCGGGCTGTGGCGCATTATGCAGGCCCGGGCATGGCCACCACCGTGGTCGGTGAAAACCTCCTGATCAATGCCGCCGCCAAGCCGCTGCTGATGGGTCAGGCCGCGACGATTGCGGCACTTCTGGTCTTCGGCATCGTCGCCGTGTCGCTGACCTTCACCTCGGTCAAGGGCGGCTTCATCGCCCTGTTGCCGGGCGTGCTGACCATTCTCGCTCTCGGCGGCACCATGATGGTAGCCGGGATCCCGCTTGGCGCAGCGACCATGATGGTGGCGGTGGTGGCCATCGGCATCGCGCTCGAAGGCACGCTCCACCTTTTCTCGCGCTATACCGGGCTCTGCCGCGGCGCCGCCAACTACGACGCGGTGGTGATCGAAACCGTCAGGCAGGAGTCGGCGCCGATGATCGCGCTCGGCCTGGTTCTCGCCGCCGGATTCGGCGTGCTGCTGTTCTCCGAATTCGCGCCGGTCGCGCAGTTCGGTGCGCTGGCCGCCGGCGCCACGCTGTTTTCGGTGTTTGCCAATCTCCTGATCACGCCGCTGATGTCCCGCATCCGCCTGGTCGGACTCTACGAGATCCTCGCCATGTCGATGCCGCGCGAGGCGCTGGAGGGAAGCCCGCTGTTTCACGGCATGAGCGCCTACCAGATGCGCAAGACGATCCTGCTTTCCGAGCTGCACGAGTACCGCGACGGCGAGCGCCTGATCGAACAGGGGACCATGGGCCGCAGCATGTACCTGGTGGTCGACGGACAGATCGAGGTGGTGCGCCACGACGGCGCGGTCACCAAACGCCGCGCCCTGCTCGGACCGGGCGAGGTGTTCGGCGAAATAGGCTTCGTGCACGAGGCCTACCGCACCGCCGACGTGCGCGCGCTGGGAGCCGTCTCGGTGCTGCGCTTCGACCATGACAGGCTGCACAGGGACCTGGCGCTTTTTCCGCACATCATGGCCAAGCTCAACTTCAACATCAGCGGCATTCTCGGCAAGCGGCTCGCGGAACTCGTCGAAGAGAGTCACGCGTTCCCGCCGCCCGCGGGCGCGGCCAGCGAGGACGGCTGAGTCCGGCGTTGCCGGGCTCCGTACCGGTCGTTTTCATAGGATAATCGCGACTGGTCGTCGGGAGAGAGTGACTCCCACCGTCACCGCCGAAGGCGCAACCCCCCAGGAACCGCTCAGGCACAAAGGGCCGGCGATGCAGCACAAATCTGGAGAGCGGCAGCTCATGGCAACAGCGTGAAGCCTGCCCGCCGACGGAGTAAATCTCTCAGGCGCCAAGGACAGATGGGGAATTGACGGAACTCCGTCACGCTTCTTGCCGCCAGAGCGTGCGAAAAATCGTCGCGAGCGCCGGCAGGTCGGGAGCGCCCGGAGCGCAGCCACCGGAGTGTGCTTCCAGCACATGAGGATGGCGAGCACCGCGCAAGCCCGAGATGTCAAGCGCAGCAGATTTTTCACAAGCTCTCAGTTCGAGGATCACCATGCCGTTACGTACCCCGCTCTACGACTCCCACCTCGCCGCCGGGGCGAAGATGGTCGATTTTTCCGGCTGGCAGATGCCCATCCATTACGGCTCGCAGATCGAGGAGCACCATGCCGTGCGGCGCGATGCCGGCATGTTCGACGTCTCCCACATGTGCGCACTCGATCTTGTCGGGCCCGACGCCCGCAGCTACCTGAGGCGCCTGCTGGCCAACGACGTGGCGAAACTGACGGTGCCGGGGAAGGCGCTGTATTCCTGCATGCTGGACGACACCGGCGGCGTCATCGACGACCTGATCGTGTATTTCTTCACGCCCGAACGCTACCGCATCGTCGTGAACGCCGGCACCACGGACAAGGACATTGCCTGGATGCGGGCCTGCCTCAGTGGGGTAGACGGCGGGTTCGATGCCAAACTGATGGTGAGGCGCCGAGGCAACGACGATGCGGTGACGATGATTGCCCTGCAGGGTCCCGATGCACACGAGCGCCGCAGCACCGGCCTCGATGCGGTGGCCATGATCGCGGTGCAGGGTCCCAATGCACGCGAGCGTTTCTGGGCGGCCTTCCCGGAACAGCGCGCCGTCAGCGAGACGCTGGGCGTGTTCCAGGCCGCCGCAGCTGCCTCGGCCGGCGGTGACTGGCTGATCGCCCGCACCGGTTATACCGGCGAGGACGGCTTCGAAATCACCGTACCGGCGGGCGCTGCCCCCCAGGTCTGGAACCGGCTGCTTGGCGCCGGAATCAAGCCCTGCGGCCTCGGTGCGCGCGACACCTTGCGTCTCGAAGCCGGCATGAATCTCTACGGCCAGGACATGGACGAGGACATCTCGCCCTACGAGGCCGGCCTGAAATGGACGGTCGACCTGAAGGATGCCTCGCGCAACTTCATCGGCAAGTCGGCGCTGGAAACACGGCGTCCGGACGTCCAGTTCGCCGGCCTGCTGCTGCTCGAACGCGGCGTGCTGCGCGCGCACCAGAAGGTCGTCACGCCGCAAGGCACCGGCGAGATCACCAGCGGCACGTTCTCGCCGACCCTGAACCAGTCCATCGCCCTGGCCCGCCTGCCGGCCGCTGTCGCCAGCGGCAGCGAAGTCGAGGTCGAAATCCGCGACAAGCGCCTCAAGGCCCGCGTCGTCAAACCCGTATTCGTCCGCAACGGCAAACCCCTGATCTGAGGATTTAGTCATGAACGCATCTGCCAAACCCGCCAGCAATCTCAAATACGCCGCCTCGCACGAATGGGCCAGGCTCGAAGCCGACGGCAGCGTCACCATCGGCATCACCGACCACGCCCAAGAAGCGCTGGGCGACATCGTCTTCCTCGAACTGCCGGCCGTCGGCCGCGTGGTCAAGGCCGGCGAGGAATGCGCGGTGGTCGAGTCGGTGAAGGCCGCCTCCGACATCTACGCGCCGGTATCGGGCGAGGTGGTGGACGCCAACCAGGCGGCCGTCGATGCACCGGAATCGGTCAACGCCGATGCCTACGCCACCTGGCTGTTCCGCATCAAGCCGGCCGCCGCCGACCAATGCACCACTGAACTCGGCGGCCTGCTCGATGCCGCGGCCTACGCCGCGACGCTCTGATCGGCCGCTAATGCACGCCGAACACCTCTCCCACCCCCTCACCGAGCTCGAACACCGCGACGAATTCGTCGGCCGCCACATCGGCCCCGATGAACACGCCATTGCCGGCATGCTCGCCGCCATCGGCACCGCTTCCCTGAAGACGCTGATTGCCGAAACGGTGCCGGCGACCATCCGCCTGCAGCGCCCGCTGGCCCTGCCGGCGCCGCTGCCGGAGCATGCGGCGCTGGCCGCATTGAGGGCCATCGCGGCGAAGAACGTGGTCAGGAAGTCCCTGATCGGCCAGGGCTACTACGGCACGCACACACCGCCGGTGATCCTGCGCAACCTGTTCGAGAACCCCGGCTGGTACACCGCCTACACGCCCTACCAGGCCGAGATCGCGCAGGGCCGGCTCGAGGCGCTGCTCAACTACCAGCAGATGGTGTGCGACCTCACCGGCATGGAAATCGCCAACGCCTCGCTGCTCGACGAAGCCACCGCCGCCGCCGAGGCGATGACCATGGCGCGGCGCATTTCCAAGGCCAAGGGCAATGTGTTCTTTGTCGACGAGGCGGCCTTCCCGCAGACCATCGACGTGATCAGGACACGCGCCGCCTGGTTCGGTTTCGAACTGGCCTTCGGCAAGCCCGACGAAGCCAGCAAGCACGAACTGTTCGGCGCCCTGCTGCAGTATCCCAACGCGCGCGGCGAAATCGCCGACCTGACCACCGCGATTGCCACGATCAAGGGCAAGGGCGGCGTGGTCGCCGTCGCCTCCGACCTGATGGCGCTGGTGCTGCTCAAGGCCCCCGGCGAAATGGGCGCCGACATCGCGCTCGGCTCCTCGCAGCGCTTCGGCGTGCCGATGGGCTTCGGCGGGCCGCACGCCGCCTTCTTCGCCACGCGCGAGGCGCACGTGCGCTCGATGCCGGGCCGCATCATAGGCGTCTCGAAGGACGCGCGCGGCAAGACCGCCTACCGCATGGCGCTGCAAACGCGCGAACAGCACATCCGGCGCGAGAAGGCCAATTCCAACATCTGCACCTCGCAAGTGCTGCTGGCCAACATCGCCGGCATGTACGCGGTGTGGCACGGCCCCGTCGGCCTGCGCGCCATCGCCGGGCGCATCCATCGCCTGACGGCCCTGCTGGCCGGCGCGCTGGGCGTCAGCGGGCGCGACTTCTTCGACAGCTTCGAAGTGAAAGTCGGCGCCGGCGAGACGGCGAAGATCCTGCTGGCGGCGGTTGGCGCCGGCTACAACCTGCGCCGCGTCAATGACGAAACGCTGGGCATCAGCCTCGACGAGACCACCACGCGCGAAGACGTTGCCGCGCTGCTGAAAATCTTCGGCAAGAGCACGCCGGTCGAAGCGCTCGACGCCGCGCGGCCCTGCGCGATTCCGGTCACACTGCAGCGGCGCGAACCGGTCCTCACGCACCCGGTGTTCAACACCCACCACACCGAGCACGGCATGCTGCGCTACCTCAAGCGCCTGCAGAACCGCGACCTGGCGCTGGATCACGCGATGATCCCGCTTGGTTCCTGCACCATGAAGCTCAATGCCGCCGCCGAGATGATTCCCGTCTCCTGGCCCGAGTTTTCGCAGATGCATCCCTTCGCCCCGCTGGACCAGGCGCAGGGTTATCTGGAACTGATCACGGGGCTGGAGGACCAGCTCAAGGCCATCACCGGCTTCGATGCCGTCTGCATGCAGCCGAACTCCGGTGCGCAGGGCGAATATGCCGGCCTGGTGGCGATCCGCCGCTACCAGGCGGCCGGCGGCCAGGGCGCGCGCAAGGTCTGCCTGATTCCGAAATCGGCCCACGGCACCAACCCGGCCACCGCGCAGATGTGCGGCCTCGAGGTCGTCGCCGTGGCCTGCGACGACAGCGGCAACGTCGACGTCGAGGACCTCAAGGCCAAGGCCGCGCTGCACGCGGCGAACCTGTCCTGTTTGATGATCACCTACCCGTCGACCCACGGCGTGTTCGAGGAAGCGGTGAAGGACATCTGCGCCATCGTCCATGCCCACGGCGGCCAGGTGTACATGGACGGCGCCAACCTCAACGCCCAGGTCGGCCTCTGCCGCCCGGCCGACATCGGCGCCGACGTCTCACACATCAACCTGCACAAGACCTTCGCCATTCCGCACGGCGGCGGCGGACCGGGCATGGGGCCGATCGGGCTCAAGGCGCATCTGGCGCCCTACATGGCCAACCATGCGGTGCAGACCGTGCCCGGCCCGCACGCCGGGCAGCACGCGGTATCCGCCGCGCCCTGGGGCTCGGCCTCGATCCTGACCATCTCCTGGATGTACATCACCATGATGGGCGGCACGGGCCTCACGCGCGCCACCGAAATCGCCATCCTCAACGCCAACTACGTCGCGGCGAAACTCAAGGACCACTACCCGGTGCTCTACACCGGCAGCCAGGGCCGCGTTGCCCACGAGTGCATCCTCGACGTGCGCGCGATCAAGGCCGCCACCGGCGTCGCCGAGATCGACATCGCCAAGCGCCTGATGGACTACGGCTTCCACGCGCCGACGGTAAGCTTCCCGGTGGCCGGCACGCTGATGGTGGAGCCGACCGAATCGGAAGACAAGGCCGAGCTCGACCGCTTCTGTGCCGCGATGGTCGGCATCCGCGACGAAATCCGCAGGATCGAGAGCGGCGAATGGACGCTCGACGCCAGCCCGCTCAAGCAGGCGCCGCACACCGAAGCGGATCTCGTCGGCGAGTGGACGCGGCCCTATTCGCGCCAGGAGGCCGCGTTCCCGCTGCCCTGGGTGGCGGAGAACAAGTTCTGGCCCCATGTCAATCGCATCGACGACGTGTACGGCGACCGCAACCTGTTTTGCGGCTGTTCGTCAGAAACCTGACGACCCGACACAGCGCCGAACAAAGCGGGCCGCGTACCGGAAATACACGGCCCGCCATGGCTTGCAAGGTCGTCGGAGCCCTGAAGCCGCAAGCTCGCCAAGGGCTGCACGGCAAGCACTGTCGCTCATCGGCGACAAACTTTTCTTCGGATAAACAGCCGCTTGTCGATTCCGCCTGGAATCCTGTCGCGGCAGCCCGACAGATCGGCGCCGGCCATGGCCGAAATCAAAACGCTACTTACTGTATTGATTGGATAAAAGACGCCCGGCACGGTGCTTGCTGTTGGACTTTGCGTAGCGCTTGCCGCCCGAAAGCAAGCGCTATCCATCGACCCAAGGAGAATCCATGCTCACCAAACCGAACCTGTTCAGCAACAAACGTGAAGACAATGTCGTCACCCGCGACCCGCGTCTTGCAGGAACCAGCCAGAACACCGCCAGCAACTCGAGCCTGTCCGGCAATTCCACCAGCAGCTGGAACACCAGCCCTCCGGCCGCGCCGGCAGCGCCCGCGACCGAAGTGAAACCCGCCAAGAGCAACGAAGCCATTACCGGGAACCGCCTCCTGGTCGGTCCCGACGTCAAGCTCAAGGGCGCCGAGATCCTCGATTGCGATACGCTGGTGGTCGAAGGCCGCGTCGAAGCGACGATGGACAGCCGGGTCATCAATATCGCCGGAAACGGTTCGTTCTCGGGCAAGGTCGGCATCGACGTGGCGGAAATCCATGGCCGCTTCGAGGGTGAACTCACCGCCCGCAGCCAGCTCATCATCCATGCCACCGGACGCGTCAGCGGCACCATCCGTTACGGCAAGATCCTGATCGAGGAGGGTGGCGAGATTTCCGGCGACGTGCGCTCGCTGGAATCCGCGGCGTCCACCCCGACCCTGACCCAGCGCGCCCCCGCTCCCGGGTTCCCGAAGGCTGTTCCGGCAGTCGCCGGCGCCGCTTCCTGACACAGCACTCCTCCCTTAGCTGCAGCAGCCCGCCACTCTTCCTTCCTTACGGCCGGATGCCCCTCCCGGCCAGGGCGCTGCAGCGCTTTTTCGCGTTCCCTGCGCAGCACAAGCCGGCAATGTCCGGTTGCCTGAGGCTTTGCCATTGCTCATTGCAGGCACCTTCACGTTTTTTATCCCTGGCTACAAGTTCGCATAAAGCTTGGCCTTTGGCGCGCCGCCGTGATACTCTTACCTATCTCATATCGATTGGATAAAGGTAAGACAATGGCCCCGACTGCCACCCTGTCCAGCAAGTTCCAGATTTCCGTCCCCAAAGCGATTCGCGACGATCTGCATTGGGAAGCCGGCCAGGAATTCGTTTTCATTCCCAAGGGCAAGGGCGTGCTGCTCATGCCGGTTCCCGAACTGAAGCAACTCGCCGGCATCGCCCGCGGCGCGAAAACCGAGGGCTATCGCGACCGGCAGGACCGCTATTGATGCGCGTCATCGATACCTCCGTCTGGATCGAATGGCTGATCGACAGCCCCTTGGGCAAGAAGCTGGCGCGGGAGATTCCTGACAGGGCAGAATGCATCGTGCCCACCATCGTGCAGCTGGAGCTGGCGAAATGGCTGACGCGGGAAGTCGGCGAAGACCAGGCGGACCAGATGATTGCCTTTACGCAGAAATGCGTCGTGGCACCGCTCGACACCCGCATCGCCTTGCTTGCCGCCGACCTGCATCGCCAATACAAGCTGGCGACAGCCGATGCCGTGGTGTATGCCACGGCGCGGGAGTTCGGCGCCGAGTTGCTGACCTGTGACGCGCATTTCAACAAGCTGCCGGGTGTGATTATGATCAGGAAGAGCAGCGGCGCTTGAGCGCAAATTTCAATCAACATTTTTGCAACGGAACATCATGGAACATCACCTGGTTCTTACCGTCATCGGCGACGACCGCCCCGGCCTGGTCGGCGAACTCTCGGCCGTTATCAGCGCGCATCAGGGCAACTGGCTGGAATCCTCGATGGCACAGCTGGCCGGCAAGTTCGCCGGCATCGTCGAAGTCGGCGTCGATGCCGCGCAGGCGGATGCACTGGGCAAGGCATTGGGCCAGCTCAAGGGACTGAAGGTCACCGTCGAAACAGCCGGAGTCCAGAAGTTATGCGAAGCGGTATCCCCTGGCGGGACGGCGCCGAAGGGACGGCGCTTGAAGCTGGCCCTGGTCGGCCACGACCGCATCGGCATCGTGCGCGAAGTGTCGCAGGTGCTGGCCAACCACGCGGTCAATGTCGAGAGCCTCGACACCCACACCTCCAGCGCCCCGATGTCGGCCGCCGTGCTGTTCCATGCCGTGGCCGAACTGACCGCCGCGCCGGACCTCGACGTCGGCGCGCTGACCGGGGAGCTCGAGCGCATCTCGAACGACCTGATGGTCGATATCACGCTCGACGAAACCATCCGGGCCTGAGCGCGTGAATACCCCCGAACTGCTGGCCCCGGCCGGCTCGCTGCTGATGGCGCGCACCGCGCTGGATTTCGGCGCGACGGCGATCTACGCCGGGCAGCCGCGCTACAGCCTGCGCGTGCGCAACAACGATTTCGGCACGCTGGAAAACCTCGCCGCGGGCATCAGCGAAACCCAATCGCGCGGCGGCAAGTTCTACCTCGTCAGCAACATCCTGCCGCACAACGCCAAGCTCAAGACCTACCTCGACGACATGGCGCCGGTCATGGCGCTCAAGCCCGACGCGCTGATCATGGCCGATCCCGGCCTGATGCTGATGATCCGCGAGCGCTGGCCGCAGATGCCCATCCACCTCTCGGTGCAGGCCAACACGGTGAACCACGCCGCAGTGAAATTCTGGCGCAGTGCCGGCGTCTCGCGCGTGATCCTGTCGCGCGAACTCTCGCTCGACGAAGTCGCCGAAATCCGCCAGGAATGCCCCGACACGGAACTCGAAGTCTTCGTGCACGGCGCGCTGTGCATCGCCTACTCGGGACGCTGCCTGCTCTCCGGCTACTTCAACCACCGCGACCCGAACCAGGGCAGTTGCACCAATTCATGCCGCTGGGACTACAAGGTCCATGAGGGCAATGAAGACGGCAGCGGCGACGTCGCCCTCGCCGTGGCGCCAGCGCCGACTTTGCCGGGCACTGCCAGGCCGAGCACCCTGCGCCGCCCCGGCGCCACCTGGCTGCTGGAAGAGAAGGAACGCCCCGGCGAATACATGCCGATCGAGGAGGACGAACACGGCAGCTACATCCTCAACTCGAAGGACCTGCGCGCCATCGAATACGTGGCGAAGCTGGCCGAGATCGGCGTCGACTCGCTGAAGATCGAAGGCCGCACCAAATCGCCCTACTACGTCGCGCGCACCTGCCAGAGCTACCGCCGTGCCATCGACGACGCCGTCGCCGGCCGCCCCTTCGATGCGCAACTGATCGGCCAGCTCGACGGCCTCGCCAATCGCGGCTACACCGCCGGCTTCTACGATCGCCACCCCGACCGCGACTACCAGAACTACCTCTCCGGCAGTTCCGAATCCAGCCGCAGCCTGTATGTCGGCGACGTGCTCGGCTACGACGCCGACGGCCTTGCCGAAATCGCCGTGAAAAACCATTTCGCCGTCGGCGACCGCATCGAGATCCTGCGTCCCGGCGGCAACCTCGAACTCGTCATCGAGGCCATGCGCAACCGCGAGGGCGAGCCGGCCACGGTCGCGCCCGGCAGCGGCCACCTGATGCGCATCGCCCTGCCGCCGGGCTGCGAAGGCGCCTTCGTCGCGAAATATCTCGAACGCGCATGACAGTCAGAATCGCCCACCGGTTATGAAACACGCGAAAGGCGAATTGAAGGCCCGCCCCTCCCATCCTCCCCTCGCGGGGAGGCTTCCAGTCGGCTCGCTTCGCTCGACAATCACCACTCGCTCCGAACAAGTTATTCCACGCTAAGAACGCAATGGGCAAGCTCGTCGAAGTCCGTATCCCGATCTATCCCGAGTGCTGGGACACCTGCGGCAGTTGCGCCCAGGGCGAGGTCACGGTCGATGAAGTACTGGTCCAGCCCGGCGACATGGTGCAGTTCGACGACAACGTGATCGTCCTCGAAACCGGCAAGGTCGCGCTCGACATCCAGTCGCCGCATGCCGGGCGCGTGGTCGAGGTCTTCGTCGAGGAAGGGCAGCAGGTCGCCGAAGGCACCGTGATCCTGACCATCGAAACCGGCGACTGAAGGCGGCGCGTGAGCAATCGGCCGATGCAGAAGGTTTGGCGCTGAGCATGTTGCCGTCCATCGGCATGAACCGCCAGCGCCTGTTCACGCTGCTGCCGCCTTTGCTCGGCTTCGCCCTGCTGCTGCCGGCGCTAGCCTTCGCCTTGCTGCCCCGGCTCTGGCCCAAGGCGCCGCTGTCGGCGCAGGCGCCGTCCTCGGTCGCGGTCTATGACGCCCAGCACCGCCTGCTGCGGCTGACCCTGGCCAGCGACGAGCAGTACCGGCTCTGGGTGCCGCTGGAAAGGATCGCGCCCAGCCTGGTCGAGGGCGTGCTGCTCTACGAGGACCGCTGGTTCCACTGGCACCCCGGCGTCAATCCCTGGTCGCTGGCGCGCGCCGCGTTCGGCACCGCGAGCGGCGAACGGCGCATGGGCGGCTCGACGCTGACCATGCAGCTCGCGCGCCGCCTCTACCGGCTGGACAGCCGCAGCATCCCGGGCAAGCTGGTGCAGGTGGCACGCGCAGTGCAACTCGAACTGTTCCATACCAAGCGCGAAATCCTCGAGGCCTACCTCAACCTCGCCCCCTACGGCGGCAATGTCGAAGGCGTGGCCGCCGCCAGCCTGATCCACTTCGGCAAGCGCGCCGAGCAACTGACTCTGGCCGAAGCACTGGCCCTGGCCGTGATTCCGCAGAACCCCGCACGCCGCGCGCCGCAGGGTGCGGCACTCGTCGCCGCGCGCGACCGCCTCTATCAGGCCTGGCAGGAGCGCCATCCCGAAGCGCGCGGCGAGGCCGCTGCCTTCCGCCTCCCGGCGCCGTTGCGGCGTGCGCGCGACCTGCCCTTCCTCGCGCCGCATTTCGTCGACGGCGTGCTCGCCCGCCGCGGCGCCGGGTCCGAACTGCGCACCACGCTCGACCTCGGCCTGCAGCGCCTGCTGGAGCGCCACCTGCGCGCCTACGTCGAACGCAACCGCCGGCTCGGCGTGCGCAATGCCGCCGCACTGCTGGTGGACAGCCGCGACATGGGCATCAAGGCCGCCGTCGGTTCCGCCGACTTCTTCGATGCCGACATCGGCGGCCAGGTCAGCGCGCTGACGGCGAAGCGCTCGCCCGGCTCGACGCTGAAGCCCTTCATCTACTCCCTTGCGCTCGACCAGGGCCTGATCCATCCGCTCACCGTGCTCAAGGACAGCCGGCAGTCCTTCGGCGGCTACACGCCGGAGAACTTCGACGGCCGCTTCGCCGGGCCGGTCACCGCCACCGACGCGCTCAACCGCAGCCGCAACCTGCCCGCCATCGCGCTCGCCGCGCGGCTCGACAACCCCGGACTGCACGGCTTCCTCAAGGCCGCCGGCATCCCGCGCCTGGCCGCCGAGTCGCACTACGGCCTGGCCCTGGTGCTGGGCGGCGCCGAGCTCAGCATGGAGGAACTGGTGCAGCTCTACGCCGTGCTCGCCAACCGCGGCGAGCTGCGCGCCCTGCGCGCCCTCGAAGCCGATCCGCAGACGCCGGGACCGCGCCTGCTGTCCGCGGAAGCCAGCTTCCTGGCCCTGGACATGCTGCGCCAGAACCCGCGGCCCGATGCCGCGCCCGCCGCCGCCTCGGGCAGCCCGCTGCCCGTGGCCTGGAAGACCGGCACCTCCTACGGCTTTCGCGACGCCTGGACCGTCGGCGTGTTCGGACCCTACGTGCTCGCGGTCTGGCTGGGCAATTTCGACAACGCCGCCAACCCCGCCTTCGTCGGCGTGCAGCTCGCCGCGCCGCTGTTCTTCGAACTCGTCGATTCCATCCGCGTCGCCCGCCCCGCCCTGCCGCCCGCACAACGCACCCCACCGCCCAATCTAACCCGGGTCGATGTCTGCGCCGCCTCCGGCGACCTGCCCAACGCCGATTGCCCGCAGCTTGCCCAGACCTGGTTCATCCCCGGCAAATCGCCGATCCGCGTCAGCACCCTGCACCGCCGGTTGACGATCGACAAGGCGACCGGCCTCGCGGCCTGCCCGCCCTACCTGCCCGGGCGCACGCGCGAGGAAGTCTTCGAGTTCTGGCCCTCCGACATGCTCGCCCTGTTCGACCAGGCCGGCCTGCCGCGCCGCACGCCGCCGCCCCGCGCGGCGAACTGCGCCGCCGGCGACGAAGCGACATCAGGCGGCGCCGCGCCGCGCATCACCTCGCCGCTGCGCGGCGTGGTCTACACCCAGCGCCTGTCACGCCCCGACGAGCAGGCCATCGCGCTGCAAGCCACGGTGGATGCCGGCGTCGCCCGGCTGTACTGGTTCGCCGGCGAAAAGTACCTCGGCACCGCCGCCCGCGGCCGCAGCCTGGCCTGGCTGCCTCCCGGCCCCGGCCACTACGTGCTGCGCGCCGTCGACGACGCAGGGAGAGCGGATACGCGCGAGGTGGCGGTCAGTGTGGCGCAATGAGCAGTGTGGTGGCAGGCGAGTGCAGGGCTACCGCAGAGGACTTCCCAACGGTTTAACGGTCGTTTCGCCTCATGCTGAAAGTCGGCGCTGGTGGCACGGCGGTTGATCGGCCCAAGCAGTCAGTCGAATACACATGAGTAACCGGCGGCTCGTGAGCCAAAGCGGACCGCCGCATCAAACTCAGAATTCGGTGGGTAGAACGCTGTGATAGTTGCACTATCTTGGGTGATGCCATATGGGTAATCCTTTGTGGCGGCCCTAGCCATTGGGTTGAGACATCTGTTCATCGCAAAGGAGGCTTATTATTATTTGCCGACGATTCAATCTATTTGAGCAGGTTGCAGAAATTTAAACTAAGAGCAGCGCCTTAGGATAGCCTTACGATCTATGTGGACTGTTGCAGCTAATGAGCTGTTTGTGTACCGAACTCCGGGCGGTGACCGATTTACCGCCCTGATCGACGACACCGTTCGCGCCCACGCGGGCCTGTATGGCGTCCCAGTCGCTCAAATTCTCACAAACATGAGAACGAATAAGGCGGATGGAGGAGTCGATACCGAAGTATGCATCGCCGTTCCTAACGACCCGAGCGCGCTAATGGGTGTACCCACATGCTGGCAATACAAGGCCAAGCAGAGCGGGGACATTTCCGAAAAAGAGCTCAAGGAGGAGATTAACAAACCGTATGCTGCGGAGCTGATCGTCAAGGGCTATGGCTATCGCCTGTGTGTATGCGACGATTTTCCGGCCCAAACGGTCAGCGCATGGGAGACCGTTCTCACTTTAGAAGCACGAAAGATAAATCAACATGCACCAGCAGCTCGTGTATTGAACGCATCGCATATTGCGGTTTGGTTAAGCCAATATAGGGGGTTAGTTGTCAAGCACTTTCGACCCTATCTCGGACCGTTCCATCACATCGAGTCATGGGGGCAACGTGCAACGGCCGTGACCAAAAAGTATGTGCCTGTCGCTGAATGGCAACCAGTAGTTGAAGCGCTGAAACACCATTGCGACTTAAGCCGAAGCCCGCAAGAACCCGTTCTTTGTATTCAAGCGCAGCCGGGAACCGGCAAGAGTCGCGTTGTGTACGAGGTGCTTAGAGCGCACCCCGCTCTTCACGGCATTGTTGTCTATACCGACAGCCCGGATCAAGCGGCGGCGTTAGCGAAGAACGTGCTGAATGACCCTAACGTACGGATAATACTTGTCGCAGACGAATGTCCTGTCGATACGCGTATCGCCATTAACGATCTACTGATGGCGGCACGAGATCGGTGTCGAACTGTGTGTATCGACAACTCCTTCGAGCGACCGGCAACCGGTAGTGCTGAGTACCATTTGGAAAAAATGTCGCCCGATGCTCTTCGGGACATCTTGCGCGCCAACTTTCCAGAGGTACCAGAAGAACGGCGGCAAGCCTACGTTGATTTTTCGGATGCCTACGTGCGGTTCGCATCGGACCTCTGTAAGAACGATGTGCTAATTGCAGCTAAGGGTGGCCTACAGCCCGCATTCGGCAGTATTCGTGGGTATCTCCGAACCCGCCTGCGAGACGACTACGACTATGTTTGTGCTCTTTCGCTGCTGACGAAATTGGGCTGCGCTGGAAATGTCAGTCGACAAATAAGCGCGTTTTCTGCAGCTTTGGGCTTAGATGAAGCTGCCATGAGGCGCAGTTTGGACGCGGTTAAGGAGCAGATCGGATTTGTAGTGCGAACACCGGACTACCATTACGTCACCCCCGAGCTAGTGGCGCAGATTTGCTTTGCGGATGCTTGGGCTCGCTGGGTAGCCCCAAACATTGAACATTTCCTCGGTCAGCTTGATGGGGAACTGCTTGACTCATTCCAGAAGAGGGTTGCTAGAAGTGGCGCCCAGGAGGTGCGCCAGGCCCTGAGCGGCTTTTTTCGGAGTTGGGCCCAACAACTGAGTGCCGAACACCTCCTTAATGAGGAGGTAATGCTGCGATTTGAGGTCTTAGTAAATACAGATCCTGACGCCTACCTACCAATTCTTGCCGATCTAATAGCATCTGCACCTGACTCGCAAATTCCTGGCGTTGGCGATCAATGGGAAGGCAACAAGATTCGACGAAGGTTGGTCTGGCTTACTGAGCGATTGGCGAGCCTCCCAGAGTATTTCACCCAGGCAGAGTCAATACTTGGTAAGTTGGCTCTCCTTGAGTCGGAGCAGTCGCTGGGCAACAACGCTACAAACATATGGCGACATTTGTTCCGAATTGTTCTCTCAGGCACCGCTGTCCCCTTTAGCGAGCGACTAGAACTGCTTCGAACTCGTATCTTTGCGGCGGACGAACGCCTTTCCTTGCTCGCTCTATCTGCTCTGAGTGAAATCTTCAACTACAGCGCGATAAAACTAGTCGGCCCATTGACTGTAGCAGGAAAAATTGTTCCGCCCGAGTGGAGACCTAGCACTTATGAGGAGCTTCACGACTGCGAACAACAAGCTTTCGGTTTGCTTAGTGACGTAGCGCAGAGCGGAAACAGCCAAATAAGCTCCAAGGCGATGAATACCGTAATAGAACATTCGAGAAGGCTACTGGGAAAGAATTACTTGACCCTCCTTCAATCGTTGACCGGTGCCGTTGGGCTCTCAAGTGCACAGCTGCCAAGGCTTCTAGAGGCGATCGACCATTTCCTAGAATATGACGCCCCAAAGTCCGGTAATGATGAGTACGCTGAGCGTGTGCGGCAGTGGGCCGAAGCGCTGATCCCCCAGGATCTCCACGGAAGAGTTGTAAGTCTTATTGGCAAGCAACCTTGGCACTACCTAGGGGATGAAGATAGGCAACGTTGGACCGAGAGCGTTACCCAGCTTGCTATGTATTTGGCGAATAACCCCGAACTCCTTAGCGATGAGCTGCCGTGGTTATGTTCCGCCGAGGCACGAAGTGCGGGAACTCTTGGCCAGTACCTCGGCCAAGCAGATAGCGATGCGCGAAACCTACCGGAGATTCTCGTAATTGCATCCACCACAGGCTACACAGCACTAGCGCAGGGATACGTTCAGAGCTTGCTGACGCATCATCCCGAGCACGCATCGGAAATAATCGTGTGGCTTGACATAAACACGGCCCGAACACCAGGAGTCGCAAGAGACATAGCATTTGCGGCCAGCGATTGTATTGATCTCGTGCCGCGATTAATCCAAGCGATTAACAGCGGGGTATGGCCCATCGAAAGCCTGCGTGGATTGTCATACGGACGGAACGCAAGCGCACTGGATGTCAATCAGTTCCGCGATGTACTGTCGCTTATAGCGAGTTCGTCGGATTCCAATGCATCAGCGGTTGGTCTAGAACTCTTGACATCCCGACTTTGGGTTGAGCGACAAGATGAACTGCAATCAGTTCTAAAGGATCGCGACTCTGTAGAGATGATATGGAAACTTGTGGACAGCTGGGTTGCTGATGAGAAGACGGACTCCTATAAGCTCTTTGAGGTAATCAAGCGGTTGGAGATAGTCGATCAGGTCCGCGTTGCTTTATTTGCGTCTCGTGCTCTCATTTCCGATAGCTATGGACATCGAGAGCACGGTGAGGAACTGCTAGCCGATATAGCAAACCGAAATCCCACGCTTGTCATGGACGTCGTAGGTGGGGCTGCCTTGGACCCGGATCGGGGTTGGCACTTCCAGATAGGAAATTACAGAAGACTGATTGCCGCGATACCAGAAAATGTGACCATAAACTGGCTTAGAAGGGCAGGGGCCCCGGGGGCGCGCCGACTTGCCCGTCACCTACCTTCACCAGCCTTGGATCAACACGGGCAGCCTTTCCTGCATCCACTGACGGCCTTCGTTCTCAAAGAATTCGAATCTGACGATTCAATGTTTGCCGAGTTTTGTGCCGGGGTTCACAGCCTTCAACTGTATTCCGGTGATATCGCCAGGCAACATGAGCAAGAAGCCGAAACAGCAAGACTCTTTTTTCGACACGAACTCCGGCGAGTTCGAGAATGGGCCCAATCTGAAGAAAGATCAGCACTCAAGCAGGCCGAGTTGATGCGCAAGGACGAGCAAGAGCGCTGGCTGGAGTAGCAATTTCGATCACTCAGATTAGAGCGTCGGCCGGTGCGCGATGCGTAGCAGGTATGGTTTCGCAAGTTTTCTTCGTCTCAGCAATGCCTTTATACAAAATGAAGGACTCGTTCGCCGACGGCTGGTTTTTGACTACCTTCGGCCGTGTCTCGAAAGCTGCATGTAGGTCTGCTCTGGCCGACCAACCGCCGTACCGCCAGCGCCGACTTTCGGCGCGAGGCAAAACGACCACTCAGGCCGCGCAACCACCTTCAAAGCCAACCGCGCCCCGCTTCTGCCTTCGTCCGCCTCTCGTTTCCCTACTTCTTCTCCACCACGATCTTTCCGCCCAGTGACCGCGCCTCGACCTTGCGGTCGTACATGCCTTCGGCGTAAGTCGGCGGCACGGTGTAGCTGCCGGCGTTGGTGGCCTTGATCTTGTAGATGAACAGCGCGGCCTGGTTCTCGACGGCGCCGTAGAGCACCACGCGGTCTTCGCGCACGTCGGCGTAGTCGGGATGCCAGGTGGATTTGGCGCTGCCGACGGGCGAGACCCAGGCCGCGGCCTTGTCTTCGCCGTCCGCGGCGCCTTCGCCCTCGCCGCCTTCCTCGCCGGCCGCGGCCGGGGCCGGCGCGTCGCGCCGCTCGGGGACGACTTCGAAGCCGCCGGGCAGCAGGTCGACGATGGCCACGTCCTGCACCGCGCCGGCTCCGGTGGCGCGGATGCGCAGATGGACTTCGACCTCGTCGCCCAGCTTGATGCCGGTGACTGCCTTGCCGGCGGCATCCTTGTACTCGCGGAAGACTTCGATGCCCTGCTTGATCTCGGCTGCCGGCAGCGCGCGGTCGAAGCCGGACTGGTTCACCACGGTCCAGGCCGGGTGTTCGCTGGCCGAGCCGAACTGCAGCTTCGCCGCCTGGGCGGTGAAGGCGGCGCGCGCCATCAGCCCGCCGGTCAGCGCCAGCGGCCGCTTGCTGCCATCGGCGAGGATCTCGGCGAGGCTGAACTTGCCCTGGCTGTCGTCGCCGGTGGCGCTGGCGTAGGCATCCAGCGCGAGCAGGGTATAGGCCGAGGACAGCGTGTTGTAGCGGTTCTCGCGGATCGGGCCGACCAGGGCTTCGATCGCGGCGGCGTCGACCCGCTTGAGCTCCTTCGGGAAGTGCCGCGACAGCAGGTAGATGAACTGCGCGTCGCGCGCCAGGCCGTCGTAGTAGTCGGCCCAGGGCAGCGCGCCGGCTCCCGGCCGCATGTCGCGCAGCAGGTCCTCGGCCAGGCGTTCCTGCTTCATCAGCTGGTAGGCGGCGGCGAGGTAGGCGGCGGCGATGTCCTGGCGCCAGGCCTTGGCCTGCGCGGCGGCAAGCCGCTGCTGCAGGGCCGTCGCCAGCGGGCCGACGGCGCGGCCCTGGCGCGCCAGCAGGTAGATGGCATAGGCGCGGGTGCGCTCGGCGGCCAGCCCGCCGCCGTCGCCGGAAGCGTACTGCTGCAGCCAGTCGTCGGCGCTGCGCAGCATGTCGGCCGGCACGGCGTGGCCGCGATCGCGCGCTTCGAGCAGAAAGTGCACGGCATAGGCCGAGACCCAGGGCACCACATGCTGGTTGGCGGCCCAGAGGCCGAAGCCGCCTTCCTGGTTCTGCCGCCCGCGCAGGATGGCGACGATCTTCGCCAGGCGTTCCTCGGACACGTTGCGCGTCGTGCCGAACTCGGGCCGCGCTTGCAGCACCACGGCCGGCAGCGCCTGGCTGACGAGCTGCTCGGTGCAGCCGTAGGGGTTCTTGTCGAGGTAGGCGACCAGCCCCTGGCCCATGACCAGCGGCAGCAGGGAGACGCCGGCGGACAGCGTGCGGAATTCCTCGTGCATGGCGCGCGGCGTCGGTACATCAAGGCTGCCGCCGGGCTTGAGGTTGCCGAAGGCCAGGCTGACGCGATAGGGCACGGCCGGCCGCACGCTGGTATCCACCGCCAGCCTGGTCGACTTGCTGCCGTGCGCGGCGCTGAATTCGAGGCGGCCGGAACCCAGCTTGTCGGTGGCGCGCACGCGGAACACGGCGGCGCCCTCGCGCAGTTCGTCGATCTTCAATTCCTGCCGCGATTCGCCCAGCACCTGCAGGTGCGGCGAGGTCTTGAGTTCCAGGCGCACCGCGGCGCCCTTGCCGGAGCCGGGCAGGTTGTTGGCGACGCCGACGCCGACCTCGAACTCGTCGCCGGGCGCGACCTGGGTCGGCACGTTGGGTGAGAGCACGAAATCGCCGCGCACCAGCGCCTTCTTTTCGAAAACGCCGATGTCCTCGGCGGAAACGGCGACGGCCATCACGCGCAGCGTGCCGTTGAAGTAATCGGGCACGGTATAGCTCAGATCCTTGCCGCCGGGCCCGACATCGACGATGCCCGACCACCAGGCCACCGGCTTGTCGCGCTTGCGCTTGAAGGGATTGAGATGCTTGCCCAGCGCGCCTTCGGCGTCGCCACCCGGCGCCGCGCTTTCGACCAGGCGCTTGAACTCGGGCAGGATCAGGTCGAGGATCTGCGCCGTGCGCACCTCCAGCGCGCGCTTCTGGAAGAAATGGCCGAGCGGGTCCGGCGTCTTGTAGCCGGCGACCTGCAGGATGCCCTCGTCCACGGCGAAGACCACGATCTTCGCCGGCTTCGCGGTCTTCACCTTCATGCGGAAAACCTCGCCGGGCTTGACCAGCTCGGGCGCCGCGATGGCGATCTTGTTCTTGCGCTGCTCCAGGCTGACCGAGAAGGGCGCCACGCCGTGCGACAGCGGGCTCATGAAGATTTCCGGCGAGTTGATGTCGCGCACGAAGCTCACCGAAACGTAGCCGTTGCCTTCGAGCCCGGCCGGAACCTTGATCTTCTGCACCGTGTTGGTGGCGGTGGCCTTGAACCAGCGCCAGGCGTAGACCTTGTCGCGCTCGATGGTGATGAGGCCGGTGCCGGTGTAGGGCGCACGTATCTGCAACTCGATCTCCTGGCCCGGCGCGACGTCGGTCTTCGCCAACTGGATCTGCAGCTCGGCGTTCTTCTCCAGCGAGCGCGAGAGGTTGCCGTGGCCGGCGACCGAATATTCGATGCGGTTCAGTTCCTGCCCCTGCGCGTCGCGGATGACCAGCGCATAGTCGCCCGGCGCCTCGGTGGCGAGCGGCAGGCGCAGGCCGGCGGCGGGAATCGCGAAGGGTTTCTCGGAGAGCGTGGTCTCCTTGCGCTTCGATTCGTACTTGAAAACGCCCGATTCCTGCTTGGTCAGCACCGAAACATACTTGCGCTCGAGATGGATCAGGGTCAGCTTGTCGGCGGCGATTTTCTTCGCCTTGGAGTCGATGGCGAGCAGTTGCACGCTGCGCGCCGCGCCCTTGTTGACATAGCGCAGATCGCCGTCGGCCTTGAAGCCGACCAGGTAGGGCATGCTGGAGACCAGCACGCTGCGTTCGGCGGCGACGCCGCGCCCGCCTTCGGCCTCGAAGCCCTGGGCGACGAAATGGACGCGGTAGGTGGCGCGGGCGAAGCGCTGCAGGCGCAGGTCGAACTCGGCCTCGCCCTTGTCGTCGGTGGCGCCGTCGGGCAGCTTGTCCTGGAAGCTTTCCTTGGCGCGCTGCGGATCGTAGAAGCTGAAGTCGCGATACGAGGGAAATGACGGATAGGCCGGGTAGAGCGTGACCGCGGCCTTGACCTTGCGGTTCGCCGCCGGCGTGCCGAACAGGTTCTGCAGGTTGATGCGCGCCTTGAGGTTCTCGGGCGAGACCCAGCCTTCCACCGCTTCGTCGGAGAAGCGCGCGCTCATCTTCATGCGGTCGGGCTGGAAGTCCTGCACTTTGACCGTGGTCGACCCGATCAGGCTGCCGGGGTGGTTGTCCTTGACGATGTGGAGGTTGACCGTCCAGGCGCCGGTGGGCGAGGTGTCTTCGGTGGCGAAGGCGGTCTCGATGAAGCCCGAGTCCGGCAGCTTGACGCGCTCGCGTTTGACGGTGAGGCCGCGCGCGTCGGTGACGGTGAATTCCAGCGGAATGCCGCCGAGCTTCTGCGCCCAGTCGGCGGCGCGCACGATCATGCCGATGCGGAATTCCTCGCCCGGGCGATAGATGCCGCGGTCGCTGAACAGGTAGGCCTGCAGCTTGTCGGGCTGGGCGCCGCTGGTGACGCCGCCGACGTCGAAGCGCGAGAGGTCGAGCATGCGGTCGCCGCGCTCGCGCGGCAGGAAGGACAGGTCGCCGCCCTTCTTGGCCAGGTAAAGCACGGGAGCCTGCTCGCGCGTGAAGTCCTTGAGCGCGGGGAAGCGCACGTGGCCGTCGGCATCGGTGTCCTGCGACAGAATCGGCAGGCCGTTGCGGCCGATCACCTGCACCGTGGCGCCGGCCACCGGGGTGCCGCCGGCGATGGACTGCACGAACACGTCCTGGCTGCCATCGACCGCCTGCTTCACCAGCAGTCCGAGGTCGGTCAGCACGATGAGCCGCGCGTCGGCCTTGCCCGAGGCCCGCTTGTTGGCGACATCCCAGGGCTGCACCTTGACCATGAACAGGCCGCGCCGGCCTTCGCCAGTACCGAGGTAGCGGCCGAGGTCGAGGCCCGTGTATTGCGCCTTGCCGGGCGGCAGCGGCGGCAGGGTGACGACTTCCGTCAGGCGCTCGCTGAGGTTGTCGAAGCCGAAGTTGTAGTTGAAGCTCGGCTTGCCGAATTCCCCGCCCGACTGGCTCACCAGGTGCTGGATCTGGCCCGGCAGCACGCGGCCGATTTCGTAATGCAGCGCCGGCACGTCGCGCGCCAGCACCGGCACCTTGCGTTCGCCCGACAGGGGCAGCAGCGAGCCGGAATGCAGGATGCGTACCTCCTTGGGGAAGGGCTTGACGCGGACGATGCGGTCGAAGGTCTCCGCCATCTGGTAGCCGCCGAAGGACTTGAGCCCCTTGTCGACCTTGAGGTAGAGGTAGCGGCCGACGTCGGCCTCGAACTTGTAGCTGTGCAGGGCGACATGCTCGCGTTCGGCCGGGATGGCCTTCAACGGGAGCGCCTGCGACTGCTTGAGCAGGCCCTCGCCGATCGCCCTCACGTCGCCCCAGTGATAGGGGCGCTTGCGCTGATCGGCCGGCGTTTCGGGATTGAATTCGGGCAGCACCCAGGCGCTGACTTTGCCGCGCATCTCCTGCTCATGCACCGGGGCGGAAGCCTCCAGGTTCAAGACCTGCTCCGGCTCGAAGCGTTCGTTGTTGACCAGCACCATGTCGGCGCCGTTCATGCGCAGGCTGAACAGCCCAGGCACGGCGACCCGTTGCGTCAGCTCGGCGGCGCTGCCCGGGCCGCCCTTCTGCGCCCGCACGCCGGCCGCCAGCTTGAGGTCGACGAAGCTGTCCTTGGCGGGGATCGCAATCGGCGCCGAATGGACGAAGGCCGAGAGCTTCTTCTTGTCGTAGCTCACCGTGAACGGCGTGCTGTCGGCGCCGACTCCCAGCACGCCTTCCTTCTGGCCTTCCATGCGCAGGCTGATGCGCTTTTCGAATTCCTCGGGCGCCACGGGGTGGCTGAAGGCGACGCTAACGATGGCCTTCTTGTGCGTGGGCGAGACCGGGTCCTGGTAGAACTCGCCGCCCTTGACCGACACCTCGAAGGGCGCCGTGGCGAACTTGAAGGAATAGTTTTCGACGCGCAGCTGGTCGCTGAGCAGGGCCCGCTCCATGCGCACTTCGTAGCCCTGCCCCACCGGCCAGTCGGTCTTCGGCTCGAAGCTGAGCACGCGATCGCCGGCCCATTGCCAGCGGCCTTCGATCGGTGGAACCAGCACCGGGGGCACCACCGGCGCCTTGTCGGCCTGGGCCAGCGGCGCGGCCGCGCCGGCAAAGCGGACGATCAGCGGCGCCGGTTTGGGATTGTCGTCGCCATAGGGCGTCAGCGCCGGCGCGGTGACCTCGTAGGCGACCAGTTGCGGGCGCGGCATGGTGTGCCAGATATAGCCGCCGACTGCGGCCAATGCCCCGGCGACAACTATGCCGCCAGCCCAGCGCTTGACGCGCTGCGGGTTGCCGCGCAGCCAGGTGCCGGCAGACGCGGCGCAGCCATGCAGCATCGTCGCCCAGCGCGGCGGGTTCCAGGACAGGCGGCCGAACAGCGCGGCAAAAATCCACCCGAGCAGGCGCAGCGGGAACAGCACCACCCAAAGTAGCGCGCCCAGCGCCGCCGTCAATTTCGTTCCCACGTGCCGCTCCCCTTTGTCTAGCGGAACGCCCTCCCCGGCGCCGTGGCGGCCATGTTATCGACATCACGGACGGCGGGCAACCGGCAACCGGAACTCGCGGACGACCGGCGCTCCCCGCGCAGCCCACAGGCTTGACGCGCATCGGTCGTGCGCGTAAATTACGCGCATCCGTAACGCAGGAGACCAACACGATGAGCGCCCAGCCGAAGAAAGCCGCCAACCTGACCGTCCGTGCCGACCTGCTGGAAGAAGCCCGCGCGCGCAAGATCAACCTCTCGCATACGCTGGAAGTGGCTCTCGCCGCCGAGCTGAAACGCCAGCGTGAAGCCGAGTGGCTGGAGCAGAACAAGGAAGCCATCGAAGCCTATAACCGGCATATCGAAAGGGACGGCCTGTTCTCCGACCGCTTCCGCAACTTCATGCGCGAGGACTGATGGCTCACCTCGACGTCTATCCCAATCCGGACCGCAAGACTGCGGCGATCATTCCCTTCGTACTCGACATCCAGAGCAATCTCCTCGACGGCCTGCCCACGAGCGTAGTGATTCCTCTGGCCCGCCCGGAAGCCATCGAAACGCTGCCTATCCTTCGACTCAATCCAGACGTCAGTATCGATGGCAGCAAGCTCATTGCACTGACGCAGGATCTCGCAACCGTGCCGCGCCGCATGCTGAAAGAACCCGTCACCAACCTTTCCCCCCAGCGCGACGAAATCCTCGCCGCGCTGGATCTTCTTTTCACCGGACTTTAAAGAAACCCATGGCCCAATACGTCTTCACCATGAACCGCGTCGGCAAGATCGTGCCGCCGAAGCGCCAGATCCTCAAGGACATCTCCCTCAGCTTCTTCCCCGGCGCCAAGATCGGCCTGCTCGGCCTCAACGGCTCCGGCAAATCGACCGTGCTGCGCATCATGGCCGGCATCGACAAGGACATCATCGGCGAAGCGACGCCGATGCCCAACCTGTCGATCGGCTACCTGCCGCAGGAGCCGCAGCTCGATCCGGCCAAGACCGTGCGCCAGGAAGTCGAATCCGGCATGGGCGAAGTCATGGAAGCCCAGGCCAAGCTCGAAGCCGTGTATGCCGCCTACGCCGAGGAGAACGCCGACTTCGACAAGCTGGCCGAGGAACAGGCGCGGCTCGAAGCCATACTCGCCGCCTCGGGCGCCGACACCGAGCACCAGCTGGATCTGGCCGCCGACGCGCTGCGCCTGCCGCCCTGGGATGCCTCCATCAAGACACTCTCCGGCGGCGAGAAGCGCCGCGTGGCGCTGTGCAAGCTGCTGCTGTCACGCCCCGACATGCTGCTGCTGGACGAGCCGACCAACCACCTCGACGCCGAATCGGTGGAATGGCTGGAGCAGTTCCTCACCCGCTTCCCCGGCACCGTGGTGGCGGTCACCCATGACCGCTACTTCCTCGACAACGCCGCCGAATGGATCCTCGAACTCGACCGCGGCCACGGCATTCCGTGGAAGGGCAATTATTCCAACTGGCTGGAACAGAAGGAAGCGCGGCTGGAGACCGAAGCCAAGCAGGAAGACGCGCACATGAAGGCCATGAAGCAGGAACTGGAATGGGTGCGCAGCAACCCCAAGGCGCGCCAGGCCAAGAGCAAGGCCCGCCTCGCGCGCTTCAACGAAATGTCGGAAACCGATTACCAGAAGCGCAACGAAACGCACGAACTGTTCATCCCCGTCGCCGACCGCCTCGGCGACAAGGTGGTCGAATTCCATGAGGTCAGCAAGGGCTTCGGCGATCGCCTGCTGATCGACAAGCTTTCCTTCACCGTGCCGCCCGGCGCCATCGTCGGCATCATCGGCCCCAACGGCGCCGGCAAATCGACGCTGTTCAAGATGCTCACCGGCCAGGACAAGCCGGACAGTGGCGAAGTCGTGGTCGGCCCGACGGTGAAGATCTCCTACGTCGACCAGAGCCGCGACTGCCTCGACGGCAGCAAGACGGTGTTCGAGGAACTCGCCGACGGCGCCGACATCATCACCATCGGCAAGCTCGAGATCGGCAGCCGCGCCTACATCGGCCGCTTCAATTTCAAGGGCGGCGACCAGCAGAAGAACGTCGGCAATCTCTCCGGCGGCGAGCGCGGGCGCCTGCACCTGGCGAAGACCCTGATGACCGGCGGCAACCTGCTGCTGCTCGACGAACCGTCGAACGACCTCGACGTCGAGACCCTGCGCGCACTGGAAGACGCCCTGCTCGAATTCGCCGGCTGCGCCATGATCATCAGCCACGACCGCTGGTTCCTCGACCGCATCTGCACCCACATCCTGGCCTGCGAGGGCGACTCGCAGTGGAGCTTCTTCGCCGGCAACTACCACGAGTACGAGGAAGACAAGAAGAAGCGCCTCGGCGAAGAAGGCGCCAAGCCGAAGCGCATCAGGTACAAGCCGATCACGCGCTGAGGATTGCGGGTGACCGGGCTCAAAGTCGCCGCAGGCGTCTTCGTCCTGCTGGTGGCGACGCTGCTGGCGCAGATGCTGTTCGCGCCGCAGCGCGAAACGGCGCCGCCGATGACGCAGGGCATGCCGTGGCAGATCGAGCTGCCGGGGCCCGGCCAGTCGCGGGTCTTCGGGCTCACGCTCGGTGGCGGCGCGGCCAGCACGCTCGCCGATGCGCGGCGCCTTGCCGCGGAAGCGCCCAAGCTCGCGCTGCTGACGCCGCCGGATGCGCCACCGGCCCTGGAAGCCTATTTCGAGGGCGTCTCCTTCGGCGCCCTCACCGGCAAGCTGGTGCTGAGCATCGCGGCCTCGGCGGTGGAACTCGAGACGATGCGCACGAACGCCGCGAAGACCGGCCACCTCGACAGCGGCATGCGCAAGTACGCACTGCACGAGTCCGACCGGGAGCGCGCCGAACGCCTGCCCCTTGCTGCGATCGCCTTCATTCCGTCGGCCAGCCTCGACGAGGCGGTCATCCTGCAGCGCTTCGGTACGCCCGCCGAGCGCATCCGCCAGGGCGAGACGCTGGAACATTTCCTCTACCCCGCGCAAGGCCTCGACGTCGTGCTCGACAGCAAGGGCAAGGAAGTGCTGCAGTACGTGGCTCCCGCCGATTTCGCGCGACTGCGCGCGCCCCTGAGCCGGTAGAAGTCGGCGCTGGCGATACGGCGATGGCGGCATACCAGCAGAGCTTCGACATCCGCACGCGCGGTCGCGGCACGCAGGAAATCACCGCAGAGATCGCGCGCGTCGCCGCCGCCGCGGGCATCGCCACCGGTGTCGTGCATGTCTTCGTCCAGCACACCAGCTGCTCTCTGCTGATCACCGAGAACGCCGACCCGGCGGTGCGCCAGGACCTCGAAACCCTGGCGCGGCGCTGGGCGCCGGACGGCGACCCGGCCTACCGGCATGACAGCGAAGGCGACGACGACATGGCCGCCCATGCCCGCAGCATGCTGAGCGGCACCTCGGTCTCGGTGCCGCTGGGCGGCGGCCGCCTGCTGCTGGGCACCTGGCAGGGCATCTACCTCTGGGAACACCGCACGGCGCCGCACCCGCGCCGCATCGTGGTCACCGTCACCGGCTAGGCCTCGCCGATCGCCGCTAGAATGGACGCGGCCACATCCCCACCGGAGACATCTTAATGAGCGGAACAACCGCCACGGTCGCACATCGCATCTGTCCTTTCTGCGAAGCCTGCTGCGGCCTCGAACTCAAGATCAAGGAGGGCCGCGTCACCGGCGTGCGGGGGCACGCTGCGGACGTCTTCTCCGCCGGCTACATCTGTCCCAAGGGCGTCGCCATCAAGGAACTGCACGAGGACCCGGATCGCCTGCGCCAGCCGCTGCTCAAGCGTGACGGGCGCTTCGTCGCGGTGGGCTGGGACGAGGCCTTCGCCGAGATCGAGCGCCGCCTGCCGGCCATCCTGGCGGAGCATGGCCGCGACGCCGCGGCGATCGCCATCGGCAACCCGGCCGCGCACAAACTCTCGCTGCTGCTCTATGGCGCGCGCCTGACCAAGGCGCTGGGCACGCGCAACGTGTTCACGGCATCGACCCTGGACCAGATGCCCAGGCAGCTCGCCTGCGGCCTGATGTACGGCAGCGGAATGTCGAACGCGGTGCCCGACATCGAACGCAGCGATCTGCTGATCGTGCTCGGCGCCAATCCGGTGGTCTCCAACGGCAGCCTGTGGACCGTGCCCGACTTTCGCGGCAAGGCCAAGGCGCTCAAGACGCGCGGCGGCCGCCTGGTGGTGATCGACCCGCGCCGCACCGAGACCGCCGACCTTGCCGACCGCCACCTGTTCATCCGTCCGGGCGGCGACGTCTTCCTGCTGCTGGGCATGGCCCAGGTGCTGTTCGCCGAGAAGCGGGTGCGCCTCGACCGCCTCGCCGACCATGTCGCCGGCCTCGCCGAACTGGCAGCCGCCGTCGCGCCCTATCCGCCCGAGGCCGTGGCCGCGCGCTGCGGCATCGCGGCCGCGGCGATCCGCGAGCTGGCGCGCGAGTTCGCCGCCGCGCCGCGCGCCGCCTTGTATTCGCGGATCGGCAGCTGCACCCAGGATTACGGCACGCTGGCGAGCTGGCTGGTCGATGCGATCGCCATCCTCGCCGGCCATTTCGACGCCGAGGGCGGCCTGATGTTCCCCAAGAGCGCGGCCTTCGCCGCCAACACCCTGGGCAAGCCCGGAAGCGGGCGCGGCGTCGTCACCGGCCGCCACCGCAGCCGGGTTTCCGGCGCGCCCGAAGTCTACGGCGAGCTGCCGATGGGCTGTCTGGCCGAGGAAATCGAGACCCCGGGCAGCGGGCAGGTGCGCGCGCTGCTGACCATCGGCAGCAACCCGGTGCTCTCGGCGCCCAACGGCGCACGTCTGGCCGCGGCGCTGGAAGACATCGACTTCATGGTCAGCATCGACCTCTACGTCAACGAGACCACGCGCCACGCCGATGTCATCCTGCCCGGCCGCTCGCCGCTGGAAGACGGCCACTACGACGTGTTTTTCCCGCAATTCTCCTTCCGCAACCACGCCCGCTACAGCCCGCCGGTTTTCGCCGCACCGGCCGGACAGCCCGCCGAATGGGAAATCCTGCTGCGCCTCGCCGCGATCGCCGCCGGCCGCGGTGCCGGCACCGATGTGCAGGCCATGGACGACGAACTGTTCGCCGCCGACGTGCGGCGCCAGGCCGGCCCCCTGGCCGCTGGCGTGCTTGCCGCGCTGGCCGGCCGGCGCGGTCCCGAGCGGCTGATCGACTACGCATTGCGCGGGGGGCCGTATGGCGACAAGTTCGGTGAAAAAGCGGACGGCCTGACCCTCACCAGGGTGCAAGCCGCCCCCGGCGGCATCGACCTCGGCGCGCTGGCGCCGCGCATCCCCGAAGTGCTGCGCACGCCCTCCGGCAAGATCGAACTGGCGCCGTCCCTGCTGCTGGCCGACCTCGACCGCGTCCGCGCCGACCTCGCGCAGGCGGTGGATGAACCGGCGGCGGACCTGGTCATCGTCGGTCGCCGCCAGGTGCGCTCGAACAACAGCTGGATGCACAACCTGCCGGTACTGGCCAAGGGGCCTTTCCGCTGCACGGCGCTGGTGCACCCTCAGGACGCCGCACGCCTGGGGCTCACCGCCGGCGGTCGCGCGCGCATCAGCGCCAATGCGCGCAGCATCGACGCGCAGGTCGAGATCAGCGACGAAATGATGCCGGGCGTGGTCAGCCTGCCCCACGGCTGGGGCCACGACCTCACAGGCGTGCAAATGCACATCGCGGCGCAGCGGCCCGGTGCCAATCTCAATGTCCTGTTCGACGAGCACCGGCGCGACCCGCTGTCGGGCAACGCCGTGCTTTCCGGCATCCCGGTGCGCATGGAAGCGCTGCCCAGCCAATGACACTGTTCGCAGGGTCGCATCGATGCGGCATTTCCGGGTGAAATGATGAGCGCCGGCAGGATACCGGTGTCCGGCCTGCGCGTCGTCGTGCTGACCACGCTGGCCATGCTCGCGTTCGCCGGCAATTCGCTGCTGTGCCGGATCGCGCTGAAGGACACGTCGATCGATGCCGCGAGCTTCACCACCATCCGCCTGCTCTCGGGCACCGTGATGCTCTGGCTGGTGGTGCGGATCCGGGGCAGTTTCCAGGTCGGTGCCGGCAACTGGCTCTCGGCGCTGGCCCTGTTCGGCTATGCCGCGGGCTTTTCCTTCGCCTATCTCAGCCTGCCGGCCGGCAGCGGCGCCCTGCTGCTGTTCGGCGCCGTGCAGGCGACGATGATCGGCCACGGCCTGTGGCACGGCGAACGCCTGCGCCGGCTGCAAACCGTCGGCCTGCTGCTGGCCCTCGGCGGCCTGGTCGGGCTGCTGCTGCCCGGCCTCTCCGCACCACCCTTGCAAGGGGCGGCGCTGATGCTGGGCGCGGGCATCGCCTGGGGCATCTATTCGCTGCGCGGCAGAGGCGCCGGTGACGCGACGCGGGTCACGGCAGGAAATTTCCTGCGCGCGGCGGCGATTGCCGCGGCATTGAGCGTCATCATGCTGCGCGACGCCAGGCTGGATGCCGCCGGCACGGGCTACGCCGTGGCTTCCGGGGCGCTGGCCTCGGGCCTCGGCTATGCCATCTGGTACACGGTCCTGCCCGTCCTCAAGGCCACCAAGGCGGCCACGATCCAGCTCAGCGTGCCGGCCATCGCCGCCCTCGGCGGCGTGCTGTTTCTCGGCGAAGCCATCACCCTGCGCCTGGTGCTGGCGTCGATCGCCATGCTCGGCGGCATCGCGCTGGTAATACTCGAGAAGCAGCCGGCCGACAAGCGGTAGCCGCCCGCCTAACTCTCGCCGATGACCAGGCGGCTGTCGCCTTCCAGCCGGTATTCGGGAATCACCAGGTTGGCCGGCGCCGGACCGTTGCGAAACACCCGCCCGGCCAGATCGAACTTCGAGGTGTGGCAGGGGCAGAGGAACTCGCTGCGGTTTCCGGCAGCACTGCGCAAAACCGGCGGGCAGCCCTGGTGCGTACATTGGCCGACGGCGACGAAGACATCGGGGCGCAAGGACCGATGCGGATTGCGGCAGGCCTCCGGCTGCAGCGAAAGCTGGGAGGCGGGGTCGGTCAGTTCGCTCTCGTAGCCGGCCAGACCCGCGATCTCGTCGGCGCTGCGGCGCAGGATCCACACCGTGCGGCCATGCCATTCCACGGTCATCAGCCTGCCCGGCGCCAGAGCGCCGAAGTCGACCGGCAGCGGATGCCCGGCCGGCGGCTGCGGCCGCGTCACCACGTAGCGCGCCACGCCCAGCCCGGCCCCCAGCGCGCAGAGGCCGCCGACCAGGTACAGGCGTCGGCGCTCGATGCCGGCAATGCGATCCTTGCTCATCTAACGTAACTCGAAGGCATTTGTTTCCGGTCAGGATACCGCGTTCGGACCTGTCCGGAAATGCAGATCCGCCGCGCCGCCGGCGCCGACTTTGCGAAAACCCGGTGGCAGCTTCCTACTGGCTGGTCACCGCGACATGGCTGACGAACATCACGCTGGAGAACGTGCGCTTCAGCAGCTTGCTGTAAAAGTTGGTCATCACCGAACCGTCCTCGTAGCGGATCGTGCTGCCCGGCTTCACGACCATCTTCGGCGCGGCGATCCACTCGGCGGCACCGCCGCGTTCGACCTCGATGTAGGTGAACTCGTTGGCATCCATGCTGCCGATCACCTTGCCCTGGTTGGGCAGTTCGGCGGGAGCCGGCGGCTTGTCCGGCATCAGCAGATCCATGGCCTGGGAGGGCGTCGGATGGCCGGGCGGCGGCGCAGCCGGGGCAGCAACGGCGGCAAAAAGAATAAGCAGGGGAAGTACTCGTTTCATGGTCGGATCCGGAAGCCGTGGCTGAGGTGTTTCAAAGGAACGTGCTGGAATACCGCCAATGATAGGCTACGCGGCCGCCGATGGACCGGTTCATAATGTCCGCGCTGCACGATTCACCCACCGGGTATCACTCAACGATGAAGGCACCCCTCGGCCTCATTTACGCAATCCTGATTACCGTCGCGATCCTGGCGGTAGTCCTCTTTGCGCGAACCCAGACTTCATCGATGGTCGGTCCGGCGGCAATCCACGCGCCGCCGCCGGAATCAGGCGCCGACAAGCCGCCCGAGAATTCCGCCGACAAGCCCGCCGGGGATGCCGCCGAGGAGCCGGGGGCCAAGAACGCGAACCAGCCGCCGCCAAAGGCACCGCCGGCGGAATAGCTCCGCTCCGGCCTGCCACGCCGCAAGCGGCCAATCCGTCGCGCCGGACAGCGGAAGCCAAAGGCGGTCGGCGGCGCCCCTGCATGGCTCGCCGCCGATTAAGGGTCTACAATTCGCGACCTTCCCACCCGTCCCCGGCAAACCGTGACCGCAGCCCCCTCCGCCCTCGAACTCCTCGCCCCCGCCAAGAATGCCGACATCGGCATCGAGGCGATCCGTCACGGCGCCGACGCCGTGTATATCGGCGGGCCGGCCTTCGGCGCGCGTTACGGCGCCGGCAACACCGTGGCAGACATCGAACGCCTGGCCGCGTTTGCGCACCGCTTCCACGCCAAGATATTCATCACCCTCAACACCATCCTGCGCGACGACGAGATCGAAGAGGCGCGCCGCATGGCCTGGCAGATGTACGAGGCCGGCGCCGATGCCCTGATCGTGCAGGACATGGGCCTGCTGGAAACCGACCTGCCGCCGCTCCAGCTGCATGCCTCGACCCAGACCGACATCCGCACGCCGGAGCGGGCGAAGTTCCTCGCCGACGTCGGCTTTTCGCAGATGGTGCTGGCGCGCGAATTGTCGCTGCCGGAGATCCGCGCGATCCATGCAGGAGTCGGCGCTGGCGACACGGCGACCCGCGCCGCGCCCGTCCTCGAATTCTTCATCCACGGCGCGCTCTGCGTGGCCTTCTCCGGCCAGTGCTACATCAGCCATGCCCACACCGGGCGCAGCGCCAATCGCGGCGAATGCTCGCAGGCCTGCCGCCTGCCCTACAACCTCGAAGACAAGCAGGGCCGCATCGTCGCCTTCGACAAGCACCTGCTGTCGATGAAGGACAACGACCAGAGCGCCAACCTGCGCGCGCTGGCCGACGCCGGCATCCGTTCGTTCAAGATCGAGGGCCGGCTGAAGGACGTCGCCTACGTCAAGAACACTACCGCGCATTACCGGCAGTTGCTCGACCGCATCATCGAAGAGGCGCCGCAGTATTCGCGCGCCTCGTCCGGCCGCTGCAGCTTCACCTTCACGCCGCGCCCGGAGAAGACCTTCAACCGCGGCGCCACCGACTACTTCGTCAATGGCCGTCACGCCGACATCGCCGCCTTCGACACGCCGAGCTTCGCCGGCGAGGTCAGCGGCGTCGTCACGCGCCTCGGCCCCGACTGGTTCGAGGTCGACAGCGAGGAAGAGTTCGCCAATGGCGACGGCATTTCCTACCTCTCGCGCGGCAGGAAACTCGCCGGCCTGCGCATCAATGTCGCCACCGGCAAGCGCCTCTTTCCCAACGAAATGCCAGACGATCCGGAAGGCTTCAAGGTCGGCACCGAGATCCACCGCAACCGCGACCAGGCCTTCGAGCGCCTGCTGGAAAAGGAATCCGCCGAGCGCCGCATCGGCGTCGCCGTGGAGCTCACCGAAACCGCCGGCGGCTTCGCCCTGACGCTCAGGGACGAGGACGGCATCGAAGGCCGCGCCGCGCTGGCGCATGCCAAGGAGGCGGCGAAGCACGCCGAGCGGGCGCTGGCCGGCATCGCCGAAAGCCTGGGCAAGCTCGGCGCCACCGACTTCAAGGCCACCGCCGTCGAGGTCGTCCTCGCCGCGCCCTGGTTCCTGCCTGCCTCGGCGATCAATGCGCTGCGCCGCGATGCGGTCGACGCACTGATCGCCGCGCGCGAAGCCGCGCGTCCTCGCCTGGCGCGCGCTGCAGCCGTCGAGCCGCCGTCGATCTATCCCGAACGCGAACTGAGCTACCTCGCCAACGTGCTCAACAGCCGGGCCCGCACTTTTTACCAGCGCCACGGCGTGGAACTGATCGCCGACGCCTACGAGGCCGACACCACGCCCGGCGAGGTCTCGCTGATGATCACCAAGCATTGCCTGCGCTACAGCCACAGCCTCTGCCCGAAGGAAGCCAAGGGCTGGGTCACGGGCGTGAATGCGGAAGCGATGACCCTGGTCAACGGCAAGGAAAGGCTGACCCTGCGCTTCGACTGCAAGAAATGCGAAATGCACGTCGTCGGCAGGATGAAGAAGGGCCGCACGATCAACATCCTGCCGGTCGCGCATTGAGCCGGCGTCGAGAGTCGGCGCCGGCGATACGGCGACTTTCTCCTGCCATCCGGCGTTCACGATGAGCCGCATCGTCCTCGCCCCGATGGAGGGCCTTGCCGACGACGTGCTGCGCGCGGTGCTGACCTCCGCCGGTGGCTACGACTGGTGCGTCACCGAGTTCGTCCGCGTCACCACGACGCTGCTGCCGCATTCCTGCTTCACGCGCCTCTCCCCCGAACTGAAGACCGGTTCGCGCACCGCCAGCGGCACGCCGGTACGCATACAGCTGCTCGGCTCCGATCCGGGGAGAATGGCCGCCAATGCCGCCCACCTGGCACAGCTCAAGCCGCATGGCATCGACCTGAATTTCGGTTGCCCGACGCCGCTGGTGAATCGCAATCGCGGCGGCGCGGCGCTGCTCGACGAACCCGAGCTTTTGCAACGCATCGCCGGCGCCGTGCGCGCCGCCGTACCTGCATCGATCCCGGTCACGGCCAAGATGCGGCTGGGCATCGAGGACACCGGCCGCGCGCTCGACTGCGCGCTGGCGCTGGAAGCCGGCGGCGTGCAGGAACTGGTGGTGCACGCCCGTACCAAGGCCGACGGCTACCGGCCGCTGGTGCGCTGGGAATGGATCGCGCGCATCCGCGAAGTGGTCAAGCTGCCGCTGATCGCCAACGGCGAGGTGTGGACCGTCGCCGACTACTGCCGCATCCGCGCCGCCACCGGCTGCGACGACGTCATGCTGGGCCGCGGCGCGGTGGCCGATCCGCTGCTGGCGCGGCGCATCCGCAAGGGCGACGAGCACGCCACCGACGCCGACTGGCAGGAACTGCAAGCCATGATCGCCGAGTTCTGGCTGCGCGTGCAGGCCAAGCTCACGCCGACGCAGTCGCCGGGCCGCCTCAAGCAGTGGCTGGGCATGATGCAGCGCAGTTATCCGCAGGCGGTGCAGCTGTTTCGTGAAATCCGCGAGGCGCGGCGCGCGCCCGAGGTCAGCGCCGGACTGGAACGCTGTGGCATGCCATCCCCAACTTGTTAAAATTCGCACTTGAGACGGCCCTTTCGAGACAAACCTCAGGCTCGAGCGGATGTGAAACGGCCGGGAATGCCCGGGTTCGCGCAATTGAAATCCTATCCTTGAACGCCAAAATGAAAAGCCCGCACAAAGGTAAGACAGGTCTGGTACGGCTGCGCAACGCTTTCGGCTATTCGCTGGCCGGCTTCCGTGCCGCCTACGAGCACGAAGATGCGTTCCGCCAGGAGGTGCTGCTGGCCGCCATCCTCATCCCGCTGGCCTTCTGGTTGCCGTCCGGCGGCCTCGGCAAGGCACTGATGGTCGGCAGCGTGTTGCTGGTCCTCATCGTCGAACTGCTCAACTCCGCCATCGAGGCCACGGTGGACCGCATTTCGCTGGACAACCACGACCTCGCCAAACGGGCAAAGGACATCGGCAGCGCCGCCGTGCTGGTCAGCCTGATCAATGTGGTGGTGGTATGGGGCCTAGTGTTGGCGGCATGAAAGCAGCTCCCTGCCAGACCACGCCCTGAGAAGCAGGCTCATGCGATTCCGATTGCCCGCACAGGGGCTGACGAGCAATGCCCTGATATTCCTGGTGGCGGTATTCCTGACCGTTTTCGGCAACCTGACGTTTTTCGACAGGGTGCTGACAAAGTATCAGTTCACCGCCGGCAATGCGCCCGAGCTGATTTCGCTTGCCGCCATGGTCGTGGCGATAACCGTGTTGCTGCTGGCGCTGACCTGCTTCAAGCACACGACCAAGCCGGTGCTGATCGTCATCCTGCTGCTGTCGTCGCTTGCCGCCTGCTTCATGGACAGCTACGGCGTCGTCATCAACACGGAAATGCTGCAGAACGCCGCGCAGACGAACATGGCGGAAGCGCTCGACCTGCTCAATGTCAGGCTGCTCGCCTACTTCGTCGTGCTCGGCGTCATCCCGGCCGCGGTCGTTGCCCGGCTTCCCCTGCGCTGGCGCGGCATGCGGGTCGAGGCGATTGCGCGCGGGAAACTGCTGGCGATCCTCGTGCTGTTCATGGTGGGAAGCGTTCTGGCGTTCGGCGGCTTTTATGCCTCGTTCATCCGCCAGCAGAAGTCGCTGCGGTTCTTCACCAACCCGGCCACCTATATCTACTCGGCAATCCGGTTTACCGGCGGCGCCTTCGCCACCAAGAACGGGCAAGCCGTGACCGTGATCGGCCATGACGCTCACATCCTGCCCCACGACGCCACCCACCGCGAACTGTTCATCCTGGTGATCGGCGAAACCGCGCGGGCGGATCGCTTTTCGCTCAACGGCTACGAACGCGATACGAATCCGCAGCTGCGCCAGGCCAATGTCGTCAATTTTTCGAATTTCTGGGCCTGCGGCACCTCGACGGCCGTCTCGGTGCCGTGCATGTTTTCACTTATCGGTACCTCGAAATTCGACACCAAGACTGCCGCCGCCCAGGAAAACGTGCTCGACGTGCTGCAACGGGCCGGGGTCAATGTGCTCTGGCTGGACAACAATTCCGATTCGAAGGATGTGGCGCTGCGCGTGGCTTACAAGAGCTACAAGTCGCCGGAGGTCAATCCGGTATGCGATCCGGAATGCCGCGACGTCGGCATGCTGCCGGCGGTTCAGGAATATGTCGACGCCCATCCCACCGGCGATATCCTGATTGTCCTGCACCAGATGGGCAACCACGGGCCGGCCTATTTCAAACGCTATCCGCCGGCCTTCGAAAAATTCAAGCCGGCCTGCCAGAATGCCGATCTCAGCCAGTGCAGCCGCGAGGAAATCGGCAACGCCTACGACAACGCGATTCTTTACACGGATTTCTTCCTCGACAAGGTCATCGAACTGCTGAAAAACAATGAAGGCCAGTTCGAAACGGCGATGCTCTACATGAGCGACCACGGCGAATCGCTCGGCGAAAACGGCGTCTATCTGCACGGCCTGCCGCGCGCCATCGCACCCGAGGCACAATTGCATGTGCCCGCCGTCATGTGGTTCGGCAGCGGTTATGACCAGGTGGATGTGGCCGCCTTGCAGAAGAAGAGCGATACCCGATTCACGCATGACAATCTGGCGCATACGATGCTCGGCTTCCTCGAAGTCAGGACATCGGTCTATCGTCCTGCAATGGATATTCTCGACGGCTGCCGCAAGCCTGGACGCTGATTGCAGCCGCCATTCATCTGGAAGGGGGGAGCATCTTGAATCCACAGACCGACCCAGCCGGAACAACCCGATCCGGCGCCCCGGCGCTGCGCCTCGACCTGGTCGCCGGCCTCACGGCGGCGGCAGTGGTGCTGCCCAAGGCAATGGCCTATGCCACGGTCGCCGGCCTGCCGGTCGCCGTCGGCCTGTATACCGCCCTGATTCCGATGGCGATCTATGCCCTGCTCGGCTCGTCGCGGGTGCTCAGCGTCAGTTCCACCACCACGCTGGCGATCCTGGCCGGCACCCAGCTCGGTCTGGCGGTGCCCGACGGCGACCCGGCAAAGCTGATCGCCGCCGCCGCAACCCTGACCGCGCTGGTGGGCGTGATGCTGCTGCTGGCCTCCGTGCTGCGCCTGGGCTTCGTCGCCAACTTCATTTCCACTCCGGTGCTGACCGGCTTCAAGGCGGGGATCGGCCTGGTGATCGTGCTCGACCAGGTGCCGAAACTTCTCGGCCTGCACATCGCAAAGCAAGGCTTCTTTCGCGATGTGCTCAGCGTGGTGCAGCACCTGCCCGACACCTCCCCGCTCACGCTGGCCGTGGCCGCCGCGACACTGATCGTGCTGCTCGGCATGGAAAAGCTGTGGCCGCATTCTCCGGCGCCCCTGGTCGCGGTGGGCGGCGGCATCGCCGCGTCCTGGTTTTTCGGACTCCATGCGGCGGGCGTATCCACCGTCGGCCTGATTCCCCAGGGCTTGCCCTCGATCACCCTGCCGGACCTGGCGCTGGCCGAGCAACTGGTGCCGGGAGCGCTGGGCATCGCGCTGATGAGTTTCACCGAGTCGATCGCCGCCGGACGCGCGTTCATGGCGAGCGGGGATCCCCCGATCAAGGCCAACCGCGAACTGATCGCCACGGGCGTGGCCAATCTGGGCGGCGCGCTGCTCGGCGCCATGCCGGCGGGCGGCGGTACCTCGCAGACCGCCGTCGTACGCGCGGCCGGTGCATGCTCGCAGAAAGCCTCGCTGGTCACCGCGGCCGCCGCCGCCGCGACCATGCTGTTGCTGGCGCCCCTGCTGGGTCTGCTGCCGAACGCCACGCTGGCGGCGGTGGTCATCGTCTATTCGGTGGGCCTGATCCAGCCGCTGGAATTCGCCGCCATCCGCAAGGTGCGGACCATGGAATTCCGCTGGGCCGCAATCGCCTGCCTCGGCGTGCTGATCTTCGGCACGCTGCAGGGCATCGTCGTGGCCATCATCGTGTCGCTGATCGGGCTGTCCAGCCAGGCCGCCAACCCACGTGTCTACGTCATCGGCCGCAAGCGCGGCACCAGCGATGTGCTGCGTCCGGTCACGCGCGAGCACCCCGACGACGAGACCTTCGAAGGCCTGCTGATCGTGCGGCCGGAAGGGCGCCTGTTCTTCGTCAATGCACAGAACGTGGCCGACCGGATGAAGGCATTGATCGCGAGGCACCAGCCGCGCGTAGTCGTCATCGACATGAGCAGCGTGCAGGACATCGAATACTCGGCGCTGCAGATGCTGATGGAAGGCGAGCAGCGATTCGCGGAACGCGGCGTTACCCTCTGGCTGGCCGGGCTGAACCCCGGCGTGCTGGAAATCGTGCGGCATTCGGGACTGGCCGAGCGGCTTGGCAACGAGCGCATGCTCTTCAATGCGCATGCGGCGATCGAGAAATTCCAGGCCATGCAGGCGGCGCCAGACGCCACGGCACCGCTCGCAACAATCTGACCGGCGAGGACACGTCATGGATTCACGCAGATTGCGACGACGGTTCATGGTGGGCATGCGCGACGGCCTGGGCGTGGTCTGGCCGATCCTTTCCGTTCTGCTTACCCTGATGGTCGTGTTAGGGATTGCGATCAGCTTCCTGGAAGGCTGGCCCCTGGTCGATGGGATTTACTTCGCGTTCGTCTCCGGGCTCACCATCGGCTACGGTGACCTCGTGCCCAAGACCCTGATCTCACGCACACTGGCGATCTGCATCGGCTGCACCGGCATCCTGCTGACCGGTCTCGTCGCCGCCGTCGGTGTACATGCACTCAATACTGCGCTGAAGGAGACACGCGAGACCTGAATCCGGCCGGGTGCGCGCTGGCGATCGCGGAGCCAGGGCTGCATTCTGTCCGTGCGCGGCAATGGCCCGGAGGGCCGGCCGCCAGACTTCTCTATAATGGCGGCCTAGCCAATGTGACCCGGCGCGCCGTGCCGCCGGCGCCGACTTTCCTCCTTTCTTCGATGACCCTACATGACAGCCCCTGACACCAGCTCGCCGCCGAAGTACGAGTTCGCCGAAAAATACGATCCCGAGCACGCAAAGAAGTATTTCGAAAAGCACAACACGGGTTTCTGGCGGCGCTTGTCGACCTGGCGGGAAATCGACACGGCGCGCAAGGCCCTGGTCATGGCCGGACGGCCAAAGACGGTCCTCGACCTGCCTTGCGGCACCGGCCGCTTCTGGGAAATGCTGGCCGAGGAACCGGGCCGCAGGATTTATGCGGCCGACAACAGCCAGAACATGCTGGATACCGGGATGGCGCTGCGCCCGGCCGCGGTCACGGCACGCATCGAAAAGGCCTTTCAGTGCTCTGCATTCGCCACCGGCCTGCCCGACGACTTCGCCGACTGCGTTTTCTGCATACGGTTGCTGCACCACATCCAGAAGAGCGAAGACCGGGTTCTGATGCTGAAGGAGTTTGCCCGCGTCAGCGCCGACACGGTGATCGTCTCGCTCTGGGTGGATGGCAACTTTCGCGCCTGGCGCCACCAGCTCAAACAGGAACGAAAAATGCGCGAACGCGGCACCGAAGGCCCGCGCGACCGCTTCCTCGTCGAAAGAGCCGTGATCGAAAGCGAGTTTTCCGCCGCCGGCCTCCAGGTCGTCGGCCATGTCGACTTCCTGAAATACTGGGACAAATGGCGCACCTATGTGTTGCGGGTGAACAAGTCCTGATTTTCGTGAAAGACTTTACCAACGAGCGCTGGCGATCGATCCTGGCCCACAACGGCCTGCTGGATTTCGATGCGCTATGGCGACTCGAAGCGGCGTGGTTCGAGGAGCCGAATCGCCGTCGCGGCGGCTGGAGCGGAGTCGCCCGCTGCGAACTGGATTTGCCGGAGGGCGGCAAGCGCGCCGTGTTTCTCAAGCGCCAGGAAAACCACGGCACCTTTTCCTGGCGGCATCCGGTGCATGGCGTCCCCACGTTCCAGCGTGAATTCCGCAAGATCATGCATTACCAGGCATGCGGCATCCCGACCCTGGAGCCGGTGTATTTTGCCGTGCGCAGGATAGGCAAGGACCAGCGCGCGATTCTCGTTACAGAGGAGTTGAGCGGCTTTGTCTCCATGGAGGATCGCGTGCGCGACTGGCTGAAAAACGGCGCACCTTCGCGGCCGGTACGCTTGCGCTTCCTGCGCGCAGTGGCAGACCTGCTGCGGCAGATGCACGCCAACGGCATCCAGCACAACTGCTTTTTCCCGAAGCATGTATTCACCCGCATGAATGCGGACGGCAGCGTCGAGGCGCGTGTCATCGACCTTGAAAAGTCGCGCTGGCGGCCCGGAACCCTGTGCGCCCGGCGCGACCTGTATTCCCTGGCCGGCCAATCCCTGCACTGGAACCGCACCGACCGGATGTGGTTCTTCAAGACCTATCTCGGCATCGCGCGCCTGACACCTTACGCAAAATGGCTGTGGCGTCATGTCGAGGCGCGTTCGCTCAAGAAGAACCGGGACTATTCATCGCTGCCGTTTCCTGCAGCGAAGCATGACGGGGCGAACTGAGCGCCCGCCGGATGCAACTGGCTTTTACTCTTTTCAAGTACTTCCCCTTCGGTGGCCTGCAGCGCGATTTTCTGCGCATCGCGCTGGCCTGCCAGGCGCGCGGACACGCCGTCCGTGTCTATACCCTGGGCTGGCAGGGCGAGATTCCCGCGGGGTTCGATGTCGTGCAGGTGCCGGTAAAGGCGCTGACCAACCCGCGCCGCTACGATAAGTTTTCCGCCTGGGTACAGCAGGATCTCGCCAGGCGCCCGGCCGGCCGCGTCGTCGGTTTCAACAAGATGCCGGGGCTGGATGTGTATTACTCCGCCGACCCTTGTTACGAGGACAAGGCGCAGACCCTGAGAAACAGGATTTATCGCCTGTCCGCGCGTTACCGGCATTTCGCCGCCTTCGAGCGCGCGGTGTTCGATCCGCGCAGCCATGCCGAAATCCTGATGATCTCGGCCCTGCAGCAGCCGCTTTTCCAGAAGCACTACGGCACGCCGGCCGGACGCTTCCACCTGCTGCCGCCGGGCATTGCGCACGATCGATGCGCGCCCGCGAACGCAGCGGAAATCCGCCAGGGATTCCGCGGCGAATTCGGCTTGAACGACGATGACCTGCTGCTGGTGCAGATCGGTTCCGGCTTCAAGACCAAAGGACTGGATCGCAGCCTGAAGGCGCTGGCCGCCCTGCCTGCCGAACTGAAGACACGCACGCGACTGATCGCCATCGGCCAGGACGAGCCACGCTCCTTCCTCGCCCTGATCCGCCAACTCGGACTCGCGGATCGTGTGGAAATACTCAAGGGACGCGACGACATTCCGCGCTTCCTGCTTGGCGCCGACCTGCTGATCCATCCGGCCTACAACGAGAACACCGGCACGGTGCTGCTCGAAGCCGTCGTCTCCGGCCTGCCGGTATTGACCACCGCCGCCTGCGGCTACGCCCACTACATCGAGGAAGCCGGCGCGGGCAAGGTCATTCCCCTGCCCTTTGTGCAGGCGACGCTCGATGCCACTTTGGCTGCCATGCTGGCCGACGGCGCCGCACGCCAACAATGGAGCGCGAACGGATTGGCCTTTGCCGCGCATGCCGACCTGTACAGCATGCCGCAGCGGGCAGCTGATATCATTGTCGGCCAATCTGTTGAATAAACAGCCCAATTCACCCGAAACAGCCCATGCACGAACACACGCCACGCCATGCCTCGCCAATCCAAAGCTCATCCGACCGCTCATTCGGACTCGTCTTTGCCGCAGTCTTCCTGATCATCGCGCTCTACCCTTTGTTGCATGCCCAGGGCGCCAGGGTCTGGGCCATCGCCGTGTCAGGTGTTTTTCTCCTGCTCGCCCTGCTTCTGCCGCATGTCCTGGCCCCGGCCAACCGGCTGTGGACAAAATTCGGGCTGCTGCTGCACCACATCGTCAGTCCGATTGCGCTCGGCATTCTGTTTTTCCTCGTCGTCACCCCTACCGGCCTGTTGATGCGACTCTTCGGCAAGGATCCCTTGCGCCTGCGTTTCGATCCTGCCGCCGACAGCTACTGGATCAAGCGCGATCCGCCGGGACCGGCTGCCGACTCGCTCAAAAATCAGTTCTAGGAAACTCTCATGTCCTTCATCAAGGAACTCTGGGCGTTCATGCGCGCCCGCAAAAAATACTGGCTGCTACCGATAATCGTCATGATGGTCCTGCTCGGCGTGTTGATCGTCCTCGCGCAGGGAAGTGCGGTGGCGCCCTTCATCTACACCCTGTTCTGAGAGCTTATGAATAAATCTACTGCGCGTGCCGGATCGGGGCTTGGGCGGCTCATTTGGCAAGCCCGGCTATCCTCATGACGGACACGTACATTCCGGTAGCTGCGCTCCGGCCGCACCCCGCTGCGACCCGCTCGCTACGATTTCTTCACAAGCTCTGACCTCGTACGATGTACATCCTCGGCATTTCCGCCTTCTATCACGACAGCGCCGCCGCCCTGCTGCGTGATGGCGAGATCGTCGCCGCCGCGCAGGAGGAACGCTTCACGCGCAGGAAGCACGATCCGGGCTTCCCCGGACATGCGATCGAATACTGCCTGGGCGAAGCCGGCATCGGCTGGCAGGATGTCGATCATGTGGCGTTCTACGACAAGCCCTTCCTCAAGTTCGAGCGCCTGCTGGAAACCTATGTGAGCTTCGCGCCGCGCGGCTTCGAGTCCTTCCGCATGGCGATTCCGGTCTGGCTGCGCGAAAAGCTCTTCCTCAAGGATCTGCTGGTCAAGGAATTGCGCCGCCAAGCCCCGGACCAGGACTGGGACAGCCGGCTGCGCTTCTCCGAGCACCACCTGAGCCATGCCGCCAGCGCCTTCTTCCCCTCGCCCTTCGAAGAAGCCGCCGTGCTGACCATGGATGGCGTCGGCGAATGGGCCACCACCTCGCTGGCCATCGGGCGCGGCAACACACTCGAAGTCCTCAAGGAAATCCATTTCCCGCATTCGCTGGGCCTGCTGTATTCGGCGTTTACCTACTACACCGGCTTCAAGGTCAATTCGGGCGAATACAAACTGATGGGCCTGGCGCCCTACGGCGAACCCAAATATGTAGAGAAGATTTTCGACCACCTGGTCGACCTGAAACCGGATGGCTCGTTCCGGCTCGACCAGTCCTACTTCAACTACTGCACGGGCCTGACCATGACCGGCCCGAAGTTCCACGAACTGTTCGGCGGCCCGCCGCGAGCGGCCAATGAGCCGCTGACGCAACACCACATGGACCTGGCCGCCTCGATCCAGGCCGCAACGGAAAAAATCGTGCTGCAGCTGGCGCGTGCCATCCGCGCCGAAACCGGCATGCGCAACTTGTGCCTCGCCGGCGGCGTGGCGCTGAACTGCGTGGCCAACGGCAAGTTGCTGCGCGACGGCCAGTTCGATGACATCTGGGTGCAGCCGGCGGCCGGCGATGCCGGCGGTGCGCTGGGCGCGGCCCTGGCCGTGCATCACATCCACCTCGGCCAGTCCCGCACTGCGAACGGCAGCGACCGGATGCGCGGCTCCTATCTCGGCCCCGAATTCGCGCAGGCGGACATCGAACGGCGCCTGACGGCGGCCGGTGCAAAATTCCAGGTCCTCGGCGACGCCGAACTCTACCGGGCCGGCGCGACCGCCCTGGCGGAAGAAAAGGCCCTGGGCTGGTTCCAGGGACGCATGGAATTCGGGCCGCGCGCCCTTGGCGGGCGCTCCATCCTCGGCGATGCCCGCTCGCCCGCCATGCAGTCGGTGCTCAACCTCAAGGTCAAGTACCGCGAATCCTTTCGGCCCTTCGCCCCCGCCGTGCTGCGCGAAGACGTCGCCGACTGGTTCGAACTGGACGGTGACAGCCCCTACATGCTGCTGGTCGCCGACGTGGTGGCAAAGCGCCGGCGGCAGATGAACGAAGCCGAGCAGAAACTCTTCGGCATCGAAAAGCTGAACGTGCCGCGCTCGGATATTCCGGCCGTGACCCATGTCGACTATTCGGCGCGCATCCAGACCGTGCATGCCGCAACCAATCCGCGCTATCACGCCCTGATCTCGGCCTTCAAGCAGCAGACCGGCTGCCCGGTGATCGTGAACACCAGCTTCAACGTGCGCGGCGAACCCATCGTGTGCACGCCGGAGGACGCTTTCCGCTGCTTCATGGGCACCGAAATCGAAGCCCTGGCGGTGGGCAACTGCTTCCTGAAAAAGGAAGACCAGGATCCGGCGCTCAAACTGAATTATGAAACCGCTTTTGAACTCGACTAGCCGCCAGCGCCTGGCGCAGATACTGGGCCTGGCGCTGATCGCGCTAATCCTCTATGCCATGCTGTCGGCCGTCGTGCTGGCGACCAGCCTGGTATTGCTGCAAAAGGGCATTACGCCCGACTTGCCGTGGATTTCCTCCGTGCAGAAGAACCTGTACATGCAGGCCACCCGCAGCGTCTGGCAAAGCCAGGTCAGTTGCATCGATTTTGATGACGAACTCATCTACAAGCCGAAAATCGGCGCCTGCCAGTTCAACAACGCGGAGTTCAGGACGACCCTGAACTTTTCCGCCGAGGGTCGTTTCACGGGGCAAAAACCGGCAGGCACGGGCATTGCCGTGATCGGCGATTCCCACGCCATGGGCTGGGGCGTGCAGGACGAAGAAACCTTTGCCGCATTGCTGCAAAAGATGGCGGGGCGGCCCGTGTATAACCTGGCGGTATCGAGCTACGGCACCGTGCGCGAGGTGCTGCGCCTGGAAAAGTCGGGCCTGCTGGACAAGGTCGACACCATCATCATCCAGTACTGCGACAACGACCTTGCGGAAAACCGGCACGGCCACGTTACCGGAGCCGATGAAAACAGAAAGAAATTCGAAAAAATCACCACGGAGAAGTCAGGCTTCACGGGCTTGCTGCGCATGATAGGAAAAACCTACTCGTTTGCCTTTTCGCTCCCCTTCAAGCGCATCAGGACAAAGGCCCAGAAACCGCCCGAAGATTTTGTACCCCACTACCAGGCCCTCATGAAGGTTCTTGAAAGCCATGCCAGCCTCAAGAACAAGCGGGTCCTGATTTTCTACAACAACGGCCATGGGCGCGGGTTCCGGGCCTATCCCGGCGGGCAGGACAAGCTGCTGCCGAATGTCGAGTTCATCGATGCCAGTGTCGATCGCGCCGACTACTATCGGCTCGACGATCACATGAGCCCCGCCGGCCACAAGAACACGGCTGAACAACTATTCAAGGCGCTCGGCAAGCACAAGCAGCCATGATCACCCGCCTCGAGGAGCCATTCCGTTCGCGCTGGGCCGGGCAGGATCCGTTTCTCGCCGCCGAAGCCCTGCAAGGCGAGGTGCTGCGCGCACTCGAAGGACGCCGCACCTTGCGCACCGAGATCGACGGCCGGGGCTATTACGTCAAGGTCCATCGCGGCGTCGGCTGGGGCGAAATAGTCAAGAACCTGCTGTCGGGACGCCTGCCGGTGCTGGGCGCCGGCAATGAATGGCGCGCGCTGGAACGCCTCACGGCCCTCGGCGTCGATACCATGCGCGCCGTGGCCTACGGCGAGCGCGGCGGCAACCCGGCACGGCGACAGTCCTTCATCGTCACCGAGGAACTTTCGCCTACCGTCAGCCTCGAGGATTTCTGCCGCGACTGGCCGCAACAGCCGCCCGCGCCGGCACTGAAGCGAGCGCTGATCCGCCGTGTCGCGGAAATGGCGCGACGCATGCACGGCGGCGGCGTCAATCATCGCGATTTCTACATCTGCCACTTCCTGCTGCACTTGCCCGTCGCTGCCAGCGCGCCGCGCCTGTCGCTGATCGACCTGCATCGCGCCCAGGTGCGCGAGAAGACGCCCCGGCGCTGGCGCGACAAGGATCTCGCCTCGCTTTACTTTTCGGCGCTGGAAATCGGGCTGACGAATCGCGACCGCCTGCGCTTCCTGCAAAGCTATTTCGCCCGCCCGCTGCGCAGCATCCTGCAGGACGAAAAGGCGCTGCTGGAACACCTTCAGACCGAGTCGACCCGACTCATGTCACGGTACCAGCGCAAGTACGCGCCGGGAGCCGGACCATGAGCCAGGCGAACGACTGGCGGCTCATGCCCGATGTCGACCCGGCCGCCGCGCAACGCTTCGCCGACCTCGACAGCGTATTCGCCCTCGAAGGCGAGATGGTCGCGCTGGACTCGATGACGCGCACGCTGCGCATCGAGATCAGTGGTCGACACTATTACGTCAAGCGCTATGCCGGCCTCGGCAAGAAACCCCTGCGCCGCTGGTTCGCCACGCCGCGCGTGCAGCTGGAATGGGAAAACCTGCAGCATTTTGCCGACTGGGGCATCCCCACGGCGCGCCTGGTCGGCTACGGCCTGCAAAGCCAGGGCGGCCGCTTCCTGCGCGGCGCACTGATCACCGCAGAGATTCCCGACGCCGCCGACCTGAGCGGGCTCGCCCGCAACGGCGATCCGCGCCTCAAGAGTCGGCGCTGGCTGGACGGCGTTTCCCGCCAGCTTGCCGACATCGCCCGCCGCATGCACAGCCGCCGCTTCGTGCATGGCGACTTCAAGTGGCGCAACCTGCTGGTGGACAAGGACGACACGCTGCATCTGATCGATTGCCCGAGCGGCGGCTTCTGGTGGCCGCCCTTTCTCGAGTATCGCATCGTCAAAGACCTGGCCTGCCTCGACAAGCTGGCCAAACTGCATCTCTCGCGCAGCCGGCGCCTGCGCTTCTACCTCGACTACGCGCAGAAAAAGGCGCTCGATGCCGGCGACAAGCGCCGCCTGCGCAAGATTCTCGGCTTTTTCACCGGCCGTGACGAACCCCTCGCCACCGCTGCCTCCCTGCGCGCCGCCGGCCGTAACCCGCTGCCGCAAATCGACATCGCGCTCGACGACGGCCGCCTGATATCAATCCGGCACTGGCAGCGCATCCTGCCCGGCAAGCGACTGACGGGCAGCGGCGAATGGCAGGGCCGCAGGGTCCTCGCCAAGCTGTTCATCGCGGCACGCGGCAGCGAGCGCCACTGGCAGCGGGAATGCCGCGGCGCCGAAACCCTCGCCACGCACGGACTGCCGACCCCGGCCTTGCTGGCCTCCGGACTCCTGTCCGATGGCGGACATTACGTCGTCTACGAACACCTCGACGGCGCGCGCAGTCCGGATGGTGCTTCACTCGACGAACTGACGCCGGTTTTCGCACAAGTCGGCCGCATGCACGCCAGGGGTCTGGTGCAGGAAGATGCCCACCTCGGCAATTTCCTGTTGCAGGAAGGCCGGCTTTACGTCATCGACGGCGATGCCATCCGCGGATCGGCAGCGCCGGCCGACTGCTTGGACAACCTGGCCCTGCTGCTGGCCCAGTTGCAGCCGCAGGCCGAAGCGACAATGCGAACCATCCTGCTGCAGGCCTACCGCAGCGGCAATCCCGGCCTTGCCATCGATGAGGCGATTCTCGCCGCAGCGGCCGCCCGTGCCCGCGAAGTGCGCCTGGCCGACTACCTGGACAAATCCCTGCGCGATTGCAGCCTGTTCAAGTCCGCGCATCGCGTCGATCGTTTCTTCTCCATCGTGCGCGCGGAATTCGGCCTGCTCGCGCCCCTGATCCACGACCCGGATGCCTGGCTGGAAAAAGGCATCCCCCTCAAGCGCGGCAGGACCGCGACGCTGGCGCGGGTGGAAGTCAATGGCCGCCAGCTGGTCATCAAGCGCTACAACATCAAGAGCCCGACTCATGCGCTGTCGCGCTGCTGGCGGCCGAGCCGCGCCTGGCATTCCTGGCTGGAAGGGCATCGCCTGGGCTTTCTCGGCATCGCCACACCGCGCCCGCTGGCGCTGGTCGAGCAGCGCGCCGGCCCGCTGCGCGGCAAGGCCTGGCTGATCAGCGAGTACTGCGACGGCGACAGCCTCGCCAGCCGTTGCCATGATGCGGACACCGTCCCCGCCGCCACGGACCTTGACGCGATTGGCGCACTGCTGCGCCAGCTGGTCGCGGCACGCATCAGCCACGGCGACCTGAAGGCCACCAATCTGCTCTGGTGCGGCGGCAAGCCGCAACTGATCGACCTCGATGCCATGCGCCAGCATGCCGGCGACGCCGCATTCAAACGCGCATGGCGAAAGGACAGCGCGCGCTTTCTGGACAACTGGCCACAGGGCAGCGCGCTGCGGAGTGCACTGGAAGCGGTGATGCCGCGCCCCTGATCCCGGAGCTAGTGAAGAAATAGGAGTGAGTGGGTCGCAGCCATGTCTCCTTCGTGCCCTTTTCAGCCGGTGGCGGACTGCGAAAGCGGACGTTCAGGAACGTTTGACATAACCGGCGCTGCGCGGATTCATCGCGCAGCATCCGTGTGGACTGTCGGGTTTGGGCTGACTTCCGACAAAAAAGGCAAGAAAGCGTATCACTCGACAGGAGGCAGCCGGTGTCGAAGTGCCTCGACAACTAGACTTACGTCAGCTTGAGAGGTAACTCCAATTCTCGGCCAGTTGTAATGTCGGTTTGGTTCAACCGGTCGCCTCGTCGCAGCTCGGAGCTGCGCTACAAAGGCCCTAAACTCTGTTGGTGAAATTTTGAAACGTTGTGCCATTGATTCAACTTCAAACGCGACTTCAGCTTGGTTTCCCGCCGCGATGCCACTGTGGTAAACAGTGGCTTTCCCCTTCCGCGAATACTTGAATCTTGATCCTGTTCCACTCACGTTTCTATCGGGCGAGCCAAGGAACTCCGCAAGTGCATATATGAGAGTTCTGAAAGCATCGTTTTCCATTTGTGGTTGTTGCCCTATAAGAATGATTGGGACTGTCGCCAGCTAATCTGTGGCCGATTTCGTTAAAAGCGGTTTCAACCGTGAGTAGTCAATTTGGAAATTCAGCAGATGGGGACGATTTTGCTTCTTCTCCAGTTTTGCAAGATTCGTCGTTATTTGAATCATCCCACCTATTGTTTTTCCTTGCGACATGACATCGCGGACGTCTTGGAGCGGAACAAGAAAGTAGACGTATGGTGTGTCGTCGGGATACTGATCGAGATAGCGCGGGTCTTTCTCACCGATTAACAGGAGGTAATGGTAGTCCTTACCTTTGTCCAGCCATCCCAATGGCTTGCCCCAATTCCAGCGTTTCGTGGGAGCAACCTTCATTGGATGATTAAGCTTGCTGTACTTAACTTCGATGCGAAGACCAGTAGGTGTGAGCACGTCACAGCTGTCGGCGTAAGCCGTAATAACTCCGTCCACGAGCTGCGCAATCAATGTTTCGCCCTTTATCCCCTGGGCTATGGTAGGGTGAATTTTGAGGAAATCGAGTTCCCTGTTCAACCTCGCGTTTTCTGCCTCCAGCTCAAGAATGCGCTGCTCCAGTGCCAGAATTGCTTGTTGCGAGTTCATTGAGTTTCCTTTAGGCTCAACGTCTGAGTTCAGGGGTGCGCCGCCGATAGGCGGAGTCCCACTTGACCGAGAAGTTAGTTTGCTGCGCTAGCGCCCACCTTGCCTGTAGAGGGCAGCAGCCTCTTGGGAGACAGATGCCCAGGTGTGCCCACATTCGCATTGGCAGCGATATGAACCATTTGGGTTCTTTCCAACTACACGCACACGCCTGAAAACTTCTGGGCTGACGCTCCCGTGTGCAATGTAGTGGCCGTTAGCATCACGACACTTGCTGCAATAGATGGATTTCGTATTCATTTCAGCTCCGAGAATCTATTGATGCGACCTAACGTTCAAGTTCAGGGGGCTTCGCGGGTCTTATCGCGAAGCTCCCCTGGAACGCAGGGTTGGGGGTCTGAACCATGAATGAGAAGAAGCGTTTCATTGATTGGTTGAATGGGGTGCTGTGGCATTGGCAATCTAGCAGCGCATCTCCTGACTCATTGGCGGTGGTTATTTGTGAAATGCTTCCTCAAGAGTCTTGGCAAAAACCTGTGTGTCAATTGCCAGACGCCGAAGAGTTTCTGCGGTCTTTGGAAAAGTTCTGACATCAAACTCCCATACCTTTACCCCATGGTTATGTTCTTTAGCGTCAAGGCGAGCAAAGCGGAATACACCGTCGATATGTGCTGGATGGGTAAGAACGCTGTGCGCGAAATCTTCTCGGAGGTCTTTGATGTTTGTTATGCGGCCGATGATGTTTTCCGCCTTGGCCTTAAACGGCTTAAGTTCCGGGAATTGCGATACTGCCTCAAGAACAAAAGCGGGTTTGTCTTTCAGAAATTTCGGCATGCGTGTTCGCAACGTATTGCCACCGCAATCGGTGTAGATAGTTGAAACGATGAAATCCAAGGCGACATCAATGAATGACCATTTGATAATGATGTACCCGATAGCGGCATACAGGCGTTCTTCGTCGCGTGAGTCAGTCATAGAGACCCCCAACGTTAAATGGGCAGAAATTTGTAGGGTAAACGGACGGGCCTGACGTATAGCTCGGAATCGGCTTCATCGAAACTACCTTGTAAATAATGCCTTGGAGACGTCTGGTGTTTACTGCGTTAGTAAACGAGCTGCCAAACCCTGCATGGAAGAAATTCCAGCACTCATACTACTCCATGCCGAATGACTGCTATGAGGATCGTCAGCGACCGACCGCTCCTGGCCGAACTGAGACCTTTAGTTCCACCACAAACCGCAAACTGATGACAGTGTGCTGCACGCTACGCCATCAATCATCGAAGCGGGACAAGCCAGCTTATTCGCAGGCTGTCAGGAGGCCGCAGTGCCCGGTTCGACCGGCTCGCGGAACTGCATGGCATGCAGGCGCGTGTAATGACCGCCCAGCGCGATCAGTTCGGCATGGCTGCCGCGCTCGACGATCTTTCCTGCGTCCATCACCATGATGACATCGGCCCTTTCGATGGTGCTTAACCGGTGCGCGATCACCAGCGTCGTGCGCCCCTTCATGACGCGATCGAGCGCCGCCTGGATGTGGCGTTCCGATTCGGTATCCAGCGCCGATGTGGCTTCGTCGAGGATCAGGATAGGCGCATTCTTCAGCAGCGCGCGGGCAATCGCCAGGCGCTGGCGCTGACCGCCGGAGAGCAGCACGCCGTTTTCGCCGACCAGGGTGTCGAAGCCCTGTGGCAGCTGTTCGATGAATTCGCTGGCGAACGCCGCATCCGCCGCACTCTCGACCTCGCTGCGCGGCGCGCCGGCCAGGTCGCCATAGGCGATGTTGTTGGCCACCGTGTCGTTGAACAGCGTCACCTGCTGGGTCACCACGGCAACATGGCGGCGCAGGTTGCGCAGCGTGTACTGTTCGACATCGATGCCGTCGATCAGGATCTGCCCTTCGGCGTGATGGTAGAAACGCGGAATCAGGTTGGCCAGCGTCGTCTTGCCGCTGCCGGAACGTCCGACCAGCGCCACCATCTGTCCGGGCTCGATGCCGAAGCTGACGTCGTCCAGCACCCGTCGCTCGCTGTCGGGATAGGTGAAGGACAGATTGCGGACTTCGACTTTGCCGTCGACCTGCTCGCGTGCCACCGTGCCCGTATCGGCCTCGGGGTTTTCGTCGAGTTGCTGGAAGATGCTCTCCGCCGCCGCGACGCCTTTCTGTATGGTCGAGCTGACCTCCGACAACTGGCGTATCGGCTTGGGCAGCAGCCCGGCGGCCGTGATGTAGGCCACCAGGTCGCCCGGCGAAGCATCGCCGCGCAGCCACAGCACGAGGAAGAACAGGAAGCCCATGGCGCTGTAGATCAGCAGTTGCAGCAGCGGCGTGTAGATCGCTCCGGTGCGGGTCATGCGCAGCTGGCGGTCCATGTTGTTGCGGCTGGCAGCGAGGAAGCGCTGCTGTTCATAGGGCTCGCCGCCGAAACTGCGCACGACGCGATGGCCGTGAATGGTTTCCGACGCGACATGCGTCACATCGCCCATTGCCACCTGGATCTTTTTCGCCTGCTTGCGGAATTTGCGGCTGGCGTTCACCACCATCAGCCCGATCACCGGCAGGATGGCCACCATCACCAGGGTCAGCTTCCAATTGACCCAGAGCAGGTAGGCGAACAGGAAAGTCACCGTCAGTCCTTCGCGGATCACCACCTTGATGGCATCGGTCGCGGCGCCGGTGACCATCGTGACATTGAAGGTGATGCGCGAAATCAGATGGCCGGAATTGTTCTGGTCGAAATAGCGGTCGGGCAGGGTCAGCAGGCTGTTGAACAGGCCTATCCGCAGGTCATGCACGACCCCCATGGATACCCGCGCCAGGAAGAAGTTGCCCAGATAGGAACCGACGCCCTGCCAGAAAGCGATCAGCACCACCATCAGGGGCACGGCATGCATCATTTGCAGCCCGCGCAGCCAGGGCATGTTGCCCAGCGCCGCCTGTTGCGGATCGACCAGGCCATCGACGAAATACTTGAGCACCGCCGCCAGCATCGGCTGCGACGAGGCAAAGATCACATAGCCGAGAATGCTGGTGGCAAACAGCCCGGCATAAGGCCTGACGTAGCCCAGCAGGCGGAAATAGATGGTCAGGCTGGAAGTGGCGTGCGTATCGGGAGAGGACATGGGTAAGCCGCACGGCGGAAAACACGGCGAAATCGGTGGGCAATACTAGCATGGGCATGCTTTTTCCAGCGCGCTAGAATGCGCCACCCGGATACGGAATTCGCCCTTTGCAGACCCTTTCCCACGATGCCTACCTTGCCTTGCGCGCCGGCGCCACGGTGGTCGAGCGCGACCGGCACGGCGAGAAGGTGCTGCTGCTGGAGGACGGCAACTATCTGAAGCTGTTTCGCCGCAAACGCCTGATATCGTCGGCAGCCTGGTATCCCTATGCGCAGCGCTTTGCCGACAATGCCCTGATACTGGAAAAGCTCGCCATCCCCTGCCCCGCGGTCATCGCGACTTATCGCATTCCAGGCATCAAGCGGGATGCCGTCCTTTATGTTCCGCTGGAAGGGAGAAGCCTGCGCCAGATCATCAAGTCAGGGGAAGACGCGTCCGGGCTGCGGACAGCTCTCGGACGATTCGTTGCCGGACTTCACGCGGTGGGCATCTATTTCCGCTCCCTGCATCTTGGCAATATTGTCCTGTCCTCGTCCGGCAAGCTGGGACTGATCGATATCGCCGACCTGCGGGCCAGGAAGGGCGCCATCTCGCCCTACTGGAGGCGCCGGAACCTGCAGCAACTATACAAAGATCCCCACGATCAGGCGTGGCTAAACGCCGATGGCTCGACCGACGTCGAGGATGCCTATCGCGCTGCCGGCGGACAAGGACAATGACACGTCAGGCCAGCCATTCCGGGCCTGGAATCGAAGTAATGTCCCGGATACTCTTCATCTCGAAAGGCGAGAATTCCGCATCGACCCGCTATCGGGCATTGCAGTATTTTCCGTTGCTGCGCCAGGCCGGTTACGCGGCAAGCCATGCCACCGCCGCCGGAAGTCCGATGGCATATCTGCAGGCCCTGCGCCTTGCCGCGGCAGCGGACATTGTCGTGGTATTGCGAAAGACATTTCCCCGCCCCCTGCTTTGGCTGTTGCGACGCCTCTCCCGAAGGCTGGTTTTCGATTTCGACGATGCCATCTTCTGCAATACGGACGGTTCGTCCTCCAGCACCCGCATGCGCCGGTTTGCCGCAATGGCGGCGGTTTGCGATCGCCTTTGCGCGGGAAACCGCTTTCTGGCGGATACCGCCCTGCGCTTCAACCCCACAGTGACATTGATACCGACCAGCGTCGATGCCGATCGCTATGCGGGCAGCGACGCAAAGCCACGGGATTTCATCGATCTGGTCTGGATCGGCAGCAGTTCGACGCGCAAATACCTGATCGAAGCCCTGCCGGCCTTGCGCCTGGCGGCTGCGCGGATGCCACGCCTGCGGCTGAAGATCATCGCCGACTTCGACTTGCCTGACGCCGGCCTGCCGACCCTGGCCATCCCCTGGAGTGCGGACACCGAAGCACGGGAACTGTTGTCGGCGCACATCGGCATCGCCCCCATGCGCGATGACGACTGGAGCCGCGGCAAATGCGCATTGAAGGTATTGCAATACATGGCCGCCGGTTTGCCCGTGGTTTCCTCGAATGTCGGCGCCAATGCCGAAGTCGTGACGTCAGGACAAACGGGTTATCTCGTCGACGACGACCAATCCTGGGCGGAGCGCATTGCAATGCTAGCCGATGACGCGGCCCTCCGTGACCGCCTCGGGGCCGAAGGACGGGCACGGGTACGCGCTGACTATTCGATCGAACCGGTCTTTTCCCGCATGGTCGCAGTATTCGCAGGCTTGTCCTGACCGCCGCCGGCGGGCCTGGCGATGATCACCGCGTCGCCGTTGGGATGCGTAAAGCCTGCGATCCTGCTCAGCTTCAACTCTTCCAGCCGCGGTTGGGTGTCCGGTTTCTTGTGCGACACCTCGAATACGACGATATCGTACTTGCCTTGCGCCAGGCCGGAGGCCAGTTCGGCGCGGTTCGCCACTGAAAGCGGCAATCTGAGGTGCCAGCCGGCATAGTAGGCGGCATGCGAGCTTTCCACATAGACTCGCGGCGTATCGCTGGCGTTCTTTGCCAGCCAGGCGCCCGCTTCGACAAAATGTTGCTTGGCCGGGCGCGGCGATACGACGTTGGTCGCCATGAGCAGCACCGCCACCACAACCATGGGAACTTTCCAGGCAGGAAAGCGCTTCATCATTAGCCAGAGTCCATAGCCTGTCAGCGGGGCGGCAAACGCCAGAAGCAATCCGACATAACGCCCCGACAGAAACTGCAAATCCAGTACGACGACGGAAAGAACCGACAGGTGTGCCAGAAATGCCCAGGCAAAAAACCGGTTACGGCCGAGCAAGGTGCGCAAGGATCGACCTGGGAAGGAATACAGCAAAGGCACGATGAAGATGCCCATCTTGGTGATGAACTTCACCGGAATGATGGCAAGGGACCCGAAAAAAAGGATCGTGCGCGCCTGATCCCGGGCGTATTCCAGGAACGCCGGTGCCATGGCCAGCGCTTTCGCATCGAAACGTTCCGGGCTGAATCGGCCAAAATCGTGGGCCAGACGGCCGTGACCCAAGTTTCCGCTGGCGTAAAGCGCAAGCAGCGTCGCCAGCCCCAGCAATGGCAAACCACTGATCATCACCAGACGACGCCATCGACTGCCGGCCGGCGCTTCGAAAATCTGCCAGAGGATCAATGCCGGGAAAAAGACCAGGGCTTCCGGCCGGAACAGCGCCGCGACCACGAGGGATAACTGCAGCGCCAACGCCAGTGGCCAGCGTGGCGCATCGGACCAGCGCAATGCCAGCCAGAACGAGAGCATGACAAAAAACCAGCAACCATACTCGCGCAGCAACTCGTCGCGATACCCGTTGAATCCGGGCAGGGCCAGGATGACCAGGCAGATATGCCAGGCGGCCTCGGGAAACATGCGCGCAGCGCAGGTCACGAGCAAGCCACAGGCCCCGGCCATGAACAAGCCATTCAGGAGCTGGCCGCTGCCCTCCAGCCCCAGCCCGGTAAGCTGCGACACAACGGCCATCAGGACCGGAAAGAGCATCAACTCGTAAACGCTGTACGCCGCGCCGTAGCCGCCCTCCATGACAGCGCGTGCCGTCTCGACGTACCACATCCCGTCACGATTGATCGTGCCTTGCAGGGAGTCGATCAGCGACAGCAGCAAGCTGCCAAAAAAGGCTGCCCAGCCGGGGGACAGCTTCCCGAGCTTGCCGATCAGCCCATCAAGTCTTGCGGCAGGCATCTCCGGCATCTCAGGTATCTTCCTGCCTGGCCGGTGACGCATTCGCGCTTTCTGTCTTGCTTACCAATATGTCTTCCATGACCAGGTACTGCAGGTCCGAGCCGAAAAACATGTTCAGCGCATCGGTCGGCGAACAGATCATCGGTTCGCCGCGGCGGTTGAGCGAGGTATTGAGGACGACGCCGTTGCCGGTGAGCTTTTCCATTTCCAGCATCAGGTCGTAGTAGCGCGGGTGGTACTCGCGCTTGAGCACCTGGGCACGCGAGGTGCCGTCTTCGTGGACGACTTCGGGCACGCGGCTTTTCCATTCCTCCGCCACTTCGAAGGTAAAGGTCATGAAAGGCGCGGGATGTTCCGAGCCCAGCATCTGCGGACCGACGGTATCGAGCATGGAGGGGCAGAAAGGGCGCCAGCGCTCACGGAACTTGATTTGTGCATTGATGCTGTCGGCGACGCCCGGCGCGCTCGGGCAGCCGAGGATGGAGCGGCCGCCCAGGGCGCGCGGGCCGAATTCCATGCGGCCCTGGAACCAGGCGACCGGATTGCCGTCGACCAGAAGCTTGCCGATGCGCTGCGACAGCTTGTCGACTTTTTCCCACTGTGGTCTTGCCGGATGACGGGCGCAGGCGGCGATGACGTCCTCGTTGCTGTAGGCCGGCCCGAGATAGACGTGCTCCATTTTTTCCACGGGCACGCCGCGTTGCACCGAGACATACGATGCGGCGCCGATGGCGGTGCCGGAATCTCCCGAGGCGGGCTGAACGAAGAGTTCCTGCAACTCCGGCCGGGCGATGATCTTCTGGTTGAGCTTGACGTTGAGCGCGCCGCCGCCGGCGAACGCCAGCCGGCCGGTGTCGCGCAGGATGTCGCCCAGGTAGTAATCCATCATCTGCAGCGACAGGTCCTCGAACAGCTTCTGCATGCTCGCCGCGTAGTGGATGTAGGGGTCGTCGGCGATGTCGCCGGCGCGCTTCGGCCCCAGCCACTCGATCAGCTTCGGCGAGAAGTAATAGCCCTTGCCCTTTTCCTTGTAGCGGCGCAGCCCGATCACGTTGGCATAGTCGGTATTGACGATCAGTTCGCCGTTCTCGAATTTCGCCAGCCGCGAGAAGTCGTAGCGCGTCGGATCGCCATAGGGTGCCATGCCCATGACCTTGTATTCGCCGTCGAGCATTTCGAAACCGAGGTATTCGGTGATGGCGCCGTAGAGGCCGCCGAGCGAGTCCGGGTCGAAGAATTCCTTGATCTTGTGGATGCGGCCGTTCTCGCCGTAGCCGAAAAAGGTGGTGGCGTATTCGCCCTTGCCGTCGATGCCGAGAATGGCGGTCTTTTGCTGGAACCCCGAGCAATGGTAGGCGCTGGAGGCGTGAGCGAGATGATGCTCGACGGGCACGATCTCGGTCCTGGTCAGGTCGAAGCCCAGTTGCACCAGGCACCATTCGATGCGCTTCCGGTAGCGGTAATAGTGTCGATTGCCGGTCAGGATGGCGTCGAGCGCACGCTCGGGGGCATACCAGTAGCGCCTGGCGTAATGCCAGCGCGCCTTGCCGGCGAGGCTGATCGGCGCGAAGGGAATGGCGACGGCGTCGACGTCTTGCGGCCGGATGCCGGCGAATTCGAGGCAGAACTTCGCCGCCTCGTAGGGCATGCGGTTCTTGGCGTGCTTGTCGCGCACGAAGCGCTCTTCCTCGGCAGCGGCGACCAGTTTGCCGTCGATGTAGAGCGCTGCGGAAGGGTCATGCGAGACTGCGCCGGACAGTCCGAGGATGGTCAACGCCACTGATCTGCTCTCGGTAAAAGCTTGTGAGTATACAGGTCGCGACAAGAGTGTCCGGTGAAAACCTGGCCCATGAACCGGAAAGTCGGAACGGGAATTGGATTTCCGGTGATAACGGATGGTGTCGAGCGTCGCGGTCCGCCAGAGCTTGAAATTCGGCACTTCGCTCCACATTCGATGGAACATACTTCTGCTTGCCGTGTCTGAATTCACGCCGACGCGGCAAGTCGTCACGGACACGACCCGCACCTTCGATCCGGAGGATAGGCGTATCGTTTTGATTATATTATGTTTTTACCAGCCACCTTGGGCGGGAGCCCGCTGTTAAGCCCTCATTAAGCTTGGCGGTCTAAAATTGCTCGTTTTAGGGAGCCTCATCAATGCCCGCAATGCCTTCACTTGCCAGTATCAGCCGATATTATTTGTTCACGTGGCTGGGCATCATCGCCCATGTCACCCGTTTCACTTCGCGCGAACAATACGGTGATCCGCTCACCGCTCTCTGGACACTGGCCGCGACGGCAAGCTACTCGATGTTCTATCTGCTGCCGGCCATTGCCGGCGGTTACCTGACCTACTGGTTGCTGCTTCGCTCGAAAAACCTGCGTTCCAGAAACCTCTGGCTGGCGACATCCCTGATCGCCCTGGCCGGACTGACCCATGTCGTGCTGTTTGCCGATCGCATGATCCACGACATGTACGGCTTTCATATCAATGGCTTCGTCGTGGATCTCGTTCTCACGCCGGGCGGCATTGCGGCACTGGGAGCGACCAGAAGCACCGAACTGACGGTCACCCTGATAATCGTCGCATTGCTGGCGCTCCAGGGCCTGGCCTATTACTGGCTGGTAGCGCGCGGCACCGCTGCCTCCCGCCCCCTGCCGCGCATTCTGCGCTGGCGCTGGCTGGCCTTGATCATCGTGACATTGAGCCTCGGCGAACGCGTTGCCTACGGCTTCAGCGCGGTGGCCAATTACCAGCCCATCCTGTTTGCCAGCGAAAGCTATCCGATGTACTTGCCCATGTCGTTTCGCACCCTGGCGGCCAGACTGGGCGTCCGTGATGGCGGAAAGACATCGAGCGGTATACAGGTGAAGAACAGCGCGCTGAACTACCCCCTGAAGCCGCTGGATGTCGATAGTTCCGTGCGGCCGCCGAACATCGTCTGGCTGGTTGCCGAATCGCTGCGTTTCGACATGCTCGATCAAAAAATCATGCCGCAGCTGTGGGACTTTTCGCAGCAGGCCGTCCGCCTGGAGAAACACTACAGCGGTGGCAACCTCACCCAGATGGGCGTTTTCTCGATGTTCTACGGCCTTTACGGCAACTACTGGTTTCCGATGCATGCCGCGCGTCGTTCGCCGGTGTTGATGGACGTAATGCAGCAGCGCGGCTACCAGTTCAGCCTGCATACCAGCCAGCGCTTCACCTACCCGGCCTTCGACAAGACGATATTCGTCAACATGAATCCGAATGACATGCAAGCCCTGTTTGACAGCAGGCCGGCCTGGGAGCGCGATCGACAAAACATCAAGGACTTGCTGGCGTTTGTCGACAAGCGCGATGAAACGAAACCTTTCATGGCCTACATGTTCTTCGAAACGACGCACGCCCCCTACGTTTTCCCGCCGGATCTGGTGATTGCCAAGCCCTACCTCGAAGACCTGAACTACCTGACGACGGATTTCACGGGCGACATCCAGTTGATCAAGAACCGCTATATCAACGCCTCGCATCATGTCGACCAGCAGATAGGCCGCGTCATTGCTCACCTGAAGGAAAAGAAGCTGCTCGACAACACGGTCGTCATCGTGCTCGGCGATCACGGCGAAGAGTTCATGGAGATCAGCCGCTGGGGGCATAGCGCGGAATTCAACCGCTACCAGACCAGCACGCCGGCGGTCATCTGGGTACCTGGCAGCAAACCCCGCGTGGTGAGCGGGATTACCAGCCATCTCGATATCCCGGCAACCCTGATGCCCCTGCTCGGGGTACGCAATCCGCCCTCGGACTATTCGCAAGGCATGAATCTGATGGATCCCGGCTATCACCGCGACTATGCCGTTGCAGCCGACTGGAACCGCCTGGCTTACCTGGGCGACAAGGTCAAGGTGGCGTTCCCCATCAATGCCCAGGGCGGAGCCAAGCGCGACGAGGTCACCGACGGCAATGACCGTGCGATTGCCGATCCGGTGCAGGCGAAGCAGCAAATCAGCCCGGCAATCGCGGAAATGATGCAAAACCTGACGCGCTTCAGTCGGCCGAAGGGGTAGATTTTTCAAACCCTGCCGAACGAGACCGCTGACGCGGCGGTGGCGCGGGCCACCACCGCGTTTTCCATTTCGGGCGCTTCAGCAACAGCGTCGAATTGATTTCCATGACAGCCGGAATCACCGTCGCGCCGGCGCCGACTCTTCGGCCGCGATCAGCGCCGCAATCCTGAACCGGAAGTTTTCGCGGCCGGCAGCGGCGCGGCAGCACTGCTGTCGCAATGATCCGCGACGGCCGCCGCCAGGCGCGGCATCAAAGCCTCTGGAAAATCATGACCCATGCCATCGACCACCAGCAGCGCGGCACCCGGGATGTGCTGCGCCGTGTCACGGCCGGCGGCGAGCGGCACCAGCGGATCCTCCGCGCCATGGATCACCAGGGTCGGCGCGCCTATGGTGCGCAACTGCTTGCGCCGGTCGCCGGCGGCGATCACGGCCAGCAACTGGCGCGCAATGCCGGCCGGATAGTAGGCACGGCGCACGCTGCGGCCGATGTGCTGGCGCAACTCTTCGCGCGTCGAGGGATAAGCCGGGCTGCCGATGACGCCGAACATCTCGACCATGTGCTCGATCACCGACTCGGGATCCTTCGGGTCGGCCGGCCGGCTCAGCAGCGCCTTGCGCGCCGGCTTGGTCGGTTTCGAAACGCGGCGGTTGCCCGAGGTGGACATGATCGAGGTCAGGCTCAGCACGCGCTGCGGAAAGCTGGCCGCCAGCACCTGGGCGATCATGCCGCCCATCGAGGCGCCGACGATGTGCGCCTGCTGCAGCCCCAACCGGTCCATCAGGCCGACCGTGTCGCCGGCCATGTCCTCCAGCGTGTAGGGCGTGCGCACCGGCAGGCCGAGCGCGGCGGCAGCCATGGCCAGCAGCAGGTTGGCGCGCTTCCTGGCCGGCACGCGGCCGGACAGGCCGCAGTCGCGGTTGTCGAAACGGATCACGCGGTAGCCGCGCGCCACCAGTGCCTGGCAGAAGGAATCGGGCCAGCCCGTGAGCTGCATGCCGAGCCCCATGATCAGTACGATGGCCGGATCGGCCGGATCGCCCAGCGATTCGTATTCGATGTGCAGCGGCGCGGCGCTCATGTTCGATGCCCCGCCGCGCGAGCGGCCGCTCTGCGTCGCGGCGGCTTGCTGACGACGGCAACGGTTTTGCGCCGCGGCGCTTTGTTCACGGCGGCGGCCGCACGCGGCGTGCGCCGCGACGGCGGACGCACCAGCGCCAGGTACTCCTGGAAACTGTCGCGCAGGCACTGGGCAAAGACTTCGGGATCGGGCAGCTGTTCGTAACAGCCGGTGAAGGAGATGACGATCATTTCGCTGTAGCTGGTGACCGAAAATACCAGCCCCATGCCATCGGAAATCGGCATGATCGCCGACAAATATCTCAGGCGCGCACCCTGCAGGAAAAGCGGCGCCTGGGGACCTGGAATGTTGGTGATGGCGCAGTTGGCCAGCGGCGCCCAGTTGCCGAGCAGGGCGGAGGCCGAGCGCAGCATCTTGCTGGCGACGGCGATCGCGGCCGACGGTGCATGTTCCGCCAGATCGACCAGTTCGCGCGCGCTGACCGCCTGCGCCATGACTTCCGACGAAGAACTATGCGCCCGGATCGCAATGAGGCGCTCGACCGGGTCGCCGATGTCGGTCCCCAGGCCGATACGCACCCAGGAAAAGCGCGCCTCACCCGCCGGCTCGCCGCGTTCTCCGGGGCCGCGCACGGCCACCGGCGCCGCCGCGGCCAGGCTTTCCTCGGGCAGTTCGCCTTGCAGCTCGAGGTAGCGGCGCAGGCCGCCGGCGCACACCGCGAGGACCACGTCATTGACCGTGGCGCCGTCGGCAAGGCTGCGAATGGCCTTGAAATCCTGCAGGGCGAAGCGTCGCGTCTCGAACACGCGATGCGGCGAGACTTCGCTGTTGAAGCGCGTCAAGGGGAACTCCTGCGGCCGGCCGAGAAACTCGCCGGCGAAGGTTCGTGCGGCGGATTTCACCGTCGCCCAGTTGCGCCTCAGGGGTTGGGCCATGCGCAAGGGAAAGGTCGCGACATTGAGACCGGCGCGCAGCAGCAGGCCGAGATTGCCAGGCGCTTCCTCGGGGAACCAGGGCGCGGGCGGTGCCGGCGGCGGTGAATCCGCCGAGATGTCGTGCAGCAGCGCGGTGATCTCGTTGCCGCGCGCGACGTCGATCGCGGCATGGTGGATTTTCAGCAGCACGGCGAAACTGCCCTCCGGCAGGTCGAGAAAACTGTCCAGACCCTCGATCACGTACATCTCCCACAGCGGGCGCTGCAGGTCGAGCGGGCGGGCATGGATGCGCGCCGCCTGGATGCAGAACTGGCGCCAGTCGCCGGGCTTGGGCAGGGCGATGTGGCGCACGTGATACTCGATGTCGAAGCTCTCGTCCTCGATCCAGTACGGGTAGTCGAGGTCGAGCGGCACGCGGCGGATCTTCTCGCGAAAGACCGGCAGCTGGCCGAGGCGGCTTTCGACATGGGCCAGGATCTGCTTGAAGCGCACCATGCCGCCCGGTGCCGTCGACAGGTCGTAGATGTGCAGCAGCGTGACGTTCGAGTTGGTGTGGGCGCTGTCCGAATAAATGTAGGCGGCGTCGTGTTCGCTGAGTTGTCGCATGCGGGCCTTTCGCTGGAGGATTCAGGCAGCGGGAGAATTCTGGTCGTCGTGCGACGATCCTGATGTGGCGCGCCACACGCGGCCAAGCAGGCCCTTCGGCCGGAACGGTTGCCAGGCCGCTTCCGGCTGCGCCAGACGGTCGGCGACGATGGCCAGCACGATGCCGTTGAAGCCCAGCCCGAGGTGGCTGCCCGGCACCCGGATGTTCTCGTGGAAAGCCGGGTCGCCGTCGATGGTGGCTTCCTGCGGCGGCACCACGCCGTCGCCCAGCGAATACAGACAGCTGGTCGGAATCTGCAGACGGCGCTGCTCGCGCAGGGTCTTGGCACGCGGCTGCATGACGTGGGCCGCCGCGCCGAGGCGATGCGATACCAGGCGGTAAAGCGCCTTGATGGCGGGCGGCGACTGGCTGCCGGTGGCATCGACGCTGACCGGGCTGCCCAGGGTGATGATGGAACGTACGCATTCCAGCGTGCTCTCCGCCCCGTAGAGCGAAAACACGCCGCCGAGGCTCCAGCCGACCAGACTCACCTTGCGCCCCGTGATGTGGTGCAGGTAGCGGATCTTCTGCGGCAGTGCGCTGGCGTGCTTGCTGCGGAAACCCAGGTTGCGGCCGAGGCCCCAGGTATGAACGTCATAGCCCTTGCTCTGCAGGAACAGATTCAGGGCGACCAGCGACTTTTCGTCGGCCATGAAACCGGGCAGCAGCAGCACCGGATGGCCGTCGCCACGCGGCGCTTGCAGCAGTAGCGGCAGCGAAGCAGGCAGCAGCGCCATTTCGAGCAGGGCACGCGGTTCGAGTATCGAATGCAGCACGCTGGGCTTGCCGCTGTGGCCGTGGCGGACAACCGTGCGGCGATCAGGCATGGTGGCTCCCTTGCCCGGCAACGCCGGGGCGGACGGCTTTGCCGCGACTTGCGGCGGGCTTGGCGACCGCCTTGCAACGTGGTGCGGGCGCCGACTTCATATGCTGCTGCAGTTCCGCGAAAGCAGCGAGAAAATCCTCGGCCAACGCGCGCGGGTCGGGCACCGCGTTGCGCGCGACGACGAAACCGAAGAAAAGCGTGCCCGCATAGTCGATCAGCGTGATGTTGAGCCCGACGCCGTGCTCGACGATGGACAGCGGCCAGTAGCCGCTCATGCGCAGGCCGCCGACGTACAGCGGCAGCGGCGGGCCGGGCACGTTCGACACCAGCACGTTGGCCAGCACCGGCAGAGTGTCGACGACGCGGCTGCGGCCGTAGAGCGCGGCCAGCGCACCGAGCAGCCAGGGCGCGCCAAGCAACGGGACATCGGTCGGAATCACCGACCTGGCGCGGCGCGCCACGGTCTTGGTGGCGCCGGAGGAATCGTGGATCGCCTGCAGGCGCCTGAGCGGATCGGCAACGTTGGTGGCCAGACTGACCAGGCTCAGCGTGGCCTGGGTGCGCATTTCGGCATTGCCCGGCTCGCGCAGGGAGATCGGCATCGCGGCAATCAGCGACTTGCGCGGAATCGAAGCGGTGCGCGTGAGGTAGCGCCGTAGCGCGCCGCTGCACAGGGCAAGCACGACATCATTGACGGTGGCGTCATTGGCGGCGGCAATGGCCTTGAGTTCGGCGCGCGGCACGGCCGCCGTGGCGAAGCCGCGTTCGGGCGTGATGGTGACGTTGAAGGCGGTGCGCGGACCGAAGGACACGCTGCGCCGCAGCTCGGCGAGGCTGGGCGCATCCTCGCTGCCGGCCGCACCGCGCGCCTTGCCGGCGGAACTCCTGAAAATGCCGGCCAGGGTGCGCACCGCACCGGGCAGTTCGCGCACCAGCCTGATGTATTGCGCGGCATCGTGGCGCAAGGCGGCCGCGGCCAGCGCCAGCGTGCCGGGCATGTCGTCGGCCGCAGCGCACGCCTGGCGCGCGCCTTTCGGCCGCGGCGCCGGTTCCGGCGATGTGTCGAACAGCGCACCGGCCAGCGCCACCCCGGCCTGGCCGTCGAGCATGGCGTGGTGGATCTTGAAGTAGTAGGCCTTGGCGCCGCCTTCGAGGCCGTCGAAGACATGGATCATCCATAGCGGCCGCGAACGGTCGAGCAGTTCCGCATGCAGGTCGGCAACCACGGCTTCGAGCTGCGCCCATGTTCCGGGCGCCGGCAGGCGGACGCGGCGGACGTGGTAATCGAGGTCGACCTCGCCCTGCAGCCAGACCGGGTTCGCCAGTTGCAGGGGCAGCGCCGCGAGGTGGCGGCGCAGCACAGGCACCATGCGCGATTCCATCATGCGACGCACGGCGGCAAAGAAATTGCCCCGGTGGCCGGCCGGCGTCTCGAACAAATGCAGCGAGCCTACATGCATCGGCGTCGCCGCGGTTTCGAGATTGAGGAAGGCCCCATCGACACCGCTCAGCAGTTCCATCGTCGACTGGTTTGGCTCCCTCCCGCTCATGCTCTTCCCTGTCATGACTCCAAAGTTCCCTCGGGCCCGCCACCGGACCGGCATCCGAGCTTATGCCCCTTGCACGCCCTCCAGGTCGCGCCAGAGGCACTTGCCTTTGCTCTCCCTGGCAATTTCCGCCAGCACGCGTGCATGATCGGCGAGTTCGGCCTCGCTGGCGCGCAGCACCACCAGCGGCGGGCGCTGGCGCACGCCTCCCGCCGAGTAGTCGACGACTGGACTGTCGAAGTCCATTTCCAGCGAATTCTGGCCGCGGGTCATGGCCAGATAGACCTCGGCCAGCAGCTCGGCATCGAGCAGCGCGCCATGCTGCTGGCGGCCGGAATTGTCCACGCCGAATTCGACGCACAACGCGTTGAGGTTGTTCTTCTTGCCGGGCCTCATCTCGCGCGCCATGCGCAAGGTGTCGATCACGTCGCTGCAGAGCTGGTCGATGTTCTCCAGCTGCAACAGCCCCAGCTCGTTGTTGAGAAAGCCGACGTCGAAGGCCGCGTTGTGGATCACCAGTTCGGCGCCGCGAATGAACTCGATGAAATCGGCGACGACCTCGGCGAACCTCGGTTTGTCGGCGAGAAATTCGTTGGTCAGCCCGTGGATCTCGATCGCCCCCTGGGGAACCTCCCGGCCGGGATTGATGTAGGCGTGGAAGCGCTGGCCGGTCAGCCGGCGGCCGCGCAATTCGACGCAGCCGATTTCGATGACGCGGTCGCCGGTGCGGAAATCCAGGCCGGTGGTTTCGGTGTCGAGTATGACTTTTCTCATTTCACTTTCCCGTACGGGCGAGATCGACGCCGCGCCGCGCCAACTCGTCGGCGCGCTCGTTCTCGGCGTGGCCGGCATGGCCCTTGACCCAGATCCATTCGATCTTGTGCTGCGCCGCCAGACGGTCCATTTCGCGCCACAGATCCTCGTTCTTCACCGGCTCCTTGTTCGCGGTTTTCCAGCCGCGCCGCTTCCAGCCGTGGATCCATTCGCTGATGCCTTTCTGCACATACTGCGAATCGGTATGCACGCGCGCGGCAACCGGACCCTTCAAGGCGCGCAGGGCCTCGATCACCGCCGTCATTTCCATGCGGTTGTTGGTGGTCAGTGCCTCGCCGCCGAACAATTCCTTTTCGCTGTCGCCCTTGCGCAATATGGCGCCCCAGCCACCCGGGCCGGGATTGCCGCTGCAGGCGCCGTCGGTGAAGATTTCTATCATTGATCCACTCTCTGCGTAATCGATACCAGCGCCTTGGCGCGCAGCTTGCGATCATGCCACGCCGGCATGATCAGGCGCATGCCGTGCTGGCGCTTGATGGCCTGCACGATATACACGGCGCCGGCAATCGGCCACCAGCGGTCGCCGGCGGCATCCATGAACTGAAAGCGACGCAGCCATTTCTCCTGCGTCACGGCGGGCGCATAGCAGCCGAAGGCGCCGGCCTGCATCTCGAAGCCGAGCAGCGAAAACCAGTCCTTGAGGCGCGGCACGCTGAGGTAGGCCCCGCGCCAGGGCGGCAATGCCTCCCGTCGCGAGAGCTTGCGTCGCGCGCCCCACAGGCTGAAGGGGTTGAAGCCGGTGACGATCACCTGGCCCTCGGGCACCAGCACCCGCTCCACTTCGCGCAGTACCTGATGCGGATTGGCGTCGAACTCCAGCGTATGCGGCATCACCACCAGATCGATGCTGTTGGCGGCAAAGGGCAGGTAATGCAGGTCGGAGCGCACCTCCGACATGCCGTCGTAGCGTCCGTCGTCGCAGCGAAAGCGCAGCGGCATGCGGTTGGCGCGCAGGAAATCGTGGGTCGGCAGAGACAACTGCACCGCATTGAAACCGAAAATGTCGGCCACCAGCAGATCGTGCTTCTGCTGCTCCCAATTGAGTACATACTGCCCGGATGGCGTGTTCAGCCAGTCTTCGAAACCCTGAATTGACATTGCGCCCCGTTTGGAGAAAATTCCCGAATGATCGAAATACTTGCCCTGCCCGCTTTCGACGACAACTACATCTGGCTGCTGCGCGCCGGCGGCTGCGTCGCCGTGGTCGACCCGGGCGATGCGGTTCCGGTGCTGGGGCATCTGGCGAAAACCGGCGACCGCCTCTGTGCCATTCTCGCCACCCATCATCACGGCGACCACGTCGGCGGCGTCGCCGAACTGCTCGCCCGCTTTCCCGTCCCCGTCTATGGCCCGGCACTGGAGAACATCCCCGGCGTGACGCATCCGCTGGCCGGGGGCGAATCCATCAGGCTGCCCGGAATCGACGTTGAATTCGCCATCCTCGCCGTGCCCGGGCATACCCGCGGCCACATCGCCTATTATGGCCCAAGTCTCGGCGACGACGGGGCCGTGTTCTGTGGCGACACGCTGTTCGGTGCCGGCTGCGGGCGACTGTTCGAAGGCACGCCGGCGCAGATGCAGGAATCGCTGGCCAGGCTCGCCGTATTGCCGGCGCCGACTTTTGTCTATTGCGCCCACGAATACACCGAGAGCAACCTGCGCTTCGCCGCCGCCGTCGAGCCGGGCAGCATCGCCGTGCAGCGGCGCCGCGAAGACGTGGCAAAGGATCGCGCCGTGGGTCGCTCGACCGTCCCCACCCGTATCAGGCTCGAGCTCGAAACCAATCCCTTCCTGCGCTGGGATGCACCGGCCGTACGTGCCGCGGCGGCCAGCCGCCTCGGCCATGTTCCGGCGGACGCCGTGGAAACCTTCGCCACCATTCGCGAGTGGAAGAACCGCTTCTAGGCGTGACGCCGGGCACGACATGACCACCCGTCGCACTTTCATCAAGACCCTCGCGGCAGTTCCTCCGCTACTGGCCTTCCGCCGCAGCTGGGCAGCCAATCCGGCGGCGGACCCCTCGCGCCTGGCGCTGATCATCGGCAACAGCAGCTATCGGGACGCGCCGCTGGTCAATCCGGTCAACGATGCAAAGGCGGTCGGCAGGCTGTTCACCCAGGCCGGCTTCAGCGTCGAGTCGCGCCTCGAGGCCACGCGTGCCGACATGATGGCCGCCATCGAGCGCTTCGGCGCGGCGGCAAAGCGCTCCGAAACAAAGCTGGTGGTCTTCTATTACGCCGGCCATGGCGCCCAGCTCGACTGGCGCAACTATCTTCTGCCGGTCGATGCCGTGGTGCAGAAGCAGGAGGACATGAAGCAGCGCTGCGTCGATCTGAGCCTGCTTCTCGGCCAATTCAACGCCGCCAAGGACAAGACCTTCATCGTCATCCTCGACGCCTGCCGCAACAACCCCTTCGGCAGCGCCTACCGACCCGAACAGAAGGGCCTGTCGCAGTTCGATGCCCCGGCCGGCAGCCTGCTGGCCTATGCCACGGCGCCCGGCAACGTCGCCTCCGACGGCGACGGCCAGAACGGCCTCTACACCGAGAACCTGGTGCGCGAACTGGGCAAGCACGGCACCCGCATCGAAGACGCCCTCAAGCGCGTGCGCCTGAACGTGCGCCTGGCGTCGCACGGCGAGCAAATTCCCTGGGAAACCACCTCGCTGGAAAGCGACGTGGTCATCTTCAATGGTGGGCAGATAAAGCTCAGCGAAGCCGAGATCGAAAAACAGCTGGAAGCCGATGTGACGGAGTGGACGCGGATCAAGTCGTCGAAGAACAGTGAGGACTGGATCAACTACCTGCGCAACTTCCCCAATGGCCGCTTCGCCGAGATCGCCCAGATGCGCCTGGCGCGCCTGCTGGCAGAAGACGAGAAGCTGGTGGCCGAAAGGCGGCAAAGAGAGGAACAGCAGCGTCTCGAACAGGAGCGCAAGGAGCGCGAGCGGATTCGCATTGCGCAAGAGCAGAAGCTGGTTGCCGAACGCAAGCAGCTCGAGGAGCAGCAGCTGCAGGAGCAGCGCCGGCGCGAGGAAGAGCAGAAGCGCCTGAGCGAACAAAAGCGCCTCGACCAGGAGCGCATGGAGCACGAGCGGGCCCGCCTCGCCAAGGCTCAAACCCTTGCCGCCGAACGCAAGCGACTCGAAGAGCAGCAGCTACAGGAACAACGCCGGCGCGAGGAAGAGCAGCAGCGCCTTGAAGCCAGGCGCCAACAGGAGCAGGAACGCCTCGACCGCGAGCGCCAGCGGATCGCCGAGGCCGAGCGCCTTGCCGCGGAGCGCAAGCAGCATGAGGAGCAACGCCAGGCGGCCGAGCAGAAGCGCATCGAGCAAGCGGCGGTCGTAAAGCCCGCCGCGGCTCAAGGGGCGCCGGCGCCAGCAGATCCGGCAGCAAGTCAGTCACCACGACCAGCCTCGGCGACACCCGCCGGCACGCCGCTGATCGACATCCGGGCCGGTGTGCCCGTGCCGACACTGATCGCCCCCTCGGCCAACCCCTTCTCCGCCGGGCGCTATGCCCTGGGCCGCATTTTTACCGTCGGCGACGAGGCCACCATCCGGCAAACGGACACCCTGACCGGCGTCGAGGAGCGCACCTACCGCCCGCGCGTAACGCGGGTGGATTACGACCTGGACCGGGTCGAATTCAACAATGGCAACACGATTACGGACCTGATGGGCAACTCGATCAAGAACGGGCCGATCGAATTCGATACCCCGGTGCAGTTCATACCCGCCGAGTTTCAGATCGGCAAGAAATGGACCGCTGCTTTCCGCAGAACCAAGGACGGACAGCAGTCAAGCGCCTACTACGACCTGCAGATCGTGAAACGGGAAGCCATCACCGTTCCGGCCGGAAGCTTCGATACCTTCCTGATCGAAGGAGAAGGCTGGAACATGACCAACAGCGCACGACTCGAGGCAAGACTCTGGCTGGTACCCGGGCTGAATTTCGCGATCAGGCGTGAATTTGTCACCCGCAACAAGCGGGGAAAATTCGCCCAAACCGAAAGGCATGAACTCGTCGCCCTGCGCCAACACGCCATAGGCACCATGTAAGGAGTAGCAATCGGGTCGGCAAAAGACGCTGAGCTCGTCGCTGCGGATGCTAAGATGCGCCCCCTTCTCGCGCCGCTTGCCCGGTGCCCTTCACCCGCCCCCGCCCCCGCCCAATGTCCCTGTTCCGCCACGTCATTCCAACTTTGCTGTTTCTTCTGAGCGCCGGTGCCCATGCCGAACAGGCGCTGCAAATTACGGAGCAACTGGCGTCGCCCCCCGCCCTCGGCCTCGGCGCCGCCCCGCAGCCCGTGCCGTCTCTGCTGCCCGACCCTTCGCTGGAAGTGAGGGACGAACTGCCGCCGCTGCCCACCATCGACCTCACCACACCGCCCGACGACCTCTGGCAGCGCATGCGCAACGGCTTTTCGATGCCCGATCTTGACAGCCCGCTGGTGGCCGACCGCCAGGCCTGGTATTTGAACCGGCCGGACCTGCTGAAGCGCATCTTCGAACGCAGCCGGCGCTACCTGTATCACATCGTCGTCGAACTGGAAAAACGCGGCATGCCGACCGAACTGGCCCTGCTGCCGGTGGTCGAAAGCTCGTTCAATCCGCTGGCTTATTCGTCGGCCCGCGCTCTCGGCATGTGGCAATTCATCCCCGCCACCGGCAAGACCTACAAGCTGCAGCAGAATGCCTGGTTCGACCAGCGCCGCGACATCGTCGCCTCGACCGACGCCGCGCTCGACTACCTGCAGACCATCTACGAAATGCACGGCGACTGGCACCTCGCGCTGGCTTCCTACAACTGGGGCGAAAACGCGGTCGGACGCGCCGTCGCGAAGAACCAGGCGAAAGGGCTGCCGTCCGATTACCGCAGCCTCAAGATGCCGGCGGAAACGGCCTACTACGTACCCAAGCTGCAGGCAATCAAGAACATCATCGCCCAGCCGCAACTCTTCGGCATCACGCTCGACCCGATTCCGAATCGTCCCTACTTCGGCACGGTCGAGCTCAGCAACAACATGGACATCGCGCTCGCCGCGCGCCTGGCCGAAATCCCCGTGGAAGAATTCATCGCGCTGAATCCGGCCTACAGCCGCCCGGTGATGCCGAGCGCGGCCAACAGCCCCCTGGTGTTGCCGGCTGACAAGGTGCAAACCTTCCTCAAGAATCTTCAGCAGCACGAAGCCGAGGACAAGCCGCTGTCGGCCTGGCTCACGCACATCCTGAAGCCGGGCGAGAAACTCGACAGCGTCGCCAGGCGCTACGGCATCAGCGCGGTGCGACTGAAGCAGTTGAACGGCATCAACGCCAAGACCAGGATCGCTCCGGGCCTCGCGCTGCTGGTGCCCGGCAAGAATGCGGCCGGCCACGATGCCCTCGCCGCCCGACTGCCGCAGACGCCGGCCAGTCCGCCCAAGGCCGCCAAGGCGAAGCCGGGCAAGGCCAAGCCGGGCAAGGCCGGCAAACCGGTCGCCAAGGGCAAGAGCATCAACGTAAAAATCAGGAAGCCTGCGGCAACGCCGCAAAAACGCTAAGCCTTGATGCAGCGCACGACCTGCGTTGCGCCGAATCGACGCTCGGCCGGATAGTCGCGGCGGCAGGCCTCGTCGGCCAGCGGGCAGCGCGGATGGAAGTGGCAGCCGGACGGCGGATTGGCCGGCGAAGGCATGTCGCCGACCAGCTTCGGCGCATCGCCGCGGATGCCATCGACGCGCGGCACGGCGGCCAGCAGTGCCCGGGTGTAGGGATGGCGCGGCGAACGCAGCACCTCCTCGGCACTGCCGCTCTCCACCACGCGGCCGAGGTACATCACCGCCACGTCGTGCGCCAGGTAATCCACCACCGCGATGTTGTGCGTGATGAACAGGTAGGCCAGTTTCAGATCGCGCTGCAGGTCGGACAGCAGGTTGAGGATCTGCGCCTGCACCGACACATCCAGCGCCGAGGTCGGCTCGTCGCAGACCAGCAATTGCGGATGGACGGCCAGGGCGCGGGCGATGGCGATGCGCTGGCGCTGGCCGCCGGAGAATTCGTGCGGATAGCGGCTCACCATGTCGGCGCGCAGGCCGACCTGCTCCAGCAGCGGGCCGACCTTCGCCGCGATGTCGCGGTCGCTGCCGCCGTTGCCACCATTGCCGCCGCTGTCGCCTGTACCCAGGGCCAGCATGCCCTCGGCAATGATGTCGCCGATGCGCAGGCGCGGGTTGAGCGAGGCGAAGGGATCCTGAAAGACCATTTGCATCTTTGCCCGCAGCGGCCGCAGCTCGCCGCTCGAACGCGTGGTGAGCTCGACGTCGTCGAGCCGCACGCTGCCGGCCGTCGGTCGCAGCAACTGCAGCATGGCCTTGCCCGCCGTGGTCTTGCCGCAGCCCGACTCGCCGACCAGCGCCAGCGTGCGCCCCGGCATCAACTGCAGCGACATGCCGTCGACCGCGCGCACGGCGCCGACGGCGCGCTGCAGGATGCCGCGGCGGATCGGAAAATGCACCTGCAGGTCGCTGACCTCGAGCAGCGGCCTGGCGGCGGCCGCAAGCGCCGTATCGCCGGCGCCGACTTTTGCCAGCACCGCCGGCGCCGGACCCGGCAAGTGGCAGCGCACGCGCTGCCCCGTCGCGATTTCGCGCCACGGCGGCGGCGTTGCGGCGCAGACCAGCACGGCTTCGCTGCAACGGTCGGCAAAGCGACAACCGGGATGCCGTATTTCAGCGGCCGGCACGCTGCCGGGGATCGTCGCCAGGCGGCCGCCGCGCCGCTCGGCGTCGGGCAGCGCGGCGAACAGGCGCACCGAGTAGGGATGGGCCGGCTGCGCGAAGAATTCCCGGCGCGGCGCTTCCTCCACCAGTTGCCCGGCATACATGACCCCGATGCGGTCGGCCATGCGCGCCACCACGCCGAGGTCGTGCGTGATCAGCAGCAGCGCCATGCCCTGCGTGCGGCGCAAGTCGTCGAGCAGGTCCAGCACCTGCGCCTGTATGGTCACGTCCAGCGCCGTCGTCGGCTCGTCCGCGATCAACAGGCGCGGCGAGCCGGCCAGGGCGATGGCGATCATCACGCGCTGGCGCAGGCCACCGGAAAGCTGGAAGGGGAACTCGTCGAGGCGGCGCCGCGGATCGGGAATGCCGACCTGGTCAAGCAGTTCCTCTGCGCGTGCGCGCGCCGCGGCGCCGCGCACCCGGGCGTGAAGTTCCAGCGCCTCGACGATCTGGCGGCCGACGGTCAGCACCGGGTTGAGGCTGGTCGCCGGCTCCTGGAAAATCATGCCGATGCCGCCGCCGCGAATGTCGCGCATGCCGGACTCGGGCAGTGCCAGCAGTTCGCGGCCCTCAAACATGACCGAGCCGCTGGCGACCTCCGCCGCGGCCGGCAAGAGGCGCATCAGACCCAGCGCCGTCATCGACTTGCCGCAGCCGGATTCGCCGAGCAGCGTGAAGCACTCGCCGGCGGCGATGTCGAAGCTGACGCCGTCCACCGGCCGCGCGGGGCCAATCCGGATGGACAAGTCCTTTACGCCAAGAATGGTCATTGCAAGGATCCCATCGCAGCGACGCAAAGAATTCGCGCGCAGCGCGCCAAACAGTAACCCCCCGCGAGGGGCGAGGCGGGAATTCGCGACGCATGCGTCGCGCCGCCGCAGCCGGCTGGCGGTGCAAAGCCAGCCGTGAGCCGCGGAGCGGAAGGGGGGCGGGCGACCAATTTGATTTTAGTTACGGCTGCTACGCTTAACGCCGATGATGCTGGCGTTAGCCTCCACTGAAACTTCGTTTTCGCGTGTTCAAACCTCAGCGGCTGGCGCTTGATGCCATTAGCGTTAGAAATCATGCCGACGACCTCGGATCGAAGGCGTCGCGCACCGCGTCGGCGAACAGATTGGCGGCCAGCACCAGGGCGAACATGAAGCTGAAGGCCGCCGCCAGCGACCACCAGACCATGGGTTCGCGCGCCAGTTCCATGCGCGCCGTGTTGATCATGGTGCCGAACGATATCGTGCTCGGATCGACGCCGACGCCGACGTAGGACAGCACGGCCTCGGCCAGCACCAGGCCGGAGAAATCCATGACCAGCGCGATCAGCACGATGTGCATCAGGTTGGGCAGGATGTGGCGGCGCATGATGGCGAAGCGGCCGACGCCGAAGGCCTGCGCCGCCTGGACGAATTCCAGCTCGCGCAGCTTCAGCGTCTCGCCGCGCAGGAGGCGCGCCACACCCGTCCAGCTGGTCATGCCGAGGATCAGGCACAGCGCCAGCAGGCGTGCATCGGCCCGCTCGGCCGACGTGGCGAACCAGTCCGGATGGGTGTCGATGATGACCTGCATCATCAGCACCGCGGCGGCGATCAGCAGCACGCCGGGGATCGAACTCAGCGTGGTGTAGAGGTACTGGATCACGTCATCGACCCAGCCGCCGACATAGCCGGCCAGGATCCCCAGCAGCACCGCCAGCGGCAGCATCACCAGCGTGGTCAGCGTGCCGATCAGGAGGCCCGTGCGTATGCTCTTCAGCGAGAGGTAGAGCACGTCCTGGCCGACCTTGTCGGTGCCGAAGACGTGGTAGGCGCCGCCGAGCGAGATCGCGATGCCGAGCAGCAGCAGGATGGCCAGCAGGGTGATGAACACAGCGCCGGTCGCCGCGCCTTTCGCCGTACCCCCGGCGCCGACTCTCACAACCGCCATGAAATCCAGCCCGCGCACGCGGCACCACAGCGTTGCCAGCAACAGCCAGACCGCTATCCCGCCGGCACAGCCGCGCGAAACGCGTAGGGCGATGTCGAATTCATGGCTGGCCAGATCCGCACCGAGATGCGCGCCGCCGTGCTTGAGCCGCGGAAACTCGCGCTGGGTCGAATCCGCCAGCGCTTCCTTGGAGTAAAGGTGGGTCGCCAGCGGCGCCGAATAGGTCTTCTCGCTGCGCCGGCGCAGGTCCGAGAGCAGCGCATCGAGCGCCGAATGCACTTCGACCGCGTAGCGCGGTGTTGCCGCCCCGGTCTCGCCCGGCGTGGCCTCGAGCCGCGGCCGGTAGTGCAGCGAATCGAGCAGGCCGATCAGGACGAAAACCGCCAGCACCGTCGCCGCCGCCATCGCCATGCCGTCCTGCGCCACGCGCCCCCAGGCCGCGCGCATGGCATCCTGGCGGCGCGCCCAAAGCACCAGCACGACAATCGCCGCGATCAGCACGAACAGCAGCGCATCCGACCAGAGCAGTACTGGTTGAATGCTCACTGCAATCTCACCCGCGGATCGGCGATGGTGTAGGAGATGTCGGTCAGCAGCAGACCGGCGATGTAGAGCACCGAACCAATGAATACCATCGAGCGCACCACGGCGAAATCCTGGGCGTTGATGGCGTCGATGGTGTAGCTGCCCAGGCCCGGGATGCCGAAGAAGGATTCGGTCAGCAGGCTGCCCATGAACAGGGACGGAATAACCACCACGACGCCGGTGAGGATCGGGATCAAGGCATTCCTCAGCACGTGGCGGAACAGCACCACGCGTTCGGGCAGGCCCTTGGCGCGCGCGGTGCGCACGTAGTCGCGGGTGATCTCCTCGAGGAAGATGGTGCGATACCACCGCGTCGAGCTGCCGATGCCGCCGACGACGCCGATGATCACCGGCAGGATGAGGAACTTGCCGGCATCGAGGCCGCCGCTGTAGCCTGAAATCGGCACCAGGTGCCAGACCTTGGACACCAGCCATTGGCCGCCGATGATGTAGAACAGGCCCGAGATCGACATCATCGCCACGCACAGCACGACGCCGGCAAAATCCAGCGTCGTGGCGCGAAAGAAGACCAACAGCAGGGCGAAGGATATCGCCACGAACAGGCCAAGCACGAAAGTCGGCACCGCGATCGCCAGGCTCGGGCCCATGCGCGTGCCGATTTCGCGCGCGATGTCGCGACCGTCGTCGGCGCGGCCGAAATCCGCAGCGAACATGCGCACCGACTTGCTGAAGAAGATCGTGTCGGTCAGCGCCGCACTCCCGGCGGCGGCCGAGTTCCATACCAGCGGCTTGTCGTAGCCGCGCTCGGCCTTCCATTTCTGGATCGCCTCCGGCGTCACGCGCTTGACGCCGAGCTGCATGCGCGCCATGTCGTCCGGCGTATTGACGACGAAGAAGAGGGCAAAGGTCAGCAGATTCACGCCGACCAGGATCGGAATCGCATACAACAGGCGGCGGATTATGTAGGCGAGCATCGGTACTTCAAGGTTTTCCGGTGGCGAAAAGGTCGCGGCCCAGAAGCATAGCGAAAAAATCGCGGCGCATCGCGGGCGAAAAGTCATGGTGGCTGACAAATTCCGTCGCCGCCCCGGCCCCGCGCCATTCGAGGCCCCAGATCGGCGCAATCATCGTCGGCTGCATGGCGTAGCGCGCGTCGCCGACGAAACCGGGACGCCGGGCATCGAGCACGAGGAAGCCGTCGGAGAACACCCTGAAACGCTCGATGTCCTGCAGACGCTTCACGTCGCCCGCTGCCACGCGCTGCGCCCCGCCGGGATCGAGCAGGGGCGCGGATTCGCCGGGATAGTGGCGCAGCCTCGGCCCGAGGTGGAAGGCATCGACCTGCACCCGCCCGTCATGAACATAGAGCGACCGCCACAGCACCAGGTTGGCCATCGAGGGCTTGACCGACAACTGCGTGGGCTGATGCCCGCGCTGCTGCGCCAGTTCCAGCGCCGCGGCCTCGCCGCGCTGCTGCTGCAAGACACTGAGGCCGAAGTAGCACACGCCCAGCAGCAAACTCCATCGCAGCGCCTGCGAAGCCGGCCGCCGCAGGTAGAGAAACAGCGGTACCGCCAGCAAGAGCGTGAATAGCGGATCGACCACGGCGATCAGGTTCCAGGCTTCCCGACGCTGCGAAAACGGCAGCCACAGGTGCGTGCCATAACTGGTGCAGGCATCGAGCAGCGGATGCGGCAGATAGCCGGCCAGGGCGCAGAGGTAGAGCGTGCCGAAGTCGATCCGCCGCCGCAGCAATGGCCACAGCAGCAGCGCCGCGATCAGCGCGCCGACGGGGACGAAGGCCAGGGCGTGCGTGAAATGGCGGTGATAATCCAGTACCAGCAGGGCATCGCCGCCGCTCTGTATCAGCGCATCGGCATCCGGCAACAATCCGGCGACGGCCCCTATGCCTGCCGCCAGCCGGCGCTGTCCCGCCAATGCCGACTTTTCACCACCGTGCCGGAAAGGCGCGACGCCAGCCGCCAGCGCCGCACCCATGACGGCATGAGTCAGGATATCCATGTTCTCGATCCGATCACGCTACCGGCCGCAGGGCGCGGCCGCGACGGCCTTGCAGCCGAAAGCGGCGCGGAGGCGGATCTCTCTACTTGAACTTGTAATAGGTCTGGTTCAGCCAGGCCGCGACATTGGCCTCGTCCTCGGGGAACCAGCCGGCATTGATCTGCGAACTGCAGGCCGCGACGCGCTGGCCCAGCGCCACGGCATCGTTGATCAGGCGCGGCTTGCGCGTGTACATGCCGGAACCATCGCCGCCCAGCAGCTTGACGTGGCAGGCTACGCACTGTTTGTCGTGCAGCGGCTTGCCCAGCTTCGGATCGCCGGCGGCTTGCGCCGGCAGCGACAACAGCAGGCACAACAATGGAATCGCACTACGCATGGCTTTGCTCCCTAAATGGGTTGCGGTATTCATCACTGCAGGTAAGTGATCTCCATTTGCGAGTCGAGGCCCGTCACCATGTCGAGAATGTCGTCGGTAAATTTCTCGTCTTCGTCGCTCCACATGGCGTCCGGCGCGGTGGATGCGGTAACCAGTGGCGTAATGTCGAAGTCGATGAAGCGGTCTCCGACCTTGAGCACATAGATGCCGGAGGAATGCTCGACCAGTTCCCAGTCATCGGGTATTTCAAGCTCTGCATGCAGTACCAGCGACAGCTTTTTCATGAAATTCTCCACTGAACATGTTTCAGACAGGCATCCTAATCCATCCGGCCCCGGCAAGTGAAGGTTTCCGGCGGGAGCAACTACTATCGTCATGCCGCCCCCCGCTACCCCGGCTGCGCCTCAATGCACGCGCCGCGCCTGCTGCCAGGCGATGACTGCCTGATTGGCCTGGGCGAACATCGGCTCCGATATCTCGCGCGGCAGGGCCTGGCGCAGGGCGACGAACAGGCCTTCGGTGGTTTCGCGGGCCAGGTCCGTGCTGGCGGCGGTATCGGCCAGGCAGCGCAACTGGATGCTGGCCAGTGCATCGGCCACCAGGCGCCAGCCCAGCGCCGGCATGCGGCCGACCAGCGCCACCAGCATGCCACCCAGCGCGGCGAGAATCGCCATGGCTTCGTCGCGGTCGGCGCTGGCGATCATGGCGTGCCACAGCGCCAGATGGATATTGCGCCGCAGTTCCATCTTGAAATCGACGGCATTGCACTCGGCCCGGTCGATCGCCGCATACTGCTTCTGAAAGCGCGCGTCGGCGGCGGCATCGAGGGTGCTGCGCAAGCCGCCGAGCAGGACGCTGACGCCGGGCAGCGCCGCGAGTTCGAAGGCCTGGGCATAGGCCAGCCCCCACTGGTCGATACCGCTTGCCAGCAAGGCCAGGCGCAAGGCACGCGCATCGTCGCCCGCCGCCGCGCGCGCCCAGTTGCTCGCGCGCTCCTGCATCTCGGCCACGGCCGCCTGCAGCGCCGCCTCGTCGCGTTCCAGGCTGAGGCGAAAAATCCGGGTGAAGGCATCCTGCGCCATGCGTGCCGCCAGCCGCTGCACCTCGGGCGCGGCAAGCCCGGCAAGTCCGTCGGCAGGCAGGGAGAAGGCTTCGTCCATAATGGAATCCTGTCAATCAAGAATGCCATTATGCAGATCTGGGTCGATGCCGACGCCTGTCCGGGCGTCATCAAGGAAATTCTCTTCCGCGCCGCCGTCCGGCATTGCCTGCCGCTGATCCTGGTCGCCAACCAGTGGCTGCGCGTGCCACCGTCCCCGTACATCCGCTCGGTGCAGGTGGCGCAAGGCTTCGACGTCGCAGACAGCCACATCGTCGAACAGGCGGCGGCCGGCGATCTGGTGATCACCGCCGACATCCCGCTGGCGGCGCTGGTCATCGACAAACAGGCCTTCGCCCTCAATCCGCGCGGGGAGTTCTACAGCGCCGAAAACATCCGGCAACTGCTGGACATGCGCAACTTCATGGATACCCTGCGCAGCAGCGGCGTCGAAACCGGCGGGCCGCCGGCCTTCAGCCATGCCGACCGGCAAAGCTTCGCCAACCAGCTGGATCGCTTCATCGCAGCGCGCCGCAGATCCAAATGACGGGCCCTGCGGCGCTGCGTAAAACGATCGTTTGCACACTCCAGCCAGTTAGGGCTGCACAAGGTGTTCGCCGTCTCATCGGTGCGGATCTGCGCGCCGGCAGATCCGCGGCACGTCGCCGTCAGGCTTGCGCGGCCTCGACTATCGCATTCAAGGTGGGACTCGGACGCATCACTGCCTCGACCTTTTTCGTGTCGGGCATGTAGTAGCCGCCGATATCCACCGGCTTGCCCTGCACCGCCTTTAATTCGTCGATGATCTTCTGCTCGTTCTCGGCCAGGATTTTTGCCAGGGGCGCGAAATGGGCCTTCAGGTCCTTGTCCTCGGTCTGTTCGGCCAGAGCCTGCGCCCAGTACATGGCCAGGTAGAACTGGCTGCCGCGGTTGTCGAGCTCGCCGGTGCGGGTCGAGGGGCCCTTGCGGTTGTCGAGCAGCTTGCCCGTGGCATCGTCGAGGGTCTTGGCCAGTATCTTCGCCTTGGCGTTACCGGTTTTGATGCCAAGGTCTTCCAGCGATACGGCCAGGGCGAGGAATTCGCCGAGCGAATCCCAGCGCAGGTGATTCTCCTCCACAAGTTGCTTGACATGCTTCGGCGCCGAACCGCCGGCGCCGGTTTCATACATGCCGCCCCCGGCCATCAATGGCACGATGGACAGCATCTTGGCGCTGGTGCCGAGTTCCATGATCGGGAACAGGTCGGTCAGATAGTCGCGCAGGATGTTGCCGGTCACCGAAATCGTGTCGAGGCCGCGGATCACGCGTTCCAGCGTGTAGCGCATGGCGCGAACCTGGGACATGATCTGGATGTCGAGGCCGCTGGTGTCGTGGTCCTTGAGGTAGGTGTGCACCTTCTTGATCAGTTCGGCCTCGTGCGGACGGTAGGGGTCGAGCCAGAAGATGGCCGGCATGCCGGACTGGCGGGCGCGGGTGACGGCGAGCTTGACCCAGTCGCGGATCGGCGCATCCTTGACTTGGCACATGCGGAAGATGTCGCCCTGCTCGACGTTCTGCGAGAGCAGAACTTCGCCGCTGGCGAGGTCGGTGATGTTGGCGACGCCGTCCTCCGGAATTTCGAAGGTCTTGTCGTGCGAGCCGTATTCCTCGGCCTGCTGCGCCATGAGGCCGACGTTGGGCACGGTGCCCATGGTCTTCGGGTCGAAGTTGCCGTGCCATTTGCAGAAGTTGATCATCTCCTGGTAGATGCGGGCGAAGGTGGATTCCGGCATCACTGCCTTGACGTCCTTCGGCCGCCCGTCGGCGCCCCACATCTTGCCGCCGATGCGGATCATGGCCGGCATCGAGGCATCGACGATGACGTCGCTCGGCGAGTGGAAATTGGTGATGCCCTTGGCCGAATCGACCATCGCCAGTTCCGGCCGATGCTCGTGGCAGGCATGCAGGTCGTGCATGATCTCTTCGCGCTTGGATTCCGGCAGCGCGGCGATCTTGTCGAAGAGGTTGACCATGCCGTTATTGACGTTGACGCCGAGTTCGTCGAACAGCGTGGCGTGCTTCTCGAAGGCATCCCTGTAGAAGATCCTGACGCAGTGGCCGAAGACGATGGGGTGCGAAACCTTCATCATGGTCGCCTTGACGTGCAGCGAGAACATCACGCCGGTCTTGTAGGCATCCTCGATTTCCTTTTCGTAGAACTCGCACAGCGCCTTCTTGCTCATGAACATGCTGTCGATGACTTCGCCGGCCAGCAGGGAGACCTTGGGCTTGAGGACGATGGTCTTGCCGCTCCTGGTGATCAGCTCCATCTTGACGTCGCGGGCGCGGTCCAGCGTCAGCGACTTTTCGCCGTGGTAGAAGTCGCCGTGGTGCATGTGCGAGACGTGGGTGCGCGAAGCCTGGCTCCATTCGCCCATGGAATGCGGGTTCTTGCGTGCATAGTTCTTCACGGCATTGGGGGCGCGGCGGTCGGAATTGCCTTCGCGCAGCACCGGGTTGACCGAGCTGCCTATGCATCTGGCGTAACGCGCCTTGATCGCCTTCTCTTCGTCGGTCTTCGGGTCTTCCGGGTAGTCGGGAATTTTGTAGCCGCGTGCCTGCAACTCCTTGACGGCCGCGATCAGTTGCGGCACCGAGGCGCTGACATTGGGCAGCTTGATGATGTTGGTCTCGGGGTCCTGGGTCAGCCGGCCCAGCTCGGCCAGGTTGTTCGGCACCTTCTGGTCGTCCCTCAGGTAGTCGGAAAGTTCGGCCAGGACTCGCGCCGCAACCGAGATGTCGCAACCGACCACATCGACGCCGGCCGGCGCGGCGAAGGTCTTGATGATGGGCAGAAACGCATAGGTCGCCAGCAGCGGCGCCTCGTCGGTGAGCGTGTAGATGATCTTGGATTTGCCTGCAGCCATTGCTGTCCCCTTGGTATTGGTTTGTTGATCGGGTCTTGCCATACTTGTTGAAAAAGTCTTTACCCGCTTGGACCGGGCGACCATCAAATCGCCGGCAGGAAAGCCCGATCCTGTACGACCCGGCATTATGAGGCTTCACGCCAATATCAAGAAAACCCCGCTATCCGATTGCCCAAACCGGGCTGGGATATAATTTAAATATGAAATGTTGCCTCTACGGACTGGTGCAGAGAGTGGCGTGAGATGATGCCGGCGCTCCTACCATCCCCGCCCGCCTGATGGCACAGGACCAAACGGTCGCCGAGCGGCCGATCGGATCCCGCATCTTCTCGTCTCCCGTCGGGAACGGCGGAACGCCGTCGTTCGGCGCCATGCCCGCGGCATGGAGAATCAATCCGCGCGCCAATGTCGGCGCCGGCGTAATGGCCGCGCTGGTCTCCCTGCCGCTCGCCATGGGTCTTGGCGTGCTCGCGCTTTCGCCGCTCGGCCCGGCATTCGTCAGCGCCGGCGTGCTCGCCGGCCTCTATTCGGCGGCCTTTCTGGGCCTGATCGCGGTGCTCGCGGGCGCTCGGGGCGTCGCGATCTACGCGCCGCGCAGCCTGGTTTCCTTCATGATTGCCGCCGTCTGCGCCGACCTGCTGGTCGGTGCCGCATGGCTGCCCAGGGACGACCCCCCGACTGTCATGGCCGCCCTCTTCCTGCTCATGTCCCTGGCAGGCCTGTTCCAGTTCCTGTTCGGCATGCTGCAGCTCGCACGCATCGTGAAATTCATTCCCACCCCGGTGGTTGCGGGCTTCCAGAACGCGGCATCGGTGATCATCATATTTTCACAGCTGCACCTGATGTTCGGACTGGACCGCCGGCCGTCACTCATGGCGTGGCCCGCAGCGCTGGCTGAAAGCCGGCCGCTGACCTTCCTCCTCGGTGCCGCGACACTGGCGCTGGTGTTCGCCGGCCCGCGCATCGCCAGGCGCGTGCCGGCCATGATGGCCGCGTTGATCGGCGGCACCATCCTGTACTACCTGCTGCAGATTGCCGGGCTCGACGCGCAGTTGGGGGGAACGCTGGGCCATATCCCGGTCGGAGTCCCCGACGGGGAGGAATTCGCCACCATCATGCTGCTGACGACGCGGCCGGGTTTCGCCGAAGCGCTCCCTGCAATCGTTCTTGCCGCGCTCAGTATCGCCATCGTCGCTTCGCTCGACGTGCTGATTTCGGCGAAGGCGGTGGAAACGCTTTCGGGATTGCGCGGCAACAGCACCCGCGAGCTTCTGTGCATCGGTGCCGCAAACACGGTGGCCCCATTGCTGGGCGGGATCGCCGGGTCCATCAGCCTGGGTGCAACCACCGCCAACCAGCGCAGTGGCGCCCGCAATTCGCTGTCCCTGTTCATCCATTCCCTGGTCTTCCTGCTCCTCGTACCGCTCGCCGCGCCCCTGCTCGGCTACATTCCGAAGGTCGTTGTCGCCGCGCTGGTGGTACATGCCGGCTGGCAGCTTTTCGACCGCTGGACATTGCAACTGTTGCGGCGCGTAGCGCACCGGCAGACGGTCAACTGGGAGGTGATCGCGGTCGACATCGCCGTGATTGCGCTGGTCGCCGGCATCGCCATTGCCGGCAAGGTGGTCGTTGCCGTCATTGTCGGCGTCTCGATCGCCGTCCTGACGTTCACGCTGCGCATGAGCCGCGGCGTCATCCGCAACGCCCGCTACGGCTCCGACGTCAACTCGCGCCGTACGCGCGACGCGGCCGCAATCGAGGTGCTCGGCCGGCATGGGCGCCAGATCCTCGCCGTCGAGCTTGAAGGGCCGATGTTTTTTGCGTCGGCCGAGCACCTGCACAACCGGATCGACGATGCCCTTGTCGACAATGTGCGATACGTGATCCTGGATCTTGCACGCGTCAACGAACTCGACAGCTCTGGTGCCCGCATCCTCCTGCAGACCTTGCAGCGCGCGAAAGTCGCCGGTGCGCATCTGCTGGTCTGCGGTCACGACGACCATCACCAGACTGCCACCATGCTGGCCGATCAGGGCGTTGTCGCTGCGATTGGGCGCGATCGCATGTTCGCCGACCTCGATCGAGCCCTGGAATGGTGCGAAAACCACATTCTCGCGTCCGATAGTCCGGCCCATGCCGCAGGGGCGGAGCACCTGCTCGGGAGCATGGACCTGACGCGCGGACTGGATGCCCGGGAGTGCGGGATCCTGCAGGGGGAGCTGATACGACGCGAGTACCCGACCGGTGCCACGGTCTTCGTCGAAGGAAGGGAGGGCGATGCCCTCTACATCATCTCGCGCGGTGCCGCCAGCGTAAGGCTTCACCTCGGCGAGGGAGAGTCCGACATCCGCCTGGTGACGTTTTCCGCCGGAACCCTGTTCGGCGAAATGGCGCTGCTGGACCGCGAGCCGCGTTCCGCCACGGTCACCGCCGACGAGCCGCTCTCCTGCTACGTGCTGGAACGCGATAGTTTCGAACGCCTGCTGGTCGAGCATCCGCGCATCGGCCAGCAACTGCTCGCCAACATCGCCCGCGAGCTCAGCCTGCGGATGCGGCGCGCCAACCGGACTCTTGCCAGCCTGGTCTGACCGCCGCCACGGCGACTATAATCGCCGCCTTCGGAGGATTTCTTGGCCATTCACCGTTTTTCACTACAGGGCGAGTTCATCGAACTGAACGTCCTCCTCAAGCTGCTGGGCCTGGCGCCTTCCGGCGGCGCTGCCAAGGCGCTGATAAGCGGGGGCGCGGTGACCGTCGATGGCGGGATCGAAACCCGCATCCGCCGCAAGTTGCGGGCAGAACAGATCGTACGCCTCGTGAATGAAGAAATTCACATCGTTGTCCCTGACGCCGTTGATTGACTCTTGCCTGACCTGAATCGTTTATGACCATACAGTGGTTCCCCGGCCACATGACCTCGGCCCGCAAAAAGGCGGCCGAAACCATGGCGCTGACCGACGTGGTGATCGAGGTCTGCGACGCACGGCTGCCCGAGGCCAGCAGCAACCCGATGATCCGCGAGTTGCGCCTGCACCGCCAGCGCCCCTGCCTCAAGCTGCTCAACAAGTCCGACCTGGCCGATCCGGTGGTGACCCAGGCCTGGCTCGACTATTACAACAGCCAGCCCGGCGTCAAGGCCGTGGCGATTTCGAGCAAGAAGCCTGGCGAAGCGGCACGCGTGCCGGGCCTGTGCAAAGGCCTGGCGCCGCACCGCAACGACGGCATCAAACCGCTGCGCATGCTGATCATGGGCATTCCCAACGTCGGCAAATCGACCCTGATGAACGCCCTGCTCAAGCGTCGCGTGGCGGCCGTCGGCGACGAACCGGCGGTGACCAAGTCGCAGATGTGCATCGACCTGGGGCCCACCATGAGCATCACCGACACGCCGGGCCTGATGTGGCCGAAGATCAAGCACGACAGCGACGGTTTCATGCTCGCCGCCAGCCACGCCATCGGCCGCAATGCGGTGATCGACTCGGAAGTGGCGATTTTCCTCGCCGGCCTGCTGTTGCAGAATTACCCGGCGCTGCTCGCCGAACGCTATGGCCTCGACGTCAGCGGCATGGACGGCGTAGGCGTCGTCGAGGCCGTGGCCAGGAAGCGCGGCTGCATCGTCAAGGGGCGCCGCGGCGGCGAACTCGACCTGGAAAAGGCGGGGATGATCCTGCTTACCGATTACCGCAGCGGCAAACTCGGCCGCATCAGTCTGGAAAGCCCGGAGAGCCGGGCGGCCATGCTGGCGACAGGGGCATCCCCGGACGGTACCGTTGTTGCCGAACAGACCGGGAACGACATGACCATTGGGTGATCAGCCGCTTTTGGCGGCAGCCAATTGACGGATACCGAACGGCGGCGTCAAACTGACGAACTGCCGCCGATTCACCCAAGAATCCGGAACTGCGATCACACCTTAAACCGGATTACCGGACTTTACTTCGAGTGACAGGTCAGACAAACACTGCTGCCTGAGTTTGTCTTGCGCAGAAACGATGGCAGGAAGGTGCTGCCGATACCGGCCGAAGGCACACCGTGCGGATCATGGCAGGATCCACACTCGACTTCCGGTCCCTGGCCGGTGCTGTATAGACGAATTTCAGACTTCTGCATGCGTCCGTCGCCATTGTCGTCAAAAAACAGAGTCGCCCCCCCCGGTTTGGCGACCGATCCGCCGGGAGTTTTCCAGTCGGTACCTGCACCATTACTCGCGGGATAGCTGACACCGACCGGGTGGTCGTCGCGCAGGTCTGTCCCTATCGCGAATACCGTGAAATCGGTGGCCGTTGGCGCAAAAGGCACGCCCGGGGTATGACAGGCGAGACACTCGCCTGATTTCAGGCCGAGATGGGATCCGGTCGAGAAGCCCCCGGGTTGCCAAGTTTCGAGAAACCCGAAATTCGGACTTGAATTGTACTTGCCCGCACCGGGCATGTTCATGATCGCGTCGACAGCCTGCTGACCGTCGTGGCAGGACAGGCAGACCAGCGACGAGCCTCCAGGCTGCGTATAGGTTTGGTCGACCGCCGTTCCGAGGGTATTGTAGGTGGTGTAGGTCGTCGCCGGAATGGCGCGGTTCCAAAGCGGCGCCGCAATCGTGTTGTTTGCCCCGTGCGGCGTATGACAATAAACACAGACTTGACCGTAGTCGTTGCGGGACGTGTCCATCTGGCCGGCGCCACCGGAATTGGGCGGACCGGCAAGAAGGTCGGCTCCGAGCGAAGAACGCTGGGTCATGTTGTGCCGCGTATTGACTACGCTATTGCTGTTGGTGAGTTCCGACGGCCGGTCCGGTCCGCTCCAGGCGGCGTTAATCGCAGCAAGGTGGAAGCCGATCGCGAACGAAAAACGCAATATTTTTTTTTGCATCCACCCCTCCATCCAAAACCCGAGTTTTATCGCAGGACATGTTCATAAAACCCCTGCTTTTATCAGAATAAAATCTTTTCTTTTCTCATTTTTGAGCGACATTCTCGAATTCGGGAATTCCTTTTAATATCAACATATTTCAGGCAGTCCGGGCAATTAATTATTAAGTTAACCTCTGACAATGACATACCGCAACTTGATCTTGATTATGCAATCGCTTATGTCGTAAAGTCGCGGACCAAAGAACATCGAAAACTTAAGGCTCATGCCAACAAACGGACCTCATGCAAGTATCGAGCCAGCAAGGCATGGGGGAGGTGCCATGCAATGCCTTACGAAAAGATAAGCACTGCACCGCGGACACATTCGCTGGCAACCGGGATCCGATCATGGGTGGTCATCTTCACGGTTCTATCCGGAATTTGCGCCTGTGCTCCGACGAAGAAAAACGCCACAACGCCGGCAGCCGCGGCGCCGAGATTGCTTTGGCCCCAGCCACCGGATCAGCCTCGCTTCGAATTTGAAACGGTTCTCCAGTCGGCGGCCGACATCACGTTGGATACAGAGGCCAGTCGATGGCAACGCGCCTTGCAGGGACAGTCTTCGATAAACGATGCGCCGGTAATCAACAAGCCGACGGCAATCGCCAGCCGGGAGGGCAGGATCTATGTCGCCGAACCGACGGTAAAGGCGATTACCGTTTTCGACGCATCGCGCAAGAAGCTGTTCCGCTTCGGCCTGCGCGAACCCAACCATCTCAAGCGTCCGCAGGCCCTTGCCATCGATGACAGCGGCAAGGTTTATGTCCTCGACACCCAATTGCGCAAGATCATGGTGTTCGACGCCATCGGACTGTTCATTCAGTCGATAGCTCTCGGCAGCAAGTTCTCGAATCCAGTCGGACTTGCGGTGCGGGGGGATGGTTCGACCCTCTACGTGGTCGATCGCGGCAATGTCGATCAGGACGACCACAAGGTGGTTGCGCTTGCACCGGACGGCTCGGAGCGCTTTCAACTCGGTCCGCGCGGCAGTACTCCGGGGCGCTTCAACATCCCGTTGGCGGCGGCCGTCGCGGCCGACGGCACGCTGTACGTGGTCGATTCGGGAAATTTCCGGGTGCAGGCCTTCGACGCCAAAGGCGCGTTCAAATTCCAGTTCGGCGGCCTGGGAACCGGCATTGGAAACTTTTCGCGGCCGCGCGCCATCTCGCTGGATCCGGACGGCAATGTCTATGTCGCCGATGGCGGATTCAACAATGTCCAGATTTTCAGCCCCGCCGGGGAACTGCTCATGCATCTGGGCAGGTTGAGCCGCGACCCCGGGCCTGGAAACTTCGCCTTGCTTGCCGGCATCGCGATCGATGAAACCAGGCGACTGTATGTGCTGGATCATTACTTCAAGAAGATTGAAGTGTATCGATGGCTTGGCGACAAACAACCGCCACGAAAAGTGGCGGCAGAGAACAAAATCCCGCGTTAGGCAGCCAGGACGAAGGTACGAGAATGAACACACAAAAACCCACAATACTCATCGCCGGACGTCACCGGTCACGCCTCCGCCTGCGCCGGTCCGGGAACACCTTGCTGCTGTTCGCCTGCCTCGCCGGGCTGATTTTTCAGGTGGGCGACAGCCTGGCCGACGTCGACCTGCCATCCAAGTTTTCCAATCAGACGAGTATCACGAATACGCGGCACAACCTGACACAAAGACAGGCCACCGGCGGTCCCTCCGGCATCAACATGGACACTTACCGGAATGATTTCGGGCAAGTATGCGTCTACTGCCATACGCCGCACGGGGCGAATACGACAGTTGCCGCGCCCCTGTGGAACAGGAGCATCCCGAGCACCACTTATAACGTCTATAGCTCCAACAGTCTGAATCAAACCGTATCCCAGCCGGGGTCTGCCTCTCTGGTCTGCCTGTCCTGCCACGACGGGCAGCAGGCGGTGGACGCCATCATGAACATGCCCGGCTCGGGTCGTTACAGCACCACTCCGAACACGGCTTTCCTGAACACCTGGACCAACCCGAGCGGCCTCGGGCCGTTTGTACATCTCGGTCTCAACCAGGCCGAATGCCTGACCTGCCACTCGGCGGGGGCCGGAATTGTGGGCACCGGCGCCGCCGACTTCACTGTTGCGGCCATCGGCACCGATCTTCGCGACGACCATCCGGTGGGCGTCACATTCCCGACCACCAACGGCAGCGGTACCGACTGGAAGACGCCCGGCGGAACTATCGCAAGCGCCAAATTTTTCGATGACAACGGCAACGGTCGCATGGACAAGGGCGAGATACGCCTTTACGACAGCGGCAGCGGACCGTCGGTGGAATGCGGTTCCTGCCACGATCCCCACGGAGTCGCGTCCAGCGGATCCTTGTTCAATGCCACGTTTCTGCGCAAGACCAACTCAGGCAGCGCGGTGTGCCTGACCTGTCACTCCAAGTGAGATCAGTACAGGCTTGAGCATCAGGTGCTGGCCATCTGGCGAGATGCGGGAAAATCGCGCCAAGCTTTCAACACCATCGCTATCATCTGCATAGCATTACAGAAATATGTTCCACTAGGCAGAACAACGGACTCGGACGGGTGATCCCGATCTGATGATGATCGACCGACCTGCCGAAAGTCTGGCGATCACGCTCGGCATCGGCTCGAACGGGCGCGCTTTGCCCCTGTAATCGACTGCCGTTAAAGGACTTTTCATGAGCGTCAAAAAACTTTTCGATCTGACCGGCAAGGTCGCCATCGTCACCGGCGGCTCGCGCGGCCTCGGCCTGCAGATGGCCGAGGCGCTGGGCGAAATGGGCGCCAGACTCGCCATCACGGCGCGCAAGGCCGACGAGCTGGAGGAGGCCAAGGCGCACCTCGAAAAGCAGGGCGTCGAAGTGCTCACCATCGCCAACGACCTGTCCAGGTTCGACCAGACGCCGGATCTGGTAGGCAAGGTGCTCGAACACTACGGCAAGATCGACATCCTGGTGAACAATGCCGGCGCCAACTGGGCGGCGCCCGCCGAAGACTATCCCGACGATGCCTGGATGAAGGTCATCAACCTCAACGTCAACGGCATGTTTTTCCTCACCCGCGAAGTCGGCAAGCGGGCCTTCATTCCGCAGCGTTCGGGAAAAATCATTGTCACCGCTTCGATTGCCGGGCTGCGCGGCAACCCGCCGAACCTGGCGACCATCGCCTACAACACCAGCAAGGGCGCCGACGTGAATTTCGTGCGGGCCCTGGCTGCGGAATGGGGCAAGTACAACATCAACGTCAATGCCATTTGTCCCGGCTTCTTTCCCTCCAGAATGGCCAGCGGCCTGATGGAAAAGATCGGCGACCAGATCATCGCCGATACCGCCTTGGGCCGCGTCGGCGGCGACGAGGACCTGAAAGGCGCGGTGGTCTTTCTCGCCTCGGAAGCTTCGCGCCACGTCACCGGCCACGCGCTGACCGTCGACGGCGGCAGCAGCACGTTCTGAGCCATCGGCGTGGTCGCCCACGGCCGGGACGACCGCCGCGACCTGAAGCCGCCGTAGCGCCAGCGCCGACCTTTTTTGCCGCCAATAACCGGAATCCCTCTCATGGAAAAAAACCAGAAAATCGTCCTCGCCAGCCGCCCCACCGCCTGGGTCGAGGAAAGCAATTTCCGCCTTGAGGAAAGCGACATTCCGCAGCCCGGTACCAACCAGGTGCTGGTGCGGAACCAATGGCTCTCTCTCGATCCCTACATGCGCGGCCGCATGTCGGACGCCAAGTCTTACGCCAAACCGGTCGAGATCGGCGAAGTGATGATCGGCGGCACCGCCGGTGAAGTGGTCACATCGAATCATCCGCAGTTCGCCCCGGGCGACAAGGTGGTCGGTCCGCTGGGCTGGCAACTCTTCGGCGTAGCCGACGGCAGCATGCTGCGCATGGTCGATGCCAGCGCGATTCCGTTGTCGGCCTGGCTGGGTCCGGTCGGCATGCCGGGCGTCACGGCCTGGGTCGGCCTGCTCGACATCTGCGCACCGAAACCCGGCGAAACCGTGGTGGTGACCGCCGCTTCCGGTGCCGTCGGCAGCGTGGTCGGACAACTGGCGAAGATCCATGGCGCACGCGCGGTCGGCATTGCCGGCGGGCCGGAGAAATGCCGCTACGTGACGGAGGAACTCGGCTTCGACGCCTGCATCGACTACAAGGCCGGCAAGCTGGCCGAAGACCTGAAAGCCGCGACGCCCAAGGGCATCGACTGCCTGTTCGAAAACGTCGGCGGCGCAATTTTCGATACCCTGCTGACGCAGATGAACTCCTTCTCGCGCATCGCGCTGTGCGGCCTGATCTCCCAGTACAACTCGCCGCCCTGGCCGATGCAGAACATCAGCGCCGTGCTGATCAACCGCATCAGGATGCAGGGCTTCATCGTTTCCGACGATCTCTCGCGCTGGCCGTCGGCGCTGCAGGAACTGGCGGGCCATGTCGCGTCGGGGCGCATCAAGTATCGCGAGAGCATCGCCGAAGGCCTCGCTGCCGCCCCGGCCGCCCTCATCAGCCTGTTGAAGGGCGGCAACTTCGGCAAGCAGCTGGTACGGCTGTAAAAGCGAAACGCTGTCAGCCAAGAAGCCAAGGGGCTACCGCATCGTATAACTTTCCGCCAGCCGCCGGCCGGCGGCGCGGATTACCGCACCAGCAGCAGGTAGCCCTGGGGCTGATTCTTGTCGTCGACCAGCAGGGATACCTGCAACTCGGCGCTGAAACTCTCGGTTCCTGCCGTCCAGGCCAGCAACTGCATGTGCGTCCTGCCGTCGCGCAGAGCCTCCGGCGCCAGGACCTGCCGGCAGCCTTCCCAACCCAGGCCTGCCAGTGCTTCGCGCAAATCTCTCCCCTTCGTCGCCAGGGCCTGCAGCTTGGGCATGGCCGCAACCGCGGGGTTGCAGTAGATCATGCGCCACTCCGGGTCCATCGCGATCACCGCCGTGCCCGTGGTGGAACGCAGGATGTTGTCCAGCAGGCGCTTTTCATTGACCACCGCCTGCCTGCTCTGCAGCGCCTTCTCCTGGCTCTGGATCATGTCCTTGAGGTAGGCGACATATTGCCCCTCCAGACCATTCACCACCTCGTGGTGGGTCAGCACGCCGCACACGCTGCCGGCGGCATCGACCACCGCCAGGCGCCGGATATGCGCCTCGCTCATGGCCTTCACGGCGTCATGGAGCAGGTCATCCTGTTTCACGCTCTTGACCGGCTGGCTCATCGTCGCGCCGAGCAGCAGATCTTCCGGATGGTCATGTTCGTGGCACAGACGCACGATGTCGCGCTCGGTCAAAACGCCCAGCGGCAGTCCGGCATCATCGACGGCGAAGACGCAGCTATGGCGCCTCTCATCCATCAGGCCGACCACTTCCCCCACCGTCGCTGCGGCCGGCAACAAGCCGACATCGGTGGCCATGGCGCCGCCGACATCCTTGAAGCGCATGTAGTATTCGACGCCGAAGTCGCGCAGGATGTCGCTTTCGCTGACGATGCCGACCAGCAGGCCCTCGGCATCGGTCACCGCGATATGGCGGATGCGTCGGCTGCCCATCAGATGATAGACATCCATGGCGTTGTCGGTCTCCTCCACGGTCAGGACCGGCGCCTGCATCAGGTCGGCGCAGCTCAGCTCCTTCAGGCCACCCTTGCGGTGCAGGTTGCGCACCACGTCGCGCTCGGTGACGATGCCCAGAGTGAGCCGGTCTTCCACCACCAGCACCGAACTGACCGCCTTGCGCTGCATCAGCTCGAGGATCTGCGCGGCGGAAAAATCCGTCTTGACCTCGCACACCGTGCGGGTCATCAGTTCGGAAATCGGTTTCTTGTTGGTGTCCATCGGGTAAGTAGTCCTTGCTTGTAAAAAGCTGAAAATCCGCTGTGCCGGCCAGTGAGCGGGGAGTATCTCCGGCGGACCGAGGCAAGTCAAATCAGCTTGGCTTGCGCCTCTCTCAATCGCACTGGGTACAATCAGCACAATCAAGCCGGGTCCCGATCGGCTCACAAACGGTGAAATGGACGATGCCGTCACGACGCCGCTTTCTCGAAAACTCGCTCGCTGCCGCGGCACTCGCCGCGATGTCGCCGCTCGCCAATGCCGCCACCCCTGCGGCGACCCGGATCATCCCCGGCGACGGACGTCGCCTGCCGGTAATAGGCCTCGGCACCTGGCAGACCTTCGACGTCGGCGCTGAGGTAACGGCGCGCGCGAACCTGGGCCGCTTGCTGAATCGCTTTGCGGAACTGGGCGGTGCGGTGATCGACAGCAGCCCGATGTACGGCAGTGCGGAAGCGGTGGTGGGCGACCTGACGCACGGGCGCGGCTTGCGCGAACGCCTGTTCCTCGCCACCAAGGTGTGGACCCGTGGCAAGCCCGCCGGCATTGCGCAGATGGAGGAATCTCTGCGGCGCTTGCGGACGCCGCGCATCGAGCTGATGCAGGTGCACAACCTGCAGGACTGGCAGCAGCATTTGCCGGTGCTGCGGACGTGGAAGGCGGAAGGGCGCATCCGCTATCTCGGCATCAGCCACTACAACTCGGGCGCCTATGCGGAGATCGAGGAGATCCTGCGTCGCGAGCCGCTGGACTTCCTGCAGATCAACTACTCGCTGGCGGAACAGGAATCGGCGCGACGCCTGCTGCCGCTGGCAGCCGAGCGCGGCGTGGCGGTGATCGCCAACCGGCCGTTTGCCGAGGGCGGGCTGTTCGGCGCCGTCAAGGGCAAGGCGCTGCCTGCGGCAGCGGCCGACCACGGTTGCCGCTCCTGGGCGCAGCTCTTCCTGCGCTGGATCCTCGCCCACCCGGCCGTCACCTGCACGATCCCGGCGAGCGGCAAGCTCGAACACCTGGAGGACAACATGGCGGCGGGCATCGGCGCCCTGCCCGCCTTCGGAGAACAGCAGGCACTGGCACGCATGGCAGGTTTCTGAGGATCGAAAGTCGGCGCTCGCGCCGCGGCGATTTTCGCCAATTGTCAATTTCCGAAAACAAAAAACCCGGCCGAAGCCGGGCTTTTTGTCGATGCGGGAATATGCGGTGTTTAGAGCATTTCCCAGATCGTCGTGATGCCCTGGCCGCCGCCGATGCACATGGTGGCAAGGCAGTACTTGCTGCTGACGCGCCTGGCTTCGTAGAGCGCCTTGGTGATGATCACCGCGCCGCTTGCCCCGATCGGGTGGCCGATGGCGATGGCGCCGCCATTCGGGTTGGTCTTCTTCGGGTCGAGGCCGAGCACCTTGGCCACCGACAGCGACTGCGCGGCGAAGGCTTCGTTCGACTCGATGACGCCGATGTCGTCGAGCTTGAGGCCGGCCTTGGCCAGCGCGATGCGCGTCGACGGGATCGGGCCTTCGCCCATGACGTCGTTGGGCACGCCGCCAATGCCATAGGCGACCAGACGGGCCATCGCCTTGTGACCGCCGGCGGCGGCCTTGGCAGCATCGGCCAGCACCAGGAAGCCGGCGCCGTCGTTGATGCCGGAGGCATTGCCGGCGGTGACGGTACCGGCCTTGTCGAAGGCCGGCTTCATCTTGGCCAGGCTTTCCATGGTGGTGCTGCCCTTGATGTGCTCGTCGGTGTCGAACACCACGTCGCCCTTGCGGGTCTTGAGGGTGATCGGCACGATCTGTTCCTTGAAGTAGCCGGCGGCAACGGCAGCCGCGGCGCGGCGCTGCGATTCGCAGGCGAACTCGTCCTGCTGCTCGCGCGTGAAACCGTGCTTCTTGGCCAGGTTTTCCGCGGTGATACCCATGTGGCCGGCACCGAAGGGGTCGGTCAGCGCGCAGACCATGGCGTCGAGCATCTTGGTGTCGCCCATGCGGGCGCCGGTGCGCATTGCCGTCGACAAATAGGCGCCGCGCGACATGACTTCGACACCGCCACCGATGGCGAAGTCGGCATCGCCGAGCATGATGGCCTGGGCGGAATTGACGATGGCCTGCTGTGCCGAACCGCACAGGCGGTTGACCTGGAAGGCTACCGATTCCATGCTCATGCCACCCTGGATCGTCGCGTTGCGGTGAACATAGGCGTAGCGGCCTTCGGTCGGAACGACATTGCCGACGGTAGCGAAGGTAATGGCCTTGGGATCGACGCCGGAACGGGCGATGGCCTCCTTGATGACCAGACCGCCCAGGTCGGCCGGTTCCATGCCGGCCAGCGAACCATTGAAAGTGCCCACGGCGGAACGCGCGGCGCTCAGTACAACGACTTCTCTCTTGTCAGCCATCAAAAACTCCTTTTTTAAATATCAACCGCCGACCCATCCGGAAACCCAGATCAGGGCCAGCACTGCCAGACCGAGCACGAGACTGCGCCAGACGAGGCCTATCGTGCTCTGCATGAAATCGGGGTCGGCATCTTCGCCCAACCCCAGCTCGGGACGATCGCCAGACTCGTCCATTTCCTGAATCGCATCGTGCACCGGCATACCCAAACGCACCCCCAGGGCGCCGGCACCACTGGCGAGAAGTATACCGGAGCCGGCTTCCGGCCACCTTACAGCCTGCGTGCGCCAACAATGCACGGCATCCTCGAAATCGCCGACCACGGCAAACGATGCCGCCGTCACGCGGATCGGCAACCAGTCGATCAGCGCGAAAGCCTGATGCGCGAACTGGCCGAACTCGCCGAACTCGATTTCGCTGCGCCGACCCCAGAAGTCGTCGAAGGAATGCGCGAGGCGGTAGAACAGGGCGCCGGCCGGACCCAGCACCACAAACCACAACAGCGGAGCAAAGACATGCCGATGCGAGGCGAGCAGGCCCTGTTCGATGGCCAGGCGAGCGATCTCGCCGGATGTCAGCCGGTCGCCGGCGCGTCCCCGCCATTGCCCCAGCAACAGCCGCGCCTGGTCGATTTCTCCCTGACGCAGCGCCAGATGAATGTTGGTAAAGAAATGGCTGAACTGGCGGAAACCCATGGTCAGGTAAAGGACACCGATGCCCAGCAGGAAGGCCAGCAGCGGCTGGAAGTGCATCAGCAAACCGTGCAGTAGCGACACCAGGCCTGCCGGCAGGGCCACGCCCAGCCCCCAGGCAATGGCGCCGTGGCTACGGCCGCCATCGTTGAATTTTTCTTCGAGGTAGCCCGCCAGCCGCGCCACCGGATCAAGCACGACACGCTGCACCGGGAGAGCCTGTACCTGTTCGATCAGCAGGACGATGATGATGGAGATGAGGGACATCGGCTCAGCTTTCCGCGTACAGGAATCGGTGCAGGGCCACCAGCATGCCGGCCGTAGCGCCCCAGATGAAATAGCCCTGCCAGGGCATGGCCCAGTACTCGTGCCGGGTACCACGCACCTCGATGCTCTGGCGCTGATGGTTGGCGCGGTCGAGGAGGAATTCGAGCGGGGGTTCGAAGACTTCCGCCACCTCGAAATCGTCGAGCTTGAGATTCAGCGGCGGCGTCACCAACGCGACTACCGGGGTGATGACAAAACCGGTACCGGTGCGATATTCGGACAGGCGACCGAGAATCTCGACCTGGGATGCGGCAATGCCGACCTCCTCTTCGGCCTCGCGCAAGGCGGTGTCCTCGGGCGAGGCGTCGCTATCCTCACAGCGTCCGCCGGGAAAGCTGACCTGTCCGGCATGGTCACGCAAGTGTGCGGTGCGCTGGGTCAGCAACATCGTGAGGCCGGTTTCGCGCACGATCACCGGCACCAGCACGGCGGCGGGAATCAGATCCTTGCCTTCGACAAACGAGGTTTCGGTGACGGGGGACGCGACCCGACCTTCGCTGAATCGACGACGCATCAAGGAAAGCAGGCCTCCGCTAGAATTCGGGCCTGCATCAACAAAAGACTCCGGCATGAAACCGATCGCAATATTCCGTCATAGCCCCGGTGAGGGTCCGGGCTATTTTGCCACATTCCTCGACCGCCATTCCCTGCCGTGGACGCTGTTTCGGGTCGACGACGGCGTGTTGCCGCCGCCGACTTCCGAGGAATTCTCGGCGCTGTGCTTCATGGGCGGGCCGATGAGCGTCAACGACGACCTGCCATGGATCCCGCTGACGCTGCAACTGATCCGCGAGGCCGACCGTAGAGCGATTCCGGTCATCGGTCATTGCCTCGGCGGGCAACTCATGGCCAAGGCCTTTGGCGGCAGCGTGACCAGAAACCCGGTCAAGGAGATCGGCTGGGGCCGGGTGCTAGCGGTCGATACCGCGATGCCGTTGGCGACAGAGTGGATTGGCGACACGGTCGCCTTCGAGGCTTTCCACTGGCATGGCGAAACCTTCTCGTTACCGCCCGGTGCCACCCGCATTCTGCAGAGCGCGCATTGTGCCAACCAGGCCTTTGTCCGTGGCCCACATCTGGGCATGCAGTGTCATGTCGAGATGACGGAATCCATGATTCGTACGTGGTGCAGGCAGTGGGCGGAGGAAAACGCGCCGGCCTCGGCATCGGTGCAGACGCCGCAGCAGATGGAAGAGAACATGGCGTCACGCATCGCCGCGATGCGCAGCATGGCGGACCGGCTTTACGGCCGCTGGCTGAAAGGACTCGTCAGTCCCTGAAATTGCCGTACTGCAGGGGAAAGTCGGTAATCGACTTCTTCACCAGCGCGATGGCCTCCTGCAACAGGTCGCGCTTGGCACCGGTGACCCGCACCGCATCACCCTGAATGCTGGCCTGCACCTTGAGCTTGCTGTCCTTGATCAGCTTGACGATCTTCTTCGCCAGTTCCATCTCGATACCGACCTTGATCGTCAGTACCTGCTTGGACTTGTTGCCGCCGACCGACTGCACCGGACCATGGTCGAGTCGCTTGGTACTCTCGCGTTCCTTCTTCTCCATTTCGGGAAACAGGATGTCCTTGATCTGCCCAAGCTGGAATTCCGAATCACCGTGCAGGGTGATGAGCTTGTCCTTCTCGTTCAATTCGACTCGCGCCGAACTGCCCTTGAAGTCATAGCGGTTGCCGATGTGGCGTCCGGCGACGTCGACCGCATTCTTCAGCGCCACCAGATCGGCTTCGGACGTGATGTCGAATGAAGGCATGTTGCGCTCCCCTGATTATGCGAAATGACAGACATAGTGGTAGGGCTCGCCGCTGACCTCGATGTCGAAGCTGGAATTGCCCGGCACCTTGAAACTCTCGCCCGCGCCGCTGCTCTTCCAGTCCTCGCCTTTGATGCGATAGCGGCAGCCGCCGGAGATGGTTTCCATGATCTCCGGCACGCCCGTGTTGAAGGTCAGCGTGGCCGGCATGATCACGCCGACGCTCTTCTTCGTGCCATCGGGAAACTGCACGGTATGACTGACGCACTTGCCGTCGAAATAGACGTTGGCCTTCTTGAACACTGCGACATTTTCGAACTCATTTTTCACTGCTGACATTTCAGATTCCCCACATTTTCTGAATAATGATTTTGGCCACGAAACCCAACATGCCAAACGCGAGTACGAAGAACAGGATAAAGGTACCGAGCTTTCCCGCTTTGGATTTCCAGGCCAGTTCGCCGATGATGAACAGCATGTACAGCATGAAGGCACCAACGCCGAAGGTCATGCCAAACTGAGCCAGTTCCTCCTCTGAAATGCCGAACATCGGCGTGATCCTTTTGTTCCCCCTCAGCCCTTCTTTTTGCCGGCCCGGGCTTCCGACCGGTTCGCCGCGATGCGAAGGCGCAAGGCATTGAGACGAATAAAGCCGTGGGCGTCCTTCTGGTTGTAGGCGCCGGCATCGTCCTCGAAGGTGGCGATGGTCGGGTCGAACAGCGAATCGGTCTTCGAATCGCGGCCGCACACGATCACATTGCCCTTGTACAGCTTGAGCCGGACCCAGCCGTTCACGGTCTGCTGGGTGTAGTCGATCAGGGTCTGCAGGGCACGGCGCTCGGGGCTCCACCAGTAGCCGTTGTAGATCAGGCTGGCGTAGCGCGGCATCAGGTCGTCCTTGAGATGGGCGACTTCGCGGTCAAGGCAGATCGACTCGATGGCACGATGCGCCCTGAGCATGATGGTGCCGCCCGGTGTCTCGTAGCAGCCGCGCGACTTCATGCCGACATAGCGGTTCTCGACCAGGTCCAGCCGCCCGATGCCATGCTTGCCGCCGAGCTGATTGAGCGCCGCGAGCAGCTGGTGGGGCTTCATCTTGTTGCCATTCAGGGCCACCGGATCGCCGTTGCGGTATTCGATGTCGAGATACTCGGCCTGGTTCGGCGCTTTCTCCGGCGACACGGTCCAGCGCCACATCGACTCCTCGGCCTCGGCCGACGGATCTTCGAGATGGCGGCCTTCGTAGGAGATGTGCAGCAGGTTGGCGTCCATCGAGTAGGGCGAGCCACCCTTCTTGTGCTTCATCTCGACCGGGATGCCGTGCTTCTCGGCATAGGCCATCAATTTCTCGCGCGAGAGCAGGTCCCACTCGCGCCACGGCGCGATGACCCGGACGTTGGGCATCAGGGCGTAGGCGCCGAGCTCGAAGCGCACCTGATCGTTGCCCTTGCCGGTGGCGCCGTGCGAGATCGAATTGGCGCCGGTCTTTTTGGCGATCTCGACCAGGCGCTTGGCGATCAGGGGTCGTGCGATCGAAGTGCCGAGCAGGTATTCGCCTTCATACACGGTATTGCAGCGGAACATCGGGAAGACGAAATCGCGGACGAATTCCTCGCGCAGGTCATCGATGAAAATGTTCTTCGGCTTGATGCCCATTTTCAGCGCCTTGGTGCGCGCCGGTTCAAGTTCCTCGCCCTGGCCCAGGTCGGCGGTGAAGGTCACCACTTCGCAGTGGTAGGTGTCCTGCAACCACTTGAGGATCACCGAGGTGTCCAGCCCACCGGAATAGGCGAGAACGACCTTGTTGTTTTGCTTGCTGCTTGATTTCTTTGCCGCGTTCATCGCTCTTTCCTTAGTCGTTCACCCTGCCCAGGAGCAGGAATTCCATCAAAGCCTTCTGCACGTGGAGTCGATTCTCCGCCTCGTCCCAAACCACACTCTGCGCACCATCGATGACCTCTGCCGCCACTTCCTCGCCACGATGGGCCGGCAGACAGTGCATGAAGACCGCGTCGCCACGCGCCACGCGCATCATTTCCGCATCAACCTGCCAATCGTGAAAATCGCGCAGGCGTTCTTCGTTCTCGGCTTCAAAGCCCATCGAGGTCCACACATCCGTAGTCACCATGTCGGCATCGCGCGCTGCGTCCATCGGATCGACAAACTGCTCGAAGTGGTCGGTGCCGTAAAGGCCTGCCCGTTCCGCTTCGACTTCGTAGCCTGGCGGAGTGGACACATGGACGTTGAAGTCGAGCACCTCGGCCGCCTGCAGCCATGTGTTGCAGACATTGTTGGAATCCCCGATCCAGGCGACGGTCTTGCCCTGGATCGGGCCCCGATGTTCGATGAAGGTGAAAATGTCGGCGAGAATCTGGCAGGGATGGTATTCATTGGTCAGGCCATTGATGACCGGCACGCGCGAATGGCCCGCGAAACGTTCGATGATCTCCTGCTCGAAAGTGCGGATCATGACGATGTCGCTCATGCGCGAGATCACCTCGGCCGCATCCTCCACCGGTTCGCCGCGACCCAGCTGCGAATCGCGCGTGTTGAGGTAGATCGCCGAGCCACCGAGCTGCTGCATGCCTGCCTCGAAGGAAAGCCGGGTGCGGGTGCTGGCCTTCTCGAAAATCATTACCAGGGTGCGATCCTGCAAGGGCCAATGGCGCTGGTAGGACTTGAAACGCGCCTTGACGATGCGAGCGCGCTCGAACAGGTACGCGAGCTCGTCGCCCCTGAGATCCCTGAATTGCAGGAAATGCCGCGGCGCAGACATGATCAGGCCGCGAGAAACTCTTTGATCAGCGGCACAAGCGCAGCGACCAGCTCCGCACCCTCGGCGTCGCTCATGACCAGCGGCGGCAACAAACGTACGACCTTGTCAGCCGTGACATTGATGAGCAAGCCGGCGGCAATCCCGCGCTTGACCAGATCGCCGCAGGGACGATCGAGCTCGATGCCGATCATCAGGCCGTCGCCGCGTACCTCGACAAAGCCCTTGACCCCTGCCAACCCGCTGCCCAAACCGGCACGAATGGCTTCGCCCAACGTGGTCGCGTGCGCCATCAAGCCGTCGGTTTCGATAACCTCAAGTGTCGTCATCGCCGCAACACACGCCAGCGGATTTCCCCCGAATGTAGAGCCGTGATTGCCCGGCTTGAATACGCCGGCTGCGCGGCCGGCAGCCAGGCAGGCGCCGATAGGCATGCCGGACCCGAGTCCCTTCGCCAGGGTCATGACATCTGGCACGATGCCGGCATGCTGATGGGCGAACCATGCGCCGGTTCGACCGATGCCGCACTGCACTTCGTCGACCATGAACAGCCAGTTCTTCTGATCGCAGATCTGCCGCAGCGACTGCATGAAATCCTTGTGCGCAAGGTTGATGCCGCCTTCGCCCTGGATAGGTTCAAACAACACCGCCACGATGTTCGGATTACGCGCCGCGAGATGCTCTATTGCCGCCAGATCATCGAAGGGCACACGCACAAAACCGGTCACCAGCGGTTCGAAGCCCGCTTGCACCTTGCGATTTCCGGTCGCCGAAAGCGTCGCCAGAGTGCGGCCGTGAAAAGCCTGCTCCATGACTACGATCGCCGGTTGCTCGATACCCTGCTGGTGACCGTACATGCGTGCCAGCTTGATTGCGGCTTCGTTGGCCTCGCAACCGGAGTTGCAGAAAAACACCTCGTCCATCCCGGACAGTGCGGCGAGACGATCGGAAACAGCTTCAGCCTCGTTGATCCGATACAGGTTCGATACATGCATGAGACGGCCGACCTGCTCGCTCAGCGCCTTCACCAGTCGAGGATGATTGTGGCCCAGCGTATTGACCGCTATTCCCGCCAGGGCGTCGAGATAAGACTTGCCCTGTTCATCGAACAGGCGGCAACCCTGTCCGTGGGTAAAGGCGACCGGCAAGCGCCCGTAGGTATTCATCAGATGCGGCATGAATGCACTCCGCGAAAAGCTCCACGCAAAAAACATACGGCGGCCGAAGAGCAACGCGGCCGCCGTGCTTAATAAACGCCTCTATACTAAGTGAAAAATTTGCCCCTGTACAGAGTGCACCAGCGGAGGATACGGCAGTGAGGATGGCGGTCTTCAACCAGAAGGGCGGGGTAGGCAAAACGACCACGGTACTCAACCTCGCCGCCGCGCTGGCAAGGGATTCGGCGCCGACCCTGCTGGTCGACCTCGACCCGCAGGCACATTTGTCCGCCGTCCATGGCAGGGCACTTGGCGAAGCGCACAACAGCGTGTTCGCGCTCTATCAGGACAATCGACCGCTTGAGGAACTTGCCGTGATTTGGGAAGGCGTCGGCCGCCTGATCCCGGCGCACGCAGAACTGATCAAGGTCGACTCCATATTCGGCAAGGGACCGGCCATCCTCAACCGCCTCAGCGCCGGCTTGCAGGCGCTTGAAGCCTCCGGCGGGGAAGATACCGCCCTCATCGACTGCTGCCCGTTTCTCGGCGTTCTATCCCTCAACGCAATCTTCGCGGCTGACAGGATGCTGATTCCCGTGTCATCGGACTATCTTTCCCTGCGTGGCGCCCTGCAGATCGAACATACGCTGAAGGCTTTGGAGCCCGTGCTCAAGAGGCGCATCGAACGCCGTTACCTGCTGACGCGGTTTGATCGCCGCCGCAAGATGAGCTTCGACATTCAAGCGCGCCTGCGCCAGCAATTCGGCGCCGAACTGTGTGAAACGGTCATCTCGGAAAATGTGGCGATCGCCGAAGCACCTGCGCTGAGCCTCGACATCTTTGCCCACAACCCGACAAGCCGGGGAGCACAGGACTATCTGGCGTTAATGGGGGAACTGCGAGCGGCGCGATTCATTTGACGGCCCCGCAAAAAGCCTGACAGCCTGAATCCGGCTTGAGCCGGATGCAAACTCAGCGAACAATGAGGTTCGCTACCTCTTCGAAGCTGGCCACGGGAACGCGAACGCTGCCGTGATGGCAAACACAGTCAATGATTTGGCAGTTGTGGTAAACCTGCCGCAACTTGCGCTGGGCGTCGAATTCATCGACACCATGAATCATAAGATTATCGACGACCACTCCCTGTCGGGTCCGTATCCGGAAGGCGTATTTTATGAACTGATGGGATTGCATAAAACCCCTTTCACTTCAATGAAGTTGCCTGAGTATATGCAGTGACTTCGATAAACTCAAGCTATTTATCTAATCTAGCACAATATTTTAAAAAAAATTATGCCAATAGGGGTATTTTGGCAACGTGGCAGACGACGTTGCGACACCGAATGAGTCTTCCGGCAAGAGCGGCCTGAGCCCGGCAACAAAAAAGGCTGCCCCCGTAAAGGAGCAGCCTTCTTGTCGACAGCGCCTTGGCGCTATCGGTGTTTTTAGAGTGCCTTGATCGCTGCCGAGAGACGGCTCTTCTGGCGAGCTGCGAGGTTCTTGTGCACAATGTTCTTGTCGGCGATCGAGTCGATGACGGGCTGCGACTCCTTGAAGATAGCCTGTGCGGCGGTTTTATCGCCGGTTTCAATCGCCTTGCGCACCTTCTTGATTGCAGTGCGTAAAGTCGAACGCAGGCTCATGTTATGAGCGCGCTGCTCGGTCGCTTGACGGGCACGTTTGCGGGCTTGAACGGTATTGGCCATGTCGATATCCGGTGGATCTTGGGAAAGCGCGCGATTATAAGGGGGTCTTCCGCCCATTGCAAGCGGCTTCTGCCGGCGACATCCCGGATACCATAGTCCCATGAATCTGCTCCGTACCCTGGCCACGGTCAGCGGGCTGACCCTCCTGTCACGCATTCTGGGCTTTGTCCGCGACTTCGTGATTGCCAGAACCTTCGGCGCCGGCATGATGACTGACGCCTTCTTCGTCGCCTTCCGCCTGCCCAATCTGTTGCGCCGCCTGTTTGCCGAAGGAGCTTTTTCCCAGGCCTTCGTCCCGATACTTGCCGAATACCGCAATCGCCGTGGAGAACATGAGACAAAGAGCCTGGTCGATCGCGTCGGCAGCGTGCTGTTCCTCGCTCTGGTCGTGGTCAGCACGCTCGGCATGGTCGCCGCACCGGTGTTGATTGCCCTGACCGCGCCCGGATTCAGCGCCGACGTCGAGAAGTTCCAACTAACCGTCGAACTTACCCGAATAACCTTCCCCTACATCCTGTTCATGTCGCTCGTAGCGCTTGCAGCGGGCATTCTCAACACCTGGAGCCGGTTTGCCCTGCCCGCCTTCACCCCGGTGCTGCTGAACCTGTCGTTCATCGGCATGGCGCTGTTCGCCGCACCATGGTTCGATCCGCCCGTACTGGCACTGGCCTGGGCGGTGCTTTTGGGCGGCGCGCTGCAACTGGCAATCCAACTTCCGGCCCTGGCAAAGATCGGCATGCTGCCACGCTTCGACCCGATCTGGCGCGACGAGGGTGTGCAGCGCGTGCTGAAGCTCATGGCACCCGCCGTGCTGGGTGTTTCCGTGGCGCAGATCAGCCTGTTGATCAACACCGTGTTCGCCTCCTTCCTCGAAACCGGCAGCGTCTCCTGGCTCTACTACGCAGACCGGCTGATGGAGTTCCCGGCCGGCCTGCTGGGTGCGGCGCTGGGGACGATCCTGCTGCCCAGTCTGGCCAAGAGCCACGCCAACCGAACGAGTGAAGAGTTTTCCGCATTGCTCGACTGGGGACTGCGCCTGACCTTGTTGCTGACCTTGCCGGCATCGCTGGCGTTGGCGCTGCTGGCGATTCCGCTGCTGGCAACCCTGTTCCAGTACGGCGCCTTCGCCGCCGTCGATGTGCTGCGCACCCGCGAGGCGCTGGTCGCCTATTCGATAGGTCTCACCGGCCTGATTCTGGTGAAAGTTCTTGCACCGGGTTTCTACGCCAGGCAGGACATCCGCACACCGGTAAAAATCGCCCTCGTCACCCTGGCACTGACGCAAATGATGAACTTCGCTTTCGTCGGCTGGCTAAAGCACGCCGGACTGGCCCTGTCGATCGGCCTCGCCTCCTGCTTCAACGCGGCCATGCTCTGGCGGGGATTGCGCAATCGCGGGGTGTACCTGCCGCAAGCCGGTTGGGGAAAGTTCATGTTAAAGCTGCTGGCGGCCCTCATCGTGCTGGGCAGCGTGCTGTGGTTTGCCAGCGCCGGCGACGCGAAATGGCTGACCATGAGCGGCAACCAGCGTCTGCTGCAACTAACGGCGGTGGTACTGGCCGGCCTCGTCAGCTATTTCGCCACGCTTTGGTTGCTAGGCTTCCGCTTGCGGGATTTCCGTCGCATCGCCGCCTGATCGGGCTGAGCTAGTCGCCGCGGGCAGTTCCTTCCCGGCGCGGATCGGCCGCACCGACCCATCGAGTGCCTACCCGCATGATGAGGTGCAAGCCGCTGGTCATGTCGACGCGCTGCACGACATGGCCGCGCCCTTCCAGTTCCCGCGCCAATTCTTCAGGCACCCGGCCGCGTTCGATTTCCGTGGAATCGTTGCGATTGCCGACATGGGGCAACGAGACCGCCGCAGCCGGATCCTGTTTGCCATCGAGCAGCGAGACCAGGGTACGCGCGACATAGTTGATGATCCGGCTGCCTCCGGGCGAACCCAGCACGGCCTGAAGTCGTCCGCCGGCATCGAAAACAAGGGTCGGCGCCATCGAAGACAAGGGTCGCTTGCCCGGCTGCAAACGGTTGGCGACAGGCTTGCCGTCACGCTCGGCAACCAGTGAAAAATCGGTGAGCTGATTGTTGAGCAGAAAACCATCGACCTGGATGCGGCTGCCGAATGCGCTTTCGATCGAACTCGTCAGGGCCACGGCATTGCCGGCCCGATCGACAATTGAAAGATGCGTCGTCGCCGGCAATTCCGGAGCGTCATCGTCCGCCTGAGAATGGCGAGCCGGAAGGTCTCCAGGACTGGCAATTCCCATGCTGCGCTGCTTATTTATGAGGCGCGCGCGCTGCTCCAGATACCGTGGTTCCAGCAACTCCTGCTGCGGCACCGCAATGAAATCGGGATCAGCCAGATATCGCGCTCGATCCGCGTAGACCAGGCGGCCTGCCTCTGAAAACAGATGGACCGCATCTGGAGCGGCGGGATCGCCGGGCGGCAGGCCGCCACGTTCGAGCAATCCCAGCAGTTGCAGAACGCCAAGCCCCCCCGACGAAGGCGGCGGCATGCCGCAGATGCGCCATCGACGATACGGCGCGCAAACCGCATCGCGCTGGACCGGCCGATAATCATGCATGTCCCCGGCAGTCAGCCCTCCCCCGCGCCGTGCCACTGCCGCCGCAACGCGATCTGCACCCCCACCATCCTGCAAGGCTTTCGCACCCATCGTCGCGATCGTCCTGAATGTCGTGGCGAGTTCGGGGTTGCGCAGGGTTTCGCCAGCCGGCCTGGCCTCACCATTCTCCAGATAGTAGAGCTCACGTGCCGCCGGATCGAGCCGCAGCAAGGCGTCGTCATGCAGCAACTGGTGCAGGCGCGCCGAGATGATGAAGCCGTTTTCTGCGAGCTGTATGGCCGGACGGAACAGGCGTTCCCACTTCAGTTTGCCGTGGCGCCGATGCGCCGCTTCCAGCATTGCCACCAGTCCCGGCACGCCAACCGCATTGCCCGTCGCCAGAATCTCGGAAAACGTCGCCGGCGTGCCGTCGGACCGTCGCGCAAAGTCGGCGCCGGCGCTACGGGGAGCCGTTTCGCGGCCATCCCAGGCCGATACGCGACGACGCACCGCATCCCAGTGCAACATGAATCCGCCACCGCCGATACCGGACGATTGCGGCTCGACCAGATTCAACACCCATTGCGCAGCGATCGCTGCATCAAGGGCATTGCCGCCCAGTTGCAGGATTTCCGCAGCCGCATCGGTGGCGTAAACATTTGCGGTAACCGCCATGAAGCCGTCGCTGATTGACGCTGGACGCGGCGCAAAGCCGCTGGCAGCTTCGGGCTGCACCGGCTGCGCCCAAGACGCACCGATACCTGCCAGAACGGCCAGCACCAAGAAAAAACGGGCAGCCCGCAGGCTGCCCGTCAATTCGATCATGATGACCGGAATCACACCACCAGCGGCAGAATCAGCAGAGCCACGATGTTGATGATCTTGATCAGCGGATTCACTGCCGGGCCGGCCGTATCCTTGTAGGGATCGCCCACGGTGTCGCCGGTGACGGCCGCCTTGTGCGCCTCGGAACCCTTGCCGCCGAAGTGGCCATCCTCGATGTACTTCTTGGCGTTGTCCCAGCAACCGCCGCCGGTCGTCATCGAAATGGCGACGAACAGGCCCGTGACGATGGTGCCCATCAGCACGCCGCCCAAGGCGCGAACGCCCGCTCCGACACCATTCAGCTGGGGCATGAGGAAATTCATGACGACGGCGACCACGACCGGAACCAGCACCGGCAGCAGCGACGGGATCATCATTTCCTTGATGGCGGCCTTGGTCAGCATGTCGACACAGGTACCGTATTCCGGCTTGGCCGTGCCTTCCATGATGCCCTTGATCTCCTTGAACTGGCGGCGCACTTCGACCACCACGGAGCCGGCGGCGCGACCCACCGCCTCCATGCCCATTGCGGCAAACAGGTAAGGCACCATGCCACCGACGAAGAGGCCGATGATGACAGCCGGATCGGAAAGATCAAAGGCGAACTTGATGCCCGGCTTGAGCGATTCCAGGCCATGCGTGAAATCGGCGAACAGCACCAGCGCGGCAAGACCGGCGGAACCGATGGCATAGCCCTTGGTCACCGCCTTGGTCGTATTGCCCACGGCGTCGAGCGGATCGGTAATGGCGCGCACGGAAGGCGGCAGTTCCGACATTTCGGCAATGCCGCCGGCGTTGTCGGTGATCGGGCCGTAGGCGTCAAGTGCGACGACGATGCCGGCCATGGACAGCATGGACGTGGCGGCGATCGCGATGCCGTACAAGCCGCCCATGGTGTAGGAGGCCCAGATGGCGGCACAGACAGACAGAACCGGCCATGCAGTGGACTTCATCGAGACGCCGAGACCGGCAATGATGTTGGTACCGTGACCCGTGGTCGAAGCTTCCGCGACATGCTGCACCGGCTTGAACTCCGTGCCGGTGTAGTACTCGGTGATGTACACCATCAGGCCGGTCAGAACCAGACCGATCACCGCCGCACCGTAGAGGCGCATCTGCGAACCGCCGCTGATGTTCAGCACGCTGTCGAGCAGGTGATCGTCGATCAGCCAGTTGGTCATCGGGTAGAAGGCCACCAGCGCCAGCACGCCGGCAACCGCCAGGCCACGGTAAAGCGCGTTCATGATCTTGCCGCCGTCACGAGCCTTGACAAACATCACGCCGATGATCGAGGCGATGATCGAGAAGCCGCCCAGGGCCAGCGGATAGATCACGGCCTGTTCGGCGAAGGCGGGATTCGCCTTCAGCAGCAGCACACCCAGCAGCATGGTTGCCACTGTCGTCACCGCGTAGGTTTCGAAAAGGTCAGCTGCCATGCCGGCGCAGTCGCCGACGTTGTCGCCGACGTTGTCGGCAATCACGGCGGGGTTGCGCGGATCATCCTCGGGAATGCCGGCCTCCACCTTGCCCACCAGGTCGGCGCCGACGTCGGCGCCCTTGGTGAAGATGCCGCCGCCGAGTCGGGCGAAGATAGAGATCAGGGATGAACCGAAACCGAGGCCGACCAGCGGATGAATGATGTCTTCCAATTTGATGCCGGGACCACCCATCATCTTCAGCACGGCGTAGTAACCGGCAACGCCCAGCAGGCCGAGACCAACCACCAGCATGCCGGTGATGGCGCCACCCTTGAAGGCGACATTCAGCGCCTCGTTCAGGCCGACGGTTGCCGCCTGCGCCGTGCGCACGTTGGCGCGAACCGAAACGTTCATGCCGATGTAACCGGCAGCACCTGACAACACGGCACCGATCACGAAACCAATGGCAGTCTTCGGCCCCAAAAATATCAGAATCAGCACCGCGAGCACTGCACCGACGATGCCGATCGTCGTGTATTGGCGGTTCAGATACGCTTGAGCACCTTCCTGAATCGCTGCAGCAATTTCCTTCATGCGGTCGTTGCCCGCCGGTTGCGCCAGAATCCACTGGCTCATGATCCAGCCGTAAGCGATTGCCGCCACCGCGCAGACCAGTGCAAACATCAGTCCTGCTGACATAAGATCTCCCCTGATAATTAATGAACTGAACACATAATTTTATCATGCGAATCGAGTCGTGTCGCGGCATCCCTGCCAACTTTAGTTGCTTCAGGCTTAATCAAATTCGCAGCGCTACCCGCCACACCCAATGATGGATATAGTTCGCCTTGTCGCTGGTTTTCGCTGACCGTTTTCCTCATTACTGCACACCGGTAGAAACAGACATGCCAAATCATCAACAAGAGCATCTTGACCAAAAGGAACGCCGAACCATGCCGCGAGGGAAAGTCTTGGTAGCTCAGGGCGGAGGACCGACTGCCGTCATCAATCAATCGATGGCCGGCGTGGTTCTCGAAGCCCGCAAGTTCCGCAACGTCGAACTGGTTTACGGCGCCTATCACGGGGTATCGGGAATTATCAATGAGGACTTCCTCGACCTTACCCAGGAGACCAGCCATAACATTGAAATGGTCGCCAATACGCCATCCTCCGCGCTTGGTTCGACGCGCGACAAGCCGGACTTGAAGTATTGCCACCAAATATTCGAAGTTCTCAAGGCCCATGGCATCGGCTACTTCTTCTACATCGGCGGCAATGATTCCTCGGACACGGTAAGGATCGTCAGTGAAGAAGCCCGACGCGCCAACTATGCATTGCGCTGCATCCATATCCCGAAGACCATCGACAACGACCTGGTCGGCAACGATCACACGCCCGGATTTCCGTCGGCGGCCCGTTTTGTCGCCCAGGCCTTCATGGGAGCGAATCTCGACAACGCTGCGCTGCCGGGCGTTTATCTGGCGGTAGTGATGGGTCGTCACGCCGGATTTCTGACCGCTGCGTCGGCACTTGGCAAGAAATTTCCGGATGACGGCCCGCATCTCATCTACCTGCCGGAGCGCGTCTTCGACGTTGATAAATTTCTGTCGGATGTCAGGAGCACCTATGACAAATATGGCCGTTGCGTAATCGCCGCATCGGAAGGCATCCACGACAAACACGGCACGCCAATCATTTCCCAGTTGACCAGCAACGTAGAGCGGGATGCCCATGGCAACATCCAGCTTTCGGGTACCGGTGCGCTGGCCGACTTGCTGTGCGACCAGATCAAGAGCAAACTCGGCATCAAGCGGGTACGCGGCGACACCTTCGGCTATCTGCAGCGCTCATTCATGGGCTGCGTTTCGGACGTCGACCAGCGTGAAGCGCGCGAGGTCGGTGAAAAAGCCGTGCAATACGCCATGTGGGGTGATCGCGACGGCTCCGTCGCGATCAAGCGGACCGGCTTCTACTCGGTGGACTACCAGTTGGTGCCGCTGGAAACCGTTGCCGGCAAGACGCGCGTCATGGAAGACGAGTTCATTGCGGCCAGCGGCACCGACGTTACCGACGCCTTCCGCCTCTATCTGCGTCCCCTGCTGGGTTCTGGCATGCCGGACGCATATCGCTTGCGACTCAACAAGGTCGCCAAGATCCTAAAGCCCGGCAATTAGGCAAGGCGTCGACACAGGGCGCCGGTCCACCATGCCGATCAGTCTCCGAAACTGATCCCCAGATCGCGACCCGTCTGAACAGTATCGCTGTCCAGGGGTACGCCCTTCATGCGGCCGGCGACTTCAGAGAGCGCGACATAATTCACGTTCGGGAAGCCGAGAGCCACCATGATCCCCGACTGCCCTTCGTCAAGAGCCCTCACTGCGGCCGTGCCAAAACGCATGGCGGCGAGGCGATCAAAGGACGTCGGACTGCCACCGCGCAACAGATGACCCAGCACGACAACCCGGACATCCTTGCCGGTCCGCTCCTCGAGTACCTTTGCAATGCGTTCGCCGACACCACCAAGACGCTCTGCATGGCCAATCTCGGCAGGTGCGAGAATCTCCCGGTGACCATGGATGGGCTCGGCGCCCTCGGCGACCAGAACCAGGGAATACATTCTGCCCTCGCTATCCCGGGCGCGAATCTTGGCCGCCACCTTGTCCACATCGAAAGGGATCTCGGGAATCAAAATGGCATGCGCGCTACCTGCAATGCCGGCGTGCAGCGCAATCCAGCCAGCATAGCGCCCCATGACCTCGACCACCATCACCCTTTGATGGCTTTCGGCGGTGCTGTGCAGGCGATCCAGGCACTCGGTGGCAAAACCGACGGCGGTATCGAAACCAAATGTGGTGAAGGTCTTGTCCAGATCGTTGTCGATAGTCTTTGGCACGCCCACCACCCGTAACCCCTTCTGATGCAGGGCATTGGCAATGGTCAGCGAGCCGTCGCCACCGATGGACACGAGCGCATCAATTTCCTTTCTGGCGAAAAACTCCAGAATATCCCCCGAAAGATCCATGTCCTTGGTTGTGCCGTCGGGCATTTTCATCGGGAAATGCAGGGGGTTGCCCTTGTTGGTGGTACCCAGGATGGTGCCGCCCAGATGCCCGATGCCGCGCACTTTTTCCCGTGTGAGACGGAACACGCCGCCGTCGGGATAACGCTCGGGAAAAAGTATGCCGTTGAAGCCCTCGTGAATGCCGTAGCACTCCCAACCCCGATTGGCAGCGGCGATTGCCACCGCCCGTATGACGGCATTGAGACCCGGGGCGTCACCCCCGCCGGTGCAGACAGCTATGCGTCGGATGTGACTGGACATGGTGACTCCTGATCCGGGCCCAAAACCTGTCGCCTCACCAGCTAACTTAGCGCGGCAAACACGGCACTCTTGATCCCATCGAGCGAACCGACCCCGGAAACCTTGCGGTGCTTCGGCGCCCCCTTGGCGCCCGAGTCGGACCACTTCGAGTAATACTCGATAAGCGGTTGTGTCTGGCTGTGATACACGGAGAGACGTTTCCTGACCGTCTCTTCCTTGTCATCGTCGCGCTGAATCAGCGCTTCGCCGGTGACATCGTCCTTGCCTTCGACCTTTGGCGGATTGAATACGAGGTGATAGGTGCGTCCGGAGCCTGGATGCACGCGACGACCGCTCATGCGCCGGATGATTTCGTCGTCGCTGACGTCGATCTCGAGCACGTAATCGACATCGATGCCCTGCGCGCGCAACGCCTCGGCTTGTGGAATAGTGCGCGGAAATCCGTCGAAGAGGAAACCTTTGGCACAATCAGGCTGCTTCAAGCGCTCTGCGACAAGACCGAGAATGATGTCGTCGGGCACCAGTCCGCCTGCATCCATGACCTTTTTGGCCGCCAAACCCATCGGCGAGCCTGCCTTGACGGCTGTTCGCAGCATATCGCCTGTCGAAATCTGCGGAATCCCGAATTTCTCAGTAATGAACGCCGCTTGCGTACCCTTGCCTGCGCCCGGCCCACCCAAAAGGATCAGTTTCATCGTTACCCCTTTAAATAAAATCTATCTTGCTTGTTTCCAATGATTTTTTCAATAAAAACCTGCCCTGAATTCTTGTCGCCGTCAGTCAAACAGTCGGCGCACACGTTCCAGGTCTTCTACGGTATCAACTCCGGGGGCCGGTGCATGATCGACGCTGACGACCTGAATCGGATAGCCATGCCACAGCGCACGCAACTGTTCCAGCGACTCGCAACGCTCGAGAGGCGAGGCTGCAAGCTGCCCGAAGCGGCGCAGAAAACTTACGCGGTAGGCGTACAAGCCAATGTGGCGCTGGGCCGGGAGATCTGCCGGAAGGGCGTCGCGCCTGTCCGCAAACCGATCACGATCCCATGGAATGGGCGCACGACTGAAGTAAAGCGCGCGACCGCGCGAGTCGCAGACCACTTTTACCACGTTGGTATTGAAAAAATCGTCGGCCGTCGTCAGCGGGTGCGCTGCGGTTGCCATCGCTGCGTCAGGGTTGCCGCGCAAGGCGCCTGCCACCGCCTCGACAAGCGATGGTTCAAGCAGCGGTTCATCGCCCTGAACATTGACCACGATATCGGCATCGTCCCATTGCAAGCGGTCGGCCACCTCGGCGATGCGATCGGTACCGCTCGAATGGTCCTTGCTCGTCATCACCGCGTCGAAACCGTACTGCCGAACCGCAGAGATGATCCGTTCGTCATCGGCGGCCACCCAAACGCCATCGCTCTGCGCGCGGCGTGCCGCCGTCGCCACGCGCACAATCATCGGCTGCCCGGCAATATCGGCAAGCGGCTTCCCCGGCAGGCGCGTCGAGGCATAGCGCGCCGGAATGACGACGCGAACAACCATCAGGTTTCTTCTGTACCCAGTTGCCGGGCCTCGTCCTCGAGCATCACCGGAATATCGTCCTTGACCGGATAAGCGAGTTTGCATCCCTTGCACACCAGTTCGGCAGCAGCCTTGCGACTCTCCAGCGGTCCCTTGCAAACAGGGCAAACAAGTATTTCAAGCAACCGGGCGTCCATTGAGCTTCTCCAGAACAAAAGCGGCGAGGTCGGGTTTCACCTCTGCCGTCACGGGCAAGACCCAGACGGGCAGAGACAAATCGAGGCGGGCCAATTTTACGGCATCCTTTTCCGTAGTCAGAATGGCGTCCCCCGAAAAAACCAGATCCTCTCTGCAAAAATCGTGGTGGTCGGGAAAGAAGTGCTCGGAAAACGCCAGCCCGATGCCGGTCAGATGGTTGAAAAAACGCTGCGGCGCACCGATACCGGCAACAGCGTGCAATCTCTTGCCGCCCAGGTCAGCTGCGCTGCATGTCGTCGATGAATCGTCAAGGCGGTGGAACCGGTCGCCCAGAAGACGCATTAAAAATGTTGGCGCAACAAGAGTCGGCGCCGGCGATACGGCGGTCCCGTTTAAAACCATCGCATCCACCTGGCCCAATCGCGAGACGGGTTCGCGCAGGGGCCCTGCGGGCAAGGCCCAGCCGTTCATCACGCCCCGTTCATCGAATAGCGCAATCTCGACATCCCGCTCCAGGCGATAGTGCTGCAGACCGTCATCGGCAATGATCAGGTCGCATTCCGGATAGCTTGCGAGCAGGCCCCGCGCCGCCGCCACCCTGTCGCGGCCGACAAATACCGGGCAGGTACTGTGCCGTGCGAGCAGCAGGGGTTCGTCACCCACTACCCCGGGGTCGCTGCCGGCGGTGACCTCAAGGACGTCCCCGCTGTGACCGCGGTAGCCGCGACTGACAATGCCCGGATGTCGCCCGCGCGCGCGCAGGGCAAGGGCCAGATGGATCGCCAGCGGTGTCTTGCCGGTGCCTCCGACCGTGATATTGCCGACAACCACCACCGGTACCGGCATCCGCTCGCGGCGCAAGACCCGTGTGCGGTACAAGCCCCGCCGCAAGGCGACGAGACCTTTGAAGATCAGCGAAAACGGGAACAGCAAACAGGCTTGCGGACCACGCCGCCGCCAGGCGGTGGCAAGTCCGCCGGCCTCAGCGTTGCGCCTGCTGGGTGGCAAAGGATATGTGCGACAGCCCGGCCTGCTGGGCCGCCTGCATGACATCAATGACGCTCTGGTGCGCAGCCTTGGCGTCAGCGTTGATGATGACGACCGGTTCCTTGCCGGTGCCGGTCACCCGCCGCATTGCGGTGGCGATGGACTGGATATCGCGACCACCGATTGCCGCCTTGTTCACCATGATTTCGCCGGCAGCAGTCACCACCACATTGATTTCGTTGGGCTGCTCCTTGTTCTGCGGCGCTTCGGCGGTGGGCAGATTGATCTCCAGTCCGGAAAACTTGGAATACGTAGTGGTGATCATGAGAAAGATCAGAATCACCAGCAGCACATCGATCATCGGTATCAGATTGATCTCGAGTTCTTCGCGGTGCCGTCCTCGCTGGAAGTTCATCGCGCCAACCCCTACTTGCGTTCGCCGTGCAGGACTTCAACCAGTTTCACCGCTTCCTGCTCCATCTCAACCAGAAAGCCATCGACCTGCGCCCTGAAGTGCCTGTAAAAAATCATGGCCGGAATGGCAATGATCAAGCCGAAACCCGTGTTGTAGAGGGCCACCGAAATACCATGCGCCAGTGCCTGCGGATTGTTGCCTGCAGCAGTCGAGGAGCCGAAGATTTCTATCATGCCCACCACGGTGCCAAACAGCCCCATCAACGGCGCAACCGTGGCGATGGTGCCCAATGTCGTAAGGAATCTTTCCAGGTCATGGGCCACACCGCGTCCCGCTTCTTCGATCGATTCCTTCATTATTTCACGTGAGCTCTTGGCATTGCGCATGCCGGCAGCCAGCACCCGTCCCAACGGCGAATGAGCTTCCAGGCGCGCCAATTGGGTATCCGAGATTCCGCTTTGACGGTAGTCGGCGACCGCGCTTTGCAGCAAGCCGGAGGGTACGATCTTGGGGCGGCGCAGTGCCGCAGCGCGTTCGATGATGAGCGCGACGGCGATGACGGAAGCGAGCAGCAACGGCCAGATGGGCCAGCCAGCAGCCTGGATGATGGAAAACACGTGGACAACTCCGGTAAGCGGGAAAGCGCGAACTTTAGCCCGAGTAGGACGATTCAGCAATACAAAAGGGCGTCTTCCTGAATTCCGAAACAGGAACCGAAGCCAATTTCCGCCGCACAAGTGACCGGCAGAACAGTTTCGAGGTCAAGCTACCGCCACGCGAACCAAGGGAATCGACCCAAGCAGTTTTGTCCACAGATTCTGTGGATAATATTGTGGATCATCACGTGCCAATTGCCTTGAAGCGGCCCCGCTCATTGGCTTGCCGCTTATTGAGCAATTATTGGGCGAAAACAAGCTCAATTAATCATAGTGTTATATGGCACCCGCGCGGGCAAGCATGTTTCCACACCTTGTCGGCGGGACCGACGCGGACGGTGGATGCTGTAGAATTTTTCATTGCTCATCCTTGCGCGAGCGCGTCCAGTCCATGTTCGATCCCTCAGCTGTCGTCAGCGTCAGTGAACTCAATCGACGCGCCCGTGCGAGCCTTGAAAGGGAGTTCCCCTTGCTCTGGGTGTCGGGCGAAATCTCCAACCTGACCCGGGCCACCTCGGGCCACGTTTACTTCTCGCTGAAGGACGAAGCGGCACAGGCGCGCTGCGTAATGTTCCGTTCACGTGCCGGCTCGATACCCTGGCGACTGGAAAACGGACAGCAGGTCGAGGCGCGTGCCCTGGTCTCGCTCTATGAACCGCGCGGCGACTTTCAACTCAACATCGAGACGCTGCGTCGTGCCGGACAGGGGCGCCTGTTCGAGGCCTTCGCCAGATTGAAGGCGCGACTGGAGGCCGAAGGCTTGTTTGCCTTCGCGCGCAAGCGCCCACTGCCGCGTTTTCCACGCCGCATCGGAATCATCAGTTCGCCGCAAGCCGCCGCTTTGCATGATGTGCTGGTCACGTTGCGGCGCCGCGCACCGCATCTGGAAGTGATCCTTTACCCGGCGCTGGTGCAGGGCGACAGCGCCGCTGAGGATATTGCCAGGGCGATCACCGTGGCCGGCCGGCGCGACGAGTGCAGCCTGCTTCTGGTCGTCCGCGGCGGTGGCAGCATCGAAGACCTTTGGGCATTCAACGAGGAAGTTGTCGCACGGGCTATTGCCGCGAGCCCCTTGCCGGTCATCAGTGGCGTCGGCCACGAAACCGATACCACGATCACCGACTATGTCGCTGACTTGCGTGCCGCAACACCCACTGCAGCCGCCGAACTGGCCACGCACGGATGGTACTCGGCAGCTGGCGAGATTGCCGATCTTGAAGCCGCATTGAGCAGGGCAATCCAAAATCATGTCGCCCGCGAGCAGCAGCGGTTGGATCACCTCTCGCTGCGCCTTGTCCATCCGGTTACACGCCTGGCGCAAGCACGTGCTCGGCTGGCGCTGCTCGAATCGCAACTGGATGCATCTCTGGCCCGCGGTCTCCGTCGCCACCGAAACCGCGTGAACCGCATTGCCCTCGGTCTCGGTCGAGCAATTCCTCGTACCGAAATGCGTAACGGGAACCTAAGACTGCTGGCGCAACGCCTGGACACGGCCATCCGCGACCACCATCGGCAACGGCTGAACACACTGGACAACATTGCGGCGGCACTCGCTCATCTGAACCCCGAAGCGACCCTGGCGAGAGGTTTCTCGATTATTCGTGACACCAGTGGCCGCTTGGTGACTGATGCTGCCAATCTGCAGGCCGGCCAAACAATCAATCTCTATCTGGCGTGCGGTAGCGCAGAAGCCAGCATTCTCACGGCCACCCCCGATCACGGTCCGGTTGCCACCTGATTTATTCTTGACTATAATAGTCAACTTTAAAGCCTTCCACACCCACTGCAACAGGAGAACCACAATGGAACACACCCTCCCCCCCCTGCCGTATGCGATGGATGCACTGGCCCCGCACATCTCGAAAGAAACCTTCGAATACCACTACGGCAAGCACCATCAGGCCTACGCGACCAATCTGAACAACCTGATCAAGGGCACCGAGTACGAGAATCTGGATCTCGACGCCATCATCAGGAAAGCTCCGGCGGGCGGCATCTTCAACAACTCGGCCCAGGTCTGGAATCACAGCTTCTTCTGGAACAGCATGAAAGTCGGCGGTGGCGGCACGCCAACCGGCGCTCTGGCAGATGCGATCAACAAGAAATGGGGCAGTTTCGACGAGTTCAAGAAAGCCTTCCAGGCCTCTGCCGTCGGTAATTTCGGCTCAGGCTGGACCTGGCTGGTGAAAAAGCCGGACGGTTCGGTGGATATCGTCAACACCTCGGGCGCGGGCACTCCGCTGAATACCGAAAACAAGGCGCTGCTGACCATCGACGTCTGGGAACATGCCTATTACATCGACTACCGCAATGCACGGCCGAAGTTTGTCGAGACGTTCCTGGGTTCCCTGGCGAACTGGGAATTTGCTGCAAGGAATTTCGCCTGAGCAAGGCAAGAAAGCGACTGAGTTGAAGTCAGCGAAGGGCGCCGCAAGGCGCCCTTTGTCATTGAATCACCGGAGAATCGACATGGAATCCAGAATCACCGAACTCGAAATCAAGCTGGGGCTCAGTGAAGATCATCTTGATGAACTCAATCGGACGGTGTTTCGCCAACAACAGCAAATAGATCTGCTACAGGCACAAATCCGCGAGTTGTATCAGTTGATGCAACCGACTGGAGCCGGCGAACCGCGAAACCCGCGCGACGATATCCCGCCACACTACTGAGAACCGCCTTCTAGCGTCCCGCGGGAGACTTTTCGATCCCGCTGATCAAGTATCCCGCGCCCAAGCCGCGACTCCTGAACCAGCCTAGGTTCATTTCCAGAGCATAGCGTGCGGGCTTGGCGGCGCAATGGTTGTCCTCGGTCCTGGGCTGCATCTCCTCGACGTTGAGGATGCGGCCTTTTTCATCAAGGAAAGCCACCGACAGCGGCACCAGGGTATTGCGCATCCACATGCAGTGTTTCGCAAGCTCAGGGAATATGAACAGCATCCCGCGATGAGGCGGCATCGAGGTGCGCAACATCATTCCGGTCTGGCGGGTCTCGGGGGTCGCAGCGACCTCCGCTTCGATCCGATGCATACCCGCGGACAACTCGAGCAGGGGCAGTTGCGGCTGCTGCGCCCAGCCCGGCAACGCTGTCGCAAAGGATATCGCCAGCAGTACCATGCGCAACGACATTTCAGACTCCCTCGGCAAAGACAAGGCCGAAACGGCCGTGCGACACCGGAACAAGCAACGGAAGAAGGAGGCCGAACTGGTTGCCGGATTTACAATCAGACTACAGATCAAGAAGTTAGCAGACACTCCTTAGTCCATAGACAAAAAAATGGCAGGTTTCCCTGCCATTTTCTGTCCCGAACTGCGGGAATTACTTGGCGGCAGGTGCGTCAGCCTTCTTTTCCTTCTTGGCCTTCTTCTCCTTCTTGGCCTTCTTTTCGGCCTTGGCGGGAGCGGCATCAGCCTTCTTCTCAGCCTTCGGAGCGTCGGCCTTGGCAGCGTCGGCCTTCGGCGCATCGGCCTTGGCAGCCGGAGTGGCCGGAGTAGCCGGAGTAGCCTTAGGAGCATCAGCCTTGGCAGCCGGAGTGGCCGGGGTAGCCGGGGTAGCCTTAGGAGCATCAGCGGCAAATGCGGAGGTAGCAATCAGGCCGGCAAACAGGGTAACGAGGAGCTTGTTCATGGTGTTTCCTTTAATTTAAGTTTAGGTAGGGTGTTGTTAACACCACGGTTTTTCGAGGCGTTATGCACATTAACGCGCCTCTTTGGATCTGGTTGACCTGATAACTCAACTTCACGCCACTGCCCTGGTGCCAGCCCTTCCAGGGTCCAGTCGCCCACCGCCCAACGAATCAGCCGGAGAGTCGGGAACCCGACCTTCGCCGTCATGCGCTTGACTTGACGGTTCTTGCCTTCCCGCAGAATGATTTCCAGCCAACTGGTTGGAATCGCCGCGCGATACCTGACTGGTGGATTTCGCGGCCAAAGCCCGAGGGGTTCCGGGATTCGGCATGCCTGACACGGTCGCGTAAGGAAATCGCCAAGATCGATTCCCGCGATGAGTTGCTGCAGGGCTGCATCCGTAGGCAGGCCCTCAACTTGAACCCAGTAGACCTTTGCAAGCTTGTGACGCGGATCGGCAATTCTTGTCTGCAAGGCCCCATCATCGGTCAGTACGACCAAGCCCTCGGAATCTGCATCCAGTCGGCCGGCAGCATAGACCTTAGGGATTGCAATATAGTCAGCCAGCGTCGGGCGTCCAGTCGAATCGGTAAACTGGGTCAGTACGCCATAGGGCTTGTTGAACAGTATGAGGCGGCTCAAACCGGGCAACCACCGCCAAAAACCTTGCAAAACCGTTGCTCTTCGGGGTAGGGGAAGAAGTCCTGTACCGCGCCCTTACGTACCTGTTCCTGGGTGTTCTGCCAGAACTCGGCATCGAACAGATCAGGATGATGGCGCATGAAAGCATTCCGAATCTTGTCCGAAACAAGCAGAAAAGTTTCGAACTCCTCGGGGAACACGTCCATTCTGGACACCGAGTACCAAGGCTCCCCTGACATTTCGGCCTCGAAGTTCGGCGGCGGCGGTATGTGCCGGAATTTGCAGTCGGTCATGTACTCGATTTCGTCGTAGTCGTAAAACACCACGCGCCCGTATCGGGTAACACCAAAGTTCTTCCAAAGCAGGTCGCCAGGGAAAATATTGGCTATCGCCAGTTCGCGAATCGCATTGCCATATTCACGCACGGCCTCCTCCACCTGATCCTCGCGCCCGGCTTTCTCAGCCTTCTCAAGGTAGAGGTTGAGCGGCTCCATGCGCCGCTCGATGTAAAGGTGCTCGATGATGAGGTCGTCGCCATCGTCTTCCATCAACGATGGCACCTCCTTGTACAGTTCATCTATCAGTTCCTGCGAAAAGCGCTTCCGCGGCAAGGCGACCTTGGAGAACTCGAGGGTGTCCGCCATGCGACCGACGCGATCCACCTGCTTGACCATCTGATACTTGCGCCGCACGGTGTCGTGATCGACCTCTTTGGAATTTCCAAAAACGTCCTTGATGACCTTGAACACATAGGGGTATGACGGCAAGGTAAAAACCAGCATGACCAGCCCGCGAATTCCAGGCGCAACGATGAACTGGTCGGCGGAATGGCGAAGATGGAAAATAAGATCACGAAAAAACATAGTCTTGCCCTGCTTGCCCAAACCGAGCATGGTGTAAAGCTCGGAGCGCGGCTTGTTGGGCATGATAGAACGCAGAAACTGTACATATCCGGACGGAACTTCCATGTCGACCATGAAGTAGGCTCGCGACAGGGAAAATAAAACGCCAATGCGCCAGGCATCGAGAATGATGGTGTCAAGATAGAGCTTGCCTTCCGGCGAATGAAGTACCGGCACCGCGAACGGATACTCAAAAGCGCCGTTGACGGCCTTGCCGATCACGTAGGCACCCTTGTTGCGATAGAAGGCGGAGTTGAGTACCTGTATCTGCAGGTTGGCCTCGCGCGTCGGAATCGTGCCGAGGTGGGATCCGATGCCACGCAAGACGAAATCGACATCGCGATCCAGGTCGTCAAACTCGCGGGCCCATTCGAAATCCAGGAAAACCTGGCGGACCGAGGCGCGAAAACCTGCCTGGTTGGGGTAGTAACAACGATAGGTTGGCGGATCGGACTCGATGTACTCTGTGGAAACTGCCGGACGTACGAAAATGAAATCGTTGTGGAAATAAGTGCGATGCAGAATCTGGCAGAAAACCGAGTTGAAAAAGGTTTCCGCCAACTCGGGCTGCTTGTGGTTGGTCAGCAATCCAATAAATTGCAGCTTCGCCTGTTGCCAGACCGCATCACTCAAATCGTCGGCATGGAACTCGCCGTGCAGCCTCTCCGTGGTTTCCCTGACGCGATCGTCGTAGAACTGGATTCGATCGCGCACCGCCTGCTGGCCCTCCTGCCAGCGCGCCTGCTCGAAGCGCTGCTTGGCACGCGCAGAACTCTCATGGAAGAGACGGTAGTGTTTGTTGAAGCCGTCCACCAGCACATTGGCGATGGATTCGGCGATCAGGTCATCAGAGGTGCCGGCAGGCATGGTGGAAATCCCGGTAAGCACAAGCCCTGCAATTCTAACAGCGGGCACTGCAGCATCCGGAGCCGGCCGACAACTGGAGCACGGCAGGCTTTTGATGGATAATCGGCGACGATTCATCGCGCATCCCCCTCGATTCCCGACAACCATTAATCACGGAGCAGGCATGAGCACTTCCCTAATCAAGGTTCCCGCACAAGGCCAGAAAATCATTCCGGGGCAGCCGATCCCCGACAACCCGGTCATTCCATTCATCGAGGGTGATGGCATCGGCGTCGACATCACCCCGGTCATGCAAAAAGTGGTGGATGCCGCGGTACAGAAGTCTTACGCAGGCAAGCGCAAGATCTCGTGGATGGAGGTTTATGCCGGCGAAAAGGCGACCCGCCTGTACGGCCCTGACGTCTGGCTGCCCGCAGAAACCATCACCGCATGCAGGGACTACTCGGTTTCGATCAAGGGGCCGCTGACCACGCCGGTTGGCGGCGGTATTCGTTCACTTAACGTCGCCTTGCGCCAAGAGATGGACCTTTACCAGTGTGTGCGCCCGGTGCGCTATTTCAAGGGCATCCCCTCGCCACTGAAAGATCCGAGCAAGACCGACATGGTAATTTTCCGCGAGAATACGGAAGACATTTACTGCGGCATCGAATGGCAGGCTGAATCAGCCCCGGCCAAGAAGCTCATCAAATTCCTGCAGGAGGAAATGGGGGTCAACAAGATACGCTTTCCCAATACCTCGGGGATCGGCATCAAGCCGGTTTCACGCGAAGGAACCGAGCGCCTGATGCGAGCGGCTGTTAACTATGCGATTGCGAACAAGCGCAAGTCGGTCACGATCGTGCACAAGGGCAACATCATGAAGTACACGGAAGGCGGCTTCCGCGACTGGGCTTATGCGCTGGCGAAAAACGAATTCGGCGGTGTGGAAATTGACGGCGGCCCCTGGCTTAAGTTACCCAATGGAATCGTCGTCAAGGACGCCATTGCCGATGCTTTCCTGCAGCAGATTCTGCTACGGCCGGCCGAATATGATGTGATCGCCACGCTGAACCTGAACGGGGACTATATCTCCGATGCACTGGCAGCCCAGGTAGGCGGTATCGGCATTGCACCGGGAGCCAACATCTCGGACCTGTACGCCTGTTTCGAAGCGACGCATGGCACGGCGCCGAAATATGCCGGCAAGGACTACGTGAATCCCGGCTCCCTGATCCTCTCCGCCGAAATGATGCTGCGCCACATGGGCTGGACGGAAGCTGCGGACCTCATCATCAAGTCGATGGAAGCCGCTATTGGCGACAAAGTCGTGACTTATGACTTCGCCCGATTGATGGAAGGTGCCAAGGAAGTCAAATGCTCGGCATTTGGCCAAGCAATGATCGACCGCATGTAACGTAACGGGCTAAACAAATTTAGCCACAAAAACAAACAAAGCCCGCCCGATTGTTATGTCGGCCGGGCTTTGCTTTTTTCGGCACCGGAGTTACCCGGCCACCGAAAATATCGAGGACATCAAGGCTTCTGAATGTTCGACGCCTGCTTGCCTTTGGGGCCTTGCACCACGTCAAAAGTCACCTTGTCGCCTTCTTTCAGGGACTTGAACCCAGCCATGTTGATGGCCGAGAAATGCGCGAACAGATCTTCGCTGCCGTCATCCGGGGTAATAAAACCAAAACCCTTGGCGTCGTTGAACCACTTAACAGTACCAGTTGCCATGTAACTTTTTCCTTAATCAAAAACGAACGAATCGGCCACCGCTGCGGGCTGCAAAACACCGCACCCCGGCCGGGGCATGTTTGAGGTTCAAGCTCGGAATAGCAGAGGGGGCCAAGCGGCGATTCAGAGGAGCTGCAATTTGACAGACTGTGAGACGACCGTAGGTCACTGCGGGGGAATTTGAACTAAACACGTTCCGCGTTTTACGCACTTTGTCAAGCAGCGTCAACAACTTTCGATGTTGCATCGCACATACCCACCTCTTGCATATTGGACGATCGTCCCTAAATATCGTCTCGCCGGCGTCCTATTCCCCTCTTTTTCGTGGTGTTGAACTGCGCAGGAATCACATTAGAATCCGGTAATGGTTACACGCAAGCAAGGCGCTCCGGACGGCGGCGCGGCACTGGCACCTGAGCAAAGTCGGACCAAGCCGCCGCCGATGTACAAGGTCCTGCTACTTAACGACGATTTCACTCCGATGGATTTCGTAGTGGTAGTGTTGGAGAAGTTTTTTGGTTTGTCGCGCGAACAGTCGACGCAAGTCATGCTCAAGGTGCATCGCGAAGGAAAAGGTGCCTGTGGCGTGTATCCTCGCGACGTAGCGGCGACAAAGGTTGAGCAGGTGAGCGAATTTTCACGTCGGCACCAACACCCGCTGGCTTGCGTGATGGAGGAAAACTGATGATTGCCCAGGAACTCGAAGTCAGCTTGCACATGGCCTTTGTCGAAGCACGGCAGAAGCGCCATGAATTCATCACCGTCGAGCATCTCCTACTGGCGCTGCTGGATAATCCTTCTGCCGCAGAGGTGTTGCGGGCCTGCGCCGCCGACATCGAAGGTCTGCGCAAGGAATTGCTGACGTTCATCAATGAACACACGCCAACAGTGGCCGGCAATGATGAAATCGACACCCAACCGACGCTCGGTTTCCAGAGGGTCATCCAGCGCGCGATCCTGCACGTTCAGTCTTCGGGCAAAAAGGAAGTTACCGGCGCAAATGTGCTGGTGGCGATCTTCGGCGAGAAGGACTCGCATGCGGTGTTCTTCCTGCAGCGTCAGAATGTCACGCGACTGGATGTGGTGAATTTCATTTCCCACGGCATCACCAAGACACCGCAACTCAGGGGGAGGGAAGAGCCGGCCGAAACTGAAGTCGAATCCCAGGAAAAGGGCGGAGCACTGGAAAGTTTCACCCAGAACCTCAACCAGTTGGCCCTGACCGGCAAGATCGATCCTCTGATCGGCCGCGACAAGGAGTTGGAGCGGGTCATACAGACGCTTTGCCGTCGCCGCAAGAACAACCCGTTACTGGTCGGTGAAGCCGGCGTTGGCAAGACGGCCATCGCGGAAGGGCTTGCCCGCCACATCGTCGAAGGAAACGTGCCCGAGATTCTCGCCAATGCCACGGTGTATTGCCTGGACATGGGCGCGCTACTTGCAGGCACCAAGTATCGTGGCGACTTCGAACAGCGCCTGAAGGGAGTCCTCAAGCAACTGGCGGACAACCCCAACGCAATTCTGTTCATTGACGAAATTCATACCCTGATCGGAGCGGGCGCGGCCTCAGGCGGTACCATGGATGCGTCGAATCTCCTCAAGCCCGCTTTGTCGTCAGGCGCGCTGAAATGCATCGGGGCCACTACCTATACCGAGTTTCGCGGCGTGTTCGAGAAGGATCACGCATTGTCGCGCCGGTTTCAAAAGGTCGATGTAAACGAACCTTCCGTAGACGAAACCGTTTCCATTCTGCGTGGCCTCAAGTCCCGCTTCGAGGAACATCATGGCGTCAAGTATTCCGCGGCCGCAATTTCCAGCGCAGCAGAACTGGCGGCCAAGTACATCAATGACCGCCACCTGCCGGACAAGGCGATTGATGTCATCGACGAGGCCGGCGCCGCCCAGCGCATCCTGCCGAAATCCAAGCAGAAGAAGACCATCGGCAAGCTCGAAATCGAGGATATCGTCGCCAAGATCGCGCGTATCCCGCCACAACACGTTTCGGCCGACGACCGCTCGGCCCTGAAGAATCTCGATCGCGATCTGAAGAATATGGTGTTCGGCCAGGAAGCGGCAATCGATGCACTCGCCCGAGCCATCAAGATGTCACGCTCGGGACTCGGCGACCCGCAGAAGCCGATCGGCTGCTTCCTTTTTTCCGGGCCTACCGGCGTCGGGAAAACAGAGGTGGCGCGCCAACTGGCCTACGGCATGGGCATTGAACTGATCCGCTTCGACATGTCCGAATACATGGAACGCCATGCCGTGAGCAGACTGATTGGCGCACCACCGGGCTATGTCGGCTTCGATCAAGGCGGACTGCTGACGGAGGCCGTGACCAAGAAGCCGCACGCCGTCCTGCTGCTCGACGAGATAGAGAAAGCCCACCCGGAGGTGTTCAATATCCTCCTGCAGGTCATGGATCATGGCACCTTGACGGACAACAATGGTCGCAAGGCCGATTTCCGCAATGTCGTGATCGTCATGACCACCAATGCGGGCGCCGAAGCCTTGCAGAAGACCAGCATCGGCTTTACCGCCAACAAGGGCCAAGGCGATGAGATGGCCGACATCAAGCGCATGTTCACGCCCGAGTTCCGCAACCGGCTGGACGCGATCATCTCTTTCCGGGCGCTCGATGCCGAGATCATCCTGCGCGTGGTCGACAAGTTCCTCATGCAGCTTGAAGGGCAGTTGCATGAAAAGAAAGTGGAAGCGATCTTCACCGACACGCTACGTGCTTGGCTGGCGGAGAAAGGCTTCGATCCGCTGATGGGCGCACGACCCATGGCGCGCCTGATCCAGGACACGATCCGTTCCGCGCTGGCAGACGAATTGCTGTTCGGCAAGTTGGTGCACGGCGGACGCGTCACGATCGACCTTGACGAAAACGAGAAGATCAAGCTCAGCTACGAAGAGGCGGCCAATTCACCGCCCATACCTTCTGCGATTTAGGCTCCGGATCGCGCTTCGGCGCGCGCGTACCTGATCTACACCGCTGTTTGTTCTAGTAGCCATTCTTTCCCGCCATGGACCTGCTCACCACCGATCTCTGCGACGCCAACGAGAACAAAGTACGCGTTGTGGAACCCATGTTCAACAGCTTCGGCGGCCGCGCCGGCTTCTTCGGCCAAATCGCCACACTGAAGCTTTTCGAAGACAATTCGCTGGTTCGAAAAGCGCTCGAATCGCCTGGTAACGGTCGAGTGCTTGTGATCGACGGTGGCGGCAGTTTGCGGCGAGCGCTGGTCGGCGATCAACTCGCGGCGCTGGGGGTCAAGAACGGCTGGGCGGGCATCGTCGTATATGGTTGCATCCGCGATTCGCGCGCCATCGGCGAGATGGATATCGGTGTATTTGCAATCGACACCCACCCGATGAAGACAGTGAAGAAGAATGTCGGCGATACCGATCTTCCGGTGACTTTCGGTGGAGTCACTTTCATTCCCGGCGAATGGCTGTATGCAGACGAGGACGGGGTAATCGTTAGTGCGACAGCTCTTCATTGAACCAAGTCTTATATAAGATATATATCGTTTAGACTCACGACCTCTTGTGTTGCGAAATACTTTTCGCATTACAAAAAATATCTCACAGCTTGCTGTTAAATAACAATAAAACTTTTTCGCAAGTCTTATATAAGACTATTGCTGCAACGCAAAATCCTCTTTATACTGTCGTCACTGCTCCCTCTTTGGAGCACCCCCTTCGACAAACCCCTCTAGAGGATTGAACATGACTGATCGCAAAGCACAAGCCGCCGCCCTAGCCAAGGACTGGGCCGAAAACCCCCGCTGGAAAGGCATCAAGCGGGGATACAGCGCCGACGACGTGGTACGCCTGCGCGGCTCCTTCCCCATCGAATACACGCTGGCACGCCGTGGCGCCGAGAAGCTGTGGGATCTGGTCAACAACACCCCCTATGTCAATTGCCTCGGCGCACTGACCGGCGGTCAGGCGATGCAGCAAGTCAAGGCCGGCATCAAGGCCATTTACCTTTCCGGTTGGCAGGTTGCCGCCGACAACAACAGCTATGCGTCGATGTATCCGGACCAGTCGCTCTACCCCGTGGACTCGGTGCCGAAGGTGGTCGAGCGCATCAACAACTCCTTCCGCCGGGCGGATGAGATTCAGCACTCCAAGGGCGTAAATGCCGGCGACAAGGGCTACATCGACTACCACGTACCGATCGTGGCCGATGCCGAAGCCGGTTTCGGGGGCGTGCTCAACGCCTTTGAACTGATGAAGGCCATGATCCGCGCCGGTGCCGGCGGCGTGCATTTCGAAGACCAGCTCGCCTCGGTCAAGAAGTGCGGCCACATGGGCGGCAAGGTGCTCGTGCCGACTCAGGAAGCCGTGCAAAAGCTCATCGCCGCACGCATGGCAGCCGACGTCATGGGCACGCCGACCATCATTCTGGCGCGTACCGATGCCGAAGCGGCCGACCTCGTGACCTCGGATGTCGACGAGAACGACAAACCCTTCATCACCGGTGAGCGCACCTCGGAAGGCTTCTACAAAACCAGGAAGGGCCTCGACCAGGCCATCAGCCGCGGCCTTGCCTACGCGCCCTACGCCGATATGGTGTGGTGCGAAACCGGCACGCCGGATCTGGCGTTTGCCAAGGCTTTCGCCGAAGCCATCCGCGCCAAGTTCCCGGGCAAACTGCTGGCCTACAACTGCTCGCCTTCGTTCAACTGGAAGAAGAATCTCGACGACGCCACGATCGCCAAGTTCCAGCGTGAACTCGGCGCCATGGGCTACAAGTACCAGTTCATCACCCTGGCCGGCATCCACAACATGTGGTACCACATGTACGACCTGTCGCAGGACTACATGGCGCGCGGCATGACCGCCTATGTCGAGAAGGTCCAGGAACCCGAGTTCGCTGCCCGCGACCGCGGCTACACCTTCGTCTCGCACCAGCAGGAAGTCGGCACCGGCTACTTCGACGATGTCACCACCGTGATCCAGGGCGGAGCGTCTTCCGTCACCGCATTGCACGGCTCGACCGAAGAAGAGCAGTTCCACTAAGCAACGATCAGAAGCCCCTCCGAAAGCCGTAGCGGGAAACCGCTACGGCTTTTTTCTGGGCTAAAGTAGTAGCGTCACGCGACTCGCACGCAAACAACTCACACACCCATATCCCATCAATGAAAGCCGGATTCCACGGGAAGGGTCCATCCATGCTGTGGTCCGCACTGCAGATTGCCCTGCTGGTCTATCTGGGTCTGGCGGCACTGATCTATTTCAAGCAGTCCTCACTGGTCTTCCTGCCGGAAATGGATCGCGGCTTTCGCGCCAGCCCGGCTGATATCGGGCTGCCCTTCACACCCCTGCGACTGGCCACAGCGGACGGCGAAACCCTCGATGGCTGGTTTGTACCCGCGGATATCCAGCGCACAGTCCGCGGTCTGGTGATCTTTTTCCACGGCAATGCCGGGAATATGGGCCATCGGCTGGACTATCTGCGCATGTTCCACGATCTCGGCCTGGCAATGCTGATCATCGACTATCGCGGCTATGGCCGCAGCAGCGGAATACCCTCAGAAGAGGGTACCTATCTCGATGCCGCTGCCGCCTGGCGTCATGCCACTGAAGTTCTCGGCTTCGCTGCCGGCCGCATCGTGCTTTACGGCGAGTCGCTGGGCGGGAGCGTGGCTGCACAGCTGGCCACGAAGAATCGTCCTGGCGCATTGATCCTGGCGTCGACCTTCACATCAGTGCCCGACATGGGAGCCGAACTGTATCCGTTGTTGCCGATCCGGCTGCTGGCCCGCATCCGTTACGACACCCGGGCGCGCCTGCCGCAAATTGCCTGCCCGGTAATGGTGATCCACAGCCGCAACGACGACATCATTCCCTTCCACCACGGTCGGCGGCTGTTCGAAGCCGCGCGGCCGCCCAAACAATTTCTCGAGATTGAAGGTGGCCATAACGACGGTTTCGTCTTCGGCGAAGGGCATTGGGTCAAACAACTGGATGGATTCCTGCAGCAGGCCTTGCAATGAAACCGGACAACTGTCGCCAAGGATTCAAATTCCGGCCTCAGACGCCCAATACGCAGGATCACGCCACGTCGCTTTCAGCAGATCGATGAACATCCTGACCCGCAGAGGCAGATGCCTGCGCTGCGGAACTACCGCGTGAATACCCACCGGCGGCGCAGCGAATTCGTCGAGCACCGTCACCAAGCGTCCCGCCGCGATATCAGCGCCGACCTCCCACAGCGAGCGCCAGGCCAATCCCTTGCCGGCCAGTGCCCAGTCGTGCAGCACCGCGCCATCGTTGCACTCCAGGCTGCCGCTGACTTTCACGACGCGAACCTCGCCCTCCACCCGCAGCGTCCAGCCGCGCTGCTGGCGCAGCGACAGGCAGTTGTACTCAGCCAGAAAAGTCGGCGCCGGCGGTACGCCGAATTTCGCTATGTAGTCCGGACTGGCAACAACCACGCGCTGCATTTCACCCAAACGGATGCTGATCAGGCTGGAATCCGCCAACTCGCCGATGCGGATGGCGCAGTCCACGTTCTCATCGACCAGATCGACAAGTCTGTCCGAAAGGTCGAGCCGGACCGTCACATCGGGATTGCCTTCGATGAAGCGCGTCATCAGCGGCGCCACATGCCGTCGCCCAAAGCCGGCCGGCGCGGATACCTTCAAATGACCGCCGGGGCGAATGCTGCCGAGGCTCACCGCGCCTTCTGCATCCGCCAGTTCGCGCAGGATGCGCTGGCAATCTTCGAGAAACGCCGCGCCCTCGAAGGTCAGCGAAATCCTCCGCGTGGTGCGCAACAGCAGCTTGACGCCCAGCCGTTCCTCCAAGGCGTCGAGGCGCCGGCCGACAATGGCCGGGGTCACACCCTCGGCACGGGCCGTTGCCGACATGCTGCCGCGACTTGCGACACCGACAAAGGCAGATATCTGCTTGAATTGATCCATTCGATACTAATAGTCAATAATATATTGATCGAATCATAGCTTCTATCCCGAAACAGGCAAGAATAGAATTCGGTCATCGTTACACCCCACACCAAGGAGTCCTTACATGAACCTGCCTGCCGGTATCCAGATCACCGCCCCCGTCACCGCCGATTACGCCAAGATACTCACGCCCGAAGCGATGGCGCTGGTCGCCAAACTGCATCGCACCTTCGAGCCCCGCCGTCAGGAACTGCTGAAGGCCCGTGTTGCCCGCCAGGCGCGCATCGACGCCGGCGAAATGCCTGATTTCCTGCCCGAGACCAAGCACATCCGCGAGGGCGACTGGAAGATTGCGCCCCTGCCCAAGGCCCTCGAACGCCGCCACACCGAGATTACCGGCCCGGTCGAAGCCAAGATGGTCATCAACGCCTACAACTCCGGCGCCGATTCCTACATGACTGACTTCGAGGATTCCAACAGCCCGAAGTGGGACAACCTGATCCAGGGTCAGATCAACATCTACAAGGCCATCCGTCGCGAACTGAGCTTCAGGAACGAAGCCGGCAAGGAATACAAGCTCAACGACAAGGTCGCCACCCTGCAAGTGCGTCCGCGCGGCTGGCATCTGGACGAAAAGCATGTGCTGGTCGACGGCCAGCGCGTTTCTGGCGGCATCTTCGACTTCGCGCTGTTTCTCTTCCACAACGCCAAGGAGCAGCTTGCCCGCGGCGCCGGTCCCTACTTCTATGTGCCGAAGATGGAAAGCCATCTCGAAGCCAGGCTGTGGAACGACATCTTCGTCATGGCGCAAAACGAGATCGGCCTGCCGCAGGGCACCATCAAGGCCACGGTGCTGATCGAAACGATTCTGGCCACCTTCGAGCTCGAAGAGATTCTTTACGAGCTGCGCGAGCACAGCGCCGGCCTCAACGCCGGTCGTTGGGATTACATCTTCTCCTGCATCAAGAAGTTCAAGCGCAACAAGGATTTCTGCCTCGCCAATCGCGGTGCGATCACCATGGAAGTGCCCTTCATGCGCAGCTACGCGTTGGCGCTGGTCAAGGCCTGCCACAAGCGTGGCGCCCCGGCGATGGGCGGCATGAGCGCGCTGATCCCGATCAAGAACGACCCGGTGGCCAACGAGAAGGCCCTGGCCGGCATCCGCCACGACAAGACCCGCGATGCCAACGACGGCTTTGACGGCGGCTGGGTGGCCCATCCGGGGCTGGTGCCGATCGCTGCCGAAGAATTCAGGAAGGTGCTGGGCGAGCGCCCCAACCAATGGGAAAAGCAGCGCGACGAAAATTTCGGCCCCAGGGACTGGCTCAACTTTCAGCCCGAACAGCCCATCACCGAAGCCGGGGTGCGCAACAACATCAACGTCGGTATCCATTACCTCGGCAGCTGGCTCGCCGGCAACGGCTGCGTGCCCATCCACAACCTGATGGAAGATGCAGCCACGGCGGAAATCAGCCGCTCGCAGATCTGGCAATGGGTGGTATCGCCCAAGGGCAAACTGGATGACGGCCGCAAGGTCACGGCCGACATGGTACGCAGCATCATTCCCGAGGAACTGGCAAACGTGAAGGCGGTCGTGACTGCCCAGGGCGAAAAGACCGAAACCTACGACCAGGCGGCGAAAATCTTCGAGGAGATGTCGCTCGCCGATAACTACCCGGAATTCCTCACGCTGCCGCTGTACGAGGCAATGGAATAGGGCACATCAATCGGCGACCGCACGAAAAGTCGGCGCTGGCGACATGGCGGCAAGAACGGCGCGCGGGGTAGCTCGTGCGCCGTTTTCTTTACGCAATATCGCGCCCATTGCCCCTGGTTTTGCGTGTTGATGCTTGAACCTAAAAATAGCCTGTTCCAATGGGGTAATCATTTTTTTTACTCGATAACTCAGATACGGCCTGCAATAATCCCCATGCAGACAATAGTGACGCTGGTATGACGTTGCATTAAAGGGGGACAGGCGGGGTATCGGTTGGCACTGAAGTGCCGCGAATATGCCTTGCCATTTCCATTGACTCGAAAACAACCGTTCCGCCCTTCATGGCGAACGGACCATTTGGATTCGTAAGATGGCTGACGAAGCGAAAAAAACCGAATGCACGGAAGGGTTCTTCCGCTGCCTGCTCAACCCGCCGAAATGCTCGATGTTGCGCATGATAGTAATCGGCGTGCTGGGCGGAATCATCATCTGGGGTGGCCTCAACACCGGCATGGAATGGACGAACCGCTCCGAGTTCTGCATGTCCTGCCATGAAATGACGATTCCGTTTGAAGAACTGAAAAAAACCGTCCATTACAAGAACCGCAGCGGCACGACGGTCCAGTGCGCGGATTGTCACGTCGCCAGCAGCAAGACGCCGACCGATTACATCTTCAAGTCTTTCCAGAAGATCGTGGCGGCGCGCGATGTCGTCGGCCACATCAAAGGTACCGTTGATACTCCGGAAAAATATGAGGCTTACCGCCTGACCATGGCCCAGCGCGTCTGGGAACGCATGAAGGAGCGGGATTCCAAGGAGTGTCGCAACTGCCACGATTTCAAAACCATGGATCCCGAAAAGCAGAAGGATCGATCGGTGGTCAAGCATGAAGGTGCGGTTCAGGACGGCAAGACCTGCATCGACTGCCACAAGGGCATCGCGCACAAACCGGTGCACCATCTGTTGGAAGGCGGGCAGGCGCCGGCAGCAACCGCAAGCCCACCCCCGCCGGCGCAAGCCGAAGCCCCGGCATTGCCCAAGGTCGAGACTGCGACGAGCCAAGCACCGACAGCCGCCGGCAAGGCCGCTCCCGCTGCTCCAGTTGCCACCCCGGCCGCCACCGTGGCGGTCGCCCCGGCACCGACTCAGCCGGCCAAGGCGGCGCCAAAAGCAGAGGCTGCCGCTGCTGCCACACCCGCCGCCAGCACGATCACTTCTCTTGACTGGAGCAAGGTGCCCTCCCGTCAGATCAAGGTGTTCTACCCGGGCCAGGCTGGCCTGGAATGGGTGATGAACAAGGCCGACCATTCGTCTGCCGCCGACATCATCGAAAAGAAGCGCGCCTGCGCCAAGTGCCATGAAGGCGATGCCAATGAAGTCGGTGCGGCGATCGTCGCCGGCAAGCCGGTGGGCGTTTCCAAGACGGTGATGGAGCCGAATCCGCCAACCGGCAAGGTCGGGTTCATCCCGGTGACGTTCCAGACCGCCCATGACGGCAGCAAGATCTATTTCCGCTTCGAATGGGTACCGCCGCAGAACGGCGACAAGAAGATGGACCCGAAGAACGAGGTCAAGCTCACCATGATGTTCGATGGCGGCGGCACGGTCGAAGGCAGCGACCAGAACGGCTGCTGGGCCACCTGCCACGTCGATCTGCGCACCATGAAGGAGGCCAAGGACGACAAGAAGACCAAATACATCAAGGACGCCGACCTCGCCGCCGGCAAGTTCATGGACCTGATCCAGTTCCGTAGCGGCAAGGGCCAGAATCCGATAGACGGCTGGGTCGACAGCGAGCGGCACATGGAGGGCGGCAAGAGTCAGTTCAAGGCCGAAGGCAAGAAGGAAGGCAACAAGTGGATCGTCACCTTCGAACGCGCCCTCGTCGGCGGCGGCAAGGGAGACCATGTTATTACTGCCGACAAGGTGTATAACTTCGGCTTCGCGATTCACGAGGACTACACCAACGCCCGTTTCCACTATGTTTCCCTGGGCTATCAGTTCGGCCTGGACAAACCCAACCCGGGCGTGAAAAACTATATCGACGTGCAAAAACAGTGACGCCGCAATCGATTTTTTGGCAGTACATTCATCAATACCAAAGAGGAGACACGATGATGATGAAGTGGAGAGGATGGGCGCTGGCCACCGGCGTTCTGGCTGTATCCGCGCTGGCCCAGGCGGCACCGCCTTCGGCCGCGATGCTGTCGAATGCCTGCGCCGGCTGTCACGGCACCAACGGCGGCAGCGCAGGGCCGACCATGCCGAGCCTGGCGGGTCAATCCAAGGAAGCCATTGAAGTCGCCATGAAGAAATTCAAGAACGGTGAGCGGCCCGGAACGATCATGGGGCGTCTGGCGAAGGGTTACAGCGAAGCCGAAGTCACCGCCATGGCCGAGTTCTTCTCCAAGCAGAAGCTCCACGTCACCAGCCAGAATCTCGACAAGGCCAAGATCGCCAAGGGCGCCAGCCTGCAGGAAAGCAACTGCGGCCGCTGCCACATCGAGGACGGCAAGGAAGGCAAGGACGACACCCCGGCCATGGCCAGCCAGTGGCTGCCCTACATGCAGATGCAGATGGCCGACTACCTGTCGGGCAAACGCAAGATGCCGGAAAAAATGAAAGAGAAGGTTGATCCGATGTCGAAGGAAGACCTCGAGGCCCTCTTGCACTTCTACGCCAGCGTTAAATAAGGGAGAACACAACATGACTCTGGATCGCAGAAGTTTCCTCAAGTTGGTCGGCGCCGGCGCCGGCGCAGTGGGTGCCGTGAGCCTGCCGATGATCGGACAGGCAGCCGAACTGATGCCCAAGTCGGGCAAGCGCGTGGTCGTGATCGGCGGTGGTTACGGCGGCACCATTGCCGCCAAGTACATTCGCATGATGGACAAGAGCATTGAAGTCGTGATGATCGAGCGCAACGACCATTTCGTCTCCTGCCCGTTCAGCAATCTCTACATCGGCGGCGTCCTGCCCGATCTGAATGCGCTGACCATCACGTACGACAAACTCGCCGCCAATCACGGCGTCAAGGTCGTACAAGCCGAAGTCACCGCCATCGACCCCGCCGGAAAGTCGGTCACGACCTCCAAGGGAACGATCGCCTACGATCGCCTCGTGGTATCGCCCGGCATTGATTTCCGTCTGGATGAAATGAAGGGCTACGATGCCGCCGCCATGGAGGTGATGCCGCATGCCTGGAAGGCTGGTCCGCAGACCGTACTGTTGCGCAAGCAACTGGTGGCCATGAAGGATGGCGGTACAGTCGTCATGACCGTGCCGCTGGCGCCCTATCGTTGCCCGCCAGGACCTTACGAACGCGCCAGCATGATCGCGCACTACCTGAAGAAGAACAAGCCGAAGTCGAAGATCGTGATGCTCGACGCCAACCCCGACATCACCTCGAAGGGAGGCCTGTTCAAGAAAGGCTGGAAGGACAATTACGAAGGCATCATCGACTACCGTCCGGCAAAGAAGGTCACGGAGGTGGATGCCAAGGCCATGGCCGTCATGGTCGAGGGTCTCGAAGAGGTCAAGGGCGACGTCATCAACGTGATTCCGCCGCAGCGCGCCGGACAGATCGCCGTCGCCGCCGGACTGGTGGGTGACGACAAGAACTGGTGCCCGGTCAATGCCACTACCTTCGAGTCCACCAAGCATGCCGGCATACATGTTATCGGCGATGCCTCGATTGCCGGTGCCATGCCGAAATCAGGCTACTCGGCCAACTCCGAAGCCAAGATCTGCGCAACCAATGTTGTGGCGTTGCTGAACGGCAAGGAAACCACGGAACTGTCGGGCATCAACGTCTGCTACAGCTACATCACCGACAAGGATGCCGTCAGCGTCGCGGGCGTTTATACCGTCAAGGAAGGCAAGATCATTGCCGTGCCGAATTCCGGCGGCGTATCGCCGGCTGACTTCTCGGCCGCCAAAACCGAGGCCATGTATGCGGAAAGCTGGCTGAGGAACATCCTCACCGAAATGTCGACCTGATTGCTTCGTCCCGCTCCCAAACAAACCTCGCTACGGCGGGGTTTGTTTTTGGTTCCAATGCATCAGGATAGACGCGATCCTATTTGTGCCCGGTGCTGCCAAAGCCGCCGGCACCGCGGTCACTGGCCGGGAATTCGTCTACCACGTTGAAGGCCACCTGCACCACCGGCACCACCACCAGTTGCGCCAGGCGATCCAGCGGATTCAGGGTAAAGGTATCGTGGCCGCGATTCCAGGTCGACACGAAAATCTCGCCCTGATAATCGGAATCGATCAGCCCGACCAGATTGCCGAGCACGATGCCGTGCTTGTGGCCCAGGCCCGAGCGCGGCAGAATCATTGCCGCCAGAGCCGGATCGGCCAAGTGAATGGCTATGCCGGTCGGAACCAGGATGGTCTCACCCGGGTGGATCTTCAAGGCGGCATCGATACAGGCACGCAAATCGATGCCGGCCGATCCCGGCGTCGCATATTGCGGCACATACCGCTCGTCCCTGAGACGCGCGTCGAGTATCTTGAGGTCAATGCTGGCCATGCTGTCGCTCCATGAGACGGGCGATATGCGCGACGATGCCGCGCGCCACCTCGATCTTTTCGGCAGGCGGCAGAACGTGGGCGCCCTCGGCGTCAAACAGGGTCACGGCATTGCTGTCACCGCCGAGTCCGTCCTGCACCAGATTGCCGACCACCAGCGCGAGTTTCTTGACCATACGCTTGCCTTCGGCATAGGCAGCGAGGTTCTGGCTTTCGGCGGCAAAACCGACACAGAACGGGGCACCGGGCAGTGCCGCCACCTCGGCCAGGATGTCGGGGTTGGCCTCAAGTTCCAACGCAAGGCTGGGGGCACCCTTCTTGATCTTGTGCTGGGTGGCCTGCCGCGGCCGATAGTCGGCTACCGCCGCGACACCGATGAACACGTCCTGCCCGGGCAATGCCTGCATCACCGCGTCACGCATCTGCAAGGCGCTTTTCACATCGAGTCGATTCACGCCGCGCGGCGTCGCAAGGGCCACCGGCCCGGCGACCAGCGTCACTTCAGCGCCGGCTTCGGCGCAGGCACTGGCCAAGGCGAACCCCATCTTGCCCGAACTGGAGTTGGTGAGGCCGCGCACCGGATCGAGGGCTTCGAAGGTAGGGCCGGCAGTCAGCAAGACACGCTTGCCCGCGAGGGATTTGGCTTGCAGCGAGGCATGCAGATCAGCAAATAGTTCGGCTGCCTCCAGCATGCGCCCATCGCCGGTCTCACCGCAGGCCTGCTCTCCATGCGCTGGGCCAAGAACACTGACACCGTCCGCCCGCAGTTGCGCGACATTGCGTTGCGTGGCCGGGTTTTCCCACATCTGGCGGTTCATCGCTGGAGCCACCAGCAGGGGGCAATCGCGCGCCAGGCAAAGCGTGGAAAGCAAGTCATCGGCAATACCATGCGCCAGCTTGGCCAGAAAGTCCGCCGTCGCCGGGGCCACCAGCAAGGCTGCCGCGCCACGGGTCAGGTCGATGTGCGTCATGCCGTTGTCCATGCGCTCATCCCACAGCGCCTGCCAGACCCGTCGACCAGTCAGCGCCTGGAATGTTGCCGCGCCGACGAACTGCGCGCCAGCTGCCGTCAGGGCAACATCGACTTCCGCGCCGGCCTTGACCAGCAGCCGTACCAGTTCGGCCGCCTTGTACGCGGCTACGCCGCCAGTGACGCCGAGCACAACACGTTTGCCCTGAAATTCGTTCATGACATTAAAATCCCGCCAATCGGCACTCAAGCGGGGATTGTAAACCATGGCCATACGCGATTGGCCCGCGGCAGAACGCCCGCGCGAACGCCTGGCCCTGCAAGGTGCGGCGGCTCTGTCCGATGCCGAACTGCTGGCCATCTTTCTGCGGGTCGGAATCCGTGGCAAGAGCGCGGTAGACCTGGCCCGCGAACTGCTGGCCTGCTTCGATGGCGACCTCGCCCGCCTTGCCACCGCCAGCACGAAGGACCTCGCCAGGCTTCCCGGCATCGGACCGGCCAAAGCCGCTCAACTCGCCGCGACGCTGGAACTGGCACGCCGCTCCCTCGCCGGACCACTGAAAGTGAAGGACGCGCTGGCCTCGCCCCAAGCAGTCCGCGACTGGTTGCGTTTGTCGCTGGGCAATCTGCAGCATGAGGTCTTCGTCGCCCTGTGGCTTGATGCCCAGAACCGCCTCATCGCCAGCGAGGAACTGTTTCGCGGCACCCTGACCCAAACCAGCGTTTATCCGCGCGAAGTCGTAAAGCGGGCCTTGGCGCACAACGCCGGTGCCGTGATCCTTGCCCACAACCACCCCTCAGGCCTCGCCGAGCCGTCGCGTGCGGATGAAGTGCTCACTTCCTCGCTGAAACAGTCTCTGGCATTAATAGACGTCAAGGTACTGGATCATTTCATAATCACAGGAAACGCAGCACCCCTGTCTTTTGCTGAACGCGGCCTGATTTAAAAAAGATTGAGTTTTAGGGCAATTGTTTGGTAGACTAGCGGGCTTCGCAAAATCAGTATTCAGGAGCACCACATGTCTCGCGTATGTCAAGTGACGGGCAAGGCCCCGATGGTAGGGAACAACGTATCCCATGCCAACAACAAGACCAAGCGTCGTTTTCTGCCTAACCTGCACAGTCGCCGCTTCTGGATCGAAACCGAGAACCGCTGGGTCAGCCTGCGCGTATCAAACGCCGGCCTGCGCACCATCGACAAGAAGGGTATCGACGTTGTCCTCGCCGAGCTGCGTCAGCGCGGCGAGCGCGTCTAAACAGGAGATAGCATCATGGCCAAGGGCGGACGCGAAAAGATCAAGCTGGAATCCACAGCCGGCACGGGACACTTCTACACGACGACAAAGAACAAGAAGACGACCCCGGAAAAGCTGGAGTTTTTGAAGTATGACCCAAAGGCGCGCAAGCATGTCGCCTACAAGGAAGTAAAGCTGAAATAGGTCGTAACTACTTGCCAATAAAAAACCCGCCATCGGCGGGTTTTTTATTGGCTGATTGCTCAACCCCTCAGACGGCATAGGAACGCAGGCGCTGCGAAAACTCCTCCAGCCGACGGATGCCGCTTTGCTCGGCACGCGCCACCCAATCCTGCAACTGCCTGACCAATTGCTCATGCGAGGCCGATGACCGGGCCCACAGCGCCTCCAGTTCCGTGCGCATGGCATAGACCTTGGTTAGAGCCTCACTTCTGGCCAGCAGCGCCATCAGGCGCTCCTGCTGAACTGCGGGCAACGCCGCCCCGTCCTCACCCAGCAGGCGCTTTATCACGCGACCTTCGCCGGCGTCGATTTTCAGTTGACCGAATTCTTCGGCAGCGACCTGGCGCAAGGTCTTGAGATATTTGGCCAGCACGTCATAGCGATGGGTGACAACGGCCTGCAGCATCTCAAGGTCGATCGCGGGACGAACTGCCCCGAGCCGCGGCGTTGGCGCCACCTTTTTTACTCGCGCGAGGCCCAGCATCTCCATCAGGCGGATATACAGCCAGCCGATGTCGAATTCGTACCACTTGTTCGAAAGCTTGGCGGACGTGGCAAACGCGTGATGGTTGTTGTGGAGTTCCTCGCCGCCAATCAAAATTCCCAGCGGAAAGAAATTGGTGGAGGCATCCGCGCATGCGAAATTCCGGTAACCCCAGAAATGACCGATGCCATTCACCACACCGGCCGCCCAGAAGGGAATCCAGGCGATCTGCACGCCCCAGATCAACGCACCCGGCCAGACACCAAACAAGGCGACATCAATGCCCAGCATGAGCACGGTACCCAATTTATATGGCCGGGAATAGACATTTCGTTCCAGCCAGTCATCGGGTGTGCCGTGACCGTAGCGCTGCATGGTATCGGCGTTGCGCGACTCCCTGACATAGAGAAACACACCTGTCCACAGCACCCGATTCAGGCCGAGCACCTGCGGGCTGTGCGGATCGGCTGCCGTTTCGCACTTGGCGTGATGCTTGCGGTGAATCGCCGCCCATTCCTTGGTGACCATGCCGGTCGTCAGCCATAACCACAAGCGGAAGAAATGACTGGGAATCGGGCCCAGTTCCAGCGCGCGGTGCGCCTGATGCCGGTGCAGAAAAATGGTGACTCCGGCGATGGTGACGTGGGTCAGCACCCCGGTGACCAGCACGTAGCCCCACCAGGGGAGATCAAGAATTCCGGAGTACATTAAATTGGCCTTTCAATAATGGATGGAGTTTGCCCATCGGGCGGATTCCATGTCAATGCCTTGCCTTGCTGCGTACAGGTTCCAAATCCGCAAGGCGAAAATCGATCTTGTTCGCCTCCATATCGACTCGGGTCAGCTGCACACGCACCCGGTCGGCCAGCCGAAAACGTCTGCCGCTGCGCTCGCCGACCATGGCATGCAACTTTTCATCGAAATGGAAATAGTCCTGGCCCAGTTCGGAAACATGCACCAGACCTTCGACAAACACGCCATCAAGCGCAACGAAGATGCCGAAGGGCACTACCGAGGAAATGCTGCCCTCGAAGATCTCGCCGACCCGGTCTTTCATGTAGAAGCACTTGAGCCACGCCTCGACATCGCGCGTAGCGTCGTCGGCCCGGCGTTCGGTCATCGAGCAGTGCAGGCCGATTTCCTCCCACGCATTTGCACCCCCCGCGGGCTCGTAGCGCCGTGCCGCCAACGCCGACTTTATCGCGCGATGTACCAGCAAATCCGGATAACGGCGGATCGGCGAAGTGAAATGCGTATAGCTCTCGTAAGCCAGGCCGAAGTGACCGACATTGTCCGGGCTGTAGATGGCCTGGCGCAACGAGCGCAGCATCACCGTCTGCAGCAGTTGGCGGTCCGGCCGCTGGCCGATCTTTTCCAGCAGCTTGGCGTAGTCCTGCGCCTTCGGCGCATCGCCTCCGCCCAACTGGAATCCGAATGTGCCGAGAAAATCGCGCAGCTTGACCAGGCGCTCGGGCGTCGGTCCTTCGTGCACACGATAGAGCGACGGATGCTCGTGCTCGCGCAAAAACTCCGAGGCACAGACGTTGGCTGCCAGCATGCACTCCTCGATCAGCTTATGCGCCTCGTTGCGCTCATAGGGCTCGATGCGCTCGATCTTGCCCTGTTCGTCGAAAATCATGCGCGTTTCGGTGGTTTCAAAATCGATGGCGCCACGCTTGACGCGCTCCTTTGCCAGTTGCCGATAGAGCGCGTCCAGCGCCTCAAGGTGCGGCAACACGGCCGCCAACCGCTCGCGTGCAGGGCCGTCCTTTTCATACAGGGCGGCCGCTACTTCCGTGTAGGTCAGCCGCGCATGGGAGAACATCACTGCCGGATAGAAGCGGTAACGGCTGATCGCGCCCGTGGCGTTGATCGCCATGTCGCACACCATGCACAGCCGTTCCACCTGCGGATTGAGCGAGCACAGGCCGTTGGAAATCTTTTCCGGAAGCATCGGAATCACGCGGCGCGGGAAATACACGGAGTTGCCGCGGGCATAGGCATCCTGATCCAGTGCGCCACCCGCCGTAACGTAGTGCGAAACATCCGCGATCGCCACGACCAGCCGGAAGCCCTTGCCCTGGCGTTCGCAGAACACGGCATCATCGAAGTCCCTGGCCGTCTCGCTGTCGATGGTCACCAGCGGCAGCCCGGTCACGTCCTCGCGGCCCTTCCAGTCCGACTTGCGCACGACGTCCGGCAACTTCTTGGCTTCGGCCAGCGCTGCGCCAGAAAACTCATAAGGGAGTTCGTGCTTGCGCAAGGCAATCTCGATTTCCATCCCCGGATCGGCATAGTTGCCAAGCACTTCGACAAGACGACCGATGGGTTGCCCATGTTTGCTAGGCTGTTCGATGAGTTCGATCATCACTACCTGCCCGGACTGCGCCTTGAGGGCCTTCTTCGCACCCTTCTCGGGAGGGGCCAGCAAAATGTCCTGGCTGATGCGCTTGTTCTCCGCGACCACAAAGCGCACGCCGTGCTCCACCACCACGCGCCCCACCACGAACTTGTTGGCGCGCTCGGTCACCTCGACGATCTTGCCTTCCGGCCGGCCTTTGCGATCGACACCGATGACGCGGGCGATGGCCTTGTCGCCGTGCAGCACCTTGTCCATTTCCTTGGCGGACAGAAACAGATCGGGCCCTTCTTCGTCAGGAGTCAGAAAACCAAAGCCGTCCGGATGGCCGGCAACGCGGCCACGCACCAGATCTGCCTTGTCCGGAATCAGCCAGTCGCCGCGCCGGTTCTGCATCAACTGCGCTTCGCGCGCCATGGCTCCGAGGCGACGCTGGAACGATTCCAGCTCAAAAGGCTGCACGTCGAGCAGTTCGACCAAGCGGCCAAGCGCCAACGGCGCACCCTGCGCTGTCAGCGTCTGCAGAATGTATTCGCGGCTCGGCAGGGGCTGCTCATACTTGGCTTTTTCCCGCTCGAACTGCGGGTCGGCGCGACGAATTATTGAAAGTTTGCGGTTGTTATGCGACTCGTTTGACAATCTGTTCTTTTCCTTTAGAATTCGCGCCTCGTTTCGCGCCTGCCCAGGTGGCGGAATTGGTAGACGCACTAGTTTCAGGTACTAGCGCTGCGAGGCGTGGGGGTTCGAGTCCCTTCCTGGGCACCAAGCATGGTACGCGAAAAAAGAAATGAGCAAAGGCCGCCAGAGATTTTCTAGCGGCCTTTTCTTTTCTGGCGGCGCCCCTTATGCGAAGGGATGCCTCAAGACTATTGTTTCTTCGCGATCCGGCCCGGTGGAAATCATGTCCACCGGCACGTCGCAAAGTTGCTCCATACGCTTGATATAGGCACGCGCTTCGGCCGGCAACCCCTCCAGGGTCTTCACACCTACGGTGCTGCCCTTCCAGCCCGGCAGCGACTCGTAGATGGGTTCGCAACAGGCGAGATCATCCGCGCCCACCGGCAGAATGTCCGAAACCCCTCCATTGATGCGATAGCCGGTACAAATCTTCAACTCCTCGACACCGTCCAGCACATCGAGTTTGGTAATGCACAGACCCGAAACGCCGTTGATCTGGATGGCACGCTTCAATGCCGCGGCATCGAACCAACCGCAGCGCCGCGCGCGTCCGGTCGTGGCACCGAATTCATGGCCCCTGGTGGCCATGTGCTTTCCCACCGGGTCCTGTTTATCAACAGCGTCATACAACTCGGTCGGGAAGGGACCGCCACCTACGCGCGTGGTGTAGGCCTTGGTGATGCCCAGGATGTAGTGCAGCATGCCCGGCCCGACCCCTGCGCCTGCCGCCGCCGCACCAGCGACGCAGTTGGAGGAGGTAACGAAGGGATAAGTGCCGTGGTCGATGTCGAGCAAAGTACCTTGCGCACCCTCGAACAGCAGGTTGGCGCCACCCTTGTGCGCGTCGTAGAGCGCGCGCGGTACGTCGGCGATCATTTTGGTCAGGCGCGGGGCAATTGCCATTGCGCCGTCGTAAACCTGCTGGAAATCGACCGGCTGCGCACCGTGGAAATTCTTCAGGACGAAGTTGTGGTATTCGAGGATTTCGCCCAGCCGCTCGGCGAAACGCTTGGGCTTGGTCAGATCCTGCAGCCGCAGGCCGCGGCGGGCCACCTTGTCCTCGTAGGCGGGTCCGATGCCACGGCCGGTGGTGCCGATCTTGTTGCTGCCGCGCGCGACTTCACGGGCAACGTCGATCGCCTGATGGTAGGGCAGGATCAACGGGCAGGCTTCGGATATCTTCAGCCTCGCCTCGGCATCGATGCCGGCCTCCTTCAGCTCGTCGAGCTCCTTCATCAGCGCTTCAGGCGACAGCACGACGCCGTTGCCGATGTAGCAGGTCACGCCGGCACGCAGAATGCCGGAAGGCACCAGGTGCAACACGGTCTTTTTACCGGCGATGACCAGCGTATGGCCGGCGTTGTGGCCACCCTGAAAGCGCACTACGCCCTGCGAGTGATCCGTCAGCCAATCGACGATCTTGCCCTTGCCCTCGTCGCCCCACTGGGTGCCGACGACCACCACATTCTTTGCCATTTCAGTCTTCCTTCAGGGATTCAATGATCCATTTATCGCCGCTACGCAGCAGAATCCGGTCGCAGCCGGCTTCACGCCATGTGCCCTCGTGTCCCGGCAAGGCCAGCACCACACGCTCGCCCTGCGCGCGCAGTCGCAAGGCCTCGGCGTGAAGGGCATCATCCTCTGGCCAGGGCGCTAGAATCGCCCCGCGCGGCTCGCCATTTGGCGCCAAGCGCGCCAGTTCCCGCAAGTCCATCGAAAAACCGGTGGCCGCCCGGGGACGGCCGTAGGTCCGCCCGAAATCATCGTAGCGCCCCCCCAGGGCCACCGCGCCGGGAATGCCGCCGCAATAGACGGCAAAGGCTACCCCGCTGTGATAATGGTAGCCGCGAAGGTCTGCCAGGTCGAAGCTCAGCGGAAGGTCGGCGAGCGCGTCGGCAAGACGTTGCAAGTCGGACAGCGCCGCAGCAATCTCCGGCAGCGCGGGCAAGACCTGCGCCGCGCGCGCCAGGACCCGCCGGTCGCCGTATAACTCAGGCAGCGCCAGCAGTGCGGAGCGAACAGGATCGGCAATCCCGCTCACCAGTTCGCGTACGGTCGGCACGTCCTTGCCTTGCAGGGCGCCAAAAAGCTCCTCTTCGGCTTCGGGCGCCAAACCCGCCTTCCTGGCAAGCGCCCGAAAGACCGCGACATGCCCGAGATCGAAGCGCGATACCCTGATGTCGCATCGACTCAGCGCAATGGCCAGCAGGCGAATTACCTCGATATCGGCCTCCAGCCCCGTATGGCCGTAGAGTTCGGCGCCGATCTGCAGGGGCTCGCGTGTCGCATTGAAGCCGGCCGGCAGGGTATGCAGGGCACTGCCGCAGTAGCACAGCCTCGTGACACCCTTGCGGTTCAGCAGATGGGCATCGATCCGCGCCACCTGCGGCGTGATGTCGGCGCGCAGGCCCATGCTGCGACCGGAGATCTGGTCAACCAGCTTGAAGGTACGCAAGTCGAGGTCGTGGCCACTGCCGGTGAGCAGTGATTCGACGTACTCAAGCAGAGGTGGAATGACAAACTCATAGCCGTGCCGGGCAAACTCATCGAGCAGGCTGCGTCGCAAAGCCTCGATGCAGGCTGCATCGCGCGGCAGCACATCTTCAATCGCCTCGGGCAGAAGCCAGCGCCGGTTTGTCATGGCCGTCAACGAAAAACTGTAAGCAGTACCACGCCGACCAGCATCGAAGACAAACCGATGAAGCGGATCTGCCCGTCACTCATTTCCGTCACGCGACGGAAGGTTTCGCGCCATACGCGCGGGGCAAGAAAGGGCAGGAGACCTTCGATCACCAGCATCAGGGCAAAAGCCAGCAGCAGGATAGTGAGCATTGCAAACCGGTACCGATCCGAATTACTTGCCCTTGCCGCTGCTCTTCAAGTACTTGAAGAATTCGGAATTGGGCTCGATAACCATAAGATCACTTCTGTTCCTGAAACTGCCGCGATAAGCCTCCAGGCTGCGATAGAAGGCATAGAACTCCGGATTCTCGCCGAAGGCACGACCATATATCGCCGCGCCCCTGGCATCGCCCTCGCCCTTGATCTTTTGCGCATCGCGGTAGGCTTCGGCCAGGATCACCTCGCGCTGTCGGTCGGCGTTGGCCTTGATTTTCTCGGCTTCGGCGGCACCTTCGGCCCTCAATTCGCTGGCCACGCGCTTGCGCTCGGTTTCCATGCGTCGATAGACCGACTCGGAAACTTCAGGCGGCAGGTCGACCCGCTTCAGGCGTACGTCGACGATTTCGACGCCCATCGCGCGCATCTCGGTATCGGCCTTCTTCTTCACCACGACCATGATGTCGTCGCGCGCGCCCGAAACCACGTCATGCACCGTGCGCCGGCCGAACTCTTCGCGCAAGCCCGCATTGACGGTCTGCGCCAGACGGGTCTTGGCCAGAGTCTCATCGCCGCTCACCGATTCGTAGAACTGCTTGACGTCATGGATACGCCATTTGACGAAGGAATCGACCAGCACCGGCTTTTTTTCGGCAGTAAGAAACCGCTCAGGCTCGGGGGCATCAAGCGTCAGGATGCGCTTGTCGAATATCCGCACGTTCTGGATCAGCGGCCACTTGAATGCCAGGCCCGGCTCCGAAATAACTTCCTTGATTTCGCCAAGCTGGAAAATGATCGCGAACTGCCGCTGATCGACGGTAAAAATCGTCATGGCGAACAGCACCAGCAAGCCGAAGATGAATGACGCAACGAAAGACAGATGGCGCTGCATCAACGTTCTCCCCGCTCGCGCGAGCCAAGGTTGCCGCGCGCGCGCGCATCACCCGGTGCCGAGCGTTCCGTTTGCGGCGGCGTCTCGGGTGCGGCAACCGCCGCTCCCGGAATGACGCGTGGCACCTGGGCCACATCGGCAGTCGCAGGCGCAGCCGTTGCGGCGCCTGCCGCCTGCATCAGCTTGTCGAGCGGCAGATAGAGCAGGTTGCCCGGCCCTTTGGCGTCGAGCATCACCTTGCTGGTGTTGGCGTAAACCTGTTGTACGGTTTCAAGATACATGCGGCTGCGCGTCACTTCCGGCGCCTTGCTGTATTCGGTAAGAATCTGCTTGAAGCGCGACGCATCGCCCTCGGCAGTGACGATGATGCGTTGCCGGTAACCAGTGGCTTCCTCCATCAACCGCGAGGCCGCACCACGCGCCCGGGGAATCACGTCATTGGCGTAGGCCTGGCCTTCGTTCTTCTGCCGCTCGCGGTCCTGCCCTGCCTTGACCGCGTCATCGAAGGCAGCCTGCACCTGTTCCGGCGGCTGGGTGCTCTGCATATTGACCGAGCGGATAAGGATGCCGGTCTTGTAGCGATCGAGGATATCCTGAATCAATTTCTGGGTATTGGCCGCGATCTGGTCGCGTCCCTCGTAGAGCACGAAGTCCATCTTGTTCTTGCCGACCACTTCGCGAATCGCCGTTTCCGCCGCCTGCATGACCGCCTCATCGGGATGGCGATTGTTGAACAGGTAGGCCTGCGGATCGGAAAGCAGGTATTGCACGGCGAACTGGACGTTGACGATGTTCTCGTCGTCGGTAAGCATCAGCGCTTCCTTGAGTACCTTGTTCTTGTCCGACCCGCGATAGCCGACCTCGACCGTGCGTACGCCGGTGACATTGACGATTTCGTTGCTCTGGATCGGCCACGGCAACCGCCAGCGCAGGCCAGGCTCGGTGGTTTCCTTGTAGCGGCCGAACTGCAACACCACGCCGCGTTGCGAGGCATCGACGATGTAGAAGCTGCTGCCCAGCCAGACTATGGCCACCAGCATCAGGATGATGCCGATGCCACCACCGAACTGCCTGGGGCTGATCGAGGGCATGCGGTTGCCCGCATCGCCACCTCCGCCGTCGCTGCCACCGCCCTTGTTGCCGAACAGTCCGGACAGGCGGCGATTGAAATCGCGCCAGAGTTCTTCGAGATCGGGAGGGCCTTGATTGCCGCCACCGCGCTTGCCGCCACCGGGCTGGTTACCCCAGCCGTGGTCGTTGAGAGACATGAGGATTCCGGCTATCACGTGTGTATGGTTTGGGTAGTAGAAGAAGGGGAAACAGTAAGAGAATTCTCAGGCTGCGGCAGCGGAGCGGTCTTGGTGCCGACTTGCCACCTCGGCCAAGGCCTCGCGTAACATGGGCAATCCTGCACCGCTGCGGGCACTGAGTCGGACGGCGGAAATGTTACCACAGTCGTCACGCTCGATTGCAGGGCTGGCTGCGGTCAAGTCGATCTTGTTCCACACCATTATCTGGGGTACATCGAGGGCCCCGATCTCGTTCAACACCGTGCCTACCGCCTGAATCTGCTGATCCCGGTCAGGACTGGCGGAATCAATCACGTGCAGCAGCAAATCGGCCTGCGCGGTCTCTTCCAGCGTGGCCTGAAAGGCCGCCACCAGGGCATGCGGCAGATCGCGAATGAAGCCCACCGTATCCGACAGGACAATCGGTCCGGCACCCTCGACGAAAACGCGCCGCGAGGTGGTGTCCAGCGTGGCAAAAAGCTGGTCGGCAGCATAGGCGCCGGCCCGGGTCAAGGCATTGAAGAGCGTGCTCTTGCCGGCGTTGGTGTAGCCCACCAGTGAAATCGCCAGCACCTCGCCGCGGGTGCGCGCACGCCTGCGCACGGCGCGCTGGCGCTCCAGCTGTTTCAGGCGATCCTTGAGCAGGGCCACGCGCTTGCCGAGCAGACGACGGTCGGTTTCAAGCTGCTTTTCCCCGGGGCCGCGCAGGCCGATGCCGCCCTTCTGCCGCTCAAGGTGGGTCCAACCGCGCACCAGTCGGGTCGCCAGATGCTGGAGCTGGGCCAGTTCAACCTGCAGCTTGCCTTCATGGCTTTTGGCGCGCAGGGCAAAAATGTCCAGGATCAGACTGCTGCGGTCGACAACGCGGCATTCGAGCGCCTTCTCCAGGTTGCGTTGCTGTCCCGGTGAAAGTTCATGGTTGAACAGGACCACATCGGCTTCGTGCAGGTGCACGGCATCGCCGATCTCGGTGACCTTGCCCTTGCCGGCAAACAGCGCCGGGTCCGGCTTCGCCCGCTTTCCCGAAACCACCGCCAGAGGCCGCGCACCGGCGCTGCCGACCAGCAGGTTGAACTCGGAAAGGCGCTCGGCGAAGTCGCCTTCGCCGAAATCGAGCTGCACCAGAACCGCATTTTCGCCACTGGCGGGACGTTCAAACATCAGGGCGATGCCTTCCGGGCCATCACCGGCGACGACGCGGGGTGATCAATCGGCTTCGGCGTCCGACGCAAAATTGACCGGACGGGCAGGAACGACCGTTGAAATGGCGTGCTTGTACACCATCTGGGTCACCGTATTCTTGAGCAGAACCACATACTGGTCGAAGGATTCGATCTGCCCCTGCAACTTGATGCCGTTGACCAGGTAAATGGAAACCGGAACGTGCTCGCGCCGCAGCGTATTCAGGAACGGGTCTTGTAACATTTGCCCTTTATTGCTCATGTTGGTGATCCTTTTGGGATTGTTGGTTTTTTGAGTGAATTACTGTAATCGATTTTGCATCGCCGTGCCACCGGCGCCGACTTTCACTTTTCGCGGCGCAGTTTGGCCTTTGCCGGCCGACCCTCGACGGCAAAGGGATTCTTGCTGGTCTTGTATTGGATACGCAGCGGCGTGCCCTGCAACTTGAAGGCATCGAGAAAGTAGCGTTCCAGATAGCGGGTATAGGAAGCCGGTATGTGCTCCAGCGCATTGCCGTGAATCACGATGGTCGGCGGATTGCTCCCGCCCTGGTGAGCGTAGCGCAGCTTGGGGCGGAAGGCACCATGGCGCGGCGGCGTCTGCTTCTCCACGGCGCCAATCAGCACGCGGGTGAGCTTGGGCGTCGACATCTTGGCCATGGCGGCAGCGTAGGCCTTGTCAACCGAACCCAGGATGCCGGCGATGCCCTGGCCCTTCAGCGCCGAGACATAGTGCACCCGGGCAAAACCGAGAAAGTTCAGCTTGCGCGCAATATCCAGCTTGACCTGCTCGCGGCGATAGTCGTCCACCGCATCCCACTTGTTCACGGCGACCACCATCGCCCGCCCGGCATCGATGATGAAACCGGCAATGTGGGCGTCCTGGTCGGAGATTTCCTGGGTCGCATCGACCATCAGCACCACCACATTGGACTCCTCGACGGCCTGCAGGGTCTTGATCACCGAAAACTTTTCGATGGTCTCGAAGACGCGACCGCGGCGGCGCAAGCCGGCGGTATCAATCAAGGTATAGGCGCGGCCATTGCGTTCGAACGGTACCTCGATGGCATCGCGCGTCGTGCCCGGCATATCGAAGGCGATCATCCGCTCTTCGCCGAGCAGAGTGTTCACCAGCGTGCTCTTGCCGACATTCGGCCGGCCGGCGATGGCCACCCGCGGACCGCCCCCTTCGTCATCCCCTTCGCTCTCGGTCGGGAAAGGCGCCAGCGCCAGATCGATCAGCTCGCGCACGCCTTCGCCGTGCGCCGAGGAAATCACGCAAGGATCGCCGCAACCCAGTTCGTAGAACTCCGCAGCCACCACCGCGCGGTCCATACCCTCGCCCTTGTTCGCAGCCAACAATACCGGTCGCCCGCTGCGGCGCAAGAGCTCGGCAATGACCTTGTCCTGCGGCGCCAGGCCGGTGCGCACATCGACCAGAAAAATCAGCACGTCGGCCTCGGCAATCGCCGCCTCGGCCTGGCGTGCCATTTCAAGCACGATGCCTTCCTTGGCTTGCGGCTCGAAGCCGCCGGTATCGACCACCAGGTAGGGCTTGTTGCCCAGCCGGCCGTGTCCGTAGTGACGATCCCGGGTCAGGCCCGGCTGGTCCGCCACCAGGGCGTCACGCGAGCGCGTGAGCCGATTGAACAGGGTCGACTTGCCGACATTCGGCCGTCCGACAATCACCAGAGTCGGTTTCATCCTATGCCGGCACCCGCGGCTCGAGTTGCATCACGATTCGCCGGCCGGTCAACGGGCTTCCAGAGCATAAAGCCCGCCATTCGCGGTCTGTACCAGCATGCCGGCGCCGAAACGCACCGGCTCCGCCCTCACCGCACTGCCATCGGTTGTGGCACGTGCAGCAAAAGCGCCGTCCTCCTGGCGCAGCAGATGCACCACCCCCTGGTAGTCCGCCACTGCGACGCGGCCGCCAGCAAGTGCCACGGGGCGCGAAAGGCCGCGCAGTGCCAGCTTGTCCTGCTTCCAGATGCTGGCCCCGCTGTTGCGATCCATCGCGTGCACCGCGCCCTTGTCGTCCGTAACGTAGACGTAGCGATTGTCGATATCGAGGCCGGCGCTGGACGACATGTCGCGCGACCACAGCATGTTGCCGGTATTGCTGTCGAAGCAGGCGGCGCGTCCCTGAAATGCCGCGGCGCAGACCGTGGTGCCACTGACCACGGGGGAACTGGTGACATCGGCGACCCGCTCCAGTTCGGTGGAACCCTTGGGCAAGGCCACTGTCACTTCCCACACGGCGGCACCGTTGTTGTTGGCGATCGCCACCAGCTTGCCGCCGGGGAATCCGGCGAGCGTCACCTTTCCGGCCGGGACCACGCCCACGTTCGAGCGCAGGGAAAGCGCAGGCATGCTGCGCTGATAGACCCAGCGCCGTTTGCCATCCACGGCGTCAAAGCCGAAGATGCGGGAATCGCCTGAACGCACGATCGCCAGTCCCTCGGCCACCGCCGGGGCGGCCAGGACTTCCGAACTCACGCGCGCCTTCCATGTCTCGCGACCGGTCGCCGCGTCGAAGGCCAGCACTTCGCCCTTGGGCGTGCCGACCACAACCAGCTTGCCGTCGCTGCCGACGCCGCCGGAAATCGGCTGACCGGCACTGATGCGCCAGACCTGGCGGCCGCCGTCGAAGCGTGCCACTGTGCCCTCACGGGCGGCCGCATAAACGCTGTCGCCCACTACCGCGGGCGAGAAGGTGAAGGCACCGGCACTGCCGACGCCTTCCTTCCAGAGGATCTTCAGTTCCGCGGTCGGCTGGATGGCAGCCAGCTCCGTCGGCTTGATCTTCGGGTCGCTGGAACTGAAGGGATTCAGCTTTTCCACCGACATCGACGAGCAGGCCCCCAGCAGCAACGCCGAGACAGCGGCGATCAGGTGCAATGACACGGGTTTCACTTGGCCGCACCCAATGAATCGCGTTTGGTCTGGACGACTTCCTTGTAAGGCCCGCGCGACCGTGTCTCATCGTCCTTGGCCAAAGCATCAAGTTTCGTCAGAGCAAGATCATAGGCATTGCGTGCCTCGGCGGATTTGCCCTGGGCAGCAAAAATGTCGCCGCGCAATTCGGCGAAACGCGGCGCAAATGCAGCACCCGGTTCGGCGGCAAGCTGTTTCAGGGCTTCATCGTAAGCCTTCTCATCGAGCATCACGGCGGCCAGGCGCAAGCGGGCCAGGTCGCGCAAACCGGGATCCTTGGCATTTTCCGCGGCCCAGGTCAGCTGCACGCGGGCATTTTTCGTATCTCCCGCATCGACCTGCACCCTTGCTGCCAGCAGCGCCCCCATGCCGGCATAGTTCGTAACGGAGTACTTGTCGATCAGTTCGCCGGCCAGTTCGCGCGCACGCTTGGCGTCCCTCTGACCCGCCGCCGTCTGCAGCGCGGAGAATACGGCCGATGCCTGCACTGCCTGTTGTCGCTGCCACCAGTTCCAGCCTTGCCAGGCGGCCACCGCCAAGGCGACGGCAACCAGAATTCCGGTCACGATATTGCCGTACATCTTCCACCAGGTCTTCAGCTCGTCGAGCTGTTCCTGTTCTTCCAGATCATAGGTTGCCATTGTCGTCTTCCATGGGGAAAAGAATATTGCCGATATGCTCGGCCAGATCATCAAAACTCACGCTCACCTGCGCTGCCGGCTGCTCGAAGCCGGAGCGCAGAAGTTTCACGCTGACCGCGTTCGCCGCCGTCTCGTCATCGCCGACTATCAAGGCCATCGGCGCGCCGGAACTGTCGGCCTTTTTCATTTGTGACTTGAAACTGCCCCCGCCGCAATGCAGGTGGATCGCAAAACCGGCGCTGCGCAGTGCTTCGGCGACGCGAAAGGCAAAACGTCCGGCGGCTTCGCCCTGATGCACGAGGTAGGCGTCGGGCGCCGGAATTTCGTGGCGATGGCCCTGATCCTGCCATAGGGCGAGCAGCCTCTCGATGCCCATGGCGAAACCGCAGGCAGGTGCGGGCTTGCCGCCGAGTTGTGCGATCAGGCCGTCGTAGCGGCCGCCGGCGCAAACGGTGCCCTGCGCACCCAGTTGGTCGGTGACCCACTCGAACACGGTCAGATTGTAGTAATCCAGTCCGCGCACCAGGCGCGGATTGATGCGATAGGGGACCACCGCATCCTTGAGCAATTGCTGGACGCCCTCGAAGTGCTTGAGGGATTCCTCGCCGAGATAGTCGATCAGCTTCGGCGCCGCCTCGACCAAGTGCTGCAGGGCAGGATTCTTGGTATCCAGAATGCGCAGCGGGTTGCTGTGCAACCGGCGCTGGGCATCGGCATCGAGCTGGTCGTGATGCCGTTCGAGATAGGCGAGCAGGTCAGCCCGATGGCGTGCACGCTCTTCGCTCTGCCCGAGCGAATTGATTTCGAGGCGAATCCCCTCCAGTCCGAGGTCGTCCCACAGGCGCGCGCACATGGCGATCTGCTCGGCGTCAATGTCCGGCCCGGCAAAACCCATGGCCTCCACGCCGACCTGGTGAAACTGGCGGTAGCGGCCCTTCTGCGGCCGCTCGTGGCGGAACATCGGCCCCATGTACCACAGGCGCTTGGGGCCATCGTAAAGCAGGTTGTGCTGCAGCACGGCCCGCACGCAGGACGCCGTGCCTTCCGGGCGCAAGGTGAGGCTTTCGCCGTTCAGCGCGTCCTCGAAGGAATACATCTCCTTTTCGACGATGTCGGTGACCTCGCCGATGGCACGGGCGAACAGCGGAGTCGGCTCGACCATGGGCATGCGGATCGGCCGGTAACCATAGGCGGCGAGCCAGTCGCGCACGGTCTCCTCGAACTGCTCCCAGAGTTCGGCGTCAGCCGGCAGGATGTCGTTCATGCCGCGGATGGCTTGGATGGTTTGGCTCATAGAAATCTGTCGGCCACCGAGAATACGGGGATCACAGAGCAGCACGTTCTTCTCTGCGTCTCCCGCCCACTCCGTGGCTACTGGCTTTGCCTTTCTGGATATTTATTCTTTACGTAGTCGTCGACGATGGTACGGAACTCGGCGGCGATGTTCTCGCCGCGCAGCGTGACCACGCGTTCGCCATCGACATAGACCGGTGCCACCGGCGCCTCGCCCGTTCCCGGCAGCGAAATGCCGATGCTGGCATGCTTGCTCTCGCCGGGGCCGTTCACCACGCAACCCATCACCGCCAGCGTCATGTTTTCGACACCGACCCGCGCCAGGCGCCATTCCGGCATGCGGTCGCGAACGTAATTCTGGATGTCCTGTGCCAACTCCTGAAACACCGTGCTGGTGGTGCGCCCGCAGCCGGGACAGGCCGCCACCAGCGGCGTGAAGGCCCGCAAGCCCATGGTCTGCAGAATTTCCTGGGCGACGATGACTTCGCGCGTGCGGTCGCCGTTCGGCTCGGGCGTCAGCGACACACGTATCGTGTCGCCGATGCCTTCCTGCAGCAGCACGCTCAGTGCCGCCGTGGACGCAACGATGCCCTTGCTGCCCATGCCGGCCTCGGTCAGACCCAGATGCAGCGGGTAGTCGCAGCGTACCGCGAGTTCGCGATAGATCGCGACGAGATCCTGCACGCCGGAGACCTTGCACGACAGAACGATGCGGTCGCCGGGCAGCCCCAGCGCCTCGGCCTGCGCTGCCGACTCCAGAGCCGACGTCACCATCGCCTCGCGCATGATCTCGGTGGCGTCTTTCGGCTCGGCGCGCCTGGCGTTTTCGTCCATGATGCGGGCCAGCAGGGCCTGATCAAGGCTGCCCCAGTTCACCCCGATGCGTATCGGCTTGTCGAAGCGGCAGGCGATCTCGATCAACTGGGCGAACTGCTCGTCGCGCTTCGCGCCCTTGCCGACATTGCCCGGATTGATGCGCAGCTTGGCCAGCGCCTCGGCGCATGCCGGATGTTCCGCCAGCAACTTGTGGCCGTTGAAATGAAAATCGCCGATCAGCGGCACATCGACATTCATCTGCACCAGACGCTCGCGAATTTTCGGCACTGCGGCAGCAGCCTCGCGGGTATTGACCGTGATGCGCACCAGTTCGGAGCCGGCGCGCGCCAGCTGCGCCACCTGCATCGACGTGGCGAATACATCTTCGGTATCGGTATTGGTCATCGACTGGACAACAATCGGCACCGTGCCGCCAACACCGACTTTCCCGATCATGGCGAGGCGGCTTTGGCGTCGCAGCGGCGAAACTCCAGGCATCGCGCTCATTCCAGGCTGAACCGGGCGACCTCTTCGCGGGTGTGCGGTTTGAGATCGATGCTGCGCTCGCCCATGAACACCCGGACCGCGGAAGCCCTGCCGATCCAGAGCTGAAAGGGCGCCTGGCCCTCGACGTTCTGCCGCGTGCCCGCCGGATACTCGCCGACGAAGACGATTTTCTGTGTGGCGTCGCGGATCTCGATCCATGAGCGATCATCGAATTCAACACGCAGGCCGGCCTGTGGCGGCAGACCGGGCATCTCGCCGGCCGCCGCTGGCGGACCTTCGGCAACCACTGCCGGCGCCGGCGGAGCGACGGGAACGACCGAAGGAGCCGGAACACTGGCCGGCGCAACCGCGGCAGAACCGCCCGACATGTCGCGCAAAAGGCCGGCCAGCCCGCTGCCGTCCGGCAACGTCGCAACCCAATAGCCTCCCAGCGCCAGCAGCAGGATCGCAACCCCTACGGTGACAAGCCTGGACGGGATCCGCTCGACGATCGTCGGCTCTTCGGCGCCTCCCATGTTGGCGGGTGGGCGCACATCCGTTTCGGTAACCGGCACCGCCGGATCAAGCTGCGTCAGCAGGGGTGCGGCATCGAGCTTCAGAAACTTGGCGTAATTGCGAACCAGGCCACGCACCGAAGTGGCGCCCGGCAGGCTGGCGTAATCGTCCCGCTCCAGCGCCTCGATCTGGTGCGCACTGAAACGGATCACCTGCACTACATCGGCAATCGACTGGCCGCGCGCTTCCCGCGCCCGGCGCAGCACTGCTCCCGGCGTGCTCGACTCGATCGCGACGTCTGCCGCCGGCACCTCTGCTGGAAGCGTTTCGCTGGGCCCGGTGTCGAGATCTTCGATCACGTGCACGTCAGTCATACTGTCCCTGAGTCAGCAAACGTTGTTCCGCAGAGCCTGGAAAACGCCGACGCAGTTGCGCCGCGTAGCGGGCCTCCGCTTCGCGGTTGCCCAGCTTGCGCTCGATGCGTAACGCCAGCCAGAGCACCTCGGCCGTCGGCTCCATCTGCTTCTCGATATCCGTGGCCCACTGCCGCGCTTCGGTGTAGCGCCCCTGCCGGTAAGCGACAGCCGCCAGCCCCAACAGCGCCTGGGTGTTGCCGGGTGAAAGACGCAATGCCGTCAGCAGGTAGTCCTGGGCCGCCTTGTCGTTCTTGATTTGGAACGCGCAAATGCCGGCGTTGGTATAGGGCTTGGTCGGTGCGGTGTACAGCGGGTTCTTCGCTGCAGCCATGAAGTAATTGATCGCAAGCTGCTCACGCCCGTTCTGGCAGAGGAACCAGCCGTAGTTGTTGCTTATTTCAGGGTCCCCGGGGGCCAGACGCAGTGCCTGCTGAAAATTTTCCTCGGCCAGACGCGGTTCGTTGAGCGCCATGTGGGTCAGGCCGAGCAGGTTGTAGGCCGGCGCATAATTCGAATCCGCAGAAAGCGCGATGCGCGCTTCTTCGAGCGCAACCGCCGAACGGCCATCGAGGAGGTAGAGCGACCCGAGCTCGGTATGCACCTTGGCTCGTTGCTGCTGGTCGCTCGCTGCAGGCTGCGCCGAGACCGCCTGCTGGGCACCCTTCCCGGAACCGGACCCGGTCGCCGTGCAGCCTGCCAGCACGATGATCAATCCCAGTAACGCAACAATTTTCTTGTTCATAAGTGCAGTTCCACCCCAGCAGAAATGCCTGTTGATTTGATGGCTAAACCGGCGCTGCGGACAACGCGCCGTGACTTGTCCTGCACCTTGCCTGCCAGCTGTCCGCAGGCGGCATCGATATCATCGCCGCGCGTCTTGCGCGTCGTGGTGACGATACCGGCATTGATCAAAATGGAAGCGAAGCGCCTGACCCGTTCGGCCGGCGAGCGGCTAAAACCCGAAGAGGGAAAAGGATTGAATGGAATCAGGTTGAACTTGCAGGACACATCCCGCACCAGGTGCAGAAGGGCGCGCGCATCGGCATCGCTGTCATTGACCCCGTCAAGCATCACGTACTCGAAGGTGATGAAGTCGCGCGGCGCATGGACCAGGTAGCGCTGGCACGCGGCCATCAGTTCGGCCAGCGGATACTTGCGATTGATCGGCACCAGCTTGTCGCGCAAGCCATCGGTAGGAGCGTGCAGCGAGACCGCGAGTGCAACCGGACAGGCCTCGGCCAAGCGGTCCATGGCCGGCACGATGCCCGAGGTGGACACCGTGACACGCCGCCGCGAAAGGCCATAGGCATTGTCGTCCAGCATCAGGCGCAGTGCCGGCACCAGATTGTCGAAGTTGGCCAGTGGTTCGCCCATGCCCATCAGCACGACGTTGCTGATGATCCGCTCGCCGCCCTTGCCAGGCTGCAGATCCTTCTCCAGCGCGCGATTGGCCTGCCAGAGTTGGCCGATGATCTCGGCCGTGGTGAGGTTGCGGTTGAAGCCTTGACGGCCGGTCGAGCAAAACGCGCACTCCAGCGCGCAGCCGGCCTGCGACGAAATGCACAGCGTGCCGCGCTCATCCTCGGGGATGAACACCGTCTCCACGGCATTGCGGTTGCCGACATCGAACAGGAACTTGCGCGTGCCGTCGTCCGACAGTTTGTCGCTGATAGTCGGCGCCGGCGACACGGTGGCCGTTGCGGCCAGCTTCTCGCGCAAGGACTTGGCGACGTCGGTCATGGCATTGAAGTCACTCTCCCCGCGTTGATGGATCCAGCGCAGCACCTGACGCGCACGAAAGGGCTTCTCGCCCTGTTGCGCGAACCAGGCGGTCAGGCCTTCTGCATCGAAATCGAGGAGGTTGACGGTCATTCCAAGTTAGCGGGGGTAGACGTTCAGTGCCGGAAAGAAATAGGCGATTTCGACGGCAGCGGTTTCTGCCGCATCGGAACCATGCACGGCATTGGCGTCGATGCTGTCTGCGAAATCGGCGCGGATGGTGCCGGCCTCGGCCTTTTTCGGATCGGTCGCGCCCATCAGGTCGCGGTTCTTGGCGACAGCGCCTTCACCCTGCAACACCTGGACCATGACCGGGCCGGAAATCATGAATTCGACAAGGTCCTTGAAGAAGGGGCGTTCCTTGTGCACGGCGTAGAAACCTTCGGCTTCCTGGCGCGAAAGGTGAATCATGCGCGCGGCAACGATCTTCAGACCATTGGTCTCGAAGCGGGAATAAATCTTGCCGATCACGTTCTTTGCAACTGCATCGGGTTTGATGATCGACAGGGTGCGTTCGACAGCCATTACTTTCTCCAGAACAGGTTGAATTACCGATTTTCACAAGATCAAAGCTAACTTGATATTTTATCTCAGTTTCTCGGCCCAAAACGAGCTGGCGCAGGCGGTGGCCGACAAATGACAAGGGCCCGGTCATGCCGGGCCCTTGTCGCTGACGCTGGGAAACGCTACATCATGCCGAGATACTTCGGGAACCAGATCGACAGGCCAGGCCAGTAAGTCACCACTACCAGGAAGCCGAGCATCGACAACAGCCACGGCCAGACCGCGACGGTCAGCTCGGTGATGCCCATCTTGGTGATACCCGATGCCACGTAGAGATTGAGGCCGACCGGCGGATGGCACATGCCGACTTCCATGTTCACCACCATGATGATGCCGAAATGCACTGGGTCGATGCCCAACTTCATAGCTACCGGGAACAGTATCGGCGCGAAAATCAGCACGATCGACGACGGCTCCATGAAGTTGCCGGCCAGCAGCAGGATGACGTTGCAGGCCAGGAGGAAGGTGATCATGCCCAGACCATGGCCCAACATCCAGTCCGCCAGCGCCTGCGGGATGTTCTCGTTGGTCATGATGAAGGAGAACAGCACGGCGTTGGTAATGATGTAAAGCAGCATCGCCGACATGTTGGCCGAGTTGAGCAGCACCCGCGGCACGTCCTTCATGCCGAGGTCTTTGTACACGAAAACCGCTACGAAGAAGGCATATACCGCGCTCATGGCCGCCGCCTCGGTCGGCGTGAACATGCCCGAGTAGATACCGCCCATGACGATCAATATCAGCAGCAATCCCCAGACAGACTCCTTGAAGGCCTTCAGGCGTTCGACCCAGGTAGCCTTCGGCAGGCGCGGATAGTCGAACTTCCTCGCCCGGTAGTAGGTCACGCCGCCTAGCACGCAAGCCAGGGCAATACCGGGCACAACGCCGGCCATGAACAGGGCGCCAACCGAGGTGTTGGTTGCCACCGAGTACATCACCATCACGATCGACGGCGGAATCAGGATGCCCAGCGCGCCTGAGGTGGTGATCACGCCGGCGCCGAACTTGTTGGGGAATCCCGCCTTGACCATGGCCGGCAGCAGGATCGAGCCAATCGCCACCACCGTCGCCGGCGACGAGCCGGAAATCGCCGCGAACAATGCACAGGCAAGCACCCCGGACAGACCCAGGCCACCGTACCAGTGCCCAACAATCGACGATGCGAACCGGATCATGCGTTTCGCCACCCCGCCGTGGGTCAGGAAGTTGCCGGCAAGGATGAAAAAGGGGATCGCCATGATCTCGAATTTCTCGATGCCGGTAAACAACTTGAGCGCGACCGATTCCAGCGGTACTTGGGTAAACATGAACAGGAAGCTGAGTACGGTAAGGCCCAGGGAAATCGAGATTGGCATCCCGGTCAGCATGAGGACCAGCAGAAGGGTAAAGACGATGGCAGCATTCATTTCGGCTCTCCTCCCAGGTCGGCCTTGCGGCGGTCGGGGTCGGTCGCGATACTTTGCGTGCGACGGTTATCTCCTACCATCGTGTGCTTGAGGTCATGCATGTGCAGGTTGTCGTCTAACCCATAGACATCGACATCTACCGGAGGTGTCTCGTCTTCGAGACCATCGACGTGGCCGTGATCGTGGTGAGGCAATTCTCCGGTCTTGAGAAAATTGACCAGGACCTGCAGGAAGCGGAAGCACATCAAGCTGGTACCCAGAGGAATCGCCGAATAGACCATCCAGGTCGGCCATTCAAGATCCGGCGTCGTCGGCCCTTCCGGAATATCGCCGACAGGCATCCCCGTCAATGTCAAGAACGCGTGATGCGCGCCGTTCTCCCAGACAAAATTAGCACCGAGCGTACCCACGATTCCAGTGAAAAGCGCTCCGGAGAGCAGTCCGAAGACAATGAATTTGCGGCGCATCTTTTCGTCGAGCCGGTTGATCAGGACATCGACGCCGACGTGAATGCCGGTGCGCACGCCGTAGGCGGCGCCAAACTTGGCCATCCAGACGAACATGATGATGGTCAGTTCCTGCGCCCAACTCAGATTGATGGTCAGCAGCCAGTCCTGCAGGCCGGGAATGCTCGCACTTGCAAGATAGCGATGGACCACGGCGACGAAAATGATCAGCGTCGCGGCGGCCATGAGGAAGGTGATTATCCATTCCTCAAGGTGATCGAGATATTTCATGAACGGAACTCCCCCGAGTTAGCGGCATGACTGCTGAACTGCGTGTTGTGTGACTGGAGGCCGCCCGCGCACCATCGCGCCGGCGGGTTCGTGGGCAAAGCCTCAGAGCTTGGTCGGATCGAAGCCGGTTTCTTTGTAGATAGACTGCAGCAAGTCCTTGCCGACACGGTCAGCCATCTTGACGTGCACTGGCGCCATCGCCTTCTTGAAAGCGAACTTCTCTTCCTTGGTTGGCACATAGACGGTCGTCTTGCCGCTCTTTTTGACGCCCTCGAGCGCGTTATCGTTTTCTTCCTGGGCGATCTTGTTGGCGTAGGCCGTAGCTTCCTTCATGGCCTGCTCCAGTTGACCGCGAACGTCAGCGGGCAGACCGTCCCAGAACTTCTTGTTCACGATGACCGCATAGCCGAGATAACCATGGTTGGTCAAGGTCAGATACTTCTGAACTTCATGCATCTTCTGCGTGTAGAGGTTCGAGATCGGGTTTTCCGTACCATCGACGACACCCGTCTGCAGAGCCTGATAGACCTCGGAGAAGGCCATCACCTGCGGCAGGCCGCCGATCGATCGAATCTGCTCTTCGAGTACCTTCGAGGACTGGATGCGCATCTTCTTGCCCTTGAGATCCGCCGGCGTCTTGATCGGCGTATTGGCCGAAAAGGACTTGAAGCCGTTGTCCCAGAATGCCAGGCCCTTGATGCCCTTGGGTTCCAGCTTGGCGAGCATGGACGCCCCGATCGGACCCTGCGTTATTTTGTGCAGATCGGCCGTGTCGTCAAAAATGTAGGGGAAGTCGAATGCCTCGAATTCCTTTACGCCCAACGGGCCGAACTTGGCCAGCGAAGGCGCCAACATCTGGACGGCACCCAGTTGCAGCGCCTCCATCTCTTCCTTGTCCTTGTACAGGGCGCTGTTGGCGTAGACCTCGACCTTGACCTTGCCCTTGGTCAGTTCCGCCGCCTTCTTGGCGAAAAACTCCGATGCGTGACCCTTGGGGGTATCGGCTGCGACCACGTGGCTGAATTTGATCACGATCGGGGCCTGGGCCAGCGCCACCAACGAGAATGTCGCGGCCACTAGGCCGACGATTGCTGTGCGAATCTTCATCTTTGATCCTCCTGGATAATGTTGTGCGCTCAAAGGCTACCACTCCTCATGCTGAGGTGACGGGGATTTTCCGCCGACACCGTGACCCTGGCTATTGTGGATTTCCGCAAACAGCTGCCCGACGCGGTCAAGCACGCTAACATCACGGCATGGGACTCCTGACACCATCAGCTTCCGCCGAGCGCGTCAGACGCTGGCGCTGGATATGGATATTGCCACGACTGGCGTTCATTCTGTTTGTGGGGGGAGTCGCCCTCCTGCTCTGGATGTCCGATCGTGCCGACAAGGAGGAAAGGCGCGCGACGCTGATCAGCGATATTCTTTGGTTGGAGCAGAATCTCCGCTTTCATCTGGCACGCAACGAGGAACTGCTCGGACGCATCGACCTTGCCCATACCGCCAGCGCAAAAAGTTTTGAATCCTTTTCCCGCACCCTGTTCGGCTTTGAAAGCGGCCTGCGACAATTGATCTGGCTGGACGCCGACGGCCATATCGTGAGGGCCCATCCGGCCACGATAGACCCCAATATGGCCGGCGAGACCATGGAAGACTCGCCGTCGCGCCAAAGTTTTCGTCTGGCCAGGTCCCTGGGCAAGCCGGTCTACAGTTCAGCCTATCCATTCTTTACCAACGACTGGCAGTTCGAGGTTCACGTCCCGGTGTCGCGCGAAGGACGGGTGGTCGGCGTCGCCGTCGGCGTCTACCGGATTCGCGATATCCTCGGTGACAGCGTGCCCTGGTGGCTGGCAGAGCGATACAGCATCAGCATCATCGGCGACTCGGGAAAGGTACTTGGAACACGTTCCAAGATCGAGTCCGCCGTGACTGACGAGGGTTATCAAGTCGCCTTCGATCCGCCTGGATGGGGGCTGACGATTCACGCTGTGCCCTACCATGCTCCCCGACCTCTGGCCAGCGTACTGCTCTCGGCCAGCCTTGTCATGCTGGCGATGATCGTGTTGTGGAGCCTCTGGATCCTGCGTCGTCACGTACTGCGGCGACAGGCGGTAGAGGAACAATTGCAGGGCGAGCACGCCTTCCGCAAAGCCATGGAAGATTCACTCGATACCGGAATGCGGGCACGCAGCCTTGATGGTGAAATCATCTATGTCAATCCGGCGTTCTGCCGCATGGTCGGTTGGTCCGCTACGGAACTGATCGGGCGCCGCCCGCCGATGCCCTACTGGGCCGACGACTATCTGGACGAAACCCGCGCCATTCATGATCAGGTCCTCGCCGGAGAGGGTCCGGGAGAGGGCTTCGAACTGAAATTCAAGCGCCGCAGTGGAGAAGTCATCGATGTATTGATTCATGAAGCGCCACTGATCGATGCCCAGGGGCGACACTCCGGCTGGATGGGTTCGATGGTCGATATCACCGAGCGAAAACACGCCGATGAACGGGCGCGCCAGCAACAGGACAGGCTGCAATCGACGGCGCGCCTGGTCGCCATGGGAGAAATGGCGTCGAGCATCGCACATGAACTCAACCAGCCGCTGGCAGCGATTTCGAGCTACTGCACCGGGGCGGCCAACCTGTTGCGCAACCAGAAGCCGGCGACCGATGTACTGCCCGCGCTGGACAAGGCGGTGGAGCAGGCGCACCGCGCCGGACAAGTCATCCGCCGCATCTATAGTCTCGCCCGTCCGGGCGAAAACCGCTTCGAGAGAGTGCGTCTTGCCGGGCACGTTGATGCCGCCCTGACACTGATGGATGGCGACATTCGCCAAAAGGGAATTCGCATCTCACTTGATCTCTCGCAAGACGCGGTGGTCGATGGCGATCCGGTACTGCTTGAGCAGGCGCTCTTCAACCTGCTGCGCAATGCGATCGAATCCATGCGCGATACGGCGCCGGATCAACGACAGATTGCCATTGCGCTCAGCTGTGCAGGAGGCTACGCCAGCCTGACAATCACCGATCGCGGCTGCGGAATAGAGCCAAGCGTCGCCGGGCAACTGTTCGACCCCCTGTTCACCACCAAGCCCGAAGGGATGGGCATGGGGCTGGCAATCTGCCGTTCAGTGGTGGAAAATCACCGCGGTCGCCTCTCATTCGAGGCCAACCCGGAAGGAGGAAGCGTATTCCACATTCTGCTGCCCCTGGCGCCGCAATGAGCTGCCCCACCACGCACATCGTCGACGATGACCCGGCGGTGCGCGATGCGCTGCAATGGCTGCTGAAATCACGCGGCGTTCAATCGCAAACATGGGACTCCGCGGAGGACTTTCTTTCCTTTGCCAGTCGTGAGCTCTACGGCTGTCTGCTGCTGGATGTGCGCATGCCGGGAATGAGTGGAATCGAGCTGTTTGACCGCCTTCGCGCATTGAACTGTCGTCTGCCGGTGATCTTCCTCACCGGACACGGAGACGTGCCGATGGCGGTTCAGGCACTGAAAGACGGCGCCTTCGATTTCATTGAAAAGCCCTACGACGACAATGCACTGGTAGACAAGGTGCTTGCCGCGTTTGAGCATGATGTGAAGCGCTGCGCCAGAGAAGGCTCAATTCTCCATGTGCAGCAAAGGCTGGGGCAACTCACGCAGCGCGAGCAGGAAGTCATGCATCGGATCCTGGCAGGCAAGCTGAACAAGGTCATCGCCGACGAACTCGGTATTGCCATGCGCACCGTCGAGGTCCATCGCTCCCATATTTTCGAGAAGATGCAAGTCCGCTCTGCGGTCGAGTTGTCGCAAGTACTCGGCCTGCTTGGAAACAAGCAGGACACAGAAAACTAATCCGGGACTTTGAAGTGCAGGCGGCCAGCCTCGCACCACAAGGAATAGCGGGGAAGATCTAGGCGCGGATGCCGGTCCCTGCCAGCCGTCCGCAACTGTCGGACGAATTCCTTCATGCGCCGCTCATCCGGCGGCTGCGCCTTGTGCCATCCAAGCATGGCACGCAGCAAATTCCTGGCACGTGCATCGGACAGTTGCCGAAACAGGGCCAATGGCAAAGGGAATTCAGGCCGACTGGCGCCAAGATCCAGTGACGCGAGATCGTCGAGCAATGAATCCGCCTCACCGAAATGCGCAGCTGCAGCCGCAAGTTGCTCGCTCACCCGGGGAAAGCGGGACGCAATGGCCGGGATGATTTCGCGCCGCAGGAAGTTCCTCGTGTATTGGAGATCGGCATTGCTTTCATCCTCGATCCACGCCAAGTGATGAGTTCTCGCATACTCGACCAGGACGGTGCGGCCAAGCCCCAGTAGCGGACGCAGGACGCGCTCCCGTGACTCCTGCATTGCGGCCGCTCCGCGGACTCCGGCGCCGCGCAACAGGTTGTGCAGCAGGGTTTCCGCCTGATCGTCCGCATGGTGTGCGAGCAGAACCCAGTCGGCGAGCTGTTCTGACAAGGCCTTGTGGCGAACTTTTCGCGCCGCAGCTTCGAGCCCTTCGCCTGATCGTACGGGAACCTCTACCCAAAGGATGGTGATCGGGATCGCGAGGCTGCCGCAGATTTTTGTACAGAATTCGGCCCAGGCGTCGGCGTTACGGCTGAGCCCGTGATGAACATGTAGCGCGGAAAGGCTCAAGCGCGCCTCGCTGACCAGGCGACTTGTCGCATGCAGCAATACCGTGGAATCCAGTCCACCGGAAAACCCCAAGATGACTGACTCACCTGGCCTGGCATGGCGGGAAAGGCAGGCGGCTACCGCCTGAACGACAACCTCAGTGGATGGCTTGTTCCTTGAATCGCCCATAGCTCATCAGACGGTCGAAGCGACGCTCGATGAGTTCGCCGGCGGAAAGGCCAGCGAGTTGCTTGAGTGCTTCCTGCAGGGCCTTCTTGACGCTTTGTGCCATGGCACGGTGATCACGATGCGCCCCCCCTACCGGTTCATTGATGATGCGATCGATCAAGCCCAGCGACTTGAGCCGCGGCGCCGTGATCCCCATCGTCTCGGCCGCATCGCCGGCGCGCTCTGCGCTTTTCCAAAGGATGGACGCACAACCCTCGGGCGATATGACGGAATAGGTGGAGTACTGGAGCATTGCCACAACGTCGGCGACGGCGATCGCCAAGGCGCCGCCCGAGCCGCCCTCGCCAATGACCGTCGCGATCAGAGGCACCTTCAGTTCGGTCATGACCGCCAGATTGCGACCGATCGCTTCGGACTGCCCGCGTTCCTCGGCATCGATCCCTGGATATGCGCCCGGTGTATCGATGAAGGTGAAGATCGGCAGACCAAATTTTTCTCCAAGCCGCATCAGGCGCAAAGCCTTTCGATAACCCTCGGGACGGGGCATGCCGAAATTGCGATGGATCTTTTCCTTGGTGTCGCGACCCTTCTGGTGCCCGATCACCATGCAGGACTGCCCGTTGAATCGCGCCAACCCGCCGACGATCGCGTGGTCATCCGCGTAATTGCGGTCGCCATGAAGTTCCACGAAGTCGGTAAACACCAGATCCAAGTAATCCAGGGTATAGGGCCGCTGCGGATGCCGCGCTACCAAGGCGCACTGCCAAGGCGTGAGCTTGGCGTAAATCTCCTTGGTCAGGCTCTGGTTTTTCGCATCGAGACGGGAGATTTCTTCGGATATATCCACTGCCGAATCATCTTGTACGAAACGCAACTGCTCGATCTTCGCTTCAAGTTCGGCGATCGGCTGTTCGAATTCCAGGAAGCTTGTTTTCATTGCGGCATTTTAGCAGGCCCTTGCCGCAACAAGGTGCTCCGGGTCGGTTGTGGCAAGTGATGCTGCCATCGGTTCCCCAAAGCAAAAACCCCCCACCGGCAATCCGGAGGAGGGTTTTATGGGGAAGTCTGGCGTTGACCTACTTTCTCACACGGTGAAGTGCAATATCATCGGCGCGGTCTCGTTTCACGGTCCTGTTCGGGATGGGAAGGGGTGGTACCAAGACGCTATGGACACCAGACTAAAAGGGGGTGCTACGGGATGGGGCAAACTGCCTCGGGCCGGAGCACATGATTCGAAAGAAGTAAGTGTTGGATTGTGATCGATTGTCTTTGGCTACTACATATACTCAAGGAGCTTGGTGTTGCATTGAGCTCAATGTTATAGGGTCAAGCCTCACGGGCAATTAGTATCAGTTAGCTTAACGCATTACTGCGCTTCCACACCTGACCTATCAACGTCCTGGTCTTGGACGACCCTTCAGGGGGGTTGAACCCCCGGGAAATCTCATCTTGAGGCGAGTTTCACGCTTAGATGCTTTCAGCGTTTATCTCTTCCGGATTTAGCTACCCGGCGATGCCACTGGCGTGACAACCGGTACACCAGAGATCCGTCCACTCCGGTCCTCTCGTACTAGGAGCAGGCCCCCTCAAATTTCCAGCGCCCACGGCAGATAGGGACCAAACTGTCTCACGACGTTTTAAACCCAGCTCACGTACCACTTTAAATGGCGAACAGCCATACCCTTGGGACCGGCTACAGCCCCAGGATGTGATGAGCCGACATCGAGGTGCCAAACTCCGCCGTCGATATGAACTCTTGGGCGGAATCAGCCTGTTATCCCCAGAGTACCTTTTATCCGTTGAGCGATGGCCCTTCCATACAGAACCACCGGATCACTATGACCTGCTTTCGCACCTGCTCGACTTGTGGGTCTCGCAGTCAAGCCTTCTTTTGCCATTGCACTATGAGCACGATGTCCGACCGTGCTTAGAAGACCTTCGTACTCCTCCGTTACTCTTTGGGAGGAGACCGCCCCAGTCAAACTGCCTACCATGCACGGTCCCCGATCCGGATTCACGGACCAAGGTTAGAACCTCAACGACACCAGGGTGGTATTTCAAGGTTGGCTCCGCGCGATCTAGCGACCACGCCTCACAGCCTCCCACCTATCCTACACAAGTCCCGTCAAAGTCCAATGCAAAGCTACAGTAAAGGTTCATGGGGTCTTTCCGTCTAGCCGCGGGTAGATTGCATCTTCACAAACATTTCAACTTCGCTGAGTCTCAGGAGGAGACAGTGTGGCCATCATTACGCCATTCGTGCAGGTCGGAACTTACCCGACAAGGAATTTCGCTACCTTAGGACCGTTATAGTTACGGCCGCCGTTTACCGGGGCTTCGATCAAGAGCTTGCACCCCATCACTTAACCTTCCGGCACCGGGCAGGCGTCACACCCTATACGTCGGCTTTCGCCTTTGCAGAGTGCTGTGTTTTTATTAAACAGTTGCAGCCACCGATTCTCTGCGACCTCATCACGCTTCGCGGGCAAGCCGCTACACGCTACCGAGGCATACCTTCTCCCGAAGTTACGGTATCAATTTGCCGAGTTCCTTCTCCTGAGTTCTCTCAAGCGCCTTAGAATTTTCATCCTGCCCACCTGTGTCGGTTTGCGGTACGGTCAATCACAGACTGAAGCTTAGAGGCTTTTCCTGGAAGCAGGGTATCACTCACTTCAGAACCGAAGTTCCTCGTCATCACGCCTCAGCTAAGCCGCACGGATTTTCCTATGCAGCACGCCTACACGCTTAAACCGGGACGTCCAACACCCGGCTGAGCTAACCTTCTCCGTCCCCCCATCGCATCTGTGATCGGTACGGGAATATTGACCCGTTTCCCATCGACTACGCCTTTCGGCCTCGCCTTAGGGGCCGACTCACCCTGCGCCGATGAACGTTGCGCAGGAAACCTTGGGCTTTCGGCGAGGGTGCTTTTCACACCCTTTATCGCTACTCATGTCAGCATTCGCACTTCTGATATCTCCAGCATGGTTTACACCACACCTTCGCAGACCTACAGAACGCTCCCCTACCATGTGCTTACGCACATCCGCAGCTTCGGTGCATGGTTTGAGCCCCGTTACATCTTCCGCGCAGGACGACTCGATCAGTGAGCTATTACGCTTTCTTTGAAGGATGGCTGCTTCTAAGCCAACTTCCTGACTGTCTATGCCTTCCCACTTCGTTTTCCACTTAACCATGGCTTGGGGACCTTAGCTGGCGGTCTGGGTTGTTTCCCTCTTGACGATGGACGTTAGCACCCACCGTCTGTCTCCCATGCTCGCACTCACCGGTATTCGGAGTTTGCTATGGCGGAGTAGATCGCAATGACCCCTCCAACCATTACAGTGCTCTACCCCCGGTGGTGATACATGAGGCGCTACCTAAATAGCTTTCGGGGAGAACCAGCTATTTCCAGATTTGTTTAGCCTTTCACCCCTACCCACAGCTCATCCCCTAATTTTTCAACATTAGTGGGTTCGGACCTCCAGTACCTGTTACGGCACCTTCATCCTGGCCATGGGTAGATCATCTGGTTTCGGGTCTACGCCCTGCAACTAAAGCGCCCTTATCAGACTCGCTTTCGCTACGCCTCCCCTATTCGGTTAAGCTCGCTACAGAACGTAAGTCGCTGACCCATTATACAAAAGGTACGCAGTCACCCCTTGCGAGGCTCCCACTGTTTGTATGCATGCGGTTTCAGGATCTATTTCACTCCCCTCCCGGGGTTCTTTTCGCCTTTCCCTCACGGTACTGGTTCACTATCGGTCGATTACGAGTATTTAGCCTTGGAGGATGGTCCCCCCATCTTCAGACAGGATTTCACGTGTCCCGCCCTACTTGTCGCAAACTTAGTCTCGCTGATGTGTTTTCGCGTACGGGGCTATCACCCACTACGGCCGCACTTTCCAGAGCGTTCCACTAACACACCAGTTATCTCTTGCAGGCTGTTCCCTGTTCGCTCGCCACTACTTAGGGAATCTCGGTTGATTTCTGTTCCTCCGGCTACTTAGATGTTTCAGTTCGCCGGGTTCGCTTCCACTGACCTATGTATTCAGTCAGGGATACTCCTTGCGGAGTGGGTTTCCCCATTCGGACATCTGCGGATCAAAGCTTGTTTGCCAGCTCCCCGCAGCTTTTCGCAGGCTACAACGTCCTTCATCGCCTGTAATCGCCAAGGCATCCACCACATGCACTTAGTCACTTGACCCTATAACATTGAGCTCCGGTTTCCCGAATCTCTCCTCTACAGGAGCAACCAAAGTATTACTTTTTCAGATTCCCGCGCCGGTTCAAAGGACGGGAATCGTGAAGATACAATCACAACCCATGTGCCACCCCTTCCAGGGTGACACAACCTTACTTCTTCCGAATTTTTAAAGATCCAACAAGCTGCTTACTCATAAGGAGTAATGACTAAGGAGAAGCCAGGCGCTTCTCCTTACTCATTACGCTTCATGCCGCTTGCCACCCCCCTCCCGCCCATCGAGTCGATGGTGGAGGATGACGGGATCGAACCGTCGACCCCCTGCTTGCAAAGCAGGTGCTCTCCCAGCTGAGCTAATCCCCCGTGATGTGGCGCGTGGTGGGTCTGGATGGGTTCGAACCATCGACCCCCGCCTTATCAAGACGGTGCTCTAACCAGCTGAGCTACAGACCCGCTGTTGGGTTCTAAACAACCGATAGGTTGTAGGTGCTCACCACGCCTTTGCTCTAGAAAGGAGGTGATCCAGCCGCACCTTCCGATACGGCTACCTTGTTACGACTTCACCCCAGTCATGAATCCCACCGTGGTAAGCGCCCTCCTTGCGGTTAGACTACCTACTTCTGGTGGAACCCACTCCCATGGTGTGACGGGCGGTGTGTACAAGACCCGGGAACGTATTCACCGTGACATGCTGATCCACGATTACTAGCGATTCCGACTTCACGCAGTCGAGTTGCAGACTGCGATCCGGACTACGATCGGCTTTGTGGGATTGGCTCCCCCTCGCGGGTTGGCGACCCTCTGTACCGACCATTGTATGACGTGTGAAGCCCTACCCATAAGGGCCATGAGGACTTGACGTCATCCCCACCTTCCTCCGGTTTGTCACCGGCAGTCTCATTAAAGTGCCCAACTGAATGATGGCAATTAATGACAAGGGTTGCGCTCGTTGCGGGACTTAACCCAACATCTCACGACACGAGCTGACGACAGCCATGCAGCACCTGTGTTCAGGTTCCCTTTCGGGCACATCCACCTCTCAGCAGACTTCCTGACATGTCAAGGGTAGGTAAGGTTTTTCGCGTTGCATCGAATTAATCCACATCATCCACCGCTTGTGCGGGTCCCCGTCAATTCCTTTGAGTTTTAATCTTGCGACCGTACTCCCCAGGCGGCGAACTTCACGCGTTAGCTGCGGTACTAAGAAAGTCTCCTTCCCCAACACCTAGTTCGCATCGTTTAGGGCGTGGACTACCAGGGTATCTAATCCTGTTTGCTCCCCACGCTTTCGTGCATGAGCGTCAGTGTTGACCCAGGGGGCTGCCTTCGCCATCGGTGTTCCTCCACATCTCTACGCATTTCACTGCTACACGTGGAATTCCACCCCCCTCTGCCACACTCAAGTCCCACAGTCACAAACGCAGTTCCCAGGTTAAGCCCGGGGATTTCACATCTGTCTTATGGAACCGCCTGCGCACGCTTTACGCCCAGTAATTCCGATTAACGCTCGCACCCTACGTATTACCGCGGCTGCTGGCACGTAGTTAGCCGGTGCTTCTTCTTCAGGTACCGTCATTAGTAGCCCGTATTAGGGGCCACCGTTTCGTTCCTGCTGAAAGAGCTTTACAACCCGAAGGCCTTCTTCACTCACGCGGAATGGCTGGATCAGGGTTGCCCCCATTGTCCAAAATTCCCCACTGCTGCCTCCCGTAGGAGTCTGGACCGTGTCTCAGTTCCAGTGTGGCTGGTCGTCCTCTCAGACCAGCTACGGATCGTCGCCTTGGTGAGCCTTTACCTCACCAACAAGCTAATCCGATATCGGCCGCTCCCATCGCGCGAGGCCTTACGGTCCCCCGCTTTCACCCTCAGGTCGTATGCGGTATTAGCACAGCTTTCGCTGTGTTATCCCCCACGACGGGGTACGTTCCGATATATTACTCACCCGTTCGCCGCTCGCCGCCAGGGTTGCCCCCGCGCTGCCGCTCGACTTGCATGTGTAAAGCATTCCGCCAGCGTTCAATCTGAGCCAGGATCAAACTCTTCAGTTCAATCTGTCTGTTTACTACTCACTCAAACGAATCTCAGAGGTCAAATTTGCATTTAACCTTACTGTTATTTCGTGCAAGTGCTTGCTTCCATACTTATTAGCATCCAGCAGCAGCAGATTCATCACGTCATGCTTTCGCACTTCATTCAGAACTCGGCCCGAGTCTTTCAACCCGGGCCAGCAATTGCCTCTTCGATTTCGAGACAACTACCCGCCACCACCTCCAGCACAGCAAGCACCTACACCTATCGGTTGTTTGGTTTTTAAAGATCTTCCGCCTGTTTCGGCGGCTCCGCAATCAGCAGAGAGAGGAGATTATAGGGAGCGTTTTCCTTTGTGTAAACCCCCTTCTCCAATTTTTTTTCTGCTTGCGCAAAAAATGCAACGCGCAGCGGAATTTCAAGTGCGGCGAATGCGTGGCACCCTGCGTGTTTGGCGGAATCGGAAATCTTCTTCCAGTGGGCATCGTAGAATCCGTTGCCATGATTCCGTACCCCCTGATTCGGTCACTGCTCTTTGCCCTTGATGCCGAACGCGCCCATGAATTGACGCTGCGCCTCCTGGCGTTGGGCGACTCGCTGGGATTGGTCCACTCGGCCGCCGCCGCCGGCAAGCCGGTTGAAGTCATGGGCCTCCAATTTCCCAATCGCGTAGGCCTGGCAGCCGGTCTCGACAAGAACGGTACCGCGATTGACGGCCTTGGCCGCCTTGGCTTCGGCTTTCTCGAAGTAGGCACGGTAACGCCGCGCCCGCAACCCGGCAATCCCAAGCCGCGCCTGTTCCGGCTGCCGGAACAGCAGGCCATCATCAACCGCATGGGCTTCAACAATGCAGGAATCGACGCGCTACTGGAGCGGCTGGCGCATATACGGTATCGCGGCATTCTGGGCATCAACATCGGCAAGAACTTCGACACGCCGATCGAAAACGCCGTCGATGATTACCTGATCTGCCTCGACAAGGCCTATCCGCTGGCAAGCTACATCACCGTCAATATTTCCTCGCCCAACACCAAGAACCTGCGCCAATTGCAGGGTGCGTCCGAACTGGACGCCTTGCTGGGCGCGCTGAAGTCCCGTCAAACAGTACTGACGGATCGACACGGCAAGTATGTTCCCCTGGCGCTAAAGATCGCTCCCGATCTCGACTCGGGACAGATCGTCAATATTGCGGATGCCCTACGGCGGCACCACATCGATGCCGTGATAGCGACCAACACCACGCTGAGCCGTGAAGGTGTTGAATCATCGCCGCTTGCTGCCGAGGCGGGAGGGCTTTCCGGCAGCCCGTTGTTCGAAAAATCAACTGCCGTGATTCGCAGTCTGGCGCAGGCGTTGGCCGGCGAATTGCCCACCATCGCCGCCGGCGGCATCACCAGCGGCGCGCGCGCGCGCGCCAAGATCGATGCCGGCGCCACGCTCGTGCAGATATACAGCGGCCTGATCTATCGCGGGCCGGCACTGGTCGCCGAATGCATCGAAGCCACCAAGCCCTGAACGCGACAGCTAAAATACAAGGCTTGCACATATTCCATTAAAAGCGAGATAATTGGATCTCCACCAATTATCGCAGACCGATCCCGGATTTCCGCGCATCATGACCAGTTATCTCTTCATCGTTCTCGGCGCGGTCCTGGTCAATAACGTTGTCTTCGTGCGCATTCTCGGCCTGTGCCCGTTCATGGGTGTGTCGAAGAAACTGGAAACTGCGCTTGGCATGGGGGCAGCCACGACCTTCGTCCTGACCATGGCTTGCGGCGCCAGCTTTGTCATCGACCGCTGGCTGCTGATACCCAATCAACTCGAATACCTGCGCACGCTTTCCTTCATCGTCACCATCGCCGCCATCGTTCAACTGACTGAACTGGTGATTCAGAAGACCAGCCCACTGCTGCACCAGGTGCTGGGCATCTACCTGCCGCTGATCACGACCAATTGCGCGGTGCTAGGCATCCCGCTGCTCAACGTCAGCCTGCGCCACAACTTTCTCGAGTCGCTGCTGTTCGGCTTCGGCAGCGCGATGGGCTTTTCGCTGGCCCTGGTGCTTTTTGGCGGCATCCGCGAACGCCTCGAGGCCGCGGATGTTCCGGTGCACTTCCGCGGCACGGCGATAGCCATGATCACCGCAGGCCTCATGAGCCTCGCCTTCATGGGCTTCGCGGGACTGGACAAGTTCAAGTAATCATGATCGAAGCGCTTCTGGTCATGGCGCTGGGCGCCGTCGTGCTCGGTGCCGCGCTTGGCTACGCGGCGGTGCGCTTTCGCGTCGAAGGCGATCCGCTGGTGGAAAAGATCGATGCGATATTGCCGCAAACCCAGTGCGGGCAGTGCGGCTTCCCCGGCTGCAAGCCTTATGCCACGGCGATCGCCAAGGGCGAGGCTGAAATCAATCAGTGTCCGCCCGGAGGCGAGGAAGGCATCCACAAGCTCGCTGACCTGCTCGGTCGCGAGTTCAAGCCGCTTTCCGCCGAGCACGGCGTCGAAAAGCCGAAGTCGGTCGCCGTCATCGACGAACAGGCTTGCATCGGCTGCACCCTGTGCATCCAGGCCTGCCCGGTCGATGCCATCGTCGGTGCGGCAAAGCAGATGCACACCATCGTTGCCAGCCAATGCACCGGCTGCGAACTGTGCCTGCCACCCTGTCCGGTCGACTGCATATCCATGGAGCCGATAGGCGAAAGCGTGGAAACCTGGAAGTGGAAATATCCCGTGGTCAAGCTCAACCCCGTGCGCGAGGAAACGGCATGAGCGTGCTGCAGCGCCTGTTCGGCTTTAACGGCGGGGTCAAACCGGCCTACCACAAAGAGGCGTCCACCACGGCACCGATCGCCGTGGCGCCAACGCCGACTCAGCTGGTGATCCCGCTGCACCAGAGCATCGGTGGCCCTCCGCGTCCGCTGGTAAAGGCCGGCGATCGCGTGCTCAAAGGCCAGCGCATAGGCGGCGCCGACGGCAATGCCTCCTCCGCGGTGCATGCCTCCACCTCGGGCACCGTGGTTGCCGTCGAAATGCGTTTGATGCCTCATACCTCGGGCCTTTCGGCTCTCTGCGTGGTCATCGACGCCGACGGGCGCGACGAATGGGTAGCGCGTCAGCCATTCGATCATCGTGCCGCGACGCCGACGCAAACGCGCGACTACCTGCGCGACGCCGGGATCGTCGGCCTCGGCGGCGCCGTGTTCCCGACCTATCTCAAGCTCAAGGCCGGCAAGCAGGGCAAGCTTGACATCCTGGTCCTCAACGGCGCCGAATGCGAGCCCTTCATCACCTGCGACGATGTCCTGATGCGCGAGCGCGCCGATGCCATCCTCAGGGGCGCGGCGATCATGCGCGAGATGCTCGATGCCGGCCAGATCCTGGTCGGCATCGAAGACAACAAGCCGGAAGCCATCGCCGCCATGGAAGCCTCCGCCCGCGCGGCCAATGCGGCGGCCGGCGATTCAGCCATCAAGGTGGTAGCGGTCCCGACGCGTTATCCGGCCGGCGGCGCCAAGCAACTCATCCGGGTCCTCACCGGCATCGAAGTGCCGCACGGCGAACGCTCGACCGACTACGGCGTGCAGTGTTTCAACGTCGGCACCGCATACGCCATTCACGAGGCCATCGAACTCGGCCAGCCGCTTATTTCGCGCATTGTCACGGTTGCCGGCAACGTCGGCCGGGCGCGCAACTATGAAGTCCTATTCGGCACACCGATGAAGGACCTGATCGCCCTGTGCGATCCGCTGCCCGACAGCGACCGCGTCATCATGGGTGGGCCCATGATGGGCTTCCTGATGCCGGACGACGCGGTCCCTGTGGTCAAGGCCACCAACTGCGTCCTGGTGGGATCGAAAAAGCTGTTCCCGCCGCCACCGCCCGAGATGCCCTGCATCCGCTGCGGCGAATGCGCCAAGGTTTGTCCCGCCGACCTGCAGCCCTTCGAGATGTACTGGTTTTCGCGGGCGAAGATATTCGGCAAGGCACAGGAATACCATCTTTTCGACTGCATCGAATGCGGTTGCTGTGCCTACGTCTGCCCCTCACGCATTCCGCTGGTGGATTACTACCGCTTTGCCAAGAGCGAAATCTGGGCACGTGAAGTCGACAAGGAAGCCGCCGACGTAGCGCGCGAGCGTTACGAATTCCGTCTCCTGCGCGAAGAACGCGAAAAGCAGGAGAAGGCCGCCAAGCTCGCGGCGAAAACCGCCGCCGGACGCGAGAAGGCGGCCGCCGCGGTAGCCGAAGCCCAGAAACCGGCCGCCACACCGGAAGAAGATGCCAAGAAGGCCCTCATCGCGGCTGCCCTCGAACGTGCGCGCGCCCAGAAAGAGCAGGTGCAGCCGGAGAACACGGTCAACCTGACGCCGGAGCAGCAGGCCGAAGTTGCCGCCATCGAAGCGCGCCGCGCCGAGATTCGCGAAATGGCCAAGCCGCATCTGCGGCAGGACGACTAGACATTATCGTGACCCCTTCGTGAACACTCTGAATAACTCTCCCTACTTCCTCCAGCCGGCCAGCGTGCAGTCGGTAATGCTGCGCGTGCTGCTGGCGTTGCTGCCCGGCATCGCCGTGTATGTCTGGTTCTTCGGCGCCGCCGTCCTGGTCCAGATCGTTCTGGCCTCGGTGACTGCGTTGGCTGCCGAAGCCACGATGCTCAAGCTGCGCGGCAAGCCGCTGATGTTGTTCCTCGGCGACGGCTCGGCGCTGGTGACTGCCTGGCTGATTGCCCTGACCTTCCCGCCCATCGCCCCCTGGTGGCTTACCGTGGTCGGCGTGCTGGCTGCCATCGTGATCGCCAAGCATCTTTATGGCGGCCTCGGCCAGAACCCCTTCAACCCGGCCATGGTCGCCTTCGCCCTGATGATCGTCGCCTATCCGTCGCTGATGTCGCAGTGGCCGGCCGTCGGCTTCACCGACTTCCTACCGCAATGGAACGCGATTTTCGGCGCGCGCCAGCTTGACGCAATCACCATGGCGACGCCACTCGACGCCCTGCGCACGGCCCTGCACACGGCCGACGCGCGCGCCACGGTGGCCGGCGTGCTGGGCAGCGACGCGACCTTCGGCAATATCGGCGGCAAGGGCTGGGAGTGGGTTGCCGCCGGCTATTTGCTTGGCGGCGCCTACCTCCTGCAGCAGCGCATCATCACCTGGCACATGCCGGCGGCCTTTCTCGCCGCGCTGCTGGCGATTTCGGGCGGCTTTTCCCTGTATGACGCAACGCGCTTCGCCGGACCGAGCTTTCACATTTTCACGGGAGGCGCCATGCTGGGAGCCTTCTTCATCGTCACCGATCCGGTTTCGGGATGCACCACACCGCGCGGCAAGCTGATCTTCGCGGCCGGCATCGCGCTGCTGACCTGGATCATCCGCACCTTCGGCGCCTATCCGGATGGCATTGCCTTCGCCGTGCTGCTGATGAATATTGCGGCGCCCCTGATCGACATGTACACGCAGCCACCCGTATTCGGCCACAAGGGCAAGACAGGAGGCTCCCGATGAGCGAGCCGATCGAAGTCGCCCGCCACGAATCCAGCGTCCTGCGCATCTCGGTGCGCACCGCCGCGATCATGCTGGCCTTTACGCTGGTGTTTACCGCGATGATGGCCGGCACCTACAAGGCCACCGAGCCACTGGTCGCCGCCAGCGCCCTGGCCGAGAAGCTGCGCCTGATCGGCGAAGTACTGCCGCCCGCCATGTACGACAACGAACTGATGGCCGATGCGATCACCCTGCCGCCGCAACCGGGCCTCGGACTGGATGAAGAATCGCGCCTCTGGCGCGCGCGCAAGAACGGGGTCCCTGTGGCGCTGGTACTCGAAGCGGCGGCACGCGACGGCTATTCCGGCCGCATCAGCATGATCCTTGCGATCGATGCGCAGAGTCGTCTGCTGGCGGTTCGCGTCACGGCCCACAAGGAAACCCCGGGGCTGGGCGACTACATCGATCCGAGGAAAGACCGCAACAAGGCGCGACCGTGGATTACGCAATTCAGCAATCTGGGCTTCGACAGCGTGCCGCGCGACAAATGGCGGGTAAAGAAGGACGGCGGACGCTTCGACCAGATGAGCGGCGCGACGATTTCGGCCCGCGCCGTCACCAATGCCAGCGGCCGGGCACTGGCCTGGACGCAAGAGCACCGCGACAAACTGTTTGCCCTGCCGGCCAACGGGCGATACGAGGAGAACAAGCAATGAGCGCCTATAAGGAAATCGCCTGGAACGGCCTGTGGAAACAGAACTCCATCCTCGCCCAGGTGCTCGGCCTGTGTCCCTTGCTGGCGGTCAGCAGCAACCTCGTCAATGCCGTCAGCCTGGGCCTGGCGACCATCGTCGTCATGATGCTGTCGAACTTCGCGATCTCGGCGCTGCGCGCCCTGATTCCCTACGAAATCCGCATCCCGGTGTTCATCCTGATCATCGCCGCGCTGGTCACCGTGGTCGACCTGGCCTTCAATGCTTTCCTGCACGACCTCTATCTGGTGCTCGGCATTTTCATTCCGCTGATCGTCACCAATTGCATCGTGCTGGCCCGCGTCGAAGCCTTCGCCGCCAAGAACGGCCTGCGCGCGGCAACTCTCGACGGGCTGATGATGGGCGTCGGCTTCGTCTGGGTGATCGCGCTGCTGGGCGCAGTCCGGGAACTCATCGGTCAGGGCACCCTGTTTTCCGGCATTGAAATGATCTTCCCGACGCTTTCCGGCATCCAGGTCCTGCCCGAGAGCTATCCCGGATTCCTCGTCGCGATCCTGCCGCCCGGCGCATTCTTCGTGCTTGGTCTGCTGATCGCCGGGCGCAACTGGCTGGACGCCCGCGCCAACCAGCGCCTGCGCGAGCATCGCCTGCACGACCAGCACCCGCCGGCAAGCTCCGTTCCGGCATGAGCCCGAAGAAGGTTCGCGAGTTCTTCTTCCGCCTCGCGGCGGCGAACCCGGAACCGAAAGGCGAGCTCGAATACGCCACGCCCTTCCAGTTGCTGGTGGCCGTGGTGCTGTCCGCCCAGGCCACCGACAAGGGCGTCAATCGCGCCACGCGCGCCCTGTTCCGCGACCACCCGACGCCGCAGGCCATCGCCGCGCTGGGTGAAGAAGGGCTGATCGACTACATCCAGACCATCGGCCTCTACCGCACCAAGGCGAAGAACGTCGTGAACCTGTCGCGTCTGCTGCTGGAACGCCACGGCGGTGAAGTGCCGCACGACCGCGCCGCGCTGGAAGCCCTGCCCGGCGTCGGCCGCAAGACCGCCAACGTGGTGCTCAACATCGCCTTCAAGGAACCGACCATCGCGGTCGATACCCACATCTTCCGCGTCGGCAACCGCACCGGCCTGGCGCCGGGCAGGACGGTCGAGGCGGTGGAGCAGAAACTGCTCAAGGTGGTCCCCGTCGAATTCCGCCTGCACGCCCACCACTGGCTGATCCTGCACGGTCGCTACACCTGCAAGGCGCGTGCGCCCGATTGCGTCCATTGCAGCGTCTTCGACCTCTGCGCGTACAAAGAGAAAAATGTTTAACCCGTCGCGCGACCAGGCCCGCCAGTTCCTCATCGATGCCTGGGCCAAGCACCGGCAGCGACTGCCGGGCACGACGATGGAAGCCCTGGCCGCCGACCTCGTCGCCCTGCATCCCGAATACCACGCCCTGCTCGAAGCCGAAGACGCGCTGACCCGCGAATGGACGCCGGAGCAGGGCGAGACCAATCCCTTCCTGCACCTGTCCATGCACCTGGCGATCGAGGAACAGCTTTCGATCGACCAGCCGCCCGGCATCCGCGCCGCCTTCACCCTGCTGCAGAGCCGCCGCGGCGACCGCCACGAGGCGCTGCATGCCGTGCTCGAATGCCTCGGCGAAATGCTCTGGCGTGCCCAGCGCAGCAAGCTGCCGCCCGATGGCGAGGCCTACATCGACTGCGTGCGGCGCAAGGCCGGCTAGAAGTCGGCGCCGACACTACGGTGAAATGCGCGGTGAAATGCGCGCCGAAAACGCTCACTCTGGGATAATCTGTTGCTTCAACCCTGAAAGAACACACCATGCGCTTTGAAGGAACCGATACCTACGTCGCCACTCCGGACCTGATGCTGGCGGTGAATGCCGCAATCACCCTGCAACGCCCGCTGCTGATCAAGGGCGAGCCCGGCACCGGCAAGACCATGCTGGCCGAGGAAGTGGCAGGCGCCTTGGGCGTGCCGCTGCTGCAGTGGCACATCAAATCCACCACCAAGGCGCAGCAGGGCCTCTACGAATACGACGCGGTGTCGCGCCTGCGCGATTCGCAGCTCGGCGACGAGAAGGTCAAGGACATCAGCAACTACATCGTCAAGGGCGTGCTGTGGCAGGCCTTCGAGCAGGGCAAGCCTTCCGTGATCCTGATCGACGAAGTGGACAAGGCCGACATCGAATTCCCCAACGACCTGCTGCGCGAACTCGACCGCATGGAGTTCCACGTCTACGAGACGCGGCAGACCGTGCGCGCCGTCGTGCGCCCCATCGTCATCATCACTTCCAACAACGAGAAGGAACTGCCCGACGCCTTCCTGCGCCGCTGCTTCTTCCACTACATCAAGTTCCCCGACAAGGAGACCATGGGGCGCATCGTCGATGTGCACTTCCCCAACCTGAAGAAGGACCTGTTGCGCGAGGCCATGGAAGTCTTCTTCGAGCTGCGCGAAGTCCCGGGCATGAAAAAGAAACCCTCGACCTCGGAGCTCATCGACTGGCTCAAGCTGCTGGTGGCCGAGGACATCCCGCCCGAGGCGCTGCATTCGAAGGACAAGAAGGCCGTGGTGCCGCCGCTGGCCGGCGCGCTGCTGAAAAACGAGCAGGACGTGCATCTGTTCGAGCGGCTGGTGTTCATGGCCCGCCACAACCGGTGATGCGTCGACTGTAAGGATCGCCGGCCCAGCCACGACGACACCACCATGCTGATCGATTTCTTCCTCCACCTCAAGGCCAGGAAACTGCCGGTCTCCACGCGCGAGTTCCTCACGCTGCTGGAAGCGCTGAAGGAGCACGTCGCCGGGAACTCGATCGACGACTTCTACTTCCTCGCCCGCACCTGCCTGGTCAAGGACGAAACGCACTACGACAAGTTCGACCAGGCCTTCGGCGAATACTTCAAGGGCGTCACGCAGATACCCGGCCTCGACGCCGACATCCCCGAAGAGTGGCTGAAAATGATGATGAAAAAGCATCTGACGCCCGAGGAAAAGGCCAAGCTGGAAAAGCTCGGCTGGGACAAGCTGATGGAGGAGTTCAAGAAGCGCCTCGCCGAACAGAAGGAACGCCACGCCGGCGGCAGCAAGTGGATCGGCACCGGCGGCAGTTCGCCCTTCGGCCACGGCGGCTACCACCCCGAAGGCATCCGCATCGGCGGCGAATCGGCGGGCAACCGCACCGCGATCAAGGTCTGGGAAAACCGCGAATACCGCAACCTCGACGACACCGTCGAGCTCGGCACGCGCAACATCAAGATCGCGCTGCGCCGCCTGCGCCGCTTCGCCCGCGAAGGCGCCGAGGACGAGCTCGATCTCGACGGCACCATCACCGGCACGGCGCGCAACGCCGGCTGGCTCGACATCAGGATGCGGCCCGAGCGCCACAACAAGGTCAAGGTGCTGCTGTTCCTCGACATCGGCGGCTCGATGGACGACCACATCAAGGTCTGCGAAGAACTCTTCTCCGCGGCCAAGAGCGAGTTCAAGCACCTCGAATACTTCTACTTCCACAACTGCATCTACGACTACGTCTGGAAGGACAACCGTCGCCGCCATGGCGAGCGCTTCCCGCTGTGGGACGTGATGCACAAGTACGGCGAGGACTACAAGGTGGTGGTGGTCGGCGACGCCACCATGAGCCCCTACGAAATCCTGCAGCCCGGCGGCTCGGTCGAATATTCCAACGAAGAAGCCGGCGCGGTCTGGCTGCAGCGCATGCTCGACACCTGGCCGCGCGCGGTCTGGCTCAACCCCGAGCCCGAACGCCTGTGGGACTATCGTCATTCCATCGAACTGATCCGCACCATCTTCAACAGCCGCATGTTTCCGCTGACGCTGGCCGGCCTCGAACGCGCCATGCGCGAGCTGAACAAGTAGCCTTCTCGGGAGAAAGCACCATGCAGGCACGCCGCCGTATGCTGAAAATCCTTGCCGCCGCCGGCCTGCTGGGTCCTGCAGGAGTTTCCGGACTGATCCGCGAGGCGCTGGCCAAGGGCGATGTGCCGATCAGGACCGGCCTGCAGAAAATCCGCGGCGAAGTCATCGTCAACCACAAGGTAGCCACGGAAGGCCAACTGATCAAACCGGGTGATACCGTCGTCACCGGAGCCAACAGCGAGGCGATTTACGTCATCGGCCAGGATGCCTTCATGCAGCGCGAACTCACCACGGTGAGTTTCGGCAGCGAGGCGATGAAATACCTGATGCGGGTAGTGTCGGGCAAGATCCTCTCGGTGTTCGGCAAAGGCGCCAAAACCATCCAGGTAGCCACCGCGACCATCGGCATACGCGGCACCGGCTGCTACATCGAGGAGGAAAACCATGGTGCCAAGGCACGCACCTATTTCTGCCTCTGCTATGGCGAAGTCGAATTGACGCCCTCGGCCGCGCCGCGGGAAGCCGAGCGCTACAGCACGACCCACCACGACAAGCCGATGTACATCCACAACGACATGAAGATGCCGAAGATGATGGTCCCCGCCAGCGTCATCAACCACAGCGACGACGAACTCACGCTGCTCGAGGCCCTCGTCGGCCGCACGCCGCCAGCCTGGGAACAGGGCGGCAAGAAATACTGAAACAGCTTGCGGCGCGCTCAGTCGGCCAGGCCGGCGACCGCTTGCCGCATGGTTGCGGCGCTGCGTTCCAGCGCGGCGCGCTCCTCGTCCGACATGCGCGGGCGCAGCACGCTCACCACGCCTTCCCGGCCGACCACGGCCGGCACCGACAGGGTCACGCCGTATTCCGGCAGGTAGCAGCCGAGCGGGAAGACGGCGCGCTCGTCCCGGGTCATGGCCTCGACGACGCGGCCGCAAGCCATGCCGATGCCGTACTGGCTGGCATTGATGCCCTCGATGATGGTGATGTTGGCGTTGCGCACCTGCGTCTCGACCCGCGCCCTGAAATCGGCGATGTCGTCCTTGCCGACCATGTCCAGCACCGGGGTGCCGGCCACCTGCGCCGAGGACCAGAGCAGCACGCGGGAATTGCCGTGTTCCCCGATGCATTGAGCATCCACCTCGGCCGGATGCACTCCGATCTGACGGGCGATGTAAAAGCGGAAGCGCAGGGTATCGAGATAGGTGCCGGAACTATGCACGCGATCATGCCCGGCGATCCGCCGCGCCAGTTCGGCCAGCGGCTCGGGCGGATTGGTAATGACGAGGATGGTCGCCTGCGGCACGATTGCCGTAATCTGCGGCACGATCTCGCGGATGATGGCAGCATTGGTGCCGAGAAGGCGCAGGCGCCCGGCCGGATCGTTGCGGTCCATCGCGCCGCCGGCCTTCTCGTTGATGCCGACCGCGATGAGGATGAGTTCCGCGCCTTCCAGATCGGCGTAGCTGCCGCCGACAAGCCGCACCGGCGGACACAAGGGCGTACCGTATTGCATGTCCGTGACGAGTCCGCGCACGCGCCCCTCGTCTTTGTCCACGACAACGATCTCATGCGCGCCGCCACGGCCGATAATGGCCATGATGCAGGCCGCACCGACGGCTCCCGCGCCAATAACACCGACTTTCATGCATGCTCCCTGCAGGTTTCGGGCTCGGTTCGGCGATACGCCGCGAATGACCGCTGCCGGCCCGGGTGATGCGGCATTTCGCGCTCGGCTGCCTTATGAAGACGCGGTGAACATCGGCGGCGCCACCTTGATGATTTCCGCAATCGTCGTCAGCCCCGCCGCGACTTTCTTCGCGCCGGCGATGCGCAGCGGCTTCATGCCTTCGCGCATGGCCTGCTCGCGCAGCCTGGACAGTTCAGCACCATCGGCCACAAGTTTCTTGATCTCCGCCGACATGGGCATGATTTCGTAGATGCCGATCCGCCCCCTGTAGCCGGTCATGCGACAGTCGAGGCAACCCACCGGGTGGTAGAGTTGGGCCGGCATGGCGGACTTCCAGGGCGCGACCAGCGCGGTCCATGCCGCCTCGTCTTCGGCACGCAACCCGCCGGGCTGCTTGCATTGCGGACACAGCGTGCGAATCAGACGCTGCGCCATGACGCCCAGCACGGTCGCCGACAGCATGTAGGGCGGCACGCCGAGTTCGACCAGTCGCGTGATCGCCGAAGGCGCATCGTTGGTATGCAGGGTGGACAAGACGAGGTGTCCGGTCAGCGCCGCCTGGATGGCCATGTCGGCGGTCTCCAGGTCGCGGATTTCGCCGACCATGATGATGTCCGGGTCCTGGCGCATCAGGGAGCGGATGCCCTCGGCAAAGCCCATGCCGATGTCGGGCAGAACCTGCACCTGGTTGAAGGATCCTTCGATCATTTCGATCGGATCCTCCAGCGTGCACACATTCACTTCGGGCGTGGCGAGGCTCTTCAGCGTCGAATACAGCGTCACGGTCTTGCCGCTGCCGGTCGGCCCCGTCACCAGGATGATGCCGTTGGGTTTCGCCGCCATGTCGCGCCACATCGCACCTTCCTCGGGGGCGAAACCCAGCTCGGAAAAATCGCGCACCAGCACTTCGGGATCGAAAATCCGCATCACCAGCTTTTCGCCGAAGGCCGTCGGCAAGGTCGACAGCCGCAGTTCGACCTCCTGCCCGTCCTGCGTGCGCGTCTTGATCCGGCCGTCCTGCGGGCGGCGCTTCTCGATCACGTCCATGCGGCCGAGAATCTTGATGCGGCTGGTCATGGCATTGAGTACCGTCATCGGGAACTGGTGCACCTGATGCAATACCCCGTCGATGCGAAAGCGCACGATGCCCAGGTTGCGCCGCGGCTCGACGTGGATGTCCGAGGCGCGCTGCTCGAAGGCGTACTGCCAGAGCCAATCGACGAGGCGAACGATGTGCTGGTCGTTGGCGTCGAACTGCTTGTTGCTCTTGCCCATTTCGACCAGCTGTTCGAAGTTCGAGGCGCCGCCGGCGACGTCGCCCTTTTCCATTGCGCCCTTGATGAACCTGGCCAGGTTGTAGAACTCCACCTGATAGCGCAGGATGTCCTCCGGACTGCTGATGACGCGGCGGATGTCCTTGCGCAGGATCGGCTGCATTTCCGCTTCCCAAGAGCGCTGGAAGGGTTCGGCGGTGGCGATCACCACCTCATGGGGCTTGACCTCCACCGGCAGGATGCGGAACCGCGCCGCATAGGTGTTGCTCATGATCCCGGTCACGGCGGCAAAGTTGATCTTCAGCGGATCGATGTGCAGGTAGCCGAGCCCGCACCACTTCGCCAGCCACTGCGTCAGGCCATCCATGTCAAGCACCCGATGCGGCGGCAGCAGCGATTTCCAGCGCTGCTCGGCGATGATCTTCAGGGGATGGGCATCACCCTTGAAGTAACGGCGCTCCTGCTTGAACTGCTCGGCCTCGGCGGCCGGGATCAGGCCATCGGCGACGAGGGCGTCGACCACTTCCGGCAGCGTCAGGCGGTGATCCTTGATGGTGGTTTGGCTCATGGCAAAGTCCGATACGACGCAGGTCAGGGAAGTCGGCGCTGGTGACACGGCGAACTATAGCCGACAACCCGGCCCGGCCCCAACGCGGGAGTATTATTCCGCGACCTGTCACACGAGCCCGTCGAGGTGAATCCACATGAAACGACTGCTGATACTGGCGGCGGGCGTCCTGCTCTGGCAACCGGCCTGCGCCCAGTCGGCTGCCGACGACTGCGCCAGGGCGCGCGACCCGGTGCGCTGCGAGGCACGCCAGGCCGCGCTGAAAACCTGCAGCGAGAAGCACGGGAGCGAAAGGCGCGCCTGCCTCGATGCAAGCATCCCGCCGCCCGATTGCAGCAAATCGAAGAATCCGCAGGACTGCGAGGCCGCGCAGAAAGCCAAGGAAATCTGCAAGGGCAAGACCGGACCGGACCTTAAAAAGTGCATGCGCGATGAACAGCCGAAGAAAAAGCCGAAGGCCAAACCGCGTCCGCCGGCTGCCTGATGTCGATGCCGTCGCTGCGAGATGCATGGTCGAGCGCAGCGAGCCGATCATCCGGAGTGGCTTTGCCCGCGTCGTTTGCGGGCTTAGCCCACTCCGCAGGGGCATCATCAGTAGCCTCCCCCGCGAGGAGGGCGAGGCGGGAATTCGCGACGCCTGCGTCGCGCCGCCGCAGCCGGCTGGCTGTGCAAAGCCAGCCGTGGGCCGCGCAGCGGACGGGAGGGGGCGGGCGTATATGCCCATGCGCTCTTTCGTCCTCCAGAAATGGAGTCCGCGACCATGCGCGTTAGCACCATGCTGAGCATCGCCAACCTGTCGAAACGCCATCCCGGTGCCGCAAGACCGGTGTTCAGCGGACTCGACCTTGCCGTCGCGGCCGGCGAGATCGTCGCCCTGATCGGCGAATCGGGCGTCGGCAAGAGCACGCTGCTCAATTGCATCGCCGGACTGGAGCCGGCCAACACCGGCACCATCCTGATCGGCCCGCAGGCGCGCGACATCGTCCGCCTCGATGAAGCCGAGCGCGCCGCGCTGCGCGCCACGGCCATCGGCTTCGTCTTCCAGGCCTTCCATGTCCTGCCGACGCTGACCGCGGCGCAGAACATCGCCGTGCCCCTGCTGCTCGGCGGTATCGACGCGAAGCAGCACATGGCCCGCATCGAAACCCTGCTCGCCCGCGTCGGCCTGGCCGGCTTCGGCCCGCGCTGGCCGGCGACGCTCTCGGGCGGCGAGCTGCAGCGCATAGCGATCGCCCGTGCCCTGGTGCACCGGCCGGCGCTGATCCTCGCCGACGAACCCACCGGCAACCTCGACCCGCGTACCGCCGACGAAGTCCTCGCCCTGCTGCTCGAACGCGTGCGCGACGAAAGGGCCAGCGCCCTGATCGTCACCCATTCGCGGCACGTCGCGCAAAGCTGCGACCGCATCCTGACGCTGACGCCCGAAGGGCTGGAATGAGCGCCATCTGCCGGGCCGTCCCAAGGAAGGCGCAGCCACCATGCGGAGCCGCACAGCGGCGAACCACCGTCACCCCCTCCCTCTGGGGCGCAGGCAGGGTTTCGCGGAGCACTGCTCCGCGCTGCCGCAGCCGGCTGGCTGTGCAAAGCCAGCCGTGGAACGGGGCTGGGGGGAGGGTAGTGCAATGAGAAAACTCGCCTGGTGGCTGATACGCGCCCAGTTCCAGACGCGGCGCACCGCCACCGCGCTATCCATGCTCGCCATCGCGCTCGGCGTCGCGCTGGGCTATGCCATCCACCTGATCAACGATGCCGCGCTGGCGGATTTTTCGCAGGCCATGAAAAGCGTGCAGGGCGAACCCGACGCCGTGATCGCGCCGCAGGACAGCGCCGGACGGGTGCCGCTGGCGCTGATCAACGAACTGGCGCGCGACGAGACCGTGGCACTCGTCGTGCCGGTGATCGAGACCCGCGTCCGCATCGAACACACATCCGGAAAACTCGCCGTGAGACTGATCGGACTCGACGTGTTCAGCGCCGGCCTGCTGATGCCCGACCTGCTGCCGCGCCAGGGCACCGCGGCCACGGGCAGCGGCATCTTCGAGGACGGCGTCCATGCTTCGCCCGCGCTGCTCGAGCGGCTCGGGCTGAAAGTCGGCGCCGGCGTCACGGTAGCCCGCGGCGAAGCGCGCTGGTCCACGCGCATCGCCGGCGACCTGCCCGCGGCGCGCCCCGACGACCTGCTGCTGGTGGCCGACATCGCCCGCGTACAGGCGCACTTCGGCCCGGCGGATGCCGTCGGCGAGGGCCGCATCCGCCTGGCTCCCGGCACCAGGCTGGCGGTCTGGCTCAACGCCTGGACCGGCAAACTGCCGCCCGGCCTCACCCTGCGCGCCGCCGCCGACAACCAGGCGCGGCTGTCCAACATCTCGCGCGCCTATCGCGTCAATCTCAACGTGCTGGCGCTGGTCGCCCTGCTCACCGGCGGCTTCCTCGTCTTCGCCACGCAACTCACCGCCGTGGCGCAGCGCTCGACCCAGTTCGCCCTGCTCGGCGTGCTCGGCCTTTCGCCGCGCATGCGCCTGCTGCAGGTGCTGTGCGAAGGCCTCGCGATCGGCATGCCGGGCGCCATCATCGGCCTGGCGCTGGGCTGGGCCATGGCCGTGGCCTTCACGCGGCTCCTGGGCGGCGACCTCGGCGGCGGCTTCTTCTCCGACGGTACGCCGGCGATCGTGCCCGAACTGCTGCCCGCGCTGGGCTTCCTTGCGCTGGGCTGCGCCGCCAGCCTCGGCGGTGCGCTCTATCCCGCCTGGCTCAACCGCGTGCAGCCGCTGGCGCAGGCGCTGAAGACCGGCTTCGCGCAACGCCCGCCCACCGGCCGGGACGACGCGCCGCGACCACGCGCCGGCAAACTGCTGGCAGTGGGACTGGTCGTCGGCGCGGCGCTGGCGCTGACGCGCCTGCCCGCCCTCTTCGAGCTGCCGCTGGCCGGCTACGCCGCGATCGCGCTGGTGCTGGTGCTGGGCATCGCCGCAGCGCCCCTGGTCACCCGCATGGCATTCGGCGCCTGGGCCCGCCGCGACCTGCCCGCCGCGCAGCGCGTCGCCGTGCAGAACGTGATCCAGGCGCCGCTGATGGCGCAGGTCGCCGCCAGCGGCCTGATCGTCAGCTTCGCGCTGACGGTGAGCATGGTGACGATGGTCGCCAGCTTTCGCGTCGCGCTCGACCAGTGGCTGGACGTGGTGCTGCCGGCACCGTATTACGTGCGCAGCAAGGGCGTGCCGCTGCCGGCCGAGCTGCTCGCCGCGCTGGAACGGCCCGACGCGCCCTTCGCCCGCGTCGAGCGCATGGCCACCGGCGCGCTGAGCCTCGATCCGCGGCGCCCCACCGTGGCCCTGCTGGTGCGCGAACTAGACCGCGCCGATCCGGGCGCGCGCCTGCCTTTCACCGGCGAAATCATCGCCGCGCCGGCCGGTGCCATTCCGGTCTGGATCAGCGAACCGATGCAGGAACTGTATCGCCTGGAGGCCGGCCGGACCCTGCGCCTGCCGCTGCTCGGGCGCGAAGTCGAGGTCTTCGTCGGCGGCGTCTGGCGCGACTATGCGCGCCAGTTCGGCGCGGTGGTCATCGGCAGTCTCGACTATCGCGCGCTGGGCGGCAGCTTCGAGGCCACCGAACTGGCCCTCTGGCCGCGCCCGGGCGGCGATGCCGCCGCCCGCGACTGGCTGGCGCGCCACGCCGCACGCTACGGCATCGAAACCGCTGAAGCCGGCGAGATCCGTCAACTGAGCCTGAACATTTTCGACAAGAGCTTTGCCGTCACCTATGCGCTGGAAGCCGCCGCGATGCTGATCGGCCTTTTCGGCCTCGCCGTGACGCTGGCCGCCAGCGTCTGGCTGCGCGCGCGCGAACTCGCCACGCTCTCCGCGCTCGGCTTCGATCGCGCCATGCTGACCCGCGCCGTGATGTTCGAGGGTGCGCTGATCGCCGCCGTCGGCCTCGCGGTCGGCCTGGCTTGCGGCCTCGCGGTGGGCGCCATACTCACCCACGTCGTCAACCCGCAGGCCTTCCACTGGCGCATGGAGCTGCGGATCCCCTGGACGCAGGTGCTGCCCGGCGCGGCGCTGACGCTCGCCGCCGGCGTCCTCGCCAGCCGCTTCGCCGCGCGCCAGGCCACGCGCCTGCCGGCGGCGCAGGTGCTGGCCAGCGCGCAGTAGAGGCCGCGATGCGCCGCCGCGCCTTCCTGCTTTCGCCGCTGCTGCTGCCGTCCCTTGCTGCCGCAGCCAACCGGCCTGCCCCGAACTACCCGGCGGCCAGCCGCGCCACGCACCTGGCCTTCCCGCGCGACCACGGCGCCCACCCGGAATTCCGCACCGAGTGGTGGTACGTCACCGGCGCACTCGATCTGCCGGCGCGCGACATCGGCTTCCAGCTGACCTTCTTCCGCAGCCGGCCCGGGCTCGCCGAAGACCTCAAGTCGCCGATCGCCGCCAGCCAGATCCTCTTCGCCCACGCCGCCGTCACGCCGCGGGGCAGGCCCCTGCTGCACGCCGAGCGCGCCGGCCGCGCCAATCTCGGTGCCAGCTTTGCCACCACCGACTGCGACGTGCATGTCGGCGCCTGGAGCCTGCGGCGCAGCGGCGTCGGCGCCGTCGAGCACTTCCGCCTCAAGGCGCAGGATGCCGCCTTCGCCTTCGACCTGACGCTCAAACCAGGCCAGCCTCTGCTGCTGCAAGGCGAAGGCGGCTGGTCGCAGAAGGGGCCGCGCCCCGCGCTGGCCAGCCATTACGTCAGCTGGCCGCAGTTGCAGGTAGGCGGCAGCCTGACGCTGGACGGCAAGGCCGAAACCGCCAGGGGCCGCGCCTGGTTCGACCATGAATGGTCGAGCGAAGTGCTGGCGGCAGGCGCCGTCGGCTGGGACTGGATCGGCATCAACCTCGACGACGGCGGCGCGCTGATGGCCTTCCGCATCCGCAACGCCGCCGGCGACACGCTTTACGCCCACGCCGCGCTGCGCGACGCCGGCGGCCGCCGGCGGCAGTTCGGCGCCCATGAGGTAAGCTTCACGCCCTTGCGCCACTGGACCGCGCCGCGCCGGGGCACGCGCTACCCGGTGCAGATGGAGATTCGCTGCGGCCCGCACCGCTTCGAAACCGTGCCGGTGCAGGACGCGCAGGAACTCTCGTCGCACCGGCCGTTGCCGGTCAGCTACTGGGAAGGCCTGGTGAAGATTCGCGGCAGCCTCGCCGGGCGCGGCTACCTCGAACTCACGGGCTACGCCGGCGCTTTGAAACTTTAGGGAGCAACAACAGCATGATCGACGGCATCCGGGACTTCTTCAACCGGGCGATCGCGCCCGCGGCCGACGCGGCGGGCGCCGGCTCGCAACACGCCCTGCACGTCGCGACGGCGGCCCTGCTGCTGGAAATGATGCGCATGGACAGCTCGGTCACGGCCGCGGAAACGGCGACCGTGGCAGGTGCGTTGCAGGCCCGCTTCGGCCTCGCGGCGCAGGAGGTCGACACGCTGATGCACCTCGCCGCGGAAGAAGCGAAACAGGCCACCGACTACTTCCAGTTCACCTCGCTGATCAACAGGCACTTCAGCCGCGAACAGAAAATCGAAGTGGTCGAAAACCTCTGGCAGGTCGCCTTCGCCGACGGCCACCTCGACGCCCACGAACAGCACTTCATGCGCAAGATCGCCGACCTGCTCTACATAGCGCAGGCCGACTACGTCGCCGCCAAGCAGCGGGCGCGCGGCAAGGGCTGAGCATCGCCGTGCCGCCACGGCAGGCGTCGCACAGCCTGCCGGCTTCGCGGGCGGACTGCAGCTTCGGCGCGCGCAGGGAATAAATCGCCGCGCCATGCGTATACCTCTAGCCAACCGGCTTGCAACCCAACCCCCGGAGAATGTCCATGAACAAGAAACTGACCGCCCTCGCCCTCGCCTGTTGCTGCGCCCTTCCCGTGCTGGCCGCCGATCCGGCGCCCAACGGCCTGACCCTGCCCGAGGGCTACAAGGACTGGCGCCTGCTGAGCGTACACAATCGTACCGACAACAACACGATACGCGCCGTGCTCGGCAACGACATCGCGATCAGGGCCGCGCGCGAAGGCAAGACCAATCCCTGGCCGGATGGCGCGGTGCTGGCCAAGATGGTCTGGAAGGGCGTCAAGCACGAAAAATGGGAGACCGCGGTCGAGCCCGGCGCCTTCATCCATGCCGAATTCATGACCAAGAATGCCGAAAAGTTCGCGGCCACCGGCGGCTGGGGGTTTGCGCGCTGGCTGGGAATGGACCAGAAGCCCTACGGCAAGGACGCCTCCTTCGTCCAGGAATGCTTCGGCTGCCACACCCCGGTCAAGGACAACGACTGGGTCTTCACCCACCCCGTCAAGCTGCCCTGAGGTCCTGAGCGGGGCTCCCGGTCGGGCAAGGACACGCAGGGCCCCGCTCGTCCTTGTTGCCGGCGCACCGCCGCCTAGCGCCCGACGCCGCCGTGCCGCACGGTGCGCCCCATGAAATCCGGATCGGCGACGCAGGCGTCGACGCTTGTCCGCGGCGCGGCGCCCGCGCCGGAGAGGCGGCACATGGCGCGCTTGAAATGCATCCTGGCCGCGCAGTCATCGGTGAACGTCGTCGCGAGCTGCTGCGCGATGCAGTCCGAGACGGCGATCTCGTCGTCCGTCTGCGCTTCGAGCATGCAGTAGTCGGCGATCCACTGGATCACTTCACCGCGCACCGGGCACGCCGGCGTTGCCGCCGGCGACAACGCCGGCAGGCAGAACAGGAAGCCGGACACGACGATGGACAGGGCCAGGCGGCCTGCTGCCGGCCGGTCGGCCAGGACCTCGATGATCGAGCTATTCATGATGCGCGGCAGCCGTCATCGGCGAAGGTAGGGCTCGAAAAACGCCTTGGGCGAACCGCAGCCCTGCCGGACGAACAAGGCATCATTCACGAACAGGGCGTGGAGCGTGTTCGACTTGCCACGTTCGGGGAACATGCGATCGGCCGCCACCAGGGCACGCGGCACGCGCCGCCATGGGCAGCTGCCGTCCAAGCCGATCATCATGTTCATGTAGCCGGCAATAAGCCCGCCTTGCTGCCGCAGCTCGCCGGCAGTCGCCCTCTTCATGCTCACCGTCTTGCCCTCGTATTCCCAGATCGAAGCCTCGGCCAGCGTCGGCACGATGCGCAGCTGGTTGCGCAGAACGAGCGGCGCGTAGCCCGGCTGCAGCAGCAGCATCGACGGATTCTCGTAGTTCGTGTTGAGGAAGAACGGCTGGCTGCTGAAATCCTGTTTCGGGAAACGCAGGGCGCCCGCTGCGTCCGCAACCGCCTCCACCGCGAAAAGGACCGTATGCCTGCCGCCGTGACCGGTGATCGTGCCCTCCCTGGCCGTGCCCCAGAACAAGGCAACGAGGCCCGCCATCGGCCTTCCATCCTGCGCGTCGACCACCTTCATGTTCACCGCCGGCATGGTCGCAGCGGCCACCGGAAGCGAGGCAAGCGCAAGCCAGGCCGACAACAGGAGCAATGCCGCCAACACCAGACGAATCGGCAACAGGCCGGCTTTCATGATCGCTTCGCCCCCCGTGACTCCAGGCCGCGACGAAAATGCCGGGCTCCCTGGCTAGGGCAGTACATTTCTTATGGCTTTTTGCCAGATGCCGGCGAGCTTTTCCCAGCCGGACGCGTTGGGGTGGATTTCGTTCAGCCAGTCGCCGCTGCTCCCCGGCGCATCCGGGTCGGCCGCGACCAGCGCGCCGGAGGTCGGCACGCAATGCAGCCCGCTGCGGCCGACCGCCCACCCCGCTATCGCGGACTGGACCTCCCCGAAAATGGCGCCGGTCAGGTCAGGCCAGAGCGGCGGCGGAATGCCGTTCTTGACATAGGCCTCGCAGAGCCACGACCTGCCGCCGGGGAAAGCCGGCGCATTGCGCGCCACCGGCGTGTCGTAGAGGTTGAGGAAGATCGGCACGCCGGCGTGCCGGCTGGCCTGCACTTCATGGTAAAGCGCGGCAAACCCCGCGGCCAGATAGCCGTTGACCAGACGGTCGACGGCCTGGGGATCGAGGCAGTCCCGTCCCCGGGCCGGCAAGGGCGCGCCGGCAAGATTCCTGAGAATCCCCCGGCCGGCATCGGGATCGCGGGCGGCGTCGATGAAATCGTTGCCCCCGGCACTCAGCAAAATGGCATCGAACTTCCAGGCGAAGTCGGTATTGATCCACAGCCCGAACTCGCCGTCCGCGCAATCGCCGATCCGGCGCAGCGTATCGCCGAAATGCGCCAGGTTGATGATCAGCACGTCGTCGCCGGCGGCGTCCATTTTCGGCGCCAGCTTTTGCAGCAGGGAGGTATGGAACATCGCGCTGCGATCCATCCATGAATCGCCCTCGGCCAGAATCCGGTACTTGAAGAACTGCGGCGTCAGGCCGTTTTCCACATGGCCGTCGAACTCATTTCCATACAGGACGAGGCTGGACATGGCATTGCTCCTGGCGCTATCGCGTTTCGCGGTCCGGATGGCTTACAGAATGCGCCAGGCTTCAAAGTAACAGGCGCTGACGCAGGCCATCAATCGCCGTCCCGCCACGGCAGGCTTTGCACAGCCTGCCAGCTGCGCGGGATACCGTCTCCGGCTTCGCCGGAGACATAACTTTCACTCCACCGCCCTCGGCTTCGCTACGACGTTCCAGATCGTCTGCGCGTACTGGCCGATGGTGCGGTCGGAGGAGAACTGGCCCATGCCGGCGACGTTGAGGATGGCCTTGCGCGCCCAGGCCGCCGGGTCGCAATACAAGGCACCGACCTGCTCCTGGCAGGCGATGTAGGAGGCATAGTCGGCGAGCAGCAGGTAATGGTCGCCGTTGGCGGTGAGGTTGTCGAACACCGGCCGGTAGCGCTCGCGCTCCTCGGGCGAGAAGAAGCCGTCGCGGATCATGTCCAGCGCATGCTTCAGCTCGCGGTTGCCTTCATAGTAGAGTCGGGGGTTGTAGCCCTTGCCTCGCAACCCGGCCACTTCGTCGGCGGTGAGGCCGAAGATGAAAATGTTCTCCGGCCCGACCTCGTTGCGGATTTCGACATTGGCGCCGTCCAGGGTGCCGATGGTCAGCGCGCCGTTCAGCGCCAGCTTCATGTTGCCGGTGCCGGAAGCCTCGGTGCCGGCCGTCGAGATTTGTTCGGAGAGGTCGGCGGCCGGGATGATGATCTCGGCATTCGACACGTCGTAGTTGGGGATGAACACCACCTTCAAGCGGTCGCGCACCAGCGGGTCGTTGTTCACAATGTCGGCGATGTCGTTGATCAGGCGGATGGTCAGCTTGGCCATGCGATAGCCGGGCGCTGCCTTGCCGCCGAAGATCACCGTGCGCGGCGGCGCGTCGCCGCCGGCGCGCAGGCGGTTGTAGAGCGTGACGACATGCAGCACGTTGAGCAGTTGCCGCTTGTACTCGTGGATGCGCTTGATCTGCACGTCGAAGATCGAAGCGGGGTCGACGCGAATCGCCAGCCGCTGCTCGATCACCTGCGCCAGCCGCGCCTTGTTGTCGCGCTTGACGCGCACGAACTCCTCGCGAAAGCCCGTGTCCTCGGCCAGCGGCGTCAGTTGCCGCAGCTGGTCGAGGTCCTTGAGCCAGCCGCGGCCGACGTGCTGCGTGATCAGCCTCGCCAGCGCCGGATTGGCCTGGTTGAGCCAGCGCCGCGGCGTCACGCCGTTGGTCATGTTGACGATCCTGTCCGGCCACAGGCGGTGGAAATCGGCAAAGATGGTTTCCTTCATCAGGCGGGTGTGGATCGCCGCCACGCCGTTCACCTTGTGGCTGCCGACGATGGCCAGGTGCGCCATGCGGATGCGCCGGCCCTGCGCTTCGTCGATCAGCGACATGCGCTGCCAGATCGCCGGATCGGCCGGGTAGTGGTGCATCACGTCCTTGAGGAAGCGGTGGTTGATTTCGTAGATGATCTGCAGGTGGCGCGGCAGCACGCGCTCGAACAGCGAGACCGGCCAGGTTTCCAGCGCCTCCGGCATCAGCGTGTGGTTGGTGTAGGCGAAGGTGCGCGTGACGATGTCCCAGGCGCGCGGCCATTCGAAGTGGTGCTGGTCCATCAGGATGCGCATCAGCTCGGCCACCGCGATAGCCGGATGGGTGTCGTTGAGCTGGATCGCCACCTTGTCGGGCAGGCTGTCGAGCGGCACGCCGGACTTGTCGAAGCGGTAGAGCATGTCCTGCAGCGAGGCGCAGACGAAGAAGTACTGCTGCTTGAGGCGCAGCTCGCGCCCCATCACGGTGGTGTCGTCGGGGTAGAGCACCTTGGAGAGGTTCTCGGAATCGTTCTTGTCCTCGACGGCGGCGATGTAGTTGCCCTCATTGAAATACTTGAGGTCGAAGTCGCGGCTGGCCTTGGCCGCCCACAGCCGCATGTTGTTCACGGTACCCGTGTCGTAGCCGGGAATCGGATAGTCGTAGGCCATGGCCATGACGTCGTCGGTCTCGACCCACTGGTAGCTCTTGTGGCCATGCCCGTCGGCGAACTCGACGACGCGGCCGTGGAACTTGACCTGGTAGAGCACCTCGGGGCGAGGGAATTCCCAGGGGTTGCCGTAGCGCAGCCAGTTGTCGGGATGCTCGACCTGCTGGCCGTTCTCGATGCCCTGATGGAACATGCCGTACTCGTAGCGTATGCCATAACCGTAGCCGGCGATGCCCATGGTCGCCATCGAGTCGAGGAAGCAGGCCGCCAGCCGGCCGAGGCCGCCGTTGCCCAACGCCGCATCGGGTTCGATTTCGGCGATGTTTCCCGGCTTGAGGCCCATTGCGGCCAGCGCCGCCAGGGCATCCTGGAACTCCTTCTCGGCGCAGATGTTGAGCATGCTGTTCGTCATGGTGCGGCCCATGAGGAATTCCATCGAGAGGTAATAGACCCGCTTGCGGTCCTCGACGTAATAGCTGCGCATGGTCTCCATCCAGCGTTCGATCATGCGTTCGCGCACCACGGCGGCGGCAGCATGGAACCAGTCGCGGTCGGTGGCGGTGATCGGGTCCTTGCCGATGGTGTAGATCAGGCGGTTGTAGAGCGAGCGGCGGATCGATTCGGCATCCAGCGCCGGGTGGTCGAGTTCGGGCAGGGCGGCGGGTTTCTGCATGACGGGCTCCCACGGAAGACAACGCAAACATGATACTCGCCGCGCCGCATTCGGCGGAACAAAGTGTCTGTTTGCGAAGTCTCGCCGACGGTCCCGTGCCGGTCATGCGTCCCCAGCAACTCCATATATTTTCGCGTTCAGCGCGTGTTGACCCAAATCAATATTCCAGCAACCGGCAAGAACAGAATGTCGGTGCAAGTTGTTCCATTTGGCATCGTCCCTGTTTTGCAGTACATCGTGCAGCTTTTCGCGGTGCTTTCCCGCGCCGCGGAGTTTGCCGAGTTTCCCGATTGGAGATTCCGAGTGGCTTGCTTTGCGGTTGTCGTCAACACGGCTGAGAACAAGGCGACCGGTGCTCAAGGCAGAACGGAATGACACATCCCTATCCTCTCGGCCTGCGCGGCCGCCTGATCCTGCTGCTTCTGGCGGCGTTCGCGATGGTGGCGGGCCTGATCGCCTGGCACGGGCTCGGGGACCACGACGAGCGGCTGCGCACCGCCTCGACGCAACTGCTGGCCGATGCGAAGCTGATCGCCGCCCGGCAGCAGTCCATCGCCGCGAAGGCCGATTTGCTGCTGGCCGACCTGATGCTTCGCCCGGAGCTGCGGCCGGGGGCGCCCGCCGAGACCTGCGCCAAGGTCCTTGCGGCGCGGATCCAGCCGCAACCCGAGTTCATCCAGGCCGCCCGGACGCTGCCCAACGGCGAACTCGCCTGCGGGGCAGTTCCCGCCACGGGCCGCGTCAGCTTTGCCGACCGCAACTGGTTCCGGGCGGCACTCAAGTCACAGGGAATGGTCATCAGCGAAGTCGTCACGGGGAAGGTCCTCGGCAAGCCGGTCATCGTCTTCGCCAGGGCCATGCGCGACGACGACGATGGCGTCACGGGCGTGCTCTTTGTCTCACTGAGCCTGGAATGGCTGCATGGCGAACTGACGGCGGCTCGCCTGCCGCAAGGTGCGCGGCTGGTGGTAGTCGATGCCAGGGACATCGTTGCCGTGCGCCACCCCGATCCCGAAGGCTGGGTCGGAAAAAACGCCGAACATCTGCCGCTGGTGCAGCTGATCCGGACCGCGGAAGGCGAGGGGCTCGCCGAGGACCGCGGCCTGGAGGGAGAGCACCGCCTGTTCGCCTACACCAAACTGCTGGACACCGTGGCCGGCCCGATGCGCCTGTGGCTGAGCGTACCGAAGGCGGTGATCGAGGCCCCGGTGCGACACGCGACCCTGCTCAATCTCGGCATGACGCTGGCAATGCTGCTCGCCACGCTGGGGCTGGTGGCCCTGGGCAGCAACCGGCTGGTGGTGCGCCCGCTGCGGACCCTGTCGCAGGCGGCGGCGCGCTTCAGCGCCGGCGACCTGAGCGCGCGGACCGGGCTGCCGCACACCGACGACGAGATCGGATGGCTGGCTCAGGTGCTGGATGAGACGGCGGCCGGCATCGAGGACAGGGAGCGCAGGCTGGCCCACGCCAACCGCGCCTTGCGCGTCATGTCCGCGGGAAACCGGACCATGCTGCACGCACAGGACGAGGAGGGATTGCTGCAGGACATGTGCCGTGCCATCGTCGAGGCCGGAGATTACCGCATGGCCTGGGTGGGTTATGCGATGAGCGACAGGCGCGTGCGGCCGGTGGCTTCCTGGGGCGCGGCAGCGGACTTTCTCGACCGCCTGGACATCACCTGGGACGAGACGGCGGCGGGCGGCGGTCCGACCGGCACGGCGATCCGCCGCGGCATCCCCGTTACCTGCAGCAACACGCAGACCGACCCGGATTACCGTCCCTGGATGGAAGAGGCGCAACGTCGCGGCTATGGCTCGACGCTGGCCCTGCCGCTGCGGCAGGACGGCGCCGTGATCGGTGCGCTCAACATCTATGCGGCTGAAACCGCTGCCTTCGACGAAGACGTGGTCGAACTGCTGAGCGAGGCGGCAGCCGACCTCGCCTATGGCATTGCCATGCAGCGCGCGGAAGCCACGCACCACCTTACCCAGGCCGCACTGAAACAGTTGGAACAGCAGAACTCGCAGATTCTCGACGCCACCGGCGACGGGATCTATGGCCTTGACCGCGAAGGACGCACCACTTTCATCAATCCGGCCGGCGCGGCGATGCTGCAATTGACGGCGGCAGAACTCATCGGCCAGGTCATGCATGGCCTGCATCACCACACGCGGGCCGATGGCAGGCCCTATCCGCGCGAGGACTGCCCGGTCTACGACACCTACCGGAATGGTGACGTTCGTCGCATCGGCGATGACGTGTTCTGGAGAAAGGACGGTACCAGTTTCCCCGTTGACTATGTCAGCACGCCCTTGCACGACGGCCAGGGCAATCTGATGGGAGCGGTGGTGAGCTTCCGCGACATCAGCGAGCTCAAGCAGGCCGAACAGGAGTTGCGCCAGAGTGAGACACGCTTTCGCAACATCACCGAAACGGCGCGCGATGCCATCATCGCCATCGACGCGGAAAGCGGGTTGGTCACCGAATGGAATTCGGCGGCCGAGGCGATTTTCGGCTACACGAAACAAGCGATGGTCGGGCAGCTGTTGCACGATTTCATCACCCCTGCCCGTCTGCGCGATGCAGCGCAAGCCGGCCTGGCGCGTTTCGCCGCCAGCGGCGAAGGTGCGATCATCGGCAAGACGCTGGAACTGCCGGCCTTGCACGAGGACGGAACGGAGTTCCCCATCGAGCTTTCCCTGTCCGCGATACAGGTTCATGGCAAATGGCAGGCCACCGGCATCGCCCGCGACATCACCGGGCGCAAACGGGCCGAAGTGGCGCTGCGCGAGAGCGAAGCCCGCTTCAAGATCATGTTCAATGCGGCGCCGATGGGCATCGCCCTGATCGACTCGCTCGACGGGCACCTGTATTCGGTCAATCCGATGTTCGCCAGGATTGCGGGCAGAACCATGGAGGAAATGGCGGATGTCGACTGGATGGCCATCACCCATCCGGATGACGTCCAGAAAGATATGGACAACATGGCGCTGTTGAATGCCGGGAAAATATCCGGGTTCCAGATGGAAAAGCGCTATCTCCACCCTGACGGCAGCGCCGTCTGGATCAACATGATCGTTGTGCCGGTCGAAGTCGAGGACAAGGCGCATCCGCGCCACCTCTGCATGATCGAGGACATCACAGAGAAGAAGCGCATTGCCGAGGAACTGGAGCAGCATCGGCATCATCTCGAAGCCCTGGTGCAGAGCCGTACCGTCGAGCTGCTGGCGGCGCAAAACCAGGCGGAGGCGGCCAACCTGGCCAAAAGCAGCTTCCTGGCCAACATGAGCCACGAGATCCGTACGCCGCTGAACGCCATCATCGGCCTGACCCACCTCTTGCGGCGCGCCGGGGCGACGCCGCAACAGACCGAACGGCTGGACAAGATCGACGGCGCCGGCCGGCACCTGTTGTCGATCATCAACGATATCCTCGACCTGTCGAAGATCGAGGCCGGCCGGCTGCAACTGGAGCACAGCGACTTCCACCTTTCGGCCGTGCTCGACCATGTCGTCTCGATCATCAGCCAGTCGGCGCAGGAAAAGGGGCTGCGCATCGAACTCGACCGCGATTCCGTTCCCCTCTGGCTGAAGGGCGATGCGACGCGCCTGCGCCAGGCGCTGCTCAACTTCGCCGGCAACGCCATCAAGTTCACCGAGAAGGGCTCCATCGTCCTGACGGGCGAACTGCTGGAGGACAGCGGCGACGACCTGCTGGTGCGCTTCGAAGTCCGCGACACCGGCATCGGCATCGCGCCGGAGGTTCTGCCCAAGCTTTTTGCAGCCTTCGAGCAGGCCGATGCCTCGACCATGCGCAAATACGGCGGCACCGGCCTCGGCCTGGCCATCACCCGCCGCCTGGCGAGCCTGATGGGCGGAGAAGTCGGCGTCGACAGCACGCCGGGCGTGGGCAGCCGCTTCTGGATGACCGCTCGCCTGCAGCGAGGCCATGGCATCCTGCCCGCCACCCCGGCGGCGGACAATGCCGATGCCGAGGCCCGGCTGCGCCTGCGCCGGGGCGGCGTCCGCCTGCTGCTGGCCGAAGACAATCTGATCAACCGCGAAGTGGCGCTGGAATTGCTGCATTCCGTCGGCCTGGCCGTGGATACGGCGGCGGACGGGCGCGAAGCGGTAATAATGGCGCGCGCCCATCCCTACGACCTGATTCTGATGGACCTGCAGATGCCCAACCTGGACGGCCTCGAAGCCACGCGTGCCATTCGCGCGCTACCGGGCTGGGAAACCAGGCCGATACTGGCCATGACCGCCAACGCCTTCGACGAGGACCGCCGCGCCTGCGAGGCGGCGGGCATGGATGATTTCGTCGCCAAGCCGGTCGATCCGCATCAGCTCTTCGGCGCACTGCTGCGCTGGTTGCCGAACGCGACGCTCGCCGTCGCCGGCAACACCGCGATTGCGGCTGACGCCGCCACCTTCCCGCGAAGCGGGATGCCGGGTACGCCAAGCGAGCCAGTGCCGGCTCTTGCGGCCATTACGGGGCTCGACACGGCGCAGGGCCTGCGGACGCTGATCGGCAACGTCGCCGCCTACAACCGATTGCTGCGCCTTTTCGCCACCGACCATGCCGACGACATCGCCAAACTGCGGTCGCTTCTGCGCGAGCGGCGGTCCGAGAAATCTTCGGACGAGGCGCGGCGCATCGCCCATACGCTCAAGGGTGCCTCGGCCAACCTCGGGGCGACCACGGTGCGGCGCCTGGCGACCGAACTGGAGGCGGCGCTGAAGCAAGGTGACGACGCGGCGCGCGTCGAGCAACTGGCCGCCGCGGTGGAGGCCGAGCTGCAGCCGCTGGCCGCGGCGATCCTCGCCGCCCTGCCCGAGCAGGCCGCGGCCACACCGGTCGCGGTGGATTGGCTGGAGCTGCGCCGCGTGCTCGATAAACTGGAGCCCCTGCTGGCGGCCTCCAGCACGCAGGCCAACGACCTTTTCGAGAAAAACGCGGCACTGCTCAAGGCTGCGCTGGGACCGCTGGGCGAGTCGCTGGAGCTGTGCATCAGGGGCTTCCTCTACCCCGAGGCGCTCGAAACCGTCCGCCGGGCTCGCGCGGAACATGCAGAGCGCGGAAAACGACAAGAATGAGCGGCAACGAGCACATCGCAGGCGCGGCCCCTGCCACCTCCCTGCGCCATCATCTCTGGCTGGTCGGCGGACTCGCGGCGAGCTTCGTCCTGGTCTGGCTGCTGCCGGTGCCGGCGGCGCTGCACGGCATCGCCAACTACCTGCCGATGCACGTGGCGATGGAAACCTTCGCCATCGTCGTCGCCATGCTGGTGTTCGGCGTCACCTGGCACGCCTACAGCGCCGAGCGCCCCGGCAACGTCCTCATCCTCGCCTGGACGATGCTGGCGGCGGCGTTCCTCGACTTCGGCCACATGCTCTCGTTCAAGGGCATGCCGGATTTCGTCACCGCCGCCGGCGCCGAGAAGGCCATCGATTTCTGGCTGGCCGCGCGCCTCGTCGCGGCGCTGGGCCTGCTCGCCGCCGCCCTGAGGCCATGGACGCCGCTGCGCTCGCCGCTGCGCAAGAATGCCATGATCGTCGCCGTGCTCGCCGGCGCCGCGCTGGTGTTCTGGGTCGTCCTGTTCCACCAGGCGGCGCTGCCGGCCACCTTCGTCGAGGGCAAGGGACTCACGCCGCTCAAGATCGCGATGGAATACCTGATCGCCGGCGTGCTGCTCGTGCCCGCGGTGGCGTTCTACCGCCAGGCGCGGCGCGGCGTGACGCACGCCGCCGCCGACCTGTTCGCCGCCGCCGCCATTTCGATCCTGAGCGAACTGACGTTCACGCTGTACAAGGACGTGACCGACATCTTCAATCTCCTCGGTCACGTGTACAAGGTCGTCGCCTATCTCTTCATCTACCGCGCGATGTTCATGGCCAGCGTGCGCGAACCGTTCCGGCGCGTGGCGGCGGCGGAGGACCGCTACCGCACCATCTTCGCCGAGGCCAATGACGGCATCGTGCTGCTCGACAAGGACGGCCTGATCGTCAACTGCAATCCGGAATTCGAGCGGCAGACGGGCCGGTCCCTGGCGCAGTTGCGGCAAACCCGTGTCTGGGAACTGCGCGCCGCCGACATGGCCGAGCACGGCAGACAACTGTTCGGGGAAATCTGGCAGAACGGTGCTGGCGGGGCGCACGATCTCGCGTTCCGGAAACCCGGCGGCGAGCTCGTTCCGATCGAGTTCCGGGCCAAGGTCGTCACCCTCGACGGCGTACACTACCTGCAGATCATCTCGCGCGACATTACCGAACGCAAGCGGGCGGAGGACGCCCTGAGACGGAAAACCATCGACCTCGGCGAGCGCGTGAAGGAGCTGCAATGCCTTACCGAGGTGTCACGACTCATCGCCGACCCCGGCAGATCGCTGGACGACATATTGAAGGAAGCCGTCCGTCTCCTGCCGCCTGCCTTCCGTGATCCGCAGATCGCTTGCGCCAGGATCGTCTTCGAGGAACGGGTCTTCGTCACGAACGACTTCAGGGAAGCGCCGTGGCGAATTGCCGCGGACATCACGGTTTCCGGGAAGATCTGCGGGACGGTGGCGGTCTGCTACCTGGAGGAAACGGCCGCGGCGGACGAGGGGCCGTTCCTCAAGGAAGAGCGCAGCCTGATCGACGCCGTGGCCCAGCAGCTTGGGACCATGGTCGACCGCAAGCGGGCGGAAGACGCGCTACGGCAAAGCGAGCGGCGTTTCCGCGATATCGTCGAGGCTTCGGCCGACTGGATCTGGGAGGTCGATGCCGCCGGCCGCTACACCTTTGCCTCGGACAGCGTGAAGGCCATGATGGGCTATGCGCCGGACGAAATCATCGGCAAGACACCATTCGACCTCATGCCGCCGGAGGAGGCGATGCGGGTGGGCACAGCATTCAGGTCCCTCGTCGACCGGCACGAACCGTTCCGCGACCTCGACAACATCAACCTGCACAAGGACGGCAGCCGGCGGTACGTGCAGAGCAGCGGACTGCCCATCGTCGATGACCACGGCAAGCTGCTGGGCTACCGCGGCCTGGACCGGGATGTCACGGAGCAGAAGCTGGCCGATGAACAACTGCGCAAGCTCTCGCTGGCGGTGGAACAGAGCCCGGAGAGCGTCGTCATCACCAATCTCGCCGCCGACATCGAATACGTCAACGAAGCCTTCGTCCGCGTCACCGGCTACAGCCGCGAGGAAGCCATCGGCAGCAATCCGCGCATCCTGCAGTCCGGCAGGACGCCGCGCGCGACCTACGACGCACTGTGGGATGCCCTCACCCACGGCCGGCCGTGGCAGGGCGAGTTCATCAACATGCGCAAGGACGGCAGCGAATACACCGAGTCGGCGACGATCGCCCCGATCCGCCAGCCGGACGGCGCGATCACCCACTATGTCGCGGTGAAGGAAGACATCACCGAGAAGAAGCGCATCGCCGAGGAACTCGACCGCCACCGCCACCACCTCGAAGATGTGGTGCAACAGCGCACGCGGGAGCTGGCCGCGGCCAAGGCCGCGGCCGAAACCGCCAACGCCGCCAAGAGCGCCTTCGTCGCCAACATGAGCCACGAGATCCGCACGCCGCTCAACGCCATCCTCGGCCTCACCTACCTGCTGCAGCGCCGCGCCGACCCGGAACAGCTTGAGAAGGTCGGCAAGATCAAGGGTGCTTCGCAGCACCTGCTCTCGGTGATCAACGACATCCTCGACTTCTCCAAGATCGAGGCCGGCAAGCTCGCGCTGGTGCCCACCAGCTTCTCGGTGAACCGCACGATCGACAACGTCATTTCCATGATCGGGCCGCGGGTGCGCGACAAGCGGCTGCAACTGGTAGTGGACCTCGACGCGCTGCCGCCGGTGCTGGTCGGCGATTCCACCCGGCTGGCGCAGTGCCTGCTCAACTACGTGTCCAACGCCATCAAATTCACCGAGCGGGGCAGCATCAGCGTGCGCTTCTCGAAAGTCGAGGAAACGGAAACCGACCTGCTGGTGCGCTGCGAAGTCGAGGACACCGGCATCGGCATCGCCGCCGATGAACTGTCCAGACTGTTCGCGGCTTTCGAGCAGGCCGATGCTTCCACGACACGCCGCTATGGCGGCACCGGGCTGGGGCTGGCTATCACGCGGCGGCTGGCGCACCTGATGGGCGGCGAAGTCGGCGCCGACAGCACGCCGGGCCAGGGCAGCCGCTTCTGGTTCACCGCCCGCCTGGGCAGGAGCCACTACACCCCCGACGAACTGGCCGAGGCGCCGGCGGTGTTCGAGGAGTCGGTACGCACGCTGCAGGCCGGCGGCCGCATCCTGCTCGCCGAGGACAACCTCATCAACCAGGAAGTGGCAGTGGAACTGCTGACCGACGCCGGCCTCGCGGTGGACGTGGCCAGCGACGGCCGCGAGGCGCTGGCGAAGGCACGGACCGGCGACTACGACCTGATCCTGATGGACATCCAGATGCCGGAGATGGACGGACTGGAGGCCACCCGCGCCATCCGTCAGCTCCCCGGCCTGGAGGCACTGCCCATCCTGGCGATGACGGCCAATGCCTTCGACGAGGACCGCGCCCGCTGCCTCGCCGCCGGCATGAACGATTTCGTCGCCAAACCGGTCGATCCGCCGCAGCTCTTCGGCGCGCTGCTGCGCTGGCTGCCGGGCCGCGCGCCGGATGTGCCTGCCGCCGCATCGCCGGCGCCGACTGTTGCGGCACTGTCCGCCATCGCCGGTCTCGATACGGCGCAGGGCCTGCGGACGCTGAACGGCAACGACGCCGCCTACCTGCAACTGCTGCGCCGCCTTGCGACCGACCATGCCGGCGACATGACCCGGCTGCGGTCGCAATTGGCAGCGGGCGAACGCGATGCAGCGCGGCGCATCGCCCATACCCTCAAGGGCGCCGCGGGCAACCTCGGCGCCACCGGCGTGCAGAAGCTGGCGGCCGAACTCGAAGCGGCGCTGAAGCAGGGCGGCGACGCGGCGCGCGTCGAGCCACTGGCCGCCGCCGCGGAAGCCGCGTTGCGGCAACTGGCGGCGGCGATCCTCGCCGCCCTGCCCGGGCAGGCCGCGGCCACACCGGTCGTGGTGGATTGGACGGAGCTGCGCCGCGTGCTCGATAAACTGGAGCCCCTGCTGGTGGCTTCCAGCATGGAGGCCAACGATCTGATGGAAGAAAACGCCGCGTCGATCCGCGCCGCGCTCGGGCCCCTGGGCGCGACGCTGGAACAGCGCATCAAGGGCTTCCTCTACCGCGAGGCGCTGGAAGCCATAGGTCAGGCGCGCGCGGAGCATGCCGAACTCGAAGGGAGGCCCGAATGAGCACCGGCACGAAAACCCCGCACGCGCGCCCGACCATCCCGGCCGTGGACGACGACACCACCCGTCCGGCCATCCCGGGCCGGCTGCTGCACCCGCGCTACAGTGTGTCGCTGTCGGTAAAGGCGGAGGCGGATGTCCGATGTTGCGGCACGCAACTCGGCACTTGGCAATAGCGCAATTCGGAGGCGGTCGATATGCGATTCAAAGAGAGGCATTATTGGGCAGCGCTTTCCCTGGTCCTGGCCGCCGTCGGCGGTCTGGCGGCGCGGCCGGTCCTTGCCGGCGAAAACCTCACGATCGGTGGCAGCGGCAGCACGCTGGGTGCCATGAAAATCCTGGGCGTCGCTTTCGAGAAACTCAATCCCGGCGTCACCGTGGTCGTTCTTCCGAGCATAGGGACCACCGGCGGGATCAAGGGCGTTTCAGCGGGAGTCATCGACATCGGCCTCGCCGGCCGGCGATTGAGCGACGAGGAGCAGAAGTTCGGGCTGGACGTCACCGAGTTTGCGGCAACCGCAGTGGTTCTTGCCATAAAGGCCGATAGTTCGCTGTCCGGCCTCAGCAAGAGCGAGCTCATAGGAATTCTCGGCGGCGAATCAATCATCGGACCCCACGGCCAGCGCCTGCGCCCGATTCTGCGTACCGCTCGCGAGCCGGAAAATATCGTGGCGCGAAGAGCCTTCCCGGAACTCGGCGCGGCCATCGAGCGGGGGCCTTCCCGGAGCGACGCGGTCGTCGCCCTCACCGCACAGGAAGCCGCCGACCTGATCGAACGGATACCCGGCGCCATCGGCTTGTCGACGCTCAGCCTGATACGTTCCGAGAAGCGCCATATGAAGGCCCTTTCCATCGACGGCGTGGCGCCCAACGCAACCAACGTCGCCAGCGGCGCCTACCCCCTCGTCATTGGTCAATATCTGGTAACCCGGCCCAATCCGCCCGAACGAATACGCAGATTCATCGAATTCGTTCGCTCCGAACCAGGCAAGCGGCTGCTGGACGAATCCGGCAACTACGTCGGCAGTCAGAAGAGGTAGGACGTGTCTTCCGCGACGAACACGACACGTATCCTGACCGGGCTGGCGGCATTTGCCGTCAGCGCCATCGTCCTCGCCGTTCCTGCGGGTTATTCGTACTTCGCCTATCGCTACATGATCGGAACCATGGAAGGCCAAGTTGAAGTCATCGCCCATTCCATCACCCAGAACGTCGTCAGCCGCAATCCGGTGTATTGGGAATTGGAGAGCGTGCGGATCGAGGAGTATTTCTCGCGCCTCATGGTCGCGGACACACTCCAGAGCGGACGCATCCTCAACGGAAAAGGCGAAGTCATCGCCGAACGCCCCCAGGAACTGGAGCTTCCGGTCGTCAGGAGGACGTATGCCCTGATGGATTCCGGCATCGTCGTCGGACAGGTCGAGGTTGCGCGCTCCCTTCGGCCCATGATGATGCGCGCCGGCCTGCTCACCTTGCTCGCCGCCCCCGTCGGCCTGGGGATATTTGCGATTCTCTGGCTCCTGCCGATTCGCAACCTTTATCGAGCCGAGATCAAACTCCGCAAGGCCAGGGATTTGCTCCAGTCCGTGGTGGAAAATGTACCCGCCCGCATATTCTGGAAGGATTGCGAATCGCGCTATCTAGGCTGCAACACAGTGTTTGCGCGAGATGCCGGACGTGCCAGCCCGGACGAACTGACCGGCAGGACCGATTTCGACATGGGCTGGAAGGATCAGGCCGAGTTGTACCGCGCCGACGACAAGGCGGTGATGGCATCGGGCAAGCCCAGGCTGAATTTTGAAGAGCCGCAGACGACGCCGGACGGCAACATGATTTGGCTGCGCACTTCCAAGGTGCCAATGCGGGACGAAGGCAACCGGGTCGTCGGCATACTGGGCATCTACGACGACATCACCGAGCGCAAGGCCGCGGAGGAGCAACTGCGCAAGCTGTCGTTGGCAGTCGAGCAAAGCCCGGAGAACATTGTCATCACCAATCTCGATGCCGAAATCGAATACGTCAACGAGGCCTTCGTCCGCAACAGCGGCTACAGCCGGGAGGAAGCCATAGGCCGCAATCCGCGCATCCTCCAGTCCGGCAGGACGCCGCAGGCCACCTATGAGGCGCTGTGGGACGCCCTCACCCACGGCCGGCCGTGGCAGGGCGAGCTCGTCAACAAGCGCAGGGATGGCAGCGAATATGCCGAGTTCGCCATCATCACGCCGCTGCACCAGCCAGACGGAACCATCACGCACTACGTCTCGGTAAAGGAAGACATCACCGAGAAAAAGCGTATCGGCGAGGAACTCGAGCGCCACCGCCTGCACCTGGAGGAACTGGTGCAAACGCGCACTCGCGAGCTGGCCGAGGCCAAACTGGCGGCCGAGACGGCCAACGCGGCCAAAAGCGCCTTCATCGCCAACATGAGCCACGAAATCCGCACCCCGCTCAATGCCATCCTCGGCCTCACCTACCTCTTGCAGAGCGGTGCGGCCGACGCCGAGCAAAAGAAGAAGGCCGGCAAGATCCGCAGCGCCTCGCAGCACCTGCTCTCGATCATCAACGACATCCTGGACTTTTCCAAGATCGAGGCCGGCAAGATCGTGCTGGCGCCGGCGGATTTCGCGGTGAACCGCATGCTGGACAACGTCACCTCGATGATCGGCCCCAAGCTGCGCGCGAAGCGGCTGCAACTCGTGGTGGATCGCGACGGCCTGCCGCCGGTGCTGGTCGGCGATTCCACCCGGCTGGCGCAGTGCCTGCTCAACTATCTGTCCAACGCCGTCAAGTTTACCGAGAGCGGCACCATCACCGTTCGCAGTTCCATCGTGGAGGAAACGAACAGAGACCTGCTGGTGCGCTTCGCGGTCGAGGACACCGGCATCGGCATCGCCCCGGAAGCTGTCGAGCGCCTGTTCCGGAGCTTCGAGCAGGCCGACAACTCGATGACCCGAAAGTATGGCGGTACCGGGCTGGGGCTGGTCATCAACCGGCGGCTGGCGAAGCTGATGGGGGGAGAAGTCGGCGCCGACAGCACGCCGGGCCAGGGCAGCCGCTTCTGGTTCACCGCCCGCCTGGGCAGGAGCCACTATTCCCAGGAAGACCTGGCCGAGGCGCCCGCCGTATTCGAGCAATCCGTGCGCACTCTGCAGGCCGGTCACCGCATCCTGCTGGCCGAAGACAACCTCATCAACCAGGAGGTGGCGGTGGAACTGCTGACCCGGGCCGGCCTCAAGGTGGACGTGGCCAACAACGGCCGCGAGGCGCTGGCGAAGGCGCGGACCGGCAGCTACGGCCTGGTGCTGATGGATATCCAGATGCCGGAGATGGACGGGCTGGAGGCCACCCGCGCCATCCGCCGGCTCCCCGGCCTGGAGGCACTGCCCATCCTGGCGATGACGGCCAACGCCTTCGACGAAGATCGCGCGCGCTGCCTCGCCGCCGGCATGAACGATTTCGTCGCCAAGCCGGTCGATCCGCAGCAGCTCTTCGGCGCGCTGCTGCGCTGGCTGCCGGACCTGGCGCTGGCGCAGGCGGCCACGGCAGACGCGACTGCGCCGGCGCCCGATACCGGGATTCCCGCCATCGCCGGTCTCGACGCGGCGCTGGGACTCAGGACCCTGAACGGCAACGTGGCTGCCTACGCGCGATTGCTGCACCTCTATGCCACCACCCACGCCAGCGACATGGCGCGGCTGCGCGAGTACCTGACTGCGGGCGAACGCGATGCAGCGCGGCGCATCGCCCATACCCTCAAGGGCGCCGCGGGCAACCTCGGCGCCACCGGCGTGCAGAAGCTGGCGGCCAAACTCGAAGCGGCGCTGAAGCAGGGCGGCGACGCGGCGCGCGTCGAGCCACTGGCCGCCGCCGCGGAAGCCGCGTTGCGGCAACTGGCGGCGGCGATCCTCGCCGCCCTGCCCGGGCAGGCCGCGGCCACACCGGTCGTGGTGGATTGGACGGAGCTGTGCCGCGTGCTCGATAAACTGGAGCCCCTGCTGGTGGCTTCCAGCATGGAGGCCAACGATCTGATGGAAGAAAACGCCGCGTTGATCCGCGCCGCGCTCGGGCCCCTGGGCGCGACGCTGGAACAGCGCATCGAGGACTTCCTCTATCCCGAGGCGCTCGACGCCATCCGCGAGGCACGCGCGAAATCTATGGAACTGGCAGGAAAACACTTATGAACAAAGACGCGACAACACGAGCGGCGCGCCCGACCATCCTGGCCGTGGATGACGACACCACCAATCTGGCCATCCTGGGCCGGCTGCTCAATCCGCATTACAGAGTCCTGGCCGCACCCTCGGGCGAGCGCGCCCTGGCCATCGCCGCCGGCTTGCCGCGCCCGGACCTGATCCTGCTCGACGTCCTGATGCCGGGCATGGATGGCTACGCCGTGCTGGCGCGGCTGCGCGACAACCCGGCGACGCGCGACATCCCGGTCATTTTCGCCACCGGGCTCGACTCGACCGAGGACGAGGAGAAAGGGCTTGCGCTGGGCGCCGTCGATTACATCGCCAAGCCCTTCCGGCCGCCCGTCGTGCTGGCGCGCCTGCACACCCACCTCGAACTCAAGCGCGCGCGGGACTGGCTGAAGGACCAGAACGTCTATCTCGAGGCCGAGGTGGCGCGACGCACCCAGGACATCCTGCTGGTCCAGGACATCACCATCGACGCGCTGGCCGAACTGGCCGAAACGCGCGACCCCGAAACCGGCAACCACATCCGCCGCACCCGGGAATACGTGCGCATCCTCGCCATGCGTTTGCAGGCCAATCCGCGCCACTCGGACTTCCTGACCGCCACCACCATCGAACTCTTGGCCAAGTCCGCCCCGCTGCACGACATCGGCAAGGTGGGCATCCCCGACCACATCCTGCAGAAACCGGGCAAGCTCAGCCCCGAGGAGTGGACCGTCATGCAGACCCATTCCCGGCTGGGCGCGGACGCCATCGCGCACGCCATCGAGCACGCCGAGCGGGATGCCGCCAGGCCGATGGCATTTCTCGTCCTGGCCAGGGAAATCGCCCATTGGCATCACGAGAAGTGGGATGGCAGCGGCTACCCGGACGGACTCGCGGGAGAAGCCATCCCCTTGTCGGCCCGGCTGATGGCGCTGGCCGACGTGTTCGACGCCCTGATCTCGGCGCGCGTCTACAAGGCGCCGATGTCATTCGACCAGGCCCGCGCCATCATCGTCGCGGGACGCGGCGGCCATTTCGATCCCGACGTGGTCGATGCCTTCATCGAAGGCTTCGACGAATTCGCGGCCATCGCCGAGCGCTACCGCGACGACGGCACGGCCGGAACGGGGTAAGGCGGCTTACGCCAGCGCTGCGCGCCAGGCAACCAGCTTCCGCTCGAACGACCAGCTCGCGTTGGCCGGGCTGGTCGAGGGCAGCACCAGCGCTTCGAAGCCGAGGGCCTCGACTTCGCGGATGCGGCGGGCGGCCATGCGGCCGTTGAAGCAGACCCGCCGCAGCGCCGGCGCCGACTCCTGCAGTTCGGCGAGGGGATTCGGCACCGCGTCGCGTATCGCCGTGTCCAGGCTGCCGGCGCGTTGGCAGGAAGCAAACACGTCCCAGATGGCGATGCCGGCGGCCTGCACCGCACGGACGCGCGCCGCGTAATCCATTTCCTGCAGCGGCCGGCCGATCACCGCGCCGAGGACGCGCCAGAACTGGTTTTGCGGATGGGCGTAATACTGGCGCGCGGCGAGCGAAGCCGTGGACGGAAACGAGCCCAGGATCAGCACCCGGGCCCGCTTGTCGATGACGGGCGCGAGACCCGTCAGCTTTGACATGGCAAAGCTTGCGAAGAAATCGCCCCCCAAGGGGACTTCCTTCGGGGCGTAGCCGCGTGGCCGCAGCGGGGTGCGGCCGGAGCGCAGCTACCGGAACATATGTCGTTATAGGTGAGGATAACGAGCACCGCCCAAGCCCCGATCCGGCACGCGCAGTAGATTTATTCGCAAGCTTTTAACTGCCGCTCATTTCGAGCATCAGCTGGTTCATGCGCTTGACGAAAGTTGCCGGGTCGTCGAGCTGGCCGCCTTCGGCCAGCAGCGCCTGGTCGAACAGCACCGCGCACCAGTCGTCGAACTTCTTGTCTTCGTACTTGAGGCGCAGCAGCACCGGGTGCTTGGGGTTGATCTCGAGGATGGGCTTGGAGGCCGGCGCCTTCTGCCCGGCGGCCTTGAGGATGCGCGCCAGGTTGCCGGAAACGTCGTGCTCGTCGGCCACCAGGCAGGCCGGGCTGTCGGTCAGGCGGTGCGTCACGCGCACTTCCTTGACCTTCTCGCCCAGCGAGGTGGCTATCTTTTCGGTCAGATCCTTGAACTCGCCGGCGGCCGATTCCTGTTCCTTCTTCTCGGCTTCGTCTTCCAGCTTGCCCAGGTCGAGGCCGCCCTTGGCCACGGACACCAGCTGCTTGCCTTCGAACTCGGAGAGGTGTGACACCACCCACTCGTCGACGCGGTCGGAAAGCAGCAGGACTTCGATGCCCTTCTTGCGGAAGACTTCGAGGTGCGGGCTGTTCTTCGCCGCGTTGAAGGTCTCGGCCGTGACGTGGTAGATCTTTTCCTGCTCGGGCTTCATGCGCGCGATGTAGTCGGCCAGCGATACGGTCTCGTCCGGGGTGTCGGCCTGGGTCGAGGCGAAGCGCAGCAGCGCGGCGATCTTGTCCTTGTTGGCGAAGTCTTCGCCCATGCCCTCTTTCAGCACCTTGCCGAACTCGCCCCAGAACTTCGCGTACTTTTCCTTCTGCGCGGCGTCCTCATTGTTGGCCAGGTCGGCCAGCATGCCGAGGACCTTGTTGGTGCAGCCCTTGCGGATGGCCTCGATGTCCTTCGATTCCTGCAGGATCTCGCGCGAAACGTTGAGCGGCAGGTCGGCGGAATCGACGATGCCGCGCACGAAGCGCAGGTAGAGCGGCATCAGCTGCTCGGCGTCGTCCATGATGAAGACGCGGCGCACGTAGAGTTTCACTCCATGCCGCGCATTGCGGTCCCACAGGTCGAAGGGCGCGTGTGCCGGCACATACAGCAGTTGCGTGTACTCGGTCTTGCCCTCGACGCGGGCGTGGGTCCAGGTCAGCGGATCTTCGAAATCGTGGCCGACGTGCTTGTAGAACTCGGTGTACTGCTCGTCGGTGATGTCGCTCTTGGGGCGGGCCCACAGGGCGGAGGCCTGATTGACGGTCTCGTCCTCGTCGGTGGCGACCTGCTCCTTTTTCTCCTCGTCCCACTTTTCGCCCTTCATCACGATGGGCTGGACGATGTGGTCGGAGTACTTGCGGATGATGGACTTGAGCTTCCAGGCCGACAGCAGGTCGTCCTGGCCTTCTTTCAGGTGCAGGGTGATCTCGGTGCCGCGGCTCGGCCGGTCGACCATCTCGATGGTGAATTCGCCCGTGCCCTCCGATTCCCAGCGCACGCCCTGGTTCGGCTCGGCGCCGGCGCGACGGGTCAGCACGGTGACGCGGTCGGCGACGATGAAGGAGGAGTAGAAGCCGACGCCGAACTGGCCGATCAGGCTGGCGTCCTTCTGCTGGTCGCCCGAGAGCTTGGAGAAAAACTCGCGCGTACCCGACTTGGCGATGGTCCCGAGGTTAGTAATCACTTCTTCGCGGCTCATGCCGACACCGTTGTCGGCGATGGTCAGGGTCTTCGCGGCCGGGTCGAAGGCGACGCGGATCTTGAAATCGGAATCGCCCTCGAACAGCGCCGCATTGTGCAGGGCCTCGAAGCGCAGCTTGTCGCAGGCGTCCGACGCGTTGGAAATCAGCTCGCGCAGGAATATCTCGCGGTTCGAATACAGCGAGTGGATCATCAGTTGCAGGAGCTGCTTGACCTCGGTCTGGAAGCCGAGGGTTTCGCGCGAGGCGGGCGCGGTCCGGGTGTCGGTGGTCATCTGGAATCCCTTTGTGGAACAACGAACAGGAGGCCGATATGGGGGCGGCCAAGCCCGTTTCAAGAGCAGGGGCATGCCCGCGTTCGCCGGGGTTCGGTTCGCTGGCGCACATCGCACCGCCCGCAAGTCGATTAGGCTGGGCAGTCCGGGCCCCAGTCCGTCGAAAAAAGCCTAACGAACAATGGTTAACGCACAATGGTTTCTGCTGGTGGGCGGCCTCCTGCTGGCCAGGGGCGCCACGGCCGCGCTGCTGACGCGCCTGCCGGTGACGCCGGCCATCATCTATCTGGCGGTGGGCCTGCTGGTCGGACCGACCGTGCTCAACGTCTTCCACTTCAATCCGCTCAAGGAATCGGCGCTGCTGGAAGCACTGACCGAGGTGGTGGTGCTGATTTCGCTGTTTTCCGCCGGCGTCAAGATGCCGGTGCCGGTCAGCCTGGCGCGCTGGCGCACGCCCATCCTGCTGGCCACGACCTCCATGGCGGTCACCGTCGCCATGGTCGCCGCCTTTGCCTGGTATCTGCTCGACCTGCCGCTGGGCGCCGGCATCCTGCTCGGCGCGATCCTGGCGCCCACCGATCCGGTGCTGGCGACCGACGTGCAGATCCGCCATCCCGGCGACCGCGACCAGCTGCGCTACACGCTGACCTGCGAAGCCGGCATGAACGACGGCAGCGCCTTTCCCTTCGTCATGCTCGGACTGGGCCTGCTCGGACTGCACGACCTCGGCCAATTCGGCCTGCAATGGGTGCTGTTCGACGTGCTCTGGGCCACGATCGCCGGCGTTGCCATCGGCGTGCTGTCCGGCGCCGCCCTCGCCCATGTGGCCTGGAAGCTGCGCGGCGAGGCCCAGGAAAACAAGCTGATGGACGATTTCCTCGGCCTCGGCCTGATCGGCGTGGTGTATGGCCTGAGCGTGCTGCTCGGCGCCTGGGGCTTCCTCGCCGTATTTTTCGCCGCCGTCGCCCTGCGCCAGACCGAACTCAAGCTCGCCGGCGCCGCCCAGGAAGCCCTGCAACTGCCGCCCGCCGCCAAGCCCGAGCCGGACGTCGCCAGTGCCAGCCCCGACAGCGAGCCGCCGCCGCCGACCGTCAGCCAGGGCTCGCTGGTGTTCAAGGAACATCTCGAGCGGCTCTCGGAAATGACGCTGATCCTGCTGATCGGCGGCACCATGTTCCTCGATTCCTGGAGCTGGCGGGCGGTGGCGCTGGCGCTGTTCCTGTTCGTCGTGGCGCGCCCGCTCAGCGTCCTCGTCGGCATGCTGGGTACCCGCAGCTCGTGGCCGATACGCGGCATGGTCGGCTGGTTCGGCGTGCGCGGCATCGGCTCGCTGTATTACCTGATGTATGCCATCCAGCACGGCATCGACGAAAGCCTGGCGCTGGAGTTGATCCAGTTCACGCTGATCGTGGTCTCGCTGTCGATTCTTTTCCATGGCACCAGCGTCAAGCCGCTGATGGCCATTTTCTGGCGCCACCGCCGCAGCCTGCCGGCGCCATGACTTGCAAAGTCGGCGCCGGCGGGACGGCGCCACCTTCGAACTTCCCCTCCTGGCGACCGGCCGCGCCACCTCCGGCGCGCAAGGGCAAACGCTTACACCGCACTCGCCGGAAGGTCCTGCATGTCGTGGCCGGCCGCAATCCAGGCATCGAGGCCGCCTTGCAATGTCCGCACCCGCGCATAACCGCGTTCCATCAGCAGCCGGGCGGCCTGGGCGGCCCCCGCTTCGTTGGGGCAGGTGCAGAAGATGATGATGTCCTGCCCCGGCGCGGGTGGCATCCTGAATTTCAGGGGGACCGCCTGCAGCTCCACGGGCACCGCTCCCGGGATGGTCCGCGGATCGAGCGTGCGGGCCATGGGCGGACGCAGGTCGACGATCATCGGCTGTGCTCCGGAACTCATCAGCGCGTGCAGCTCGTCGACGTCGATGCGCGCGGCGCGCAGGATGGCGTGCAGGCGCCGGCGCTCCAGCCACTTCGTGACAATGTAGCCAAGCACCAGGGTCGCGACGAAGATCAGGATTCCGCTCCCCAGGCGCTCGGCCTGCGCCAGCATTTCCTCGATCTGGGCATGCATCAGGAAGCCGGCGCCCAGGCCGGAAGCCGCCCAGAGCATGGCGCCGATGCCGTCGAAAACCAGGAAGGCGGACCAGCCCACGCGCATTGCGCCCGCCAGCGGCGGCACCACCGTCGATAGCCCCGGAACGTACTTGGCGACGACCAGCAGGCCCATGCCCCAGCGATCGAAGTTGGCCTGCGCCTGGTTCACGCAGATGTCCGGCGACAGCGACACGCGGCACAGCGTCTTCAGGACGCGATTGCCGTAGTGGCGGCCGGCGGCATACCAGGCGGCATCCCCGGCGAGGCAAGCCAGCACGGCGGCGCCGAACAGCGCGGGCAGCGAGAGGCCGCCACCGGCGGCGAGCGCACCGGCAACGACGAGGGCGGGCAGGGCCGGCAGGGGAAGTCCCAGTTGTTCCAGCAGCACCAGCGCAAAGATGATCAACAGGCCGTACTGGCCGATGAGTGCAGCGAGTTCTTGCATCATGGAAAACCTCGACGGGGATCGGCGGTAAAAGACCTTGCGCGCGCTCCGGGAAACAGGATCGCGCAAGTCATCGGGGACGGACCTGCAAGCGTGTAATACTGGGATGTCTTCAATCGGGTCTCCCGGGTTTGCACCTTGGGTTGCGTGCCGTGACGGCTGTCGTCACCATGGCTCACACGATAGCGAACCGGGTGGAGCAAGGATTGAACGGATCCGCTGATGTTATTGAACAAACTGGCTATCCGGGCCTGGAAGGTCAATTGAGCAAATTCGCGATCAAATCCTCGCAAGGGCACGACGCTCCACGCTGGTACCTGTGGGACGGGGGATTCCTCGCCCTGGGCCGCAGCCAAGGCGTCGTTCCGCCCCACGCGCATCACGCCATCCAGATCGTCATCAGCATCGATGGCATGGCCGGCATCCGCGGTGCGCGCGGCGACTGGCGGTGCGGACAGGGCATCATCGTGCGTCCGGACGCCGTGCATTCCTTCGACGCGCGGGGCTCGCTGGGCGCCATGCTGATGCTGGATCCGGAATCGAGCGAAGGGACCTGGCTGCGCAAGGCGCTGTTGCAGGACATTACGCTCCTGCCGGACACTGCCTTCGCTTCATGCGTGGCGGAGCTGCGGAAATTCTGCGCGCAGCCGTTCGCAAGCATGGCGGTCCGCGAGCTCATCCGCCACTGCGTCCGATCGCTATGCGCAGGCGAGCCGCCGACCCGCCAGCGCGATCCCCGGGTCACCGCCGTGCTGAACGCCGTTCGCGAATCGACCAACCTCCGGATGTCGGTGGAAACCGCCGCCGCGATGATCCACCTGTCGCCGAGCCGCTTCGCGCACCTCTTCAAGCAGCAGGTGGGCCTGCCGTTTCGACGCTACATGCTCTGGCGCAAGCTGACGCGGGCGACGCTGGCCATCGCGCGCGAACGCACCATCACGGCGGCGGCGCAGGCGGCCGACTTCGCCGACGCGGCGCACGTCACGCGGACCTTCCAGCAGATGTTCGGCATCCCGCCGTCGGCCATGATGCAGGGCGAGTTTTTCGCCATAGACTCGCCGTTCGAATTGGCCCGCTGAAGGTCAAGCGCGTCCGGTACTCAAAGAGTCGGCGCTGGTGACACGGCGAGCGTCGCCTCGCCGGCCTTAGCGGTCATTGGACGCTTGCTGCTTGAGCGGCAGCAACAATGCGTATTGCTGCCCCTCACAAATTCATCAGAAAAAAATTCTGGGTGACAAATCCGAGCGGTACCTTGTCGAAAATCGCTTCTCACCTTTTGCGCCCGAAGCGGAACTGGCACGGTTGCGATACCGGACATTCAACTTCCAAGGTCAGGGGCGCTGCGCGGCTTTATCGCGCAGCGCCCCTGAACCGCCGGGTTGGGCTTCATGGACTCCCCTTTTGGAATAGCTGAACGATTACACCAGTCACCGTTCCTATAGCCCCGATACCGGTAAATATGATCATCGCTATTTCCTTGTTGATGCGCTCGGGTGTTCCACCAAGATGAATATTTGTCAGGGGAAATAGGCCGCCACGAATAAAGGCGCCGAGGCTCTTGCCGAGAATCAGGACTGTGAAGCCAGAAGCTATTGCAAACAAGAACTGGCGGTTCCACAAGAAGTAGATGCATGCAGGAAACGCCATTCCCTGCATGGCACCAAGAACGCCAGCAAAGCCAGGGCGGATTGTTCCGTACCACGGCCGTCGAGTAGTGAAGAACTCTACGAGCTGCTGTGTCTTTCCTTTGAACCAAACTTCGTCCAGAGAATGTACTTGGCAGGACGCCGTAATTCGACCCAGATTGATTGCTACGCCACGGTCAATGTTGTTATCGTCGTTCCACCCATGAACTCGAAATTCCAAACTATCAATTGAATTTGGTAGCTCTTGAGCGAGAAGTTCAGCGAGAGAATATGCGCGATAGGTGATGTCACCTGCGCGGAAGACAAACTCAAAACACTTGGGTACAAGCGGAAGCCCATCGCATATCAGGCGGCCGAGAGCCTCAACGTCGGAGCGCGAAAGATTTGAAGCGGGGAGATCAAATAGCTTTCTGAATTCAGGCATGGTCGATGTATGAAGCCTAATAGTTATTCAGGCGCGGAAACGTACGGGCTATTGCTAAAAGTATGTACACGGTTGCAATACCTTTAAGGAATTGAATGACGTGGAGATTATCCGATCCCGGTCTCCTCATCAATCGACAATCATACGGATAGGGTTCGAAAGTCTCCTTCGCGGAAACTTCCCCAGTGGCTGGTCCTGGCCGCAATGTAGCGGTCTACATAGCGGCCGGAAGCGGCCCTACCTGAGCGTCCGCTAAATGGGTTTCCAACTTCGGCCCAGTCACCGAATCCTCCAGAGAGTCAATATAGATTACCTTGGCCCAGTCGACATGCCTACATGCCGACGAGAAACCGTTTGTAAAGTTCTCCGTACTGCGTTGTTGGGATCTCGGCCAACTTATTGCCGTGTCTGATGAAAAATTGGCCACCGAAGTTCGATGGCTCTTCCTGCGCTTGAGACTCGAATACGAAGACGGTCTTGTCGTAGTAGCGAACCGATTTCACATTTCGCGCAACGTAGTCTTTCAGCGGTTCAGACAGAGGAGATTTCTTGACTCGGGTGGTCAGCTCCATGAAAAGGTCATCAAGCGACCGGCCTAGTATTTTGGCTTCGTGTTCCACGCCTGTTATGAAAAACCGTTCGAATGGCTTAGCATCGACGCCATAGAGGGCCGTTACACGTTTTGCGTCTGACTCAGTGTCTGCCACCCCAACAAGAACGTAGCCGCGAACACCCTTGCGGATGTTGGCGATGCCGACCAGTGTCTTTAGTATCTTGTCAAAGCTTTCCTCGTCAAATACGTGCTTGCCGTCGAGACGAAGGAATCCCTGCTTGAAGTCGTACGCGGCCTGCTCGGTGTACGACTGCGTCATGATGTTTTCCATCTGCGTTATCCACCGAACCTGAGCCGGATCGTAGGACTTCGCAGGGCCGAAAGCTGCCCCATACATGCCAGCCGCACCGTCCACTAGACTGGTCCGGTCTTCCGCGCCCCAGCGTCCGCCCTCGGGCACGTTAATCTTGGTACCGCTACCGTCGAGTAGCTTGATGAGCTGGTCCTGGTCAATGACCTCTTGGTTTTCCACTACGATCAGCTTGTGCAAAGCTAAAAAAATGACCTGGAAGTATCGCGGAGCCCTCGGCGGTTGTTCGCCGAGAAGCAACTGACCAAGGGTTCGGTCAGCACGGTTCAGTGTGATCTTGAGTTGATCTAGCACCCTTTGGAAGTCGGCCGTAATTACCTCGGTCGAAATCTTCTGCGTGGCCAACTCAATTTGCTCGTGCCGTTGCTGCGAGCCTTCAGTCTCGCTATAGCCAAAAAAATCGTCCAACACTTCGCTGCGTGACGGCGGCTTAGGCTGCAGCAGCATGTAAGCAAGGACGTCGGCGACTATTTCCTCATCGCGAGACTCGCGGACCTGCTCTTTGGTCAGCACACCCTGCTTGATCCAGAACACCTGGTCGACGTCGATGCCGTACGGCAGGTCGCGGTTGGTGATCGATATTTTCTTCATCTCATTAAGGGGAAGTTCGTCGGACGCCGTGACATCGCCGCGAACCTTAGCTGCGATGAGGCGAACTGCCTGGGCGAAATGGCCGGTTGAACCGGCGATGCGCAATTCCTGCCGCGACAGCTTTCGCCCGCCCGAATTGATACGGCGGAATACTTCGTCCACGTCACCATCGCCAGCGAACTCGTAAATTGACAATGGCACCGTATACGAAGCAACCTGTACGCAGGCGTCCCGCCCGAGTATCGGTTCGCGTTGCTGGAGCCTTCCTGCGTCGAGTTGGGCTTTTGTTTCCGCCATGGTGTTCAGATCGAAGAAGCAACCGTTAACGGCGTACTCGTTCTCGATGAACCCAAATACGGCGTTGAGGCGTTGCATGCCATCAATGATTTCAAACTGGCTCGGGCCGGCTGGTATTTTCCGTTCTGCGAGTAGCACGATTGGCACTGGGTATCCGTTAATAACCGAGTCGATGAAGCGGCGTTTTTCATCGAGTGTCCACACCAACTTACGCTGGTACCGGCGATTGACGATGTATCGCCACGCCTGGTAGTTGCCAAAGATTCGCTCGACCGATTCACCCTTAACCGTCAGGTCTTGACGGACCTTCTGCGCTTCAACCATTATGCGGTTCCTCCCATATCCGCCAAGCGTAACCGAATTTTCTTTCGGCTACTCGCGCTGGCGTGTTCGAACAAGTGACACGCGCAACAGATACAAACGGGGCGCGCGTTCGCCAATGTCAGCTCGAAGTATCTGAAATTACTAGCCGAATAGCTGCAAAGCGTACGATTATGATCGGTCCAAAAGAGCAGAGTAGCCGCTCGGGGCACTCCTGCTTCCAACGGCGGTTACTCCCCCCATTGCTGCCATTCCTCAGGCGTTAGACCAACGTCCGCATTGGCCGACGAACAAACCGATGGCCCGAGGTATAGAGGGCTCGCCACAGCAATCTCAGCCGTCGTCATCCCGCCCCATGCGCCACCCCAGCACGGCCCAGGCCACCGCCACCGGGGCGGCGGCCAGCGCGATGGCGCCGACGGTCAGGCCCAGCGCCGCGAGGCCGACATAGATCCAGCCGCTGAGCAGGTCGCCGCCGCGATACACGGCGGCATCGATGAAGGCCTTGGACTTGTAGCGCTGCTCGCGGCTCAGCCGGGTGAACAGCACTTCCCGCGCCGGCTTGGCCAGCGCGTGGCGGCTGCCGTCGTAGAGCACGCGCACGACCAGCAATGCGGAGAGCGCCAGCGAGGTCGGCGCCGCGCCCAGCACGACGAAACCGACGGCCGCCACTACCGGCAGCACCGCCAGCGCGAGGCCGACGCCGAAGCGCTGCAGGATGCGCGCGGTAAGCAGGGTCTGGGTGAGTATCGTGACGACATTCACCGCCAGGTCGATGCGCGCGAGGAAGGCGCGGCGCAGCGCGCGATCGGCGATGGCCTCGCCGACCAGGTGCGACTGGACGAAGTAGAGGATGGTCGAAGCGAAGGTCATAAGCAGGATCCACACGGCGAGGTCGCGCAGCGCCGGCGTGCGGAATACCGGGTCGATGCCGCTCCAGGCGTTGCCGCCAATGGCCGCCTCGGGCTCGCGGTTCAGGGTATCGGGCAGCGCAGCAGCGCGGCGGTCGAGGCCGCGGGCGAACCAGCAGGCGGCTTCCAGCGGCAGAACCGCCAGCAGCAGCAGCAGGAACACCGGCACATGCGCCGCCAGCATGGCCGTGGCCGATGAGCCAATGACGCCGCCCAGCGACGAGCCGACGGCGATGAAGCCGAACAGCCGCCTGCCCTGCTCGTCGCGAAACAGGTCGACCACCAGACCCCAGAACACCGCCACCACGAACAGCGCGAAGACGCTGAGCCAGACGTAGAAGGCGCGGTCGATCCAGGTCCGTGCCGACTCGGGCAGCAGCACCAGCGCCGCATAGAAGGCGATCAGGTTGGCGGCGAAGAAGCGGTTGGCCAGCACGATGAAGGCGCCGCGCCGCAGCCGCGCCACGGCCAGCGAATACAGCGGCACCGCCAGCAGCATGACGAGGAACACGGCGGTCCACAAAAGTTGCAGGTTGCCGCGGTCGGCGGCGCCGATCTCGTCGCGCACCGGCCGCAGCAGGTAGAAGGCGAACAGGATGCAGAAACCGTAGGCGGTGGCGAGCAGCGTCGGCGCCTCCTCGCCGGGACGCACTGGAACGAGCTTGGCGAAGAACTTGGCGAACACGCTCAGGCGTCGGCGATGGCGTCGAAATAACGCTCGATGGTCTGCCGCAGCGCCGCTTCCGGCAGGCGGCCGCGGGCGGCGCCGAGGTTGTCCTCGACGTGCGCGGCCTGCGTGCTGCCGGGGATCGCGCAGATCACCGCCGGATGCGAAACCACGTACTTGAGGAAGACCTGCGCCCAGGAGCTGCAGTCGATCTCGACCGCCCAGCCGGGCAGCGGCCGGCCGCCGACGGCGCGGAACTGCGCGCCGCGGCCGAAGGGCAGGTTGACCAGCACCGCCATGCCGCGATCCGCCGCCAGCGGCAGCAGGCGTTCGCCGGCGCCGCGGTTGCCGACGGCGTAATCCACCTGGATGAAGTCGAGCCGCTCGCGGCGCATGATGGCTTCCATCTCGGCGTACTGGCTGTCGCTGGAACTGGTGATGCCGATGTGGCCGATGTGGCCGGCGGCCTGCTGCTCGCGCAGCAGCGGCAGCAGCGAACCGGCGCCGATCAGGTTGTGCAGCTGGACCAGGTCGAGGCGCCTGGTGCCCAGCGCCGCGAACGAGGCCTCGAGGCGCTGGCGGCCGTCGGCCACCCCGTCGCGATCGACTTTGGTGGCAAGGAACAGCCTCTCGCGCAGGCCGGTTTCCGCAAGGATGGCGCCGATGGCGCGTTCCGAATCGCCGTAGGAGGGCGCGGTGTCGACCACCGTGCCGCCGAGGCGGGCGAAGGCCGCCAGGGTGTCCCTCAGGCGCGCGCTCCAGGCCGCGTCGCCGCTGCGGAAGCGGTTGGTGCCGATGCCGACGACGGGCAGGCGCGCGCCGGTGGCAGGCACCGGCCGCGTCAGCAGGGGCGACTCGGCGCGTGCGGCGTGCGGCGGTAAGCTTGCGGCGGCGGCGAGCGCGAGGCCGGCCTTGAGGATTTCACGACGCGAAGCAGACACATCTTTTGTCATGGCCCGCCCCTTCAGCACATCAACGCATCAGGCCCAGGGCCTGGCGCAACTCGGCGGCCGTCATGGCGCGGCCGAACACCGGCGAACCGACATCGAAGTCCCTGGCCCGCACCAGGCCGCCGACCGCCACGGGATCGAAGCCGGCGTCGCGCACCAGCTGCTCGGCGATTTTCAAGGCTGCGGGGTCGTCGGCCGCCAGCGGCACGCCGATGCGCTCGCCGCTGCGGTGCGCATCGGCCAGCACCACGGTATGCGGCACGCAAGTGAAGGCGCGGACCAGGCGCACGCCGGGCAGGTAGTCGGCCGAGGCGACGCCGGTGCCCTTGGCGCGTGCGGCCTCGGCCATCTCGCCGTCGCGGTTCGGAAACGGATTGCCGGTCTCGAGCACGACCTTGCCGCGCATCTGCGCCGCATAGTCGCGCCCGACCTGGGGCAGCGCGCCGTAGGGCACGGAAATCAGCAGCACCTCGCCGAAGGCCGCCGCCTGCTCCGGCGTGCCGACCGACACCCGCGAACCGAGGCTTTCGGCCAGCGGCTTGAGCTGCTCGGGGTGGCGCGACGAGATCATCAGCGCATGGCCGGCCTTGGCCCAATGCTGGGCCAGCGCGCCGCCGATGCGGCCGGTGCCGATGATGCCGATCTTCATGCTTGCCGTTTGGGCGCGGACGCTGCGCGGCAGCGCCGCAAGCGCCGTGGCGCACAAGGCGGCGCCGAGCAGCGCGCGGCGGCGTGAATCGTGGGCGGTCTGGTGCATGGCATCCTCCTCGGCGATCGATGTCAACACTACGGCGTGGCGGCTAGTGTAGCGCCCGCCGGCCCGCAGGAACATGGTTGCGGACGCCTCCAGACTTGTTGCGGAAGGCAATGGCGGCGTAGCATACGAGCTCCGCAATTGACCAGGGAGGAAGCATGGCACAAGACACGGAACTGACGGCAACGGCGCCGGCACCGGCAACAGCGGGCCGCGCCCCGGCGCGGCGCGTGGTCCTGCTGGTGGCGACGCGCAAGGGCGCCTGGCTTTATCACGGCGATCCGGCACGCTTCGGCTGGCGCGTCGACGGCCCGCATTTCCTCGGCCACATCATCAGCCATGTGCAACTCGACCCGCGCGACGGCCGGACGCTGCTGGCGGCGGCGAAGACCGGCCATCTCGGGCCGACCATCTTCCGCTCTACCGATCTCGGCCGCAGCTGGAAGGAAGCCGCAAAGCCGCCCGCCTTCGCCGCGGCCGCTGCGGGTACGGAAGGCCGCGCCATCGATCACACCTTCTGGCTGACGCCGGGTCATGCCGCCGAGCCGGGCGTCTGGTACGCCGGCACCTCGCCGCAGGGCCTGTTCCGCTCGAACGACGGCGGCATCACCTGGGCGCCCTTCTCCTGCGTGAACGACGACCCGCAATACCGCCAGTGGATGGGCACCGTGCAGGACGGCACGCCCGACGGCCCCAAGCTGCATTCGATCCTCGTCGATCCGCGCGACCCCGCCCACCTCTACTTCGCCATGTCGGGCGGCGGCGTGCATGAATCGACCGACGGCGGCAGGAGCTTCCGCCCGCTGATCGACGGCATGGACGTCGTCGAGGGCTTCGACCGCAAGGACGTGTCCTTCCACGACCCGCACTGCCTGCGCCTGGCGCCGGGCCGGCCCGACCGCATCTACCAGCAGAACCACTGCGGCATCTATCGCCTCGACCGGCCATCCACCACCTGGCAGCGCATCGGCCGCAGCATGCCGGCGGAGGTCGGCGACATCGGCTTTCCGCTGGTGGTGCACCCGCGCGACCCGGACACCGCCTGGGTGTTTCCGATGGACGGCAGCACGGTCTGGCCGCGCACCAGCCCCGGCGGCAAGCCGGCGGTGTATGCCACGCAGGATGCCGGCGCCAGCTGGCAGCGGCTCGACGCCGGCCTACCGCCCGGCGAGGCCTGGTGGACCGTCAAGCGCCAGGCCATGTGCGCCGACGCGCAGAATCCGGTCGGCCTCTACTTCGGCACCACCAGCGGCGAGCTTTGGGCCAGCGGCGACGAAGGCCGGACCTGGCATTGCATCGCGCGCCACCTGCCGGAAATCTATGCCGTCGAGGCCGCCGAACTCGCCGCCTAGGCAGCGCCGCCCGCCGATGAAAGTGCTGATCCCCAGCGCGCTGCGCTCCTACACCGACAGCGGCCGGGCCGAGGCGACCGGGGCGACGCTGGCCGCCGTGCTCGCCGATCTCGACCGGCGTTATCCGGGGATGCGTTTCCGCATGATCGACGAGCAGAACCGCATCCGTCCGCACATCCGCTTCTTCGTCGGCGGCGTGCAGGCCCGCGACCTGTCGCAGGCGCTGGACGAGGACGCCGAACTGATCATCGTCCAGGCCTTGAGCGGCGGCTGACGGCCGGCGGCAAAGCGCCGGTTCGCCCCGGGCGAGACCGGCGGCAGTGGCGCGGCGGCCAGCGCCGGAACTTCCGGCGGCTCCCGGCGCATTCGCGCGACGGCACGCGCGGCCCGCTTCGCGGCGAATTTGCGGTACCCTGCGCCCCTCGCCCGGCCACCCGTGCCGGCGGCAATCCCATGCCCGACAGCCTCCCTCCCGCCCCTTCCGCCTACTGCGAAATCGACTTCCCCGACGACGGGGAACGCTTCCGCCCGGTATTCGCCGAAGCGCTGGAGCTGCTCGTCGCCGGCAGCGTCGCCGAGGTTCCGCAACTGCTGGCCCGTGTCGAGGCCCATGCCCGCGCCGGCTGCTGGGCCGTCGGCTTTGTCGCCTACGAGTCGGCCGGCGCCTTCGACGCGGCACTGGCGACACAGGATCCGGTAGCCGGCCTGCCGCCGGCGATGTTCGCCGTCTATCGCGGCACGGCACCCGCCGCGCGGCGGCGCGGCGCCTGGATGTGCGGCGCCTGGCGCGATATCTCGCGACGCGAACACTTCGATGCCGGCGTGGCGGCCATCCGCCAGGGCATCGCCGACGGCGACTTCTACCAGGTGAATTACACGACACGGCTGCGCGCGGCGTTTCACGGCGACAGCCTGGCCTTCTTCGACGCGCTGCGGACGAACCAGGCCAGCGCCTGGTGCGCCTACCTCGATTTCGGACGCTGGCGCATCTGCTCGGTTTCCCCGGAGTTGTTCTTCCATTGGCGGGACGATGACGGCGCCGGTCGGGCGCTGGTTTCCAAGCCCATGAAGGGCACGGCCGCCCGCAGCGACGATCCGGCAACGGATGGTGCCGCGGCGCTGGGCCTGCGGCAGTCGGCCAAGGAATGCGCCGAGAACGTCATGATCGTAGACCTGATCCGCAACGACCTTTCGCGCGTGGCGCGCCTGGGCACGGTGGCGGTGCCCGACCTGTTCGCGGTCGAGGCCTGGCCGACGGTCTGGCAAATGACGTCCACCGTCGCCTGCCGCACCCGGGACGGGACGACCCTGGGCGAGGTGTTTGCCGCCGCGTTTCCCTGCGGCTCGGTGACGGGTGCGCCAAAAGCGGCGGCGATGGCCGCCATCGCGCGCCTGGAAACCGCGCCGCGCGGCATTTACTGCGGGGCCATCGGCATCGTCAAGCCCGGCGGCGAGGCGGTGTTCAGCGTCGGCATACGCACGGCCGTCGTCGATGCGCAACGCGGCGTCGCCGAGTGCGGCATCGGCAGCGGCATCGTCGCCGATTCGACGGCGGCGGCGGAATATGCCGAATGGCAGTCCAAGCGGATCTTCCTCGACCGCGCCTGCCCGGACTATGAACTGCTCGAGACCCTGCGCCTGCACCGCGGCCGTTACTGGTTGCGCCGGGGGCACATGGCGAGGCTGGCTGCCAGTGCCCGCGCCCTCGGCTTCGCGTTCGACGCCCAGCCCATCCTCGCCGCGCTGGCGGCGGCTGCCGATCGCCATCCCGCGGGCGATTGGCGCGTGCGCTTGCGCCTGGCCATGGACGGCGCGGCGCGGGTCGAAGTCTTTGCGCTGGAGCCGCGGCCCGCGGCGGCAAGGGTGGCGATGGCCGCGAGCCCGGTCGACAGCGCCAACCCCTGGCTGCGGCACAAGACCACGCGCCGCGGCCTGTATGACGCGCTGGCCGTCCCGCGGGAGGGCATGTTCGACACCCTGCTCCACAACCAGCGCGGCGAACTGACCGAATTCACGCGCGGCAATCTCGTCCTTGAACTCGACGGCCGACTGCTCACGCCGCCGCTCGACAGCGGCCTGCTGCCCGGCGTGTACCGCCATGTCCTGCTGGCGCGAAACCGCCTGCGCGAGCAGATCCTCACGCCCGGCGATATCGCACATGCCACCGCACTGTGGTTCGTCAATAGCGTGCGCGGCGCGATCCCGGTGCGGCTTGCCGACGGCGAGTGACATGGCCGCGCCGGCGACGGCTTGCGGCGCGCCTAGGATTTGTAGGTCATCGCTTCGATGTTGGCGCGGCGCAAATTGGCCGACAGGTGGCGCGCCATCTGCTCCAGGAGCTTGATCTTGATCTGCGGATGCTCGCTGTCGAGCCTGTGGAACAGCGCCCGCTCGACAACGCGGCAGACGACGGCATCCAGTGCGATGACATCGGCCGAGCGCGGTGAGCCGTCGAGGAAGCCCATTTCGCCGAAGTTCATTCCGGCAGTAAATACGTCCAGCCGCTTGCCGTGCGTGCCTGACTCGTCGGGCAAGCGCACCTCGACCGACCCCGAGAGCAGCAGATACAGGCAATCAGACGCATCGCCGGAGCGGATCAGGAACTCGCCGGCATTCGCCTCCCGGATCGCCATGGCGGCATCGAGCCAGGCGATGTCCTCGGCGTTCAGGCCGGACAGCAGAAACGTGTCGCCCAGTGCGACCGAGAACCTCGAACTCGAGGCATCGCCGAGCAGGTCGTGGAGCAGCCGATTCTCGCAGAACTCGAGAGCCGAATCGGAACTCGCCATGAGGCTGTCGCGATCAATGGCGGCGAACAGCGGCTTGTGCAGGCTCGCCGAGGCGTGGGCGATGACCATCCTGACGCCCTGGCCGGCCAGGTGATGCCGCAACTCCTCGATCAGTTTGGCGGCGACGGCGTCAATGGTGACGACGTTGCGAAACACCAGGACGAGATACTGGCAGTAGGGCGCGTGCTTGAGCGCCTGCCGCACGATGGGCTCGACACTCGAAAAGATGAGTTCGCCCTGAAGATCCATGACGCGGATGCGGTGACCGCTGGCACGCAAGGTCTTCTGCTGGTTGCCCGGGCGGCGGCGAGATGACGATACCTGGCTGCCATCGTAGCTCAGGCGCAATGCCGACTGGGGTGCGGAGCCGACGCCGAACAAATGCAGGGCGAGTTCGCGCGAGAGATCGGCGCACACCTTGATGCCGCGCACGCTGTTGCCTTGCGCGTCCAGCGGCGGGGAAAATATCCCGATGCCCAGCTGGCCCGGAAGCACCGCCATGATGCCGCCACCGACGCCGCTCTTGGCCGGCAATCCGATGCTGTACAGCCATTTCCCCGAGTAGTCGTACATGCCGCAGCTCGACATCACCGAGAGGATGTTATCGACGTACTCCGGTGCTATCGCCTGTTCGCGGGTCAGGGGATTGCGGCCGTAGTTCGCCAGTGTTGCGCCCATCAGCGCAAGGTCACGGCAAGTGACCCTGATCGAGCATTGCTGGAAGTAAGTCTCCAGGATTTCGGTAGGTTCCGCATCGATGATGTTGAAATTTCTCAGCATCCAGCCGATCGCCCGATTGCGGTGCCCGGTTTCACTCTCGGAGCGGTATACGGCCTCGTCGATATCGAGCGATCGACCGGCGCAGGCGGACAGATAGGAAACGATTCGCCTGATGCGCGATGCGTCGTCCTTTCGCACTATCTGTCCGCAGGTGGCGATGGCCCCGGCGTTGATCATGGGATTGAATGGCGCGCCCGAACCCGGCACCAGGCTGATGGCATTGAAGGCGTCGCCGGATGGCTCGACACTGATCCGGGACAGCATGTGCTCTTCGCCGCAATCCTCGAGCGCGAGGCCGTAGGACAGGGCCTTCGAGATCGATTGAATGGTGAACAGCTGGCGACTGTCGCCTACCTCATAGATATTCCCGTCGCGCGTCGCTATGCAGATGCCGAACCATTCGGGACTGGAATTCGCCAATTCGGGAATGTAGTTGGCGACCTGTCCTTCACAGTCGCCCGCATATTTTGCATGCAAGGTTCGCAGGTAAGCGTCGATGGGCGATGCGAGGTCGCGCTGGGTTTGTGGCATGTGGATTTGTTCTCATAAGGCTGACCGCTTTCATTCAGCAATTTCCATACCGCCTCGCTCGTGCCCCGTGCTGCGGGGGTCCGGCCTGTGCGGGGCCTGTCCTCCGCTCAATCGGCACCATTGAAGTGCGGTGATTGATCCACCTTGGTGCCTGGCGTCGTTGAAATTCGGCGAGGGCAAGCCCTTTGACCCAGCGTCATTTCCGGAATCGCCAGCCAGCCAAGCGTTGTTCAGCCTTGGCCTGAATGCGGGCATGGCTGGCCTGCCATGCAAATTCAACGTGGCCAAGCACACCAAAGAAAAGCGGCCCCGAAGGGCCGCCTGGTTCCGTCCGCCGCGTCAAGGATCAGGACCGCGGCTCTCCGCGCTCGTTGACGGTCACTGTGGCGCCGGGCGCAGTGGTCATCTGCATGCGATGGTCCTGGCCGCGGAAGTTGTAAGTGACATCCCAGTAGTCGGGTCGGAACTGGCTGGGTACGTTTTCGCAGCGCTGCACGTCCCGGGTTGCCGTCTGCTGGCCACGACCGACGTTGGCACCGACCGCACCACCGACGACGGCGCCGCCGACAGTGGCGATATCATTGCCGCGTCCGCTGCCGACCTGATGGCCGATTACGCCGCCAAGTACGGCGCCGACAATCGCTCCCGGCACGTTGATGCTGCTCTGCCCTCCGGGAACCTGTTCCTGCTCGACCCAGCAGCGCTGCCCCGGCGTTCCGGCCACCGCATGGACCGAGGTGACGCTGGCCTGGTAAAGCCGCTCGTCGTTGCGTCGACGATTGTCGTAGACCGAGTCGGAGCTTGGCGCATAACGATGGTTCTCGATTTGATCGTTCTTGCTGACGTCCCGCACGGATGAAATGCGGTCGTTCAGACCCATCGCCGCCAATGAGGGATAGCGGCCCGGACGCAAAACGGCACAGCGCCCGCTGAACCGCGCGTCTTCGCAAACTTCCCAGCGGTCGCCGAATACCACGGCCGAGGAAGCGCGGTCATTGAAGCCGACGCGCTCGAAGTTGCCGACCTGTTGCTCCGTGGTGAATGACCGGCCCTGAAAGCCTTCGCGTTCGTAGAAAACCACCTGGGCGTTGCCACCGACCGCGGCGTTCGGATCAGGAGCATAGCGATTGTTGTCGATCTGATCGTTTTTGCTGACGTCCCGCACGGATGAAATGCGGTTGTTCAGACCCATTGCCGCCAAGGACGGATACCGGCCCGGACGCAAAACCACACAGCGCCCGCTGAAGCGGGTGTCTTCGCAAACTTCCCAGCGGTCGCCGCTAACCACGGCCGACGAGGCGCGGTCATTGAAGCCGACGCGATCGAAGTTGCCGACCTGTTGCTCCGTGGTGAATGAGCGGCCCTGGAAGCCTTCACCTTCGTAGAAAACCACCTGTGCGGTCGGACCGGCCGCGGCGTTCGGATCAGGAGCATAGCGATTGTTGTCGATCTGATCGTTTTTGCTGACGTCCCGCACGGATGAAATGCGGTTGTTCAGACCCATTGCCGCCAAGGACGGATACCGGCCCGGGCGCAAAACTATACAGCGCCCGCTGAAGCGGGTGTCTTCGCAAACTTCCCAGCGCTCGCCGCTAACCACGGCCGACGAGGCGCGGTCATTGAAGCCGACGCGATCGAAGTTGCCGACCTGCTGGTTCGTGGTGAACGTCCGGCCCTGGAAGCCTTCACCTTCGTAGAAAACCACCTGTGCGGCGGCGACATCAGGATCCGGGGCATATCGACTGTTATCGATTCTGGTGTTCCTGCTCACGCTGCGTACGGATGAAACGCGGTTGTTCAGACCCATCGCCGCCAACGAGGGATACCGGCCCGGACGCAAAACGACACAGCGCCCGCTGAAGCGGGCGTCTTCGCACACTTCCCAGCGGCTGCCGGTAACCACGACCGACGAGGCGCGGTCATTGAAGCCTATGCGCTCGAAGTTGCGGACCTGTTGCTCCGTGGTGAAGGATCGCCCCTGAAAGTCTTCGCGTTCGTAAAAGGTAGGACCTGCTACCGCTTGCGCAGAGATCGCCACTGCGGCCATCGCCAACGCGGTCTTAAACTTTGCATTCATTTGATGTCTCCTGTAAATAGTGCGCACACCGAAGCGAATGCCGAGCCGCGCCATCAGCGTGACGCAAGCCGGTTTCCCCGACGTTGTCTTAAGGTCCGCAGGACATTGGACTACATCCCCGAAATAGCAAATCGCTGCCAAACCGCTAGCCGTCCAGAAGGTCCGGGCACCAACGCGATCACTATGGCGCCGAACCAGGACGGGGTCTGTACGGCCGCGTACATAAAGACTCGCGGACGATGCCGGCCGAAACTTCGCGGCTGGAATCGAATCGGACCCCTGCCGGGCGTGGGTCCGGGTAGCCGGAATCCGCGCCCGAAGAGCGGATCGTCGAAGCGGACGGAGTCAGGCTTCATTGCCGATGGTGCTTGCGTGCAATGAAACCGGGATAGCGCAGACTTGCGCCGGGTGCGACGCCCGCGACGGCGCGCGGGCTGTTCGCTGCGTCAGGCGCCGGCGGGCACCGCGGCGGCGCCCTGCGCCGCCATGCGCCTGAGTTCCGGCAGGCAGGAGCCGCAGTTGCTGCCGCACCTGGTTTTCCCCTGCAGTGCCGCCAGGTCGAGGCCGGCCGCGAGATCGGCGCGGATCTCGTTTTCCGAAACATCGAAGCAGTTGCAGACGATGCGGCCGCGCGCCGGGCCGGCGGCGGGCGGGGTCGCCAGCGGCGCGAACAGCCATTTGCGCAGTTCGGCGGTGCTGCCACCGCGCGCGATGAGGTCGAGCAACCAGTCGGTGGCGCGGGTTTCCTTGCACAGCAGGGCACCGGCGAGGCGGTCGTCCTCGATCAGGGCGCGCTTGGCGATGCCGCGCCGGGCATCGTTGAAAGCCAGCATATCGGGCGAGGCCAGGCCCATCGCGGCGGCGAGTTCGGCCAGCAGTTCCGGTGTCGGCGGCGGCGTATCGGCGCCACCCCAGGCACGCAGCACGACCACCGCGGATTCGCGCCCGGCCAGCGTCAGCGTGGCATGGTCGAAGCGCGCCAGCCAGGGCTGCAGCGCGGCGTGCAGGCCGCCATCGTTGTCGCCACCCTGGTCGCGGCGCATGGCCACCAGCTGCCAGCCGGTGGCGAATTTTTCGACCTGCATCGCCGCGTGCTTGAATTCGGGCTGGCGCGAGACCGGGTCGGTGGCCGGCACAGTCAGGCCATTGACGCCGAGGCCGCGCATGTAGCGTCCGCCCCAGTGCATGGCGACGTAGGTCTGCGCCGGGCGCAGCGTACTGGAGGCGGTCGCGCGCAACAGCAGCGAACCGCGCTTGCCCTTGAGCCGCACCAGATCGCCCTCGGCAATGCCGCGCCTTTCCATGTCGCGCGGGTGCATCTCGATGGCCGGCTCCGGCGCATGGGCATGCAGGCGCGCCACCACGCCGGTGCGGCTCATGCCGTGCCACTGGTCGCGCAGGCGCCCGGTGTTGAGGTGCAGCGGATGGCGCGCGTCGGTGGCTTCGGCGGTCGGCCGGTGCTGGATTGGCGTGAAGCGGGCGCGGCCGCTGGCCGTCGGATACACGCCATCGCCATAAAGGTGCGGCGTTCCCGTGGCGGCGCCGGCGCGCAACGGCCATTGCTGCGGCCCGGCCCGCTCCAGCAGCGCCCAGGACAGGCCGCCGATGTCGAGGTCGCGGCCGACGGTGCTGGCACGATGTTCGTCGAATATCTGTTCGGCGTTTGCATAGGGGAACAGCGTGGCGCCGTCTCGCCGGCGCCGACTCTCAAGCCGCTCCTCCAGCCGCCGCGCGAAATCGACGGCGATATTCCAGTCGGCGCGCGCCTCGCCCGGTGCGGCCACTGCCGCGCGTACCCTTGAAATCCGGCGCTCGGAATTGGTCACCGTGCCTTCCTTCTCGCCCCAGCCGGCGGCCGGCAGCAGCAGGTCGGCGAAGGCCGCCGTGTCGGTGTCGGCGCTGACTTCCTGCAGCACGACGAAGGGGCAAGCTGCCAGCGCCTCATGCACCCGCGACAAGTCGGGCAGCGACTGCGCCGGGTTGGTGCAGGCGATCCACAGCGCCTTGATCTCGCCGCGATGCACGGCCTCGAACAGTTCCACGGCGGCAAGGCCCGGCGTCGCCGGCACATCGGCCACACCCCACAGGCGGGCGACTTCGGCGCGATGCTCCGGGTTGGCCATGTCGCGGTGCGCCGACAACAGATTGGCCAGCCCGCCGACCTCGCGCCCGCCCATGGCATTGGGCTGGCCGGTCAGCGAGAAGGGGCCGCAGCCGGGCTTGCCGATCTTGCCGGTGGCGAGGTGCAGGTGGATGATGGCGGCATTGTTGTCGGTGCCGTGGCTGGACTGGTTGAGGCCCTGGCACCAGAGCGAGAGCGCTGCCGGCGACTGGCCGAACCAGCGCGCGGCGGTGACGATGTCCTCCGCTTTCACGCCGCAGATGTCGGCCGCCATGGCCGGCGTGTAGTCGCGCACGATGGCCTTCAAGGCGTCGAAGCCCTCGGTATGGGCGCGGATGTACTCGGCGTCGACCAGGTCTTCCCAGAGCAGCACGTGCAGCATCGCGTTGTAGAGCGCGATGTCGGTGCCGGGCAGGATGGCCAGGTGCAGGTCGGCGGCCTCGGCCGTGTCGGTGCGGCGCGGATCGACCACGATGATCTTCATCTCGGGATTGGCCGCGCGCGCGTCCTCGATGCGACGGAACAGCACCGGATGCGCCCAGGCCGTGTTCGAGCCGGCGATCAGCAGGCAGTCGGCGTGGGCGATGTCTTCATAGGAGCACGGCGGCGCGTCGGCGCCGAGCGTGGCCTTGTAGCCGGCCACCGCCGAGCTCATGCACAGGCGCGAATTGGTGTCGACGTTGTTGGTACCGATCAGGCCCTTGGCCAGCTTGTTGAAAACGTAGTAATCCTCGGTCAGCAGCTGGCCGCTGATGTAGAAGGCGACGCTGTCGGGTCCGTGTTCGCGGATGGCCGCGGCGAACTTGTCCGCGGCGTGATCGAGGGCATCATCCCAGCTTGCCCGCGCGCGCGGCGCCGATTTCTCGCGACGCAGTTGCGGATGCATCAGGCGCTGCGCCATGACTTGCGGCGTCATGCTCAGATGCAGCGTGCCGCCCTTGGTGCACAGCCGGCCGAAGTTGGCCGGGTGGTCCGGATCGCCGCGCACACCGGTGACGCGGGTTTCATCGTGCTCGATGATGACTCCACATCCCACACCGCAGTATGGACAGGTCGAGCGGGTTTCCATGAAAGTCGGCGCTGGCGACACGGCGAAATGGGCGGCGATCAGGTGAGCTGCAGCCACACCGCGCCGCCATCGAGCTTGACCGCGAAGCGCCGCGCGCAGCCCTTGTCCGGCGCCACGGCCTCGCCGTCCTTGAGGCCGATCTTGAAGCCGTGCAGCGGGCAGGTCACGGTTTCGCCGTGCACGATGCCCTGCGACAGCGGCCCGCCCTTGTGCGGACATTTGTCGTGCAGGCCGAACACGCCGTCGTCGGCGGTGCGGAAGATGGCGATATCGCCCTGCGACGAGGCCACCACGCGGCTGCCCTGCGGCGCGATCTCGTCGAGCGCGCAGACCATGATCCAGTCGCTCATGTCGCCACCTCGGCCGTCAGCTCCTTGATCTTGATGACCTCGTATTCGCGGCGCACCGCCGGTTTGGCCACCGCCGCCTGCCACGGGTCTTCGTAGTCCTGCAGGGCGAACAGCAGGCGCTCGTGGAGTTCCTTGCGTTTCGCCGCATCATCCACCACGGCCGCCTTGACATGGTCGAGGCCGACGCGGGCGACGTAGTGACAGGTGCGTTCGAGGTAGAAGCCTTCCTCGCGGTAGAGCTGGAGGAAGGCGCCCGAGTACTCCATGACCTCCTCGTCGCTCTTCACCTTGCAGAGGAACTGGGCGACCTCGGTTTTGATCCCGCCGTTGCCGGCGACGTAGAGCTCGTAGCCGGCATCGACGCCGATCACGCCGATGTCCTTGATGCCGGCCTCGGCGCAGTTGCGCGGGCAGCCGCTGACCGCCAGCTTGACCTTGTGCGGACTCCACATGCCGAACAGCATGCGCTCCAGCTTGACGCCCATGGCCATCGAGCGCTGCGTGCCGAAGCGGCAGTGCTCGGCGCCGACGCAGGTCTTCACGGTGCGGATGCTCTTGCCGTAAGCGTGGCCGGAGACCATGCCCGCCGCGCCGAGGTCGGCCCATACCTTCGGCAGGTCTTCCTTCCTGATGCCGAGCAGGTCGATGCGCGCGCCGCCGGTCATTTTCACCGTCGGCACCTGGTACTTCTCGGCGACGTCGGCGATGGTGCGCAGCTCGGCCGGCGTCGTCAGGCCGCCCCACATGCGCGGCACCACACTGTAGGTGCCGTCCTTCTGGATGTTGGCATGCGCGCGCTCGTTGATGAAGCGCGACTGCGGATCGTCCTTCGCTTCGCCGGGCCAGGTCGAGATCAGGTAGTAGTTGAGCGCCGGCCGGCAGGAGGCGCAGCCGCTGGGCGTCTTCCACTCCATGTAACTCATCACGGCGGGAATGGAGATCAGGTGCCGCTCGCGTATGGTCTGGCGCACCACGCCGTGCGAGTGGTCGGTGCAGCCGCACATCGGCTTGTCCCGGGTATCGGCCGGCGTGTAGGCGCCGCCCACGGTCGAGGCGAGGATCTGCTCGACCAGGCCGGTGCAGGAGCCGCAGGAACTCGAGGCCTTGGTGTGCTTGCGCACGTCGTCCAGGGTGAACAGCCCTTGCGACTTGATCGCCTTGACAATGGCGCCCTTGCAGACGCCGTTGCAGCCGCAGACCTGGGCATCGTCGGGCAGGGTCGCGGCCAGCGTCTTGCCGGCATGGCCGACATCACCCACATGGTTCTGGCCGAACATCAGGTGGTCGCGGATTTCGTGGATGTTCTGCGCGTCCTTGACCAGCTGGAAATACCAGGCGCCGTCTGCCGTGTCGCCGTAGAGCACGGCGCCGACCAGGGTGTCGTTCTTCACCACCAGCTTCTTGTACACGCCGCCCGAGGGATCGTTCAAGACGATCTCGTCGGTGCCCTCGCCGCCCATGAAGTTGCCGGCGGAAAACAAGTCGATGCCGGTGACCTTGAGCTTGGTCGACAGCACGGAACCGGAATAGCGCGCGATGCCGAAATTGGCCAGGTGGTTGGCGCAGACCTTGGCCTGTTCGAACAGCGGCGCCACCAGGCCGTAGGCGATGCCGCGGTGCGCCACACATTCGCCGACGGCGTAGATGCGCGGGTCGTAGGTCTGCATCGTGTCATTGACCACGATGCCGCGATTGCAGTAGATCTTCGCCGACTCGGCCAGCGCGGTGTTGGGACGGATGCCGGCCGCCATGACGACGAGGTCGGCGGGGATTTCGAGGCCGTCCTTGAAGCGCAGGGCACAAACTCTTCCGGATTCACCGCGGATCAGCGCCTCGGTCTGCTTCTCCAGCAGGAACTTGAGGCCGCGCGCTTCGAGCGAGGTCTTCAGCATGTCGGCCGCGGACTTGTCGAGCTGGCGTTCCATCAGCCAGGGCATCAGGTGCACCACGGTAACGTCCATGCCGCGCAGCTTGAGGCCGTTGGCCGCTTCGAGACCGAGCAGGCCGCCGCCAATGACCACGGCATGCCTGTGCGTGGCTGCGGTGGCGATCATCTCGTCGGTGTCCTTGATGTCGCGGTAGCTGATGACGCCGGGCAGGTCGCGGCCGGGGATGGGCAGGATGAAGGGCGTCGAGCCGGTGGCCAGCAGCAGGCGGTCGTACTCTTCCTCGGTGCCGTCGTCGGCGATGACCTTGCGCGCCGTGCGATCGATCCGGGTGATGGTCTTGCCGGTGTACAAGCCGATCTGGTTGTCGGCATACCATTGCAGCGGGTTGAGGATGATGTCGTTGATGGTCATCTCGCCGGCCAGCACCGGCGAGAGCAGGATGCGGTTGTAGTTGCCGTGCGGCTCGGCGCCGAACACCGTGATGTCGTAGAGGTCCGGCGCCAGCTTGATCAGCTCTTCCACGGCACGCATGCCGGCCATGCCGTTGCCGACCACGACGAGTTTCTGTTTGCGCATGGCTATGCCGCCTTCTTGAGTTGCTTGCGATACAGGAACTCGAACACCGCGGCTCGGTAGTCGGCGAAGCGCGTGTCGTGCGCCAGTTCCAGCCGGTCGCGCGGACGTTCCAGCTTGACCTCGACGATCTCGCCGATGGTCGCCGCCGGGCCGTTGGTCATCATCACGATGCGGTCGGACAGCAGCACGGCCTCGTCGACGTCGTGGGTCACCATCACCACCGTGGCGCCGGTCTTGGCCATCACGCCGTTGAGCTCGTCCTGCAGCGCGGCGCGCGTCAGCGCATCGAGGGCGCCGAAGGGCTCGTCCATCAGCAGCAGCTTCGGCTCCATGGCAAACGCCCGGGCGATGCCGACGCGCTGCTTCATGCCGCCGGAGATTTCGTGCGGGTACTTGTGCATGGCGTGGTCCATGTGCACCATTTCCAGAGCCGCCGCGACGCGGGCCTTGAGCTTGGGCATGCCTTCCTTGCGGCCGAAGACGCGCTCGACGCCGAGCATGACGTTCTCGAAACAGCTCATCCACGGCAGCAGGCTGTGGTTCTGGAACACCACCGAGCGCTCCGGCCCGGGCCCGGCGATCTCGCGGCCGTCGCACAGCAGCACGCCGCTGGTCGGCAGGCTGAGCCCGGCGATCAGGTTGAGCAGGGTGCTCTTGCCGCAACCCGAGTGGCCGATCAGCGTGACGACTTCGCCCTGCCGGACGTCGAGGTTGATGTCGCGCAGCGCGGTGAATTTGCCGCTCTTGGTGTTGAAGGTCTGGCCGACGTTTTCGATCTTGACGATGGCTTTGGTGGTCATAATGTCGCCTCCTTAACGGGATTCGTAGCTGAAGCGTTTGGCCAGCATCAGCAGCATGGTTTCCAGCGCCAGGCCGACGATGCCGATGACGAAAATGGCGATGACGATGTGCTCGACCTTGAGGTTGTTCCACTCGTCCCACACCCAGAAACCGATGCCGACGCCGCCGGTGAGCATTTCCGCGGCGACGATCACCAGCCAGGCGGTGCCGATCGAGAGGCGGATGCCGGTCAGCATGTAGGGCAGCACGGCCGGGAACAGGATCTTGGTGATGACCTTGGCTTCCGACAGGCCCAGCACGCGGGCGACGTTGAGGTAGTCCTGCGGCACGCGCTGCACGCCCTGCGCGGTGTTGAGGATCATGGGCCAGATCGAGCAGATGAAAATGGTCCAGGTCGCCGCCGGGTCGGCCTTCTGGAACACCAGCAGGCCGATCGGCAGCCAGGCCAGCGGCGAGACCGGGCGCAGCAGGCTGATGATCGGCTCGAACATGCGGTTCATGAAGCCGAAGCGGCCGAGCAGGAAGCCCATCGGGATGCCGACCAGCGCGGCGAAACCGAAACCGATGCCGACGCGCTTGAGCGACGAGAGCACGTTCCAGCCTATGCCCTGGTCGTTCGGCCCGTTGCTGTAGAAGGGATCGGCGAACAGCACGCGCGCCGCGGCCCAGGTCTTGTCCGGCCCCGGGATGTTGCCCGACTTGATCGCCACCAGGGCCCAGATACCGATCATCAGGGCGATGCCGAACAGCGGCGGAATGAGCAGCTTCGCAAAATCGCGAAGCTGCTCATTCCGCCGGTTCGGCAAATTGGTGGCCCCCCACCCCCCGGCCCCCGCCCCAGGGGCGGGGGCCTCTGTTTGCTCACTGCGCTCGATTGTCACGGGGCGCTTCGTGGCGGCAGGCGCAGGGATTGCCGGCTCCGCCTTGGCCGGCGCTTCGACCAGCTTCAATGCCAGGGCACTCATGTCGTTCTCCTTTTCCATTGCGGACTATCGATCAGGCATGCACCTTGAACGACCCGGCGTATTTCTTCGGGTCCTTGCCGTCCCACACCACGCCGTCGATCAGCTTGTGGCTGCGCATGTCGCTCTTCGGCACGCTGACGCCGGCGGCGGTGGCCGCCTGCCGGTAGATGTCGATGCGATTGACCTTCTTCGCCACGGCCAGGTAGTCGGGGTCTTCCTTGATCAGGCCCCAGCGCTTGTGCTGGGTCATGAACCACATGGCGTCCGACAGATAGGGGAAGGTGGCGTTGCCGTCGCTGAAGAACTTCATCGCGTTCTTGTCATCCCAGGTCTTGCCCAGGCCGTTGCTGTAGCGACCCAGCATGCGCGCCACGATCACGTCGGCATCGGTATTGACATAGGCCTTGCTGGCAACCGTTTCGGCGGTTTTCTGCTTGTTGGCCAGCGAGGCGTCGATCCAGCGGCCGGCTTCGATGATGGCCGCCGTCATGGCGCGCGCCGTGTTGGGGTTCCTGGCGACGAACTCGGCCGTGGTGCCGAGCACCTTCTCCGGATGGTCGACCCAGATGTCCTGCGTCGTCACCGCGGTGAAACCGATGTTGTCGACGATGGCGCGGTTGCCCCAGGGCTCGCCGACGCAGTAGCCGTCCATGTTGCCGACGCGCATGTTGGCCACCATCTGCGGTGGCGGCACGGTGATGGTCTTGACGTCCTTGAAGGGGTCGATGCCGTGCGCCGCCATCCAGTAATACAGCCACATGGCGTGGGTGCCGGTGGGGAAGGTGTGGGCGAAGGTGTATTCGCGCTCCTTCTTGGCGATCAGCGCGGCAAGGCTGGCGCCGTCGGTGGCACCCTTGGCCTTGAGCTGGTTCGACAAGGTGATGGCCTGGCCGTTCTGGTTGAGGGTCATCAGCACGTTCATGTCCTTCTTCGGCCCGCCGATGCCCAGCTGCACGCCATACACCAGGCCGTAGAGGACGTGGGCGGCGTCGAGTTCGCCATTCACCAGCTTGTCGCGCACCGAGGCCCAGGAGGCTTCCTTGGTCGGAATGATCTTGATGCCGTACTTCTCGTCGAATTTGTTCACCGCCGCCATGACCACGGAAGAACAGTCGGTCAGCGGGATGAAGCCGATGCGCACTTCCTTCTTCTCGGGCGCATCGGAACCGGCGGCCCAGGCGCCGGACCGCACTCCGGGCGGCACCAGGCTCATGAGCGCGGCTCCGCCGGCGAGTTGCAGGAAGTCGCGACGCGAGGGTCCCGCCGCGGCAGGCGCCGAAAGCTCGACGGTCTGGGTTGCGACGCTGGTCGCGGACAGATTGCTAAGCTCGTCTTCATGGTTCATCTCGATCTCCGTAAAAATGACATCCGGCTGGAACACATCCCACCAGGGGATACCGTCCCCGGCTTTACGCCGGAGACATAACAAAAACGGCGCCCGTTGCGCATCTCCGGGAACAGCTCCCTCGAGACGCAACAGACACCGTTGTCATTTGCACCGGACCGCCTTTGATCCGGCACTCAGGCTTTACTTAGCAACCCCTGTGCCACCTGCGCGAGAAGCGTCGCGAAGGGCCGTGGTTGCTAGAGGTTTAAATCAATAGTCGGCGCTGGCACAACGGCGACGCGCGCCAATCAAGGTCGATTGTTGCACCGCAATAGCGCGCCAATGACGTGCTACGCACCGAAACGGGGCACAAAGAAGCTGCTAGAGCAGCAGCCTGGCCATGTCGATCAGATCGCCGGCGACCTTGCCCAGGGGCTGCGCCCGCTCCATGGCCAGCTTGCGCAGGGCGGCGTAAGCCTGATCCTCGTCGAGGCCGCGCGTCTTCATCAGGATGCCCTTGGCCTTCTCCACCAGCTTGCGCTCGGAGAGCTTTTTCGTCGCCGCCGCCAGTTCCTGCTTGAGGTTCTGGTGTTCTTCGAAGCGCGCGATGGCGACGTCCACGATGGGCTTCAGTCGTGCCAGGTCGAGGTTATCGACGATATAGGCGGAGACGCCGGCCTTGAAGGCCGCGCGCATCACCGCCGCGTCGCCCTCCTGGGTCAGCAGGATCACCGGGCGCGGCATGTTGCGATTCATCACCGCGAGGTTTTCCAGGGTGTCGCGCGAGGGCGACTCGGTCTCGATCAGGATTACGTCAGGCTTGATCGCCTCGATCTGCGCCGTCAGGTCGAGCGCCGAGGGCAGCACGGCCGCCACCTGGTGTCCGGCCATGGCCAGGCCGGCGCACAGCTCGGCGGCGCGGGCGCGGGATTCGTCGATGATGAGGATGCGCAGCATGCGCATCCTCTACGCAAGAGGCGTGCCGCCTCGCGCCAGGCATCGGGTTTGCGGCGGAATGAATCCTAGCCGGTACTCCAGCCGCGCGGCCGCCGCATCCCGGCGATGCGGCAGGCCTGCTTGACGTAGCCGTAGGGAAACAGCTCGAAGATCAGGTTGCGCGAACCGCCGAGATTCTCGGTCAGGTGCCGGGTGACGAAGCGCACGTCCGGGATCACCTGGTGTTCCTGGTAGAAGTCGCGCATGAAGTTGATCGCCACCCAGTGGGCGTCGCCCAGCTCGATGTTCTCCTGCTGGGCCAGGATCCGCGCCAGTTGCTCGTTCCAGTCGGACGGGTCGACCAGGTAGCCTTCCTCGTCGATCGCCGGAAATTCCTCTTTTACATCCATCGGGCATCTCCTCGAATGAATCCGCAAAACAGAAGCCGCCGCCATAATACATCATGCCGTGATATACGCACAATATGATAGATTTGCTTCCATCGCAAACACGGATGGCCGGACCATGTCGAGGAAGGCGCTTACCAAGAAGGAATTCGAAACCCTTTCCGAGTTCCGCTACCGCCTGCGCCGTTTCCTGCGCTTTTCCGAGCAGGTGACGCGCAAGAACGGCATCACGCCGCTGCAGTACCTGCTGCTGCTGCACATCAGGGGCTTCCCCGGGCGCGACTGGGCGACCGTCGGCGAACTGGCGGAACGCCTGCAGGCGCAGCACCACGGCACGGTGGCGCTGATCTCGCGCTGCGAGAAACTGGGCTGGGTGGAGCGCGTACAAGGCCAGAGCGACCGCCGTGCCGTCGAGGTCCGCCTCACCGCGAACGGCGAGCGCATGGCGGCGAAGATGGCGGCTTTGCACCGCGACGAGCACCTGAACCCGAGCGGCAGTTTCCTGCTGCCGCAGTTGCAGGTCCTGCAGGAGCTCTGAGCATGCCCGCCCCCGACCCGCTGCAACTCGCCACCGCCGTGCGCAACGCCTGCGTGCGCGCTGCGCTGGATGGCTACGAACAGGCGCAGATCGCCGGCCTCTGCCAGGAAGGCGCCTGGGAGGCCGCGGTCGATGCCATGCGCAGGATCGACCTCAAGATGATGCTTCAAGAACCGGGTGCAGCGACGGATTCCTTGCCGTAACCACACCATCGACGCACTGCGGCAGCCGGGTGCTGCCTCCATGCTTTCCGGTTACGCGGTCCCGCCGAACAGCATGCCGACGCCGGCCGTGATCGCCATCGCCAGAACGCCCCAGAATGTCACGCGCCAGGCGCCGGTCAGCGCACTGGCGCCACCGGCCCGCGCCGCGACGGCGCCCAGCAAGGCGAGGAAACCCACCGATGACGCCGCCACAAGGGGAATCAGGACTGCCGCGGGGGTCAATGCCGCCACAGCCAGCGGAAACAGCGCGCCGACGGCAAAGCTGGCGGCAGACGACAATGCGGCCTGAACCGGTTGCGCGGTGGAGAGATCGGCGATGCCCAGTTCATCGCGCGCATGGGCACTCAGCGCATCGTGCGCCATCAATTGCTGCGCCACCTGTTGTGCCAGGCCGGCCTTGAGGCCGCGACCGACATAAATCGCCGCCAGTTCGCGTCGTTCGGCGCCGGGATCCTTGTCCAGCTCGGCCTTCTCGCGGGCCAGGTCGGCCTGCTCCGTATCGACCTGTGAATGCACCGATACATATTCGCCGGCGGCCATCGACATGGCGCCGGCGACCAGGGCGGCAACCCCGGTGACCAGGATGCTGGCGTGGCTGGCACTGGCTGCCGCGACGCCGACGATGAGGCTGGCGGTAGAGACGATGCCGTCGTTGGCGCCCAGCACGGCGGCGCGCAGCCAGCCGATGCGATCGGCGCGGTGGCGCTCGACGTGGCGGCGCACTGCCCTCATGGCGCTTTTGCCCTGGACGTTTCAGGCACAGGCGCCCGCCTTGCGCCCGGCCTGACCGCGGCCACCATCAGGTCGGTGTTTTCCTGGCCCGGCGGGGGCGCCTTGAGCCGTCTGGCCAGCGCCTTGCCGCCCTGCGTCATGATCTGCGCATGATTGCGGATGAATAGCGCGCGCGCCACCGGCGCTACCAGGTTCATCCACCAGCGCTTGCTGTGCACATGCCATTCGTAATGGACGATGCTGAGCCTGCCCTGGGAGGAGAACCTCCAGTGCCCGGTACCGGCAAGGTCGCCCGTGGCGACGCCTTCGAGGGCAGCCAGGTCATCGATGCGCGTGGCGCAGACGTCGAACACTACCCGGTAAGGCAATCTGCCCTGCCAGACATAGCGGCGCACGCTGCCAATGCCCTTTGCATCGCCGGCCAGGGTCTGGTCGACCTTGCGCACGCTGGGCCACCAGTCCGGCCAGCGCAGCGTATCCTCGATCGCGGCGAACACCTCTGCCAGCGGCGCCTCGATGCGCCAGACGGTCAGCAAGTGATATTCGGCCATGACGCCCTTACCGCTGCCGACTCGACCCAGGGTTCAAGCCAGCCTGGCCCAGATGATGCACCACGCCTCGGGACTGATCTGGCCATCGACCAGAACGCAGCTGCTCGACGCGGCGATGAAGTGCCGGCAATTGCTGCATTTCTGCTCGCCCTTGGGGTGCAACTGATATTGCACGCCCGCCTGCGCCGCCTTCCGGCTTGCCGCCCGAGCGGCGGGTTCTGCGGCAGCGGCAGCAGGACTGGGCGGTGCCGCACCGGCCGGCTGGGAACCGGCGCCCGGCTTCGAGTCGCAACCGGACAGCACGAACGGGAGGCACAGGCCGCAACCAAGCGCCAATGCGCCGCGCAACGCCTGGCGGCGGGATGGAATGTCTGCATTCATGATGATTCTCCTTTGTTCGCACCTCGCTTCAACCGTTCGCAGCATGCCCACCACCGGCGCCTGCTGCTGTGCGCCAGCGCACAAAGCCGCCACCCTGTGCTGTGTGGTCTGGCGAACGGACGCGGGACCGACAGCGGCGCAGAGTCAGCCAGGGCTCTCTGCTCCCCCGACACAGACGAGGCAGGCAATGAACACGATCACCATGCAGGACGGCGCGCAGATTTTCTACAAGGACTGGGGCACGGGACCCGCCGTGGTGTTCAGCCACGGCTGGCCGCTGAGTGCCGACAGCTGGGAAGGGCAGATGCTGTTCCTCGCCGGCCGCGGCTATCGCTGCATCGCCCACGACCGGCGCGGACACGGCCGCTCGACCCAGACCTGGCAGGGCAACGACATGGACACCTATGCCGACGACCTGGCGCAGCTGATCGACACCCTCGACCTCAAGGATGTGGTACTGGTCGGCTTTTCCGCCGGCGGCGGCGAAGTGGCGCGCTACATCGGCCGCCACGGCACGGCACGCGTCGCCAGGGTCGCGCTGATCGCCGCCGTCGTGCCGCTGATGCTGAAAACCGCAACCAATCCCGAAGGTCTGCCGATGGAGAAGTTCGATGAGATCCGTGCCGCATCGCTTGTCGACCGCTCGCAGTTCTACCGGGATCTCGCCGGCGGCCCGTTTTTCAACGGAAACAGACCAGGAGTCAAAGTCTCGCAGGGCATGATCGACACCTTCTGGCACCAGGGCATCATGGCCGGCCACAAGGGCAGCTTCGACTGCATCAAGGCGTTTTCGGAGACGGATTTCACCGAGGACCTCAAGAAGATCGACGTGCCGACGCTGATCGTGCACGGCGACGACGACCAGGTCGTGCCGATGGCCGCCGCGGCACTGCGCTCGGCAAGGCTGGTCAGGAATGCAAGGCTGAAGATCTATCCGGGCGCACCTCACGGACTGGCCGATACGCACAAGGACCAGCTCAACGCCGACCTGCTGGAATTCCTCAGGAACTGAGCGCGTCATGTCGCCGCCGTATCGACCGCATCGCTTCCTGACGACAATCCTCGCTGCAACGCTGGCCTGCGTCGCACTGGGTACTGCCGCGGCCGAGGAGGATTTCCCGACGCTGACCAGGCGCCTGCTGGACGAGAAGCCGGGTTTCGCGACGCGCCAGCAAACCATGCTCGCCGCGCGCTACGACCTCGCCGACCGGCCCCGCCCCGGCGCCGCCATGTCGCGCGGCAAACCGCTGCAGGGCGGCGTGCGCGTCAAGTTGCCAGCGGGCACGACCTGGCAGCAGCTCGCCGCGCTGTCGCCGGCGGAAATCAAGGCGAGGCAATTGTGGCCGGCCGGATTCCTGCCCCTGCCGCATCCCCACCACGAAGCCGGCGGCATGGTTTTCCCGCGCTTCCTGATCCGCGAAACGCAGTTGCAGACCGAGCGCGACCTGACCCGCTTCGACCTCGACTTCGACCTGCCGGACCATTTTCTGCCCGAGTTCCCGGCACCGATCTATCTCACCACGCGGCTCGACCTCGGCGACGTCTCCCGCGGCAAGCTGGTCACGCTGGCCAACTTCACCGCCCTGTTCAAGGACATCCTCAACCCCAAGCAGATCGAAGGGCTGCGCCTGCTGCTGACGCCCTTCCCGCAGCAGCAGTTCAACGCCACCGAGGATCGCCGCAGCCTGAAGCCCCATGCCGGCGTGGCCTGCTTCGACTGCCACGCCAACGGCCATAGCGTGGCCGCCACCCACACCGTCGGCGACATCCGGCCCAACGAACATCGCCACCGCATCGACACGCCTTCGCTGCGCGGCGTGAACATCCAGCGCCTGTTCGGTTCGCAGCGGGCACTCAAGACGGTGGAGGACTTCACCGAGTTCGAGCAGCGCGCCGCCTATTTCGACGGCATCCCGGCCGATGCGGCGCGCAAGGGCACCAATGTGCTGGAGCGCGCCAGCCAGGTGCATTTCATGGCCGAGTTCCAGGCCCTGCTCGACTTCCCGCCGGCGCCGAAACTCGACGTCTTCGGCAAGCTCGATGCGGCACAAGCCAGCGCCGGCGAGCTGCGCGGCCAGGCGCTGTTCTTCGGCAAGGGCCGCTGCGCCACCTGCCATGTGCCGCCCTACTACACCGACAACCTGATGCACAACCTGAAGGTCGAGCGCTTCTTCAGCGAGGTCACGGTCAACGGCCGCAAGGCCTCGACCGACGGCCCGATCAAGACCTTCCCGCTGCGCGGCATCAAGGACTCACCGCCCTACCTGCACGACGGCCGCCTGCTGACCCTGGACGATACGGTGGAATTCTTCAACCTGGTGCTGCAGCTGAGGCTCGACGAAACCGAGAAGCAGGACCTCGTGGCCTTCCTGCGCGTGCTATAGAACTCCCGCACGCGCCAGGCAAACGATACGTCCCGCACAAGCCGCGGCGGCCAGACAAGCCACCGGAACCCGACCATGAAACCTGCACCTGAACTCGAGCCGCACTACGCTCCGCACAATCTGGGCGACCGCCTTGCCCTGGGCCTTGTCAAGCTGCTGCGCTTCTTCGCCGACGCCTTCTTCGCCAGGCGCTACGGCCATCGCGCCGTGGTGCTGGAGACCGTGGCGGCCGTGCCGGGCATGGTCGCCGGCACGCTGCAGCACCTGCGCGCGCTGCGCCGCATGAAAAGCGACCAGGGCTGGATCCGCACCCTGCTCGACGAAGCCGAGAACGAGCGCATGCACCTGATGACCTTCATCCAGGTCGCGCGACCGACGCGCTTCGAGCGCCTGCTGATAGTCGTTGCGCAGGGAGTCTGCTACAACCTGTTCTTCCTGCTCTACCTGGTGTCGTCAAGAACCGCGCATCGCTTCGTCGGCTATCTGGAGGAGGAAGCGGTATACAGCTACACCGAGTATCTGGCCGGGGTGGACGACGGCAGTTATCGCAACATCGCGGCACCGCGCATCGCCATCGACTACTGGCAGCTGCTGCCCAACGCACGCCTGCGCGACGTCATCATTGCGGTCCGCGCCGACGAGGCGCATCACCGCGATGTCAATCATGCCTATGCCAATGCCCTGTCGCCGCCCCGCCGGCGCCGACTTTCGCCATAAGCCGCCGGTCAGGCCTTCGAACCAAAAAACCGGATCGAATTCCGTCCGTCTTCCTTTGCCCGATACATCGCCGCATCCGCCCATTTCAGGAAGTCGATGTGGGGTTCGATCAGGGAGCCCGTATATGTAGACAGTTCCTGGCGAGCGCATCTTTACGCTGGCGTACAGGCCGTTCCATGGAGCGTCGCCTTGGTGCGATATCGCACAGATTTTTCCGGCGCATGCGCTTAGTGTCGGATATTGTCCCGCGGTGGCATCCGGCCGCTGCCAGCCGATTTGACCGGAGGCCAGCGATGATATTCCGCCAGTTGTTCGAACCGCTGTCGAGTACCTATACCTACCTGCTCGGCAGCGAGGAAAGCGGCGATGCGATCCTGATCGATCCGGTCATCGTCGCCGCTGACCGCGACCTGGCGGAACTCGCGCGGCTTGGCCTGAAATTGGCCTGGACGCTCGAAACGCATATTCATGCCGACCACATCACGGCCGCGCTGGCGCTCCAAAAGCGCACCGGCAGCCGCATCGCCGCGCCGGCCTGCGACCGGCTGCCCTGCGCTGACCTCGGCGTCGAAGAGGGCAAGCCGTTTCAGGTCGATGGCATAGGACTGTGGCCGTTGCACACGCCGGGGCATACCGCCGGCCATTTTTCCTACCTGGCCGCCGACCGGATATTCACCGGCGATGCGCTGCTGATCGACGGCTGCGGCCGTACCGACTTTCAGGAAGGCGATGCCGATACCCTGTACCGGAGCGTTCGCGAGAAGCTGTTTACCCTGCCGGACGACGTGCTGGTATACCCGGCACACGACTACCAGGGCCGCCACGTCTCGTCGATCGCGCAGGAAAGGCGACGCAATCCGCGTCTGGGCGGGGAACGGACCCTGGAGGAGTTCCGCAAGCTGATGGCCGAGATGAAGCTGCCCTATCCCGATTTCATCGATTACGCCGTGCCGGGCAACCGGCTGTGCGGCGTTTGTCCCGGCGGCCTGCCGGATGAACTGGAAAAATACTGCCGGCAGATGACGGCAAGCCCGCAGGGCTGAGTTCGGCTAGTCGCCTAAGCGCCGGGACCCCGCGAACGAGTAGCGCAGATACAGGCGGCTGCCGCCGCGCCGCCACCCGGTTTTCCACCCGATTTAATCGTTCGCTGCAAGCTGTTTCAGGGCCGCGATGCTTTACCGTAGTCCAAAAAACGACAGGACCGCCATGACGACGACGATCAGGCCGACGATATAGATAATGTTGTTCATGAGTTTGCCTCCGTGCGGATCAAGTGAGCGGATCGCAAGCAAAGGCGACACCGGCCACGTCGACAGACACTACGCATCCGGGAGCACAGGCTCTGTGCGCTGCCGCACCCAGGATCCGGAAAGGGAGGCGGATAGCCGAACGCCACCTCGCGGCGTCTCGCAAGCGGATTTTTTCCGGCCATGCGACCGGTCGCTATGTTCGCCAGCACACATATCGCGGACGCCAATCCGAGTAGCTTGCGCAGTGGGCTGCTTCCCTTTCGGGTTGCCGGCCGGTCGCCGAAGGAAAAGCCAATGAGCCTCAAACTTGCCACCCTCATCGCCCACGATGGGAAAACGCTGATCAAGGTCAATCCACTCCGGGTGAATTACCTGATATCACAGGATTCGGAACACACCAGGATCCATTTCGGCCTCGATCAGAGCATAGACGTCAGGGGCGGGCTGGAAGCCGTGGAAAAGTCGCTGAGCGGCGTCTAGGACCCGACATGGACACCCGCACTGCCATCTTCTACCTTGCTCTCCTGATCATTGCCGGAGGCGTGGCAGAACTTTATGTGCGCATGAATGGCATCGGCGAACGCACCGAGAAAGTTCGCGGCGTCGCCGTATCTGCGAAGCCAAGGCTCGGCCCTCCCGCCTTGTTCCTGCTCGTCGCCATCATCGTCGCCGTCATGACGATGCCGCAGTGATCGGCGCGCCCCGCCGTTCCGCATGACGCGCAATTTCGGCCAGGATCGCCCGGTCGAGGCTTGCCGCTTCCTGCAGGAGCGGCCCGCGAGAAATCAGTGGCGCGAGACAGTCTGGTCGAGGATGGCCCCGTAGGAATCGATGAAGTCCTCGAACTCTTCCTGATCATGATCCTGCGTCAGGAAGAGTTCGAATTCGCCGCGCATGCGGTCGGCCGTCGCGCCACGCAACAAACCCATCCGCCCACTGCGCTTGTCCAGGATCTCCAGGGCGTCATGCCCCGGATAATCGATCACGTAGAGCAGCGGGTTGTTGAACAGGACATTCATGGCGATACCTCCGTCGTCAGCTGGTGCGATAGATGCGGCCGATATGCCGGGATTCAAGCCCCGGACGGAGCCGTGAAGCCGGAACCGCCAACGCCGACTTTCCGGCATCGCCGAAGGCCAGGCAAACCAGTCCGCAGCCGACCCCTGATCAACAATCGCTGCGGGACGGTTCCGGACTTGCGCAACACCCATGCTGAAACAGGCGCTGAGGCCCGCAATGGCCCGGCCTGCGGCGTCGCCGTCGTCACCTGCCGGGGGTGGGCAGGACAAGCTTCCCGGTGAGCGCCGGCGTCCTGTCGATCAGTCCCAGCACCACCTGCAAGGCCACGGACACGGCGCCGACGATGAATACCACATCGCCGAAGGTTCGCACCCAGCGCAGGGTTTGCAGCAGGGGCTGCTGCATGAACTCCTCGCTGCGGGCGTACCACAGGCCCTGGCTGACGCTGGCGTGGAACTGGATGAAGCCTATCGGCAGCAGGCTGCTGAAGATCATCAGCGCCAGGCCGGCATTGAGGCCCCAGAATGCGGTCCGCATCAGGCCCTGGTGCAGGCGGTAATGCGGCCGGATATAACGCAGCACCAGCAGCGTGAAGCCCAGGGCAAGGAAGCCATAGACGCCGAACAGCGCGGCGTGCGCGTGCACCGGCGTGGTGTTCAGGCCCTGCAGGTAGAACAGCGCCAGCGGCGGATTGATCATGAAGCCGAAGACGCCGGCGCCCAGCATGTTCCAGAAGGACACGGCGACGAAGAACAGCAGCGGCCATTTGAGTTGCTCCATCCAGGGTGCCCGCGCCTTGAGCCGCCAGTTTTCCCAGGCATCATGGCCCAGGACGATCAGCGGCACCACTTCGAGGGCGCTGAAGCTGGCACCGACGGCCATCACCGCGGTCGTGGTGCCGGAAAAGTACAGGTGATGGAAAGTGCCGGGGATGCCGCCGAGCAGAAACAGGGAGGCCGACGCCAGGCTGGCCGTCGTCGCCATGCGCTGCGACACCAGTCCCAGCGTGGCGAAGACGAAGGCCAGGGCGGTCGTCGCAAACACTTCGAAGAAGCCTTCGACCCACAGATGCACGACCCACCAGCGCCAGTATTCCATCACCGTCAGGTGGGTGCGTTCGCCATAGAACAGGCCGGCGCCATAGAACAAACCGATCGCCACCACCGACGCGGTGAGCAGCGCCAGCAGGTTCTTGTCGCCGCCCGGGCGCTTCAGGGCCGGCGCGATGCCGCGCAACATCAGCACCAGCCAGAAAGCGATGCCGGCGAATTTGCCGATCTGCCAGAGGCGGCCGAGATCGACATATTCATACCCCTGGTGGCCGAGCCAGAAATTGAGATGGGGCGGCATGATCTGCGCGATGGCGAGGTAGTTGCCGCTGAACGAGCCGGCCACCACCACGACCAGGGCCCAGAACAGGATGTCCACGCCGAGCTCCTGGTGCCTGGGGTCCTTGCCGCCATTGATCAGCGGCGCGAGGAACAGGCCCGCGGCAAGGAATCCCGTGGCGATCCAGAACAATGCCGACTGGATGTGCCAGGTGCGCACCAGCGCATAGGGAAACCACTGCGACAAATCCACGCCGTAGAACTTCTGGCCTTCCACCGTGTAGTGCGCGGTGAAACCGCCGATCATGACATGGAAGACGAACAGCGCCACGATCAGGAACAGGTACTTGCCCAGCGAGCGCTGCGACGGCGTCAGCGCGAAGCCGCGCAGCGGATCCTGCGCGGCGGCGGCCGGCAGCGGCTCGTCGTGGCGGCGCAGGAAGGCCCAGGCCCAGACCAGCAGGCCGACACCGGCCAGCAGTATCACGATGCTGGCGATCGACCAGACGATGTTCTCTGCGCTGGGCTGGTTGCCGATCAGCGGTTCATGCGGCCAGTTGTTGGTGTAGGTGACATGCTGGCCCGGGCGCTCGGTGGCCGCAGCCCACGCGGTCCAGAAGAAGAAGTGGGTCAGCTTCACCCGGCGCTCCGCGCTGGGCAGCGTGTTCTCCTTCATCGCATAGTGCTCGCGGCTCTTCTGCAGTTCCGGCGCGTCCGAGAACAGGCGCTGGTAGTAGGCGGCCGTTTGCGACATGGCTTGCGCGCGCCGCGCCGACACGCGCAGCACGCCGCTGGCCGGGTCCGCCCGGTTGCCCCGGTATTCGAGTTTCAGTTCTTCCCGCAGTTCGGCCTGCGCTGAGGCGCCCAGCGCCGCATACGGCGTGCCGTGGCCTTGCTGTGCCGCCAGCTCAAGCCAGGCGCTCAGCTCCCGGTGCAGCCAATCGGCCGTCCAATCCGGGGCCTGGTAGGCGCCGTGACCCCAGATCGAGCCCAGTTGCATGCCGCCGACCGATTGCCACGCCGTCTGACCGTCGAGGATGTCGTCGCGGGAGAACAGCACCGCGCCGTCGGCAGCGACCACCTGCCCCGGTATGGGCGGCGCCTGCCGATAGACCTCGGTGCCGTAATAGCCGAGCAGCGAAAAGGTGAGCGCCAGGACGGCGATCAGCATGAACCAGAGTTTGCGGTAGGAGCCCATGGTGCTTGCCTTCATTGGTTGGCGCGGAAACGACTCCGGTCGCCGCAAGGCTTGCAGCGCGGGACGATCACCACTCGACTGCGATCAGGACTCGCGAACGCTACGCCAGCGTCGCGTCAATGTCTGTGCGCTGACGCACGCCCTGGTTCGAAGCCAGTTCAGAAGTCGGCGCCGGTGTTACGGCGTTCTTCGCGGTCCCCGGGCGCGCAGGGAATCCCGTTACGACGCCGCCCCCGTCAGCAGTCCGCGCAGGACGTAGGGCAGGATGCCGCCGTGGCGCAGGTAATCCACCTCAACCGGCGTATCCACCCGCAGCAGCAGCCTCACCTGCCGCCGCACACCGCCCGGGCGGATGATCTCCAGCACGACTTCCTGCCGCGGCTGCAATACGCCTTCGATGCCGAGCAGGTCGAATTCCTCGTCGCCGACGATGCCCAGCGTCGCGACGCTGTCGCCTTCATGGAACTGCAGCGGCAGCACGCCCATGCCGACCAGGTTGGAGCGATGGATGCGCTCGTAGCTCTGCGCCACCACGGCACGCACGCCGAGCAGGCGCGGGCCCTTGGCCGCCCAGTCGCGGCTGGAGCCGGTGCCGTATTCCGTGCCGGCGAAGACCAGCGTCGGCGTGCCGGCGGCCTGGTACTTCATCGCGGCGGCATGGATCGAGCTCAGTTCGCCGCCCGGCTGGAAATGCGTGAGCCCGCCCTCAACCCGCGAACCGTCGGCGTTGGGCGGCAGCATCAGGTTGCGGATGCGGACGTTGGCGAAGGTGCCGCGCATCATCACCTCGTGGTTGCCGCGACGCGAGCCGTAACTATTGAAGTCGCCGACGGCGACGCCCTGCGCCAAAAGGTATTCGCCGGCGGGCGAGGCCGCCTTGATCGAGCCGGCCGGACTGATGTGGTCGGTGGTCACCGAGTCGCCGAAAATCGCCAGCGCCCGCGCGCCGCGAATCGCCGTCACCCGCTCCGGTTCCAGGGCGAAGCCGGCAAAAAAGGGCGGCTCGGCGATGTAGCTCGACGGCTGCCAGGCATAAACCTGGCCGGCGTCGACCGGGATCTCGTTCCACAGCGGATTGCCGCGGGAAAAGTCGGCATAGAGCGCGCGGTAGGTGGCGGGGTCGGTGGCGTGATGCATGGCGGCGGCGATCTCCTGGCTGCCCGGCCAGATGTCACGCAACATCACCGGCCGGCCGTCGCGGCCGATGCCGAGCGGCTCCCGCGCGAGGTCGATATCGACGCGGCCGGCGATGGCGAAGGCGACCACCAGCGGCGGACTCATCAGGAAATTGGCCTTCAATGCCGGATGGATGCGGGCCTCGAAATTGCGGTTGCCCGATAGCACCGCGGCACAGACCAGATCGTGCGCGGCGATGGCCGCTTCGAGCGGCGCCGCCAGCGGCCCGGCGTTGCCGATGCAGGTGGTGCAGCCGTAGGCGACGACGCGAAAGCCCAGCGTTTCGAGGTCGCCCAGCAATCCGGCGCTGGCCAGGTATTCGGTCACCACGCGCGAACCGGGCGCCAGCGAGGTCTTGACCCGCGGCCCGACCGTCAGCCCGAGCGCTACCGCCTTCCTCGCCAGCAGGCCGGCGGCGAGCATGACGCCGGGGTTGGAGGTATTGGTGCAGGAAGTGATCGCGGCGATCAGCACATCACCGTGACCGATGTCGGTCGCTGCGGCTACCGCAGTTGGCAGCGCATTTGGCTCAATAGTCGGCGCTGGCGGGACGGCGACGCGAGGGTGATCCGCCATTTCCACCTCGTGGCGCAGCGTCTGCTTGCTGCCTGGCGCGGGCTCGGGCGCGAGCACCGCCGCCGCCGCCGCACCGAGCAGATGGCGCCGCACCATCTCCCCCGCGCTGCGGCCGTAGCCGTTCTGCGCCGCCGGCAAGGCGAACAGTTCGGCAAAGCGGCGGCCGAGATCGGGCAGGTCGATGCGGTCCTGCGGCCGCTTCGGCCCGGCGACGCCGGGCCGGATCGAAGCCAGGTCGAAGTCGATTTCCGCGCTGTAGTCGATCGCGCCGGCAGCCGGCATGCCGAACAGGCCCTGCGCCGTGAAATAGGACTGGAAGGCGTCGATCTCCTCGGCGCTGCGCCCGGTTGCGGCAAGATACTTGACCGTCTCGGCGTCGGGCGGGAAGAAGCCCATGGTCGCGCCGTACTCGGGCGCCATGTTGGCGATGGTGGCGCGGTCCGGCAGGCTCAGCGAAGCGGCACCGGCGCCGAAGAACTCGACGAACTTGCCCACCACCCGGGCCTGGCGCAGGCGCTCGGTGACGGCGAGCACCAGGTCGGTGGCGGTGGCGCCTTCCGGCAGGCGGCCGTGCAGATGCACGCCGACCACGTCGGGCGTGAGGAACACCAAAGGCTGGCCGAGCATGCCGGCCTCGGCCTCGATGCCGCCGACGCCCCAGCCGACCACGCCGAGCGCATTGATCATCGTCGTATGCGAATCGGTGCCGACCAGGGTGTCGGGATAGGTGACGCCGTCCTTCTGCAGCACGCCGCGCGCCAGGTATTCGAGGTTGACCTGGTGCACGATGCCGATGCCGGGTGGCACCACGCGGAAGCTGTCGAAGGCCTGCATGCCCCACTTGATGAAGCGGTAGCGCTCGGCATTGCGGCGGAATTCCAGGCGCATGTTGAGCTCGAGCGCGTCGGCCACCCCGTAGTGGTCCACCTGCACCGAGTGATCGACCACCAGATCCACCGGCACCAGCGGCTCGACGATCTGCGGCTTCCTGCCGAAGCGCTGCGCGACGCCGCGCATCGCCGCCAGGTCGCACAGCAGCGGCACGCCGGTGAAGTCCTGCAGCACGATGCGGGCGACGACGAAGGGAATCTCGGCCGTGCGCGGCGCCTGCGGTTGCCAGGCGGCGAGCTGGCGCACGTGCTCGGCGGTGACCTTGCGCCCGTCGCAGTTGCGCAGCACGGCTTCGAGCACGATGCGGATCGATACCGGCAGCCGCGATATCCTGCCCAGGCCGGCCGCTTCGAGCGCGGCCAGCGCGTAGTAGCGGGATGCCTCGCCGGAGGCGAGGCGGAATTCCTTCAAGGCGCCAAATTGATCGTGGGTCATGCTTGCCTCCGTTGCGGTGCCGCGATGCGATCGACCGGCGGACGAAGCCAGCATAGTCCAGCGCCACCGCGATGAACAGGCGCTGGCGCACAGTGGCGCCGGGACTCGCCGATTCGGCCTAAGATGGGACGCTACAGTCCGCAGGAGAACAGCCATGGCCGCTATTCCAGTAGTGACTTCCGCAACGACGAGCGCCACGCGCACCGAAAGCGACTCCTTCGGCCCCATCGAGGTGCCCGCCGACAGGCTGTGGGGCGCGCAGACGCAACGCTCCCTCGAATTCTTCGACATCTCCAGCGAGCGCATGCCGGAGGAAATCGTGCTGGCGCTGGCCACCGTCAAGGCCGCCTGCGCGCGCGTCAATCGCGACCTGGGCCTGCTGCCCGCCGACAAGGCCGAAGCCATCGTCACCGCCGCCGAGGAAGTCCTGTTCGGCCGCCACGACGACGAGTTTCCGCTGTCGGTGTGGCAGACCGGCTCCGGCACCCAGAGCAACATGAACATGAACGAGGTGCTGGCCAACCGCGCCTCGGAACTGCTCGGCGGCGAACGGGGCATGGCACGCCTGGTGCACCCCAACGACGAGGTCAATCTCGGCCAATCGTCGAACGACATTTTCCCCACCGCGATGCACCTCGCCGCCGCGCTGGGCATGTCGCGCAGCCTGCTGCCGGCGCTGGCCGGCCTGCGCGCAAGCCTGGCGCAGAAGGCCGCGGAGTTCGCCGCCATCGTCAAGATCGGCCGCACCCATTTGCAGGATGCGACGCCGCTGACGCTGGGCCAGGAATTCTCCGGCTACGTGGCCCAGCTCGAGCATGCCGAGTCGGTTATCGCCGGCAGCATGGCTTCGCTGTATCCGCTGGCGGTCGGCGGCACCGCGGTCGGCACCGGCCTCAACACCCATCCCGAATTCGGCGCTCGCGTCGCGGCGGACCTGGCGCAAGGCAGCGGCCTGCCCTTCGTCAGCGCCGCCAACAAGTTCGCCGCGCTGGCCAGCCACGACGGCCTGGTCGCCGCCCACGGCGCGCTGAAGACGCTGGCGGTGGCGCTGATGAAAATCGCCAACGACATCCGCTGGCTGGCCTCGGGGCCGCGCTCGGGACTCGGCGAAATAGCAATTCCCGAAAACGAGCCGGGCAGTTCGATCATGCCGGGCAAGGTCAATCCGACCCAGTGCGAGGCACTGACCATGGCCTGCTGCCAGGTCATGGGCAACGACGTGGCGATAGGCATCGGCGGTGCGTCCGGCAACTTCGAGCTCAATGTGTTCAAGCCGCTGATCGCCCACAATTTCCTGCAAAGCCTGCGCCTGCTGGCCGACGGCATGCAGAGCTTCGAGGCGCATTGCGTGCGCGGCATCGAAGCCCGCCGCGAGCGCATCGCCGAGCTGCTGGAGCGCTCGCTGATGCTGGTGACGGCGCTGACGCCGCACATCGGCTACGATCGCGCCGCCGCCATCGCCAAGCGCGCGCACCAGGAGGGCAGCACGCTACGCGCCGCGGCGCTGGCCTCGGGCCTTGTCACCACCGAGGAATTCGACCGCTGGGTCAGGCCGGCGGACATGGTCGGCGGCAGCGTTGGCTGAGGCTGGCGCCGTCGATTCCAGCCAGCGCCGAGCGGGCTGTGCGGGATCCGGCGGATCCGGCGCGGCCTGGATTTCAATCTGCCGCTGAGACATCCTTCGCGTCCGGGTCGGGCGCTGCTTCGCGTGCCTGCTTTTGCCTGAGCCTGCTGTTTTTCTCGTCGTTGGCGAAAACGAAACGGCCATGCAGCACGCAGCCCTTCATGCCGGGATCGCAGGGCAGGTTATTGACCTTGCCGCAGCGGTCGTCGGTTTCGTGCGGGCAACCCCATGATCCGGCCATGCGTCGTCCCCTGTCCGGAATGGCGCTAACGGCGCACCAGCAGCGCCTTGAGGCCGCGCGGCGAGTGCACCAGGTCGGCCAGCGTGTATTCGTCCAGCGACGCGTACAGCGCCTCGAAGGCGCGCGACAGCACCGCCGTGAGGCGGCAGGCCGGCGCGATGCGGCAGGTGGCGGCCCCGTCCCCGAGGCACTCGACGATGGGTGCATTGCCCTCGCTGGCGCGCACGATGGCGCCCAGCCGGATTTCTTCCGGCGCATGCGCCAGGCGCACGCCGCCGCCCTTGCCGCGCACCGATTCGATGATGCCGGCCCGCGCCAGCTGATGCACCACCTTCATCAGGTGGTTCTCGGAAATGTCGTAGGCCGCGGCGATTTCGGGAATCGTCGCCAGCCGTTCGCGACTCAGCGCGAGGAACATCAGCACGCGCAGGGTGTAGTCGGAAAAGGTGGTCAGCTTCATGACGCCAAGTCTACACCTATAAGCAGTAAAAAATATATTGCTTTTAGAAAAACGCAATGCTAGGATGAAGCTGTATTTATTTTACTGCTTTTAAAACCCATGAACAGCGAAACCGCCAAACCCCTGCCGGATGAAGCCGCGATCCGCAACCTGCTGCGCCGGGTGATCGACCCCGAGGTCGGCATGAACATCGTCGACCTCGGCCTGGTGTATCGCGTCGATGCCGGTGCCGATGGCGTCCTCATCGAAATGACCATGACCTCGCCGGCCTGCCCGCTGGGCGAGATGATCACCGACGAGGTCAAGGACGTCCTCGCCCGCGCCCTGCCGCCCGCCTTCGAGGCGGACGTGCGCCTGGTGTGGGAACCGCCCTGGCAGCAATCGATGATGAGCGAAGCCGGCAGGCAGCATTTCGGCTGGACAGCCGAATAAGCCTGCCGACGCATCCCGAATTCCGATCCGCAGTCCCACCACGCCACAGAGGAGCAGGACCATGACGACGACACAGAGCTTCAAGGCCACCATCGATGTCCGCCACATCGTTCCGCGCGAACGTCATCCGCTGATTTTCAGCACCTTCGACCATCTCGATGCCGGCGAGGCCCTGCTGCTGGTCAACGACCACGATCCGAAACCGCTCTTCTACCAGTTCCAGGCCGAATCGAACGGCAAGTTCACCTGGGACTACCTGGAAAACGGCCCCGATGTCTGGCAGGTCAGGATCGGCAAGCCCGTTGCCGAGGGCTCCGCCGCCCCCGTGGGCGGCTGCGGCTGCAACCACTAGGACCGCCTGCCGGCCATGAGCGACCTGCGTCCCGCCGCCCGCCTGCCCATGCTGGTGATGGGCATGCTGTGCCTGCTGGGCGGCGTGCTGGCGGGCCTGGCGCGGCTGGACTGGAACATGCCCGCCGTCGCCGGCAGTGCGGCGGGCTGGCATGGCGCGCTGATGATTTCGGCCTTTCTCGGCACCGTCATCAGCCTCGAGCGCGCTGTGGCGCTGGGCCGCGCCTGGGCCTACCTGGCGCCGGTCGCTGCCGGCATCGGCGGCATCGCGCTGCTGGCCGGCGCACCGCCGCCGCTGCCGCAGGCGCTGGGCGTCGCCGCCGCCTCGGTGCTGGTCTTCGCCAGCGCGCAGGTCATGCTGAGGCTGCTGGCACCCTTCACGGTGATCCTGGCGCTCGGCGCCCTGTGCTGGCTGGCCGGCAACGCCGTGTGGCTGGCCGGCGGCGCGCTGCAGCTCGCCGTGCCCTGGTGGCTGGCCTTCCTGGTGCTGACCATCGCCGGCGAGCGGCTCGAGCTCAACCGTTTCCTGCCTACGCCGACCCTCGCCCGGCGGCTGTTCATGGTCGTCGCCGGACTGATCCTGGCCGGCGCCACCGCCAGTCTGCGCGACGAGGAAGCCGGCCTCGCCCTGTTCTCGGCCGGATTGCTGGCTCTCGCCGTCTGGCTGCTGCGTTACGACATCGCCCAGCGCAACATGCGGCGACCCGGCCTCACCGGCTTCATCGCCCACTGCCTGCTCGCCGGTTACGTCTGGCTGGCCTTCGCCGGCCTCCTCGGCATCCTCGGCGGTTTCGTCCCCGGCCATCCCTGGCGCGACGCGACGCTGCACGCCGTGGCGCTGGGCTTCGTCTTCTCGATGATCTTCGGCCACGCGCCGATCATTTTCCCCGCCGTGATGCGGGTCAGGATTCCCTGGCATCCGCTGGCCTATGTGCCGCTGGCCCTGCTCCACGCCTCGCTCGCCTGGCGCGTGGCGGGAAGCCTGCTCGACCGCGTCGAGCTGACCAGCCAGGGCGGCATGGCCAACGCCGTTGCCCTGCTGCTGTTCGTCATTGCGCTGCTGTTCAGCGTGCTGCGCGGCCAGCAACACATCGCCGGAGGCGCATGATGGGCGCCATCGAAGAACCCGGGCTGGCCATGTTCGGCAAGCCTGCCGACGGCCCGCAGGACAAATGGACCGTCGAGCGCGTGCTGTCGCTGCGCTGGTGGACGCCGACCCTGCTGTCCTTCCGCACCACGCGCCATCGCGGCTTCCGCTTCACGCCGGGTCATTACACGCGGCTCGGGCTCGGCGCCGGCGATCGGCTGGTCTGGCGCCCCTACTCGCTGGCATCGGCTGCCTACGACGATTACCTCGAATTCATCGCCGTGCTGGTACCGGGCGGCGCCTTTTCCGAAGCGCTCAGGCAATTGCGTGTCGGTGATGCGCTGCGTGTCGACAAGTCCAGCTACGGCTTCCTCACCGTCGATCAGCTGGCCCCCGGCCGGGACCTCTGGCTGCTGGCCAGCGGCACCGGGCTCGGGCCCTTCCTCTCCATCCTGCACGACCCGGCGGTGTGGCAGAACTATCGGCGCCTGATCGTGGCCCACAGCGTGCGCCACTCGTCGGAACTGGCCTGGCGCGACGAGATTGCCGCCATGCCGCAAGGCGAGCTGTTCGCCGGGGCCAAGGCCGCGCTCACCTACCTGCCGGTCGTCACCCGCGAGCCGGGAACGGCCGCGCTGGCGGAACGCATCCCGCTGCTGTTCGCCGACGGCCGCCTCGAAGCCGCGGCAGCCTGCCCGCTCGACGTCGCCACCTCGCGCGTGCTGGTCTGCGGCAATCCCGACATGAGCCGCGAACTGCGGCAGTTCCTGACTGCGCGCGGCTTCGCCACCAGCCGCCGCGGCGTGCCGGGGCAGATGGCTTTCGAAAAGTACTGGTAAGTCCGATTTTTACACCCCCAATAGGAGAACCACCATGTCACACCCGACCCGCCGCTTGCTGATCCTCGCCGCCATGCTCACGCTGGGCATGGCTCCGGCCTTGGCCGCCGATCCCGCACATGAACACGGCGCGCACGGCGCGGCCACGCTGAAGCTCGACAACGGCCAGAAGTGGAAAACCGATGCCCCGCTGCGCAAGGGCATGGCGAACATCAAGGCCGCCGTGCAGCCGCATTTGCACGCCATCCACGGCAACACGCTGAAAGCGGCCAACTATCAGACGCTGGCGCAGCGGACCGAGACGCAGATCGCCTTCGTGGTCAAAAACTGCAAGCTGGCGCCGGAAGCCGACGCGCAACTGCATTTGATCATCGCCGAGCTTGGCACCGCGGCGGAAGCCATGGCCGGCAAGGACAAGGCACAGTCGCGGCAGCAGGGCGCGCTGCAACTGGTCCACGCGCTGGAAACCTACGGCGAATTCTTCGACCATCCCGGCTGGAGCCTGGCTGCGACCGGACACGCGCACTGAACGGCGCGACGCTGCCGTCCCCACCCCAGCCGTGAAGCGCCATCCCGACCTGCTGCAACTCTCGCGCGAGCATTACGGCGCGCTGAAGCTGGCGCGCGATGCGCGCCGCGTCGCCGGGTCGGGCGATCCAATCGCGGTTGCGGCGATCGCGCAACACGTAGTCGAGGTCTTCCGCGCCGAACTCGATCCGCACTTCTGTGTCGAGGAGCAGGGCATGCTCGTGCTTCTGGCCCGGGCCGGGCAACATGATCTGGTCGAACACACGCTTGCCGACCACGCCGAACTGCGCCGTCTGGCAAGGCTGCTGGCGAATCCCGACGCCGACACACTGGCGCGCTTCGCCGAGCTGCTGCAGGCGCACGTGCGTTTCGAGGAGCGCGAAGTTTTCGAGGCGGTGCAGGCCGGACTCGCCATGGACAGCGTTGAATCAAGGCCATGACCCAGCCAGCAGCGGCAAGAAAGATCATTGAAATAAAGCCCTGGGCCGATCCCGAGGCCAAGGTGTACCCGCGCTCCATCAGCGGCATCTACGCCCGCTGGCGCTGGGTCTTCGTCTGGCTGACGCAGATCGTCTTCTACGGCCTGTGCTGGCTGCCCTGGCGCGACCGGCAGGCCATCCTGTTCGACATCGACGCGCGCAAGTTCTACTTTTTCGACCTCGTGCTCTGGCCGCAGGACACGATCTACCTCGTGCTGCTGATGATCATCGGCGCGCTGGCCCTGTTCCTGTTCACCGCCGTGGCCGGGCGACTGTGGTGCGGCTATGCCTGCCCGCAAACCGTCTACACGGAGATATTCCTCTGGTTCGAGAAGCTGATCGAGGGCGAGCGGCCGCAGCGCATCAAGCTCGATGCCGCGCCGTGGTCGCTGCGCAAGCTGTCGACCAAAGGCGCCAAGCACGCCATCTGGCTCTTGTTCTCGCTGTGGACCGGCTTCACCTTCGTTGGCTATTTCACGCCGATCCGCGAGCTGGCCCATGACCTTGTCACGCTGTCGCCGGGCGCCTGGTCGGCCTTCTGGGTGCTGTTCTACGGCTTCGCCACCTATGGCAATGCCGGCTTCCTGCGCGAACAGATGTGCCGCCAGATCTGCCCCTACGCGCGCTTCCAGTTCGTCATGTTCGATCCCGACACGCTGATCATCGCCTACGACGCCAAGCGCGGCGAGGCGCGCGGTTCCCGCGGCAAAGGGACCGAGCCGCGCCAGCAGAACCTCGGCGACTGTGTCGATTGCAGCATCTGCGTCCAGGTCTGCCCGACCGGCATCGACATCCGCAACGGCCTGCAGAACGAGTGCATCGGCTGTGCCGCCTGCATCGACGCCTGCGACCAGGTGATGGACAGGATGGACTATCCGCGCGGCCTGATCCGCTACTCGACGGAGAACGCCGTCAGCAAGCACCTGACGCCGATGGACATCGTGCGCCGGGCATTCCGCCCGCGGGTGATCGTCTACGCCGCCATCCTGCTCGCGCTCACCGCCGCCACCGCCTGGTCACTGTCCACCCGCATACCGCTCAAGGTCAATGTGCTCAAGGACCGCGGCGCACTGTCGCGCGAGGCGGACGACGGCGCGATCGAAAACATCTACCGCCTGCAGATCATGAACACCGGGGACAAGACGCGGACCTTCCGCATCGGCATCGCCGGCGTCGAGGGCATCCGTCTCCATGGCGACAGGATGATCACCGTGCCGGGCGGCGAGATCGGCTCGCGCACCGCCAGCGTCAGGGCCGACCCGGGCGCGGCGAAATCCGGCGCCATCCCGATCCGCTTCAGCGTCGAGGACGTCGCCGATGCGGCGGTTGCGGTCACCGAGCAATCGAAATTCTGGATGCCCTAGCGGAATACCCTGGCGGAATTTGACGCGCCGCTGAATTCCTGTTCCGATAGATCCATGGCCAAGAAGTTTCCCCTGCAGCCGAAGCACCCCGAGAGAATCTGCTGGGGCTGCGACAAATACTGCCCGGTCGATGCGCTCGAATGCGGCAACGGCTCGGACCGCACGCAGCACCCGGTGGAACTGCTGGGTGAGGACTGGCTCGAGCATGGCGACTGGGGAATGGAGCCCGCGACGGAATCACCCCGGATCACCGACGCCGGCGACAAAGGACCGGCCCCGAGTTAGTTTTCGCAGCCTCCCCTGCTCAAGAGTCGGCGCTGGCGGGACGGCGACCAGAACACGAAATGGCTATGCGGACCTTGTGATCGATATGACTTTGGTGTCGCGCGACGCAACACGATTAAGGCGGAAGCCAATGGGCAGCAAAACAGGATGGCCACCTATGAACGCTTTGCGGTCATGCCATCCCAGGCTGAGCTGAAAATGAGAATCGCGCTGATCTGGCGGTCAGGGTCTGGGATAAAAACAGTCGGGGCTAATCGTCCCCCGTCTACAGAGAGTTGAATATCGACCATCAATGCATTGCTCGAATACCCGATATTGCAGACTACCCTCCCATTGAAATTAGCCCTGCATCAGCAGACCGCGTGGTGAGCCTCCGACCTTTCCCGTCAAGGTCAGTGGAAGTTACTCCGCCATTTGTTGAACAAGGTTAATTGATTGAAATGTAATGCTTATTGCTTTTTACAATTCCGCGCCTATGTTGATAGACTGGAACTAGATTCTTCATACCGATATAGCCGTCGTGGGTTTTGTAGCCTTTCCGCGGCGCCCTATCAAGCGATCCAGTACACATAGAGGCCTTCCGTGAAAGTTCGGGACCAATTGCTTCGGCGATTGCTTCTGGCGATGGTGCCGCCGCTGGTTGCCCTTGCCCTGCAATTGATGTTCTGGGAGGCCATTAATCCTTACGCCTGGCTCCTGTTCTTCCCGGCCGTTCTTGTCAGCGCCTGGGTCGGCGGGCTCGTCCCCGGCCTGGTGTCCACCTTCGTCTCTGCCGTATTGGTCCGCTGGTTCTTCATTGCGCCGCAGTTTTCCTTCGGCGGCGAAACACCGATGTCACTTGTTTCGATCGGCGTGTTCCTGGTCATCGGTATTCTTTTCAGCATCTCGCATGACCGGCGGCTCAAGGCGATCAAACAGGCCGACGATGCCAATGCCAGCTTGCTTGCGAGTAAAGAGCGCTATCGCATGCTGTTCGAGTCGATGGATGAGGGATTCTGCGTGATCGAGATGCTCTACGATGCGGACGGCAAGCCCAACGACTACCGCTTTGTGGAAGTCAACCCGGCGTTTGAAAAGCAATCCGGCCTGCGCGATGCGCAAGGCAAGACGATTCGCCAGCTGGTCCCTGATCAGGATGGGAGCTGGTATGAAATCTTCGGCAACGTGGTTGCAACAGGCGAACCGATTCGCTTCGACAATCCATCCCCGGCCGTGCAGAGGCATTTCGACGTATTTGCGTCACGCATCGGCGGCGCGGGCAGCCGAGTCGTCGGCATTTTGTTCAGGGACATAACCGCGCGCGAGCTGGCCGAACGCAATCTTGTCGCCGCCAAGGAAACGGCAGAACTGGCCAATAGCGCCAAGGACTCCTTCCTTGCCACCATGAGCCACGAGATCCGCACCCCGCTGACCGGTATGCTAGGGATGCTGGAGTTGCTCTCCCTGACGCAGCTCGACCAGGAGCAGCAAAAAACCCTGGACGCTGCCTGGGATTCCGGCAGAGGGCTGCTGCGTATCGTCAGCGATATCCTCGATTGGTCGAAAATCGAGGACGGAAAGCTGGAACTCTCGCTCGGTCCCACATCGATCCCGCTCTTGCTGCAGGACGTGGTTAACACCTACTCGCGCGTAGCCAGCGCAAAATCCCTGATGCTTGGGCAGCACGTCGACGCACGGCTTACTGCCGCCTACATAGTCGATCCGCTGCGCCTGTCGCAGGTGCTGAACAATTTCGTCAGCAATGCGATCAAATTTACGCAACGGGGCGAGATAGAACTGCGTGCGGAACTGCTGAACCACCTTGATAGCGGAGATCGCATACGGTTCTCCGTCAGGGATACCGGGATAGGCATCACCGCGGAAGTCCAGCAACGCCTGTTTCAACGTTTCCGACAGGAGAGCGCCGACACTGCCCGCATGTATGGCGGCACCGGCCTGGGCCTGGCAATCTGCCGCCGCCTGGCAGAATTGATGGACGGGCAGATCGAATTGCAGAGCGAATATGGGTGCGGCTCCGTATTCAGCGTCACGCTGATTCTGCCGATATCCGGCGCACCGGCAGAGGTGGTGGCAGGCACGCACCTGGAAGTGAAGCAGCGCGAGGTAAAACCCCTGCTCGTCGGTGGCAGCGAAGCACCGTTGGTGCTGGCGGTGGACGACCATCCGATCAATCGCGATCTGTTGGCGCGGCAAATCAGACTGCTCGGCCTGCGCGCCGAAACGGCAGAGAACGGCGAGATCGCGTTGTCGATGTGGCGGGAGGGGCGCTTTGCGCTGGTCATCACCGATTGCCACATGCCGGAAATGGATGGTTACGAGTTCGCCCGGAAAGTACGCAGGATAGAGCGCGAGGAGTCGCGTTCGCGCACGCCGATCATCGCCTGGACGGCAAATGCGCTTGCCGAGGAAGCGGGACGTTGCGACGCGGCCGGCATGAACGACCTGCTGGTCAAGCCGGCCAATCTGGCACAGCTCAGGGCGACATTGGCAAAATGGCTATCCATCACCGAGGCGGACGAGGAATCGCCCGCTTCGCCGGCGTACGGCGACGAACCTATCGATTATGCGGTGCTGAACATGGTCGTTGCGGACAGCGCCGCACATCCCCAGGTGCTGAATGACTTCCTGTCGCATATTCGTGCCGACCACTTGAAGCTGTCCGTGATGTTTGCACAGGGTGACCGGACCAATTTGGAGCACACTGCACATCGGATGAAGGGATCCAGCCGGATGGTGGGCGCAAAGTCGCTGGCGGCAAGCTGCGAAGCCATCGAACATGCGGCACGGGATGACGACATGGCCAAGGCGCGGTCAGCCAAAGTTGCGCTGGATGAAGCGCTCGATGAACTGGCGAGCCACATTTCGGCCGCAAACAAGTCAGGAGACAGTCAATGAAGCTCGCCGATATGTCCGTGATGATTCTGGAAGATGACGCCTTTCAGCGTGAGGTCGTGGTCGGCATGCTGAACTCGCTGGGTGTCGCCTCGGTCCTCAGCGCAAGCAACGGCAAACAGGCGCTCGACATCATTCTCCGGCCGAACTCGAAATCGATCGACGTGGTGCTTTGCGATCTGAATATGCCTGAAATGGACGGCATGGAGTTTCTCCGCCATCTGGGCGAAGAGTGTCGGAGCATTGCCGTCATACTTATCAGTGCGCTGGACAGCAAGCTGCTCACCTCGGTTGGCCGCATGACCCAGTTGTATGGCATCCAGTTGCTGGGCGTTATCGAGAAGCCGGTCCTGCTGGAAAACCTCAGGGAACACCTGCGGAAGCGCCACCTACCCGCCGCAAAAGCGCCGCAAGCTCCCGCGAAGAACTTTACGCTGGACGAGATATTGCAAGGGATTCGCGCCGATCAATTCGAGCCTTTCTTCCAGCCGAAAGTGGATATGAACACTGGGCGTTTGACGGGGGCGGAGGCGCTGGCACGCTGGATACATCCGGATCATGGCGTGGTCAGCCCCTATGCCTTCATTCCCGTGCTGGAACAGACCGGAAACCTCGACGACCTGACGTTCCGCATGCTCAGAAAATCGGTTGCGGCGCTGCGTGCTTTCCACGAAAAAGGCCATTTCCTCACCGTCTCGGTCAATCTGTCGCTGGTTTCACTGAACGACACTTCCCTGGCCGACAAGATCACCCAGACGGTGCGCGAGTTGGATGTGGACCCGAAATTCATTGTGCTGGAAATCACCGAATCCGCCGCCATGACCAATGTCGCACCGGCACTGGAAAATTTGGCGCGTCTGTGCATGAACGGCTTCGCGCTGTCCATCGACGACTACGGTACCGGCTCGTCCAACATACAGCAGCTGACACGCATCGCATTCAGCGAGCTGAAGATCGACCAGTCCTTCGTCAAGGACTTCGCCGACAGCAAGGCATTGCGCATCGTGGTGGAGTCGAGCATCGACATGGCGCACAAGCTGCAGGTCAAGAGCGTGGCGGAAGGCGTGGAGGCGCAGCGGGACTGGGATAACTTGAAGCTCATCGGATGCGACACGGCGCAGGGCTACTTCGTCGCCCGGCCGATGGACGCAATGGCGTTCCAGAAGTTCGTTGCCGACTTTGCGCCAATCTGAAGCCATCTCTATCCGGTTCCGGCGCCGATCTGGAATCACGGTTGCGAGCGGAATAGCAAGGATCCACTCTACTACTTGCAACCTCAGCCATTTGGCGTGAAAGGCGCTGCCGGATATTTTCGACAGCGTCCGCTTACACGCCGAAACCACACACTCAATACCGCGGTATTTCTTTTCGCCGAACAGCAGTTTCTGGCTGATCTGAGACCTGGGATCTGACCGCAAACGGCAACTGCCGGGACTGCGCGCCGCAATCAAGGTGATCAATCACGAGTCCCGCATGGCCGACAAGACCGACCCCTTGTTGCGAAGAATCTGACCTACATCTCGCTGATCACCCGACCGAAGGCCTCCACTTTCTTCCAGTCCGTGAATTCGACCACCGTCGCGGGATCGGTGGGACCCTTGGTGATCAGCATGATGAAACGAATCATGCAGCGGTCGAAGGCGCCATACCTCGGGTAATCCAGCTTGCCGGCGAAGACGGCCACCTGCCGGGGCCGCCAGGCGATCTGCCGCAGAAACTTGCGCAGGTAGGGATTGGTGTCCGGATCGCTCTTCTCCGGCTTTCTGGCGACGATATTGACCGAGAAAAAAGCATTCGGCTTGCGCTCCAGCAGCGGCCGGTTACTGGCGATGAAATCGACGACTGCCTTGCTGTGCTTGCCATAGCGAATGCTGGCACCGATCACGATCTTGTCGAAAGCGTCGAGGTCCGGCAGACGGGGATCGGCAATGGATACCAGCGTTACCTGATGGCCGTTGCCTTCGATCACGTCCTTCAGCCGCTCGCATATCTTGATGGTGTGGCCGTCGGTCGTCGAAAAGAGAATCAGTATCCTGGCCATGTGCCCACTACCCGTTTTTCGCCGAACGTTCAGGCCGTCAGCTTGCGGTAGATTTCCGCGATTTTCTGCGGCAGCTTTTTGGCATCGTCGATCACCGAGTAGTGCGCCGGGCCATAGAGCTGCGGCAGGTAATCGGCGCCGTGGCGGTCGATGGTGACGCAGTAGCTGCGGATGCCCTTCTCTCGCGCTTCGAGCAGGGCGCGGCGGGTGTCCTCGATGCCGTAGCGGCCGCGGTACTCGTCGCCGTAATCGTCGGGGCGGCCGTCGGAGAGCGTCACCAGCAGCTTGTGGCGCGCATTCTGCCGGTGCAGCAGGCCGGAGAGGTGGCGCACCGCGACGCCCATGCGCGTGTAGTCCCTGGCTTCGATGCCGGCGATGCGGCTGCGCGTGCCGGCGTCGTAGCGGTCGGCGAAACGCTTGATGCGGTAGATGTCGCAACGGGTGCGCGTCCAGCCGGAAAAGCCGTAGATGGCGTAACTGTCGCCCAGCGCCTCGATGGCCTCGCACAGCAGCACCAGCGATTCGCGCTCGGCGTCATTGACCCAGCCCTTGGTCGAGCCGCTCATGTCGACCATGAACATCACCGCCAGCGAACGCTCGACGCGGCGGCGATGGATGAACAGGCGCGGCGACGGTTCGCTGCCGCTCTTGCGGTCGGCGCGGGCGTCGACCTGCGCATCGAGGTCGATTTCCTCGCCGTCGAACTGGCGCCGCTGCGGCTTGTCCTCGCCGCGCAGGGATTCGAAGCGGCGGCGGATGCTGCGGATCAGGTGGGCGTGGCACAGGCGCACGGCGTCCACCCACTCCAGCTCGCCCGCCTGGCCTTCGCTTTCGTAGAGATGGCACCAGCCGCGCCGCATGGCGCCGCGCCGGTAGTCCCACTCGTCATAGAAGGCGTCGGGCCGCGCTGACGGATCGGCAGCCACCGCTTCGTCGCCGCTTCCTGCTACCGGCTGCCAGGTGCCGGGGCCGGCGGGATGCAGCGCATCGCGCGGGACCTCGCCGAGGTCCTGCTGCAATGACTTGGCCGCCTCGCGCGCATCGGGCGGCAGGACGAGGAGGTCGGCCTGCGGATCGCCGATCTGGATGTCGCCTTCCGCCGCCAGCGGCGGCATGTCGCTGCCGGCCTGGCCGCCGGATTTCGAATCGAGCGCCGCCAGCACCTTGAGCGCGCGGCGCACCACCGCCGTGTCGCGGGCAATGCGCGCGGCGCGCACGCGGCGCGCGGCGGCCGGGTCCATGGTGCCGATGTGCGGCAAAGCCGGCGTCTCGCCGGCGCCGACTCTTCGCAGCTCGGCCATGCAGGCCAGGCTGTCGGCGGCGCTGGCTGCGGGCTGCCCCAGCTTCGCCGCGGCGGCCTCCAGCTCTGCCGGCCAGGGCCCGCGCAGGACGGCAATTTCGCGGGCGAGGCCGGGCAGTTCGACGGCGATGCGGGCTTCGAGGCGCATCGCTTCGAATACGGCGAACCAGCCCAGCGCGCGCGCGCGATCCGGCCAGAGTTCGAGTTCCGGTTCGGGGTCGGTGTTGAAGCTGCCGAAGCGCGCCTGCGCCCAGAGCATTGCCGCCATGAGCTTGTAGAGGCGGCGATTGCCCGCCGCATCGGGCGCGACGTCCAGGCGCTCCGGCAGCCACAGGGTCTCGCTGTCGGTCCAGGCCCTGGCACCGCTGGCGAGCCTGAGCGGCCGGCCGTCGAGCGCCTGCAGGAAGTGCGACAGGCGTCCTTCGTTGGCGGCGAAGGAAACCGCGTTCTGCGAACGTGCGGAACGGCTGCCGTGCGCCGCGGCATATTCGCCGAGAACCGTTCGGGCAGCGGCCAGTCCGCCGCTGTCGTGGGCCTCGAGTCCGGCGCGCGCCCAGTCGTCGAGTTCCGCGCCGAGGCCGGCCGCGTGCTCGGCCGCCAGCGAAGCCAGCAGCCAGCCGAAATCGTTCGAGCTTTGCGTCGCGACGGCCGCCCAGTGCAGCACGCGTTCCTGCGTTTCGCGCGGCAGGGATTCGAGCCGGGCGGCCGGCTCCTTCGCCGAACGCTGGCGCAGCGAGAGCAGCAGCAACTGGTCGAGCCGCGCTTCAAGCTCGTGGGCGAAGAGCTTGCGCTGGCTCATCGAGGTCTAAAAAACAGCCGCGATGAGGTCGTCCAGCGCATCGCGCGTGTCGGGTTCATCGGCCAGCGGCCGGGCGATGGCGGCGGTGCAGGCGGTGGCCGGCGCCATGCCCTTGGCGATCAGTTGCGCGGCATGCACCAGCAGGCGGGTGCCGGCGCCCTCGTCCAGCCCGGCGCCTTTCAGCTTGCGCGTGAGGGTGCCGAGCTTGACCAGCTTTTGCGCCGTGGCTTCATCGACGCCGCCTTCATGGCCGACGATGCGCGCCTCGACAGCGGCCTCCGGGTAGTCGAAGTCGAGCGCGACGAAGCGCTGCCGCGTGCTCGGCTTCATTTCCTTCAGCACGCTCTGGTAGCCGGGGTTGTAGGAGATCACCAGCATGAAATCCGGCGGCGCCTCGAGGTACTCGCCGCGCTTTTCGACGGGCAGCGCGCGGCGCGAATCGGTCAGCGGATGGATCACCACCGTGGTGTCCTTGCGCGCTTCGACGATCTCGTCGAGATAACAGATCGCGCCGGCACGCACCGCTGCCGTCAGCGGCCCGTCCATCCACACGGTTTCGTCGCCGATGATCAGATAGCGCCCGATGAGGTCGGCTGTCGTCAGGTCGTCGTGGCAGGCCACCGTGACCAGCGGCCGCTGCAGGCGCCAGGCCATGTGTTCGACGAAGCGGGTCTTGCCGCAACCGGTGGGGCCTTTCAGCATCACCGGCAGGCAACTCCCGGCCGCCGCGGCGAACACCTCGCGTTCGTCGCCGACCGCATGGTAGTAAGGCTCGGTTGCGGGACGCACCAGGGGCGTGTCGATCTTGAAAACGCCGGCGCGGACATCGGCACGGACATCCGGCTGGCCCGGGGATCTGGAAGCGGTCATTGGCGACACCTATTTGAGTTTGGGCTGCTTGGCCTCGTCGGCCACGCGTTTCTTGATTTCGCGCAGCCGCGAATCCACTTGCGAGTACTCGTAGAAATTGCCGTCGGGCGCCTTTTGCGCAAGATCGAGCTGTACCACCGCCTCCGGCAACTGCCCGAGCAGGGCATAGCCTTCGGCCTGGGCACGGTGCTGCTGCAGGCGCCGGCCGAGCATGGCATAGGTCTTGGCCTGCAGGAAATGCATTTTCGGGTCGGACGGATAGCTCACCAGGTCCTCTTCGGTGAACTTCAGGGCGTCATTGGGCAAGCGGGCTTCCAGCAAGGCGTCCACCAGGCCATAGGCAACGGCGCGCTCCTGCGGAAAACGCGGCTGGGCGCTGCGCAGCACCTTCACCGCCCCCGCGGCGTCGCCCTGCTTCAGGCGCAGTTCGGCAGCGAGCGTCTCGATCATGGGCGACACCGCTTTCAGGCGACGCAATTCCTTGAGTTCCTTCTCCGCAGCGGCAAACCTGCCGTCGCGCAGGAGGGCCTGCGCCAGGCCGTAGCGCACGGCGGCTTCGCTGCCGGCAAAGCTGCGATCCGTGAGCCGGGCTTCGAACTCCGTCACCGCATCGCGCGGCGCGCCTTCCTGCGAGCGCAGCTTGGCGCGCACCAGCTGGAACTCGAGGGAATCCGGCACCTGCTTGTAGGGCCGGCTCTGGATCCGGTTGCCCATGTCGGCCAGGCGCTCGGTGGTCAGCGGGTGGGTGCGCAAATAGCCGGGGGCGCTGTTCTTGTTCTCGTACAGACGGCTGTATTTCTGCAGGCGCTCGAAGAAGGCGCTCATGTCGCGAATGTCGAAGTCGGAACGCTCCAGCAAGTCAAGCCCGATGCGATCCGCCTCGCGCTCGAAGTCGCGCGAATAATTCAGCTGGTTCTGTATCGCCGCGCCCTGCCCGGCCATCGCCGCGCCCATGGCCAGATCGGGACTGCTGCGCGCCGCCAGAATCGCCACCGCCAGCGCCAGCAGGCTGGCGACCTGGCCCTGCCCCGACTTGTTGATGATGCGCGCCAGATGGCGCTGGGTGACGTGGGAGATTTCGTGCGCCAGCACCGAGGCAAGTTCGGACTCGGATGCGGCGGCAAGAATCAGCCCGGTATGCACGCCGATGTAACCGCCGGGCATGGCGAAAGCGTTGAGGGTGGGATCGCGCAGCGCAAAAAGCTCGAACTCCTGGCGCGAATCGTTGCTCTGCGCCGCAAGCCGGCTGCCCAGCCGGTTGAGGTAGCTGCTGACCTCGGGATCGTCGAGATAGGCCGGATCGCGACGGATTTCGTGCATGATCGCTTCGCCGGTGCGGCGTTCCAGCGCCGGCGAGAAATCGGACTGGGCTGCTTCGCCGAGGTCGGGCAGACCTTCGGCCCCCGACAGGGAGGGCGCTGCCACGATGCCGAACGCAAGGATCAGGGCGCGGCTGAGCGGATTCAGTTTCATCCCGCTATGATAGCGGCTTGGCAAGAACGAGTTGTGACAAGGTATTTCATGAATCCACCAAAGAAGCCCCCGGCAGCGGCCGCTGGCGGGCCACTGACCCACTTCGATGCGGCCGGCCAGGCCCACATGGTCGACGTCGGCGCCAAGGCAGAAACCACCCGTGTGGCGCGGGCGCGGGGTCACATCCGCATGGCGCCCGCCACCTTCGCCCTGATCAAGAGCGGCTCGGCCAAGAAAGGCGACGTGCTCGGCATCGCCCGCATCGCCGCTATCCAGGGCGCCAAGCGCACGTCCGAGCTGATTCCGCTGTGCCACCCGCTGGCGCTGACCCGCGTCGCCGCCGAATTCACGCTCGACGCGCGGCGCCATCGCGTGACCATCGAGGTGACGGCGGAAACGGTCGGCCGCACCGGCGTCGAGATGGAGGCGCTGACCGCCGTGTCGGCCGGCCTGCTGACCATCTATGACATGTGCAAGGCCGCCGATCGCGGCATGATCATCGAGGACATCCGCCTGCTGGAAAAGCAGGGCGGCAAATCGGGACACTGGAAAGCCGATGAACACAAGTAATCCGCAACGCGCCGTGGCCTGGTGGCTGTTCGCCTGCTGTGCCATGGTATTCCTGACCATGGTGGTCGGCGGCGTGACGCGCCTGACGCACTCGGGACTTTCCATCGTCGAATGGAAGCCGCTGATCGGCGCCCTGCCGCCGCTTTCCCATGCCGACTGGCTGGAACTCTTCGCCAAGTATCAGCAGACGCCGGAATTCATCAAGCGCAACCACGACATGACGCTGGACGGCTTCCAGTTCATCTTCTGGTGGGAATGGGCGCACCGCCTGTCGGGTCGGATGATCGGCGTGGTGTTCTTCGTTCCCTACGTCTGGTTCCTGCTGCGCGGCCGGCTGCGCGGCGCGCTGGCGGCCAGGGTGTTCGGCTTCTTCATCCTCGGCGGCCTGCAGGGCGCGATGGGCTGGTACATGGTCAAGAGCGGCCTGGTGGACGATCCGCGCGTGTCGCAATACCGGCTGGCGGCCCACCTCGGGCTGGCCTTCCTGCTCTTCGGCCTGATGTTCTGGACCGGACTGGGCATGTTGCAGCCGAGGAATGCCAAAATCGCCGTGCCGCCGGCGCCGTCCCACCAGGGGATACCGCTTCGCATAACTCTCACCAAGCGCCTCGGCAACTGGCTGGTGCCGCTGGTCTTCGTCATGGTGCTGTCCGGCGCGCTGGTCGCCGGCATCCGCGCCGGGCTGGCCTACAACACCTTCCCGCTGATGAACGGCAACTTCGTGCCGCCCGAAATCTTCATGGTCGACCCGCTGTGGCTGAACTTCTTCACCAACATGGCCACCGTCCAGTTCGACCACCGCATGATCGCCTGGGCGCTGATGGGCCTGATTCCCTGGTACTCGTGGCGCATCTGGAACGAGACACCCGGGGCGCGCACGCCGGCCGTGGTGCTGACGCTGTGGCTGGCGGTGCAGGTGGGCCTGGGCATCGCCACGCTGCTGCTGCAGGTGCCGGTGGCACTCGGTGCGGCGCACCAGGCAGGCGCGATGGTGCTGTTCGGCTTGCTGCTGTGGACAAATCACGCCATTCGCCGCGCGTGATTCACTCGTAGCGAACTTCGATCACATCCAGTTCACGCAGCCCCCCGGGACTGTCGAAACGCACGGTATCGCCCTCGCGCGCTTTCAGCAGCGCGCGCGCCAGCGGCGAAATCCAGCTGATGCGGCCCTCCTGGGCATTGGCCTCGTCGATGCCGACGATCTGGTAGGTCGCTTCATTGCCGTCGGCATCGCAGACGGTGACGGTGGCGGCGAAGAACACCTGGTCGCAGTTGCGCTGATCGGCCGGATCGACGATCACCGCTGAATCCAGGCGCTTGGAGAGGAAGCGGATGCGCCGGTCGATTTCGCGCAGACGCTTCTTGCCGTAGATGTAGTCGCCATTCTCCGAGCGGTCGCCGTTGCCCGCCGCCCAGGACACCACCTGCACGATGGCCGGCCGCTCGACCTTGACCAGGTGCTCGAATTCGGCGCGAATCTGCGCGTGCCCGCGCACCGTCATGTAGTTTTTGGTGCCGGCCGGAAGCGCAGACTCGGGGACATCTTCGTCGTCCTGCTCCGCGTCGTCGGATTCCTTGACAAAAGCCTTGTTCATCTTGTGGCCATCGAAAACAAATTCAAATGCTAGCATCCAATACATCATGAATGTTTCCACACCCGCTCCCGAACGCACGCTCGCCAGCGTGCTGCTGTTCGCCGGACTGATTGTCACCGTCGCGATGGGCATACGCCACACCTTCGGCCTGTTCCTGACGCCGATGAGCATGGAGCACCAATGGAGCCGCGAAGTCTTCTCCTTCGCCCTGGCGCTGCAGAACCTGATGTGGGGCGCGACCCAGCCCTTCGCCGGTTTTCTCGCCGACCGTTTCGGCGCGCGCCGGGTATTGTGGGGCGCGAGCCTTCTCTACACCCTGGGTTTGATCGGCATGGCCTACGCCAGCACCGGCAGCGGGCTGGCCGCCAGCGCCGGCCTGATGATAGGCGCGGCGCAAAGCGGCTGCACCTACAGCGTGGTATTCGCCGCCCTCGGCGCGCTGGTGCCGGCGGCACGGCGCGGCTGGGCCATGGGCGTGGTCGCGGCAGCCGGTTCCTTCGGCCAGTTCCTGATGATTCCGGTGGCATCGGGCCTGATCGGCGGCCTCGGCTGGTTCGGCACCCTGCTGGTATTCGCCGCCGGCGCCCTGCTGATCATCCCGCTGGGCAGCGCGCTGACCCGCGGCCTGGTGGCGGCGGCGGCGAGCAAGGGCCAGACCGGACGCGAAGCGCTGCACGAAGCCGCGCGCGAAAAGGGCTACCTGCTGCTCAATCTGGGCTACTTCGTCTGCGGCTTCCAGGTGGTGTTCATCGGCATACATTTCCCTACCTACCTGCTCGGCAAAGGGCTCGGCCCCGAGGTCGGCATGACCTGCCTGGCCCTGATCGGCCTGTTCAACGTCTTCGGCAGCTACAGCGCCGGCCAGCTCGGCAACCGCTTCCCGAAGCGCCTGCTGCTGTCGGCCATCTACGGCACGCGCAGCATCGCCATCGCGCTCTTCCTCTGGCTGCCGCTGACGCCGGCCAGCGCCTACCTGTTTGCCGCCACCATGGGCCTGCTCTGGCTGTCCACGGTGCCGCTGACCAATGCCCTCGTCGCCCAGGTGTTCGGCGTGCGCTACCTGGGCATGCTCTCCGGGCTGGTCTTCTTCAGCCACCAGGTCGGCAGCTTTCTCGGCGTCTGGCTCGGTGGCCGGCTGTTCGACGCTACCGGCTCCTACGACACGATCTGGGGCATCTGCATCCTGCTCGGCGTCGTCGCGGCGCTTTGCCACCTGCCGATCGACGAACGCAGCCTGGAAACGCGGCGCCTGGCAACCGCCGGCTGAACCGGCCAAGGGCAGGCCGGACCTCGATTTGCGAGGTAAACCGGTCGCAATTCCGCGCCTATCCGCCCTGGCCGGGGGCTAGCCGGCAAGCGCAAACGAAAAGACCGATGATCCCGCCGCAGCTTGCCGCAACGAGCCCGGCGCGGGTGGCTAGGATATGCCGGATGCCTTCCCAGATCGAACTCTACGAAGAAATGAGTCTTCTCTCGTCGCGCATGGCCGCTGCGGCGCGGGCCAGCGACTGGGAGCAGCTTATCGAGCTGGAGCATGGGATTCGCCAGCTGCGCGATGCCTTGCTGGCGATCGCCGACGGCGAAAACGATCCGCCTCCCGACCTCGCGCGAAAACACAGCCTGATCCAGCGCATTCTCGAAGACGACGCGGAAGTGCGCCGTCACACCGAACCGTGGATGGAGCGCATTTTCTATTTTCTCGGCGACGGCCGGCCCCGACGCGAATTTCAGGGCGCCCCGGGAGAATCCCCCACTGCCGGCTGAAGCCGGCTCGCCGTACCGCGGGCGCCGTCCCACAAGGGGATACCGCTTCGCATAACTTTCTCAGCCTGTCTTGCGCGCCTTCTGGTAGAGCGGCATGACCTCCGGCAGGTGTTTCTCGATTTCCCGGATGCGGTTCTCGCCCGCCGGATGGGTTGAAAGAAATTCCAGCGGCGCGCGGCTGTTGGCGGCTGCCATCTTCTGCCACAGACTGACCGCGGCGCGCGGATCGAATCCGGCCCGCGCCGCCAGGTCGAGGCCGGCGATGTCGGCTTCGGATTCGTCATCCCGCGAAAACTTCATCGACAGCAGGTTGCCGCCCATCTGGAAGGCGCTGGTGTAACGCCCGCCGCCCACCAGTTCGCCGAGCAAACCGGCGCCGAGCTGGGTCATCTGGTTCTTCGCCATGCGCTCGCGCGCATGCTCGCGCAAGGCATGGGCAATTTCATGGCCCATCACCATCGCCACTTCGGCGTCGGTCAGCTTGAGCGTGTCGAGGAGCCCGGTATAGAAAGCGATCTTGCCGCCCGGCATGCAGAAGGCATTGATTTGCTTCGAACCGATCAGGTTGACCTCCCATTGCCACTGGCTGGCACGCGGATTGAAACGGCCGGCGAAAGGAATCATGCGTGCCGCGATGGCGCGCAGGCGCCTCACCTGCGGATGGTCGTCGGGGCCGAGGGCCTGCTTCGAGGCGGCCAGGCGCTTGAGCTCGTCGTACTGTTGCGTGGCCTGCTTTTCCAGGGCGCCGGCCGGCACCAGGTTGCGCATGGCGGAGGGTTGGCCGATCTGGACGCCATCGGCCGCAAGGGCCGGCAGGCCCGCGGCCAATGCCGCCAGCGCGATCAGCGTCCGCAGCATCTATTGGCCCTCGCCGCCCAGGACCTCGACGAGATGCGCAAGCAGTTGTGAAAGTTCGCCGCACATCAGTGTGAAGTTGGCGGCGAACAGATCGTCGGCATTTTCCGACTGGCGCTCGGCGTCTTCCTTGAGAATGTCGAGGAAGGCCAGCTTCTTGATCTGCAACTGCTCGGTCAGCACGAAGGACACGCGATCGTTCCAGGTCAGCGCCAGGCGCGTCGCCGTCTTGCCGCCGGCGATGTGGTTGCGCACTTCGTCGCTGTCGAGGTTGTGGCGCACGTAGCGCACCGCCGGGCGCTCTTCCGCGGCGGCCTGCAGTTCGCAGTCGCGATCGATGCTGAAGTTGCCCGGGGCATGGCCCGCCGCCAGCCATTGCGTCATGGCGGTGGCCGGCGCCAGTTGCGTCTTGACCAGGGTCACCGGCAGTTCGCCGAGCGAGAGCTTGAGCTGCTCGATGACTTCGTCGGCGCGGGCGCTGGACGAGGCATCGACCAGCAGCCAGCGATTGACCGGGTCGATCCAGACATAGGTCAGGCCGCGCTTGACGAAGGCGCGCGGTAGCAGCTCGGCCTCGACCTGGTCGACCACTTCGCGCGTCTGCTTGCGCCCCGGCTTGTAGCCTTGCGCCGCGGCGATCTGCTCGAGCTTGGCCGCCGCGTACTGGCGCACCACGGACATCGGCAGCAGCTTCTGTTCGATGCCCAGCGCGATCAGCTGCTGGCGCTCGACGCTGAACACCAGGTCGCCCTCCTCGCCGCGCGGCGGCACCCAGCCCAGGGCGAGGCGATCGCTGGCGCTGCAGCCCTGGAAGATGCCGCGCTGCAGGGCGGCGGCGAGTGCATCGGTGCTGTAGGCCCAGTCGGGAGTCAGCCGGAAAATCTGGAGATTGCGAAACCACATGGCAGGGAGGCACGAAATGAAAGGACGCCCATTCTAATCATCGCCGGCGCGACAAACCTTCATCAATGAAAAGTCGGCGTCAGCAGTACGGCGACGAACAGCACTGGAAAAACGGAAGATGGCGCGGGATTGTGTTTGTATGCGACGACGGCAAGGTGCCCGTTGCGGCCGGTCAGCTTCTCTGTTAGCTGACATTCTGAGATACCGCATGAGCAAGCGAATTATCAGGAGATAAGTCGGCTCCTAAGCTGTCAGGAATTCCGCATTTCGTGCGCGGCCATTTGGAGCGATCGTACTAGGCCGATACCCTCGACCCCTGTTAAATAATTACAATTTCTTGTATATTCTGGCGCATGATAGTCAAGCATCTCTCCTTCCGCGGAAGTTCTTTGGACGACTTACGAGCATTTCCCTCCGACGCAAGAAGGGAAGCTGGATTCCAACTCGATAAGGTTCAGCACGGTCAGGAGCCCGACGATTGGAAATCAATGACATCAATCGGGTCTGGCGTAAGGGAAATCAGAATATGGGAAGAGGCGGGAACCTTTCGAGTGATCTACTTGGCAAAACTGGCCGATGCCGTTCACGTATTGCACTGTTTCCGTAAGAAGACGGACGAGACGAATCAGCGCGATATAAATCTGGCTCAAAAGCGGTATAAGGACTTAATGCAGGAGTATGTGAAATGAGCAACGAACAACGCTTTTCCAATGTATGGGCTGCAATTGAAGACACGGTTCCTGCCGCGGCTAGCATGCAGGCTCGCTCCAGTTTGATGATGGCGGTGCAGTCTTGGGCAAAGACCAGTCAGGGTACTCAGGCCGAAGCAGCGCGAGTTCTTGGAATTACGCAGCCCCGCATGTCTGACCTAATGCGCGGCAAGATAAATTTATTCTCCCTTGACTCGTTGCTTGATATGGCGGCGTTGGCTGACCTTAAACCTCAAATAACGGTCAATTCGGTGCCAACGGACGCCGATGGAATTAATGTGCAGGAGCGCTTCAGGAAAGGGATCCACGCGAGCGCCGGCAATGGAGTGGTGTGTGAAGTTCGATCGGAGGGAGATGATGGAAGTAGATTAGTTGTAGGGGCCGAGACCTCGGGCAGTCCGGCTACATCAAGCGAATCGCACCTGAAACTGGTGAAAATGGAGAGGGCTGCGTAGATGGCAAACGTATATCCGAAGAATGTCCAATTTCTGCTTGCCGACGCAGTACGGCAGGAAGAAGGAGGGAAGCTGACTGTGCTAGGCCTTTATTCAGGCGATGCCGTTCTGCTAAAGGACTCATTGCCAAAATCAATTCCTGAAGGCATGGAGGGACTCGCACTCCCTGGCCTTACCATAGTTGCAATCGTACGGGATGGACAAGGATCCTTCAGCTACGGCGTTCATCTTTATGGTCCCGATGGAAAAGCGCTAGGGAAAGGCGTCGACGGAATGAAGCTAGACAAGAAGAAGGACGCTCCAGCTAGCTTGCTCATCCCGGTACAGCCCTTTCCGATTCCGGATTTCGGCACCTATCGCGTCCTGCTACAACTTAACAGGCACGAGTACGAGTTTAAGTTTAGGGTGTCACATATAGATCCCAACGCCACTTTCCCCGAAGTAAAGAAAAGTAAGAACGAAACACCATCGAACGGAAGGCGCACTTCCGGCAAAAGTTCGGCACAATCCGAGAAGTCTAAGACAGCCAGACACAAAGGAAACGCGTAGAGCACGCACTCGCCGGCGACCTACATTTTCCGTTTACGGCGTTGTCGATCTAGAAGATCAAATGGCTGAATTTGGAACGCGGTCCTAGTGACCGCTTTTGGCCGAGTCAAGGCAGTATCGATAAGAAAATGATTGCCGAAAACCGGCCGTTCAGGTGGGCCAGAGCACGCATCGACTATTCAAATTGGAAGGCTACGTCGAGTGGCCGGATATGGCCGAACTCAGTCATCGTTCTGGCCCCAATAGCCAGCTTCACGCTGATGGCGGATCGCAAGAACCAGGACCGCATTCCGATCTTCCTCAAAACTATAGAGAGCCACATACCCTGTACGCCCTCTGGATATCACCAGCTCTCGCAATCCATATTCCACGGGTCGGCCGATAAGTGGATGCCGCCTTAATAGTTCAACGGCTTCCTCAATCAGTCCAAGCGTCTCGGCGGCAGCGGACGGATCGGTCTCGTTCAGGAAGTCGGTCAGGCTTTCGAGATCGGCGAACGCCCTTCCCGAATAGATCAGCCTTGCCAGGATCTGGCTTTCGGCTTCGCGGACTTGTTGCCGGATATCCGCGCCTTGAGGTAGGTGTGCACCTCGCGGGAATCGTAGCCCTTCCCGGTGCTCAGCATTTGTTCCCGTGCTGCCAGAGCCTCGCCGACGAAACTGGCACGCAGTTCGGCCGCCGTGGCTGCCTGCTCTATCGCATTGACCATGAACGCATGTGGCGACACGCCTTTCTTTTCAGCAGCGGCAACAGCGCGTTGTTTGAGTTCCTCGGAAAGTTTCAGTGATGTAGTGGCCATTGTTCAGTACCTGCTGCCATAAGGTGTCACTAGGGTAACACCGGTATGCCGAGAGTTGCAAATCGGCGGGGATCCGGAATCCCACGCCATCTTCCAAATAGAAACGCGCCCCTGCAGGAGGGGCGCGCTGGAACCACCGGGTGCCGCGGCAGGACCTAGACCGCCGCCAATGCGGCGCTGGCCGCCGCCTCCGCCGCGCGCCGCGTCTTGCCGGCGCGGGCCGGCATGTGGCACAGGCCGCAGACATAGCCGCGCACCGGATCGTAGGCGTGGGCGACGAAGTCGCCGCCGCATTCGCGGCAGGTGGCCATCTGCAGCATGCTGGCGTCGAAGAAGCGCACCATGGTCCAGGCGCGCGTCAGCGACAGCACGGTGTCGAGGCCGCCGCGCTTGACCTGGTCGAGATACATGCGGTAGGACTTGATGATCAGTTCCAGACCCGTCAATTGCGTGTGCGACTTGAGGAAGCGGTAATAGGCCATGAACAGCGAGGCATGGATGTTCGGCTGCCAGGTCATGAACCAGTCGGTCGAAAACGGCAGCATGCCCTTGGGCGGCGACTCGTGGCGGACCTCCTTGTAGAGCTTGAGCAGGCGCTCGCGCGACAGGTTGGTTTCGGCCTCGAGCAGTTGCAGGCGGGCACCGAGCTCGATCAGTTCGATGGCGAGGCCGATGTCCTTGGCTTCGATGATTACGGATTTGTTGCGCATGAGGAACCTCCGTCGCTAGACGTTTGGGTGACCCTGAATGAACGGCCGTTCAGGCCAGCGTGGCAACGGGCCTGCCGGCAGCGAGGATCGCCGCATGCAGATGCCCGACGCCGCGCTCGCGCTCGTGATTGGCGAGCAGATCGAGCAGCAGGGCGTCGTCGAAGCGGAAGCTGCAGAGCAGCATGTCGGAGCTGGCCATTTTCAGCACCTGCCCGGGGGTCAGGCGCGTCAGTACGTCGGCAATCTCTTCGCTGATGCCCAGACGGAAAATGGCCGCTTCGCGATCCGAGCGAACCATGTTCTGCGCCAGCATCAGGTAAGAAAGATTGACTTCCTTTATATCGTTATAGGTGTCGGTCGATTTCATCATGCACTCCTTGAATTCGCCGGTCAGACCCGAATTCGGGCCCGAATCGCGACAGATGCATGATCACACGGGGCATGACAAGAAAGAAATCAGTGGAAAAACCATTCTATTGTAAGAATTAGATAGAGCCACTTTGTAAGAGAAAACATTACAAAAGCTCCACAATGGATTGTTTATTGGCCTATTTCTGCCCTTCCAGCGGGCCCCCAAATGCCCCGATTGATCCCCGGATCCCGCCGCAAGCCGCTCTGCGCGGCCCTGCAGGGGAAAACTAGGCCGAGCGCTGGAGCGTTGCGCCGGACTGCACGGCTGCCACGGAATTGCGGTGGCGCTTGGCCAGGTAGGCGCTTTGATCGGCCAGGCGGATCAGGGCATCCACATCCGGCGTCGTCGCATCGCGCACCGCCACGCCGATGCTGACACTGCCGTGGGTGGTCCGTTCGCCGTCGACGATGGGCAGGGCCTCGACCGCGGCGCGCATGCGCTCGGCGCAGGCCAGCGCGGCTTCCAGCGAGGTGTCCGGACAGATCACCAGGAATTCGTCGCCGGCGCTGCGAGCCAGCACGTCCTGCGCCCGCATCTCGTCCCTGAAGACGCTGGCATACAGCTTCAGCACGACGTCCCCCGCAGCGTGACCGTGCGTGTCATTGACCTGCTTCAGATTGTCGAGGTCGATCACCATGCAGGCCATGGGTCGCTCGCTGCGTACCGCCATCGCCCACTCCTGCTGCAGGCGATCCATGGCGTAGCGCCGGTTGCGGCACCCGGTCAACAGGTCGGTCATGCCGACTTCCTTCAATTGCCTGTTGCTCACGGCCAATTCGGCGGAGATGCGCCGGATTTGCTCGCGCTCCTGCCCGAGTTCCGCCTGCAGGCCGGCGACGCGCTTTCCGGCCTGCAGTTGCGCGGCCAACAACCGCGGCTGCAGGGGCAGGATCAGGAAACCATCGGCACCGGCGGCAAAGGCCGCGACCAGTTTCTCGTCATTCTCCGCATCCGACAGGATCAGTACGTAGCTGCTGCGCCCCGCCTTGAACTGGCGCAGCGTGCGGGTCAGTTCGATGCCGTCGATCTCCGTCGCCGACAGGTCGACCAGCATGATCTGCGGCTGCAATTCGATGGCCAGGGTCAGTCCGTGGCGGCCGTCGGCGGCTTCGGCCACCCGGTAGCCGGCATCGCTCAGCATGCCGCGCAGCGGGCCACGCACGCGCACTTCATCGCCGATCAGCAAAACGCACATCTGCGCGGATTCGGCGGCGCCTGCGACGGCGCCGCGTTCCCTTATTTCGGGGGCGCCCGGCGCAAAATCCAGCGACACGGAGGATGCTGCAACCGGGGATTCGCTCGGCGATACCGCCGCCGCTGTGGCGGGCGCTGCGTCCGACGGCGAACCCGCGGGCTTGCTCGACGACTCGGCTGGTGGCACCGATGGTGTCACCAGCGGCGCCACATCGGGCAGGGGCACGGCGGCACACTCTTCAAAAAGCGGCATCGGCCCGGTTTCGACGTCCAGCAGAGCGCCCCATTCGCGCCATTCATGCGCCGTGCGGTCGCAAAGCGCGATCAGTTGATCGGCCTCGAAGGACAGGCGCGACCCCAGTTCGAACAGTTCCGGCATCTGCGCACGCGCTGCGGCAGGCGCCGCGACGCAGATGGCGCTGATGCGATCGGCCAGCGTCAGCAGTTGCCGGGCGCCCGCTGCGCCGGCGCCTTGCGCATCATTCGCCGGCCCGGGCTGGTCGAGCGACGCCACCGCCTCCGCATAAGCTTCAGGCAAGTCGTAATCGAGCAGCAGCGATGCCGCCAGTGCCGCATGCGTTACCGCAAACGCCTCCTGTTCGGCCTGCAACAGATGCACGCTCTGCATCCCGGCCTGCCCGGCCCGATGCAGCAGCAGTTCCGAGTAGGGCGCGGGAAACACCGTAGCCAGGATCAGTTCGCCGACGCGCGCCAGCAGGCCTACGCTGAAGGCATCGGCCTGCGGCAAGCCCTCCCGCGCTCCAGTCAGCAATTGCAGGGCAACCGCTCGCGCCAGTGCCTGCGACCAGAATCGGGAGTGATCGAATTCACGACACTGGCCGCTGCGACAGGTCTCCATCAGCGAGAATCCCAGCGCCAGTGACCTGACCGGGGGCACCCCGAGCACATTCACCGCGTCGCGCAAGGACACCAGCGGCCCATGTTCGGCGCCGCCGACGCCGTTGGCCACCCGGATCACGCGCACCGACAAGGTCGGATCGGACTTGAGGGCGTGTGCCATGACCGCCAGTGACGTGCCTTCGCGTTGCGTCAGGCGGATCAGCGCATTCGCCGTGCCCTTGGGCTTGGGGAAATCCTCCATACCCTTGATTTCCTCGATTCGCGAGCGAACGGCGGGATCCGACATCGGGTGGATGATTTCGCTGGTCATGGTCAGGAGCTGCGGTTGGCTTGCATCATCATTTAATGCATATCGGCAATGCCGAAGGCGCGATCCGGCAGGCTACAATATTTGCATGGATCCGGCGATGAATTTCTGCACTGCCTGCGGCGCGCCTGTTGCGCTAAAAATACCCGCGGGCGACTCCCTGCCGCGCCATGTCTGCGAAACCTGTGGCGCGATTCACTACCGCAATCCGCGCCTGGTGGTCGGCGCCCTGCCGGAATGGGAAGATCGCGTGCTGCTCTGCCGCCGCGCCATCGAGCCGCGCCACGGCAAGTGGACCCTGCCGGCGGGTTTCATGGAGAACGGCGAAACCGTCGCCGCCGCCGCCTTGCGCGAAACCCTGGAAGAAGCCTGCGCGCGCATCGAACTGGGCGCGATGTACACGCTGATCAGCGTGCCGCACATCCATCAGGTGCATGTCATCTACCGCTCGCAGCTGCTGGATCTGGACTTCGCCCCCGGCGCGGAAACCCTCGAACTGCGCCTCTTCAGCGAGGACGAGATTCCGTGGGACGAGATTGCCTTTCGCACCATCGCCATCACCCTGAAGCACTACTTCGCCGATCGTCGCAGCGGCCGGTACAGCTTCCATACCGAAGACCTGACGGCGCCGGCACATCCGCCGCGCTGATCATTCATCCTCGAGGTTGAACACCACCGGCAGTACCACGGCGAAGTTCCTGCCGCGCAGACTCTCGGGCAAGGGAGCGCGCAAGGCGCCGGCATCGATCATCGCCAGTGCCGCACCATCCAGTGACTCGTGGCCGCTGGAACGACCGACCGTGGCCGCGCGCGGGCGGCCGTCGTTGCCGACTTCGAGGCGAACCTCGGCAGTCCCTGCCCAACCCGCTGCCATGGCCTGGGGCGGGTAGCGTTTGAAGCGTCGCGCCTCGCTCGCCACCGACAGTCGATAGCCGCGCAAGCCGTCGAGCGCCTCGCCCGACGCGTTGGCCAGGGTCAGCAGCACGCCGGATGGCGAAGCCGCCGCAGGCGCCACCTTCGCGGCCGTGGCAGCGGGCAAGGCAACGACTGGACCCGGCGGCGGCGCGGGGTCGGCCGCCAGCGCCGGAGCCTGCGGAACCGGAGTCGACGTTGGCAGGTCCAATGTTTTGGTCGCAAGAACCGGCGGGTGCGGGGAAGGAGTCGGCGCCGGCACCACGGCGCGCGACGGCAGGGATGGCGCAGCTACCACAGGGGCCGGCGGCAGCTGGCGCAGGGTGGCTTGCAGCAGCGCGGCTTCCTTGTCCGGCAGCCGCGGCAGCGCCGGCCACAGCAGCAGCAGATGGAAAATCAGGGAGGCCAGGATCGCGAATCGCAACCGTCGCGCCCCAATTCCCCTCATATCGAAGCTATGAAAAGTCATTGCGCTCTGCTAAATTCGTTCCGATACAGGATTCTATAGAGATGACCTCGCATCCGCTGATCCTTACCCTTGACCAGCACGGCGTGCCCCACCGCTGGGTGAGTTGGCAGCATGCCTGCATTTACGTCGCACGCGACCTGGTCGCCTGGGACGCCGGCGACACGCAGTTCATTTTCTACGGCGGCACCAACCGCGTCACCGGCGAGCGCTCCGAACTGGCCACCAGCAGCATCATCGCGATTCGCGGCAAGGCCTTGTCGGGCAAGTCGCTGCATCCGATTCCGCCGCTGTCGAACCGCGAACTGTTCCATCGCGACCGCCACATCTGCGCCTACTGCGCCCGCGAATTCTCCTCCCAACGGCTGACGCGCGACCACGTGCTGCCGGTCTCGCAGGGCGGGCGCGACACCTGGATGAACGTGGTCACCGCCTGCCGCCACTGCAACCAGACCAAGAGCGGACGCACCCCCGAACAGGCGCGCATGGAACTCGTCTATGCGCCCTATGTGCCGAACAAGGCCGAGTACCTGATACTCTGCAACCGCAACATCCTGGCGGACCAGATGGATTTCCTCGCCCGCCACGTGCCTTCCCAAAGCCGCGTCCGCGCGGCCTGAAACTCGTGAATAAATCTACTGCGCGTGCCGGATCGGGGCTTGGGCGGTGCTCGCTATCCTCATGTACAAGGCGTACATTCCGGTAGCTGCGCTCCGGCCGCACCCCGCTGCGGCCCGCTCGCTACGATTTCTTCACAAGTTTTAAGCTTTCCACTATCCATGACCACCACCGCGGCAAAGCCGCTCACCTCCTATCGCAAGTACTGGGCGCAGCGCTTCGGCACGGCGCCCTTCCTGCCGATGTCGCGCGCCGAGATGGACACGCTGGGCTGGGACGAATGCGACATCATCCTCGTCACCGGCGATGCCTATATCGACCATCCCAGCTTCGGCATGGCGCTGGTCGGCCGCCTGCTCGAAGCGCAGGGCTTTCGCGTCGGCATCGTCGCGCAGCCCGACTGGCATTCGGCGGAGGATTTCAAGCGCCTGGGCAAGCCGAAGCTGTTCTTCGGCATCACCGCCGGCAACATGGATTCGATGGTCAACCGCTACACCTCGGATCGCAAGATCCGTTCGGATGACGCCTACACGCCCAACGCCGCCGCCGACCGCCGCCCCGACCGCGCCGTGATCGTGTATTCGCAGCGCGCCCGCGAGGCCTTCCCCGAGGTGCCGCTGGTGATCGGCAGCATCGAGGCGTCCTTGCGCCGCATCGCGCACTATGACTACTGGTCGGACAAGGTGCGGCGCTCGATCCTGCCGCATGCCAAGGCCGACCTGCTGCTCTTCGGCAATGCCGAACGCGCGCTGGTGGAAGTCGCCCACCGTCTGGCGAAAGGCGAAAAGATCGGCGACATCCGCGACCTGCGCGGCACCGCCTTCATGGTGCCGCACGGCTGGCTGCCGGGGCCGGAATGGAGCGAGGCGGATTCGACCACGGTGGATACGCCGGGCGCGGTACACGCCCATCCCGATCCGTATGCGATGGAAGCCGAAAAGCAGAACGCAAAAGTCGGCGCCGGCGACACGGCGATCGTGCGCGTCGTCAGCCGTGCCGAGCGCCTGGCGCAGCACAAGGCGGCGCGCGCCCACACCGCCATCCGCCTGCCCTCCTACGAGCAGGTCCGCGACGACCCGGTGCTTTACGCCCATGCCTCGCGCACCTTTCATCTCGAATCGAATCCCGGCAACGCCCGCGCCCTGATCCAGGCCCATGGGGAGGGTGCCAGCCGGCGCGACGTCTGGCTCAATCCGCCGCCGCTGCCGCTGACCACCGAAGAAATGGACCACGTCTTCGGCCTGCCCTACGCCCGCGCGCCGCATCCGTCTTACGGCGACGCCAAGATTCCGGCCTGGGAAATGATCCGCTTCTCGATCAACATCATGCGCGGCTGCTTCGGCGGCTGCACCTTCTGCTCGATCACCGAACATGAGGGCCGCATCATCCAGAGCCGCTCGGAAGAATCGATCCTGCACGAGATCGAGCAGATCCGCGACAAGACGCCGGGTTTCACCGGGGTGATTTCCGACCTCGGCGGGCCGACCGCCAACATGTATCGCATGGCCTGCAAGGACCCGCAGATCGAGTCCTCCTGCCGCCGCCTGTCCTGCGTCTTTCCCGGCGTCTGCGAGAACCTCGGCACCGACCACGCGCCGCTGATTTCGGTCTATCGCAAGGCGCGGGCGCTGCCCGGCATCAAGAAGATCCTGATCAGTTCCGGCCTGCGCTACGACCTCGCGGTGCGCTCGCCCGAGTATGTGAAGGAACTGGTGACCCACCACGTCGGCGGCTACCTGAAGATCGCGCCGGAGCACAGCGAAGAAGGCCCCCTGTCGAAAATGATGAAGCCGGGCATGGATGCCTACGAACGCTTCAAGCAGATGTTCGACAAGTTCTCCAAGGAAGCCGGCAAGGAGCAGTACCTGATCCCCTACTTCATCGCCGCCCACCCCGGCACCACCGACGAGGACATGCTGGAACTGGCGCTGTGGCTGAAAAAGAGCGGCTTCCGCCTCGACCAGGTGCAGACCTTCCTGCCCACGCCATTGGCCCTGGCCACCGCGATGTGGCACACGGAAAAGAATCCGCTGCGCAAGGTCACGGCGGATTCCGAAAACGTCGCCGTGGTGCGCGGCGGACGCCAGCGCAAACTGCACAAGGCCTTCCTGCGCTATCACGATGCGGAAAACTGGCCGCTGCTGCGCGAAGCCCTCAAAGCCATGGGCCGCGCTGACCTGATCGGGCCCGGCAAGCGCCACCTGATTCCAGCCTGGCAACCGGCCGGCACCGGGACATCGTCATTGCCGCACAAATCGGGCCATACGCCCCACACCATGAGACGAACCCAGGAGTCGGCGCCGGCACCACGGCGATCGACTCCCGCGGCCCCGGCCAAGCCCGGCAAAGGCCCGCCGGCACGCCGCCATCCGGACGTGCCGCGCCATCCGCTGTCACGTCGCAAGGGCGGCTGAAGGCATCCAGACGAGGGCTTTGGCGCAGGTAGAATCGGGTGGCGGAAAACCCGTGCCGCGATGGCAGTGGCGACATCGGGACCAGCCTGAGAGAGAAAGGGGTGCCATGCGAATCATCCTGTATTTCCTGATTGCCCTGGGCGCTGCACCGGCGTGGGCCGAGTGGGTGGCCGTGTCGGAGTCCAATGAACTGATCGCCTACATTGAGCCCTCCTCGATCCGCAAGAACGGCAGCGTTCGCAAGGTGTGGCAAGTGCAAGACCTGAAACAGCGGGATGAGCACGGCGCGATGTCGCGGCGACTCCTGGTTGAATACGACTGCAAGGATGAGCGGTTCAGGGTTCTCGCGACCTCCACACACTCCGAGCCGATGGCCGCCGGGAAAGCGCTGGTATCGGTCGATATTCCGAGCGCATGGTCCGCGTTTGCGCCCGCCACGCCCGCCGAGGACACGCTCGAGATTGTCTGCACCAAGTAGCTCTTCTGTGCCGCTGCGGGGATGGCGACATCTTCCGACGAGGCGCGAGAAGTGGTGGCGACATGGACAAATCTGACGGCATGAACGGCAGGCAACCGATCGCCAATCCGTCCACTTCACATCATCTGGCGGCCCTACCGTCGGTTACAGCTTCGTGATGTGCCGTTGTTACCAATTCGTGCAGGATGCCGCACTCGGCTGCTGTTTGAGGGGCGGCACAGCAACTGCGCAGTGCAGACAATTGCCGTTCCAGAGCACGCAGACTACGAATCCGGGTTCGCACCCGTTCCAGTTGGCCCTCGATCAAGCGGTCAACATCGTCACAGGCGGCAGATGGCTGTGACAGAAGTTCGAGCAGCCGCTTGATCTCGGCGAGCGGCAGATCAAGCGCACGGCAGTGACGAATAAAGGCAAGCCGTTCCAGTTGCTTGTCGCCATAGTCCCGGTAGCCATTGGCTTGTCGTGCAGGAGCAGGCAGCAGCCCCGCCTTCTCGTAGTAGCGGATGGTTTCGACATCAACACCTATCGCCAGTCCAAGTTCTCCAATGCGCATAGTTGCCTCATCATGCGTCCAACAAGGTCTCAACTATAGCTGGTTGACCTTGTAGCTGCTACAGGGTCTTTAATATCACCGATATGAAATACCGGAGGTATGGCAATGGGAAACTGCTGTCACGATAAGAGTTGTGCGCTCGACGCACTGCGCGAGCGTCAAGGCAAGACCCTGCGCATCGTACTGGCGATCAACGCCATGTTGTTTCTGGTGGAATTCGGTGCCGGCCTGCTTGCCTCCTCGACGTCGCTGATGGCAGACTCGCTCGACAGCCTTGGAGACGCGCTGGTGTATGCGGCCAGTCTCTACGTCCTGTCACGCAATGATCAATGGCGTGCTGGCGTCGCAATGCTCAAGGGCGTCATCATGTTGGGTTTCGGCATTGCCGTGGCTTTCGCGCTGCTGGGCAGAATCCTGTCGCCTGTCGTGCCGGTTGCAGAGATGATTGGCGGGTTCGGACTTTTCGCGCTGGCCTGCAACGCCACCTGCCTCTACTTGCTCACTCGGCATCGTAGTGATGATCTGAACATGGAATCGGTTTGGCTATGTTCCAGGAACGACATCGTAGCCAACATTGGGGTGCTCTTGGCTGGTGCCGGGGTTGCACTGACCGGTTCGATGTTGCCCGACCTTGTGGTCGGCGCCATCATTGCCATGCTGTTCCTGAAGTCAGCGTTGTATGTAATCCTGAAGGCTTGGGGGGAGATTCGAGCCAACCCGGAGGAGCAGGTTGGTTAAGACAATGACGCCTTGAACTGACAATCATGGTTCTCGGCGGGCCGTCTCAGGATCTTAAAGCTGACATAACTCGTGCCAGTGTCATAAATCGCTTCAGGGCACTGAAGAGTCAGTAACCCCAAGAATCCGAGCGCCTCTTCACAGTCCCAACCGAACCACAAAAATAGGAAATTCTCACCGGCCCATCCACACGCAGCACATAGGGGTCGAATACCCATCCGCCGCCCCTCAGGCCCTGGACATTGTCAAGGGCAACGACAGCCGAAGCACAAGAGTCGGGGCTGACGGGATGGCGATCCTGCGGTCGCGATAGGGCGCTTGCAGATAGTCAAGGCAAGGGGCGATAATTAACTACCGCGGGAAGGCAGGCATCCCGCCGATTGACGGGCGCAGGACGGGTATAAACAAAAAAACGCCCTGAAAGGCGCTTGATTAAAGGGTAGATGGCGGAGAGGGTGGGATTCTAAAGCGAACACCCATACCACCTTGAATAATATGCGTTTTCTCGTAGCCTAAAGAGCTGCTTAGTAGCAACTCTCTGAGGCATTCTGCGTCGCCTCACGCGCCACGTCAAGCGACCGATACGAGTTAGCCAACAAGGCATCGAAAGTGGCTTTGGCCTTGGCGGTGGCGGCGGATTGCTGGGATTTGATGGCATTCATCATTTCAACGCGATCAGCAAAAACCTGCTGAACGTCGATCGGTGGAACGGGAACGATCATTTCACGTAGGCGCCCCATGCTGATTCGAGTCAGCGTAATGCCCTGCACCAATGAAGCAGCCATAGCCAAGGTCGAAGGCATGTTCATCAGCCAGCAAATGTAGGCCGGACTAACCACATCTTGACGACATCGGAACTGCACACAATCTGCTTTGTTCAGAGCTTCCGGGATGGTCGATGGCAAGACAAAAGCCCGAAGATTCGGGTCGCCCAGAGTACCAATGATTACATCGGCAGGTAGGCAACGATGTCGTGGCAGAGAAGCAAAATGCTCGGGCGACACATACGCCTTTACATCGTCAATCAGTTCGCCAATCCCGATGTTCTGCAAACGGATTACGCGAATGCCGGATTCGACGTAATGGGAGGTCTTCAGGTTCGAGCCAAACGGGCCGTCAGACATTTTCTCCGCCAAGTCCCCCATCCGAGCCATTGGCCATCCCTTCGGATTCGTCGCTGGGTCACCAAACATATCCAGGAACAGTGCCGGGATAAGTTCGGCGGCTTTCTTGTCAGCGTCGTGCCGCAGGCGAACGATGCCCTCGGCACGGAAAAGCAAATCAACGATGCGCCGTTGTTCGGGGAGTGATGGGACTGGAATCTGAATCGCCTTGATGTCGTTCAAGGTGATGCCCTTAACCGTTGCACCGGCCCCCATCCGTTCAATGTCAGACGCCTTCGATAGTAAGAACCAGAACAAATACTCCGGCAGCAGCTTGCTGTTCGGCGTCAGTGCCTTAATGTCCTGATTTATTGCAAGCTGACAGTCAGCGATTGCAACCTTACCCAAGCCAACACGACTGACAAGCAGCACCGTTCCCGGATCAACGAGATTCGTGGCCGAATCTGCAATGGCTTTCTCGGTGATGTGATCTTCCGTATCAGTGATGCGAAATCGTTTGAAATCCTTAACCGTAGCCCACGGAATATCTCCGGAAAAGTATTCTGGGATTTTGCGAGAGGGTGTTCCACCACCTACGAATGTGCAAACAGCGCCCAGCGAATGAACCCGGAATGAACTTGGCACCTATTGCACCTCCGTCAGTGCCGCCTTCAACGCTTCCACTTCCTCAACAATCTCCGCCTCGATGGCTGCTAGTTCATCCAGCAGCTCCCGTGGGTCGCGGTGTTCCACCGCTGACTGGCTCATGGGTCGATAGCGTCCGGCCGACAGGTTGAATTCGTTGGCCCGCAACGTCGCCGCATCGGCAAACCACCATTGGCCTTTCCATTCAGCGGCAGTATCCCGCGCCTGCCAAATCGCCAAAATCGCCTCCCGCTGCTGGTAGGCGGTCACCGCGCCCGGCAGATCATCGGCTTCAATGGCCGTGTCGTGGTTTGCATCCAGTTTGTACCCGTCGTTATCGACGTGAAGAAACAGCACATTCTCTGTCCTGCCACCCTTGCGAAAGAACAGCACCGAAGTCTTCACGCCGGCATACGGTTGGAACACTCCGCCCGGCAGGGACAGCACTGCCTCCACACGGTTGTTCTCGATCAACTGCCGTCGCAGTTCTTTGTGCGCACCAGTCGAACCGAAAAGCACACCCTCCGGCAGGATGACGCCACAACGTCCAGCGGGCCGCAGGTTGTCCATCATGTATTTCAGGAACAGCAACTCGGTGGCGGTGCTAGTGCCAACCTTTACTTCCTCCACCACGCGGTCTTTATCCACTCGCCCCGCGAATGGTGGATTGGCGAGGATCACGTGGAAGCCCTCCTTCGGCAGGCCGAGTTGTTCCTTACGTTCGTTGTCGAGGTTGGTGGTCAGTACGTTGCGCAAGCGAACGCGGACGTTTGCCAGCCCCCGCAGCGTCAGGTTCATCGTCGCCAGTCGCACCATCTTCGGATCAACGTCGTTGCCGAAGAAGGTGGCCGCTTGCAGGGCGGAAGTCTGTACGGCGGAAAGTTTGTCGCCCAAGCCGCGCTTCTGTTGCTTGCCATCCAGTTCCACCTCGGCAATGGCGCTCGGCGAAGAGTTGGCGAGGCGGATATGGTTGTAGGCGGCAACAAGGAAGCCCGCCGTGCCCGCCGCCGGGTCATAGATGGTCTCACCCACCTTGGGATTGATGATTTCGACGATGGTGCGGATCACGTGGCGAGGCGTGCGGAACTGGCCCAACTCGCCCGCCTGCTTTATCTGCCGCAGGACGTGTTCAAACAGGTCGCCCTTGGTATCCGAGTCGGCGGCGTCCAGCCGCAGACCATCCACCAGATTGACCATTTGCGTCAGCACCGTTGGGTCGATGATTGCCAGCCGGGCACCATCCATGAAATTGTGGGTGGCCTGCTCGCTCATCTCCGCGAAGAAGGCAAACACCTCGTCGCGCAGGAAGCGAACCAGTCCCTCCCCAGACAAGCCCCTCGCCCAGACTGACCACCGAAAACGATCACGCGGTATGGTGGTCTGGCCGCTCTCGGCGTTAAGCGGGTTCCTTATCTTCCAGTCGCCCGCGAACAGGCTCTCATAGGGTGTTTTCAGCACCTTGGCCTTCAACTTATTCTCAGCGTCTATGCCTTCGACGAGATAGAAGAAGAACAGAAAGGACAGTTGTTCTGCGTTGCTGACTGGATCGGGGTATCCGCCGCCAAAAAGATAGTCGCGAATCTGGTCAATCGACCGCCGCATGTCGGGCGTTAGAGGCATTAGGTACTTTCTTGACTGCTGGGTTTAGTGGGCCGACGGGCGCGAACCGTTGTCGCTGTTCGATCCCGTTCCATCTGTGTTGAATACGGCCGCGTTGAGGGAGTCGAGTCGCGATTGCAGGGCGTCAGCATTCCCGAACACCCGCTGGGCTTCATGCAAGCCACCCATCTGCGAGAAGGTATGGAAGTAAGCAAAGTGCTCGGGCGTCACCTCGTCGAGTGTGTCGGCATTGGCCCGTATCTGGCTGCCGAGTATTCTCAGCCAGCGTTCCTGCTCTGGGGTAAGGGCCGTCTGTGAAAGCAGCCACGCCTCGAACTTGACCCCCAATTCGGCGGCCTTCTGCTCGGATGCCTCGGGGAACAGCATGTTGCCGTCTTCATCGACGGTAATCCATTCGCGGGTAGTGGGGTCGATGTGATCGTCGATGTCCAGCGATAGCAGCCGCTTGGGTTCGTAGTGCTTTTTCTTTTTCGGCTCCATGACGATGCCACCGCCGCCGAGGGTATCTTCGTCGCCGTGGTAGTCGCACACGCCGACGAAATCGAACATGGTGAAGATGGGCTTTTTGCTGGTCTTGCGCGTGCCCCGGCCACGCATCTGCTGATAGAGGATCGATGATCGGGTGAAGCGGGCGAACACCAGGTTGCAGACTTCCGGGCAGTCGAAACCAGTGTCGAGCATATTCACGGACACGAGGATTTGCGGGAAGGGTTCCTTCTTGAAGCGGCGAATCTTCGCCATTGCGTCGATGGTGTCGTCAGGCCCGACACCCGATACCACATAGTCGGCAAAGCGAACATCGGCGGATGGCTTCTTGTCAGCAAACTCGGCGTCGAAGAGTTGCGCCAGTGTTTCGGCGTGCTTCTTATTCACCGCAAAGACGATAGTCTTGCCGATGAGAGGCATGCGCAGCACGCCTTTGCGGTCCGTGAAACCCTTCTCCAGTACGTCGCGGAACTCGCGAACAATGGCCCTATTCCGTTCTGGAATCGTAAAGCGGCGCTCCAAGGCCGACGGGTCGATCACGATAGGGTCGCCGGGCTTCGCGACGGCGGCGAACAGCTTCTCGAACTCGGCCTTGGTTTCGCCATCCATCGCCGACCAATCCAGCTCGTTCCGCTTTACCTCGAAGCCTCCTTCCGCGGCGGTCTTCACGGTCTTTGCTTGGTAGATTTGATAAGGTGCCAACACGCCATCCCGGATGGCGTCCTTCAACTTGTAGCAGAAGGTGGGTGCATCGACCTCGAAGAATCGCAAGGTGTCGCGCACAAACAGCTTGTCTTCTTCGTCGCCGTCTAGTCCGTCCAGATTGGCCACGCAGGGCGTGGCGGTGAGGCCGACCTGCACGCCGTCGAAGTACTTCAGCACGCCGCTCCACTGGCCGTAGATGCTGCGGTGGCACTCGTCGGAGATAATCAGGTCGAAGTAGCCCGCTGAGTACTCGGCGTAGATGTTGATCATGCTTTGCAGGGTGGTGATGGTGATCTGCTTCTCGTCCTGAAATCGCCGCCCCGCACGAAGTACATAGGCTGGATAGTCGGGCAGATGCTCGACGAATGCGTCCTCGGTCTGCTTCGCGAGAGGAATCCTATCGACGAGGAACAGCACGCGAGTGATGGCGTTGGCCTCGAACAGCCGCTTGATGAGCGCAGCGGCGGTACGGGTCTTGCCTGTACCCGTAGCCATCTCGATCAGCAGCTTGCGCCGGCCTTGCTTGATCTCCTTGCTGACTGTTTGAATGCACTCCTGCTGGTAGTCGCGCCCGGCGATCTTTAAGTCAATTGGAACGGCCAAGAGATCGCGCCGCAGTTGCAGGCTGGCGAATCGTCGTTCGAGGTCGTCCTGCTTGAAGAAACTCTTGACGGGGTGTGCGTAGGCTTCGCGCTGCCACTCCCAGAACAGTACTTCGACGCCGTTGGTCAGGAACACATAGGGCACTTCCAACTGCTTGGCGTAGTTCTTGGCCTGCTCGGCAGCGTCGGCAGGATTCATGGAGTATCGCTTGGCTTCGATGACGGCGAGTGAGCGACCATTTCGGTCACAAAGAACATAATCGGCACGGGTGCCATCGCCCATGACCACCTCAAAGCGAACGGAATTCGGGTCGATGATATTCCAGCCCACTGCCGCAAGCATGGCGTCGATGATTACTCGGGAGAACGCTTCGTTCTTGTTCATTGGACGCCGTCCAGCACGATGAGCAGGACTGAGTAACATTGCCCGCACTCAGATGCGAGAAGTATAAGAAAAAATATCTGGCGCGGACTTTTATTCTCACGATGCCCTCCGCGGATACGCTTTCCTTCTAGGGCTACTAACCTATACCGAGGATTCCGCAATGATCCCATTAAGGTAGTTTGAGGCATGAGGGGAACAAGGGCACGCGGAAAACAAAAGTCCCAAATTCGGTTGCAATACGGTTGCAGTTCGGTTGCAACTCGGTTGCAAAAGCACATTAACTAATTGATTAATATATAGATATTAATGGTTAGGGCTGCTGTTATTGTGTAACGTATTGATTTATAATGATAATATTGCAAATCCCGCTATTTACTCCAGGGTATCTTCACCTCTCGCCCGTAGTGTTAGCTTTGGGTAGATGGGTGGAGGGTGCTTCTATAGTGAGTGATGCAAGTCATTCAGAGATGCCCCTGTACATAGGGGATTCCGGCCCCCAGCGGTCTAGCGAATCCGCCGACTTTTTTGGCAATTCCAGATCAGCTAATTGCTCGCGCAGCCCCTTGAGCGACGCTCCAATTGCAGCACTGGTCTGCGTATCGATGATGATTTTTTTGTGATGCCTTGCAGCCCATGCCGCTCCAAACCGCATGTAGCTGCGTTCAGCCGTCTTCCGTGCCCTCTCGTTTTCTTTCGCGACCCTGCTTGCTCTATCGGGATTCTTGGCGCGAGTGCGTAACTTGTCCGGCTTTATCCCCGCTGCCACTTTGAAGAATGGAGACAGGTAGCGGCGAACACGCTTGGAAAAGTCGGGAAGTAGGCACACACGATCGATGCCCGTTCTTTGGCATCCCCCGCGACTGAGAGAGACTTCAAGGCGAGTTGAGTGCCGCTCAATCGGTTTCTTGTTGTCGCGCGTCTTGACGTAAAGCCGCACCTGCTCCCATCCGGTGGCGTTCGTCCAATACACTGACCTGCCACCGCTGCCCGTCTTCATTGTGTCTGGGCGAATCTTCCCATCGTCAGCGTATATCTTGCGCTGTGCCCCTGCCGCGAGTCTCTGATGCCTCTGCGGGAACAGATTGATGGTGAAGTGCCTATGCGCTGACTGAAGTCGCTCAAGGTCATTGGTGCCGTCCTTGAGGAAAAAATCGACCGCAATCTCAAGAGCTAGTATCTCAGTGTCGGGATAGTTGTCGAGTAGGTATTGCAGATCATCGCGGTGTGGATCGTGAATCGTGATCCAGTCGTCACGTGAATCACGCCAACGCTTGACTACATGCACCCGCCCCCGAATTGCAGACAAGAAGCGATGTCCATCCAGAGGTGTCTTGATTGAGGTTGGCAACCCCACCGTAATGAAATCGATTTTCGCTTTGAGCTTGAAATCGTCAAAGGAAAATGGGGGTAGTGGATACGAACTGGTGTGATGCATGTGTAATGTTCAATCTGCCCCCACTGGTATCGCACGCTCGGGGCATTCATCTTTTCCTCGTTGGTCAGTAGTGACGTACTCGCAGGCGCGTGAAGGCATTGAGCAGCGTTGCCTACGCACGTTGAATTCTGCTAACTGAGTATAGCCACCGGAAAGTCGATTTCATCAACATATTTTGTAGGGGCGCATCCACGTTGATGGGGGCAATGTACGTGGCACTGTCCCGCAAAGGATGATCCGAGCAATTCATCCAAATATAGTTGGCTCTCCTCCTTGGCTTCCCGATTTGACTCCTGCATCCTTTGGATACGCAATAAGCCGACATCTTGCAACGTAGTCCGAGGAGGTAACGAAAATGGCAAATGGAAAATTCATCGCGTATTACCGCGTCAGCACTCAAAAGCAAGGCATGTCCGGATTGGGGCTGGAGGCACAGCAAGTTGCTGTCGCTGCATACCTCAACGGTGGCGCGTGGGAACTTGTCGGGGGGTTTCAGGAGGTCGAGACCGGCAAGGGGGCTGATGCCCTCGCAAAGCGTCCGCAGCTTCGAGCGGCCCTTGATGCGTGCCGCAAGCATGGTGCAACCCTCATCATCGCCAAACTAGACCGCCTCGCCCGCAACGTGCATTTCATTTCCGGCCTGATGGTCAGCAAGGTAAGGTTCATCGCCTGCGACATGCCCGAAGCCAATGAACTGACCATTCACATCATGGCTGCGTTTGCAGAGCATGAAGCCAAGCGCATTAGTCAGCGCACGAAAGACGCTCTGGCCGTCGCAAAGAGCCGTGGCGTGGTTCTAGGTAGGGCTGGCCCCACTAATCTACGTCCAAACATTGAAGAACGCCAGAACACGGCTAATGCGTTCGCAGGACGATTGTCGGGTGTAATCATGGGATTTCGGTCTGCCGGTATGTCTCAACGGCAGATGGTGATGCAGCTTAACGAGTTGGGTATTAAGGCTGCCAAGGGCGGGGATTGGTCTCTTGTGCAGCTTCAGCGCACCCTGAATCGCCTTGACGAAACCGCTTAGATTCAGACTTAGCCACTTTCAAATAGGAAGTCGCTTGAATTCCCTGCTCACCTTCGGTGAATTTTGCAGACCTGCCTTGATAACCGAAACTTGTAACGGCGTAAAAGACGGGAATCTCCTGACAAACGTCCCCGCGTTAATACATGCGTCGAGGTGTGCAGCCGAATCAACTCGTGCGCCTCTGTAATAGACGTAGCTTGGGACAACGAGGAAAGGATGATCTCCAGGAGAAAAAACCACAGTGGCATCATATGGCATCGCCGGATCTATTGTGCTGAAATTTACCAACACACACTGATCCGCCGGTCCATAGCTAGGTAACTGGATCGGATCATTCAGAACAACAAAAAGATGATACCCATGAGGGCCAGACGGAATATGTATCGCGTCGCCCGCTGCTACCATTTACGCGCAAGCTTCTCCGCACTGTTCTTCAAAGGCCAAATTAACTGCCTTTAGCGACTGAAGATGTTGAAGGCACTTGTCCGCCTTTTCAGAAGAAAACTCAAGAGCACGAAAGAGGTCGCCAAAGGTCATCGGGATCATGGATCCCTTCGGATCTTTCCACTCAGGGCAGTAGTTGTGTGTGTAATCTCGAATTTCATATTTGCTCATATGCCCGAAGTCGTTCCAGATCTCATTCAGAATTTCAAGATCAGAATCGCTTAACTCAAGCAGGTCTTCTTCTGGCGAACGAAGTTGTTCGGGGTTCCTAATAGCCACATCGTGGCCCTCCCGAACACCCATCCACGAATCCCAGCCACCCTCTACCGAGTCCAACTCGCCATTCAAATGGTTGTATGTTAGGGACAGAACAGGGCCGTGAGGCATGGAGACCAAACGATCTCCAATCATGGGTTCGCAAAATCGCTCAAAAGAGCGTCGCTCAGCCAAGTAAAGAAGCTTCATCAACTTCAGAACCGGCATTTGCATTGCTGGGCCAGAGCGATAAAGGAAATATGCAGCAGCCTGCGAAGCCTTTTTCTCATTGAAGAGTTCAGATGAAATCATGGCACCCCCTTGGAGGCAAGATCTTGAACGCAAAAGGCATCATATAACTATACATCAAAAACAATAAGTTATAGACATAAAATCACAAGACTTGTTCCCACGTGTTGCAAGACAACTGCACTATTGCCGACTAGCTCGTTAAAAGGAGCTTTGAAAAGCCTCGTTAGATCAATTTCGGCATGACGTGATTGAGTCCATAGTCCAATTGATTCAGCAGCATTGCCCTGTCACGCAACGGACTCAAGAGAGAAAGCGTCAAATACCCCTTGCCAGATCCTGTCGCGTGAATTGGCATTTGGTCTTGCACATGCCCTGTAACGCAAAACAGGCTTAACGGTGGCTTCTGCATCGCGCCGTACGTTAGAAGTGTGTGTCGAAACGCGTGCATTCCGAGAATGCATTCTTTAGGAGTTTCGTCACGTAAGTTCGTGTCTCGCAATAACTGGCGAAACCATTTCTCAGCTTCACCACTTGCCCTTCGATTGACCGGCTGCCATTCAGGGAAAAGCAGCTTCGCCCCAGCTAACTTTATGCGGTGTAGATACGCAAAGAACCCAAGCTCTATAAGCTTGCTGTGTATGGGAACTTTGCGGGAGTCGCCGGTCTTTACGGACTTGGTAACCCGCTCATCAGTTTCGGTTTCAGTGGTAATCCAGAAATACCACGAGTCCGACTCTGAATCCTGGCAAATATCAACCTGTGGATTTAGTTGGCAAATTTCATTCACTCGTGCGCCTGTGAATAAGCCAAGGAGAGGGAGCCAGAAGTAATGTGCTTGCGCAGGATCGTTAGCAAATACCTTCATTTCTGGCCCTTCAAAAAGACGCTGTAGTTCCGCCAATTTGAAGGCCCGCTGCTTGCTCTCACCCTGCTCCCGTTCGCCCAAATATTCGATACCATCAGTCGAGAGGCCAAGGGGAAAGCCCTGATCTTGCCAATCCTTCTTTGCTGCGATCAAAAAAGGGCGAATCGATGCAATATAGGTGTCCTCGAAAGTCTTTGGACCGATCGTCTCGTCGTGATCAAGTTCGGCAAGCTGGCGAATAGACAACCCATGCTTCCGACACGCATCCCGCCAACGCGGCGGTAGTTTGTCAAGTAAGTCAAAAAAGCTATTGATGTCGGCCTGCCGAATCTCGGCGAGGGATTTGTCTCCGACGATCTCCAAGAACATAGCTAGTACTGGCTGATGCTTTTTCAGCATCGCTGGTTTGTTCTTCTTCTCGTATTTGCTCAGGAAGCCCCGTATGACTACCGACAACGTTGGTCGAGAACCACTCGGCGGGGGCGATGCCGGACTTTCTAATTCGGAAGAGTGGGTACTGACAAGTGAAGTCTGCATACCTGTCAAAACGCGCCTCATTGCTTCCGCCTCAGCTTCGAGCTTTACCTGCCTGAGTTCCGCACGATGGGTGCGGTCGCGCTCTTCGAGTTCTTCCTGATGCCCTTCCCGCACCTCATCAAGTCTGAGCTTGTGTTTCGCGCTCACGATGAGTTCCGACAGCGTCTTTGAGTTCTTTTCGGCCATGCCCGCCCTGACTCCAATAAACACTCGCTTTACGAGCGCCGCGTACTCAAGTGCTATCGGAACGGCGATGTCTTTTTCCGCCGTGCGGAGGGACTTGGTGACCTCGCGCCAGCCGATATGCTGGCGAAGATCTCCGGGAACTGCGATGCGGAAAAACAGCGTATCGCCCCTGCGTTGCAGGTAGGGTGTCTGGCGTGGCATAGTGCTTCCGTAGGTGGAGCGCGTTTGTAGCACTCTCTTGTAGCAAACAACTAAAACCTACGAAAAAACAATACCCTAGCAACAAAATCAGGGGCTTATAATCGGTGGCGGAGAGGGTGGGATTCGAACCCACGGATGCCTTGCGACATCGCCTGATTTCGAGTCAGGTACATTCGACCACTCTGCCACCTCTCCGCGAGGCGCGGATTATACCTGCGAAGCGACGGTCGTCACAGGGAGGGAAAGCATTGTCGAAGCTGCTTCGCCTGATCGGCTGTCTTGCCCTGCTCGGCCCGGCCGCGTGCGCCCGGATCGAGCCGCCGGATACGGAAGGCAAGCTGGTCGTCGCCATCCGCGAGACGCCGGCCTTCTTCCAGGAAAACGGCGATGCCACGGCCAGCGGCTTCGAACACGATCTGGTGACGGCGTTTGGCGACAGCCTCGGCCTCAAGGTCCAGTTCATCAAGGCCGCCGACCCCTACGAATTGAACGACCTGGCGCTGGCCGGGCGGGTGCACCTCGCCGCGTCGATGCCGCTGGGAAATACGTCGCTGCAATTCTCGACCCCGATCCGCAGCGTGACGCAGTGGATCGTCGGCCACGACGAGGTGCTGGGCCCGGAGCAGCTCCCGGATCTGGCCGGGCGGACGGTCGAAGTGGTGGCGGGCTCGGCATTGGCCGACACACTGCGCGGGCTGGACGAAAAATCGCGGCCGCAGGTCGTCGAGGTCCCGGGCGTCACCGAAATGGAACTGCTGGCCCGCGTCGCCGAGCGCAGGGCGGAGCTGGTCGCGGTGCACGACATCCACCTCGACCTCGGCGTCAACTTTCATCCGGAACTGAGTCCCCGCGTGCAATTGCCCGGCCGGCTGGAGTTCGGCTGGGCCTTTGGCGGCAAGGATGCCGTGGCGCTGCGCGACAAGGCCGACGCCTTCATTGCCGGCGTACGTGCCGACGGCACGCTGGCGCGCATCCATGACCGCTACTTCGGCCACATCAAGCGCATCAATGCGGCGGGCATCGCCCGGTTTCTCGACGATGCCCGGACCAGGCTCCCTACCTGGCGTCGGCACTTTCAATCGGCGCAGGACCTGAGCGGAATCGACTGGCGTCTGATCGCCGCGCTGGCCTATCAGGAATCGCATTGGGATCCCCTGGCCACCTCGCCCACCGGCGTGCGCGGCATGATGATGCTGACCGAGGACACGGCCGATTACCTGCGCGTCAAGAACCGCCTCGATGCGCCGGAGAGCATCCGCGCCGGCGCGCGCTACCTGGCGGAACTGGCGGAGCAGATACCCGGCGCGCAACATCCGGACCGCCTCTGGCTGGCGCTCTCGGCCTACAACCTCGGCATGGGGCATTTTCGGGGCGCACGAGCCATCGCGCAGAAAATGAAGCGCGATCCGGATGTCTGGTACGACATGAAGCAGGTGCTGCCGCAACTGGCGCGCCCGGAGATCTATGCCCGGCTGAAGAGCGGCGCCGCGCGCGGCGGCGAGGCGGTGATCATGGTGGAGAACATCCGCAGCTACTACGACATCCTCAGCCGCTTCGAACCGGCCCGGGACTCGCCCTACGCGATGCGGCCGGCGCTCAGGCTGCCCGAATTGTCTCCATCCCGCCCAGCCATGGCCGAAGCACCGCAGGGACCGTGATGCTGCCGTCCTCGTTCTGGTAATTCTCAAGAATTGCAACGAGGGTGCGGCCCACGGCGAGGCCGGAACCGTTCAGCGTGTGCAGCAGTTCCGGCTTGTTCTTTTCATTGCGGAAGCGGGCCTGCATGCGCCGCGCCTGGAAGGCTTCGAAATTGGAACAGGACGAAATCTCGCGATAAGTGTTCTGCGCCGGCAGCCAGACTTCGAGGTCGTAGGTCTTGGCCGCGGAAAAACCCATGTCGCCGGTGCACAGCGCCACCTTGCGGTAGGGCAGTTCGAGCTTCTGCAATACCGCCTCGGCATGGCCGGTGAGTTGTTCCAGCGCGTCCCATGACTGATCGGGGCGCACCATCTGCACCAGCTCCACCTTGTCGAACTGGTGCTGGCGGATCATGCCGCGCGTGTCCTTGCCGTAGCTGCCCGCTTCCGAGCGGAAGCAGGGCGTGTGGGCGACGAACTTGAGCGGTAGCGTGTCGCCGGCGAGGATTTCACCGCGCACCATGTTGGTCACCGGCACTTCGGCGGTGGGGATCAGATAGAGCTTGCTGCCGTCGCTGCGCGGCACCATGAACAGGTCTTCCTCGAACTTCGGCAGCTGCCCGGTGCCGAACATGCTTTCGGGATTGACGAGGTAGGGCGTGTAGATTTCAGTGTAGCCATGCTCGCCGCTATGCAGATCGAGCATGAACTGGGTCAGCGCGCGATGCAGGCGGGCGATCTGACCCTTCATCACGGTGAAGCGGCTGCCCGAAATCTTCACCCCGGCCTCGAAATCCAGCCCGCCCAGCGCGGTGCCGAGATCGACGTGGTCGCGCGGCGCGGCAATGCTGCGCGGCGTGCCCCAGCGCAGTATCTCGACGTTGCCGGTTTCGTCATTGCCGATCGGCACGCTTTCGTGCGGCAGGTTGGGAATCAGTTCGAGGAAGGTATCGAAGCGCGGCATCAGTTCCGCCAGCGCCGTCTCGCCGGCTTTCAGCGCGTCGCCGAGCCCGGCGACCTCGGCCATCACGGTGGACGCGTCCTCGCCCTTGCCCTTGAGCATGCCGATCTGCTTCGACAGCGTATTGCGCTTCGCCTGCAGGTCCTGGGTATGCACCTGCAGGCGCTTGCGTTCGGCTTCGAGGGCTTCGAAGGCCGCGGTGTCCAGCGTCACGCCGCGCAAGGCGAGGCGCTCGGCGACGGAAGCGATGTTGCTGCGCAGGAGTTGTATGTCGAGCATGGTGTTTCCTTATCGTGTCTTCTTTGCCTGCGCATCGAGTTCGCGCAGGTGGGCCAGCTTTTCGGCGATCTTCTGTTCCAGGCCGCGCGCCACCGGCTGATACCAATGCACGGCCGGCATGCCCTCGGGCAGGTAGTTCTCGCCTGCGGCGTAGGCTTCGGCCTCGTTGTGGGCGTAGCGGTAGTCCGCGCCGTAGCCGAGATCCTTCATCAACCGGGTCGGCGCGTTGCGCAGGTGCTCGGGTACACCGCGGCTCTTGTCCTTCGCCACGAACGCGCGGGCGGCATTATAGGCGACGTAGGCGGCGTTCGACTTGGGCGCCACGGCCATGTAGAGCACGGCATTGGCCAGCGCCAGCTCGCCTTCCGGGCTGCCCAGGCGCTCGTAGGTGGCGCAGGCATTCAGCGCGATCTCCCAGGCGCGCGGGTCGGCCAGGCCGACGTCCTCGATCGCCATGCGCACGATGCGCCGCCCCATGTAGAGCGGATCGGCGCCGCCGTCGAGCATGCGCACCAGCCAGTAGAGCGCCGCATCCGGATTCGAGCCGCGCACGGATTTGTGCAGAGCCGAGATCTGGTCGTAGAAGGCGTCGCCGCCCTTGTCGAAACGCCGCAGGTCGGCAGCCAGGGTCTGTTCCAGAAAGTCGGCGCTGACGAGACGGTGGCCGGCGGTGGCGGCGGCCGTGCGCAACTGCTCCAGCACATTAAGCAGGCGCCGTGCATCGCCGTCGGCGTAGCCGATCAGGCGCTCGCGTGCTTCCGGCGAGAACTCCAGGTCATCGAGTGCTTTGGTACGCGCGCGATCGAAGAGTTCGCCCAGCTCGGCTTCGCCCAGGCTTTTCAGCACATACACCGACGCCCGCGACAGCAGGGCGGAATTCACTTCGAAGGACGGGTTTTCGGTGGTGGCGCCGATGAAGGTCACGGTGCCCTTCTCGACATAGGGCAGGAAGGCATCCTGCTGCGCCTTGTTGAAGCGATGCACTTCATCGACGAACAGTATTGTGCGGCGGCCCTGCTGGGCCATGACTTCGGCCTGCTGCATCGCCTCGCGGATGTCCTTGACGCCCGAAAACACGGCCGACAGCGCGATGAATTCGGCATCGAAGCTGTCCGCCATCAGGCGCGCCAGCGTGGTCTTGCCGACACCCGGCGGGCCCCAGAGGATCATCGAATGCGGCGTGCCGGAGGAAAATGCCAGGCGCAGCGGCTTGCCCTCGCCCAGCAGGTGGCGCTGGCCGATCACCTCATCCAGCGTGCGCGGCCGCATCTGCTCCGCCAGTGGCGCATGCGCGACCGACGCCGGAAACAGGTCACTCGCCGACAACATCGGCCCCGGCCGGTGCGACGAATCGGAACAGTGCGGCCGGCAAGGCCGGATTGGCTTCGAAGCCGGTGAAGCGCAGCACCGTCACCTGGCCGAAACTGTCGTGGATTTCCATGCTCACCGGCTGCTTGGCGGCAAAGCCGATCTTGACGCGCTCGAAGCTGGCGTCGCCGCCCTTGGGCGTGGCCTCGACGAACTCGATGCCGTCCGCCGCCGCGCCTTCCTTGAGGACGAAATACTTGTCCAGGTCCTGCCCGGCGAGCAGCGCCGCCGGGCTGGAGCCGAAGGCCGTGCCGAGTTTCTTCACCGCGACCTGGTTCAGTTCCGGGTCGTAGCTCCACAGCTTGTTGCCGTCGCTGACCAGCAGCTGCTTGTAGGGTTTCTCGTAGGACCAGCGGAATTTGCCGGGGCGCTGCAGGGCGAAAATTCCTGCCGACTGCTGCGGCTTCCGCCCCGATTTGGCGATCACGGTTTGGGTGAACATGCCGCGGGCGCTGCGGTTGGTGTCGAGGAAGCTCTTGAGCTGGTCGAGGCCGGAGGCCTGGACGGGCGTCACGTGACAGGCAAGGATGGAGAAAAGGCAAAGTAGTCGCTTCATGGGGCAATTATCCCCGACTCCACCCCTGCCCGGCGCTTTATTCCGCCCGGTTCGGCGCGATGACTTCGCGCCCGCCGGCGCCGTTCATGGGCGTCACCAGGCCGGCCTTTTCCATGGCTTCGATCAGGCGCGCAGCGCGGTTGTAGCCGATGCGCAGGTGGCGCTGCACCAGCGAGATCGAGGGCCGCCGCGTCTTCAGCACGACTTCGACGGCCTGGTCGTACATCGGGTCGGCTTCGGCATCGCCGCCCGCCGTGTCACCAGCGCCGACTTCTGCATCGTCACCGGCCGGACCGTCGAGCAGGCCGTCGATGTAGTCGGGCGGCCCGACCTTCTTCAGGTGGTCGACGACGTGATGTACTTCCTCGTCGGCGACGAAGGCGCCATGCACGCGCACCGGCAGACCGGTGCCCGGCGCCAGGAAGAGCATGTCGCCCTGGCCGAGCAGTGCCTCGGCGCCCATCTGGTCGAGGATGGTGCGCGAATCGATCTTGGAGGACACCTGGAAGGCGATGCGCGTCGGGATGTTGGCCTTGATCAGGCCGGTGATCACGTCGACGCTGGGCCGCTGCGTGGCAAGGATCAGGTGGATGCCCGAGGCGCGCGCCTTCTGCGCCAGCCGCGCGATCAACTCCTCGATCTTCTTGCCCACCACCATCATCAGGTCGGCCAGTTCGTCGATCACCACCACGATGTAGGGCAGCGGCTCCAGCGGCTCGGGACCGATCTCGGTGTTGGCGGTCAGCGAGAAGGGGTTGGCGATGTGCTCGCCGGCCTTCTTCGCCTCGTTGATCTTGCTGTTGAAACCGGAGAGGTTGCGCACGCCCAGCGCCGACATCAGCTTGTAGCGCCGCTCCATTTCGCCGACGCACCAGTTCAGCGCATTGGCCGCCTTGGTCATGTCGGTCACCACCGGCGCCAGCAGGTGCGGAATGCCTTCGTAGATCGACAACTCCAGCATCTTGGGGTCGACCATGATCATGCGCACGTCCTTGGGCTCGGACTTGTAGATCAGCGACAGGATCATGGCATTGACGCCGACCGATTTGCCCGAGCCGGTGGTGCCGGCGACCAGCAGGTGCGGCATCTTGGCCAGATCGACCACCACCGGCTGGCCGCCGATGTCCTTGCCCAGCGCCACCGACAGCGGCGAATGCATGCCGTGATAGGCCTGCGAACCGATGATTTCCGACAGGCGCACGATCTGCCGCCGTGGATTGGGCAGTTCCAGCGCCATGCAGGACTTGCCAGGCACCGTCTCGACCACGCGGATCGACACCAGCGACAGGGCGCGCGCCAGATCCTTGGCCAGGCCGACGATCTGGCTACCCTTGACGCCAATTGCCGGCTCGATCTCGTAGCGCGTCACCACCGGACCGGGATGCGCCGTCAGCACCTTGGCCTCGACATTGAAGTCGGCCAGCTTGCGTTCGATCAGGCGCGAGGTGAATTCCAGCGTCTCGGGTGCCGGCAGGTCGGCCGGGTTGTGGCTGGGCTCGGCCAGCAGGTGCAGCGGCGGCAGGGCGCCGCCCGGGGCGTCGAAGAACAGCGGCGCCTGGCGCTCCTTCTCGGCCCGCGCCTGGGCTTTGGGCGCCACCGGCACGACAATTTCGACGGGTTCGATGCGGATAGGGCTTTCCTCGACCTTGCGCCGCTCCGTTTCCACCACTTCCTCGCGCTGTTCGGCCACGGTGCGGCCGTAGCGCCTGTCCTGCCAGCCGTCCCACAAACTGCGCGCACCGACAAAGGCGCCTTCGACCAGGATCCCCGTCTTTTCTGCCACGGTTATCCATGACAGCCCGGTAAACAGGCTGAAACCGATCATGCCCAGCACCAGCAGGACCAGCGTGCCGCCGGTGTAGCCGAGAAACAGCGCGACGAGACGCCCGACCTCGAAACCCAGCATGCCACCGGGTGCCAGGGGCAGTTCCAGCTTGATGCTCCAGAAGCGCATGGCCTCGAGGCCGCAACTGGCGACCAGGAGCACCAGGAACCCGGCCAGCGCAATCAGCAGGGAACGCCGGTCACCGCCGAACAGATGGCTCAGGCGATGGTAGCCCCAGGCCACCATGAAGAACGGCAGGACCACCCACCACCACGCGGAAAACCCGAACAGGTAAAACAAAAGATCGCTCAACCAGGCGCCGAAGCGCCCCCCCGGGTTGGCGATGCGCTCGACGATGGCCGAATGCGACCAGCCCGGATCGGCGCGGTCGAAACCCCAGAGAACCAGCGCCAGGTACAGTCCGGCCAGACCGACCAGCAGCCAGCGCGCCTCATGCACCAGCAAGGCGATTTTTTCCGGCAGGGGAGTGGCAGGGGACTCGGAGGCGCTGACAGCATTCATGGGTTGAAGCCGGTCCGTGATCGAACACGAACGGGAATGACGGACACTGGCAAATTATGTCCGGCCACCGGGAAGGCCAAGCCGCAAAAAGCCGCCCAAGTCGGGCCCTGTTCCAGTCTATATAATCGCCCCACCCACACCACAGGATTCCCCCGCCATGAGTACCCGTCACGCCCGTCTGCTTATCCTCGGTTCCGGCCCGGCCGGCTACACCGCCGCCGTCTACGCGGCCCGCGCCAACCTGAAACCCGTCCTGATCACCGGAATGGCCCAAGGGGGGCAACTGATGACCACCACCGATGTCGACAACTGGCCCGCCGACGCCGACGGCGTGCAGGGCCCCGACCTGATGGCGCGTTTCGAGAAGCACGCGGCGCGCTTCCAGACCGAGATGATTTTCGATCACATCCACACCGCCGCGCTGACCGAAAAGCCGATCCGCCTGGTTGGCGACTCGGGCGAGTACACCTGCGACGCGCTGATCATCGCCACCGGCGCTTCGGCGCAGTACCTGGGCCTGCCGTCGGAAGAAGCCTTTTCCGGCAAGGGCGTTTCGGCCTGCGCCACCTGCGACGGATTCTTCTACAAGAACCAGGCGGTCGCCGTGATCGGCGGCGGCAACACGGCCGTCGAGGAAGCGCTGTACCTGGCCAACATCGCCAGCCACGTCACGGTCGTGCATAGGCGCAACAAGTTCCGCGGCGAGAAGATCCTCCAGGACAAGTTGTTCGAGAAGGAGAAGGCCGGCAAGGTCACCATCAAGTGGGACCACACCCTGGACGAGGTGCTGGGCGACAAGTCGGGCGTCACCGGCATGCGCATCAAGAGCGTGAAGACGGGCGAAACCTCCGACATCCCGCTGATGGGCGTGTTCATCGCCATCGGCCACAAGCCCAACACCGATTTGTTTGCCGGCCAGTTGGAAATGGAAGGCGGCTACATCGTCACCGAGGCCGGCCGCAGCGGCAATGCCACCGCCACCAGCATTCCCGGCGTGTTTGCCGCCGGCGACGTGCAGGACCACATCTACAAGCAGGCCGTCACCAGCGCCGCCACCGGCTGCCAGGCGGCGCTCGATGCCGAGAAGTATCTCGACAGTCTGGAATAGACCATGACCCGGAGGAAAGGCGGAGTCCTTGGCTCCGGCTTTCTCCATCCTGGTCGCGCCCGCCGTGGCTAAACGAAGCAACCGAGTCGCGCCGACAGCCGAGGAACGCGCCGCATTCCGCGAAGCGGTGGCCGATGTCCAACCGCTGCAATGGGATCGCGTCCATCACGAACCGCCCTTGCCGCCGGCCATTCCGCGCCAGCATCTGCACGACGAGGCCGCGGCGCTGGACGAGTCCCTGCACGGCCCGGCGCTGATCGACCTCTATCTCGAGGGCGGCGACGAGGCCGCCTGGCGCCGCGACAGCCTGCCGAAAGCCTGGCTGCGCGACCTGCGCCGCGGCCGCTGGGTGACACAGGAAAAACTCGATCTGCATGGCCTGAACCGCGATCAGGCGCGAACGGCCGTCGTCACGTTTCTGCGCGAATGCCGCGACCACGGCTATCGCTGCGTGCGCATCGTGCATGGCAAGGGCCTGAGTTCGCCCGGCCGCGAGCCGATACTGAAGAAACTGGTGCTGGGCTGGCTGAGCCAGCGCAGCGAAGTGCTGGCCTTCTGTCAGGCCCGCGCCGCCGAAGGTGGCGCCGGTGCGGTCGTGGTGTTGCTCGCCGCCAAGAAATAATCGAACGTGGCGAGCCGATTTAGTCACCCCTTCCCGAGGGGGCGATGTTGGGGTTTCGCGGAGCACTGCTCCGCGCCACCGCAGCCGGCCGGCTGTGCAAAGCCGGCCGTGGGACGGGGCCGGGGGATGGGCTAACCAGTTTGCCGCCGGCGAAGCGAACGAAGCGGCCTAAATGGCCGCCTCGTTCGCTTCGCCGGTGCGGATGCGGACAACTTGTTCCACTGACGACACGAAAATCTTGCCGTCGCCGATCTTGCCGGTGCGCGCGGCCTTTATGATGGCCTCGATGGCGGGCTCCACGGTTTCGTCGGCGACGACGATTTCGATCTTTATCTTGGGCAGGAAATCGACGACGTACTCGGCGCCGCGATACAGCTCGGTGTGACCTTTCTGCCGGCCGAAGCCCTTGACCTCGGTCACGGTGAGTCCGGTCACGCCGACATCGGACAATGCCTCGCGCACCTCGTCGAGTTTGAACGGCTTGATGACGGCTTCGATTTTCTTCATTTCCTGCTTCCCCCTGATTCAATATTCGTCCGGATAACGCGATGTTATCGGATAGCGCCAATCCTTGCCGAATCCTCTTTGCGTGACGCGGATGCCGACCGGCGCCTGGCGGCGCTTGTACTCGTTCTTTTTCAGCATGCCGACCACCTTGCGCACGTCGGCTTCGCTGCAACCGCCTTCGATGATCTGGCGCGGACTTTCATCGCGCTCCATGTAGGCTTCGATGATGGCATCGAGCACCGCGTAGGGCGGCAGCGTGTCCTGGTCGGTCTGGCCGGGCTTGAGCTCGGCCGAAGGCGGTCGCGTGATGATGTTCTGCGGAATCACGTCCGACACCGCATTGCGCCATTGCGCCAGACGATAGACGAAAGTCTTCGGCACGTCCTTGATCACGGCGAAGCCGCCGGCCATGTCGCCATACAGCGTGGCATAGCCGACCGCCATTTCGCTTTTGTTGCCGGTGGTCAGCACGATGCGCCCGGTGCGGTTGGACAAGGCCATCAGCAGCATGCCGCGAATGCGCGCCTGCAGGTTTTCGTCGGTGGTATCCCAGGCCGGCTTCGGTCCCAGCGCAGCGAAAGTCGGCGCCAGCAGCACGGCGAACTGCTCCATCGCCGCCGCAATGGGTATTTCGTCATACTGCACGCCGAGCCGCCGCACCATTTCGCGCGAATCGTCGAGACTCATCTGCGCCGTCCATGGCGAAGGCATCATGACGCAGCGCACCCGCTCGGCGCCCAAGGCATCGACCGCGATGGCCAGTGTCAGGGCCGAATCCATGCCACCCGACAGGCCGATGATGGCGCCGGGGAAACCGTTCTTGCCGAGATAATCGGCGACGCCCAGTTTCAGTGCGGCATAGACTTCGGCCTCGCTCGACGCCGGCTCGACCATGCGGCCGGGCAGCAGATGGCCATCGGCGAAATCGACGAACTCCAGCGCCTCGACGAAGGCCGGCAACTGGTGCGTCAGGCGCCCCTGCCCGTCGAGGGCGAACGAGGCGCCGTCGAACACCAGTTCGTCCTGGCCGCCGACCATGTTGGCGTAGATCACCGGCTTGCCCGTTGCCGCCACCCGGTCGCGCAAGACCTCGTAGCGGCGGGCCTGCTTGTTCATGTGGAAGGGTGACGCATTGAGCGACAACATCAACTCGGCGCCGGCCAGTGCGGCAGCTTCGGTGGCGCCCGCCTCCCAGACATCGGCGCAGATCGCCAGCCCGCAGCGCACGCCCCTGAGTTCGATGACACAGGGTTCGCGCCCTGCGGCGAAGTAGCGCTCCTCGTCGAACACCTCGTAGTTGGGCAGGCGGTGCTTGCGATAGGTCGCTGCTATCCGGCCCCCCGCCAGCAGGGACGCGGCGTTGTAGCGTTCGCCGGCGACTTCTTGCGGATGGCCCGCGATGACCGGCAGTGGCGCCGCTGCGGCGAGGCGCTCAAGCTGCACCGCGCAGGCACGGTAAAAATCCGGCCTCATCAGCAGGTCTTCCGGCGGATAGCCGCTGAGGGCGAGTTCCGGGGTCAGCAACACATCCGCCCCGCCCTCGCGGGCACGGGCGGCGAATTCACGAATCCGGTCGGCGTTGCCGGCGAGATCGCCCACCGTGGCGTTCATCTGGGCGATGGCAATGCGAAGGCGTTTCATGGCGCGGACTATAGCCGAAGCGGAGAAATCGCACCGGGGATACCGTCCGCGCCTCCGGCGTTGGGACAAATCCCACCGGGGGATACCGTCCGCGCCTCCGGCGTTGGGACAAATCCCACCGGGGGATACCGTCCGCGCCTCCGGCGCGGACATAAAAAAGCCCGCCTTGCGGCGGGCACCCGCTTCGTTGCCGGGGATCAGAACGCCGGCTTTTCCTTGGCGCTTTCGTAAGCGGCAACGCCTTCCATGATCTCCTTCTTGGCATCTTCCATGCCCAGCCAGCCCTGTATCTTGACGAACTTGCCGGGCTCGAGATCCTTGTAGTGCTGGAAAAAGTGCGCGATCTGGTCGAGCACGAGCTGCGGCAGGTCGCGCGGACTTTCGACATCGCGGTACATCGGCGTCAGCTTGTCCACCGGCACGGCCAGCAGCTTGGCGTCGTCGCCGGCCTCGTCGATCATCTTCAGCATGCCTATCGGCCGGCAGCGCACCACCACGCCCGGCGGCAGGGCGAACTGGGAAAGGACCAGCACATCCACCGGGTCGCCGTCACCGGCGATGGTGTGCGGGATGTAGCCGTAGTTGCAGGGATAGTGCATCGCCGTAGACATGAAGCGATCGACGAAGATGGCGCCGGATTCCTTGTCCACCTCGTACTTGATCGGCTCCGAGTGCATCGAAATCTCGATCACCACATTGAAATCATTCGGCAAATCCTTGCCGGAAGGAACGCGATCGAGACCCACGGCGAACTCCTTTTTGTCGAAAGCGTGAATTATAGCTCTGTGAAGATTTCGGTTTCCTGACTGCAGGACCAAAGCGGGGACCTTTAATCCGCTACAAAACCCCGCCCCCCGCTGACACGGCCCGGAAGCCAGGGTGCACGTAATAGCCAATTACTATTGAATCTATAACAACAATTCAATTGATCAATAATATTCAGCTGCCTAGAATTCTTCCCATCGCAGCACTTTAATCAACCACCCAAGGAGCCACGCCATGAACGCCAGCCTGATCAACACCGAAATCCTTCCCTTCAAGGCCACCGCCTTCCACGCCGGCCAGTTCGTCGATGTCACCGAAACCTCGCTCAAGGGCAAGTGGTCGGTGGTGTTCTTCTACCCGGCCGACTTCACCTTCGTCTGCCCGACCGAACTGGGCGACATGGCGGACTTCTACCCCGAGTTCCAGAAGCTCGGCGTCGAAATCTACAGCGTCTCGACCGACACGCATTTCACGCACAAGGCCTGGCACGACTCGTCGGAAACCATAGCCAAGATCGAGTACCCGATGATCGGCGATCCGACCGGCACCATCACCCGCAACTTCGGCGTGATGATCGAGGAAGAAGGCCTGGCCGAGCGCGGCACCTTCGTCATGGACCCGGCAGGACGCATCCAGATCATCGAGATCAACGCCGGCGGCATCGGCCGCGACGCATCCGAACTGCTGCGCAAGGTCAAGGCCGCCCAGTACGTGGCGAGCCACCCCGGTGAGGTCTGCCCCGCCAAGTGGAAGGAAGGCGAAGCCACCCTCGCGCCGTCGCTCGACCTCGTCGGCAAAATCTGACGTGTCGCTCGCGACGCGTCAAATCGGACCGAAACACCCGCCCCCTCCCACCCTCCCCCTCACGGGGGAGGTGACTGGATGGCTCGCTTCACTCGACCTGACTGATGAAATTGCGACACGCTCACATTTGAACCAGGAGAAGATCATGCTCGACACCGCCATCAAGACTCAGCTTTCCGCCTACCTCGAAAAGCTCCAGGCTCCCATCGAACTCGTCGCTTCGCTCGACGAAAGCTCCGCCGCGCGCCAGATGCGCGAACTGCTGGCCGACATCGCGGCACTCTCGCCCAAGGTCAGCGTGCGCGAGGATGGCAACGCTGCCCGCAAGCCTTCGTTCTCGGTTGGCCGGCCCGGCGAGCCGGCACGCATCCGCTTCGCCGGCATCCCGATGGGCCACGAATTCACTTCGCTGGTGCTGGCCCTGCTGCAGACCGGCGGCCATCCGCCCAAAGTCGATGCCGAGGTGATCGAACAGATCAAGGGCCTGACTGGCAGCTTCCGCTTCGAAACCTACATCTCGCTGTCCTGCCACAACTGCCCGGACGTGGTGCAGGCGCTCAACCTGATGGCCGTGCTGAATCCCGGCGTCGAGAGCGTGATGATCGACGGCGCGCTGTTCCAGGACGAGGTCGCTACGCGCCAGATCATGGCGGTGCCGAGCGTGATGCTCAACGGCGAGCCCTTCGGCCAGGGCCGCATGACCATCGAGGAAATCCTCGCCAAAGTCGACACCGGTTCCGCCACACGCGATGCCGAGAAGTTAGACGCCAAGGATGCCTACGACGTGCTCGTCGTCGGCGGCGGCCCGGCCGGTGCTGCGGCGGCGATCTACGCCGCGCGCAAGGGCATCCGCACCGGCATCGTGGCCGAGCGCTTCGGCGGCCAGGTGCTCGACACCCTCGGCATCGAGAACTTCATCTCGGTGCAGCGCACCGAAGGCCCCAAGCTCGCCATGGCGCTGGAGCAGCACGTCAAGGAATACGAAGTCGACATCATGAATCTGCAGCGTGCGGCAGCCCTGGTTCCGGCCGGCGCGGATGGCCTGGCTCAGGTCAGGCTCGCCAACGGCGCAACGCTGAAAGCGAAGAGCGTGATCCTCGCCACCGGCGCCCGCTGGCGCGAAATGAACGTGCCCGGCGAAAAGGAATACAAGGGGAAAGGCGTCTGCTTCTGCCCGCACTGCGACGGCCCGCTGTTCAAGGGCAAGCGCGTCGCGGTGATCGGCGGCGGCAATTCCGGCGTCGAGGCGGCGATCGACCTCGCCGGCATCGTCAGCCATGTCACGCTGCTCGAATTCGACAGCCGGCTCCGCGCCGACGCCGTGTTGCAGGCCAAGCTCGGCAGCCTGCCCAACGTCACCATCATCACCAGCGCGCTGACCACCGAGGTCACCGGCGACGGCGAAAAGGTCAATGGCATCGTCTATCAGGATCGCATCGGCGGGCAGACCAAGCGCGTCGAACTCGAAGGCATCTTCGTCCAGATCGGCCTCTTGCCCAACACCGACTGGCTGAAAGGCACGCTGAAACTCTCGCCGCGAGGCGAGATCGAGGTCGATGCGCGCGGCCAGACCTCGCTGCCCGGCGTCTTCGCCGCCGGCGACGCGACGACCACGCCTTACAAGCAGATCATCATCGCCATGGGCGAAGGCGCCAAGGCATCGCTCTCCGCCTTCGACCACCTGATCCGCAGCCCTGCGCCGCAGGTCACAATGCAATCCCTTGATCTGGGTCAGCCGGCCTGAGTTGCGCTAAGGTATTCTTTCTGCATTATCGAAGCACCCGAACCTACCAAGGAGACAGCCTCATGAAAACGAACAAAGCCGTCAGGACCGCCAAGCTCGACATCGGCATCAGCGACAAGGATCGCGCCGCGATTGCGAAAGGCCTCTCCGGGCTGCTGGCCGACAGCTACACGCTCTACCTGATGACCCACAACTTCCACTGGAACGTCACCGGGCCGATGTTCAACACCTTGCACCTGATGTTCATGGGCCAGTACACCGAACAGTGGAACGCGCTCGACCTGATCGCCGAACGCATCCGCGCCCTGGGCCATCCCGCACCCGGCACCTACAAGGAGTTCGTCAAGCTGGCGACCATCAAGGAAGTCGATGGCCAGCCCAAGGCCCTGGACATGGTGCGCCATCTCGTCGCGGCGCAGGAAGCCACGGCGCGCACCGCGCGCAAGCTGTTCCCGCTGGTCGAAAAAGCCAACGATCAGCCCAGCGCCGATCTGCTGACGCAGCGCATCGAGGTGCACGAGAAAACGGCCTGGATGCTGCGCAGCCTGCTCGAGGAGTAATCGGAAAAGTCGGCGCCGGCGAAACGGCGCCGACTTTCAGAACCGTTCCCTACCGGATGCGGGTGGCCGAATTAGCTGGCTTCGAAACCCGCGTCCTCGATCACGGCCTTGAGCTGCTCGCGCGTCAGCTTCGCCGCATCGAACTCCACCACGGCCTGCTTCTGCTCCAGCGAGACCTCGGCCTTGGCCACGCCATCGAGCGCCGTCAACACGCCGGTCACGCTTTTCACGCAACCGCCGCAGGACATGCCGTTCACCTTGATTGTCGTCGTTTCCATATCAGTCCTTGTTTGCCTGCCACCGGCGCAACAGCAGGGAATTGCTCACCACCGACACCGAACTCATCGCCATCGCCGCGCCGGCGATGACCGGATTCAGCATGCCCAGCGCCGCCAGCGGTATGCCGAGCACGTTGTAGATGAAGGCGAAGAAGAGATTCTGCCGAATCTTGGCCAGCGTCGCCCGCGACAGCGAGATCGCGTCGGCCACGCTGCCCAGGTCGTCGCGCATCAGCGTCACGTCCGCTGCCTGCATCGCCACGTCGGAACCCGCCGCCATGGCGAAGCTGACGTCGGCCGCGGCCAGCGCCGGCGCATCGTTGATGCCGTCGCCGGCCATGCCGACCAGGCGGCCGCCGCCCTTGAGCTTGTTCACCGCCGCCGCCTTGTCGCCCGGCAGCACCTCGGCCTCGAAGTGCACGATGCCGGCTTCCTGCGCGACGGCCTGCGCCGTACCGGCATTGTCGCCGGTCAGCATCACGACCTCGATGCCGAGCCGGTTGAGGCGCGCGACTGCGGCACGCGATGTGGCGCGCAGCGGATCGGCGATGCCGATGAAACCGAGCAGGACGTCGTCGGCCACCACGGCGACCACGCTGCGACCGGCCTGCGCCAGTGCGTCGGCCTCAGGCGCGGACCAGCCCTGTTGCTTCATCCACGTCACGGAACCTAGCTGCACGCGGCGCCCATCGACTTCGCCCTGCAGACCGCGGCCCGCGGTCGTCAGGACATTCTGCGGCTGCGTCAGCGTCAGTCCATCCACCTTCGCCCGCGCCACGATCGCGGCGGCCAGCGGATGCGTCGAGCCCTGTTCCAGGCTCGCGGCAAGCTGCAGCAAAATCGCCGTATCACCGGCGCCGACTCCTACGACATCGGTCACCACGGGCCGCCCCTCGGTCAATGTGCCGGTCTTGTCCACCACCAGCACCTGCAGCTTCTCGGCAAGTTCCAGCGCCTGGGCATTGCGGATCAGCACCCCGGCCTTGGCACCCTGCCCGGTACCGACCATGATCGCCGTCGGCGTCGCCAGGCCCAGCGCACAAGGACAGGCGATGACCAGCACCGCCACGGCATTCACCAGCGCCTGGGTGAAGTCGCCGGCCAGCGCCCACCAGCTGACGAAAGTCAGCAGCGCAATCGCCACCACGACCGGTACGAAGATCGCCGACACCTTGTCCGCCAGGCGCTGCACCGGCGCCTTCGAGCCCTGCGCTTCTTCCACCAGACGGATGATTCCGGCCAGCAGCGTGTGGCTGCCGACACCCGTAGCGCGGCAGCGCAACAGGCCGTCGCCGTTGATCGTGGCGGCGAAGACGCGATCGCCTGCAGCTTTGCTCACCGGCAGGCTCTCGCCCGTCAACATCGCCTCGTTGGTCGACGATGTTCCTTCGATCACCTCGCCGTCCACCGGCATCGCCTCGCCGGAGCGAACCACGAAGACGTCGCCCGGGATCAGCGTCGCCACCGCGACGTCGACCAGCTTTCCGTCGCGCTCGATGCGCGCCGTCTGCGGCTGCAGCTTGGCCAGCGCCTCGATCGCGGCCGAGGTCTTGGCCTTGGCCCGCGCTTCGAGGATCTTGCCCAGCAGCACCAGCGTGATGACCGTCGCGGAGGCTTCGAAATACACGTGCTGGTGGTGCAGGTTCCACAGCGTGACAACCAGACTGTAGGCCCAGGCCATGCTCGTGCCCAGCGCCACCAGCACGTCCATGTTGCCGGTGCCGCCGCGCAGCGCATTGAAACCGCCAACGTAGAAACGCCAGCCGATCCAGAACTGCACCGGCGTCGCCAGCAGCAACTGCAGCCAGCGCGGGATCACGTCCTCATGCTGGCTGGCGCCGAACATCAAGACCATCTGCGCCACCAGCGGCAGGGTCAGTGCGGCGGAAATCCAGAAACGGCGCAGTTCCGCGTGATACACGGCCAGCTTGCGCTCCTTTTCCTCGGCGCGGGTGTCGCTGCTGGAAATGCTGGCGGTATAGCCGGTCCTGACCACCGTCGCCACCAGTTGCGCGGGATCGGCGAGGCCGGGGATGTAGCGGATGTGGGCCTTCTCGGCGGCCAGATTCACCGCCGCTTCGACGCCCTCCAGCTTGTTCAACTGCTTCTCGATGCGCGTCGCGCAGGCGGCGCAGGTCATGCCCCCGATGGCGAGATCAAGCGTGGCCGGCGGCACCTCGAAACCCGTCTTGCGTATCGTCTCGACCAGCTTCGCCGCCGTCGTGCCAGCCGCCGCATAGCGGATGGTCGCGCGTTCGGTGGCGAAATTCACCGCCGCTTCGACGCCCGGCAGCTTGTTCAGCTGCTTCTCGATCCTGGCGGCGCAGGCCGCACAGGTCATGCCTGCCAGGGGCAGTTCGAGAGCCTGCTTTTCTTCGTTCGTGCTTGCGTTCATGCGGGTCACTCCATTCAGGCCGCCAGCGCGGCTGGAAGTTTCATGAAGCGAAGTCTAAACTCCGTACCTTGGTACAGAGTCAAGGGGTTCCCATGAAAATTCCAGAACAGACGTTCACCATCGGCAAACTGGCGAAAAGCGCCGGGGTCGGCGTCGAGACCGTGCGCTACTACCAGCGCCGCGGCCTGCTCGCCGAACCGGCGGCAGGTGCCAGTTACCGCCGCTACGACGCGTTGCATCTCGAGCGCCTGAACTTCATCAAGCGCGCCCAGGGCGTCGGTTTCACGCTGGACGAAATCGCCGAGCTGATGACGCTCAACGATACCCGCGACCATCGCCTGGCACGCAGTCTGGCTTCCGAAAAGATCCGCAGCATCGAAACGCGCATCGAGCAGCTGGGAAAGGTGGCCGACGCCCTGCGCCATCTGGTCCGCGAATGCGAATGCGGCGGACAGGACATGCCTTGCCCCATTATCCGCATGGCGCTGACGCCTTGAAACGAAGCGCCGTCGCCGTGACACCGGCGCCGACATTCAGACGTGGCAGACTACGCCCTGCCACAGCTTGCCGCCGAGCGTCGCCGCATTGACCAGGCCATACACGCCGAAGCCCAGCACCAGCAGGCCGGATCCCAGACGCAGCGCACGCCCCTGAACCACGCTGCGAAAGCGCGCCAGCAGCAACCCGGCCAGCATCAGGTTGGGCAGGGTGCCGAGGCCAAAGACAAACAGCGTCGCTGCACCGCGCAGCGCGCTGCCGGTAAGCAGAGCCATCGTCAGCACGCTATAGACCAGGCCGCAGGGCAGCCAGCCCCAGAGCAGGCCGAGCGGAAATGCCTGGGCCACGCCGCGCACCGGCAGGAAACGTTTTGTCGATGGCTGGATGCGGCGCCACAGCCATTGCCCCGCGCGTTCGGTGAAGGCCAACGCGCCGGTGATGCCGGTGAGATACAGACCCAACGCAATCATCATCAGATTGGCGGCGACATATAGCGTCAGCTGCACCGGCAAGGCATTGTTGAGCAGCAGGCCGAGGCTGCCCAGCGCACCCATCAAGGCGCCCGCCACGGCATAGCTGCCGATGCGACCGAGGTTGTAGGCGAGATGGATGGTCCACGCCGGACCGGCGGCACCCGGCTTGCCGGGCAGTTGCAGCGTGAGCGCGGAGACGATGCCGCCGCACATGCCGGCGCAATGCACGCCGCCGAGCAGGCCGATCAGGAATACCGCCAGAAAGCCGCTGTCAGGCACCGCAGCGGCTTAAATGACCTTGGAATAGCGAACGCGTTCGCGGTCGGTGCGCAGGTAGCGGTCGAAGGCCATGGCGATGCCGCGCACCAGCAGGCGGCCACGCGCCTCGACCGTAATCCACTGGTCGTCGATGGTGAGAAGGCCGCCCTGCTCCATTTCGCGCAGATCTTCGAGTTCCGTGGCGAAATAGGACTTGAAGTCGATCAGATGGGCGATCTCGATGGATTCGATCGAAAGCTCGAAATGGCACATCAGGGCCTGGATGATGCTGCGCCGCAGGAGGTCGTCGGCGTTGAGCTCGATGCCGCGGAAAATCGGCAGCACGCCCTGATCGAGGCTGTCGTAGTACTCGTCGAGCGTGCGTACGTTCTGGCAATAGCTGGGGCCGACCTTGCCGATGGCGGAGACGCCGAAGGCCATCAGGTCAGCTTCGGCATGGGTCGAATAGCCCTGGAAGTTGCGGTGCAGACGTCCCTGGCGCTGGGCGACCGCGAGTTCGTCGTCGGGCTTGGCGAAATGATCCATGCCGATGAATACATAGCCGGCTTCGGTCAGCCGGCGAATGGCCAGTTGCAGGATCTGCAGGCGTGCATCCGGCGACGGCAGGTCGGCTTCGTTGATGCGCCGCTGCGGCTTGGCCAGACTCGGCAGATGGGCATAGTTGTAGATGGACAGGCGATCGGGATCGAGCTTGAGAACCTCATCGAGCGTATGGTTGAAGCTGATCACGTTCTGCTTGGGCAGGCCGTAGATGAGATCCACCGAGATGCCCTTGAAACCGAACTCGCGCGCCGAGTCGATCACCAGCTTGGTCTCTTCGAGGCTTTGCACCCGGTTCACGGCCACCTGCACTTCGGGTGAAAAATCCTGGACACCGACGCTCATGCGGTTGAAGCCGAGTTCGCCGAGCAGCTTCACGGTCTCCCGGTCAACCTTGCGCGGATCGACCTCGATCGAGTACTCGCCACCGGGCAACAGGCGGAAGTGCTTGCGGATGATGTCCATCAGGCGCTGCATTTCGTCGTGCGAAAGGAATGTCGGCGTGCCGCCGCCGAAGTGCAACTGGACCACATCGCGACTGCCCTGCAGCGCCGCCTCCTGCATGGCAATTTCCTTGCCCAAGTACTTGATGTACTTGGCCGAACGGCCGTGATCCTTGGTGATGATCTTGTTGCAGGCGCAGTAGTAGCAGATGGTATTGCAGAAGGGAATGTGGACGTATAATGACAAAGGTCTGCCGATTCCGCCCACCGTCCTCTTGCCCAGCCAGCGTATGTAGTCGTCGGCGCCAAATGCCTCGACAAAACGATCGGCGGTTGGATACGAGGTGTATCGCGGGCCGTTGACGTCGAAACGCCGAATCACCTGCGGGTCAAAAATGAGTTCCTGGTAATCCATGGGGTGTAGGTAGGGGTTTGCGGTAGGCACACAGAATCTGCCATAAGTGTATACGATGCCGACATCGCGAATTAGTTGCATTGACAAAAATCAAAGGGGTGCCCTTAAGCGGGCAACGCAACCAGCGTGCATGCAAACGTCAAGCAGAATGTAATCCCGCTCATCACCCCCGGGCTCAAGGTCGCCTGTTCGCAATGCAACCTGCGCGAACTGTGCCTCCCCTTCGGGCTGTCGGAGGACGACATGGGGCGCCTCGACAAGCTGATCGGCGGCGGGCGCAAGCTTAAGCGTGGACACTACCTGTATCGTGCCGGCGACGCGTTTGAATCGATCTTCGCCGTCAAGGCCGGGTTCTTCAAGACCGACGTGCTGACGGAAGACGGCCGTGACCAGGTCACGGGCTTTCAGATGGCCGGCGAGATCCTCGGCATGGACGGCATCAGCACCGAAACCCACACATGCAATGCGGTCGCCCTGGAAGACAGCGAAGTCTGCCTGATTCCGTTCACCGAACTGGAAATGCTCTCCAGCGAAATTCACTCGCTGCAGCATCACCTGCACAAGGTCATGAGCCGCGAAATCGTGCGCGACCACGGCGTCATGATGCTGCTCGGCACCATGCGCGCAGAAGAGCGCCTGGCGGCCTTTCTGCTCAACCTTTCGCAGCGCTTCAGCGCACGCGGCTACTCCCCTGTCGAGTTCCACCTGCGCATGACACGCGAGGAAATCGGCTCCTATCTCGGTCTCAAGCTTGAAACCGTAAGCCGAGCCTTCTCGCGCTTTCAGGAAGAGGGGCTGATTTCGGTACAACAGAAGCACATCCGCATTCTGGATATGGCCCTGCTCAAGGTCCTGCTGACGCCACCCGACGGCCGTATCGGCTAGATCAGTACGGCGAGGAAACCCATCGGTTGGCGGCTCAGGGCCACCGACACGATCCAGCCGAATACCGCAAGCGACGCAAACCAGCAGATGATTCGCATCCGGCGCGTACCGGCGTCGCGCAAGGCCAGGGCGCCGAGAATTATGTAAGCGATCACCCCAAGCACCTTCGCCGTGACCCAATCGACCACGAAGGGATACTGGCCGGACATCGCCGCCAGCGACAAGGCCGCGATCAGGAGCACGGTGTCGTTGATGTGCGGTACCACCCTGATCCAGCGCACGCCGAGCAAGGGTGAATCGCGCATCATCAGGATGCCGCGCAGGAAAAAGCCGGTCAGGCTCAAGACCACGCTGATCACATGGATGTATTTGACAGTCAGGTACATGCGGCTAACCCGGCCGGCCGTCCGCACGCGGGCGCCAGAAGGCAGGCGCATAGCGCCAGGTCCACAGACCGAAGGCGCCCAGCCAGAGCAATGACGAAAGCCACATCAGCGCATGCGCCCCCGGCAGCGCCGGCAACTCGCTGGTGACCCGCAACGCGGCCGCCGCCTGCATCAGGCAGAAGGCCCGCCACATCGCCGCATCGGCAGTTATCGGCAGGCCGGAATGTCCCATCGTTACGCGCGAGGCCATGCCGATCAGCATGGAAGCAAAGAAGCCGAGGGTCAGCGCATGCAACGGTGCCTGCCCGAGGAAACCCGGAAGTGCACTGCGCAACAGGCTCTGCAAGGCAAACAGGGCAAATGCGACTCCGAGCCAGGCGAATGCGACATGCAGCACGGAAAGCATGCGGTTGGCAAGAGCGACGCGGCTCCACCAAAGCGATGTCAGGCGAACCGAGACCAGCATGGCCGGGAGGTCTGCCAGCCAGAGCCATTCGCTTAGCTCGAGAAATGCCAGGGCGCCGTGCGCGGCGCTCAAGCCGATCAGGCTGCGCAAGGCCCATGGCGGGCGGTGAACCACATAGGCCCGTACCGCGGACGAGGTAAAGAAGGGCAACATGCGGTGTGCCACAGTCAGAAACACAGGCAACAAGAACCCCCAGACAGCCAGTGATATTCCGAGCCGCGCCCACAGCAGCGCCCCGCCGGCGGCGAAAACCGCAAAAGCGCCCATTGCCGCCATTCCAAACCAGCCCGCCAGGGCCACGAAACCGATGTGCTCGCGGTCCATCGCCGGATGCCGGGCCAGGCGGGTAAGCAGCAGCGCCACGGCAACCCAGCCGCCCAGCGCCAGGGCCAGGGCCGGAACAAGCAGGGGCGGCAGCAGCAACGCAACCCAGACCAGCAGCCAGCCGCATGCCAGCAACAGGAAGGCGGGAACAAAATCCCGCCGCGACAACTCGCCGGCGCCCTGCCAGCGCGGCCCGGCGGTAAGGATGAAGCCGAACATGAAAAAGGGAAACACGCCGCAGGAAAGCAGCAAGGCGTGCAGAACCGATGGCGGAAACGAGGCAAGCAATGGCCACGTCGGAACCGGCCAGAGCCCGAGGTAGCGCCCACCCAAGTCCAGCGACCAGAACACCATGACAGCCAGTGCCTGAACGGTCCCGGCGAGAAACATCGGGCGGTGGGGTGCCGCGAACAAGACGGGCAGGCGCATTATGGCTTTCGCTCCGGGCACGATGCATGGTAAGGTTCTGCCGGCAAACATAGCGTATTCCCATGCACGAAACCATGCACGAAACCAAGCTCGACATCCCTCAGATTCTTTCCCGCCTGCCGTTGTTCCAGGAACTTAGCCCGGACCAGATTGCCATACTCGAAACGGCGTGTCGCGAGCGCCGACTTGCCAAAGGCGAAATGCTGTTCCAGAAGGGCGACCTGCTGAAGGGGTTTTACGTCGTGGTCTTCGGTCAGATCAAGCTGGCCTTCCCATCCTCGCAAGGCAACGAAAAAGTGATGCAGATCATCGGGCCGCGCCAGAGCTTCGGCGAAGCCATCATGTTCCTCGGTCGCCCCTGTCCGATCTTTGCTGAAGGCCTGGTCGACAGCCTGCTGCTGCACATCAACAGCGGCCCGGTTTTCGATCTGCTCGAAACCGACCCCCTGTTCGCGCGGCGCATGCTGGCTGGGCTCTCGATGCGACTGCATTCCCTGGTGCAGGACGTCGAAACCTACTCCCTGCGCTCGTCGGCGCAACGGGTGGTCGGCTATCTGCTGCAGCAATGCCCCCAGGAAGGAGCTGGCGTGGGCTCCTTCGACATTTCGCTGCCGACCTCGAAGCAGGTGATCGCCTCGCGTCTGAACCTGACGCCGGAAACCCTCTCGCGAATTTTTCACGATCTCACCAGCAATGGCCTGATTGGCGTCAGCGGCAAGCAGATCACCATCAACGATGTAAAGCGACTGCGCGAATTTGATCTCTGAAGATCTGGTAGCGCTGCACCGCACTGATCAGATTCCAGCCCAGCCACGCACTCGAGGCGGCGAAAGCCAGCCCGGCAAGACGTGCCAGTCCCGGTAGCCAGACCGCCGCCAGCAGCAGCAGCAAGGCCAGCACGTGCAAACGCAATTGCCCGGTCATTGCCTCTGCGGGAATCATTTTTTTCATGTTCGGCACGGCCGACATGGGGGCGCCCAGGCGCTGCAGATGCAGCCAGTTTAGGAAAGGCGTGATCTTGTACATCATCCCCGTGATGGCGGAAACGAAGACGCCGGCGAAGGCCAGCACCCCCAGCCAGACCACCGACCGCGGATCGTCTCCGATTGCCGGATGCAGCAAGCAGACGGCACCGAAGATGGCGAAAGCCAGCAGGGACAGCATCGCTACCCGGAAGTAAAGGGACGTCGCATCGTGAATTTTTCTGCGCCGCGTATACTGCAGCCACAGGGTCATTCCTGCGTAAGCAGAAAAAACAAGCAGCAGAGGCATGCCGATTGCCATCGGCCAGCGCAGATCGTCCAGAAAATACTGTCCTGACCAGGCAAGCAGCAGGAGCAGCAGCAAAGGCCCGAAGCCGCGGGTAAACCATAAGGGATAAGACCGCGTCAGCTGAAACATCGGCACCACATGGTAGGACACGCCGGCCAGCAGCATCAGCGCCCAGCCGCCCAGTCCCCAGGCCAGATGGATGTTGGTCAGTTCGACAATGGGCACGGCAAGGCCGCGCGCCAGCGACTCGGCCAGGAGCGAGCCGAGCAGCACGGTAACCGCCAGACCGCCGATCGCCATCCGCATCGCCCACAAGGTCATGCCTGTCGCCGGTGTCTGCCACAGCGCAAACGCAACCACGGTGACAAGGCCTCCTACCGCCAGAAGAAACAGCGGAACCGCGGCAGAAAGCAGGCCGGGAAGGCTGAACAGCAGGCCCGCGACGAGAAGCAGCGTGGCCAGCAGCAACACGGGTTGCACGGTGTTGGCAACCAGCTTCGGGCGCCAGACATTGCCTCCCACGGCAACGGGAATGAACTGGAACAAGGCTCCGCTCATGGCCTGGAGCATGAAGCCCAGAGCGGTCAGATGAGTCAGTGCCAGCGTTTCGGGCGTCCACCGTGAAACAAACGCATCGGGGCCCGACCATGCCAGAAGAACTCCGGACATCACGCCGAACCATGGCGCCACCAGAAAAAAGCGGTAGGGCACGGAAATCGGCGGCGCCTGATCGAAGGAAAGACTGGGGTGCATCCGATCGGGGCCTTCAGTTTGGCTGCTTGCGAATCCGGATCTCGCGCGTTCCCTCGGGCAAAACGTCCTCGCTCCAGACGTAGCCGTTGTTCCGCAGGATGTTGAACAGCGGATGCGGCTGGCAATACAGCAGAAGCAACACGTCGTCGCCCTCGGCCAGCCCGTCCAGCGCCTCCAGGGTCCGTTCCATCGGTTCGGGCGGCTGCAACTCACGCCCATCGATGACGATGGTCATGGGCTATTTCAACCGCTCGGCAAGGGCGGCACCGACATCTGACGACCGCAGGTGGTCGTCACACATCGGATACAGGATGTTTTCCTCCTTCATGTTGTGCTGCTGCATGAGGATCAGCAGGGTCTCCGCGGCGCCGCCGAACGCGTCGCTGTCGCGGGAGTCGATCGCTCCCTGCATCTGGGCCAGCAGATCGCGCATCTGGCGATGCTCGCCGCGCATGACCTCGGTCGGGCCGGCGGTCATGCCGGTCGCCGCCTCGAAAGCCGGGAACAGGAGTTCCTCTTCGCTGGCGAAATGAGTTTCAAGCTGTTCCCGCAGCAACTTGAAGGCGGCCGCGCCGGCGGTCCAGTCGCCGTTGCCACAGGCCTCTTCGGCGTCGGCGAATATCTCGTCGCAATGTTTGTGATGCTGGAACAGTGGCGCAGTGATCGACATGGGGGCAGACTCCTTTTGGACTATGCCGAATTCTGGAGGCAGCTCCGGCCCGTAACATTGACCACCGTCAAGCGCCCGCCGGATTCGGCAGCCGCCTCTGATTTGCGGAGAGCGCCGTTATATCGACAGTACGGCGGCAAGTTGCAGGCCACGCCAAACCCTCATGGCTCAAGCACATAGGTACCGGGAGCATCGGCCAAGGCAGGAAACTTTTTTGTCGCAACTGCCGGTGCCGCCACCAGCTTGCCCGATTGTGGCTTGAGCCAGGCCATCCAGTCTTCCCACCAACTGCCCCGATGCAATTCCGCCCTCTCACGCCAGTCGTCCGGCGTATCGTGCCGTTCGGCGGCCCCGACACGGTAATCGCGCTTGGGCGGACTCACCACCGGATTTACGATGCCGAGAATATGCCCTGAAGTGGACAGCACATAGCGGCGCGAGCCGGCGACAAAATTGTTGATGCGGAAGGTCTGCCGCCAGGGCGCAATGTGGTCGTCCTCGGCCGATACCGCATAAAGTGACTGGCTGATTCGTCCCAGATCGATCTTCTCACCGGCAAGGGTCAAGGCATCCTTCTTGATCAGCAGGTTCTCGAGATAGAGATTGCGCAAGTACCAGCTATGCATCGCCGCCGGCATCCGGGTCGAATCCATGTTCCAGAACAGGACATCGAAAGGCGGCGGCGCCTCGCCGAACAGATAGCCACGCACCACGTAATGCCAGACCAGGCTGTTGGAACGCAGCAGGCGGAACGCCGATGCCATTTCCTTGCCATCGAGGTAGCCTTTTTCGGCCATCGATTTTTCCAGCCACTTGATGCTGTTCTCGTCGAGGAACACTTCGATATCACCCGGCTTGTGGTAATCCACCAGAGTGGTCAGCAGCGTGACCGACTCGACAGGTACATCCGCCTTTGCATAATGCACGTTGGCCCAGGCCATCCAGGCCGCCAGCGCCGCGCCACCGATGCAGTAGCCGACGGCATGCACCTTGGCTGCCCCGGATATGCCGCGAGCGGTTTCGATAATGCGGCCTATCCCCTCCATCAGGTAGTCGTCGAAAGTGACGTCACGCATGTCGGCCGTCGGGTTCTTCCAACTGGTGATATAGACGTCGAAGCCCTGATCGAGCAGGAACTTCACCATGCTCTTCTTGGCGTTCAGATCGAGGATGTAGAACTTGTTGATCCATGGCGTGACGATGACGATGGGCGTTTCGAAAACCTTTTCGCGGGTCGGCGTGTAGTGGATGACTTCCAGCAGTCGATTGCGATACGCCACCTTGCCCGGCGTCGTCCCCAGATCCTTGCCGATCGCGAAATCCGTCGGGCGCGCCATCTGCACGTCACCGGCCTGAAAATCGGTCACGAAATTGTTGAAGCCCTTGAGCAGGCTCTCGCCCCTGGTTTCCATGGCTTTCTGCATCGCCGCCGGATTCGTCAACAGGAAATTGGTCGGCGCCACCGCATTGAGCCATTTCCGCCACCAGAAAGCCGCGCGGCGGCGGTCGCGATTCGACAGTCCCGGCGTGTCATAGAGCATGTCCTGCACCTGGTGGGTCACCATCAGATACCATTCCTTGACGATGTCCCAGCTTGCGGAATCGCTCCAGATCGGATCGGCGAAACGCGTATCGTCCGGATTGGGCGACACGACATCCTTGCTCGCCATGCCCAGGGCGCGATGCCAGGAATGTGTCTGCAGTTCCCACAGTTTTGTCGAAAATTCGGTCAGGGTCTCGGACATTTCCTGCGGATGCGACAACCAGGCCAGCTGCGCATGCATCAAAGGGGTTGTCATCCCTATCGGGTCGATCTTGGCCTCGACCGCCTGATTTACGGCGCGCCAGGCGGCCTGGGGAGTTGCCGGGGATTTGGTAGATTTGCCGTTGCTCATGATGGTTCTCCGCTTCGCGGGCGGCGAGCCATGGTCCGTCACCGCCATGAGCCTATTGTGCCCGATGGCGCTCGGGTATAGTTGGGCCTGCTGTTGACCTTTATCAACGCTGTTGCTGTTTAGTGCGTTAGGCTAAATTATTCAGGCAAAGGACCCAATCCCATGTTCAAGCACATACTCGTTCCCACCGATGGTTCGCCGCTTTCGTCCGACACGGTAAAGCGCGCGATTGCGTTTGCCAAGGAAACCGGGGCAAAGGTCACGTTCTTCTTTGCGAAACCTGACTACCCCGTGGCTTTTTATGGCGAAGGCGCGCTGATCGACCCGACTACGCCGGACAAATTCGCCGAAATGGCCGAACAGCAGGCCCAGGAAATCCTCGCCGCCCATGAATCCGCAGCGAAAGCCGAGGGCGTCATCAGCGCATCCCTCAGTTCAGTCAGCGACATCCCGTATGAGGCCATCATCGCGGCCGCCGAAACCGCCGGCGCAGATTTGATCTTCATGGCCTCGCACGGACGGCGCGGCTTCAGCGGGCTGTTGCTCGGCTCCGAAACACAAAAAGTACTCACCCACTCGAAAATTCCCGTGTTGGTCTACCGCTAAACGAAGCGGGACGTCCTCTGAATCATGCTTAACTCGGCGCTGAGTACCATTCACGACGAGCACCGCTCGCTCGCTGCGGTGGTACACGGTCTGCGTTATCTGGTTCGCGAAAGCCAGACGAAAAAGACGAAACCGGACTTCAGGATCCTGTGGGCGATGATCTCCTATCTCGACGAGTTTCCCGAGAAACTGCACCATCCGAAAGAAAGCGCCTACCTGTTCGCCCGGCTGCGTCAGCGGACACATGACGCCGATTCGGTGATAGCGGAACTGGAGAAGCAGCATGGTGCGGGAGCACAACATGTGCGCGACCTGGGACTCGCGCTAGGTCATTATGAAGCCGGGATTTCCGGTGGTCTGGAACAATTTTCGGAAGCCGTCGAAAAATTTGCCGACGAAATCCTGAGGCATATGGCGTTCGAGGAAAGCTTCCTGATACCCATTGCGCGAAAACACCTCACGGCTGAAGACTGGGTCGAGATTGGTGCCGCCTTCAGCGAAAACGGTGACCCGCGTTTCGACGCCGAGGCCGATCACGACTGTCGTGATCTGTTCAGCCGCATCGTCAATCTTGCCCCGCCACCCATCGGCGTAGGTCCAGCGCGGAGCCGGGATCCCGACGTAAGACCTTGATCCGCCGGAATGCGAGCTGTCTACTTCGCGGCGCCGTCACCGACGCCATGATGGGCGCCCACTCCCTTATTGACCTCCGCAGCGCTGCGCTGCAGAAAGCACGTCATGAGACTGGACGTGGCACAAACGACCCAGAAACCAAAAAACCCTATCGAATAAGTGGCGATTTTTGAAAAATGCACTGCCTCGCCAAACAGATAAAGTTCCTGCGGGTCAACGACCGTAAAGAATACCCCTTCTGCAATTCCGGCGACCACAAACGAAGGCCACAGCACCCACATTATTTTGAGCATGTATCTCTCCTTCGCAGCCTGCGAGGAAGCGCCTACTTGGCGTTACGCGCGTCTTCTTCGGCCATTTTCCTGTAAAACCTGACCATGCCGAAACCGATCACAATGACCAGCCCAATGGTCGCCAAACTCATCAAACCGATGTCGCTACCCATCAACAGCCTCCAGGCATCCATGATGTTGTCTCCTTGCGTTTGATCGCTTCAGTTGCGGATATCAGCGGGCACGGGTGCTGCGCCTGAGCTTGCGGGACGGCCGATCAGAGTTTCGCCGTTGGCGGGAAGAATCACGTTCCCCATCAGACGCCAGGTCTTGCGCTCGTCTTCCAGCAGCACCAGCCAATGTCCGGCGGCAGGCAGCCGGAATTCACCGGCATAGGAATCGCCCGTGCGCGCCAGGACGCGCGACTGGTCCAGGCCGGCGCGGGTCGGATGGGTAACGGTCACCACCAGTGTCGGCGGCATCACGAACTTGCCGTCGGCTGCCTGCAGGCGCACCGAAAGAGCATCCGCGCTGACACGGATCCCAGCCACCAGACCCATTTTGGCCGCCTCTTCGCTGCGCGCGATGGTCTGGTTGGCGGCCAGTCCCTTCTTGTAATAATCGTCGGTAACGAGCCCATCGTTGCTTTTCACCGCGAGCCAGGCCGTATAGAACGCGGCGACCACCACAATGAATGGCCCTGCCGCGAGGATCCACGGCCAGGGTTCCCGATACCAGGGGCGAACGATGGCGGAGTTCAATTTCTCATCCTTCATGGCTGCAGAAAACTGGCCTTTTCATGCACGGCTACCTTCTCGTCGGCAAGAGACTTCACGTCGAAGAATATCTGGTTCGAACCCTTTTTCCCCGAGTCGGGCGGCACCCGCACCTGGACGGCAAAGCTTTTGGCCCCGGCCGCCGGAATTTCGATGATGCGATCGCCGACCATGTCGATACCCGGCAGGCCGGACACACTCACCGCATAGCGATGCGGAGCTTCGGACACGTTTATGACGTGCAGCCGATAGACGTTCTCGATCAGGCCATCTTCAACTTCGCGCGCCAGCGTCGCGCGGTCGCGAATCACATCCACGCGCAAACTGGCTTTCGTCGCGACGCCCCAGACGAAGGCCAGGCAGATTGCGGCAAGAATCGTCGAGTAGACGATCACCCGCGGCCGCGCTACGTGGCTGATGATTTCCTTCCAGCCCCAGTGCGACTCGATTGCATGTTCGGTCGAATAGCGGATCAATCCCTTCGGGTAATCCATCTTCTCCATGACCTGATCGCAGGCATCGATGCATGCGGCACACCCTATGCATTCGTATTGCAGACCGTCGCGAATGTCTATCCCGGTCGGGCATACCTGGACGCAAATCCCGCAATCGACACAATCACCCTTGGCAATCGACTGGGGATCGACGCCCTTTTTCCGCGCGCCACGCGGTTCGCCACGTTCGCTATCGTAGGTGATGGTCAATGTATCGGGATCGAACATCACGCCCTGGAATCGCGCATAGGGACACATGTGCTTGCATACCTGCTCGCGCATGTGGCCGGCGAACAGGTAAGTGAATGCGCCGTAAAACAGCATCCAGAACGTCTCCCACGGTCCCAGCGAGAAACTCCAGAGCGACTCCCATACGGTCTTGATCGGCGTGAAGTAGCCGACAAAGGTGAAGCCGGTCCAGAATGCCAGCAATGTCCAGGAGCCATACTTCGCGCTGCGCAGCCAGAACTTGCGCGCATTCATGGGTGCCGCATCGAGCTTGATTCGCGCGTTGCGCTCACCCTCGATCTTCTGCTCGATCCAGGTGAATATTTCCGTATAGACCGTTTGCGGACAGGCGTAGCCGCACCACAAGCGGCCTCCTACTGCAGTAAACAGGAACAGCGAATAGGCTGAAATGATCAGCAGGATGGCCAGAAAAATTACATCCTGCGGCCAGAAGACCAGTCCGAAAATGTAGAACTTGCGTTCGACCAGATCGAACAGCACCGCTTGCCGTCCGTTCCATGGCAGCCAGCACAGCCCGTAATAGATCAGTTGGGTAATCCAGACCAGCGCCCAGCGCCAAGTGGCGAATATTCCGCTGACGGCACGTGGATGCACCTTCTTGTGAACTTCGTAAAGGCTTTCCTCGACGAAACTGGGCCGGGTTTCCTGCGCCTTGCTGGAGGTGTCCGATGCCATGATTATGGTATTACTATATTCTTATGAACTGGATAAAAAATTCCCCGGCGCCATCGGCGCCGGGAAGTCTTGACCAGTTTACTTCTTTTCCCCGTGCTCCTTCTTTTCCCCGTGTTCCTTCTTTTCTTCCTGCTCCTTCTTTGCTTCCTGCTCCTTGTGTTCAGAAGCGCCCTTGGCGCCGGTGTCTAGTCCGTAGACATAGGCTGTCAGCAGGTGCACCTTGGCATCACCGAGAAACTCGCCGAATGCCGGCATGCGGTTGACGCGCCCCTTGGTGATCGTCTCGATGATGGTGTCCTCGGAACTGCTGTAAAGCCAGACCTTGTCCGTCAGGTTCGGCGCCACGCCGACCATGCCCTTGCCGTCCGGGCCATGACAGGCGCTGCACGCCGGGCCGAATAGTTCCTTGCCCCGCTGGGCCCGAATCGAATCCGACGCCAGGCCGGACAGGGAACGCACATAGGCGGCAAGATCCTTGATCTGGTCACCGTTGAGATCCGGCTTGACACCCTTGGCCGGCATCATGGCATCGCGCCCCTTCTGGATGGACTCCTTGATCTGCTCCGGCGCACCGCCAAACAGCCAGTCGTTGTCCGTCAGATTGGGGAAGCCGCGAGCTCCCTTGGCATCCGAACCGTGGCACTGCGAGCAGTAGGTCAGGAACAGGCGCTGGCCCATTTCCTTCGCCTCGCTGTTGGCGGCGACGGCACGAATATCCTGGCCCTGGAATTTCTTGAAAATCGGCCCGTACTGATCATCGGCCTTCTTCATTTCGCCATCGTACTGTCCGGTGGACGACCAGCCAAACTGGCCCTGGTAGGTGCCGAGGCCGGGATACATCGCCAGATAGAAAAGGGAGAAGACAATGGTGATGTAGAACAGCCATCGCCACCAGCTCGGCAACGGATTGCTGAATTCCTGCAGATCCTCGTCCCAGACGTGACCGGTCGTCTCGCCTTCGACATGCCTGGCGGAACTTTGCATCCAGAGCAGGACGGCACAGCCAATGACACTGAGGAGTACGATGCTTATGACGTAAAAATTCCAGAAGCCGCTGACAAAATCACTCATGATGATTTCCTTTCCTGATTCTTCGTAACCTGCGGCGCGGATGGCACAAAAGGACTGTCATCGTCGAGCGGCAGCATCGCCGCCTCGTCGTAGGTCGCCTTGCGCCGGTCCGAATACGCCCACCAGACGATGCCGATGAAGGCGATGAGTGCCAGCACCGTGAAGAGCGAACGCAGGTCGTTGATGTCCACGTGCTTACCTTGTCTGCTTGAGCGCGGTGCCCATGCCCTGCAGGTAAGCGATCAATGCGTCGAGCTCGGTGACGCCCTCGATGGCCTTCTTTGCGCCGGCGATTTCGGCATCGGTATAAGGCACACCGACAGAGCGCAGCGCCTTCATCTTGGCGTCAATGGCATCGTCCTTGAGCGGCCGGTCCAGCCAGTAGTAGGCGGGCATGTTCGACTCCGGCACGACGTCACGCGGATTCAGCAGGTGCGTCCTGTGCCACTGATCCGAGTAGCGGCCGCCAACCCTGGCCAGATCCGGGCCGGTGCGCTTGGAACCCCACTGGAACGGATGGTCATAAACGAACTCGCCCGCTACCGAGTAGTGGCCGTAGCGCTCGGTCTCGGCGCGGAAGGGTCGGATCATCTGCGAGTGGCAGTTGTAGCAGCCTTCGCGAATGTAGATATCGCGTCCCGCCAGGCGTACCGGACTGTAAGGCTTGACCAGTTCATTGGCCGGCGTAGTGGTGGATTTCTGGAAGAACAAGGGGACGATTTCGAGCAAACCACCCACACTGATGGTGAGGATGGTCAGGACAATCATCAGTCCCACGTTTCGTTCGATCTGGTCATGCGTCAACATGATTTATGGCTCCTTAATCTGTGCGATCGGGCTCAATGAGCCGCTGCGGGTGCAAGTACCGGGGCATTGACTGCCTTGCCGCCCGCCATGGTCAGGAACATGTTCCAGGCCATGATGACCATGCCGGAGAGGAACAGCAGGCCACCCAGCAAACGTATGGTCCAGAAGGGGTAGGTCGCCTTGACCGACTCGACGAAGGAATAGGTCAGCGTGCCATCCACATTCGTTGCGCGCCACATCAATCCCTGCATCACGCCGGCAATCCACATCGAGGCGATATAGAGCACGACACCGATGGTGGCCACCCAGAAGTGCACTTCGACCAGTTTCTTCGAGTGCATCTCGGGCTTGCCGAACAGGCGCGGCAGCAGGTAGTAGATCGAGCCGATGGAAATCATCGCGACCCAGCCCAGCGCGCCGGAATGCACGTGGCCGACGGTCCAGTCGGTGTAGTGCGACAGGGCGTTTACCGTCTTGATCGACATCATCGGGCCTTCGAAGGTCGACATGCCATAGAAGGACAGCGAGGTGATCATGAACTTGAGGATCGGATCGTCGCGCAGTTTGTGCCAGGCGCCCGACAAGGTCATGATGCCGTTGATCATGCCGCCCCAGGAAGGTGCCAGAAGGATCAGCGAAAAGACCATGCCGACCGACTGCGTCCAGTCAGGCAAGGCCGTGTAGTGCAAATGGTGCGGGCCCGCCCACATGTAGGTGAAAATCAGCGCCCAGAAATGCACCACCGACAGGCGGTAGGAATACACCGGACGGCCGGCCTGCTTGGGCACGAAGTAATACATCATGCCGAGGAAGCCGGCGGTAAGGAAGAAACCGACCGCGTTGTGGCCGTACCACCACTGGATCATCGCATCCTGCACGCCGGCATAGGCCGAATAGGACTTGGGCGTCAGGATGCCGGCGGCAAACACGGGAATTTCGGCGCTATTGACCAGGTGCAGCACGGCGACGGTGAGGATGAAGCCGCCGAAGAACCAGTTCGCCACATAGATATGCGAGACAGTGCGCTTGACGATGGTGCCGAAGAACACCACGGCGTAGGATACCCAGACCACGGTGATCAGGATGTCGATGGGCCATTCGAGCTCGGCGTATTCCTTGCCGGAGGTGAAACCCAGCGGCAGCGACAGCGCCGCCAGCACGATGACCAGTTGCCAGCCCCAGAAGGTGAAGGCCGCCAGCCCCGGCGCAAACAGCACCGCGTGACTGGTGCGCTGCACCGCATAGTAAGAGGTGGCAAACAAGGCGCAGCCGCCAAAGGCGAAGATCACGGCGTTGGTGTGTAGCGGACGCAGACGCCCGTAGCTCAGGAACTCGTGGACGTTCAGTTCCGGCCAGACCAGCTGGGCGGCGATGATGACGCCGACCAGCATGCCGACGATGCCCCAGATTACGGTCATCACAGCGAACTGGCGCACGACTTTATAGTTGTAAGTCGCTTGCGATTGCATGATGGTTTCACCTCACTTTGACAAAAAGAAAGCGTTCACCGCCCGCAATTGATGCGGTGCAGTATGAAATTTTCGGGAGATTACACCTTAAACATCAGCGGCGTTTGATGCAAATCAAAATATATCCGACTTCAAGGAAAATAACAATGTTATCGAAATGGTTTATGCCGCAATGGGGCCGCCTTCTTCGCTGAAAGCTCCCGAATCGAAAGTTGCGTGGGACGAAAAAAAAGGGTGCGCAGTGCGCACCCCTAACCCCAACAGAGAGCCTTGAGGCGACAGCGCGAAGCCATCACCATAAAACCCAACGCAATTATGGTAATTTCTCAACCGATGTCCCTTGATCTGAGTCAACAGTGCCCGCTTTTTAGCTGCTGCTGCTTTCCTTGACGCCGACAGGACCGGCGTCAGGTTTCGCCGACACTTCGTTGTCCGGTTTAAGCGACTGGTCGTCATCCATCAGGATGCGATGACCGGGCCCCTCGAGGTCTTCGTACTGTCCGCTCTTCAACGACCACCAGAACAGGGCCGCGATGACGAAAACCAGCACGAGGGACAGCGGAATCAGCAGATACAGGATATCCATGCCAGCCTTTAATTACGTTGCAAGCGCAAGGCGTTGAGAACCACCAGCAGCGAACTGGCCGACATGCCAATGCCGGCCATCCACGGCGTCACCCAGCCGGCCATGGCCAGCGGAATCGCCAGAAAATTGTAGGCGAAGGCCCACACCAGGTTCTGTCTCACGATGCGCACGGCGCGCCGCGCCAGCGCCAATCCGCCGGGCAAGGCCTCGAGATCGTTGCCCAACAGCACGATATCGGCATTGGCTCGCGCCAGATCGGCGCCACCACCCATCGCGATCGACACCTGTGCCTGCGCCAGCACCGGGGCGTCATTGACGCCGTCGCCGACCATAGCGACGGTCTCCCCGGCTTGCTGCATAGCCTTCAGTGCGGCATGCTTGTCTTCCGGCGAAAGCCCGCCGCGGGCATCGGCAATCCCCAGTGCCGCACCGACCCGCGCCGCCGCCGCGGGGTCGTCACCGCTGAAAATCGACAGTTTGATGCCCGCGGCAGAAAGTCTGGCCGTCATGGCGGCAGCCTCGGGACGCAGGTTGTCGCTCAAGCGGAAAAATGCCTGCCAGCCTCCAGCATTGCCCAGCCCAATCACCGTGTCGCCAGCGCCGACTATTGACCGGAGTTCAGGCGGTACCGCCACGCCATGCAATGCAGCGACGAACTCCGGGCGCCCCAGGCGCCAGACCATGCCGTCCATGCTTCCCTCGACCCCTGCGCCCGTGGTGGTACGCAGGCCGGAAACTGCAAGCGCCGCATCTGCGTGACCGGCAGCCAATGCCCGGGCGATGGGATGTTCGGAGCCACGTTCCAGCGCTACCGCCATGGTCAGTGCCGACGCGGCCTCGTCGCGAACGGGGATCACCTCGACCAGTTCCATGCGCCCCATGGTCAGCGTGCCGGTCTTGTCGAAAATGAAACGATCGGCCCGCGCCAGGGCCTCGATCGCATGACCTCGCGTCACGAGCACGCCGCGCGCGGCCAGAGCGCCGGTCGCCACGGTCAATGCCGCCGGTGTCGCCAGCGAGAGTGCGCAAGGACAGCTCACCACCAGCACGGCGACAAAAATCCACAGCGCGCGTGACGGATCGATCCACCACCAGGCCAGGGCCGTTACTATGGCCAGCAGAAGCAGGGCCACGATGAAGCGGCCGGCGATGCGGTCGGCCAGTTCCACCAGACGCGGCTTTTCTGCCGCGGCACGCTCCATCAGACGCTGGATGGCGGCCACACGTGTCGCCTCGCCTATACGTTCGACGCGCATCACCAGAGGGCTGGCGGTATTCACGCTGCCGCCGATCAGCGCATCGCCGGCGCGTTTGGGCACCGGGCGGCTCTCGCCGGTCAGCAGGGACTCGTCGGCCGCACTCTCGCCATCGAGGATGCAGCCATCGGCCGGCACCGTTTCGCCGGGCCTGATCTGCACCACGTCCCCGACGTGCAACTCGGCCACGGCGACCCGCTCGCCCGCGACATCCACACCGGCACACGGCCACGCCGCAAGCCGCGTGGCGAAGGCCGGAATGGCGCGCGCCAAGGTCTCGACGCTGCGCGCCGCCTTCTGCCGGGCCATCATTTCCAGGTAGCGGCCCGAGAGAAGGAAGAAAACAAACATGGTCACCGAATCGAAATACACCTCGCCCGCCGCGATCAAGGTCGCCCACATGCTGGCTGCAAAAGCGGCGCCGACACCCAGGGCGACCGGCACGTCCATGCCGACGCGACGCAGTTTCAGGTCGCGCCAGGCGCTGACGAAAAAAGGCGCGGCGGAGTAGCCGATCACCGGCAGCGTCAGGATCAGGCTGGCCCAGCGCATCAGCTGCTCGATGTCCGGCGTCATGTCGCCGTCGGCCAGATACACCGGCACCGCATACATCATCACCTGCATCATGCCGAAGCCGGCGACGAACAGGCGCCACAGCGCGGCCTTGCGCTCCTTCTGCGCCAGTGCCTCGGAGCGGCCGACGTCGTAGGGGTGGGCACGATAGCCGATCGCGGCAATGGCTTCGAGAATCGCCGATAGTTTGGTGACGCGCTCGTCCCAGCGCACCCGCGCGCGACGCGTGGTGTAGTTGATGTCGATGGCGGTCACACCAGGTTGCCGCCGCACGTGCGATTCGTTGAGCCAGACACAGGCGGCGCAGGTGATGCCTTCGAGGATCAGCGCCGCTTCCTGTTCGTGCTCACCCGCCGTCCGGCGCACGAAATTTTTCTGCACCTCGGGATGGTCGAACAGGGCGAAGTCGGCCACGATCTGCGGCAAGGCCTCGCGCGGACTTACCGGCATCGCATCGCGATGCCGGTAATAATCGGCCAGGCCATTGTCGATGATGGCCTGCGCCACCGCCTGGCAACCGGCGCAGCACATTTCGCGCCGCCGGCCATCGATCTCGACCGCGAAATCGACGCTTGCCGGGATTGGCAGGCCGCAGTGGTAACAGGGCTGGTTTTCAGCAGCCATAGCGCCAGGCCTGCCGCAAAGCAGATGCTTACTTGGGCGCCATGCGAATGGCGCCGTCGAGGCGGATCACCTCGCCGTTGAGCATCGCGTTCTCGACGATGTGCCGCACCAGAGCCGCATACTCGGCCGGCTTGCCCATGCGCGGCGGAAAGGGAACCATCTTGCCCAGGGCGTCCTGTACTTCCTGCGGTGCACCCAGCAGCATGGGCGTCTCGAAAAGGCCCGGGGCGATGGTCATGACGCGGATGCCGAAGCGCGCCAGCTCGCGCGCGATGGGCAGCGTCATGCCGACCACGCCGCCCTTGGATGCGGAATACGCCGCCTGCCCGATCTGTCCGTCGTAAGCCGCCACGGATGCGGTATTGACGATGACGCCGCGTTCGCCGCCGGCGTTCGGCTCGCCCTGGCTCATGACCTCTGTCGCAAGGCGAATCATGTTGAACGTGCCGACCAGGTTAACCGTCACGGTCCTGGCGAAAACGTCCAGCGAATGCGGGCCATTCCTGCCCAGCACCTTCTCCGCCGGCGCAATGCCGGCGCAATTGACCAGGCCGTGCAGACCGCCAAATGCGGCCACCGCCGCGTTGACGCAGGCCTTCCCGCTGGCTTCGTCGGCTACATTGGTGACGACAAAGCGCGCATTGGAACCCAGTTCCGCCGCAAGCGCGTTGCCTGCCGCCTCGTTGAGGTCGGCCAGCACCACTTTCGCACCCTGCTCCACCAGCATCCGCCCGGTACCCGCACCGAGACCTGAAGCCCCCCCGGTGATGATGAAAACACTGCCCTTGATCTGCATGACGATCCCCTAAAAAGTTCAAGGCCTGCCGACCGAAAAGGAGGCAGGCCCCGAGAGCTGGCCGGAATCGAACTGTCCTCGTCAATCCCTGCCAATACTTGTTTATAAGCCACTCCGGCTTGACTGTCACCGGCTTTAACGCCCGTTTCAGTCTTCCTCATCGAGCCGCTTCGCTGACAACAATTCGGCAAATTCTACCGAATTAAAATCCGGCTGTCCCGAATACCAGCCTGCTTTCCACTGCCGACGCTTTTGCACTCATGTCAGCACTCACTACCCCTCCCGGGGGTGGCCGGGACCAATTCGTCGCTATGCGCAATCTCTGCCAACTAGCGAAGACTCCAGACAGGACGAAAGCCGTAGGAAGAACTGCTGTTATCGGGCGGAATCGATACACGATGGGCGGCACGGGTATGCTGCGGCCAACTCAGCCACGAACCTCCGCGTAGCACACGATTCCTGCATTCATCTTTTTCCGCGACGCTGGCTTGCGCAGCGGGGATTTTTGCGCTGCCGGCTTGTTCCTTGGCCTTCGCCGCACTGTCTTTTCCCTTGTCTTTTGCGCCGCCGTCTTTCCCCTTGCTCTTCGCGCTGCCGTCTTTGCCTTTGCTCTTCGCGCTGCCATCCGTTTCCTGGCTCTTTGCGCTGCCGCGTTCACTGGTGATCCAGGCGCTGCCGTCAACCGGTCCGCCGTCGTAGCCCGAGTGGTAACAGTCCTCAACCCATTCCGATACATTGCCGCTCATGTCGTGCAGGCCGAAGTCGTTGGCCTTTTTCTGCCCTACGGGGTGGGTTTTACCGCCACTGTTGCCATTGCCAATCAATGCGCCGTGCCAGGCCACACTGTCGATGGCCTCGCTGCCACAGTATTCCTCGCGGCCGCCGGCACGACAGGCATACTCCCATTCTGCTTCGCTCGGCAGGCGGTAAATCTTTCCTGTCATGCGACTCAGCTTTTCAACATACATCTTTGCATCGTTCCAACTGACTCCTGCGACCGGACAGTCGTCGCAACGGGCAAGTTTGCTCGGGTCGGTTCCCATGACAGCACGCCACTGGCTTTGCGTCACTTCGGTCTTCGCCATGGCGAACGGACGCCCGATACTTACCGTATGGACCGGCTTCGCGCCGGTTTCGCCCATCTGGAAGCTCCCCGCCGGAATCACGACCATTTCGGGACAACCTGGGCAGTCCTTGATCACCTTGCCCGGACTCATGTCGGTCTCTTCTTGCTTGAGCTGGGCGCGCCGTGATTCGGCGGCCGACGCATGGCGGCCTCTCGGGTAACTTGCGAGATAGGCGTCGAGCTGCGCAACGCCGCCGTTTTCTGCGGCCTGCCAGAGCCGGCCTTCCTCGCTTACCGCCGCATTGGCGCTGAGCTTCTCGCGCTGGGCCCGGGCCAGCGCGACGTATCGACCCTGGGGATAGCTGCTGAGATAAGCCGCATAGGCTTCCGCAGTCTGGGCACTCTCGGCCGCCTGCCATGCGCCTTGCTCCACCGACTCCGCCTGCCACCTGGCATTCTCTCTGGCTATTTTCAGGCGGCTTGCGGCGTGCAATGCGTATTTGCCTTTCGGGTAATACTTGAGAAACAGCTCGTAGCCGCTCGTATTGTCGCTTTGAAAGACGACTTTCCACAGCGAGGTTTCGGAGTCGTTGCCGGCGGCAGACCCGGGCACAGCGCCTGACACCCGGCCTGCGGCAGATCTTTCCGTCTTCCGGAAAGCTGCAAGCCTGCTCTCTGCCTGTGCAACATTGCGCCCATCCGGATACTGCCTGATGTACGCCTCGAACACCTTGGCGCGGTCGCTGTCTTTTATGGCGGCCCAGAGTTCGTCGTCAAGCCGCGCAGACAGTTCTGCCGCCGGCGCTTTCTCTGCTGCCGCCGGTGACGCATGCGACTGCTGCACTGCCTGGGCAAGTACAGCAGAAAAACTGCCGGCCGCAAACACAATCGCAATCGTTCGCAGCAAGCGGATAGACGAGAAAAAGGGTGAGCGCAATGGCATAGCGGCACGATGTGCCTGCAAAGCCCCCGGTGGCTTAAAACCTCCGGGGGTTTGTTATGAGTTGGTGCGTTGGCCGGAATCGAACTATCACCTGTATGCATTGCAGGGCAAGGAATGTAAACTTCTTTCCTGAATATCTACCCGCCTAGCTACCCGTTCCGATCATCAACTACACCCCGTTGGTGGAATTCTACAAGTCCGCCTCCAATTCGCAAAGTGACTTGGGCCCGAACAATATAACGCTCTCTCTTGCCTGGCTTTCTAACTGGCGGTCCCGCTCCGCTGAAGTGCTTTCGGTGTCTTGATTGAGGGCCGTAGAGGATGTAGCGCCCGCACATGGCCGAATTATCTACCTGAGTCCGTCATCTAGCCTGATACCCGTGAAGGAGCGGCGTGGTTAAGCCTATGTGCATCCGTCAGTCCTGTCGCGGGGAACGACGGCAGCGGATATGGATGAGCTCTCCGGCAGCGCTAAAGAACCAGCGGCAGATGAATTCCTCTCCCGTCTGCTTTCTCTTGGCGCGTCCTTGGATCGCCAGGTGGTCGCGCTTTTCAATGAGCTTCCAGAGCAGATACAGTCCGAAGCCAGCGCACAGGGATCCGACAAGGGCCACAAGCTGACCGGAGTAACTTACGATGGCAAGGTGTATCTGATCCAAGAGGATATCTCCAATAAGTTGGAAGTGAGGAAGCGATTAGGCGGGAGGCTCCGGAAGTTTCCCTGCGATTTCGGGAAACAGGAAGGCCAGGAGACCGTCGAATCGGCGGTCGGGCGCGAACTCGGGATTGCCCGCGGCCCATGCCATCATGTAGGTCTTGACCTTTTTCGAGCGCCAGTTTTTCGTCGCGTCCTCGGCGACAATTTGAGGCCCCCGACCGTGGGCTGCCAGCATCAGCTTGAAAGCCCACAGATGTCCCTTGTGCTTGTCGAAGACATAGTGGGCGACCTTGACGAGGTCGGCGTAGCCCCATCCCACGGGACAGCCCTCGCGGGCGGAATAGAGCGTGTCCAGGATGTTGGCTGGGCCGGTGGAGTCGCTTCTGTATCTCGGTAGTGCGATTCCCCGCTTTGAGAAACGATCCCGCAAAGACAGCCATCCGTCGTCGTCGGTGGGGGCCGCACTCGAAAGCCAGAAGCGGTGGAAGTCCTCGCGTAGCGGCCAGTCCGTCGCCTCGGCCTCGCAGCGCTCCCTGGCGGCGTCGGCGTTGAAGAAGAACGCCCGCTGCTTCTCCCGTTCGATGGTCAGGTCACCAAAGTGAACGCGGCCCGACTTCTGGCTCCACAGAATCCGCCCCTCCTCGACGGAAGGCTCCGACCAGACGCAATCCAGAATCATGGAGCCGGCCTTCTTCGAGGCGACGAGCGTCTCCTCGTTAGCGACGAAGGCGTTGCGGTTGTTGTTGTAGAAGACATCCTCCATGGTCAGGCGGGCGTTTCCCATGTCGAAGCGGTTGAACACCCAGAAGAGCAGGCCGCCCTCCCGCAGGTAGAACTCCCGCCTCTCGGCGATGACGCGAAGGAACGTAGTGGAAAGTTGAACCTCGAACGCCACGGGCAGCGCCCCCTTCCACACGGCCCGAACGTCAGGCTTGCGTCGTCGGTTCGCCTCCTCGCCCTTCCAGACCTTCTCGACCTCCACGCCCGAGAACTCGGGGTCCGCCCGCAAACATTCGGCGATGATTTCCTTCATCCTCCTGTGGGCCGCCGATTCCCTCGCCCCGTCATATTTCATGGCGAGAATCCGCTCTTCGCTCAGGCCGCCCTTAGTCCTCGCGGGACACCTTCCGTCCTCAGTCTCATGTCGCAGGTAGAACCGCCGCTCCTGGGAGAGTGAGACCAAGTGCACGGGCACCGTGCAGAGCGGGCAGGCGAGGAGCGGCTTCTCCGCAGCGATGCCTTGTCTCAACGCCATCCGCAGTTGCAGGGCCTTCTCGTAGTCCTCGCCGACCGTGTCCCACACGGACAGAATCTCGCCCGTCGCCATGTCCAGCGTCTCGGAGATTTCGGGCTTGTCTACGACGAGTGATTTTGTCAACACGCGATCCATGCCGCAAGGATACCTTTCCCAGAAAATGAAATCGCCCATGCCTGCGCCGGCAGTGATCAGGAGACATCGGCCCGGTCGATCAACTCCGCGCATCGTAAGAATTGAGGTTCATTCACTGTCACAACCTTATTTCACTGGCACTGGCAACCCAAAGACATTTTTCGCTCCCCAGATTACATGCCAGCATTGTCAAAGCCACTTACGAATTCTCAGGCAATGGCACCGGTTCTTCAGGCTTGTCGTCAGCGTCAGGCGCGATCTCGGTTTGAATCTCGTCCGTCGCCTTCTCAAACCGGTACTTGTCGCTGGTGAAAATAATTTTTTTGCCTTCTACCGCCCAGCACATGAAGGCATATTCAAATGATGGGACAACACCTGGGCCGGCAATAGCGCAGTTGCACTCATTTACCGAGTCAGCCAAGCATCGCGGAGCAAGATAAATCCTTCCCTCGCCAACCTCAACATACTGGAAAACCTTGTCAGCATTAGCGGATGGCGGCAATAGCGCGAGAGCAAGGATGAGCAAGAGTCTCTTCATGGTGCTACGTTACCTCGTCGGCTCTCACTGCTTCTTGAGTTTCAGGAGACCTCGGACTATTTGTGAGCATCACAATTCAGTTCGACGTAGAAGTTATCTATCAGCTTGATGCGCACCGCACGATCTGGAACGCGGGACAGCACCCTCGACATTGCCTCACGATGGAGGATGTCGGAATGCCGCGCAAGATTGGCAGGCAGGCGATCCTGCGGAGGGTGGTCATCATAGGGATTCATCCAGATGGCCGACGCGATCTCGGACTCGATGCCCATCAATTTGCTTCCAGCAGAGCTTTCGGAAAGCGTCTCGTCGGTCGACGCGCTCGGCCTATACAGATAATCTGCCAGCCACTCGATGTAAATCCGGTAGTCCTCTTCACCAGCAGCGACGAGCATGGGCTCTCCGCGAGCGTCAGTCGGAACCTCATCGAAGGTGTAGCTTATTGCTGCTTTGACGCCCATTCCTATGCTCCCGAGCACCCGTTACTGGTGATGATGCCAAAGCGAAGGCTCACTGGATGCGCCTGCGCATAGAGACACGTTCGCCGGCATCGGTGGCGAGCATTGAGTCAAGGACTTGCCAAACAAACACCCCTACCTCGGGTTCCTTCGATGCCCGTGGCCCGGCAACATTGAGAACAAACTTTCTGCGAGGCCGAACCAATCTAGCAAGGGCGGCCTTCCAGTCCATTGCCGGATGAACGTGTAGCCAGGGCTTGCGTAGTTCAGTAGCGAACCGGGCGGTCTCCTTGGTCCCGCCGGAAAGGTCGGAGGCGAGGGTGATGATCAGGGTTGCGTCAGAGTCACGCACGTTGGCTCGGGTTCGCTCAAGGTAGCCGCCGTGGAGCATTTCGTCTAGCGCGTATCGCGCAGGCACGGCGCCATCCTCGGACAGTCGTCCAGGCGGACACCAGCCGCCATGCTCAACGCCATGGTCAAGCGCCCAATCCAAGGCCGAGCGATCGGCACCTGTCTGCCCACCGGAGACAATCTTGAGAGAGTTCATATCGAGATTGTCTCGCGGATGGACACGCGCAATCAGACGTGAGCTTGCGAAAAGTTACTTGAGCGGAGGTAGCCCAGCACAACATCTGAGCAATGCTCAGGATCGCCAAGCTCCCCAAGGCTCATCGGATAAATAGAGTCACGCCCAACGATCAGAACAAGAGCGCCAAGTACCGGCTCAGTGGCGCTCGTTGCAGCGGCCACTCCCTCCCTGACTATCGAATCCAGCCGCGAAACAAATTCCTTATTGGCCTTGGCGTATTTGTGGTTGGCTACAGCGCTTGACGGCAGATCATCTTGCATGGCGACTCTCCTAGTAGATGGAGAGCATATGTTAAGTGGATAGTTTAACTTTGCAAGACAATTAATACTTGGTGCTGCAACCCGCCGACGTTATTTCTTTCGGGCTCGCTTCCCCGCTTGCTTGGCATTTGCCAGTTCGGCCTCGACCAGCCCAACGATGTCGCTGGCGGGGCGGCTCAGAGCAGCAGATAGCTTGAGGATGGTGCCAAGGCTCGGCTGCTGCCGGCCAAGTTCCAGGATCGACACATAGTTGCGTTGCAGATCAGCCTCGAAACCAAGTTGCTCCTGCGTCAAGCCGGCCTCGGTCCGCAATTGACGCAACACCCTCCCGAAAGCCAGCCCTGGTTCCAACCGTTCCTCCCACAATAGGAGGAATTAAGCCCTTCGGTCATACTGCTGTCTTCATACAGTTATATGAACCCGATAAACCAGCAAGAACAATCGGAACCCAGTCATGCGCAGCAGCTACTTCGCAATCCTTGTTTCAACACTTTGGGTAGCCAGTCAATCCGCACAGGCGGACCGTAAACAAGTCGAAGCCCGCTTGCCTGTAGCGCCTAATGAACGCTTTGTACTCGACGAACAATCGCAGAAGGTCGCTGATTGCTCTGATGTAATGATGTACGCCATCAACTGGTATCTGATGGCAAACAATGAAGGGGCAGCAAAGCTGATGGTATTGCAGACTGCCCGAGCGCAGACGGCCCTGCTTTTCAAGTTCTATGACAATGGAACTGTAAGTGGCGACAAGGTAACGGCGTTCTCGGCGAAACGACAGACAAACAAGGCAATGCTTGATGCGGACCAAGCCAACCTTCCTGCCTATATCAACCGATGCACCCCAATAATCTCCCGCTCCAATGATGAACAGGCCGGCCGGCGAACGAAGGTATGGGGGAAAGACTACTATGAGGCAGTTCACGACACCGCCGCGAAGCTCCGCGATCAGCTAGGCATGAAGTGATTTCCACAATCACGATCTATGTCGACGCCAGACTATGACAACGATTGATGTCCAGACCAGCACAGGAGTTCAGATGAACAATCGAACGACTTGGGTTGCCGCCCACAAGGTACTAAGTCCCGAAACGATCAGTGCAGCGGAAATCATGGGCCTGGAAGCCTGCCGGATTCTGGACCGCTGGATACTGGGCTGGAAGAAACGGACGCTGGAACTCCAGAAGTCGGGCGGTCTGTTGGCGCGCCTTCAGCTGCAGGTGGAACGCGAGCGGGACGTGGCGAAAGCCACCGAACCGGGGAGTGAGTACGCCTGGATGGGATCAATGGAGTACGGGCAACTCATTGGCATCGATCCGGCACCGTAATCCACAAGTCAGCCTTCATCATCCTGTGCATCAGTCTTGGTGGGCTTGCTGGGTGACGGCGATACCAGACCCTTCTTGGCCGCGATGATCCCCAGCGCTTTCGCCACGGCTTGCACCACTCGCGCCTTGCTCTCCGGCGTCCGGGAGTTCAGCCTCTTGGCTGTTTCTTGATCAATATGTATTTTCATTTGAAATTCCCTGCCACGGTAGCGAAGATACGGATGTCCATTATCCGGCGAATCAGGACGCGCCATTGAGCTTCTTCACGGCGTCGGCCACCCTCTCCGGCACGCTGTCGCCGTCGCCGTCCTTGGCGTTCATGCCGAACGCTATTCGCTCGTCTGCTTGCAGCTTCGAGTTCAATTCGACAGCACGCTTGGCCGTGTCTATCATCAATGGGATAGTGGTGAGCTTGCGAAGTTCGCCGGCAGCAGTAGGATCGCCCGCTTCAATCTTGTCAGCGAGTTCGCGCAATTCAATCCCTTCCTCGCTCGCTTGCTCAAACCTGGACATCAGATTGGCGAACGTGACGCCCAAACGGCCCAACCTCCCTCGCTGCCTCATCTCGATGGTAGCGATGACTTCAGCCGCCGTGTCGACGGCATCCAAAGTGACCACCGCCGATTTAACCGCCGATTGTTCCGCCGATTGCTCGATGGACGCACGTAGCTCTTGCTCTGCCTGCGCCCTGGTACGCTGAATCACTTTGGCCTTTGCCGCCACCCGCACATCAGCGGACAAGTCGCGCTCCCAATTGCCGGCCTTTGCCTTGGCGCGAAGCTGGGAGTCGGAGATTTTGTACTTCTCCGTGATCTGCTTGAGGGTAAGGAGCCCGATGCGAAAGCTGCGCTCGGCGGCTTCCCAATCTATGTCGCTTCGTCTTCCCATGATTACTCTCCTTGGGGGAACAAGACAGGAAGCAACCGGGGATGCTTTCTCACCAATGCCCTAGCAGACGCATCACACGCATCCAGGCAGCGCTGGATGGTCTGGCGTGCCTCATGTACCGTGCGCCATGCTTCGGCAATCTCACCGCTCTCGGGCCACCAACTCAGTTGCAGATCGATGGCCATGCCTGGCGCGTCTGCCGTACTCGCAGCGGTTTTCGGTGCGTCAGGGATTCCGGAGGCGGCGGCTACAAGTTCGTCTTGAATATGGGTCATAGGTGCCTCAGAAGGATTGTCCGGACTGGACCTGGATGTCGGTGCGCTCTTCAGGGCTCAGTTGCGCCATGAAGGCGGGGTTGGCCTTGGCCATGTCGTAGATGGTGGTGGCCGTACCAGCGGTCCTGTTCCCGCTACGCCATCCCTCCAACGCACTGGAGAAGATCGGCGCGCGAATTGCGCGGATGCCACCAGCGGCAAAATCTCTGACCTTGCGGGCCTTATCCACGATATTCCTGCCCACATCGGCCAGTGTCGCGGGCGGCGTGATCCCGCGAGACTTGGCGTCGGCGAGTTGCTCAGCGGTGAAGGTAGGCGGCACTACGGGTTTCTCCGGTACTCTGGCCGCCTGCGCCGCCGCAACATGCCTGGCGCTGTTATCCACGATCTGTGCGGCCACAGCAGGCGCGTAGCCCTTCAGGACATGCGCCTGAATCAGGCTCGCACGCAGCGAGTTGTCGCCGGTCGCCACCTGAGCGTAAGCCTGCATTGCGTCCGGATCATTGCCGTAACGACCCTTTACCCACGACACCTGGGCCGCCTTGAGACTGTCAGGGGTGACGTTGTAGTTCATGATCTGCGACATGTCGATGTGCTTGTAGAGATTGGCCTGCTTGATCCACATCGGGCTCTTACCATCGGGGCCAATACCCTGTTGGCCGATGTCGACGTTGGCCGCGCCGGTCAGCGGGTCAAGCGTCACGTTCTTCTTGAAGTCGGTGGTCAGTCCGGCATCGGTGCGGGCCGCTCCGTAGGCGTAGCGCACGGCGTCGTTCTGGCTGATGCCGGGGTTGGCGCGCAGCACGCTGTCTAGCAGCGTCTTGGCACTGTTGAGGACGGCGGACGGCGCGACGTGCACCGACCCCTTGCCGTCCGGACCGACCTTGGTGAAGAGTCCGGCGTCCTTGTTCTCGCCATCAAGTTTGACCAGCGCCATCATGGCGTCGTGCGCGGCACCTGTCCCGCCCTCGCTGCCCGGTCCGGAGCCCCTGCCCGCACCCTTGGCGCCGATGTTCATGGCCGTATTGCTCAGGCGCGTATCGCTGGCGAGCCGCGCCCGCTCATTCGCAGCAGCAATCGCAGCGGCATGATCCAGCGCCCTCGCCTTGATCGCCATCTCGCTGTTCATCAGCTTGAAGCGCTCTTCAGGATTCATCTGGCTGGCAATGCCCTGGATGAACTGGAACTGAGAGATCACGCGCGGCGTACCGTTCCTGCCATCCGTGCCGGCATCCTGAATGATGAGGTCGCCAGCCTTGGCGGCTGGGTGTCCGTCCGCGTCGCCCTTGGCGATGTGCAGCGCGGCCACGCTGCGCCCATTCGGAAACAGGTTGTAGAGGTCAGCCACGGTGCGCTCGTCGCCGATGTCGTAGGCACCCATGGCGGCGCCAGCGAGATTGGCGTTCGACTCGGTACGCAGCTTCTGCGCGCCAGCGAGATCGCCGGCCTTCTGCAAGGCGGCAATGCGCTTCTGGTTGAACTGGTACTGGATAGACACGGGAGCCTTGACGCCATAGGCTTTGGCCACGGCGGTCTTTTGCGGCTCGGTCAGTGCTTGCGTCTGAGTGACGGGGGTACCGTCGGCATCGACGGCCGCGGGATCATTGCCGGCCACGCCGGAGGCATTGGCCAAGATCGCATCGTCCGTGTTCTGTCGTGCCGTGGAATTGTCCTGCTCGGCCTGGGTCTGCTCTGCACTGATGCCACCCATGGCATCGCTCAACCCCTTCTTCTGGTTGAACTCCCACTCGCTCTGGTCCGCGAGCTTCTGCCGGGCGTCCGCCTCTTGCTGACGAAGGAACATGCCCTGCACGCTTTCCGCGCCCTTCAACACCCCACCAAAGAATCCACCGGCCATGATCTTCCCCTTATTCCTGGCTGCCGGAGTTGGCAGCAGCAACTTCTTCAGCATCAACGATCTTGCGCAGCAACTTGGTCCGCTCGTCGTCTTGCGGCGGCTGATCGTTCATTCCGAACGCCGTTCGCTCATCGGCCTGTTGCTTCGAGTTCAACTCGACAAGGCGCTTGTGCGTATCCACCAGCGAGGGCAGGTCGGTCAGCCTGAAGAGTCCCTTCGCCGCTTCCGGATCGCTGGCCTGGACCATCTTGGCGAGCTCCACCAGATCATCCTCATGATCGAGCGCCTTCTCAAGCCGCCGAGTCAGCTTCTTTGTGATCTCCGAGTTCGTGAGCAACCTTCCGCGCTGCTTGATCTCGATAGTGGCCAATACCTCCGCGCCAACTTCGACGGCATCGAAGACCTTCACCGTTTCTGCCTGTACCGATTCTTTTACCGATTCGCGTACCGATTCCTTGAATTCCTTCTCAGCCTCTTCCCTTGAGTGCCGGAGAACCTTTGCCTTGGCCACCGCGCGAACCTCCGAAGACAGGTCACGGGTCCAGCCCTCCTTCTTTGCTCGAACCTGAATCTGAGACCTGGATACCCGGTGCTTCTCTCCTACTTGGCGAATGGTGAGGATGCCAAGCCTGAAGTCGCGGGATACCGCTTCCCAATCGATGTCATTTCGACGCGCCATGATTGCCCTCCTTCGGGAACAGGATGGGCCGAACGTGTGGATGCCTTCGCGCTAGCTCGGCGGCATCCCTCCGGGCTCGCTCAATAATCTTGTTGGCAAGCCTCAGCCCCTCCTTCGCCGACTTCAGCGCTTTATCCAGGCCATGTTTCGGTTTGGCTGCCATGGTGGTTTCCCTCTTCGTGACATTTTCAAAGTGCCCAGCGTTACCGGCGCTGCCAGCGGCCGTGTCGTGACCAATGGCCCCACCACCATCAGCGATGAATGGAATTAAGTCGTCAGCGCCAATCATTGCAGCGTCCTCCCGGATGGGATCAGGAAACACTGCCGCCCGGTCAATCCGACCTTGTCCAACTTGGCGAGATACCCCGGCATCCAGTCGCTACCATGGCAACATGATTCATACTCTGCACTTTCTGCCGTAGGCTTTCCGGCACTTTCTGCTGGAACTTTGGGGGTGAAACTGCACTTTCTGCTGGAATATTCCGGCACTTTCTGCCGTGAGCTTTTTTTTCTAGCCGGCTGATCTGGCGTCCAGTTTCTCCACGCGAAAGGAACAAAGCCATCAAGGAACAGCCCATCGCGCTTCTTGATCGGTAACCAAGTGAGCGCATATCTCGCCCATGCTCCGTTCGCGCCGTGGCTCCGTGTCCTGTAAATGAACATGTGCGAAATAAGATCGGCAATTGCTGCGCGCAGGGTGTGCTCGCTCCCAAATCCGTATTGTTTGCACCAAGCGAAAGTCGCCTGAAGATGGCCGTTGTTGTCGCGGGTCAGTTGCCGCCCGATGACATCCAGCAACGCGCGCGCCGAAAAGCTCAAGTCGGCGAATGCTGGCGAGTCGATGATGCGATGCTCCAGCGCGAAGAATGGATGCATTGTTCCAGGTCGATCCACTGCGCGGCGGCGCTTGGCTTCGTTTTGGTCGGTGCCCATTACGCGGACTTACTTGCGAGAGCTTTCCGGAGTTCTCCCACGTTCCACGCAGTTACGCGCTCTGACAACTTTCTAGGGGCGGGCAGCGTGCCCCTTCCTACCATCCGCCAGACAGTAGCCGACGAGCAGGCAAACAACCCTTGAACGACGGGTTGCCTCACATGACTTTCTGGCGGCAGATCGCTGAAATTGCGGAGCGCGTCGGGGATTGCGCTCGGGTTGATATGTCGTGCCATGTTGCGTGTCCTTTCGCTTGAAGAGCTTGAAGACTCGGCGCGATATCGCGTCAGTCGTCAAGCGGAAGCATGACACGCAGAGACTCGATGAAAATTCGTATCTACCTGTAAATAAAGATATATTGGTATAGCTCTGGCCTGACTTGTACCGTTTTGGGATAGGTCTGGCCTGAAGTTATTTCTTGTCCTTTTGCGCCAGCCGAAAGGCCGTCATTTCTCGTTTGACTTGTTGCAATACCGTAGCGCGTGCGTAATCGCTATTAGCATGCTTGCTCATGATGAAATCTGTGATGCCTTTCGCACGGCCAAGCAGCGCCGCCTCAGTGTTGTTCTTGATGTAGTCCATGATGGCCCGACTAAGAGTATCCCGCCGCTTTTGAGATTTCTCCACTAGTGCCGCTGTTCCAAGCGGACGGCCTTCAGCTAGTTTCGGATCGCGTGAGTGTGAAACTGCCGCCACGGCGAAGTGATGCATTAGATTCGAGTTCAAGAGCAAATTTGTGAATGCCGATTTCCGCGCTGCCTCACCGATTTCTGCTAACGCTCTGCCCGACAGATCAGGCGCGGCCTTCCGCGCTGCCGCCTTAACCGCAAGCATGAACTTTTGCATTGCCGTGTCCACATCCTGTTGGAGGACATCCTTGTCAATCTTTGCCATGCCAGTCCTTTCAGCTATAAGGCAGCGCTCTTGCCAGAAATCGGGATTACTTTCGCACCGCGCACCGCCGCATCAATTTCATCGGCCCACCACTGCATCATCTTGGCGCGCTCGGGGTAATGGGTCGCCCGGTCATACACGCCCTCGATCCCGCGTTTGCCGTGCGCCAGCGCCGCCTCTTTCACGTTGTCTGGCCACTTGCCCGACTCGGCGACGTGCGTCGAGAACAGCGCTCGGAATCCGTGAGCGTGAATGTCCTTGTCTGCCGCGCGCTTGACGGCTTTCAGCACGGCCATGTCGCTTATCGTCTTTGCCTTGCTGCCGGGCCGGCTGGGGAACAGGTACTCGCGTTCGCCGGTCAGGTTCTTCAGGTCGGCGAGGATCGCCAGTGCCTGGTGCGACAGCGGGACAGAATGGGCAATGCCCATCTTCATGCGCTCGCCTGGGATCGTCCATCGCGCCCGGTCAAAGTCGAATTCATCCCAGCGCGCGCCACGGACTTCGCCAGGGCGGCAGGCAGTCAGCATCACCAGCCTGATCGCGGCAATGGTCGCTGGGGCAGCTTCCACGGCCGCCAGCCCGCGCATGAAGCCCGGCACGTCGGCCCATGCCAGCGCCCGCATGTTCTCGCCCTCGTGCCTCTTGAATACGTTCTTCAACAGGGCATGCGCCGGATTGTCGCCGGCAAACTGACCATGCGCCTTCGCAAAGTCGAACACTTCACCAGCCCAGCGCCGGACGTTGCCCAGCATTTCCAGGGCGCCGCGCGCCTCGATCTTGCGCAGGGCTTCGCGCAGAATGAGAGAGTCGATTTCCTGTATTGGCAGTGTTCCCAGCAGCGGAAACAGGTTCGCCCGAATGCCGCCGCTGATCTTCTTGAAGTAGGCAGCGCTGACGTTCTTCTTCTTGCCGGCCAGCAGCTCATCGGCCACGGACTGAAAGGTCGTCGCGGACTTGACCCTGTTGCGGATGCGCTCGATCTGTTTGACCTGAACCGGGTTCTGCCCGTCCCGCGCAAGCTGCCGCAGTCGTGCCGCCTCCTGCCGGGCCGCGTCAAGGCTCATTTCCGGATACTGCCCCAGCCGGACGGTGCGCTCGGTGCCGCCCGCCGCTGTCTTGTACTCAAAATGCTTCCTGCCGGCCGGAGTGACCACCAGCCGCAGCCCGAGCCCATCGGGAAAGATTGCCGTCTTCAGCCCAGCGGGATCGGCCTTGGCACGCTTGATGGCCAGGTCATTCAATCGGTTCGCAATGCGGAGCATGGTCGGCCTCCTGTATGGGTTTGCGGCCTGAAACGGGTAGAACTCACGCTATCCGCTTAAGCACTACCCATATTTCTACCCGCTTGCGGATGCGGTGTCAAGATATGATTTGATACGGTACGAGGCAAAGAAAAAGCCCCAGTGACCTGATGATGCTAGGGCAATGGGGCTTTTTGTTGCTTCACGCCGTATCAGGAGATATCACGCAAAGCGGGGTAGTGGTGCTGTTGGCCGGAATCGAACTGGCGACCTACTGATTACGAATCAGTTGCTCTACCAACTGAGCTACAACAGCGTCCTGAAAGGTCGCGAATTATACCTGCTGGCGCGGACCCGTGGCAACGCGGCCCATGCTTGCCGCCTTGCATCGCAAGCCTGCTCAGGCAAGCAACTCCTTCGGCAAGGGGAAATTGACATTCTCGGCCACGCCGTCGAGGGTCTCGACGCTACCGGCCCCGAGCGCCCTGATCCTCTCGACCACCCCATTGACCAGTATCTCGGGTGCTGACGCGCCGGCCGTAACACCCACCCGTGCATTGGCCCCCAGCCATGCCGCATCGATCTGGTCCGCGCCATCCACCAGGTAGGCGGGAATGCCGCCGATGGCCGCCACCTCGCGCAAGCGGTTGGAATTCGAGCTGTTCTTCGAGCCGACCACGATGACCACATCGACCTTGCCGGCCATGGCCTTGACCGCATCCTGCCGGTTCTGCGTGGCGTAGCAGATGTCGTCCTTGCGCGGGCCGATGATGTTCGGAAAGCGGGCCATCAGCGCATGCACGATCACCCGCGCATCGTCGACCGACAAGGTGGTCTGCGTGACATAGGCCAGCGGCGCCGTGCCGCCGGCGCCGACTTTCAGCTGTGCCACGTCATCGACGTTTTCCACCAGGTACATGGGTCCGGTCGCCTGGCCCATGGTGCCTTCCACCTCCGGGTGGCCCTTGTGGCCGATCATCACGATCTCGTAACCCTGCTTGTGCAGGCGCGCCACCTCCAGATGCACCTTGGTCACCAGCGGGCAGGTGGCGTCGAACACGTTGAGGCCGCGTGCGGCGGCGGCTATGCGAACCGACTGCGGTACGCCATGGGCGCTGAAGACCACCGTGGCGCCGTCCGGTACCTCGTCCAGATCTTCGACGAACACGGCGCCCTTGGCCTTGAGCCCGTCTACCACGTAGCGGTTGTGCACCACTTCGTGGCGCACATAGATCGGCGCACCGAATTTTTCCAGCGCGCGCTCGACGATGGCGATCGCGCGTTCGACGCCGGCGCAGAAACCTCTTGGGTTGGCGAGCAATATCTTCATCAAAGTATTCCGATGATTTCGACTTCGAAACGCACCGGCTTGCCGGCCAGCGGGTGGTTGAAATCGACCAGCACCGCTTCGTCGTCGAGTTCGCGCACGATGCCGGTGAATTTATCGCCATTGGGTGCGGCGAACTGGATCAGGCCGTGCAACTCGGGGCTTGAATCGGGCGGCAGCGCCGTGCGCGCCATGCGCTGGGTCAGTTGCGGATTGTGGTCGCCGAAGGCCTGGTCGGGCTCGAGCAGGAAGACGTGGCGCTCACCGACATTGACGCCGATCAGGCAGTGCTCCAGTGGCGGCGCCAGTTCGCCGCTGCCCAGTTGCAGGGTGGCAGGCGTCGAGTCGAAGGTGCTCACGAGTTCGGTGTCGTCGCCGGTGGCGACGCGGTAGTGCAGCGTGATCAGGTTGCCTGCGCGTACGGTTTCGGTCATTTGGAGCTCGTCCCAGTTTCCTTGCCATGGCGGAACTGATGCCAGAGCATCAGTGCGACGCCGACGGTGATGGCCGAATCGGCCACATTGAAGGCCGGCCAATGATAGCCCGCCAGATGAAAATCGAGAAAATCGACCACCGCATCGAAACGCAGGCGGTCGATCACGTTGCCGATTGCGCCGCCGAGGATCAGCGACAAGGCGGCCGGCAACAGCCGCTCCTGCGCATGCTGGCGCAGCAGACTCAGCAGCCAGGTCGAGATGCCCAGCGCGAGAGCAACGAAAAACCACTTCTGCCAGCCGCCGGCACCCGCCAGGAAGCTGAAGGCGGCCCCCGAGTTGTAGACCAGGACGAGGTTGAAGAAGGAGGTCACCACCAGGCTCTCCATGTAGCGAAAGCTCCCCAGCATCCAGGCCTTGCTGGCCTGGTCGAGCACCACCACGAAGGTCGCCAGCGCCAGCCAGCGTGCCAGCCTAGGCAATCTCGCGTGCCTCGCCGGAGCCGAACAGATTCGACGTGCAGCGTCCGCAGAGTTCAGGGTGTTCGCTGTCGCGGCCGACATCCTCGCGCCAGTGCCAGCAACGCGCGCACTTGGCATGGGAACTCGCGTTCGCCCCGATGCTGACGCCCGTCGTAGCCTCGCTCTTCTCCAGCGTTACCTTCGAGCAGATCAGAACGAACTTGAGATCCTCACCCAGCGAGGCGAGCAGATCGTAGCTCGCGGCGTCGGCGCGCAGCTTCACTTCAGCCTGCAGCGAGGAACCGATCTTGCCGGCCGAGCGCAGTTCCTCGAGGGTTCTGGCGACATCGCCGCGCACCGCGCGTATCGCCTGCCACCGTGCCGTCAGCGCCGACTCTCCGGCCTGTTCCGGCAGCGCATGCCAGGTGGCGAGCATCACGCTGTCGCCCTGCTTCAGCGTCGCCCAGATTTCCTCGGCGGTGAAGGCAAGCACCGGCGCCATCAAGCGCGTCACGGTTTGCAGGATGTGCCACAGCGCGCTTTGCGCCGAGCGGCGGGCGCGGGAGTTTTCGGCCGCCGTGTAAAGGCGGTCCTTGAGGATGTCGAGGTAGAAAGCACCAAGATCCTCGGAACAGAAGTTCATCAGGGCCTGCACCACCTTGTGGAACTCGAAGCGCTCGTAGTCCGCCGTGCATTGCACCTGCAACTGGCGCGTGAGCGCCAATGCGTAGCGGTCCGTTTCCAGCCATTGCTCGGGTGGCAGCATCTGCGTCTCGGCATCGAAGTCGGCGGTATTGGCGAGCAGGAAACGCAGCGTGTTGCGCAGCCGCCGATAGACCTCGACCACGCGCGGCAGGATGGTCTTCTCGTCGATCGACAGCTCTCCCGAGTAGTCGGTGCTGGCCACCCACAGGCGCAGGATCTCGGCGCCCAGCGTGTCGGAGATCTTCTGCGGCGCGACCACGTTGCCCTTGGACTTGGACATTTTCATGCCCTTGCCATCGACCACGAAGCCGTGGGTCAGCAGCGCCTTGTAGGGCGCGCGGCCGTCGATGGCGGCGCCGGTCAGCAGGCTGGAGTGGAACCAGCCGCGATGCTGGTCCGAACCTTCGAGGTAGAGATCGGCCGGGTAGCTAGACTCCGCAGCGTGCGAGCCGCGCAGCACGGTGCGGTGCGTGGTGCCGGAATCGAACCAGACGTCGAGCGTGTCGCGCATCTTGTCGTAGTTCGCGGCATCGGCACCGAGCAATTCGGCGGCGTCGAGCTTGAACCAGGCGTCGATACCCTCCTTCTCGATCTTCTGCGCCACGGCTTCGAGCAGTTCCAGCGTGCGCGGATGCGGCTCGCCGCTTTCCTTGTGCAGGAAGAAAGGGATCGGCACGCCCCAGTTGCGCTGGCGCGAAACGCACCAGTCGGGCCGGTTGGCGATCATCGCGTGCAGCCGCGCCTTGCCCCAGTCGGGATAGAAGGTGGTCGCATCGACCGCGGCCAGCGCCTTGTCGCGCAGGCTGCCACCACCGTCGACCGGAATCTTGTTCATGCCGACGAACCACTGGGTTGTCGCGCGGTAGATGATCGGCGTCTTGTGCCGCCAGCAGTGCATGTAGCTATGCACGATCTCGCTGCTGGCAAACAGGCTGCCGACCTCGGCCAGCTTTTCGACGATGACCGGATTGGCCTTCCAGACGAACATGCCGCCGAAGAAGGGCAGGCTGGCGGCGAACACGCCGTCGCCCTGCACCGGAGTCAGGATCTCGTCGTTGTGCATGCCGTGCTTGCGACAGGACTCGAAGTCCTCCAGACCATAGGCCGGCGCGCTATGCACGATGCCGGTGCCGGTGTCGAGCGTGACGTAATCGCCGAGATAGACAGGCGAAGCGCGGTCGTAGAGCGGATGACGGAACTCGACCTGGGCCAGCGCCGCGCCCTGACAGGCACCCAGCACCTCGCCTTCGAGGCCGTAGCGAGTCAGTGCCGCCGCGCGCAGTTCGGCGGCGAGGATCAGGCAACCGCGCGCCGTCTTCACCAGTTCGTAGGTGAAGTCCGGATGCATGTTGAGCGCCTGGTTGGCGGGAATGGTCCACGGTGTGGTGGTCCAGATCACCGTCCAGCAATCGCCCGCGGGCAGCGCATCGATGCCAAAAGCATGGGCCACGCGTGCGCGATGAGTAGCGTCGAGGCGGAAGCCGACGTCGATCGCCGGCGATTTCTTGTCCTGATACTCGACCTCGGCCTCGGCCAGCGCCGAGCCGCAATCGAAACACCAGTTGACCGGCTTGAGGCCCTTGAACAGATAGCCGCGGGTGTACAACTCGCCGACCGCGCGGATCTCGTCCGCCTCGTTGCCGAAGGCCATGGTCAGATAGGGATTGCCCCAATCGCCGAGTACGCCGAGGCGGATGAAATCCTTCTTCTGCCGCTCCACCTGCTCGGCGGCGAAGCTGCGGCACAGTTCGCGCGCCTGGTCGGCGGGAAGGTGCTTGCCGTGGGTCTTTTCGATCTGGTGTTCGATCGGCAGGCCGTGGCAATCCCAGCCCGGCACGTAGGGCGCATCGAAACCGGCCAGGGTCTTGGCGCGAACGATGATGTCCTTGAGGATCTTGTTCACCGCGTGGCCGATATGGATGTCGCCGTTGGCATAGGGCGGGCCGTCGTGCAACACGAAGCGCGGGCGGCCCTTGGCCGCGGCGCGGATCTTCTGGTAGAGCTTCTGTTCCTGCCAGGCGGCAATCCAGCCCGGCTCGCGTTTGGCGAGGTCGCCGCGCATCGGGAAGGACGTATCCGGCATGTTGAGGGTCTTGCGGTAATCAGCCATGGGTCTTGCCGTCGTCTTTGAGCTTGAAATAGGTACGCACAGCCGCGACATCGCGGGCGATCTGCGCCTTGAGTGCATCGAGGGAATCGAACTTCGCCTCGTCGCGCAGCTTGTGCAGGAAATTGACATCGACATGCGCACCGTAGATGTCGCGATCGAAATTCAATAGATGCACTTCGAGCACCGGCTTGAGGCCTTCCTCGACCGTAGGACGTACGCCGATGTTGGCCGCGCCGGGCAGCGGCTGCGCATCGAGGCCCGAGACCGTGACGGCGAATACGCCGGACAACGGCAGGCGCTTGCGTCGAACCTGGATGTTGGCGGTGGGAAAACCGATGCTGCGCCCCAGCTTCTTGCCATCCATGACCCGCCCGGCGATGACGAAGGCGCGCCCGAGCAGTTCCTCGGCATGCTCGATGTTGCCGCTTGCCAGCGCCTCACGCACCGCGGAACTGGAAACCCGGATGCCGCCGACGTCGACCGTATGCATGGCCTCGACCACGAAGCGGTGCTCCTGCCCGGCACGCTGCAACAGGGCGAAATCGCCGCCGCGTGCCTTGCCGAAGCGGAAGTCGTCGCCGATGATCAGGTAGCGCACCGAAAGTCCGCGCACCAGGATTTTCTCGATGAACTGCTCTCCCGTCAGCGCCGCCAGCTTGCGGTCGAAGCGGCAGACATGCACGCGGTCGACGCCGGCCTCGGCCAGCAGTTCTATCTTGTCGCGCAGGCTCGCCAGGCGCGCCGGCGCCTGCTCCGGGGCGAACAGTTCGCGCGGATGCGGCTCGAAGGTGAGCACCGTCGCCGGCAACGCGAGTTCGCGCGCCTTGGCCGTCAATTCGGCAAGCAGTGCGCGATGGCCGCGATGCACGCCATCGAAATTACCGATGGTGAGTACCGTGGACGTCGTCGCCCGCTCGGGAACACCGCGAAAAACCAGCATGGGCTTGAGACTGCAGGGAAAACGGGCGATTATATCAAGCTAAGCGCGCATCACCGGAACCTGCAAGACCATGGGCGCAGGGGTTTCGGGCCGTGCTCAGTCCAGTCGCGCCAGCTTCGACTTGGCCAGCGGCGGGTTTTTGGCGAAATAACGACGGATGCCCTTCAGGATGGCCTCGGCCATGCGGTCCTGATAGGCCTCGTCGTTGAGCCGTGCCTCTTCCTCCGGATTGGAGATGAAGGCGGTTTCGATCAGGATCGAGGGAATGTCCGGCGCCTTCAGCACGGCGAAGCCGGCCTGCTCTACCTGGGCCTTGTGCAGCGTGTTGATACGGCCGAGTTCACCCAGCACGTCCTTGCCCAGCTTGAGGCTGTCGTTGATGGTCGCCGTCTGCGACAGGTCGAGCAGGGTGCGGGCAAGGTAGGGATCCTTGGCGCCGAGGTTCACGCCGCCGACCAGGTCGGCCGAATTTTCCTTGTTTGCCAGCCAGCGCGCCGCCGAACTCGAGGCGCCGGTTTCGGACAGGGCGAAAACGCTGGAGCCGCGCGCCGTGCTCTTGATGAAGGCATCGGCATGCACCGAAACGAAGAGGTCGGCCTGCACCCGTCGCGCCTTCTGCACGCGCTGCTGCAACGGGATGAAGTAATCGCCGTCACGCGTCAGCACCGAGCGCATGTTGGGTGTGGCGTCGATCTTCTCCTTCAGCCGCCGCGCCACCGACAGCGTGACATTCTTTTCGTAACTGCCGCCGCGCCCGACCGCTCCCGGATCCTCGCCGCCATGGCCGGGGTCGAGCACGATGGTCACCAGGCGCGCCACCTCGGGCTTTGCCGGGGCCTTTTCTGTCGCCGGCTCGGTCGGCTTCTCCGCCGGCTTGCTGCCCAGGCTCGATTCGGCTTTCAGCGGGGTCTCGCCGGATTTTTCCAGCAGCGCCATCAGGGGATCAACCGGTTCCAGCGGATACAGGTCCAGCACCAGGCGATGGCCGTATTCGCCGACCGGCTGCAGCGAAAATACCTGCGGCTTGACCTCGCCCTTGAGTTCGATGACCAGGCGCACCACACCCGGCTTGTTGCGGCCGGCGCGGATCAGCTTGATGTAGGGGTCGGAATCGAGGATCTTCGAGGGCAGCATCTGCAGCACCGAATTGAACTCGACGCCCTCGAGGTCGACCACCAGCCGCTCCGGGTCCTTCACCAACAGATGGGAATAGCGGATGGGCTGATCGTGTTCCAGCGTCACCCGCGTGTAGTCGCGCGCCGGCCAGACACGCACGGCAAGAATGCTGCCAGTCGCCGTGGCGCCGGCGCCGACTCGCGAGACCAGCAGCGTCAGGCTGGCGGCGGCAAACTTGAGGACTTCACGCCGGCGAGGCATGTCCGTCCCCTTGCGCCGACTGCGGTGATGTGCGCCGTGCGCCCCTCGCTACCGGCGATCGGCTCCACCCGTAATTCGATTCGCATATCGGCGGCAGGCAGATACGGCGCGGCCTTGTCGGGCCATTCGACCAGACAAATCCCGTTTCCTGAAAAATATTCGTCGAGCCCTGCATCGAGATATTCTTCCGCCTGATTGAATCTATAGAAATCAAAGTGATAGAAGTGTAATCCAGAAACCACGTGAACTTCAACCAGTGTGTAGGTCGGGCTCTTGACGGGACCGCTTTCGCCGGCCGCACGCAACAGTCCGCGCACCAGCGTGGTTTTTCCCGCGCCGAGGTCACCTTCCAGCCAGATCGCCATGCCAGGCGCCAAATTGGCGGCCAGCGCGGCACCCAATGCGAGGGTGGCAGCCTCGTCAGGCAGGGCTAACGTAAGATGGTCGGCATGCATGCGGTCGATAAGAATGTGGCAGAACTGAAGGACAACATACGGCGCTGGGGCAAGGACCTCGGCTTCGATGCGATCGGCTTTTCCGGCGTCGAGGTCGCCGCTGCCGAACAGAACCTGAACGCATGGCTCGCCGCCGGCTGCCACGGCGAGATGGATTATATGGCGGCCTATGGGGCAGATGCGGTGACCGGCAAGGGAAACAAGCGTGCACTGCCGGCCGAACTGGTGCCTGGCACCCGCAGCATCATCACCGCCCGCATGAATTACCGCCCGGCGAGCGCCGACTCTGCCAAGACACTGGCCGATGGCGAGCGTGCCTTCATCTCGCGCTACGCGCTTGGCCGCGACTATCACAAGCTGTTGCGCGCCCGCCTGCAGCAACTTGCCGATCGCATCACCAGCGAGATCGGCAGTTTCGCATATCGCGTGTTTACCGACTCGGCACCGGTCATGGAAGTCGGCCTGGCGCAGAACAGCGGCCTGGGTTGGCGCGGCAAGCACACGCTGCTGCTCGATCGCGAGGCCGGCTCCTGGTTCTTCCTCGGCGAAATATTCACCGATCTGGCTCTGCCGGCGGACACGCCGGTCACCGACCACTGCGGCACCTGTACCGCCTGCATGGCCGCCTGCCCGACCCAAGCCATCGTCGCGCCCTACCGACTCGATGCGCGCCTGTGCATCTCCTACCTCACGATCGAACTCAAGGGCAGCATCGCCGATCCGTTACGGCCGCTCCTGGGCAATCGCATCTACGGCTGTGACGATTGCCAGCTGGCCTGTCCGTGGAGCCGCGCAGCACCGCTGACGCGCGAAAGCGATTTCGCGCCGCGCCACGACCTCGATCAGGCGACACTGGTGGAACTATTCGCGTGGGAAGAAAAGGATTTCAACGAGCGCCTGGCCGGTTCGCCCATCCGCCGCATCGGCTTCGAGCGCTGGTTGCGCAACATCGCGGTGGCGCTGGGCAATGCGCCGCGCAGTGATGCCGTACTCGGCGCATTGCGCTCGCGTGCCGAGCACCCGTCAGCACTGATAAGAGAACACGTGGCCTGGGCGTTAAACCGTCTCGGCGTGGACGCCTAGCCGCGCGCCACCGGACGCGACGGGTCGGCGCACCACTCGCTCCACGAGCCGGGATACAACTTCGAACCGGACAGGCCGGCAAGTTCCATCGCCAAGAGGTTGTGGCAGGCGGTCACGCCGGAACCACACTGTTGCACCACCTCCGCCGCCGGTCGGCCGCCGAGCAGCGCCCCGAATTCGGCACGCAGTTCCGCCACCGGCTTGAAGAAGCAGCCGTCGTCATCGAGATTCTCGAAATAGAAGCGATTTACTGCGCCCGGAATGTGGCCACCCACCGGATCGAGGGTCTCGTTTTCGCCGCGGAAGCGTTCCGGGCTGCGGGCATCGACTATCAGCATGCGCTCCGAGCCGAGACCTGCCAGAACCCGACCGGTATCGACCGTCAGCTCCTGCGGACGCGGAATGAACTGGCGCGGAGCCACGACCGGGACTGACTCCTCCAGCGCCCGCTTGCCGCGCTTCCATCCCGCCAGCCCGCCGTCGAGTACCGCGACCCGCTCATGCCCCAGCCAGCGCAGCAGCCACCACAGGCGCGACGCAAAAATGCCTCCTTCATTATCATAGGCTACCACCTGCGTCGACGCGTCGACACCGCAGTCCGACATGCGCCGGGCAAAGACCGTGATCTCGGGTAGCGGATGGCGACCGTTGCTGCCATTCTTCGTGCCCGAAAGATCCGCGTCGAGGTGGAGGAACAGGGCACCCGGAATGTGGCCGCGGGCATAGGCCTGGCGGCCGTATTCGATGTTCCTCAGGTCATGCCGACAATCGAAGACCCGCCATTCGGGATGTCCGGCGAGTTCCTCGGCAGTCACCAGAGGGCTCGACACCGGTCCGCTCATGCGTCGGTTTCCGCCAGCCAGCTGCGGGCCTCGGCCTCATTGTCGAACACCGTCACATCGGCATTGACGAAGAGTTGCGACAACCATGCGCTCCAGGCCACCCACTGGCTGTCGGTGATCACCGCGATGCGCTTGAAGTCGCCGGCGTGCTGTTTGGAAAATCGGATCTCCTCCCAGGCCACATCGAGGGTGAAGTCCGCCATGTCGCGCAGATCCACCAGCAAATTCACCGGCCCGGAAAACTTGATCTCATAGAGGACCAGTTCCTCGAATTCCTTGAAATCGGCCAGAGTGAATTCGCCGAACACGGCGAATTCGACCAGATGGTCCTGATGTTGTGTGGTAATCATGATCATGCCTCCTGAAGGGCCGCCTCAAGGGCAGCATGAGCCCCCTCGGGGGGCAGCGAGCGAATGCGAGCGTGGGGGCTCAAAGTTTATCCTTGGCCGGGAGAATAGTCAGCGCAAGCTGAAAGGACAATCATAAGCCCACGGGAATGTTGCTGCGAGAACATTAGGCGCAACGGCCGCATGATCCCACCGGGGGATACCGTCCCCGCTTTCCACGGAGACATAAAATCGAAGGGCCCGCAAGCGGGCCCCTTCAGGCGAATGACCGACTCGCTTACTTCTTGGCCTTCTTGCCGGAAACCGCCAGCTTGAAACCTGCACCGGCGCTGAACTTCGGCACGGTGGTCGCGGGAATCTTGATCGCCGCGCCGGTCTTGGGATTCTTGCCGGTACGCGCCGCGCGCTTGGCCGACTTGAAGGTGCCAAAACCAACCAGAGTAACGTTATCCCCTTTTGATACTGCCTTGACGATCGCAGCCATTGCCGCGTCGAGCGCCTTGCCGGCAGCCGCCTTGCTGATGTCAGCTCCCTTGGCGGCAATTTCAATCAGTTCTGCTTTATTCATACTGAAAAATCCTCCAAAAATTTGCGGGCATCCCACCCGAAAAAATATTCTAAACCTGATCCTGAGGCCTTGTGCAAGGAATTTATGACGCTGGCGCCCGATGTGTTGCGATGATGCCGCCCCCCAGACACACTCGCGATTCGTAGATCACCAGCGACTGCCCCGGCGTCACCGCCCATTGCGGCGCAGCAAAAACAACTTCGCACTCGTCGGCGGAAATGCGCTCGATCTGGCAGGCCGCGTCCGGCTGGCGGTAGCGCGTCTTGGCCGCGTACACCCAGTGCGTGTGCGGCGCGTCGCCGGCGACCCAGGACAGATCCTTCGCCACCAGGCTTGCCGAGAGCAGAGCGGGATGCTCGTGGCCTTGCACCACCCACAGGATGTTTTTCTCCATGTCCTTGCCAGCAACGAACCATGGCTCGTCCGGCGCACCCCTGACGCCGCCGATGCCGAGACCTTCACGCTGACCCAGCGTGTAGTACATCAGACCCTGATGACTGCCGACGACGCGATCGCTGCCGAGCACGCGTATTTCCCCGGGCTGCTTCGGCAGATAACGCGCCAGGAATTCGCGGAAGGGACGTTCGCCGATGAAGCAGATGCCGGTCGAATCCTTGCGCGCATGGTTCGGCAGCCCGGCTTCCTCGGCAATCCGCCGCACATCGCGCTTGTAGAGGTGGCCGACGGGAAACAGCGTCTTCGCCAATTGCGCCTGGTTGAGCCGGTACAGAAAATAGCTCTGATCCTTGGTGCCGTCCTCGGCCTTGAGCAACTGCCACTTGCCGAGAAACTCGCGCACCTGGGCATAGTGGCCGGTCGCGATCCTGTCGGCGCCGAGTGCCAGGGCATGATCGAGAAACGCCTTGAACTTGATCTCCGAATTGCACAGCACGTCGGGATTCGGTGTGCGGCCGGCCTGGTATTCGCGCAGGAAATCGGCAAACACCCGCTCCCGGTATTCGGCCGAGAAATTGACGGCCTCGAAATCGATGCCGATCACATCCGCAGCCGCTGCGGCGTCGACCAGATCCTGATTCGCGGAGCAGTATTCGTCGGTATCGTCGCCTTCCCAGTTCTTCATGAACAGGCCGATGACCTCGTAACCTTCGCGCTTGAGCAGCAGCGCCGCTACCGAAGAATCGACGCCGCCGGACAGGCCGACAATGATTTTCCCCTTGGACATGGTTCAGCCGTAGTGAGTGATCAATTCGAGCGGATAGCGTCGGCCGGCAAGGCAGTCGGCGACGCACCGCCACACCAGCGGGCTGCGATGACGGTCCGCGGTGGCGAGAATCTCGTCGGGCGTCATCCATACCGCACGCAGGATGCCGGCATCGAGCATCCGACCATCCTCGTGCCTGCCCAGATCGCCGGCAAAGGCGAAGCGCAGATAGGTGATGTCGCCCTGGGGCCTGGGCCATTGATAGACGCCGACCAGGGCCGTCGGCGTGAAGCCCCACGCGGTCTCTTCGAGAGCTTCGCGCGCGCAGGCCGCCGCCAGGGATTCACCCTCGTCGAGGTGGCCGGCGGGCTGGTTGAAGCGCAGGCCGTCCTCGGTTTCCTCTTCGACCAGCAAAAAGCGCCCCGCATCCTCGATCAGCGCGGCGACAGTGACATTGGGCTTCCAGACACGATTCATCCGCGCATTTTAGCGCCCCTGTTAACGCTCATGGCACCGAGCGCCACCCGCCGAAGATAAAACACGCGAAAACAAAGTTTCAGTGGAGGCTAACGCCGGCATCATCGGTGCTATGCCGGAACTAAAGCTTTCCGTTTCAGTGGAGGCTAACGCCGGCATCATCGGCGTTAAGCGCAGCGGCCATAACTAAAAGCGAATTGGTCGTCCGCCCCCTTCCGCTGCGCGGCCCACGGCTGGCTTTGCACAGCCAGCCGGCTGCGGCGGCGCGAATTCCCGCCTCGCCCCTCGCGGGGGGTTACCAGTCGGCGCGCTACGCGCGTCCATTACCGGAGACTTCGAACAAGGTGTTTCACGTTAAAATCGCACCTTCAACTAACGCAATGCTGGAGACCCACCATGTCCATGGCCGACCGTGACGGCTTCATCTGGTACGACGGCAAGCTCGTGCCCTGGCGCGACGCCACCACCCACGTGCTGACGCATTCATTGCATTACGGCCTCGCCGTGTTCGAGGGTGTGCGCGCCTACAAGACCGTATCCGGTACCGCTATTTTCCGGCTCAAGGAGCACACCGACCGGCTCTACGCCTCGGCGCACATCTATCGCATGCCGATGCCTTACGACAAGGCCGCGCTGATGGAAGCGCACAAGGAAACGGTGCGCGCCAACAAGCTCGAGTCCTGCTACCTGCGTCCGATCGCCTTCTACGGCTCGGAAAAAATGGGCGTCAGCCCGCGCGGTGCGGCGACGCATGTCTCGATCGCGGCCTGGCCCTGGGGCGCCTACCTCGGCGAGGAAGGCATGGAGAAGGGCATCCGCGTCAAGACCTCGAGCTACTCGCGGCACCACGTCAACGTCAACATGGCACGCGCCAAATTCTCGGGCACCTATGCCAACTCGATCCTGGCCAATATGGAAGCCACCGAAGACGGCTACGACGAGGCCCTGCTGCTCGACGTGGACGGCTTCGTCGCCGAAGGCGCCGGCGAAAACCTGTTCGTGGTCAAGGACGGCGTGATCTACGAGCCGGAAATCGCCTCGGCACTGATGGGCATCACCCGCAACACGGTCATCACGCTGGCCGCCGAACTCGGCTACAAGGTGATTGCCAAGCGCCTTACGCGCGACGACATCTACATCGCCGACGAGGCCTTTTTCACCGGCACGGCGGCCGAGGTCACGCCGATTCGCGAACTCGACAACCGTACGATCGGCGCCGGCAGCCGCGGCCCCGTCACCACCAGAATCCAGAGCCTGTTCTTCGACGTGGTCAATGGCAAAGTGCCGGCCCACGCCGACTGGCTCTCCTACATCTAATCGAACGCAAGAGGTTGAACATGTCCACACTCGACGAATCCCAGCGCCAGGTTGCCGTCACCGCCCACGACTTGCCGCTCGCCTGCCCGCGTCCCGGCGCCCCCCTGTGGGCGCGCCATCCCAAAGTCTTCATCGATGTCCTGAAGAGCGCCACGGGCGAGGCAGCCTGCCCCTATTGCGGCACCGTATATCGCTTTGCCGGCGAGCGCCCCAAAGGCCATCATTAAGTTTCGTCGCCAGATCCAGTCGTTAATAAACAATGAAGATCCTTGTCGTCGCTCCGTCCTGGATCGGCGACACGATACTCGCCCAGCCGCTGCTCTCGCTGCTCAAACGCAACAATCCCGCCGCACGCATCGAGGTGCTGGCCGCCGACTGGTCGGCACCGCTGCTGGAACGCATGGCCGGGGTAGATGCGGTCATCGGCAATCCCTTCAAACATGGCGAATTCAAATTCGGCGCCCGCCGCGCTTTGGGTCGCCGTCTCGCCAGCGCCGACTACTCCCACGCCTACGTCCTGCCAAACTCATGGAAGTCCGCCCTGATTCCTTTCTTCGCCGGCATTCCCCGACGCATCGGCTACCAGGGCGAAAACCGCTATCTGCTGCTGAACGAACGCCATCGGCTCGATGTCGCCCGCCACCCGCAACTGGTGCAGCGCTACGCCGCCCTGGCCGGGCCGCTGCCGGCCGTCTTGCCGCAGCCGCGCCTGAGTTCAACGCCGGAACAGCAGCAGATCGCGCGCCGCGCGCTGAATTTGCCGCTCGATGCCGCGCCGGTGATTTTCTGTCCCGGCGCCGAATACGGTCCGGCCAAACGCTGGCCGGCGCAACACTTTGCCGCACTGGCACGGCTCGTCGCCACGCCGCAGAATCCGGTCTGGCTGATCGGCTCGGACAAGGATACCGTCGTCGGCGATGAAATCGCCGCCGCGGCAGGCGGTGCCGCGCTCAACCTGTGCGGACGCAGCACCCTGGAACAGGCCATCGACCTGATCGCAGGAGCGCGTTGCGTCGTCAGCAACGATTCCGGCCTGATGCATGTCGCCGCTGCCCTGGCGCGTCCGCTGGTAGCGCTTTACGGTTCCTCGTCGCCGGGCTACACGCCGCCGCTGTCGCCGCGGGCGACGATAGTTTCGCGAAATCTTTCCTGCAGCCCCTGTTTCAAGCGTGAATGTCCGCTCGGACACTTCGACTGCATGAACGGCATCACCCCGCAGCAGGTGGCGGACATGATGCAGCAACGGAACTGACCGTGCCAAACCAGAAAATATTCGCCAGCCCGCAGGATGCCGAAGCGGCCTTCTATGAGGCGCTCGAACGCGGCGATATCGATACCATGATGACGATCTGGGCCGAAGACGAAGAAGTGGTCTGCGTGCACCCGGGCGGGCCGCGACTGATCGGTTACACGATGATTCGCGAAGCCTGGCAGCGCATCTTCGCCAACAACAAAAAACTGCAGGTGCGCCTGTCGCAGCAGAAGACCGTAACTACTCCCTTCGCCGTGATCAGCACCCTGCTGGAACACATCGCCAGCCCTGACGACGGCACGCTGAGCACACCGGTGGCGGCGACCAACGTCTATGTGCGCGGCACCCTGGGCTGGCGCATGGTCGCGCACCACGCCTCGCCGGTACCGCCCAACAGCGTCGGCGAGGAGCCGCGAATCCTGCATTGACTGGCGGTGAGCACCGCTTTGGCCAAGCCGCACTACTGTTCGCCGCACTGGCTGCCCGGCGGCCATGCGCAGACCATCTGGCCGCTGCTGATCAAGGGACCGCTGCCGTCCTACCGGCGCGAGCGCTGGACCACGCCGGACGACGATTTCATCGACCTCGACTGGATCGCCGGCAAAGCCGGTGCACCCTGCGTCGCGCTGTTTCACGGCCTCGAAGGCAGTTCGCGCAGCCACTATGCGCGACGGCTCATGCATGCGGTCGAGCGCCGCGGCTGGCATGGCGTCGTGGTGCATTTCCGCGGCTGCTCGGGCGAAGCCAACCGACTGCCCCGCGCCTACCATTCCGGCGACTCGGCGGAAATCAACTGGATCCTGCGCCGCCTGCAGGCGCACGGCCATCCGGCGCTCTTCGTTGCCGGGGTTTCGCTGGGCGGCAACGCCTTGCTGAAGTGGCTGGCCGAACAGGGGCGGCAGGCATCCCGCATCATCGACGCTGCCGCGGCCGTGAGCGCGCCGCTGGATCTGGCGGCAGCCAACGTCGCCTTGTCGTCCGGCTTCAACCTGATCTATGCGCGGCATTTTCTGCGCACGCTGATTCCGGCGGCGCGAGCCAAGGACCGCCGCTTTCCCGGCCGCATCGACCTGCGTCGCGCCCTGCAGGCGCGCACCCTGAGCGAGTTCGACGATGCCGTCACCGCACCGCTGCATGGCTTTCTCGGCGTCGATGACTACTACGCGAAAAGCAGCGCCGGACCGCTGCTGGCGACAATTGAAACCCCCACCTTGCTGCTGCACGCCGCCAACGATCCGTTTCTGCCCGCGGCCGCGTTGCCGCACCGCGAGCAACTGCCCGCCGCCGTCACGCTGGAAATCCATCGTCACGGCGGCCATGTCGGTTTCGTGCACGGCGGCTTCCCCGGCCGCATCGACTGGCTGCCGCAACGCCTGCTGGCGCACTTCGCTACGCACATCCCCGACTCTGCCTGCGTGAGATAATTCCGGCCATCCCACATCAGGCACATGTCATGCAGATTCCGGCACCCGAAATATTCAAGGCCTACGACATACGCGGCATCGTCCGCAGCACGCTGACCGCCGATACGGTGCGCCAGATCGGCATGGCCCTGGGCAGCGAAGCCATCGCGCGCGGCGTCAAATCGATTGCCATCGGTCGCGATGGCCGCCTTTCGGGCCCGGCGCTCGCCGGGGCGCTGGCCAAGGGCATCACGTGCACCGGCGTCGATGTCATCGACATCGGCCGGGTACCGACGCCGATGACCTACTTCGCTGCGCATGAACTGGGAACCGACAGCTGCGTTTCCGTCACCGGCAGCCACAATCCGCCGGAATACAATGGCCTCAAGATGGTCTTGGCCGGCCAGACGCTCTACGGCGAGATGATCCAGGACCTGCGGCGCCGCATCGCCGGCGCCGACTATTGCGAGGGCCAGGGTCGCGTGCGCCATGCCAGCGTACGCCAGGCCTATATCGATCGCATCGTCGGCGACGTCAAGCTGTCACGGCCGATGAAAATCGTCATCGATTGCGGCAACGGTGTCGCCGGCAGCGTGGCGCCCGACCTGTTCCGCCGCATGGGTTGCACGGTGATACCGCTGTTCTGCGAAGTCGACGGCAATTTCCCGAATCACCATCCCGATCCGTCCAAGCCGGAAAACCTGGTCGATCTGCAGCGCGTCCTGCGCGAAACGGGCGCCGAACTCGGGCTGGCCTTCGACGGCGACGGCGACCGCCTCGGCGTCGTGACCAGGGACGGCGAGATCATCTATCCCGACCGGCAGTTGATGCTGTTCGCCGCCGATGTCCTGACGCGCAACCCGGGCGCCCAAATCATCTACGACGTCAAGTGCTCGCGCTGGGTCGCCGAATCGATTCGCCACCAGGGCGGCCGGCCGCTGATGTGGAACACCGGCCATGCCCTGGTCAAGACCAAGCTCAAGGAAACCGGCGCGCCGCTGGCGGGCGAGATGAGCGGCCACATGTTCTTCAAGGAACGCTGGTACGGCTTCGACGATGCGCTCTACACCGGCGCCCGGCTGCTGGAAATCGTCTCGCGCTGGGCAGATTCCAACTGGCCGCTGAAGAACCTGCCCAATGCCATCTCGACGCCGGAACTCAATATCAAGATGCAGGAAGGCGAACCACATGCGCTGGTGGCGAAATTGCGCCAGGACGGCAAGAAGCTGCTGCCCGGTGCGCGCGAACTCATCACCATCGACGGCGTGCGCGCCGAGTATGCCGACGGCTTCGGCCTGGCGCGCGCCTCGAATACGACGCCGGTCGTCGTGCTGCGCTTCGAAGCCGACACGCAGGCGGCACTGACGCGCATCCAGAACGAATTCAGGGCGGCGCTGAAGTCCGTCTGGCCGGGCATCCACATCGAATTCTGATCGCGTCGGGCACCGCGCCCGACGGGTTTCAGCCGCGCTGCTCGACCCAGTCGCGCACGGATGCCAGCGCCGCGGGCAAAGCCGCCGGATTGGTGCCGCCGGCCTGTGCCATGTCGGGCCGGCCGCCGCCCTTGCCGCCGACCTGCTGGGCGACGAAGTTGACCAGTTCGCCGGCCTTGATGCGGCCCGTCAGATCGGCAGTGACGCCGGCGATCAGGCTGACCTTGCCCTCGCCGCTGCTGGCCAGCACGATGGCGGCGCTTTTGAGCTTGTCCTTGAGCTTGTCCAGCGTTTCGCGCAAGGCCGTGGCATCGGCGCCGGCCACGTTTGCAGCAAGTACCTTGATGCCTTTGACGTCGACCGCCTGATTGACCAGGTCGTCACCTTGGGCCGAGGCCAGCTTGCCCTTGAGCCCCGCGAGTTCGCGCTCGAGGCGGCGCACCTGGTCGAGCAGGGCGTTGAGCCGGCCCGGGACTTCGCTGCGGACCACCTTCAGCGTTCCCGCGACGCCGCCCAGCGTGGTCTCCATGTTCTGCACATAGGCCAGCGCATTGTCGCCTGCAAGCGCTTCGACGCGCCGCACACCAGCCGCGACCCCGCCCTCGGCGACAATGGTGAAGAAGCCGATGTCCCCGGTGCGCGCCACGTGCGTGCCGCCGCAAAGTTCGCACGACGAGCCGATGTCGAGCACGCGCACCTCGTCGCCGTATTTTTCGCCGAACAGCATCATGGCGCCGGTTTTCTGCGCATCCTCAATCTTCATGACGCGTGCCTGAACGGGAACGTTGGCCAGTATCTCCGCATTGACCAGCCGTTCGACGCGGCGAATCTCGTCATTGCTCAGCGGCCCGGTGTGGGCGAAGTCGAAGCGGGTCTTGTCGGGATCGACCTGCGAGCCCTTCTGTTGTACGTGGGACCCGAGCACTTCGCGCAGCGCCTTGTGCATCAGGTGCGTCGCCGAGTGATGGCGGATGGTGCGCGCGCGCGCCAGGCTGTCCACTTTCGCCGTGACGCCGTTGCCGACTTTCAGGGTGCCGGTGCGCACCACGCCGTGGTGGCCGAAGACGCTGGCCTGGATCTTCTGCGTGTCCTCCACGGCGAAGATGCCGTGCGTCGAGCGCAGTTCGCCGACGTCACCGACCTGTCCGCCGGATTCGGCATAGAAGGGCGTATCGTCGAGCACCACCACGCCGGTCTCGCCCTCGATCAGTTCATTGACGGGAGTGCCATCCTTGTAGAGGGCGAGGATGTTGCCGCGCGCTTCGAGTGATTCGTAACCGTGGAAGGTGGTCGCCGGCCCTGCATAGTCGAGGTTCGCCGCCATCTTGAACTTGCCGGCGGCGCGCGCCTGCTCCTTCTGCCGCGTCATGGCGGCATCGAAGGCGGCGCTGTCCACGCTGATCTGCCGCTCGCGGCAAATGTCGGCCGTCAGGTCCAGCGGAAAGCCATAGGTATCGTGCAGCTTGAACGCCGTCTCACCGTTGAAAACGCTGATGCCGGCTTTTTCCATCAGTTCCAGTTCGGCTTCGAGAATCGCCATGCCGTGCTCGATGGTGGCGAAGAAGCGGTCTTCCTCCTGCTTCAGCACTTCCATGACGCGCGTCTTGCCGCTGACCAGTTCCGGGTAGGCGGCGCCCATCTCGGCGACCAGGTCGGGCACCATCTTGTGGAAAAACGCGCTCCGTGCGCCGAGCTTCCAGCCGTGGCGGATGGCGCGACGGATGATGCGGCGCAGGACATAGCCGCGCCCCTCGTTGCCCGGAATCACGCCGTCGGCGATGAGGAAGGCGCAGGCGCGGATGTGGTCGGCCAGCACCTTGAGGCTGGGGCTGTCCATGTCGGCAGCCGAGGTTTCCCTTGCGGCAGCGGCGATCAACGTCTGGAACAGGTCGATTTCGTAATTGGCATGCACCCCCTGCAGCACCGCGGAAACGCGCTCGAGTCCCATGCCGGTGTCCACGCTCGGCTTGGGCAGCGGATGCATCACGCCGGCCTCGTCGCGGTTGAACTGCATGAAGACGTTGTTCCAGATTTCGATGTAGCGGTCGCCGTCCTGGTCTTCGCTGCCCGGCGGTCCGCCCCAGATGTGCTCGCCGTGGTCGTAGAAAATTTCCGTGCAGGGGCCGCAGGGGCCGGTCTCGCCCATCATCCAGAAGTTGTCCGATGCATAGCGCGCGCCCTTGTTGTCGCCGATGCGTATCACCCGCTCCGCCGGCACGCCGATCTCGTTGGTCCAGATGTCGTAGGCCTCGTCGTCCTCGGCATACACCGTGACCCAGAGCTTGTCCGCCGGCAGCTTGAAGACATCGACCAGCAGTTCCCAAGCGTACTTGATCGCATCACGCTTGAAATAGTCGCCGAAGCTGAAGTTGCCCAGCATCTCGAAGAAGGTGTGGTGGCGCGCCGTGTAGCCGACGTTTTCCAGGTCATTGTGCTTGCCGCCGGCGCGCACGCATTTCTGCGAAGTTGCGGCCCGGTTGTAGCTGCGCTTGTCGAAGCCGAGAAAGACGTCCTTGAACTGGTTCATGCCGGCATTGGTGAACAGCAGTGTCGGATCTTCGTGCGGCACCAGCGAACTGGAGGCCACGACCTGGTGGCCCTTCGAGGCGAAAAAGTCGAGGAACTTCTGGCGGATTTCGGAGCTTTTCATGACGGGGCGCAGCCTTTGACGCAAAGGGCGGATTTTACGCGATCACGGGCTTGTCCCGCCAGAGGATACCGTCCGCGCCGGAACGCCACGGACATAAAAAATCCCGCGGGCAGGCGCCCTTGGGCCAACCGGGAAACGTCTACATTTCCGCTGAAGCCCAAAGATCGGGCCGATCCGTAAACACGGCAGTAACGCCCATGGCGAACAGCCGCGCGGCGTCTTCACGGCGATTGACGGTGTAGCAGGCGAGCGGGAATCCGGCATCCCGCACCGCCTGCAGCGCCTCGCCGGTCAGCGCGCACGCCGCCGAGTGCAAGGCGCGCGCGCCGGTTTCCATGAGGCGCTCGCGCCAGTCGGCCGGAATCACCTCGAACAGCATGGCGCGCGGCAATTGAACGGCTTCATCGGCGGCGGCACGCAGTGCGATGGGAGAAAACGATGACAACAGCAGCTTGCCCGTCGCCGCAGCGGCGTGACGGGCAACCGCCTGTCCGGTCGCGGCCTCCTGCCCGGCCGCCGGCTTGATTTCGACATTGGCCCACAAACCGAGAGTCGCGCACAGGTGCAAGGCCTCGTCAAGAGTCGGCACCGGTTCGGCGGCGAAGGCCGGATGATGCCGGCCTCCGGCATCGAGCCGGGCGAGCTGGGCCGAACTCAGGTCTGCCACGCGCCCTTCGCCGGTGGTGGTGCGCTGCAGCGTTTCGTCGTGCATCAGGACCGGCACGCCATCGGCGGCCAGCATGGCGTCGAACTCGACCCCGCAACAACCCAGGCGCGCCGCCAGACGCAGACCGGCCAGGGTATTTTCCGGCGTCAAAGCGCCGCCGCAACGATGCGCAATGATGCGCGGATAGATCACTGCTTGCGAACCGGTGCCGCCTTGGCCGCAGCTGCGGCCGGTGCAATGGCCGCATTGGTGCGGCGCGCCGTGTTGTCGAGCGCCTCTTTCGCCGGCCGGTCAGTGGTCCACACAAAAGCCACTTCTTCGCCGAGAAACTCGTGCAGGCTGTCGCGGATCGGTCCGTGCTTGGCCCGCGTACTGCCCTTGCGCGTCACCGACAGGCGCTTTTCCGCGGCGTCCAGCAAGTGCTGCGGAATGCCCGAGTCGCGCAACTCCTTAAGTGCCGCCGGAGTCATCGGCAAATAGCTGGTGGCACGAACCCATTCGACCTGAACCTCGGGGCGCAGCATGAAGGCGACGAAACGGGCCGCCAGCCTGTACTCTTCCTTCTTGTGCCCGGCCAGCACCCACAAACCGGCGCCATCGGGCAGAACATCGGCCGGCTTGGCGGCATACACGTCGTCATAGTGCGGCAAGGCCGCAATGCCGACATCGATTCCGGCGCGCCTGGCGTCGGCATACAGTGATGATTCGCCGGTAAGCATGGCGCATTCGCCGCTGAGAAAGCGGCGATTACCCTCACGGCCGGGGCCGGAGTAATGAAAATAGCGGCTCTTCTGCCAGCTCGCCAGCAGTGCCAGATGCTTGACGTTCACCATGCCATTGACCTGGACCTGGTCTGCCTGTCCCGCCTTCGTTACTACCGCCTCGCCTGCCTGCGACGATACGTTCTCGGAATGGATCCAGGCGAACCGCGAGGTGGTCAGGGGACATTTGCTACCGTGGTCATAGATCTGGCCTGCCACCTTCTGCAATTCCCACCATGTCTTCACCGGTGCGTCGGGATCCAGCCCGGCCTTGCGCATGGCGGCGCGGTTGGTGAACAACACCGGCAGGGAAAGGGCTATCGGCAGCGCCTGCATGCGCCCGCCGGCGTCATCCATGGCATCGACAATCTGTGGGTAAAACCCGGTGGTGTCGAACTTCTGTCCGGCGTCGCGCATGACCTCGTGCAAGGGAATAAAGCGCGGCCGGGTCGCAAAAAACTCCATGCTGTCGTCGGGATCGAGCAGGGCGAGCTGCGGTAGTACCTGCCTGTTTTCCAGGCCCCGCACGTCCTGGAGGAGGATCCTGCCCTTGCCCTTCTGTTCGTCGTTGAAGCGCAAGGCCAGCGTCGCCAGGGTATCCAGCGCCTTGCCTTCGAGATCGTGGCGCAGGGCAATGTCCTGGGCCAAGGCGTGCACAGCCACGCTGCATCCGAGCAAAATCAACAAAATCTTCTTCATGCGTCCCCCTCGAGCGTCTGCAACGGGGAAGTTTATACGCGATCGGCGTCGATTCCGACGCACAGCACGCGGACAACGATTTTGATAGAGCCCAAACAATTGGCCGTCCAGCTACCTTCAGCATGATCCGCCAAGTGATCGGATGATGAAATCCCCAGCCCCCTAATGGTCAATTTAACCAAATGAGCAACGGATGGCTTGGGCGTGCCGGTCATAACTGCAGCCATCACGGGCTTGGTTTTGTCATTTTTGCTGCACACGCATTTATCGCTGGTCCCCGTTTTGATTGCGATCTCGATCAAATCGGCTGTGGCATACCTATTCCAAATATTGCACAGCACAAAACTCATGTGGCTCAGAGCTTGCTTTACGTACCCGGAGTCGGCGCGCGACCAAAAAAACGAACTCCCGCCACCGACTGTTGCTCAGGTTCAAGATTCTTGTACGCGTGATCAAAAAAAGATTCGGCAGTCATCGGGTTCGGAATTGATCTAAATCAATAAAGCGGATGCGGTATCCAGTATACATTGTCGCGACCTTCGTCGTTGGCTCCTCCCCGAGCAGCGTACGGCAAGGCTGGGGCCGAAAAATGAAAAGTGATATCCCCGAAGAGGAGATGTGATTCAGATGAAAGCTTTTCCGACCCTGGTGTTGTGCTTCGCGCTTGCCGGCTGCAACGTAGCGGCCAACCTCGATGCCGTTTCGACGTCGAAGAAGGCGCCCATCCAGCGTTCCGACCAGTTTCAATCCGTCGCCGCCAACGGCAAGCTGCTGGTCGGCGTCGGCAGCAACGGCGTGATCGTCAGCTCGGACAACGACGGGGCGACCTGGAAGCGCACCGTGCTGCCTGGCGTTTCCTCACTGATTGGCCTTGCCGTGTGCCCCGACGGTTCATGGGCGGCGCTGGACTTCTACCGCAAGGTCTGGGTGGCCGATGCGGCCGCGACCAAGTGGGATGTCCGGGAGCTCGCCACCAAGGCCAATCCGCTGGCCATCGCCTGCGACTCGAAGGGGCAATACTGGGTGGTCGGCAGCCGGACGACATTGATGTCCAGCGCCGACAAGGGAGCGAGCTGGAAAGCGCAGGACTTCGGCGAGGACGCCATCCTGATGTCGATCCAGTTCCTCGATGCCGACAACGCCATCATTACCGGTGAATTCGGCAACCTCCTGACGACGAAGGACGGGGGCAACAGCTGGCAGCACGGCAAGAAAATACCGAACGACTTTTTCCCGCATGCAGCCTTGTTCACGGATACCCGCACCGGATGGGTTTCGGGGCTGGCGGGGGTCATCCTGCACACCACCGACGGCGGCAACAACTGGGTCAAGCAGCCAGGCGGCGTGGGGGCGCCGATGTACGCGCTGCTGAAGCACAAGGGCGACATGTTCGCCATGGGAATCAATGGTCTCGTGCTCAAACTGACCGCGGGAGAATGGGCTCTCACCGAGCAACGCCCGGCGCCTTACCTGCGCTCCGCGCTCTCGCTCGGCGACAAGGGAATGCTTATCGCCGGCGGTGCCGGCGCGCTGCAGCTGTTCTCGCCCGGGGCACAGACAGCCGCCCCGGCAGCCAACAAATAAAAAGGCCAGACATGAAACACAAGATTACCCACGCGCTGCACCAGATCGAAAACCTGATCTTCGCCGCGCCCAAGGCAATCCTGGGGGCCATTCTGCTGGTCACCGTATTTTTTGCGCTGCAGATTCCGGGACTGAAAATCTTCTCAGAGTTTGCCGACCTGCTGCCGCAAAAACATCCCTACATCAAGCTGCATAACGAAATCCGCGACACCTTCGGCGGGGCAAGCCAGATTGTCGTGTCGGTCGAGGTGGAAAATGGGACGATCTTCACCAACAAGACGCTGGCGATCATCCACAAGCTGACCCAGGACGTCGATAGCCTGCCCGGCGTGAACCACAATCTGGTATCGAGTCTCACCCACCGCACGGCACGCAAGATCTGGCTGACCGAGACCGGCGAACTGAACTCCGTGGCCTATTACGAGGCATCGAAGACGAACCTCAGTGACGCGGAGCTCGACCAGCTGAAGAAATCCGTCATGGCCAACCCGCGGGTATACGGGCTGATGGTCTCGCCCGACTTGAAGGCGGCGCTGATCAAGGCGCAGTTGAACGAAGGCGATCTCGATTACGACAAGACGTTCAAGGAACTGCAGAAGGTTCGCGCCCAGGCGGCAAGCCCCGGCGTCCGCATCTATGCCACCGGCCAACCGGTGCTGATCGGCTGGGTGTACACCTACCTGCCGCAGATCCTGCAGATCTTCCTGTACACGATGGTGCTGATGGTGTTTTTGCTGGTGATCCACTTCCGCTGTTTCTATGGCGTGCTCCTGCCGCTGCTTGGCATCGCGCTGTCCTCGATCTGGGGTCTCGGATTCATTTCGCTGCTCAAGTGGAACCTCGATCCGCTCAATCTGGTGATTCCTTTCCTCATCGCCGCACGCGCCATGTCACACAGCATCCAGCTGGTGGAACGTTATTACGGCGAGCTTGCGGTCACCCTCGATTCGAAACAGGCGGCGCGCAATGCCTTCGACGACCTCTTTCGACCGGGCTCCCTGGCCATCGTCGTCGATGCAGTCGGCATTCTGGTGATCGCCCTCGGCGCGGCACCGATCAACATCAAGCTTGGCTACTACGCCGGCTTCTGGGCTTTCTCCGTCATTTTCACGGTGTTGCTGGTGGTGCCCTTGCTGCTTCTGCTGCTGCCCCAGCCCAAAAAGACCACAAACAAATTCGGCATTCTTCGCGACCAGATTGTGGGTGTCATCAGCATGGCCGGCCATCGTTCGGGCGCGCTGGTGATACTCGGCGTCTTTGCGGTGCTCATGGCCGCCGGCAGCATCTTCGCCGTCAAGGTCAAGATCGGTGAAGCCGAGCCAGGCTCGCCCCTGCTTTATCCCAAACATGACTACAACGTCTCGTCCAAGGCGATCAACGAGCGCTTCCCGGGTTCCGAGGAGCTCTACATCGTCGCCCGCACAGCCGACAAGGGCGGACTGAAACGCCCCGAAGTGCTGCACGCCATGGAAGCCTTCCAGAACCACATGCTCTACGACCCGGGCCTGGGCGGCGTCAAGTCGTTGCCGACCCTGATCAGGAATGTCAATGGCTTGACGCACAACGTCGAGCCGCGCTGGTTCCAGATTCCCGATTCGGCGGCGGAGGTCGGCGGCCTGATGTTCGCCTACATGGCCGGCAGCCCCATTCCGGGAGCGTTGAACGAATTTCTGAATTCCGACGGCACCGACGCCAACATGGTGTTCTTCTACAAGGATCATCAGGCGGAAACCATCCAGCGCGCCGTTGCCCTGGCCAGGGAAGGCATTGCCAAAGTCCAGAGCCAGGGTGTCAAGGACTTTCAGATCCTCCTCGGCGGCGGCGTCATCGGCGTGAATGCGGCCATCAATGACGCCGTTTTCGATGACAACCGGCTGGTCGTGCCGCTGGTGCTGTTCCTCAGCTTCCTGTTCGTCATGGCCTTCTACGGCTCGCTGCACGCCGGCTGGCTGATGGTGCTGCCGATGATCTTCGCCACCATCATGACCTATGCCTACATGGGCATCAACAACATCAGCGTGAACATCAATACCGTACCGGTGATCGCCGTCGGCATCGGTGTCGGCATCGACTATGCGATTTACATCATGAACCGCATCCGCGAGGAAATGGCAGCCCTGCGCGACCTGCCCGCGGCGGTGATGAAGGCACTGGCAACGACGGGGTTCGCCGTCACGTTTACTGCAGCCACCCTGGTCGCCGGCATCATCATGTGGGTGTTCCTTTCCGACCTGCGCTTCCAGTCCGATTCGGCCCTGCTGCTCAGCATCATGCTGGTCCTGAACGCGCTCGCGGCACTGCTGCTGATGCCGGCGTGGGTGATGATCTTCAAGCCGCGCTTCATCATGAATGCCTATCTGGATGAAGACGGAGTGCTGCAGGTGGGACAAGCGGCGGCAGCTGTCGCATAAACGCAACGACTGATTTATTTGATCGCAATATACCCCTTTCTAGGTAGGGAATTGACAGGCAAGCGAGTATGGTCTTTCGATGTTTGAACGGAAGTGTTCCGCCGGGGATCGTCCGGAATACAAGGTAACGAAGCGTCGCGAGGAGGTGTCTGGCGGAAGGTCTGGTCCGCCGATGTCGAAGAGACAGGCAACGAGGTGAAGCTCGCTGCCCAGGTCCAATAAAACAAGGAGCGAGACAATGCAGAAGCACTATTCATTCAGGTTGAAGCCGCTGGCTGCCGCGACAAGCGCTGCGCTGCTGGTAGGATTTGGCACCAGCGCGGTTCGCGCCGCGGACAATCTGCCCGACATGGGCAGTTCGGCCGGGCAGCCGTGGCGGGTAGACACTTTCTACGAAAACGACACTCACACCCGCGAAAACGTGGGCCTGACCAAGTTCCGCAACACGATCCAGGTCGAAGCCGACAAGGACTTTGGCGGCAACGGCACCTTCTCCAGCATCAAGCTCCGTACCAAGCTCCGCGGCACCTATGACGGCGTGTACCAGATGAACTCGGACAAGTACGGCAAGAAGGCCGGGGGGCCGATCATGCTGCAGAATGGTAAAGCGGGGGTCGATTATGGATTGAACCTCGGGGCTCCCCCAGGAGTACCCTGGCTGCAAGGTGGTGGATATGTTGCACATGGCGTTGGCGCTACGCCAATCGACAGAATCAACAATACCACTGCCGGTTTAATGGGACTGGTGACCAACAGCTTTGCTGACGCCTATCCCAACAACCCGAACGACGGCATGATCGTTCTCGGCAGCAGGCTGCACAAGCAGGGTGGAGGCGTTGCCTTCGGCGTGCCGCAGGCTCCCTGCAATTACGATCACCGCGGCTGCATCAAGGATTACATGGATGCCAACTCGCACGAACTCGAGTCGCCGGAATTCAACGACCGGCTCGACTTCATCCGCGAGGCCTTCGTCGTCGCCAAGATGCCGGCGGGCGAGGGCAGGAGCTGGAATTTCCAGTTGGGCAAGCAGCAGGTGGTCTGGGGCCGCACCGACCTGTTCCGCGTGCTCGACGTGATCAACCCGGTCGATTACTCGCGCAACAACATCTACGACGAGTTGCAGGACATCCGCATTCCGATGTGGATTTTCACCGCCGAGTACCGCATGGGCGCGACGGAAACCTTCGACGATACCAACGTCCAGTTCGTCTGGAATTTCGACAAGTTCCGCCCCAACAATCTCGGTCAGGGCGGCACGCCGAACCAGATTCTCGGTGCCGGCGACTTTTTCCGCGGCATGAAGAATCTCTGGGACAACGGCGGCACGGTGGCCAACTTTGCCGGCGCAGATCCGACCGGCGGCATCGCCACCAACTTCGGAGCCCATCAGATCGGCATCCGCAAGGCGCATATGCCCGAGTGGTCGCTGGCGAACACCCAAGTCGGCTTCAAGTGGGAAGGGGTCTACCAGGGCACGGGATTCTCGCTGAATGCACTGACCTATCGTTCGCAGTTGCCGTCCCTGCGCAACCTTTATTCCAAGGGCAGCACCAACGTCAACCCCTTTACGTCTGGCCCCCCGGGACCCCCGTTTGTCTTCGCGCCAGGCCAATCTGGAGCCACCTATCCCTATAACATCGCCTTTGACATCTACTTCCCCCGGATCAACCTGGTCGGCGGCTCGATGGACATGCAACTCGACTCGATCAAGTCCAGCCTCCGCCTGGAGACGTCCGTCACCAAGGGTGAGGAGTTTGCCAACACCGCGAAGCCAACACTGTATTCGGAATCGAAGGTCTGGCGCTATGTCATCGGCCTCGACCGGCCGACCTTCATCCCCTTCCTCAACGAGAACCGGGCCTTCCTGCTCTCGGCCCAGTTGTTCGGCCAGCACCTGCTCGATCACGAGGAACATCGCGGACCATGGGGCAAGTACGGCATGCCGGACTGGGAGCACAACCACATCGGCACCTTCCTGATCAAGGGCTGGTACATGAACGACCGCGTCAGCCCGCAGATGATCATGGCGCACGACTTCCAGGCCCAATCCAGCGTGGCCGCGCCGTCCGTGGAATGGCTGTATTCCGACAACCTGAAGCTCACCTTCGGCGCCAACCTCAAGTTCGGCGACGGCGCCCGGAAGTACAGCGACGCCCGCGATGGCAATCCCTTCCCGCCATTTTCCGGAGGGCAGGGAGGGCGGAGTCCCTTTGCGCAAGGCATGGCCGGCCTGACCGGATTCGAGCCTCTCGGCCGTTTCCGCGCCGGCCCGATCGGCATGGCGAACAAGGAGGACGAAGTTTCCGTCAGCCTCCGCTACAAGTTCTGAGTCCAGTAAAACCAGACGCGCTTCCCGGTCCCGCGCCGGGAGGTGCATCCCGATGATTGACCAAAGGATCTGCCAACATGAAAAAAACCGTCTTCAAACTCTCGCTTATCGCCGCCGCCGTACTCTCTGCCGGACTGACCGCCGCCGCCACGCCGGACGAAATCATCGATAGCTCCTTCTATCCCTACAAGAAGGGCTTTCCCACTCATGCCTTCGTCAAGCCCGGTGTGGTGATCAACAAGAGCAACGTCGACCAGGCCAAGGACGTGCTCGACCCGGCGATGTACCAGGTGATCAAGAACGGCGACTATGAAATCACCGTCGGCGCGACCACCTCCTTCGATCTGCATAAAAGCTACGTCGACGCCACCCGCGCCGGCATCGGCAAGGTCAAGCTCGGCGAAAAGAACGGCCAGATCATCGGCTATGTCGCCGGACGCGCCTTTCCGGAAGAACCCGACCTGAAGGATCCGCGCGCCGGCGAAAAACTGGCGTGGAACTACAAGTACGGCATCAACTGGGGCGATGCCGCGTCGATCGAACCCTTCTACTGGAAGTACCGCAAGGTGGAAACCGGCAAGATCGAGACCGTCAACAAGTTCGGTTTTCACTTCCTCAACTACAAGCACCGCGTTGCGCTGCCGCCGGTTCCGGAGATCACGCCGAACCCGTCGAACATGTTCCGCGCGATCTACATGAAGGTCTTCGAGCCGCTGGACATCAAGGACACGCAATTGCTGATCCAGCGCTACGACGACGACCTCAAGCAGGATGACGCCAACCTCTACCTCGGCTTCCAGCGCCGCGTCCGTCGCCTCGCCACCGGCCAGATCACCGACTCCTTCCTCGGCAGCGATCTGATGATCGAGGACTTCGAAGGCTACAACGGTCGCGTCACCGACATGAAGTGGACCTACAAGGGCACCACGACCATCCTCATGGCCTACTACAACCATAACGAGCAGAAACAGCTGTCGACCGAATTCAAGGAAAAGGACGGTTACCAGTACGTCGAATTCGGCGGCAAGGGCGGCTGTTACCCGCTGGTGACCTGGCAGTTGCGCAAGGTCCATATCCTGGAATCGACGCCGACCGATCCGAACCATCCGATCAGCAAGCGCATCCAGTACATGGACACGCAGGCGGCGACGCTGAGCCGGACCCTGATCTACGACCGCAAGGGCGAACTGTGGAAGAACTTCATCATCGGCAAGTCGCATCCGGATCATCATTTGCCGATCAACAAGGGTACCGGCATTTCCATCGACGACGCCTTCAGCATGGTCGACCTGCAATCCAAGCACTGCACCACGGGCCAGTTCCGCGGCATGGTCAGTCAGGAGCAGAACCCGCCGAGCTTGTTCACGGTGCAGAACATGCGCGGCGCCAACTAGGCGAACACGTCTTGTTCCATAGTTGAAAGAGAAGGGGCTTGCGCCCCTTCTCCATTTCCAGGTAGCCCGCCAGCTCGGCGCCGTGTCTGGCCAGGCTGGGCAGCAGCTGAAATCCTGGCACCCGAGCCGCTCCGGATCGGAAGCAGTACATTACCGAAAACGGTTATTCCGTGGCGGCTCTCCGAAGAACTCCTTCATCATGAACGTCTCGAGACCCTCGTTGTCTTCGACGCGCGCCGACAAGGTCACCACGCGGTCAAGTCGCTGCGACTCCCAGTTGAAATTGCCTTTGTAATACCTGCGGATCAGTTCGATCATCCGGCGAACGATGGCAATTTCGATGCTGCTGTTGGTCCCGATTTCGACCTGAATATATTCGCGACGCGCATTGGCCGAGTCCGTAGTCCAACCGCGAAAAGAGAAAGCCGCGCTGCGCGGCTCGATGCTGATGATCTGGAATATACCGCTGGTGCCGACCGTCAGATTGCGTTTGACGTTCGCCATCCGGATTTCGTCTTCTGACGGCTCGCGTTCTGGGGCCGGATTTGCCGGTGCGGCCGGATCCCTGCCGGAAAATCCCTCGGCGGCCCGGCGACGCGCTCTTTGCGCGTCAACGAAGGACTGCATGTCCGTCGGCGCGGCAGGTGCCGGCGACGGCGGCACCGCCGGCATCACCGGCTCCAGCGGTCTGGAAAGCTTGCTCTCGCGAGGCTTGTTCAGCGCGATCACCGGCGCCGCAGGAGTCTTGGGACGACGGTCCGCAGCCGGTACCGGCGGAGTCTCCGGAGCAGCGGCCGGGGAGCCTGGCGCAGCCTGCGGCGACGCCGGTGGCCGCAAATTCACCACCAGTGAATTGCGGGTGGTTTCGGATGGCTCGCCACTGCCCACACGCTGCTGGGGAACGACGAAAAGCACCAGTCCATGCAGGATGAGCGACCCGATAAAAGCATACAGCGTGCTGCGACGAACGCGCCAATGCAGATAGGGATCAGGATCCGGCGGTATTTCCCAGGCGAATTTCTTCCGGCTGGTTTTCGAGTCCATCGTCACGATGTCACAGCGTCAGTCGGCGCAGACGGCACGGCATTGCGGGCGTATCGTCATGTGCGCGAACACCAACATGAGATCGGACTCGGAACTGGGGAAGATTTGTGGAAAGAAATGCACCACCGTCCCAAAATGCAAAAAGCAGTTAGTGATCACTTTCACTAACTGCCTTGTCGTTTGTTTTATGGTGCGCCCGGAGAGATTCGAACTCCCTACCCCTTGGTTCGTAGCCAAGTACTCTATCCAGATGAGCTACGGGCGCTTGCGAGGGCCGAATTATACCCAAGAATCAGGTGAAGACAAGGTCGAAACAATGCGCAGACGAGGAGGTCACTGTCGGCAGCGACTGCCGCGGATCATTTCTTTTGTGTGGCGCCGATGCGCCGGGCCAAGGCCCGGACCTCCTCCGCCGAGACTTCGTCCGCTGTCTTGTCCTTGAACAGCAGCCAGAGCAGGCCGCCGTTGATGACCACCAGGGCGACTTCTATATACAGTATCGCTGTCACCAGCTGTCGCTGGGAGTTGTCGCCAAACAAAAAATAGAAGCCTTCGAAGGTTGGCAAGGCAGCTTTGGTGATTGCCGAGAAATACTCGAATGGCGGAAACAGGAGCACCAGCACCAGATTGACCGCTACCAACGCCAACACGACTCTTTGTCGCCGGTTGCCGCCAGGACTGCGGCTTGACCGCACAGGCGGATCGCGCAGCAACAGCATCGCAATACAGGCGTTGATCAGCACCACGATGAGTTCGAGCGCGAGAAAATTCGCGTTCATCACGCGATTCTGATGGGACCCGAATATGAAGTAAAAGCCGTCGAAGGTAGGGATGTTGCCGCGCTGCAGCGAAACGTAATCGTAGGGCGGAAAAACCATGAGCAGCGCCAGATTGACGACTGCAACAACCAGCGCGATCCGTTGGGCAGCATTCATCGGGCAAGTCTACTACCAACCCTTGGGGTCGGGCCAGAAAGCAGACCGGTTGAATACCCGGCAAGCGGGTGAAGGGCCAGCCTTCGTCAAATGGTGGAGGTGAGCGGGATCGAACCGCTGGCCTCGACGTTGCGAACGTCGCGCTCTCCCAACTGAGCTACACCCCCATCGAGCGCTGCGGATTATAGCAACCGCACCGGGCCAGGGGAAGTTGCTCTCAGGCAAGGCTCACCTCGTCCATCGCGCATTTGGTTACGCCGAGGGCGGTGCGCACCACCAGTGGATAGACGCTGCCGATGAACGGGCCGAAACTGGCGATGTTGTAGCCAACCACGAGACCGGGTATGTTGCCGACCAGTACCTCGCGCCCGATGACGAAACCCAGGCTGATGGCGGCATTCACCGCGGACCCGATGGAGCGGCCTGGCGGTTCCGAGACCTGCCGAATTCTCCTTGGGCGCGAGCCCTTGCGCTCTTTGGCAGCCATGGCTTTCTCCTCGCGGCGGGAAACCCGCCTACGGGAAAATTATCCGCCACCGCCGAAAGACTTTAGGCCTTGATGACGAGACGGTTTTGCCCTTATTTCGAACCAGCTGCGGCACGGCGCAGGCGATCGATCACCGCCTGCCAGACCTCTTCGTCGGGCGGCGCCGCTACAAGGATCAGGTCGCGGCACATCGCATCCAGCTCGCGCAGCTTCGCATAAAGATCATGGGCGAACTGGCCAGGGTCCGCACTGGCCGGGCTCCAGGCGATGTCCGGACGATCAAGGGCAAGCGGCGGAGCAGCCAGCACGGCGATGCGCCGACCGGCCGCCACCGCGAGCCGCGCCGTCGCGGCGAGATCGGTCGCCGCTACCAGTTTCAGTTCGGTGCGCGGTGCATAGTGGGCTTCCAGGCTGCCCGACACCCGCGGTGCATCTGCCGTGCCTCCGACCACAGGGTCAGTGCCGAGTACGCCGCCGATGGCCGCGGCGGTAAGCATGCCGGGGCGCAGGATGCGCGGCGCGGCGCCGGACAGATCGAGGATGGTCGATTCGATGCCGACCGCGCAGGGGCCGCCGTCGACAATCATGGAAACGGCATCGCCGAGTTCCTCGCGCACATGCGCGGCCGTGGTCGGGCTGATGCGTCCGAAGCGGTTGGCCGAAGGCGCGGCAATGCCGCCGGCAAACTCGCGCAGCAATTCCAGCGCCAGTGGATGCCTGGGTACGCGCAGGCCGACGGTGTCCTGACCGCCGGTGACCGCATCCGGCACCGCCGGATGGCGCTTGAGGATCAGGGTCAAGGGGCCGGGCCAGAACGCAGCCGCCAGCTTGCGTGCCGACTCCGGGATGTTCACCGCCCAGCGCTCAAGATGGCTTGCGTCCGGCAGATGGACGATCAGCGGATGATCGGCGGGCCGCCCCTTGGCGGCGAAGATTTTGCCGATGGCGAGCGGGTTGCTTGCGTCGGCACCGAGGCCATAGACCGTCTCGGTGGGAAAGGCAACCAGTTCGCCGGCACGCAGCAATGCTGCCGCGCGCACGACCTCAGTCGCCGGCACTGTCATCCTCGATGCCGATCAGCCGCCGTGCCGCCAGCGCCGACGCATGCACCTGCTGTGCGTCGCTGCCGATCACGGTGAAATGCCCCATCTTGCGTCCCGGGCGGGCGTGGTGCTTGCCGTAGAGATGCAGTTTGAGATTGGGTACGGCGAGCAATTGCGCCCAGTCGGGTTCGTGGGCGTGATGCGGGTCCCGCAAATACCAGAGGTCGCCAAGCAGGTTCACCATCACGGCCGCTGAATGCGCGCGCGCGTCGCCCAGCGGCAGCCCGGTCAGCGCCCGCACCTGCTGCTCGAACTGGCTGGTGACGCAGGCATCGATGCTGTAATGCCCCGAGTTGTGCGGGCGTGGCGCCATTTCATTGACCACCAGTTGCCCGCGCACCACGAAAAACTCCACGGCCAGGGTGCCGACATAGGCCATTTCCCGCGCAATGCCTTCGGCGAGTTCCTGGGCATCGCCGGCCATGCAGCCGCTCGTGCGCGCGGGAACGATGGAGACATCGAGTATGCCGTGGCGATGGCTGTTTTCGGCGACGGGGAAACACTTCACGCCGCCCGCCTCGTCGCGCGACAGGACCACGGAAACCTCGTAATCCAGCGGCAGCATCTGCTCCAGCACGCAAGGTTCATTCTTGAGTTGGCGGAATGCCAGCAGCGCCTCGTCCCGACTGGCGACTCTCGCCTGACCCTTGCCGTCATAGCCGAAACGGGCCACCTTGAGGATCCCCGGAAACATACCCGCATTGGCCTCTGCGATATCCGCGTCGCTGCGTATATCGGCGTAGGGTGCGTGGGGAAAACCGTACTGCTTGAGGAAACCTTTTTCGGCGCTGCGATTCTGGCTGATGGCGACGGCCGCGGCGGAGGGGTGCACTGGCAGGAATTTCGACAGATAGGCCATGCTGCCGGCCGGCACGTTCTCGAACTCCGTCGTCACGGCGGCACAGGACTCGGCCATCAGATTCAGCGCATCGGCATCATCGTAGGCAGCCACCAGATGCCGGTCGGCGATGCTCCCTGCCGGGCTCTGGGGATCGGGATCGAGTACCACCACGCGATAACCCAGTTCGTGGGCGGCAATAACGAAAAAGCGGCCCAACTGGCCGCCGCCGAGCATACCGAGCGTGGCGGGGGGAAGGATCATTGCATCAGAACTTGTGAAGAAATCGTAGCGAGCGGGCTGCAGCAGGGTGCGGCCGGAGCACAGCTGCCGGAGCGTATGTGGTTATACGCGAGGATAGCGGGCACCGCCCAAGCCCAGATCCGGTACGCGCAGTAGATTTATGCATAAGTTCTCAGCGCTTGATGGCGCGAAAGCCTATGTCGCGGCGGCATTGCATGCCGTCAAAACTGATCTGGTCGAGCACTTCATAGGCGCGCTTCTGCGCCGCTCTGACGTTGTCGCCGAGCGCCGTGACGCAAAGCACGCGCCCGCCCGCGGTCGCCACGGCACCATCCTTCTGTGCCGTGCCGGCATGAAACACGTGACTGTCGGAGCTCGACGGCGGCAGGCCGTGAATCACGTCGCCCTTGCGCGGCGTGTCGGGATAGTTCGCGGCGGCGATGACCACACCGAGCGCGACGCGGCGATCCCACTCGGCTTCAACCTCGTTGAGACGGCCGTCGATGGCGGCATCGACCAGTTCGACAAAATTGCTCTTCAGCCGCATCATGATCGGCTGGGTTTCCGGATCGCCCATGCGGCAGTTGAATTCCAGCACGCGCAAGCTGCCGTCGGGCTTGATCATCAGGCCGGCATAGAGAAAGCCGGTGTAGACGATGCCATCGGCGGCCATGCCGTTGATGGTCGGCATGATCACTTCGCGCATGACACGACCATGAATTTCAGGCGTCACCACCGGCGCCGGCGAATAGGCGCCCATGCCGCCGGTGTTCGGTCCCTGGTCGCCGTCCTTGAGCCGCTTGTGATCCTGGCTGGTCGCCAGTGCCAGGGCATGGCGGCCGTCGGCCATGACGATGAAGCTGGCTTCCTCGCCGTCGAGAAACTCCTCGATGACGACGCGGGCGCCGGCGTCGCCGAGCTTGTTGTCGGCCAGCATCATGTCCACCGCCGCGTGCGCTTCCGCCACGTCCATCGCCACTACCACACCCTTGCCGGCAGCCAGACCGTCGGCCTTGATGACGATGGGCGCGCCCTCGACATCGATGTAAGCGTGAGCAGCCTTGATGTCGGAGAAAGTCTGGAACTTCGCCGTCGGGATGTTGTGCCGGGTCATGAAACGCTTGGCGAAATCCTTCGAGCTTTCCAACTGCGCGGCGGCCCTGGTCGGACCGAAGATGCGCAGGCTGCGAGCGCGAAAAACATCGACGATGCCGGCCGCCAGAGGGGCCTCGGGCCCGACGACAGTGGCATGCACCTTCTCGCGCTCGGCGTAATCGGCCAGTACGTGGATGTCGGTGATCGGCAGATTCTCCAGTTCCTGCTCGCGCGCCGTGCCGGCATTACCCGGCGCGACATAGACCTTCTGCAAACCGGGAGCCTGCGCCAGGCGCCAGGCCAGGGCATGCTCGCGTCCGCCGGACCCCACCACAAGAATCTTCATGGCTCAGTGACGGAAATGGCGGAAGCCGGTGAACACCATTGCCAGGTTCTGCTCGTCGGCCGCGGCGATCACTTCGGCATCGCGCACCGAACCGCCCGGCTGGATCACCGCCGTGGCACCGGCCTTGGCCAGCACGTCGAGGCCGTCGCGGAAGGGGAAGAAAGCATCCGATGCCGCCACGCAGCCGACCACCGTGAGGCCGTTATTCTCGGCCTTGATCGCGGCGATGCGGGCGGAATCGACGCGGCTCATCTGCCCGGCGCCGACACCGACGGTCATGGCGTCCTTGCAATAGACGATGGCATTGGACTTGACGTACTTGGCGACGCGCCAGGCGAACAGCAGGTCGGCCATTTCCTGCGCCGTGGGTGCGCGCCTGGTCACCACCTTGACGTCGGCCTGGCCGATGCGTGCCTCGTCGGCGCTTTGCAACAGGAGACCGCCGCCGACGCGCTTGTAGTCGAGCAGGCCGGCCACCTTGCCCAGCGGAACCACCAGCACACGAAGGTTCTGCTTGGCGGCGAAAACGGCGCGCGCCTCGGCGGTGATTTCGGGAGCGATGATGACTTCGGCGAACTGGCCGGCAATGGCTTCGGCCGCCGCCTTGTCAATGGCCACGTTGAAGGCGATGATGCCGCCAAAGGCCGAGGTCGGATCGGTCTTGAAGGCCTTGCGATAAGTTTCCAGCGCATCGGCGCCGACGGCAACGCCGCAGGGATTGGCGTGCTTGACGATGACACAGGCCGCCGGCGCGATCGAGGCGTCGAAAGCCTTGACGCATTCCCAGGCCGCGTCGGCGTCGGCGATGTTGTTGTAGGACAGTTCCTTGCCCTGAATCTGCTGGTAGCTGGCGATGCTGCCGGGGACCATCGTTGTCTCGCGGTAGAAGGCGGCCTGCTGGTGCGGGTTCTCGCCGTAGCGCAGCGTCTCCACCTTGTCGAACGCCAGTTGCAGCCTTTCCGGGAAAACGCCGGGCTTGTTCTCGTCGTCGAGCGCGGTCAGCCAGTTGGCAATCGCCGAGTCGTAGCGCGCAGTATGGGTGAAGGCCTTCTTCGCCAGCGCAAAGCGCGTGGCATAGGAAATCGCGCCGCCGGCCTTGAGTTCTTCCAGTATGGGCGAGTAGTCCTCCGGATCGGTGAGCACGGCGACGCCGCCCTGCTCGTTGCCGTGGTTCTTCGCCGCGGCACGCACCATGGTCGGCCCGCCGATGTCGATGTTCTCGATCGCATCGTCGAGCGTGCAACCTGGCTTGGCCACCGTCTCGCGGAAGGGATAGAGATTCACCACCACCAGATCGATGGCCGGAATACCGTGCTGCGCCATGACGGTCAGATGCTCGGGCAGATCGCGCCGGCCGAGGATGCCGCCATGCACCTTGGGATGCAGGGTCTTGACGCGGCCGTCGAGCATCTCGGGGAAGCCGGTGTAATCCGAGACATCGGTGACATCGAGACCGGCATCGCGCAACAGTTTGGCCGTACCGCCGGTGGAAAGCAGCTTGACGCCGAGTTGAGCCAGGCCGCGGGCAAAGTCCACTGCGCCGCGCTTGTCGGAAACGCTAATAAGCGCCTGTGTGACGTTCATGAAAACCTCAAGAAGTTTAGAGTAATTCGTGTTCGACCAGCATGCGGCGCAGGGTGCCGCGACTGATGCCCAGCATGTCGGCGGCGATGGTCTGGTTGCCGTCCGCCTGCTTCATCACTACCTCCAGCATCGGCCGTTCGACGCATTTCAGGACCATGCCGTAAACGGCGTGTGGCGCCTGGCCGTCGAGATCGCGGAAATAGCGGTTGAGGGTGCGTCGCACGCAGTCGTGGATTTCGTTGCTCATGCGGCTTTCATCCCCAGGTCGCGTTCCTCGTAACGAAGACGCTCATTGGCTGCCGCGTCGACGAGGAAGAATTCGTCGGCGGCGTCCAGTTGTTCGCGCACCGTCTGCAACTGGTTCATGGCATGACGGAAATGCGCGGCGCCGACCAGGCCCCTGGTGTACCAACTGATGTGCTTGCGCGCAATGCGCACCCCTGTCTCTTCGCCGTAAAAACCGTAGAGCTCGGCCAGGTGGCTGCGCAGGATGCCATGTATCTCATCCACGCGCGGCGGTGCCAGTTCTTCGCCCGTCGCCAGGAAATGTTCGATCTCGCGGAACAACCATGGCCTGCCCTGCGCCGCGCGCCCGATCATGGCGCCGTCGGCGCCTGTGTAGTCGAGAACGAAGCGAGCCTTTTGCGGCGTGTCGATGTCGCCGTTGGCGATCACGGGAATCTTCACCTGCGACTTGACCAGGGCAATCGTGTCGTATTCGGCGCAACCCTGATACTGGTCGGCACGGGTACGGCCGTGGATGGCGATGGCGCGGATGCCCGATTCCTCGGCGATGCGCGCAATGCTCGGGGCATTGCGATTGTCGCGATTCCAGCCGGTGCGGAACTTGAGCGTCACCGGCGTATCCGGCACGGCAGCGACAACCGCCTCGAGTATCCTTGCCACCAGCGGCTCGTTCTGCATCAGGGCCGAACCGGCCATGACATTGCAGATCTTCTTCGCCGGGCAGCCCATGTTGATGTCGATGATCTGCGCGCCGTTGTCGGCGTTGTACCTGGCCGCCTGCGCCATCATCGCCGGATCGGCACCGGCAATCTGCACCGAGATCGGATCGACCTCGCCTTCATGGTCGGCGCGACGCCGGGTCTTGGCGCTGCCATAGAGCAGGGAGTTGGAGGTCACCATTTCCGACACCGCGAGTCCTGCCCCGAGCTTCTTGCACAGCTGACGGAAGGGACGATCCGTAACTCCGGCCATGGGCGCGACAAACAGGTTGTTGCGCAACTGAAAGCCGAGGAAGTCCATGTCGGGATAAAAATGCGGGGATAAGGAAGGGGATTTTAGCGCAAAGCGCGGCGGCGGCAATCGAGGCTTTTTATCGAGCGCAGCGAAACTTCAGGGCCAGGCACGGGCGCCGAAAATCATCCGCTTCGCCACAAAGTTGCGCAATGCCGGCAGAAGGTCCAGAGCCAGCAGGCCGGCTCCGCGTACCTGCCTGAGCGGCGCGAAGCCGGAGGCAAAGCCGTCGATCAGCAGGTCGGTGAAGCCAATCGCGCCGCGCCGGTCCGTCTTGCGGCCGCGGGCATAGGCGGCCAGCACTTCCGGTGCGCCCGGATCGGCAGCGGCACCCGCTTGCTGCGCCAGTTCCCAGATGTCGCGCAGAGCAAGATTGAAGCCTTGTCCGGCGACGGGATGCAAAGTCTGCGCCGCATTGCCCAGCCAGACCTGGCGCTCGCCAATGGTGTCCTGGCGGTAGCGCAAGCCGAGCGGATACGCGACACGCGGCGTGGCTGCGGTAAAGCGGTGACGCATGCCGAAGCGCCGCTGCAGCAACGCCAGAAACGCCGCGTCGTCGAGCGACTTGACCTCGTCAAGAACCTCATCGGCGCAAGTGAGCACCACCGAATACCTTTCGCCCAGCGGCAACAGCGCCACCGGACCTTCGTCCGTGAAGCGTTCCCAGGCAACATTGCGGTGCGCTACGGCCACGCTCACATTGCACAGCACGGCATGCTGGCCGTAGTCACGGAGCTTGCCGGCATCGGGATCGACGCGGCCCTCGGCATAGGCGGTCAGGGGAAAACTCGCCGTGTCGCCGGCGCCGACTCTTGCGCACTCATGGTAAGTAATTCCAGCGCCCCTCACCGCGGCGTCGAGCGCGGCGATCAAATCGCTTGCCGGCAGCACCCAACCCAGGGCTCTGACCTCCAGTTCAGACGCGCGCAAGACCGTGCGGCCAAAACCGCCGCGCTGCGAGATGTGGATGGTTTCAATCGGTGTTGCCGACAGGCCAGACCAGATGCCGAGCCAGTCGAGAATCTGTCGCGCGCCGTCAGACAGAGCCAGAACACGGACGTCATTGCGGACAGCGGCGCGCTCGCGGGCTTCGAAGATTTCGGCGCCGACGCCATGAAGTTTGAGTGCCAAAGCGAGCGACATGCCCGCGGGACCGCCTCCGGCGATTGCGACCGTCCGACTGACGTCAGGCGCCACGGGCATCCCGCATCAGGGCTTCGATGTCGGCGATCTTCTTCGGCGCGGCGGCGGTGATGATCTCGCAGCCATCGGCCGTCACTACCGCGTCATCCTCGATGCGCACGCCGATATTCCAGAAGGCCTCCGGCACGTCGTCGGCCGGCCGCACGTAGCAGCCGGGCTCGATGGTGAGCACCATGCCGGGCGCGAGCGGCGCCCAATGCTCGCCTTCCTTGTATTCACCGGCATCGTGTACGTCTTTGCCCAGCCAGTGACTGGTACGGTGCATGAAGAAACGCTTGTAGCTCTCCGACTCGATCACGGCGTCCACTGATCCCGACAGCAGCTTCAGGTCGATCATGCCCTGGGCCAGAATCTTCAGTGCTGCCTCGTGCGGATCGACGAAGGTGGCACCGGGGCGCACCGCTTCAATTGCCGCAGCCTGGGCGTTGAGCACCAGATCGTAGATATCCGCTTGCGGCCCGCTGAAGCGTCCGTTCACCGGAAAGCAGCGGGTGATGTCGGAGGCATAGCCGCCGAGTTCTCCGCCAGCATCGATCAGCAGCAAGTCGCCGTCCTTCAGGATCTGGTCGTTGCCGACGTAATGCAGAACGCAGGCATTCGCGCCGCCGGCGACGATCGAGGTGTAGGCCGGATATTCGCAGCCCAGGCGGCGAAACTCATGGAGCAGTTCGGCTTCCACTTCATACTCGAAACGGCCCGGCGCAACGAAGCGCATGGCGCGAACATGGGCCCCTGTCGAAATCTCTGCGCCGCGCCGCATGATGGCTAGCTCGCTGTCATCCTTGACCAGGCGCATGGCGTCGAGTTCGGCGCGCACGTCGCGAATCGCCGCCGGCGCACGCTTGCCGGTGCGACTCTCGGCGCGCACCTTGTTCAGCGCGGCAGCAATGCGGCCATCCCAGCCGCCATCGTGGCCGATCGAAAACCAGAGCGCGGGCTGATCGGCCAGCAACTCGGGAAGCTTGGCGTCGAGTTCGCCGATGGCATGTGCCGAATCGAAACCGAAAACCTCGCGAGCGCCCTCCGGCCCGTGACGAAAGCCGTCCCAGATTTCCCGCTCCAGATTTTTCTCGCGACAGAACAGGATCGATTGCGACGCGGTATCGCCATGCCCGACAACGATCACCAGCACCGCCTCGGGTTCCGTGAAGCCAGTCAGGTATTGGAAATAGCTGTCGGCGCGATAGGGAAAGTGCGTGTCGCGATTGCGCGGCTGCTCCGGTGCCGTGGGAATCAAGGCGATACCCCCGCCGCTGCGGGACATGCGCTCGACCAGGGAAAGTCGGCGCTGGCGATGCGCCGCGAAGTTCAGGTCGACAGGGGACGGCGATGATTCCATCGAGCAATTATATGTCCCCGCGCGAAGGCGCCGGGGACGGTATCCCCTGGTGGGATAGCGAGCGCAACTCGGCGTCAAGCTCCGCAAGTCTTTGCGGCGTGCCGACATCGACCCAGCGCCCGGCATGCAGTTCCCCGGAGACACGCCGCTGCGCCATTGCGGCGCGCAGCAGCGGCGCGAGTTTCGCCGGCTGGCCGCGCGGGATGCCACCGAAGATTTGCGGACGATAGACGCCGATGCCGGAGAAAGTGCAACTCTGCGCGTCGCCTTCGATCGTGGCGTCGGCGCCGACTTTATGCCCGCAAAGCGAGAAGTCACCCCGTGGATGATGCGGCGGATTCCGCACCAGCACCAGGTAGGCAAGGTCGCCTGGGCCCAGCGCAGCAGCCGCCTGCGACACATCCCAGTCGCACCAGATGTCGCCGTTGATCACCAGAAAGGGCTCGTCCTGGCCGAGCAGCGGCAGCGCGTTGGCGATGCCGCCGGCGGTCTCCAGCGCTCCTTCGGGTTCGGGCGAATAGACAATCGACAGGCCCCAGCGCGCACCGTCGCCCAGGGCAGCCTCGATCTGCGCCCCCAGATGCGCGTGATTGATCACGACCTCGCGCAGTCCGGCCCGCGCCAGGCGTTCCAGATGCCAGGCGATCAGCGGTTTGCCGCCGACCGGCAGCAGAGGTTTGGGGATGAAATCAGTGAGCGGTCTCATCCGCTCGCCTCGACCTGCGGCCAAGATCATTGCTTTCATCTGGCGCGGACTGATTGGCTATTCACTGCGCCTCCCGAGACTCCCGGCATCCATCGTGTAGCCCAGCACGGTGACCTTGTCCTCGACGCGGTCAAGCAACTTGCGCAACGGCGAAAGCTCAGTGTAGCGTTCGCAGGCCTTGCGCAGGTAGCGCGCCACCAGGGGTAGGTCCTTGAGGTAGCCATCCTTGCCGTCGCGGTGGTAAAGCCGGGCGAAGATGCCCAGCACCTTGACGTGGCGCTGCACGCCCATCCATTCATAATCGCGGAAAAACTCGCCGAAATCCGCGGCGACCGGCAGTCCGGCCTTGCGCGCGGCTTCCCAGTAGCGAACCAGCCAGTCGAGGGTCAGGTCTTCGTCCCACTCGACATACGCATCCTTCAGCAGCGACACCACGTCATACGTGATCGGGCCATACACCGCATCCTGAAAATCGATGATGCCCGGATTGCCGGCGCCCGAACCGTCCGTGCGCATCAGATTGCGCGAGTGATAGTCGCGATGCACGTAAACCTGAGGCTCGGCCAGATTCACTGCCAGGATGCGGTCGAACACTGCCGCCAGACCCTGTCGCTCGCTATCGGTGAGGAGCAGTTGATGGTGCTGCGCGAGAAACCAGTCGGGAAACAGATCAAGCTCCCTGCGCAACAGCGTCGCGTCATATTCAGGCAGCGCACCGCGCCGGCTGGCCCGCTGGATCCTTACCAGAGCGGCAATGGCATCCGCATAAAGCGGCGCGGCGTTGTCGGCGTCCAGCGCCTGCAGATAGGTCGTCGCACCAAGATCCGAGAGCAGCAGGAAGCCACGCCCCAGGTCCCGGGCGAGCACCTCCGGAACATGGACTCCGGCCGCCTGAAAAAGCTGTTGCACGTGCAGCCAGGGCCGGCAATCCTCGTTCGCCGGCGGCGCATCCATGACGATGCGTGTCGTGCCATCATCCAGGGTGACGCGAAAATAGCGGCGAAAACTGGCGTCGGCCGAGGCTGGCGCCAGGGTAAAACGGCGGCCCGGCAACAGTCCGGCAAGCCACGTTCTGATTTGCTGCTGGCGTTCCATAATTGAAGGTACGGACGATGCTCGGGACGGCGCAAAAGCTCCGTCGGAGAGCGTGTTGCGCGGGCACGAAGTGTTAGAATTCGCGATTCTAGCATCGGCCGACAAGAGCTTCCCCGACATGCAGCACGCCTTTCGCGCCTGCGTCGTTCCGTCACCGCTGCGCCCACTTATCGATACGGCATGGCTCAATCGCATCGCGGACAATTCGGCCCCGGCTCACTGCTTGCCCTGCTGGCGCTGACAGCGGGGTCCGCCGTGGCGGAGCCCCTGCCGCCCTTGCGCGTCAATCCCGCCTTGCTGGGCGCTGGTACGCCGCCACCGGCACCTGCCGCTGCCGAATCCGTCGTCGCCGCCAAGCCGGTTGCCCCTGCCCCGCTGGCGATCGAGCCGCCGCCGACAGCCCGCGTCGATCTGACCGCCGAGCCGCCGCGGGCCGCGACTGCACCCGCACCCTCGCCTGCCGCACAGGCGCGCAGCGCACCGCCGGCCAAGCCTGCGGCCGCGGCCGGTGCCAAGGCAAGTTCCGCAGTGCCCGCTCAACCGCCGGCGCCGGCGCCCTTGCCGCAGGCTGCAGTCACCGAAGCGCCGCGCCGCCCGCCGGAGCGGAAACCGGAACCACTACCGCCGGCTGCGCCGCAAGCGGCGCAGCTTGAACCCATCCCGAAGCCGCAAGAGCCGCCCGAAGTGGCGGAGCCCCGTAAATTGCCCCCGCTCTACTCGGCCCACGTTGCGGCAGGCGAGTTGCCCGACCCCAGATTGAAGCCCAGTTCAGTCGTCTTGCCCTGGTACCCGCAGCCGGGAGAACACCTGCCGACTTTTATCGCGGCAGACCAAATCTCGGGCATGACCGATAGCGAAGTCATTGCCGACGGCAATGTCGAGTTGCGCAAACGCAATTCGATTCTGCAGACCGACAGGCTTACCTATCGGCAGGCAGCCGACGAAGTTGAAGCCGAGGGCAATGTCCGCCTCTCGCGCGACGGCGACAAGCTGCAAGGGCCGCGGATGCGCATGCAGATGGATGACAGCACCGGCTTCTTCGAGCAACCCGAATACAGCATCCGCCGCATCAAGACCGGATCGGCCCCGACGCTATGGACCGGCACCGAGGAACGTCCGTCGACGGATCTCACCACCGGACAGGGCAAGGCCGAACGCATGGAATTCGAGGGCGTGGGCCAGTACAGCCTGACCGACGCCACCTACAGTACCTGCGCCCCCGCTGCCGGGCGCGATCCGGACTGGTTTGTGCGCACCACCGATCTGCATCTCGACTACGATGCGGAAGAGGCTACTGCGCGCAACGCCACCCTGGTTTTCCAGGGAGTCCCGATCTTCTACTCCCCCTGGCTGAATTTCTCGCTGAACAATGAACGCAAGAGCGGGCTGCTGACTCCCACGGGCGGCACTACCAGCCGCGGCGGTACCGAATTCAGCCTGCCGTTCTACTGGAACATCGCACCCAACATGGATGCAACGATCACGCCGCGCATCATGGAAAAGCGCGGGACCTTGTTGAGCACCGAATATCGCTATCTGCAACCCACATACCGCGGAAGCGTGCATGGCCAATATCTTGGCCACGACAAGCTCACGAATAGTGAGCGGACGGCCTATTCGCTGGCACACCGCCAGGAATTCGGCTACGGCTTTTCCGGAACACTTAATTTGAACGGCGTTTCCGACGACAAGTTCTACAGCGATCTGGGACACGGCCCGGCAGTGACCTCCAAGACCAACCTGCCGCGTCAGGGCACACTCAGTTATGGCGGCGACTGGTGGTCGGCCAACCTGCTGATGCAAAGCTTCCAGACCCTGCAGGATCCGGACCGGCCGCCGGTAACCGTTCCTTATCAGCGCCTGCCACAACTGACGGTCAACGCCTATCGCGGCGATCTTCCGCTGGGAATGGCTTTGACATTCGCCAGCGAATATGTCGACTTCCGCATCCCGACGCAGGGGATGCCCGAAGCGAAGCGCCTGACCGCGTATCCGCAGCTGTCCCTGCCCTTACAAACCGACATCCTCAGCATCACGCCCAAGATCGGCCTGCATTCCACTCGCTACAGTTTCACCAATCAGGCCACAGGTACGCCCGACACTCTGACTCGCAACATACCGATTTTCAGCGTGGATTCGGGAGTGACGTTCGAGCGCGATTTCGAGTGGCAGGGCAAGGCACAGACGCAGACCCTCGAGCCGCGCCTCTACTACCTCTACGTGCCGGAACGCAACCAGGACAAGATCCCGGTATTCGACTCAGGTACGGCCGACTTCAATTTCGCGCAGATCTTCGCCGAAAACCGGTATAGCGGCGGTGACCGTATCGGTGACGCCAATCAGCTCACGGCCATGATCGCCTCGCGCCTGCTGGATCCGGCAACCGGTGCCGAAGCGGTGCGTGCCGCCATCGGCCAGCGCTTCTATTTCACAGGGCAAAAGGTGGCGCTCCCCGGCGAGGCAAAGCGCAACGACCACGCCAGCGACTTGCTCGGTTTCTTCTCGGGTCGCGTTCTGCCGAAGGCAACCGTCGATGTCGCCGTGGAATACAACCCGCAGTCGCGCTGGCTGGAACGATTCAACGTCGGCGGGCGCTATCAGCCAGAATCGGGGAAAGTGCTGAACGCCGGCTACCGCTATACCCGGGACCAGTTTTTGACGCCCGGCCTGAGCCAGATTGATATTTCGGGCCAGTGGCCGGTTTATGGCGGCTGGCACGGGGTCGGACGCATCAACTATTCGATCAGGGACCAGCGCATGATCGAAACCGTCGCCGGTTTCGAGTACGACGGCGGCTGCTGGGTTGGTCGTGTGGTGTTCCAGCGCATAGCAACGCAGGAGAACACCTCCAACACCTCATTCTTTGTCCAGCTCGAATTCAACGGTTTTGCAAAAGTCGGCACCAGTCCGCTCGACATCCTCAAGCGCAACGTGCCCGGCTACGGTCTGATTGGCCAGCAAAATCCCGAGGACCAAATCATCACACCATGACATTTCGCTTTCTGCTGCTTTGCCTGTTTTCCAGTCTGTTCATCACCCAAGCCCACGCCCAGACACGGCGCGCTCAACCGCTGGAGGTGGACCGCATTATTGCGGTGGTCAACGACGAAGCCATAACCGCCTACGAACTGCGCGCCCGCATGGCGACGGTGGAACGCCAACTGCGTGAACAGAGCGTGCAGTTGCCGCCGCGCAAGGTGCTCGAGCAACAACTGCTCGAACGCATGATCACCGATCGCGTGCAGCTGCAGTTCGCCAAGGAAACCGGCCTGCGCATATCCGACATCGAACTCGATGCCGCCATGCGCCGCATCGCCGAAAACAACAAGCTCTCGTTGCAGGATTTCCGTGCCGCGCTGGAGAAGGACGGTATTGCCTGGACCAAGTTCCGCGAAGAGATCCGCGATGAAATGGTCATGTCGCATCTGCGCGAACGCGAAGTGCAAAGCCGCATCGTCGTTTCCGACGGCGAGATCGACAATTACCTGGCGAACCCCGACGCGGGCGGCGACGCCGGCAACACCGAGGTGCAAACGGCCCACATCATCCTGCGGGTGCCGGAGCAGGCATCGCCGGACCAGTTGATGCGCATCGGTGCGCGGGCACGGGCCGCGCTCGACCAGATTCGCCGCGGCGAGAGCTTCGCCAAGGTTGCCGCCAGCTATTCCGACGCGCCCGACGGTCTGTCCGGCGGAGTCATGGGCGCTCGTGCGCTTGATCGCCTGCCGGCGCTCTATGCCGATGCCGTGAAGAAACTCCAGCCCGGCGAAGTCAGCGACATTCTGCGCAGCCCGGCCGGCTTTCACATCATCAAGCTGATCGACAAGAAAAGCGCGGGCGGCGCCAAACCTTCGGCGACGCTGAAACAGACTCATGCACGTCACATCCTGATCAAGGTCAACGAACTCGTTTCCGAAGCCGAGGCGAAACGCAAGCTGGTCACGCTCAAGGAGCGGCTCGAAAACGGCGGCGATTTTGCCGAACTGGCGCGCCTGCATTCCAACGACCTTTCCGCCGCGAAGGGTGGCGATCTCGGCTGGCTGTATCAGGGCGATACCGTCCCCGAGTTCGAGGCGGCGATGGACGCGCTGAAGATAAACCAGATCAGCCAGCCGGTTCAGTCGCCCTTCGGCTTCCACCTGATCCAGGTGCTGGAGCGCCGTACCGAGGACGCCACAAACGAACGCCAGCGGCTTGCCGCGCGGCAGGTGCTGCGCGAGCGCAAGTCCGACGAGGCGTATCAGGACTGGGTCCGGCAAATCCGCGATCGCGCCTATGTCGAGTACCGCGTCGAAGAACGCTAGCACTGCCACGCTGCCGGTGATTGCGATCACCTCCGGCGAACCGGCCGGGATCGGTCCGGACATTTGCCTGCGGCTGGCCGAACGGACATGGCCGGCACGGTTGGTGGTGCTGGGCGACCGCACTCTGCTGGCGGCGCGCGCCGCGCAACTCGGGCTCGATGCCGGGCGCATCGAAATCAGGCACATCCCATTGCAGGCATCGGTGCTGGCGGGACGGCTCGATCCCGCCAACGCACGCTATGTGCTCGACATCCTTGATGCCGCCATTGCCGGCTGTATCGGCGGCGAGTATGCGGCGATGGTGACCGCGCCGGTGCACAAGGGCGTCATCAACGATGCCGGCATCGCCTTCAGCGGCCATACCGAATACCTGGCCGAACACACGGCGACGCCGCGCGTGGTGATGATGCTGGCCGGCGCGGGTTTGCGCGTCGCGCTGGCGACCACGCATCTGGCGCTGAAGGACGTCGCGGCCGCAGTCACGCGCAGCGATCTGGAGACCACGATCCGCATCCTTCACGCAGATATGCAAAACAAGTTCGGCATCGCCGCGCCGCGCATCCTCGTCGCCGGACTCAACCCGCATGCCGGCGAAGGCGGCCACATGGGGCGCGAGGAAATCGAGGTCATCGGCCCGGTGCTGGACAAGCTGCGCAGCGAGGGAATGAATCTGGTCGGTCCCCTGCCGGCGGACACCCTATTCACCAAATACGTCCTCGCCGGCTCCGATGCGCAACTGGCCATGTATCACGACCAGGGCCTAGCCGTGCTCAAGTACGCCGCCTTCGACGAAGGCATCAATGTCACGCTCGGCCTGCCGATCATCCGTACCTCGGTCGACCACGGCACGGCGCTCGATCTGGCCGGCAGCGGCAAGGCCTCGCCGACCAGCCTGTTCGCCGCGGTCGATGCTGCAATCGACATGGCGCAGCGCAGGAGCGCGCCGCCCGCAGGGCCGCCCCAGGGGCGGCGCAGCCATGACCCGGAGCCGGCATCGCCGGCGAACCGCAGTCACCCCCTTCCTCGGGAGGGGGGAGGGGGGGATGGCTAAATGTGTCAGCTGCTCGGCATGAACGGCAACACGCCGACCGACATCTGTTTTTCCTTCGAAGGCTTCCGCACCCGCGGCGGACTCACCGATGTGCACAAGGACGGCTGGGGCATCGCCTTCTTCGAGGGACCGGGCTGCCGGGTCTTTCTCGACGTCGAGCCGTCGGCGCATTCGGCGGTGGCCGAATTGGTGCGCCATTACCCTATCCATTCGAAGAACGTCATCGCCCACATCCGCAAGGCGACCCAGGGCCGCATCGCGCTGGAGAACACCCACCCCTTCCAGCGCGAGTTGTGGGGCCGCTACTGGCTCTTCGCCCACAACGGCAACCTCAGGGACTTCGCCCCTCTTCTCGACGGCAGCTTCGTCCCGGTCGGCGATACCGATTCCGAACTGGCCTTCTGTTTTCTGCTGCAACGCCTGCGGCAAGAATTCGGCGACGCCATGCCGCTGCGGAAGCCGATGTTCGATTTCCTCGCGGGCATCACGCGTGAAATTTCTAGCCATGGCGAATTCAATTTCCTGCTCAGCAACGGCAACTGCCTATACGCCCACTGCGCCACCAAACTCGCCTACATCGTGCGCCAGGCGCCCTTCGCCGTCGCCCACCTGAAGGACCAGGACGTCAGCGTCGATTTCAGCGAGGTAGCCAGCCCCGATGACCGCGTCGCCGTGATCGCCACGCTGCCGCTGACCGACAACGAAACCTGGACCACCATCGAACCCGGCACCCTGATGGTGTTCCATGGCGGCGTGCCGGCGGCCACGGTACGCACCGCATGAAAGCCGTCGCCGGGCACACCGCCCGGAAGCGGTTTGGCCAGAATTTCCTCGTCTCGCCCGGCATCATCCGCAGGATCGTCGATGCCATCGCGCCGCGCACCGGCGACACCGTGGTCGAGATCGGCCCGGGCCTGGGCGCCCTGACCGAACCGCTGCTGGAGCGCATCGACCACCTTCACGTGGTCGAAATCGACCGCGACCTCATCGCCCGCCTGCGGCAGCGCTTCCCGCCGGAAAGGCTGAGCATCCATGAGGGTGATGCGCTGGAGTTCGACTTCGGCGCATTGAAGGGACCCGGCCCGTTGAAGATAGTCGGCAACCTGCCTTACAACATTTCCAGTCCGCTGCTGTTCCACCTGGTCCCCTTCGCGCCGCAGGTTTATGACATGCACTTCATGCTGCAGAAGGAAGTCGTGGATCGCATGGTGGCTGCGCCCGGCAGCAAGGACTTCGGCCGCCTGTCGGTGATGCTGCAATACCGCTACCACATGGAACGCCTGTTCATTGTTCCCCCCGGTGCCTTCAATCCGCCGCCCAAGGTCGACTCGGCCATCGTGCGCATGATCCCGGTCGACTTCCGGAATGTCGGCGCTGGCGGCACGGCGACCGATCCGGCGCTGTTCGCCAGGGTGGTGACTGCCGCGTTCTCGCAGCGGCGCAAAATGCTGCGCAACACCCTGCGCGAATTCATCAGCGAGGCCGATCTCGCTGCGCTGGGCATCACGCCAACGGCGCGCGCCGAAGACATCGCCGTGGCGGATTACGTGCGCCTCGCCAATACGCTGGCCGATCTTGGCCGGGGCTGACCACGCCGCTGCACGAGGCCGCAGTGTCGCCGTGATTGGCGGCGGTCCGGCCGGCCTCATGGCGGCCGAGGTCCTGAGCGCCGCCGGCCTGCATGTCGAAGTCTTCGACGCCATGCCCTCGGTGGCGCGCAAGTTCCTGCTGGCGGGCCGCGGCGGACTCAACCTGACGCACTCCGAGGCGCCCGATATCTTCGTCTCGCACTATGGCGCACGCCGCGCCGAGGTCGGCCGCTGGCTCGAGGAATTCGGCCCGCAGCAGTTGCGCGACTGGGCCCACGCCCTCGGCATAAGCACCTTCGTCGGCAGTTCCGGCCGCGTCTTCCCGCAGGAGATGAAAGCGGCGCCCCTGCTGCGTGCCTGGCTGCACCGCCTGCGCGCTGCGGGCGCGGTGTTCCATGCGCGCCATCGCTGGCTGGGCTGGAATGCCGACGGCGCGCTGCGGTTCGCCACGCCTTCGGGCGAGACAAAAATCGGCGCTGACGCCACGGTGCTGGCACTGGGCGGCGGCAGTTGGGCCAAGCTGGGTTCGGACGGCGCCTGGGTGCCACTGCTGGCAGGGCGCGGCGTCATGATGCGCAGCCTGCGCCCGGCCAACTGCGGCTTCAACGTAGTCTGGAGCGAGCACCTGCGCCAACACTTTGCGGGTACGCCGGTCAAGAACGTCAGCGCTACGTATGCCGCGCCGGACGGCACGGCGACAAGCCAGGCGGGCGAATTCCTCATCACCGAACACGGTGTCGAGGGCAACCTGATTTATGCGCTTTCGGCGCCGCTGCGCGACGGCATCGAAATGGCCGGCAGCGCCACGCTGCATGTCGACCTCTTGCCGGGACGCGACCTGGCGCGCCTCGCGGAAAACCTGGCTCGCCCGCGCGGCCGTGATTCGCTGGCCAATCATCTGCGCCGGCGTGCCGGCATCAGCGGGGTCAAGGCCGCGCTGCTCCACGAATATGCGGCGCCGGCCGATCTCGCCGCGCCGGAGCGGCTCGCCGCCCTGATCAAGTCGGTACCGCTGCGACTGGATTCGCCGCGCCCGCTCGATGAGGCCATCAGCAGCGCGGGCGGCGTCGACTTCGCTGCGCTTGACGAAAACCTGATGCTGAGGGCACTGCCCGGCACATTCTGCGCGGGAGAAATGCTCGACTGGGAAGCGCCGACCGGCGGCTATCTGCTCACCGCCTGTTTTGCCAGCGGACGCGCCGCAGGGCTGGGGGTGTTGCGCTGGCTGGACCGGGTACAGCCGGCCAAAGCCGGTCCGCACCGGGTCGGATGAAGCTTCAGCCCTGCTTCTTCACCGCGCAGGTATTGAAGCCGAACATTGCGTAGGGCGGGCACCAGCCGATGGCTCCGGTAGCCAGGGGCATGACGCCTATCCAGGCCCACACCGGACCACCCATGGCAGCCCATCCGACCAGTCCAAGACCTGCGGCAATACGCAGAACGCGGTCGATGCCGCCAACGTTGAGTTTCATTGTGTTCTCCTTTGGGATGTTTGCAACAGTGGGAACATTACACGACTTGCCTGAGTTCCCCTGCATTCATGGCGACTGCAGATTGACTGTCGCCATCACGGGGGCATGATCGGACGGCCGTTCCAGCTTGCGCGGCGCCTTGTCGATGGTGCAGGCGCTGCAGGCCGCCGCGAGCGGCTGCGACAACAGGATATGGTCGATGCGCAGACCGCGATTGAGGCGAAAACCCATCTGCCGGTAATCCCACCACGAATAGAGTTTCGGCGGCTGCTCGAAGAGGCGGAAGGCGTCGGCCAGGCCCAGCCCGACAAGCTCGCGGAAGGCCGCGCGCTCCGGCTCGCTGCACAGGATCTGGTCCTTCCAGGCGACCGGGTCGTGCACGTCGCGATCCTCCGGCGCGATGTTGTAATCGCCGAGCAGCGCCAGTTGCGGAAAGCGCTGCAATTCGGCGCGCAGATAGCCGGCCAGGGCCGCCAGCCAGCGCAACTTGTAGCCGTACTTCTCGCTGCCGACTTCCTGGCCGTTGGGCATGTAGGCGCAGACGATGCGCAGGCCATTGACCGTTGCCGCAAGCACGCGTTTCTGCTCGTCGGCAAAATCCGGAATGTCGAAGCAGACGTCGTCCAGTTCGGCTCGCGCAAGGATGGCGACGCCGTTATAGGTCTTCTGCCCGTTGTGCACCGCATGGTAACCGGCGGCTTCGAGCGCTTCGTAGGGAAACGCCTTGTCCTCGGTCTTGGTCTCCTGCAGGCAGAGTACATCGACCTGTGTCGCCGCCAGCCAGTCGAGCACGTGCGGCAGGCGCACCTTGAGCGAATTCACATTCCATGTCGCGATTTTCATGCGCCGATGATACCCGAGCGGAACGACTGTCTATAATCAAAACGAAGGCCGAGGAAGTCCATCCCGCGGAGGTGCATCATGTTCGATTCGCCGATTGAGCCCTGTCCGGTATGCGGTCAGATGGTGCTGCTGGATCAGACGCAGAGTGAATGCGCCGTCGAGCACCACTGCAGCAGTGACACGGTCTGTCCCTTGCAAAGGTTTTTCACGGGCATCGATTTCAGCGTGCCCCAGTCTAGGGAAGTGCTGCTCAAGCAGGGCTACTGAACGCCGGCACAATAGCCAAATGGTCGGCGCTGGCAATACGGCGGCTCAGAGCGCCGGTTTACGCAAGCTCGGCCATGCCGTTATGGCGCAGCAAGGCATCCGGTTGCGGATCGCGGCCGCGAAAGGCCCTGAACGATTCGAGCGCCGGGCGCGAACCGCCAACCGAGAGAATTTCGCGCCAGAAGCGCTCGCCGGTTGCGGCATCGAGCGTGGTGCCGGCCGTCTTGGCCGCTTCTTCGAAGGCTCCGTAGGCATCGGCCGACAAGACCTCGGCCCACTTGTAGCTGTAATAGCCGGCCGCGTAGCCGCCGCCGAAAATATGCGAAAAACTGTGCGGAAAGCGGTTCCACTCCGGCGGCGGCAACACCGCCACTTCGCTGCGCACGGCGGCCAGCAAGTCCATGAAGCTGCCACCTTGGCCGGGCACGAACTCGCTGTGCAGCAGCAGGTCGAAGAGCCCGAACTCGATCTGGCGCAGGATCTGCAAACCGCTCTGGAAGTTCTTCGCCGCGATCATCTTGTCGTACAGCGCGCGCGGCAGCGGTACGCCGCTGTCGACATGGCCGGTCATGCCGGACAGCACATCCCACTCCCAGCAGAAATTCTCCATGAACTGGCTCGGCAATTCGACGGCATCCCATTCGACGCCGTGAATTCCGGACACCGGCAGTTCGTCCACCTGCGTCAGCAGATGGTGCAGGCCGTGGCCGCATTCGTGGAACAGAGTGATCACGTCGTCGTGGCTGAAAGTCGCTGACTTGTCACCGACCGGCGCCGGGAAGTTGCAATTGAGGTAGGCCACCGGCGTCTGCACGCCACCCAGGACCCGGCGGCGGGTGATCGCTTCGTCCATCCAGGCGCCGCCGCGCTTGGTGTCGCGCGCATACAGGTCGAGGTAGAACTGGCCGATCAGCTTTCCGTCGCGTTCGATGCGGAAAAAGCGCACCGCCGGATGCCACGCCGGCGCGGTATCGGGCGCCAGTTTGACGGCGAACAGGGACTCGATGACGCGGAACAGTCCGGCCAGCACCTTGGGTTCCGGAAAGTACTGCTTCACTTCATCGTCGGAAAAACTGTAACGCCGCTGCTTGAGCCTTTCCGAGACCCAGGACAGGTCCCAACTCTCCAGCGACTCCATGCCGAGTTCCTGCCTGGCGAACTCGCGCAGTTCGCTGACATCACGGATGGCGAACGGGCGGGCCTTTCTTGCCATGTCGCGCTGGAAAGCAGCGACCTGTGCCGGCGTATCGGCCATCTTGGTGACCAAGGAATATTCGGCAAAGTTGGCGTAGCCGAGCATCTGTGCTTCTTCATGGCGCAAGGCCAGCAAGCGCTCGATCAGCGGCCCGTTGTCGCGTTCGGCAGGACCGAACTCCGAAGCCCGCGTGGAGTAGGCGCGATACATCCGCGCCCGCAGGGAGCGAGAGTCGCAGAACTGCAGCACCGGAATGTAGGACGGTGCGTGCAGGGTGAACTTCCAGCCCGGCTTGCCTTCCTTCTCGGCAGCCGCCCGCGCGGCGGCTTTCGCGTCATCAGGCAGGCCGGCGAGATCGGCTTCGTCCGCTATCCATTCGGCGTGGGCGTTGGTGGCGTCGAGTACGTTCTCGGAGAACTTCGCCCCCAGCGCCGACAGTTCTTCCTGGATTTCCTTGAAGCGCGGTTTCTTTTCCTCCGGCAGTTCGGCGCCGGACAAGCGGAAATCGCGCAGTTCGTTTTCGATGATGCGTCGCCGGGCGGAGGACAGCCCCGGAAATTCGGCGCCCTCGGCCAGGCGCTTGTACTTGGCAAACAGGGTCAGGTTCTGTCCGAGGTCGGCGTAGAAGCCCGATACTTCCGGCAGCATGGCGTTGTAAGCCTCGCGCCACGGCGGCACGTCATTCACCGAATGCAAATGGCCAACGATGCCCCAGGCACGCGACAGACGCTCGCCGCCATCGAGCATGGGCTGCACGAAGACGTCCCAGATTGCCGCCGTTTCCGTTGCGATCAGGCGTTCGATCAGGGCGCGATTTTCATCGAGCAATTGGCGGATGGCTGGTGTGACGTGCTCGGGCTGAACAGCGTCAAAGCGGGGCAAGCCGCTGAAATCGAGCAATGGGTTCATCAAATGCAGATCGGGGTGACGGACGTCGTTTCAAGTACCGGCTGTGGGCGGGCACGGCGTTCCGGGACACGAGATCGCCGCCGGCTCGACAAGATCGCGATAGGCGTGAAAACTGGCATGGCCGAGCCAGGGCATGACCAGCACCAGCCCGATCAGGGCCGTAGCGAAGCCAAGGCCGGTCAGCAGCATGATGACGACGGCCCAGACGGCGAGCGGCAGCGGATTTTCGGCGACCGCATTGACGCTGGTGACCAGCGCACTGATTAGGTCGCAACGACGGTCGATCAGCATCGGCATCGACACCACGCTGAGCGCGAACACCACGGCCGCGAGACAACCGCCGATGCCCATGTACACGAAGAACATCAGGTAGTGCTGTGGATTGACCAGCACCTGGATGATCATGTCCAGCGGCGCCAGCGTCGGCCCCTGGTAGAACACGGCCACGATCACCGCCGAAATCACCTGCCACAGGGTGCCGGCGAGGATGGACAGCAGGCCGAAGCCGATCATGCACGAGGGATTGCGCTTCCAAGCCTTCATTGAGTCATACACCGTCACCGGCTCATCGGCAAGATAGCGTCGCGACAGTTCATAAAGCCCGGCGGCGAGCATCGGCGCCACCAGCAGGAAGCCGGTGATGGCGGCGCCGAAAAGATAGGGCAGACCCGCTGTCACCCCCAGTATCAACGCACCTGCCACGGCAACGGCTATGCCATAGAACAGGCTGGCCCCGGGCTGGCGCCACAGATCCCGCCAACCGCTCGCGAGCCAGTTCAGGGGCGCGCCAAAGCCGATCCGCCGCACCCCGGGAAGTATTCTGCAGGACTCGGTGCAGTGCGCTGGCGCGACGGCGACGGGTTCCTTCATCGAACGCAAACCAATGGTGCCCGCATCAGATCGCGTGCGGACCGGCGAGACGGGTCAAGGCCTCGAGATAGTTGGCTGCCGTCTTGTCGATGATCTCCTGCGGCAGCCTCGGCCCCGGCGCCTGCTTGTTCCAGTCCAGTGTTTCCAGATAATCGCGAACGAACTGCTTGTCGAAGCTGGGCGGGCTGATGCCGACCTTGTAACGATCCGCCGGCCAGAAACGCGAGGAATCCGGCGTCAACACCTCGTCTATCAGGTACAGGCGGTCTTCCTCGTCCTGGCCGAACTCGAACTTGGTGTCGGCGATGATGATGCCGCGCACGCGGGCAAAGGCCGCAGCCTCGCGATACAGCCTCAGCGTGGTCTCCTTGACCGTCTTCGCCAGACCGGCGCCAAGCAATTTCTCCACCCTGACGTAATCGATGTTTTCATCATGGTCGCCCATCTCGGCCTTGGTTGCCGGAGTAAATATCGGTTCCGGCAGTTGCTGGGCCATTTGCAGGCCGGGCGGCAGCGCAATGCCGCATACGGCGCCCGTGGCCTGGTAGTCCTTCCAACCCGATCCGATCAGGTAGCCGCGCGCCACGGCCTCGATCGGCAGCGGCTTGAGTCGCTTTACCACCAGGGCCCGGCCGCGTACCTGGGCTTTTTCGTCTTCACCTGCCACCACCGTCTCGGGATCGATGCCGGTCAGCTGATTCGGCACCACATGGGCCAGCTTGCCGAACCAGAAGTTGGCGACAGCCGTCAGCACCGCGCCCTTGCCCGGAATCGGATCGGGCAGGATCACGTCGAAGGCCGACAGTCGGTCCGTTGTGACGATAAGCAGCTTGTCCTCGCCTACGGCATAAATATCGCGCACCTTGCCGCGGCCAAGCAGCGGCAGGCTCCTGATGCTGGATTCGAAGACGAGTGGCGTGGTAATGGGCATGGTCTGTTGTGAACGGCAGGATTATTCGCGAACGTAGGCTTTGCCGGGATCTCGCTCGGCGTCCTCGCGGTAGGGGTAACGCACGTGGCCATAACGGATCACCAGTACCGCAACCGTCAGCAGGAAGATCGCTGCGGCGACGGCCAGCATGCGCCACTCGGTCATCTCCTTGAGGTCGAGGATCAGGTAGCGCGCCAGGGCCACCATGCCGATATATAGCGGAAAGCGCACCGGCAGCTGCCCGGACTTGAAATACTGGCCGATCATGGCCAGTACCTCGAGGAAAAGGAACATGAGCAGCAGGTCGGCCAGCGCCACGCGGTGCGACTCGACCATCACCATCGCCTCCTGGTACATGGCGATGGTGGTGGCAAACGCGATCACCAGCAGGCCGGCATACTCGACGAGGTCGAGGCCGCTGCTGAAGAATTTGCGCACGCGATCGAAAGTGTGGGACCGGATATCCATGGGGCACCAAACAAAAAGGCCGTCGGTTGATCCGACGGCCCGAAACTTTACTCCAAAACGGTTGTTACTTCACGATTGCGTTGAGTTCGCCCTTCTTGTAACGCTCGGCCATCCTGTCCATCGATATCGGCTTGATTTTGCTTGCCTGACCGGCGCAACCGAAAGCCGTGTAGCGGGCCACGCAGATTTCCTTCATCGCCTTGCGGGCGGCAGCCAGATATTTGCGCGGGTCGAAGTCCTTGGGGTTCTCGGCCAGGTACTTGCGGATGGCGCCGGTCGAGGCCATGCGCAGGTCGGTATCGATGTTGATCTTGCGCACGCCGTGCTTGATGCCCTCGACGATTTCCGCGACCGGCACGCCATAGGTTTCACCCATGGTGCCGCCGTACTGGTTGATGATCTTCAGCCAGTCCTGCGGCACGGAGGATGAGCCGTGCATCACCAGGTGGGTGTTCGGGATGCGGGCGTGGATTTCCTTGATGCGGTCGATGCGCAATACCGCGCCGGTGGGGGGGCGGGTGAACTTGTAGGCGCCGTGCGAGGTGCCGATGGCGATCGCCAGGGCATCCACGCCCGTTGCCTTGACGAATTCGGCCGCTTCGTTGGGGTCGGTCAGCAACTGGTCGTGGGACAGCGCGCCCTCGGCGCCGTGGCCGTCTTCCTTCTCGCCCATGCCGGTTTCCAGCGAGCCCAGACAGCCAAGCTCCCCTTCGACCGAAACGCCGATGGCGTGGGCGATGTCGACCACGTGCTTGCTGACTTTGGCGTTGTATTCGAAGCTGGCCGGGGTCTTGGCATCCTCCATCAACGATCCGTCCATCATCACGCTGGAAAAACCGGAGCGCATGGACTGGATGCAGATCGAGGGACTGGCACCGTGGTCCTGGTGCATCACGATCGGGATGTCGGGATGGGTTTCGATCGCGGCCTCGATCAGGTGGCGCAGGTAGGGTTCGCCGGCATACTTGCGGGCGCCGGCCGAGCCCTGCATGATCACCGGGCTGTTGGTTTCGGCGGCCGCTTCCATGATGGCCTGGATCTGCTCCAGGTTATTGACGTTGAAGGCCGGCAGGCCGTAGCCGTTTTCGGCGGCATGATCGAGCAGTTGTCGCATGGATACTAGGGGCATGGCATTCTCCTGAGAGTGGATTCAGTGTGACTCGTTAACGTGAAATACGTTGGCCAATGCGCATGCAAATTTTCGAGCGCAGCGAGCCAGTCAGTAGCCTCTCCGCGAGGGGAGGATGGGAGGGGCGGGCCGATTTGCCAGCCCGCGGCTTATCGAAAGTACGACATTTCATGTCGCGGAGTGGTTCATCGAAGGCATGAGCGTTTGGCGGCTTATTGGTTCGAGCGGTGCTCGCCCACCTTGACGATCTTCATGGTATTGGTGCCGCCGGGCATGCCGATGGGTTCGCCGATGGTGAGCACGATCAGGTCGCCAATTTCGACTGCTCCGGCTTCGATCAGAGCTTCCTCGGCATCGAGCAGCACCTGGTCGCGATCATGGCCGCTCTGTCGCACCATGAGCGGAAACACGCCCTTGAAGATGCTGACCTTGTAGCGGGTCCGCACTTCCTGGGTCAGGGCATAGATCGGAATGCCCGTATTGAGACGCGACATCCACAATGCGGTGGAACCGGACTCGGTCAACGCGGCGATGGCCTTGACCTTCAGGTGATGCGCGGCGAACAACGCCGCCATGGCGATCGACTGGTCGATGCGGGTAAACACGCGATGCAGGAAATGCGTGTCGAGCGGGAAATCGGAAGACTTCTCGGCCTCGATACAAATGCGCGACATCGCTTCGACGGTCTGCACCGGGTAGTCGCCGGTCGCCGTTTCGGCCGAGAGCATGACCGCATCGGTACCGTCGAGCACCGCATTGGCGACGTCCGATACTTCGGCTCGCGTCGGCACCGGACTGTGGATCATCGACTCCATCATCTGCGTCGCGGTGATGGCGAACTTGTTGAACTCGCGCGCGGTGCGGATGATGCGCTTTTGCAGGGCCGGCACCGCCGCGTCGCCGACCTCCACCGCCAGGTCGCCGCGCGCCACCATGACGCCGTCGGTGGCTTCCAGAATGTTGTTGAGGTTCTCTATCGCCTCGACGCGCTCGATCTTGGCCACCAGCAATGCATTCGACCCGGCAGCCTGCAGCAGTGCGCGCGCCAGGCGCATGTCGTCGCCCGACTTGGGAAAGGACACCGCCACATAGTCGACGCCGAGGCTTGCCGCGGTGCGGATGTCCTCCATGTCCTTGGCGGTCAGCGCCGGTGCGGTAAGCCCGCCGCCCTGCTTGTTGATGCCCTTGTTGTTGGAGAGTTCGCCATCGTGGCGATTGCGGCAGCGAATTTCCGTACCCTGAACGGTCAGCACATCAAAAACGGTACGGCCGTCGTCGAGCAGCAGCACATCGCCGGCCCGCACGTCCTTGACCAGGTCCGGATAGTCGAGGCCGACCCGCCCGTCGTCACCCACGGTACAGGCGGCATCAAGGATGAATTCCTGGTTGGCCTTGATCTGGACCGGGCCGGCGGCGAACTTGCCGATGCGAATCTTGGGTCCCTGCAAATCCGCCATGACGCCGACCGTGCGCCCGACCTCATGTGCTGCGGTCCGCAACGCATCGACACGCTGGCGATGGTCTTCGGCCGTGCCGTGGGAAAAGTTGATGCGAACCACATCCACGCCCGCCGCCACCAGCGCCCGCATGCGTTCCGGACTGCTCGACGCCGGGCCGAGGGTGGCAACTATCTTGGTCGAGCGCTGAAGCGAAGCCGTCATCCGGCCGCCCGCTGTTCGAGCATCTCGACCGCCGGCAACTTCTTGCCTTCGAGAAACTCGAGGAAAGCCCCACCAGCGGTCGAAATGTAGGACACCTTGTCGTAGATGTCGTACTTCTGGATCGCCGCGATGGTGTCGCCGCCGCCCGCCAGCGTAAAGGCCTTGGTATTGGCAATGGCCATGGCGATGGCCTTGGTGCCGGCGCCGAACTGGTCGAACTCGAAGACGCCGACCGGGCCGTTCCATACCACCGTGCCGGCCTGCATGATGATGTCGACCAGTTCCTGCGCCGACTTCGGGCCGATGTCGAAAATCATGTCGTCATCGGCAACCGCGCCGGCATCCTTCGCCACCGCCGGTTCGGCGGCATCGAACTTCTTGCCGCACACCACGTCGACCGCGATCGGAATGGTGGCGCCGCGCGCCGTCATTTTCTTCATCAGCGCCTGGGCCGTCGGCACCAGTTCATCCTCGCACAGCGACTTGCCGATATTCCTGCCGCAAGCCTTGAGGAAGGTGTTGGCGATGCCGCCGCCGACCACCATCTGGTCAACCTTTTCCGACAGGGCTTCCAGCACGGTGAGCTTGGTCGACACCTTGGAGCCGCCGACGATGGCCACCATCGGCCGCGCCGGAGTCGCCAGCGCCTTGGTCAGCGCTTCGAGTTCCTCGGCCACCAGCAAGCCGGCACAGGCGGCCGGCGCATACTGGGCGACGCCATAGGTGGAGGCTTCGGCGCGATGCGCCGTGCCGAAGGCGTCCATGACGAAGAGGTCGCACAGCGCCGCATATTTGCGCGCCGTGGCTTCGACGTTCTTCTTTTCGCCCTTGTTGAAGCGGCAGTTTTCCAGCAGCACGACTTCGCCGGCGGCGACTTCAAAACCGCCATCGACCCAGTCGCGGATCACGCGCACCGGCTTGCCCACGAGTTTACCCAACTGCGCGGTCATGACATCGGCCACCGGCTTGAGCGAATTTTCTTCGGCAAACACGCCCTCCTCGGGACGACCGAGGTGCGAAGTCACCATCACCTTGGCGCCGGCCTTGAGGCAGTGCTCGATGGTCGGCATCGACGCGGTGATGCGGGCGTCCGAGGTGACCTTGCCGTCCTTGACCGGCACGTTGAGGTCGGCGCGGATGAAGACCCGCTTGCCGGCGAGGTTGAAATCAGTAAGGCGCTTGAAGGTCATCGCGAATCTCCCCGATGACTACTTGGCCACGTGCTCGACAAAGCGCAGCATGTTGCAAGTGTAGCCATACTCATTGTCGTACCAGGCCACGACCTTGACGAAGGTCGAGTCCAGCGCGATGCCGGCATCGGCATCGAAGGTCGACGGCAGGGAACTGCCGCGGAAGTCGGTGGCCACCACCTTCTCTTCGGTGTAGCCCAGAACGCCCTTCATCGAACCTTCCGATGCGGCCTTCATCGCCGCGCAGATTTCCTTGTAGGACGCTTCCTTGACCAGTTCCACGGTCAGGTCGACCACCGACACGTCGGAAGTCGGCACGCGGAAAGACATGCCGGTCAGCTTCTTGTTGAGTTCCGGAATCACCACGCCGACGGCCTTGGCGGCGCCGGTGGAGGATGGAATGATGTTTTCCAGGATGCCGCGACCGCCGCGCCAATCCTTGTTGGACGGGCCATCGACGGTCTTCTGGGTCGCCGTGGCGGCATGCACCGTGGTCATCAGGCCGCGCTTGATGCCCCAGGTGTCGTGCAGCACCTTGGCCACCGGGGCCAGGCAGTTGGTGGTGCAGGATGCGGCGGAAACGATCTTCTCGCCGGCGTAGGTCTTGTGATTCACGCCATAGACGAACATCGGCGTGTCGTCCTTGGACGGCGCGGACTGCACGACCTTCTTGGCACCGGCATCGATGTGCTTCTGGCAGGTGTCCTTGGTCAGGAAGAAGCCCGTGCATTCGATGACGATATCGACGCCGATCTCGTTCCACTTCAGGTTGGCGGGGTCCTTCTCGGCCGTCAGGCGGATCTTCTTGCCATTGACAACCAGGGTATTGCCGTCGACGGCGATGTCACCCTTGAAGTTGCCATGCACGGAGTCGTACTTCAGCATGTAGGCCAGATAGTCGGGTTCGAGCAGGTCATTGATGCCGACCACTTCGATTCCGGGAAAATCCTTGGCGATGGCGCGAAATGCCATGCGGCCGATGCGGCCGAAACCGTTGATGCCAACTTTGATAGCCATTTGGATGCTCTCCTGACAGTGATTAAATGAATTGCTCGACGGTCTTCACGACGTTCGCCACCGTGAAGCCGAATTCCTTGAACAAGGCGCCGGCCGGAGCCGACTCGCCGTAACGGTTGAGGCCGATGACCGCACCCTGTCCGCCGTCGGTCGCACCGACATACTTGTACCAGCCGTCGGTGACGCCGGCTTCGATGGCGACGCGCGGCACGCCCTTGGGCAACACCGACGCGCGGTAGGACTCGTCCTGGCGATCGAAGGCGCTGGTGCAGGGCATGGACACCACGCGTACCGGAATCTCGGCTTCCATTGCCGCCTGGGCCTTGAGGGCAAGCTCGATCTCGGAACCGGTGGCAATGATGACAGCCTTGGGCTTGCCGTTCTTCGCCTCGGAAATGACGTAGCCGCCTTTTGTGATATTGGCGATGGTCGCCGCATCGCGCGGCACGAAGGGCAGGTTCTGGCGCGACAGGCACAGCGAACTGGGTCCGGTAAGTTTTTCCACCGACGCCGTCCACGCCACCATGGTTTCCACCGTGTCGCAGGGACGCCAGACATCCATGTTCGGAATCATGCGCAAGGTCGCGGTCTGCTCCACCGGCTGGTGGGTCGGGCCGTCCTCGCCGAGGCCGATCGAATCATGGGTGAAGACGAAGATCACGCGCTGCTTCATCAGCGCCGCCATGCGCAGGGCATTGCGGGCATATTCCGAGAACATCAGGAAAGTGCCGCCGAAGGGCAGGACGCCGCCATGCAGCGCCATGCCGTTCATGATCGCCGCCATGCCGAACTCGCGCACGCCGTAGGAGATGTAGTTGCCGGTGCTCTTGCCCGAAACGGCTTTGCAGCCCGCCCAGTTGGTCAGGTTGGAGCCGGTCAGGTCGGCGGAGCCGCCGAGGAACTCGGGCAGGGCCGGGGCCAGCGCGTTGATGGCGATCTGCGAGGCCTTGCGCGTGGCGACGGTCTCGGCCTTGGCGTTGACCGCCTCGATCGCCTTCTTCGCGTGCTCGGCCCAGCTGGCCGGCAGCTCGTTGGCCATGCGGCGCTTGAACTCGGCGGCTTCCGCCGGAAAAGCCTTGGCGTAGCTCTCGAACTTCCTGTTCCAGTCGCCCTCGCGTTCGGCGCCCTTCTTCTTCGCATCCCATCCGGCGTAGACGTCCTGCGGAATCTCGAAAGGGGCATGCGCCCAGCCGATGTGGGCGCGGGCGGCGGCGATCTCCGCGTCGCCCAGCGGGGCACCATGGACGTCGTGGGTGCCGGCCTTGTTGGGCGAGCCGAGGCCGATCACGGTCTTGCAGCAGATCAACGACGGCTTGTCGGTGACGGCCCTGGCGGCTTCGATCGCGGCATGGATGGCCGCCGGATCATGGCCGTCGACGTTGGGCACCACGTGCCAGCCATAGGCCTCGAAGCGCTTCGGCGTGTTGTCGGTGAACCAGCCCTCGACGTGGCCGTCGATGGAAATGCCGTTGTCGTCCCAGAAAGCGGTCAGCTTGCCCAGGCCCCAGGTGCCGGCCAGTGCGCAGGCTTCGTGCGAAATGCCTTCCATCAGGCAGCCGTCACCGAGAAAAGCGTAGGTGCGGTGATCGACGATCTCGTGGCCGGGCTTGTTGAACTCGGCGGCCAGCAGTTTCTCGGCCATGGCCATGCCGACGGCGTTGGTGATGCCCTGGCCCAGCGGACCGGTGGTGGTCTCGACTCCCGCCGTGTAGCCGTATTCGGGGTGGCCCGGCGTCTTGCTGTGCAACTGGCGGAACTGCTTCAGGTCGTCGATCGACAGATCGTAGCCGGTCAGGTGCAACAAGGCATAGATCAGCATCGAGCCGTGGCCGTTGGACAGCACGAAGCGGTCTCTGTCGGCCCACTTGGGATTGGCCGGGTTGTGGCGCAGGTGGCGGTTCCACAGCACCTCGGCGATTTCCGCCATGCCCATGGGGGCACCCGGGTGGCCGGAATTGGCCTTCTGCACCCCGTCCATGGCAAGGGCGCGAATGGCGTTGGAAAGACTGGAACCCACGGAGACGGATGCGACTGCGGAAACGGCGGACAGGTTGGTCATGGCGGCTCGAATTTGAAAGGACGGAACGGGTTCCGTCAGGGTAGCCCGGTATTATCGGCGAAACCGGGCGGATCGCGCTAGATGGCAGCTAGATGCTTGATTCGTCGATGCTCATGCCCGCTTGCGGTTTTCCATCATGCGCAGGATCAGCGGCGTGAAGATCAATTGCATGGCCAGTTCCATCTTGCCGCCCGGTACCACGATGATGTTCGGCCGCGACATGAAGGAGTTGTGGATCATCGACAGCAGGTAGGGAAAGTCGATGCCCTTGGAATTGGCAAAGCGGATCACCACGAAACTTTCGTCGGCGGTCGGAATGTCGCGGGCGATGAAGGGGTTGGAGGTATCCACGGTCGGCACGCGCTGGAAGTTCACATGGGTGCGCGAGAACTGCGGCGTGATGTAGTTGATGTAATCCGGCATGCGGCGCAAGATGGTATCCACCACGGCCTCGGTCGAATAGCCACGCTGGTTCTTGTCGCGGTGCAGCTTTTGTATCCATTCGAGGTTGACGGTCGGCACCACGCCCACCAGCAGGTCGGCATGCTGGGCGACATTGACCGTGTCGGTGACGGCGGCCCCGTGCAGGCCCTCGTAGAACATCAGGTCGGTGCCGGTGGGAATGTCCTCCCAGGGCGTGAACTCCCCCGATTCCTGGCCGTAGGGCGCCGCTTCGTCGGCATTGTGCAGATACTTCCTGACCTTGCCCTTGCCGGTTTCGCCATAGGTCTTGAACAGGCCGGCCAGCTCCTCGAGCAGGTTGGCTTCGGGACCGAAATGGCTGAAATGATTGTTGCCGTTCTGTCGCGCTTCTTCCGCGGCCACTTTCATGGCCTTGCGATCATAGCGATGGAAGGAATCGCCTTCGACGATCGCGGCACTGAGCTTTTCGCGGCGAAAGACCAGGTCGAAGGACTTGGTGACCGTGGACGTGCCGGCACCGGAAGAGCCGGTGATGGCAACGATGGGATGCTTGACCGACATGGGAATCTCCTGGCTTAACGTGAAATAACTCGGTCGGAGCGACTGGTGACAGTCGAGCGAAGCGAACCGATCAGTAGCCTCCCCGTGAGGGGGCGAGGCGGGGTTTCGCACCACACGCGGTGCGCCGCCGCAGCCGGCTGGCTGTACAAAGCCAGCCGTGGGCCGCGAAGCGGATGGAAAGGACGGATCTTTAATTCGCCTTTAACGTGTTTCATCATCGGCGGGTGAAATCACTGTCATGAAAGTTAGCGTTTATTGGGTTCTGAACAGCGAGCGAGTGGAAAACAAGGGTGAATTGAAGGTGTCCGGTTCCTTGCCGCTGGCATAGTCGGCGTGATAGGCGGCGACGCGCTCGACTTCGTTCTTCGAACCGAAAATCAGCGGCACGCGCTGGTGGAGCTCCGTCGGCGACATCTCCATCACGCGCTCGCGCCCGGTCGTCGATTTGCCGCCCGCCTGTTCGATGATGAAAGAGATCGGATTAGCCTCGTAGAGCAGTCGCAAACGACCCGGCTTGGTGGCGTCCTTGCTGTCCTTCGGGTACATGAAGATGCCGCCGCGGGTCAGGATGCGGAAGGCTTCCGCCACCAGTGAGGCGACCCAGCGCATGTTGAAATCCCTGTCCCTGGGACCGGTCTTGCCGGCCAGGCACTCGGTGACATAGCGTTGCACCGGAGGTTCCCAGAATCGCGAGTTGGAGGAATTGATGGCGAACTCGTGGGTATCGTCCGGAATCTTCATCTGCGGATGCGTCAGGATGAAGGCGCCGATGTCGCGGTCCAGGGTGAAACCGTCGACGCCGTCCCCTGTGGTCAGCACCAGCATGGTCGCCGGCCCGTACAGCGCCAGGCCGGCGCAGACCTGCTGCGTACCGGGCTGCAGGAAGTCTTCGAGCGTGGCGTCCTGGCCGGGATTCGGTGCGCGCAGGATCGAAAAGATGGTGCCCACCGTCAGGTTGACGTCGATGTTCGAACTGCCATCGAGGGGATCGAAGACCAGCAGGTACTTGCCGCGCTTGCAATGGGCGGGAAGGACGTACACCTCTTCCATTTCCTCCGAGGCCATGCCGGAGAGGTTGCCCGACCACTCGTTTTCCTGGAGCATGACGTCGTTGCTCATGACGTCGAGTTTCTTCTGCACTTCGCCCTGCACATTGACGGACGCCCCATCGGTTCCGGCATTGCCCAGGGCGCCGATCAGCGCACCCTTGTTGACCTGGTTGGAGATGATCTTGATCGCCGTCGCCAGAGAGTTGAGCAGGCTGGAAAACTCGCCCGAGACGCCCGGATGCTTGTGCTCCTGCTCGATGGTGTAACGGGTGAGTGTCTTGCGTCCCTGGTGCATGGGTCCTGCTCCTTAAAGTAATGCCGAATCACCTGCCGCGAATTGCCGGCCCGGATAACTCCGCTTGTCTGACGGACAATGTAATCGGATCGACCTATAAGCACCATTCACTTTTTCTTATCCTCTAAATAAGGCCGCTATTCATCCTGCCGCACGGCCCGACAGCAGTCGCCGCAACACGGTTGCCGCGCCGCAGCAACCGCTCCGCCTGTCTGTCAGCGCGTCAGCTCCATGTACAGGCTCGGCAATGTCTCGGGCAGGCGTTCGATGCGATCGAGCACGCGCCAGCGCTTGCCGAAAATGTCGCGCACGTACTCGTCGGCCTTGGGATCGAGACTCAGGCAGAAGGTCGTCACGCCCCTAGCCGCCAGTTCCTCGACCGCCTTGCGCGCATCGCTGCGCAGGTGGTCGGGCTCGGTGACGTCGATGTCGGCCGGCTCGCCGTCGGTCAGCAGCAGCAGGATTTTCTTGTCGGCCCGGCGATGTTCCAGGTAATGGCCGGCATGGCGCAGCGCGGCGCCCATGCGTGTCGACCACCCGGCCTGCATCGCTGCCAGGCGGGCTTTGACCACGTCATCCCAACGCTCGGAAAAGCCCTTGATGTGCTGGTAGCGGACTTCGTGGCGGGTATTCGAATGGAATCCGGCAATGGCATAGGCGTCGCCGAGGCAGTCGATGGCCCAGGCCAGCAGCGACACCGCTTCCTGGCTGAGCTCGAGGACCGTTTGTCCCGCCGTGCCGCCGGCGCCGACTTTCTGGTTCAGCGACTCCGACAGATCGAGCAGCAACAGGACGTCGATGCTGCGGCCGTCGGTGCGGTGGCTCATGTTGATGCGCGGATCGGGGGCGACGCCGCTCTTGTAGTCGATCAGCGAACTGATGGCGACGTCGAGGTCGAGGTCGCTGCCCTCCTCCTGATAGCGGATGCGCACCTTGTCCTGCGGCTTGAGCAGGTCGAGCAGGCGCTTCAGATGCTTGGCCAGCGCGGCGTGCTTTTCCAGCAGACGGTCGATATCCGCCGCATTTCCCGAAGGATGCAGCGCCTCATAGACGCTGGCCCAGTCGGGCCGGTAGGTTTGCGACTGGCAGTCCCATTCCGGGTAGCGGCGCGGCGGCAGCGACTGGACCTCGGCCGGCTTCCTGTTCTGCTTGTCGGGATCGTCGAAATACTCCTCGTCGTCGCTGTCCTCGATGTACTGCCAGAGGTGGCGGTTGTCGTCGCGGTAGTCGATGACCGTGTTGTCGAAATGCACCCGCGCCAGCTGGTCGCTCTGGCGCCGCGTGCGGGCAACGTAGGCGAGCGCCAGGTCGGCCATTTCGCGCGTGCTGGAGACGCCCTTGCCCAGGGTGTCGTGGAAGCGCGCGGTGAATTCGAGCAGTTGCGGATTCGTGTAAGGGTGCTGTGGATCGAGCAGCGCACGGGACAGCATGGCGAGCCGATGGCGCAGGCAGGAGGCGGTCTCGGGGTCGCACTCGCCCTCGCCCGGAACCGGGTGCAGGGCGAGAAAGATGCGCCGCAGGCCGGGGTATTCGCGGATCAGCAGGGTCTCGATGCGGCAGTCTTCGAAGAATTCCACCGCCATGCGCTGGAAGGGACTGTAGTTGTCGGCGATGATCGAACTGCTCCAGCGCCGGTGGCCGACCATATGGGCCAGCACCGCGCGGTAGCGGTCGAGGCCGGCGACCCTTCCACCGCGACCCTCCAGGTCATCGAACACGTCCGGCACGCGCATGCCGAGCTTGTCATAATAGGGGATCGGCTTGCGCAATTCATCGAAGGCAGTGGTGTAGGGGACCAATTGCTCGCTGTCCCGCCACAAGGCCCGCAGGTAGATATCGAGCTTGCGCTCGACGTCGGCAAACAGCGTGCCGTGGCGCTCGCGCTGGACTACCGCGCGACTGTCGGCCGAGTCGAGGCGGAAATACTCCTCCTGCCGTTCCGGGTGCTTCGCATAGTTGCGAATGCCGTAGTCTGTCCAGTTCCTCAGGCCGGCCGTCGACAGGAGGCCCAGCAGGCGCGGCGCCTGCTCGAAAAAATGCGGCAGGCCGGGACTGGGAAAGGTGCTGTGGTGGCCGTGGATCGAACCCGTGGTACGCGCCATCAGGTTCAGCGCGACGTCGAGATAGACCTCGATCTGCCCGGCCGACTGCAGGCGCCGGGCAACGGCGGCAAGGGTTTGCAGGAAAGGCGTGATGGCCTTGCTGTTGGGCGACTTCTGCATCACGCGGATGGCGCCCATCACCTGCGGCAGCAGGGGCTCGCGGTCACCGCTGGCGGCGGCAACCACCGTCGGCCATTCCTCGAGGAAGGCCAGCAGCGGCTCAGGCCCGCGACCGAGCTTGCCGATGACGCGGGCCGCCTCGAGATAGGCATCCAGCTGCGGCTTGCCGAAGCTGGCGAGCGCCGCGTAAATGCACTCTTCGAAGACGTCGGCAACGGCGGCAAAGCCGCAGTCCAGTGCCAGCCAGGCCGCCTGCACCTGGGGATGCGCGTAGCTGCGGCTGCGCGCATCCGGCACCTGTCGCACGCCCGTGACCATCGCCTGATCTCCGCTTAGTTCCGCTTAATGTCGTTTATCGCCGTAGCGCCAGCGCCGACTTTTCTGAGCTTGTGAAGAAATCGTAGCGAGCGAGCCGCAGCGGGGTGCGGCCGGAGCGCGGCTACCGGAATGTACGTTGTTGTACATGAGGATAGCCGGGGTTGCCAACTAAGCCGCCCAAGCCCCGATCCGGCACGCACAGTAGATTTATTCACAAGCTCTCAGGCGAAGGTGGCATCGACGGCATGGTCGAGCGTCGCCCGGATGTCGGCGTCGTCGGTGATCGGCCTCACCATTGCCATGCGGCAGGCATCCGGTGCCGCCACGCCGCGCCGGATCAGGGTTGCCGCGTAGACGATCAGGCGCGTCGAAATGCCTTCGTCGAGACCGTGGCCCTTGAGATTGCGTGCGGCCTGCGCAATCTTCACCAGCTTCTGCGCACTATCGGTATCGAGGCCGGACTCTTTCGCCACGATCTGCGTTTCCAGCGCCGCTTCGGGGTAATCGAAGTCGAAGGCGGTAAAGCGCTGCTTGGTCGATTGCTTGAGATCCTTCATCAGCGACTGGTAGCCGGGGTTGTAGGAGATGACGAGCTGGAAATCGTCATGCGCCTCGATCAGCTCGCCCTTCTTGTCGAGCGGTAACACACGACGGTGGTCCGTCAGCGGGTGGATCACCACCGTGGTGTCCTGGCGCGCTTCGACGATCTCGTCGAGATAGCAGATCGCCCCGATGCGTGCGGCGGTGGTCAGCGGACCGTCGAGCCAGCGCGTGCCGTTGGCATCGAGCAGGTAGCGGCCGACCAGGTCGGAGGCGGTCATGTCCTCGTTGCAGGCCACGGTGATCAGCGGCTTGCCCAGCTTCCAGGCCATGTACTCGACGAAGCGCGATTTGCCGCAGCCCGTGGGGCCCTTCAGCATGACCGGCAGGCGTGCGCCGTAGGCGGCTTCGTACAGCTCGACTTCCCTGCCCTGGGCCTGATAGAAGGGTTCCGTCCTGACGAGGTATTGCTCCTTGTTCGACATGGCCTTATCCGATCAATTCAGTCAAGTATACGCGTTCAAAAAACCCCGCCGCGGCGGGGCTGTTTCTACCAGAGTCCGGCTTACTTGTGCGCGCCGAGCTTTTCGCGCCAGCCGGGATAGAGCTTGTCGGCATCTCCCGGAAAGGACTCGAAGGCGCGGGCAAATTCCTTGTGGCTTTTGGCAAACTGGATCGGGTCGGCGCCCGACTTCCAGCATTCGTAGGACTGGCGCAGCGAAATCGCGCCGGCAGCCGGGGAATCGATGTGGCCGTAGGAGCCGCCGCCGGAGGTGTTGATGACGTTGCCGTGGCCGAGGTTCTCGAAGAAGCCGGGCAGGCGCAGCGCATTCATGCCGCCGGAGATGATCGGCGTGGTCGGCTTCATGCCGTACCACTTCTGGTAGTAGACCGGGCCCTGGCACTCGTCGCGCTCGATCATGTAGGCGATCAGCTTGTCCGACTGGTCGCCTTCCATCTTGCCGTAGCCCATGGTGCCGACGTGGATGCCCGACGCCCCCTGCAGGCGGGATATCTTGGCCAGCACGAAGGCGGTGTAGCCGCGCTTGGCCGAGGGCGAGGTGATCATGCCGTGGCCGGCGCGGTGGTAGTGCAGGTACTGGTTCGGGTACTGCCGGCGGGCGGTGGTAATCATGCCCGGGCCGCCGACGAAACCGTCGACCAGGAAGGCCACCTTGTCGGCATCCGGGCCGAAGGTCTCGAGGATGAAATCGGCCCGATGCAGCATTTCGTAATGATCGTCGGCGGTGATGTTGGCCGAGAAGATCTTGGCCTGGCCGGTTTCGTCCATGGCGCGCTTCATCGAGTCATAGACCAGCGGATAGACCTTCTTCGCCGGGCAGAACACCTGGTTGCCCTGCGGCTCGTCGTTCTTGATGAAGTCGCCGCCCAGCCAGAACTGGTAGGCCGCGGCTGCAAAGGGTTCGGGGCGCAGGCCGAGCTTGGGCTTGATGATGGTGCCGGCGATGTAGCCGCCGTCCTTGATCGGGCGACCGAGGATGCGCCACAGGTCGGAAATGTCCTTGGCCGGGCCGTCGAACAGCTGGATGGCGCGCTCGGGGAAATAGATGTCGTGGATCTTGCCGTGCTCGATGTCGCCCATGCCCTGGTTGTTGCCGATGGCCAGCGTCAGGAAGGACACGATCATCATGCGGCCGTCGGTCATGTTGCGGTCGAACAGGTCGAGCGGATAGGCGATGCGCATGTCCTCGGTGGCTTCGTCGATGTAATACACCAGCGCATCGACGCCGCGGGTGAAGTCGTCCGTGGTGCTGACCTCGACGTTGGTGCCGGTCGAGGACTCGGCGGCGAAGTGGGCTGCCGCTTCCAGGTAGCCATAGCCGGCCTTGGGCTTCATCTTGTAGGCGACGAGGATGTGCTTGCCGCCCTTGATCAGGTCTTCTTCCTTCAAGCTCAGGTCGGCGTAGCGGTTCGACTGGTCCATGCGGTTCTCCTTGGTTTATTCGTTCAGGCAAATGGTGCAGCGGATGGCGGACATGTTAGCCATGCCACTGCATAAGTTAAAGTCACGATTTTTTATCACCATCATAAGCAGTATCGTGCCAGTGCCGCAGCAGCGGCACCGTCACCTCGCCAAGGTCGGGCAGCAGGGCCAGGGCGCCGGTGAAATCGTGGTCGTCGGTGTAGGCGGTGCGCGTGACCACGGTGGCCAGGCCCGCGGCGCGGCTGGCCTTGAGACCATTGGCGGAATCCTCGATGGCGAGGCAGGCCGCTGCCGGCAAGGCGAGCTGTGCCAGCACCCACTGGTAAATGTCCGGCGCCGGTTTCTTGTTCGGCACCGTATCGCCGGCGCCGACTTTCTCGAACAGCGCGAGCAGATCCGGCGGCAGCAAGGCCGTAATGTTTTCCGGGGTAGTGGTCGTGGCGATGGCCAGGCGCAATCCGGCGGCACTCGCTTCGCGCAGCAGACGTTCGACGCCGGGACGCAGGGGAATCCCCTGTGCGCACAAATCCACATAATGCCGCGTCTTGGCGGCATGCAGCTCCTTGATGCGCGCCTCCACGTTGGCTTGCTGCAGAAACTCCGGGGCGTGGCGCTCGCAGAAAAAGCGGATGCGCTCCTTGCCGCCGGTCACTGCCAGCAGTTCGCCGTAGAGCGCCGCGTCCCAATGCCAGTCCAGGCCGGCCGCGGCGAAAGCCGCGTTGAAGGCGGGACGATGGCCGTCGCGCTCGGTATCGGCCAGCGTGCCGTCGACATCGAAGATAAGGGCTTCAAGCATGGAAGCCAGCATAGCCTTCCGCCACCCATAAGCACCAGTCATAGTTTCTTATGGCAGTGATAAGATGAGGCGGATTTCGCGAAACGCCCATCCGGCCCCTGGAGAGTCCGCTCAGCCATGAAGAACGTCACCCTGCGCCAGCTGAAAATATTCGAGGCGGTTGCACGCCACCTCTCCTTTTCGCGCGCCGCCGAAGAATTGCACCTGACCCAGCCCGCCGTTTCCATGCAGGTGCAGGCACTCGAAGATCAGGCCGGGCTGCCGCTGACCGAGCAGGCGGGCAAGAAGGTGCGTCTCACCGCCGCCGGCGAGGAAGTGTCACGCCAGGCACGGCGCATCGCCGAGCAGCTGCGCGAGGCCGGCGAGGCGCTTGCCGCGCTGAAAGGAGTTGAAGCCGGCCGCCTGAAGATAGGCGTCGTCAGCACCGCCAAATACTTTGCGCCGTCATTGCTCGCCGAGTTCCGTCGCCGCCATCCCGGCGTCGAACTGCAGCTGACGGTCAACAACCGCGGCACCATCGTGCGCAATCTGGCCGAGAACGATATCGACCTGGCGATCATGGGCACGCCGCCGGCCGAGTTCGAAACCGTAGCCAAGGTCTTTGCCGACCATCCGCTGGTCTTCATCGCCGCACCCGACCACCGGCTTGCCGACAAGCGACGTATCGACCCGCAGCAACTGGCGATCGAGACCTTGCTGATCCGCGAACCGGGTTCGGGCACGCGCGGCGCGCTGGAACGCTTCCTCGACGAACACAAGGTCGCCCCCGCGGCATTCATGGAACTGGGCAGCAACGAAACCATCAAGCAGGCCGTGATGGCCGGCCTGGGGCTGTCCTTCATTTCGGAGCACACCATCGGCCTGGAACGGTCGGTGAATCGACTGGTCGTGCTCAACTTGCGGGATACGCCCGTCAAGCGACAGTGGCGCCTGGTCTATCGCACCGACAAGCGCCTGATGCCGGCGGCAACCGCCTTTGTTGACTTCATGAACAGTGAGGGCTCGCGCCTGATCGAGGAGCAGGTCGGCCGATAGCAGTCCGCCGTCGACGACTCAGGGGCACACGCGATGAAGAACCAAAACGCCAGAAAGCCGGACCACGCATGAAGCAGGGCAGGTCTTGCACGGTAGGATACGCGCAGACTGAGCTCCAACCGCAAAGAACTCTTGCTGCAGAGGGCCCCGACAGATGAACCAGAAAGCTCCCAATCAGACCCAGCAGGCGCAGCTCGAAGCCGTGCAGGACCGGCTCGATTTCGCCAAAGAGCTGCAGATCCTGACGAACAAGATCCACGCCACCGACAACATCTCGCAGATCATGCTCGATCTGTCTGCCGATATCTGCGAACTCTTCCAGTGCGAGCGCCTGACCCTCTACGTGGTCAACAAGGAACAGGGAACCCTGGTTTCCAAGGTCAAGACCGGCATCGACTCGGACAAGGAACTGGTCCTGCCCATCAACAGGGAAAGCATCGCGGGTTATGTCGCGCTGACGCGCAGCACGGTACGCATCAACAACCTCGAAGACCCTGCGGAACTGCAGCGTATCGATCCTGAATTGCGTTTTTTCACCAAGGTCGATCGCGCCACCGGCTTCAAGTCAAAACAGATGCTTGCCGCACCTTTGCTGCAGGGATTGAGCAAGGAACTGGTCGGCGTGCTGCAACTGATCAACCAGCGGGCCGATGGGCGCTTCGACAGCGTGGCCGAAGAGGGGCTCGAGGCATTGACCGCCACGCTGGCGCTGGCCCTTTTCCAGCGCATCAAGACCGCAGCCCTGCTGCCGAAGCGCTATGAGGCTCTGGCGACCGGGGGCGTAATTTCGACAGCCGAACTGGAACTGGCCCAGCGTTGGGCACAACGCAAGGCCAAGGACCTGGAGCAGGTATTGGTCGAGGATTTCCAGGTGCCGCTGGCCGCCATGGGGAAGGCGCTGGCGAAGCAGGCGAATCTCCCATACCAGGGCCATGACACCGCCTGGCGCCCGCATCCGGAGCTGGCGAAGAAGCTCAACCGCGCCGCGTGCCAGCAGCACCAATGGCTGCCATGGTCGCTGGAGCAGAACCTGCTTACGGTGGTGACACCCGAGCCGGAAAACCGCCTGGGCAGCGAGAACGTGCACCGGACTTTTCCCTACAACGAGATCCGCCTTCGCTACACCACGCGCACGGAGTTCAACAAAATGCTGGAGCAATATTTTCCGGGCGCCCAATGACCCGGAGCAAGACACTGGCGACGCCGGGCACAGCCTATTTCATGCCCGGGGCGGGCCACAGCGTCGCAGTCACGCCGAGCTTGGTGATGAAGGCCTTGACGTGGTAAGCGCCGACGGTGATGCGTCTGCCGCCGCCGGGAAGCGCGCTCATGAAAATGTCGGCGATCTGATCCTCCGCCAGGCTTGTGGCGCCGGCGGAATGCCAGACCCGGACATGGTTGCAGTCATCGCGATCGAGCAGCAGGGTCTTGTCGTGCTTCGCCTCGAGCAGGCTGATCGTCACGCCGTCGCCGGATTCATGGACGCGCGCAGGGCCGGCGCTGGTCGGCGTGACTTCGCCGCCCCCGGGTTTCGCCGTCACCTCGAGCGCCATGACTTCGTCGTCGGTCAGTTGACTCTCTCCTTCCGTATGCCAGACCTTGAAGCCGCCGCCAGCCTGCAACTGGATCAGCAGGACGTTGTCGGCGGAATTGGCGGCCGTGACGAACATGAGCGCCGCCAGGAACAGCACAATCCTCACGGCGTGGTCCACTTGATCGAACAGCCGATACCGGGTGTCTGCTGCGCCGGGCCCTTGCCGGTCAGGGCAACCTGCCGCATCGCTTCGAACAAGTCGCGGCGCACGCCCTCGGGCGCCGCTTCCTTGCGCGATTCATCGAGCCGGCCGCGATACTGCAGTTCCAGTCGGGTGTTGTAGCCGAAGAAGTCTGGCGTGCAGACGGCGCCGTAGGCTTTCGCCACGGCCTGTGACTCGTCCAGCACATAGGGAAAGGGAAACGCCAGTTCGCGCGCGATCGCCACCATGTTGGCCCAGGAATCCTCGGGGTAATCGGTCGGGTCGTTGCTCATGATGGCGATGCTGCCGATGCCGAGCGCGGCCAATTCCCGCGTGTCGCGCACGATGCGGTGGATCACCGCCTTGACGTAGGGGCAGTGATTGCAGATGAACATCACCAGCAGGCCGTTCGGGCCGCGCACGCTGGCGAGGCTGTGACGCCGGCCATCGACGCCCGGCAGGTCGAAGTCGACGGCCGGACGGCCGAAGTCGCAAACGGGTGGGGAAAGACTGACCATGCGCTGGCTCCGAAATTTGGCGATAATCCAACGATGATACCCAGATTTTTCTGCCCCTTCCCGCTGCACCCCGGCGCCACCGTCGAGCTCGCCGCCGAGGCGGCCCACCACGCGCTGAAGGTGCTGAGAGTCGGCGCCGGTGACACGGCGATCCTGTTCGACGGGCGCGGCGGGCAGTGGCGTGCCACGTTGCATCCGGCCGGCAAGTCCCTGCGCGCGACATTGAGCGCATTCGAGGACCACGATCCGGAGCCCCCGCTGATGCTGACCCTGGTGCAGGCCCTGCCTGGCGGCGACAAGATGGATTTCGTGGTGCAGAAGGCGGTCGAGCTGGGCGTCGTCCGCATCCAGCCGGTGGCGGCCAAGCGCAGCGTGATCCGGCTGTCCGGCGAGCGCGCCGAGCGGCGCGTGGAACACTGGCGCAACATCGCCATTGCCGCCTGCGAACAATCCGGACGCAATCGGGTCCCGTCGGTCGCACCAATCCTTGATCTGCCGCAATACCTTGGCATCGCAGCGCGGGAAAATGCATTACGCTTCGTCTGCGCGCCGGGGGTCTCCGGGTCCCTGCGCGACCTCGCAGTGCCAGTCGCGCCGGTCATCCTGCTGGTCGGCCCGGAAGGCGGTTTCGAGGAGGGCGAACTGCTGGCGGCACATGCGGCCGGCTTCCATCCCCTGGGATTGGGGCCGCGTGTGTTGCGTACCGAAACAGCCGGACTGGGCGCCGTGGCGGCCATGATGGCACTTTGGGGAGATTGGTGATGTTCGAATCAGCGGAAATCGGTCACAAGATCGACAAGGACACTTACCGCAAGGCGGTGCCGGACCTGCGCGCAGCCTTGCAGGATGCCCAGTACGACCTCAAGGAAAACGGCAAGATTCCGGTCGTCGTGCTGGTCAGCGGCCAGGATGGCGCCGGCAAGGGGGAGACCATCAACATCCTGTACGAGTGGATGGACCCGCGCTTCATCTCGACGCTGGCATTTTCGGCACCGAGCGACGAGGAACGCTCGCGGCCCTTCATGTGGCGCTACTGGCGTGCATTGCCGCCCAAGGGCCGCATCGGTGTTTTCGCCGGTTCCTGGTATTCGAGCCCGATTCACGACCGTCTCGAAGGCAACATGAGCAAGGCGGACATGGATGCGCGCATCGACCAGATCAACCGCTTCGAGGCGATGCTGGTCAATGAAGGGGCGCTGGTGCTGAAGTTCTGGTTCCACCTGACCAAGGACGGCCAGAAGCGCCGGCTGAAGGCTCTGGAAAAGGACCCGAAGACGGCCTGGCGCGTCACCAAGTGGAACTGGGAACGCCTCAAGACCTATGACAAGCTGCAGGACGTGGTCGGCCACGTCCTGCGCATGACCAATACGCCCTGGGCGCCGTGGACCATCATCGAAGGCGAGGATGACCGCTATCGCTCGCTGACCACGGGCAAGATCCTGCTCGATGCAATCCGCCAGCGCCTGGCCGATGCCGGCAAGCAGACCACGCCGGTGGCGCCACCGATACGGGTCAACATCGACGGCCGCAACGTGCTGTCCGAACTCAACCTCGGCCACAGGCTCAGCGAAAAAGATTACGAGGAACAACTGGCGAAATGGCAGGGCAAGCTGTCGGAACTGGTGCGCGACCCGCGCTTCAAGGATCGTTCCGTGGTCTGCGCCTTCGAGGGCGCCGATGCCGCCGGCAAGGGCGGCGCCATCCGCCGCATCACCGCCGCGATGGATGCGCGCGACTACCAGATCATTCCCGTGGCCGCCCCAACCGAGGAAGAGCGCGCCCAGCCCTACCTCTGGCGCTTCTGGCGCCACATTCCGCGCAACGGCCGGGTCGCCATCTTCGACCGCACCTGGTACGGCCGCGTGCTGGTGGAGCGCGTCGAGGGCTTCTGCGCCGAGGCAGACTGGTTGCGCGCCTATACCGAGATCAACGATTTCGAGCATGACCTCGCCGGTGCCGGCGTCATTGTCGTGAAGTTCTGGCTGCAGATCAGCCAGGAAGAGCAGTTGAAGCGCTTCAAGGAGCGCGAGAAGATCCAGTTCAAGCGCTTCAAGATCACCGAGGAAGACTGGCGCAATCGCGAGAAGTGGGATGCCTACCAGGAAGCCATCTGCGACATGGTCGACCGCACCAGCACGGGCACGGCACCCTGGACCCTGGTCGAGGCCAATGACAAGGGCTATGCCCGGGTGAAGATTCTGCGTACTGTCTGCGAGCGCCTCGAAGCCGAACTGGAAGGCAAGCCGGTGCCGCGCGCGAAGCCGGAGAAACAAGTCAAGGATGAAAAGGGCAAGAAAAAGAGCGGCGGCGGAAAGAAGGCCGCCCCGGCCAAGCTGGTCGCCGCGGCCACGCCTGCCAGACCGCCCAAGCCGGTGGCACCGCCCGCCAAGCCATCGCGGCCCGCCGCCCGACCCGCCCGCGCCAAAGCGCCCGCATTGCGCGCGGTAAAGAGCGGGAAAGGCAAGCCCGCCGCATGACACTGGAGACCCGCAGCAGCCAGCCCGACACCGACGCCCGCCTGGTTGCCTGGGTGCGCCAGGCGGCGCCCTACATCCATGCCTTTCGCGGCCGCACCTTCGTCATCGCCTTCGGTGGCGAAGTGCTGGAGGCGGGCGCCGCGCAGGCGCTGATCCACGACATCGCCCTGCTCGACAGCATGGGCATACGCCTGGTGCTGGTGCATGGCGCGCGGCCGCAGATCGACGCCGAGATGCACTCGCGCGGCCTGACGCCGAAGTTCCACAAAGGTTTGCGCGTCACCGACGCCGCGGCACTCGAGTGCGTCAAGCGCGCCATGGGCGTCACCCGCATCGAGATCGAGGCGCTGCTGTCGCAGGGCCTGCCCAACACGCCGATGGCGGGCGCCTTCCTGCGCGTCACCGGCGGCAACTTCATCACCGCGCGCCCGGTCGGGGTCGTCGACGGCATCGACTTCCAGTACACGGGCGCGATACGCAAGGTCATCGCCGAGGAAATCCAGGCCGACCTGGCACAGGAGAACGTGGTCCTGATCACGCCGATCGGCGCCTCGCCGACCGGCGAAATCTTCAACCTGGCCTGGGAAGAAGCCGCCGAGGCCGTGGCCGTGGCGGTCAAGGCCGACAAGCTGATTTACCTGTGCGACGCGCCGGGACTGGTCAACGCCAAAGGCGCGCTGATCGACGCCCTCACCGCCGACGAAGCGCAAAAGCTTGCGGCGCGGCACCTCGCCACGCAGGCACCCGAAATCGCCCGCGTGCTGCCCAGCGCCATCCGCGCCTGCCGCGCCGGCATCGGTCGCGTGCATTTCCTCGACGCCCGCGCCGACGGCGCGATGCTCATGGAATTCTTTACCCGCGACGGCGTCGGCACCGTCATGACCAGTGCTCCGCTGGCGCAATTGCGCGATGCCAGCATCGACGACGTCGGCGCGATTCTCGGCCTGATCGAGCCGCTGGAAGCCGACGGCACCCTGGTCAAGCGCGGACGCGAACGGCTGGAAATGGAAATCACGCGCTTTTCGGTGGTGGAACACGACGGCGTCATCGTCGGCTGCGCCGCGCTCTATCCCTTCTCGACCGAGAAGGCGGCCGAACTCGCCTGCCTCGCCGTGATGCCGGATTTTCGCCGCAGCGGCTACGGCGAACAGTTGTGCAACCACATCGAGGCCCGCGCCAAAAAGCTGAAACTGAAGCGCCTCTTCGTGCTGACCACGCGCACCGCGCACTGGTTCATCGAACGCGGCTTCGCCGAAGCCGGGGTCGATGAACTGCCGGAAGCGCGGCGCGAACTCTACAACCTGCAGCGCAGATCGAAAGTACTGGTGAAGTCGCTTTAAAGGAGGTCCCGTGCTCAAGCTGAATGTGAACGGCAAGCTCCACGAGCTCGATGTCGAGCCGGACATGCCCTTGCTCTGGGTACTGCGCGACCACCTGAACCTGCCCGGCACCAAGTACGGCTGCGGTGTGGCGGTCTGCGGGGCCTGCACGGTTCTCGTCGACGGGACGGCAGTGCGTTCCTGCGTCATGACCGCGGCGGCGGCGGTCGGCAGGAAAGTAGTGACGATCGAGGGTCTGGCAGCGAACGGCCTGCACCCCCTGCAGGAGGCATGGATCGAACACGAGGTGCCGCAGTGCGGTTATTGCCAGACCGGCATGATCATGTCGGCCGTGGCCTTGCTCAAGGACAAGCCGCGGCCCACGGACGCCGACATCGACCAGGCGATGAGCAACCTGTGCCGCTGCGGAACCTACACCCGGGTGCGCGAGGCGATACATGCGGTCGCCGGCAAGTCGGCGCCAAAGTGAGCCTGGGAAGACCGCCATGAACGTCAATCGTCGCGGATTTCTCAAGGCCTCCGTCGCTTTGGGCGGTGCCTTCTCGCTCGAGTTTTCCTTCCCGCTGGCCGCGATGGCGGCACGCGGCATGCCGGCCCCCGAAGTCAATGCCTGGGTGGTGATCCATCCCGACGACCGGGTCGTGGTGCGCATCGCCCGCTCGGAAATGGGCCAGGGCACCTACACCGCGCTGGCGCAACTGGTGGCCGAGGAACTGGACTGCGACTGGGCCAAGGTCAGTTCCGAGTTCGCCTCGCCCAACGAGCACATCCGCAGGAAGCGCATCTGGGGTTCGATGTCCACCGGGGGCAGCCAGGGCGTGCGCAGTTCGCAGGACTATGTGCGCAAGGCGGGTGCCGCCGCCCGCACGATGCTGATCAACGCCGCCGCCGCGCGCTGGCAGGTGCCGGCCGCCGAATGCACGGTGGAACGCGGCGTCATCACGCACGGACCGAGCAAACGCAGCCTGCGCTACGGCGAGGTGGCGGCCGAGGCGGCGAAACTCGAGCCGCCGAAGGACATCGCCCTGCGCGATCCGAAAGACTGGAAGATCGCCGGCAAATCCATGCATCGCTTCGACATCCCCGACAAGGTCATGGGCAAGCCGGTGTTCGGCGTCGACGTCGTTCTGCCTGGCATGCTGCATGCATCGATCGCGCAATGCCCGGTGTTCGGCGGCAAGCTGAAGAGCGTGGACGAATCCGCCGCAATGAAAATGCGCGGCGTGAAAAAAGTCGTGCGCGAGCCCGATTTCGTCGCCGTCGTCGCCGACAGCTGGTGGCGTGCCGACCAGGCGCTGCAGGCCCTCAAGATCGAATGGGATGCAGGCGCCAACGGCAACGCCTCCACCGCAGGCATCATGGCCATGCTGCGCGAAGGTCTGGCCGACCCGAAGCTGCCGCAGGCGCGAAAAGTCGGCGATGTGGACACGGCGCTGGCGACCGCGGCGAAGGTGATCGAGGCCGAATACTCCTCGCCCTACCTCAACCACGCCACCATGGAGCCGCAAACCTGCACGGCATGGCTGAAGCCCGAGGGCTTCCTCGAGGTGTGGACCTCGACGCAGAACGGCGAAGCCTCGATGGCCGCTGCCGCAGAGACGGCCGGGCTGCCGCTGGAAAAAGTCGAAGTGCACAAGATGATGCTCGGCGGCGGTTTCGGCCGCCGCGGCGGACCGCAGGATTTCGTCAGGCAGGGCGTCAAGATTGCCATGGCCATGCCGGGCACGCCGGTCAAGATGATGTGGTCGCGCGAAGAAGACATGCAGCACGGCTTCTACCGCCCGGCGAGCGTCGTGCGCATGAAGGCGGGGCTCGATGCCGCGGGCCATCTCGTCGCGATGCATACACGGATCGCCTGTCCGTCCATCCTCAAGGTACTGATGCCGCAGGCGCTCGGCGCGGACGGAATCGACTTCACAGCAGTGCGCACGCTGAGCGACATGCCCTATGCGGTGCCGCACCAGCAAGTCGACTACGCCATGCGCAACGGCCACGTCCCGGTCGGCTTCTGGCGGGCGCCGGGTCAGCAGAATGCCTTCTACCGCGAATGCTTCATCGACGAACTGGCCGCCGCCGCCGGCAAGGACCCGCTGGCGTATCGCCTGGCGATGCTGAAACAAGGGGACAAGAACCGCCTCGTCCTCGAAGCCGCCGCCAAGGCAGCGGGCTGGGGCGGCGCATTGCCGGCCGGCGTTCATCGCGGCCTGGCCGTGGCAGACGGCTTCGGCAGTTTCGCCGCGATGGTGGCCGAGGTATCGGTAAGCGCAAAGGGTGTGGTCAAGGTGCAGCGCATCGTCGTCGCCATCGACTCGGGGCACGTGGTGAACCCCGACACCTGCCGCGCCCAGGCTGAAGGCAACGTCATCTATGGCCTGGGCAGCATCCTCTACCAGGAAAACACCGTGAAGAACGGGCGCATCGTCGAATCCAACTTCCGCGATTTTCCGCTGCCGCAAATGTCCGAAATGCCCAGGGTCGACACCGTGCTGGTACCCAGCGGAGGCTTCTGGGGCGGGCACGGCGAACCGGCCATCCTGCCGCTGACCCCTGCCGTGTGCAATGCGATCTTTGCCGCCACCGGCAAGCGCATCCGTTCGCTGCCGCTCAAGCACCACGACCTGCGCAGCGCCTAGTGCCCGACCAAGAGGCGGCGGTTTACATGAAACTCGAAGTCAACTGCGTGTAAACTCGCTGTATCCGCATATTCTTCAGAAAGGAAACACCGTGGCACGCATGGTCAATTGCATCAAGCTCGGACGCGAGGCCGAAGGTCTCGACCTGCCTCCCATGCCTGGCGAAATGGGCAAGAAACTCTGGGAGAACGTTTCCAAGGAAGCCTGGCAGCAGTGGATCAAACTGCAGACCATGATCATCAACGAGAACCGCCTGAGCCTTGCCGACCCGCAGCATCGCAAGTACCTTGCCGAGCAGGTGCAGAAGCACTTCTTCGGCGATGGCGCCGATCAGATCGGCGGCTACGTGCCGCCCAAGGCGTAAGGCGCCGGTCAAATATTCCCGAGCTGGCGGGCGACTTCCTTTTCCATCGCCTCCAGCCCGATGTGGCGCACGTCGCGGCCCTTGACCAGATACACGACGTATTCCGAGATGTTCTTCGCGTGATCGCCGATGCGTTCGATGGAGCGGGCGACGAACAGAAGATCGAGCGAGCTTGAAATCGTGCGCGGATCTTCCATCATGAAAGTGATGAGCTGACGCATCGCCGCCTTGAAGCCGGCGTCCACCTCGCGATCCTGACGCACCACCTCGGCCGAGGCATTGACGTCGAGGCGGGCGAAGGCATCGAGCGCCTTGCGCAGCATGGCCACCGCAATCTCCGCCGGCGGGCGCAAATTGACGCTGGGTACGACGCGGGAATCCCCGCCGTGGATGTCGCGCGCCATCTTGGCGATCTTCTTCGCCTCGTCGCCGATGCGTTCGAGATCGGTGATGGTCTTGACCACGGTCATGATCATGCGCAGATCTACTGCCGCCGGCTGGCGCCGGGCGATGACGTTGTTGCAGGCCTCGTCGAGTTCGACCTCGTGCCGATTGACCTGGCGGTCGTTGCCGATCACCTGCTCGATCAGCGCCATGTCGCCGGATTCGAGGCCGTCCATGGCGCGAATCACCTGCTGCTCGACCAGTCCGCCCATGGCGAGCACGCGCGTACGCAAGCCTTCGAGATCGGCATCGAATTGCCGGCTGATGTGTTCCTGGTTCATGCCGCTACCCCTGTTTGCGATTCCGCCACTATAGCCAAGGCACGTGAAGGATTTATTTCAGCGCGCGTACGTCTTCACGCCGCCCGCCGTGGCCAGCAGCAGCACGTCGGCGCCACGTTCGGCGAACAGGCCGTTGGTGACGACGCCGACGATCTGGTTGATCCGCGTTTCCAGCCCGACCGGATCCGTTATCGACAGGCCGTGCACGTCGAGGATCAGATTGCCGTTATCCGTGACCATGCCTTCGCGCACTTTCGGCCGACCTCCCAGCTTGGCGAGTTCGCGGCTGACGTAGGAACTCGCCATCGGGATCACTTCCACCGGCAACGGAAACTTGCCCATGACGGCGACACGCTTCGATGCATCGCAGATGCAGACAAACGTTTCCGCCACCGCCGCGACGATTTTCTCCCTGGTCAGGGCACCGCCACCGCCTTTGACCATCGCCATGCCGTGATCGATTTCGTCGGCGCCGTCGACGTAAATGCCGATGCTGTCGATGCCGTTGAGATCGAGCACGCGGATGCCGTGGCCTTGCAGCCGCTTGGCCGTGGCTTCCGAACTGGCTATCGTGCCGCCCAGTCGATCCTTGATGGCGGCGATCTCGTCAATGAAGAAATTCGCCGTCGAGCCGGTGCCGACACCCAGAATCGCACCCACCGGCAGCCGGTCGGCGACGTAGTCGCGCGCCGAGCGTGCGACGGCCTGCTTCAGTTCGTCTTGAGTCATAACATCCTTCAGGAAATACGGGAAAATTCGATGCGATCATAATCCGGCCCGCGGTCGAGCAGGGATTTCAGGCGCAGCCGCCATAGTCCCCGTTCGCTGCGGACATCGATGTCCACGCCCTCGATGAACGTGCCCGCGGGCAGAATAAGCTCGCTGCCCTTTTCGCTGACGATGATGGCGTCCGACCAGCCATGGCCGCCGCCATCCGCCACCTTGGTCCAGATGCTCGCATCGCCCGCCGGCTTGGCCACCGCGCAAATCGACGGCCAGGCCAGGATTTCGATGCCGATGCTGGGGCGATTGGCGGCATCGCGCCCGATGCGGCGGATGACACCCATGCGCCAATCCATGCCGTCGGCCTCGCGCAAACAGACCAGCCCGCCAATGCGATGGCGCAACAGCACGGCCGGCAAGACCACCCCGATACCGGTGGCGCTGAAGTCCACCTGCGTCCAGCTTTCCATCAGGGCCTGAGTGCCGCCCGTTTCGAGCGTCCGCAAGATTTCGATCGGCGTAAGCGGCGGCGCCGGCTGCTCCTTGGCGCCGCTCTGTGCAGCCTCATCCTCCGGCGCGACCGTACCGAAGCGGGCCTCGTCGAACATGCGCGTAACATCCTCGCCCTCGTACTCCAGCGAGCGGCCCATGCGCGCAAAATGGGCTGCCGCGATCATGCGCCGCGCCAGGCCGAAACCGAGCACGATCCGCAGTTCGACCTGCTGGGAAACGCGATCATTGCCGCGGTGTGGAGGCGCCTGCGCCCAATGGGTCATCAGGATCAGGACGGCACTCTCGATCTGTAAGCGGGTTGCGGGAACATGGCCCACCCAGTCGGGTGCCTCCTGGGGCTTCTTCACTTGCGCGGCAAGCTTCATCACGGCACCGCGCAGCTTGCGTACGGCGCAATAGCGCATGCCGCCGCCGCCCGGGTCGCCCTGCTTGATCCGCTGCGGACCCCGCGCCGCGCCGAGGTCGATACAGTCGGTACTCAATTCAGTTGGCTGCGACGTCAGTTCGAGGTCGTCGCAGGCGCGCAGAAAACTCTCGGCAAACTCCAGTTGCTGCGGCACCACGTTGCCCAAGGGAACGAACTCGAGATAGAGCCCGATCAGGTATTCTCCCAGCGGTGTGGACTCCTGTTCGTTGCGGTAAGGCACCACACGCGTCTTCAGGATGCCCATTCGATGCAGCGTCTGCAGCAATTCGTGGGCTTCCTGCCACAGCTCGGTGTCCGGCGTGCGATAGCGAAAGCGCTGCAGCTTCTTGCGCAAGGCCCAGGCCATCAGCGTGCGCGCGGCGCAGCGGGCCATGCGGATCTTGTCGTCGTCCGTCTTGAGTTCCTGCGACGTATTCAGGAACAGGCGGTAGCATCGAAACAGGTGGCCCGCATGCACATCCAGCGCCGACCAGGCCGAATCGGCCATGTATTCGCGCTGGCCGGCAGACAGGTAGCGCCACAACAACTGCTGCGCCGCAGGACGGGAAAACTGGTCCAGCCGGGCCAGGGCGCGCAGGGTCAGCGTGGGGCCGATTTCCGCGACGGTCGCCTCCATGCCGGCCAGCCACTCATCGATTTCGAACAGCAGGCGCCGCGGATCGGACTCGGGAATGTCCGCCATCAGGGCGTTCAGGCCCGCGTCCGAGGCCAGGGGATGGTCGGACGTCTTCTTTTCCTGGAACCGTGAAATCAGTTTCTTGAACACAGTACCGGGCAGTCTACCCGATGATCAGCTCATTTCTTGCGCAGCGGCGGCAGGTCGGTGCAGGAACCGTGCGCCACCTCGGCGGCCATGCCTATGGTTTCGCCCAGGGTCGGATGCGGATGGATGGTCTTGCCGATATCCACGGCGTCGGCGCCCATCTCGATGGCCAGCGCCACCTCGCCGATCATGTCGCCGGCATTGGGGCCGACGATGCTGCCGCCGATCACGCGATGCGTCTCCTCATCGAACACCAGTTTGGTGAAGCCGTAGTCGGCACCGTTGGCGATCGCCCGGCCGGACGCCGCCCAGGGAAACTTGGCGACGCTGACCTTGCGTCCCGCCTTCTTCGCCTCCTCCTCGCCGACACCGACCCAGGCCACTTCCGGGTGGGTATAGGCGACGCCGGGAATCACCGTCGCGTCGAAATGGCTCTTCTGCCCCGCCGCCGCCTCGGCCGCAACGTGTGCCTCGTGCACTGCCTTGTGCGCCAGCATGGGCTGGCCGACGATGTCGCCGATGGCGAAGATGTGCGGTACGCCGGTGCGCATCTGACTGTCGACGGGGATGAAGCCGCGTTCGTTGACCACGACGCCGGCCTTCTCCGCGCCGATCTTCCTGCCGTTCGGACTGCGTCCGGCGGACTGCAGGATCATGTCGTAACGTTGTACTTCGGCCGGTGCCTGCTCACCTTCGAACTTGACCCAGAGGCCATCGGGCTTGGCATCCACGGCGACGGTCTTGGTCTTCAGCATGACCTTGTCGAAGCGCCTGGCGTTCTGCTTTTCCCAGACCTTGACCAGGTCGCGGTCCGGGCCCTGCATCAGGCCGTCGAGCATCTCGACCACGTCCACCTTGGCACCCAGCGTCGAATACACCGTCGCCATTTCCAGGCCGATGATGCCGCCGCCGATGACCAGCATGCGCTTGGGCACGAAGCGCAGTTCCAGCGCGCCGGTGGAATCGACGATGCGCGGGTCGCGCGGAATGAAGGGCAGGTGGAAGGCCGCCGAACCCGCGGCGATGATGCATTTCTGGAAGCGGATCACCTTCTTCTCGCCGGTCTTCTCCTGTGCGCTGCCGGTCATGGCCTCGACTTCGAGATGGTTGGCGTCGAGGAAGTGGCCATAGCCGCGCACGGTCTCGACCTTGCGCGCCTTGGCCATGCCGGCCAGGCCGCCGGTGAGCTTGGCAACTACTTTCTCCTTGTGCGTGCGCAGCTTGTCGATATCCACCTTCGGTGCGGCAAAACTGATGCCAAGATCAGTCGCATGCCCGGCCTCTTCCATCACCGCCGCGACATGCAGCAGTGCCTTGGAGGGAATGCAGCCGACGTTGAGGCAGACGCCGCCCAGCGTCGCATAGCGTTCGACGATGACGGTCTTCATGCCGAGATCGGCGGCGCGGAAAGCCGCGGAATAACCGCCGGGGCCGGCGCCGAGCACCAGCATTTCGCAGTCGAGATCGACCTTGCCGGCGAATTTGCCAACTGCGCTGCCGGCGACCGGTGCCGCTACCGGCGCGGCGGGAGCCGCGACGGGTGCCGGTGCGGCCGGGGCGGGTGCAGCCGCCGTAGCGCCGGCGCCGACACTTAACATCGCCACCAGCGTGCCCTCGGCGACCTTGTCGCCGACCTTGATCTTCAGTTCGGTCACCACGCCCGAAACCGGCGACGGCACGTCCATGGTGGCCTTGTCCGATTCCAAGGTGATCAGCGAATCCTCGGCTTTGACCGTATCGCCGACCTTGACCAGCACCTCGATGACCGGCACATCCTTGAAGTCGCCGATGTCGGGTACTTTCACTTCAACGACGTCACTCATTTGGCTTTCCTTCCAGTTTGAACTCGTGGACCACGATCGGCGGTCCCGAGGATGTGTCGAATTCGATGCCGGCGGCAACGCCGGCCCGTGCGATTTCGGCGGCCGACAGGGCGTCGTCGTAGAGGGCGTGCATGGCGCCCAGCGCGAAGTTGCGCCCCGAACCGGCGCCCCAGAAGCGATCGAACTCGAACACCTCGCGATAGGAATAGACGCCGTAGATGCCGCTGCCGTTGGCGATCAGTGCCGTGATCTGCGAGCTCTCGTAGGGATCGTCCTCGTCTTCCTTGGTATTGAGGAAGGCGTGTTCCTTGAGAATCGGATGCAGGCGGCGAAAGGTCTCATACACCTCCATGCGCGAACCCAGCTTCACATCCTCCAGCCTGGAGAAGGCGGAAAGCAAGACCAGGTGGTGCGCCGAGGAACCGCAGATGCCGATCTTCGAGCCGGCAATGTCGAGGATCTTGTCATGCTCGCCCTTGTAGTTTCGCGACAGGCGCGTGTCGCCGAAGGTGGTGAGGCCGTCGCCGGCAATCGCCACGGCATCCCCCTTCTTGACCACGGTCAGCGTCGTCACAACATGCTTCTCCGCATGTCGGCCAAGAGCTGCGCCAGGTAGACATTGAAGCGCGTCGCCAGCGCACCGTCGATGACGCGGTGGTCCGCCGTCAGGGACAGTGGCAGGGTCAGGCGCGGCACGAATTGCTTGCCGTCCCACACCGGCTTCATTGCCGATTTGTTCACACCGAGGATCGCCACTTCCGGCGCATTGACGATCGGTGCGAAATAGGTGCCGCCGATGCCGCCGAGGCTGGAAATGGTGAAGCAGGCGCCCTGCATGTCGGCCGGTTTCAGCTTGCCTTCACGCGCCTGCCTGGCCAGTTCGCCGCTCTCCTTCGCCAGTTCGAAGACGCCCTTGCTCTCGGCATTCTTGATCACCGGCACCATCAGGCCGTTGGGCGTGTCGGCAGCGAAACCTATGTTGAGATACTTCTTCAACACGAGATTGTCGCCGTCGATCGACGAGTTGAACTCGGGGTACTTCTGCATCGCCTTGACGCAGGCCTTGATCAGGAAGGCGAGCATGGTCAGCTTGGCGCCACCCGCCTTCTCGTTCTCCTTGTTGATCTGGACGCGGAAGGCTTCGAGGTCGGTGATGTCGGCGTCCTCGTGATAGGTGACGGCCGGGATCATGACCCAGTTGCGCGACAGGTTGGCACCGGAAATCTTCTTGATGCGCGACAGCGGCTGGACGTCGATGGCACCGAACTTGGCGAAGTCGATCTTCGGCCAGGGCAACAAATCGAGGCCGCCGCCGGACGAGGCAGCCGCTGCCGGTGCCGGCGGCGCGCTGAGCACGCCCTTCACATAGGCCTGGACGTCGGTCTGCAGGATGCGTCCCTTGGGACCGCTACCCGGCACCCGGGCAATGTCGACGCCCAGCTCGCGGGCGAAACGGCGTACCGACGGACTGGCATGGGCTGCCTTGCCGGACAGCCGGTCCGCCGGCGTCGGCATCGCGACGGGCGGCAGGGCCGGAATCAGGTCGGCATCGCCGGGGCGGAAATCCGCGGCAGGCGCGGTAGCAGGCACTGATGCCGCTGCCGGAGTCGGCGCCGCAGGGGCGGCGGCTTGCGGCGCTGCCGCGGATGCTGCGGCGACAGGTGCCGCCGTAGCGCCGGCGCCGTCCCTGGGGATACCGCTTTGCATAACTTTGACCAACGCCAGCACCACGCCCTCGGCGACCTTGTCGCCGACCTTGACCTTCAATTCGGTGACCACGCCGGACACCGGCGAGGGAATGTCCATGGTGGCCTTGTCCGATTCCAGTGTCATCAGGGAATCTTCGGCTTTGACCGTGTCGCCGACCTTGACCAGCAGTTCGATGATGGGTACGTCCTTGAAGTCGCCGATGTCGGGCACCTTGACCTCAACCACGGTCGCGGCAGCCGCCGGCGCGGCAACGGGCGCCGCGGCGGCCGGCGGAGCACTTGGAGCCACGGCGGACGCGGCGGCGGCCTGTGCGGAAGCGGCACTATCGATCAGCGCCACGGGACTGCCCTCCGCCACCTTGTCGCCGATCTTCAGCTTCAACTCGGTGACCACGCCGGACACCGGCGAGGGCACGTCCATGGTCGCCTTGTCGGATTCCAGCGTGACCAGCGAGTCCTCGGCCTTGACCACGTCGCCGACCTTGACCAGAAGCTCAATGACCGGCACATCCTTGAAGTCGCCGATATCGGGCACTTTCACTTCGACTATCTGGGCCATGGCTTATACCTTTACCGGATTGGGCTTGTTCGGATCGAGGCTGTATTTCTTGATCGCCTCGGCCACTTTCTCCTTCTTCATCTGGCCGTCTTCGGCCAGTGCAGACAGCGCCGCCACGGTGATCCAGTGGCGGTCCACCTCGAAGAAGTGGCGCAGCTTTTCGCGCGTGTCCGAGCGGCCGAAGCCGTCGGTGCCCAGCACCGTGTAGTGGCGCGGCACCAGCGCGCGGATCTGCTCGGCAAAAACACGGATGTAGTCGGTCGCGGCGATCACCGGTCCGCGCGTTTCGGCGAGACAGGCGGCGACGTGCGACAGGCGCGGCTTTTCGGTCGGATGCAGCAGGTTCCAGCGCGCGCAGTCGTTGCCGTCGCGCGCCAGTTCGTTGAAGCTGGGGCAGGACCAGAGATCGGCCTCGACGCCCCAGTCCTTCTTCAGCAGCACGGCGGCGGCGATCGCCTCCATGAAGATGGTGCCCGAACCCAGCAGTTGCACGCGCGGGCCGTTGGTGGCGGCGCCCTTGCGGAACTGGTACATGCCCTTGAGGATGCCCGGCGCCGCAGCTTCCGGCATCGCCGGATGCTCGTAGTTCTCGTTCATCACCGTCAGGTAATAGAACACGTCTTCCTGTTCGGTAACCATGCGGCGCAGGCCGTCCTGGACGATGACGGCGACTTCGTAGGCGAAAGTCGGATCGTAGGAAATGCAGTTCGGCACGGTGCCGGCCAGTACCTGGGAATGGCCGTCCTCGTGCTGCAGGCCTTCGCCGTTGAGCGTCGTGCGCCCGGCGGTGCCGCCGACCAGGAAGCCGCGTGCGCGCTGGTCGCCGGCGGCCCAGACCAGGTCCATGGTGCGCTGCATGCCGAACATCGAGTAGCAGACATAGACCGGGATCATCGGCACGCCGTGCGTCGAGTAGCTGGTGCCGGCGGCGATCCAGTCGGCCATGGCGCCGGCTTCGTTGATGCCTTCCTGCAGGATCTGGCCGTCCTTCTTTTCCTTGTAGAACATCATCTGGTCGGCATCCTGCGGCACATAGTTCTGGCCGTCCTGGTTCCAGATGCCGATCTGGCGGAAGAGGCCTTCCATGCCGAAGGTGCGCGACTCGTCGACCACGATCGGCACCACGCGCTTGCCGATGGTCTTGTCCTTGAGCATGACGTTGAGGCCGCGCACGAAGGACATCGTGGTGGAGAATTCGCGACCCTCGCCGCCGGCCTTGAGCAGAGCATCGAAAGCCGTCAGCGGCGGCACCGGCAAGGATTCGGCCTGGCGCCGGCGCGACGGCAGGTAGCCGCCCAGCGCCATGCGCCGCTCGCGCATGTAGTTGAGCTCGGGGGAGCCTTCGGGGAAGGTCAGGTAGGGCAGCTTTTCGAGGTCTTCGTCCTTGACCGGCAAACTGAAGCGGTCGCGGAAGGCCTTGATCGAGGTGGTGCCCATCTTCTTCTGCTGGTGCGTGATGTTCTGCGCTTCGCCGGCCTCGCCCATGCCATAACCCTTGATGGTCTTGGCCAGGATCACCGTCGGCTGGCCCGTGTGCGCCACGGCCGCGGCATAGGCGGCATACACCTTGTGCGGATCGTGACCGCCGCGGTTCAGGCGCCAGATGTCGTCGTCCGACCAGGTCGACACCATCTTCAGCAGCTCGGGATACTTGCCGAAGAAATGCTCGCGCACATAGGCGCCGTCGCGCGCCTTGAAGGTCTGGTAGTCGCCGTCGACGCATTCCATCATGCGCTTCTGCAGCAGCCCGGTCTTGTCCTGCGCCAGCAGCGGATCCCAGTAGCTGCCCCAGATCACCTTGATCACGTTCCAGCCGGCGCCGCGGAAATCGGACTCGAGTTCCTGGATGATCTTGCCGTTGCCGCGCACCGGACCGTCGAGGCGCTGCAGGTTGCAGTTGATGACGAAAATCAGGTTGTCGAGGCGCTCGCGCCCGGCCATGCCGATGGCGCCCATCGATTCCGGCTCGTCCATCTCGCCGTCGCCCATGAAGGCCCACACCTTGCGGTTGTCGGTCGGAATCAGCTCGCGATGCTGGAGGTATTTCATGAAGCGCGCCTGGTAGATCGCCTGCAAGGGCCCGAGGCCCATCGATACCGTGGGGAACTGCCAGAAGTCGGGCATCAGCCAGGGATGCGGATAGGAGGACAGACCCTTGCCATCGACCTCGCGGCGGAAGTTGTCCATCTGCTCTTCGGTCAGGCGGCCGAGCATGAAAGCACGCGCATAGGTGCCCGGCGCCGAGTGGCCCTGCGACAGCACCAGGTCGCCGCCGTGGTTCTCCGACGGGGCATGCCAGAAATGGTTGTAGCCGATGTCATACAGCGTGGCCGCAGAGGCGTAGCTAGCGATATGGCCGCCAAGCCCGGAATCGTCCTTGTTGGCCCGCAGCACCATCGCCAGCGCGTTCCAGCGCGCGTAATTGCGGATCTTCTGCTCCATCTCGTAGTCGCCCGGCGTGACCGGCTGCTGGTCGGGAGGGATGGTGTTGATGTATTCGGTATTGGCGCTGTAGGGCATGTTGATGCCCGTCTGGTGGCCCAGCGCAATCAGTTGCTCGAGCAGGTAATGCGCGCGCCCGGGGCCTTCCTGGGCGATCACGGCCTCCAGCGCATCAAGCCATTCACGGGTTTCCTGAGGGTCGACGTCGGACGACGCAGTTTGGGGGGCGGACATGACTACTCCTCGCTCTGGTGTTATTGGAGTTCGCGGGACGTGACGTCGGCGAACCGCTTTGCTGCTCGCAGCATAGACCTAGTTTATGTTTCAACCCACCGCGAATGTTCCGCATTGTAAAATATAGATTCACAATGCGCAATACGGGGTTTCCACAATCGAAAAGCAGAAGACCGCTGGCGGGGATGGATTCCCCCGGCAGCGGTCTTCCGTCCGTCGAACGTCCGTCTCAGGTTTCGTCGCTGCGTCGCCGCAAGGCGGCTTTCTGCCGGGCGCGGCTGGCGCGCTTGTCCTGGCGCTGGTGGGCACCGCCCTTCTGCAGCAGCGGATCGAGCACGAGCGGATTGCGCGGCTTGACCGGTCGCAGCGTTCGCTGCCTGGCGCGCTTCATCGCGAATGGAACTTCATCACGGCGCGACCATCGGCGATCTGGCGCGGCTCGGGCTTCCAGGCGTGGCCGTAGACGATCTCGAAACTGGCCGGCAGGCGGCCGTCGGCATCGGGCTCCCAGGCGCCCAGCAGGCGGCGCCAGGCGCGCCGGCCCTGTAGCCCGAGCAATGCGTCGCGCACGCCAAGATGGCGCTGGTCGGCGAGGAAGGCGCGCGACGATGGATAGGTCAGCGTGATCATCTCCATGTCCATCACCGGATCACCGAAACCGGCGGCAACCAGCATGTCGCCCAGATCATGCATGTCGAGGAAACGCCGCACCGTGTCGTCGGCGCCGACTTCTGCGGCCACGGCGCGCAGCTCCTTGAGCGTATCGGGACCGAGCGTGGCGAAACTCAGGAGACCGCCGACCTCCAGCACGCGGTGCAACTCGCGCAGCGCCGGCAGCGGATCGTCCAGCCAGTGCAGCATCAGGTTGGACCAGACCAGGCCCAGGCTGTTGGCGGCCAGCGGCAGGGCGCGCACGTCGGCATTGACCAGTCGCGGGCCGCGCCCGGTGATCCGTTGCAGGCGCGGCGTGCGGCTGCGCACGACGCGCAGCATGGGCAGGGCGCAGTCGAGCGCGAGGGGCAATGCCTTGGCATAGCGCTGCTGCAGGTGGCGGATGCCGTCGCCCGTAGCGCAGCCGATGTCGGCAATGCGCTGCGGAGCGATTTTCACCAGGTCGAGCCGCGTCCCCATGCGAGCACCCACTTCGCGGGCAAGCACCGCGGCTGAATCGTAGGAACTGGCCGCCGCCGCAAAATTAAGGAGCCTTTCCCCCACCCCCTGCCCCACGGCGGGCTTTGCACAGCCCGCCGGCTGCGGCAGCGAGGAAGGGGGTGACTTTGGTTCGCAGGCGTTGCCCGCTCCGGGATTTGAATGCGCCGCCTTGGGACGGCCCGGCGGCGGCGCGCCCACGGACATCAGATGGCGTTCAACCCCAGGCGGACGAACAGCGCCTCGTCGCGATCAGCCTCGGGGTTGCCGGCCGTCAGCAGCTTGTCGCCATAGAAGATCGAATTGGCCCCGGCGAGGAAACACAGCGCCTGCAACTCGTCACTCATCTCCCGGCGCCCGGCCGACAGTCTGACCATGGAGCCGGGCATGGTGATGCGAGCCACGGCGATGGTGCGGACGAACTCGAAGGGATCCAGCGGCGGCGCGTTTTCCAGCGGCGTGCCGGGCATCGGCACCAGTTCGTTGATCGGCACCGATTCCGGCGGCGGGCTCATGTTGGCCAGTTCGACCAGCAGCGAGGCGCGCTGGCGGCGCGTTTCGCCCATGCCGACGATGCCGCCGCAGCAGACCTTGATCCCGGCTTCGCGCACCTTGTCGATGGTGTCGAAGCGCTCGCTCTGGGCGTGGGTCTTGATCACCTGGCCGTAGAACTCGGGCGCCGTATCCAGGTTGTGGTTGTAGTAGTCGAGCCCGGCCGCCTTCAGCCGCTCGGCCTGGCCGTCCTTGAGCATGCCCAGCGTGACGCAGGTCTCAAGACCCAGCGACTTGACCGCGCCTATCATGTCGGCGACGCGATCCAGATCCTTGTCCTTCGGCCCGCGCCAGGCGGCGCCCATGCAGAAGCGCGTGGCGCCCTTGTCCTTGGCGGCCTGCGCCGCGGCGACGACCGCATTGGTTTCCAGCAGAGCTTCCTTCCCGACCTCGCCGTGGTGGGCCGACTGCGAACAGTAGCCGCAGTCTTCGGAACAGCCGCCGGTCTTGATCGACAGCAGGGTCGAACGCTGCACGGCATTGGCGTCATGGTGCTCGCGGTGCACTTCCTGGGCGCGAAACAGCAGATCGTTGAAAGGCAGTTCGAACAGGGCGACCAGAGCCTCGATGGTCCACCGCGGAGCGGGAACGAAGGCAGGAGATTTGGTTTGGGCAGGAGCTTGGACAGTGCGGGTGACGGTCATCGCAGGGGACTCGCTAGAATGCGGGAAAGGCGCGAATCTTGGTGGAAGGAGCCGGACTTGTCAATTGCAGCCGACCTGAAGAAAGCCGTGCACGGCGCCGCAAGCGCCCTGTTGCCGGAGGACTGCTTCCTCTGTGCCGCACCTGCCGGCAACAGCCTGCTGTGCCCGTCCTGCGTCACCAGCCTGCCGCGCCTGACGGCCGAACGCTGCCCAAGCTGCGCGCTGCCAACTCCGGGTGCCGCCGTCTGCGGCGCCTGCCTGAAACAGGCCCCACATTTCGATGCCACCCAGGCCGTGTTCCGCTACGAGTTCCCGCTGGACCGCCTGATCCAGTCGCTCAAGTACGCCCACCGTCTCGCCGGCGCCGACTTTCTCGGACTGGCGCTGGCGCAGCTTGACCTTCCCTTCCGCCCCGACCTGATCCTGCCGGTACCGCTGGCGCCGGCACGGCTGGCCGAGCGCGGCTTCAACCAGGCCCTCGAACTCGCCCGCCCGCTGGCGCGCGCCCTGGGCGTGCGGCTCGAGATCAGCCGCGTCCATCGCCACCGCGACACCGCACCGCAAGCCCGCCTGCCATGGAAGGAACGCAAGCAGAACATCCGCCACGCCTTCGGATGCGACCTCGACCTGACAGGCAAGACGCTGCTGGTGGTCGATGACGTCATGACCACCGGCGCCACGCTCGACGAACTGGCACGCACGCTCAAGGCGCACGGCGCGGTGCGGGTGGAGAACTTCATCCTGGCGCGAGCGCTGAAGGATTGAGGCGCCCGCGCCAGGATCAAGACGCGCCAGCCCTCGGCGCTTCAGCGGGTGCCATTGATCCGGTGCCGGCCCGCCATTTGCGAATGCAAGGCCCCGCGGTAAGACATCCGGGCGACCTGCCGAAAATCCGGGACGACACAAGCTGATGCCGGCTGCCGCCGGACCGGGTTCTACTGGTCACCGGGCATGGCACTTTGCTTGTTGCCGACGGCATGGGCCACCAGAACGTCCAGCTTGGCGCCATCCTGGGGGTAGCTGGCCACGCCGATGCTGATACTCGGTCGTACCATTTGTCCACCAAGCACCAGCGGCATGGCGGCAACCGCCGCACGAACTTTTCTGGCGGCCGCGAGCGAACCTGCAGCCGGGGTTTCCGGCAACAAGGCGACCAGCTCGTCGCCGGCCTGGCGCCCCAGCACGTCGCTATGGCGCAGTTGTTCCTTGATGCACTTGCTCACCGCCAGCACCAGGGCATCAGCCGCCTTGGAACCCAGGTCGTCGTTGATCTCCCTGAGGTTGTTGCATTCGATCACCAGCAGGCTGAACGGGCGCTCAAGGCGCACGGCCTGACCGAACAACCGGTCGGCGATGACGGTGAAGCCGCGCATGTTGACCCCCGTCGTCAGATCCTCGGTCGCCGCGGGCACGTCCTTCTTGTTCATGCCAAAACGGATATCCGAGGCGAACATGGTGGTGATGTAGGCCACCAGCACGAAGGGCGCGAATACCGCAAGGATGCCGGCCAGATACTTGAGCGAGACGATTTCCGCCGCCATTGAATAGTCGCCGAGGAAGGCGATGCAGACGGCGATCAGCGCCAGTTCCAGCAGCGTCGTGACCTTGCCCAGGGCCAGCGCGCTGGTGATGATCACCAGCAGGTAGGTGTTCAGCAGCGGACTTTCCAGGCGACCGGTGTGCAGCAGCGAAAACGTGATGAAGGCGGTCATGATCCAGGTCTGCACGGCTAGCTTCCAGCGCGCCTCGGCGAGAAAGAACGTGGAATAGCGGAAACCCATGATGGATGCCACATACAGCGTCATGGCAAGGATGAGCACCGGCTTGTCCTCCTCCGCAGTGCCGCCGAAGACGTGATAGAGCAGTATCAGAATCAGCAGCAGCCACTCGATTTCCCCCACCGAGCGGGTAATGCTGCGCAGCTCTTCCTGCTCGAAGCCGTTACTGAGGGCCGGTCCCTTGTCCATGGTGCGCATCCAGTTCTCCCTGTTCCAGATACATCCGTAATTCGGCATGGAACCCATTATGCGCCAGACCCTGCGTGCTGGTGCCGGTGCGGCGTGCCAGCCACAACGCCTGCCGTCGGCGCATCGCTATGGCTGGCCGTCTGTTCCGCGGATCGAGCGTATGAATCGGCCGAGGTGGCGGTCCGTCTTGGTGGCGGGGTTTACCGCGTCGCTCAGCACAGTGCCTTTCATGCGCTGCGTCCCGCCGATGGTGCCGAGCATGACAATGCCGATGTTGAGTCCGATGCCGATGCGCACCGGCGGGTAATCGGCGCGACCTTGGCCTCCAGGGTGCGATTCAATTCCAGCAGGTCACGGTTACGCTCGACTATTTCGTGGAACAGGCCGTTCAGCGCATGGAGCAGAGGCTCTATGATTCCCTCGTTGACGGCCCTTTCTTCGAGGTGGGCGTTTTCCGGCGGCACTCCTCCCTCGATGGCGCGCAGTTGCCGTGCCATGAATTGGTCGGTACCGAGAAAATGGCAGGCAAGCCAGTAGACCAGGAACTTGAGCAGGGGTTCGGCGCGGCATTGTGCTGCAAGACGGTTTGCCCCAACCGTGTCACCTCCTGCAGGAAGCCGTGATGCACCTGCTCGTGCCGGGCAAAATGACGGGCATCGATTGCCGCCCGCCGCATCAGGTCTTCCTCTTCCTTGAAGTGGTATTGCGAGTAGGCCGTCAGTTCGCCCTGCACCTCCTCCAGCGTGTCGAGGCTTACCGGATCAACCCGCGTCAGCAGATCGCCGAAACGGTTGATCAGATTGACGAGGATGTGGTGCTGCCGGTCGCCCTCGGCCAGGCCTGTTTCGAAATGCGCATCCCAATGAAAGGATTCCATGTCCGTGCCCGGTCAAGTTCCGTCAAATCATCATGCCGCACTCTCGGCCACAGACCGCGCGGATGGGCGAGCCACTGCTTTGTGGCATGATTCGCAGGCAACATACAGAAGCTGCTACTCTGCGCCAAAAGGACCGTACCGTGTTGACAAGAGGTCAAGGGTGGCCGGTTGCACGCGCGTGTAGCGCGTGTAGCATTACCCAATAAAATCCTGACGGGCGATTCAAATGACTGCCACGTCCACTGCCACCATCCTGATCGTCGACGATTCGCCGGAAAACCTGCATGTGCTGGGCGAACTGCTGCGGCCCAGTTATCGTGTGCTGGCGGCGATCTCAGGGGAAAGCGCCTTGCGCGTGGCCGGCAGCCTGCCGAGGCCCGACCTGATCCTGCTCGACGTGATGATGCCGGGAATGGACGGTTACGCAGTGCTGGAGCACCTGAAGGGGAACCCGGCCACCCGCGCCATCCCGGTGATTTTTCTCACTGCCCTGGCCACCGCCTCCCAGGAAGAGCAAGGCCTGCAACTCGGCGCCGCCGATTACATCACCAAGCCGATCCAGCCCGCGGTGGTCATGGCGAGGGTGCGCACGCAGCTCGAAGCCAAGCAGGCGCGGGACTGGATGGCCGACCGTAACGCCGCGCTGGAGGCCGAGGTATCCCGGCGCATGACCGAGAACGATCTGACCCAGCGCATCAGCATCCGCGCGCTGGCGCACCTGGCAGAGCTGCGCGACCCGGAAACCGGCAACCATATCCTGCGCACCTCGGCCTACGTCCAGCAACTGGCGCTCATGCTGCGCGGGCATCCGCGCTTTGCCGCCATCCTCGACGAGCACACCATCGATCTGCTGGCGCGTTCGGCGCCGCTGCACGATATCGGCAAGGTCGGCGTGCCCGACAGCATCCTGCTCAAGCCCGGCAAGCTCACGGCCGACGAATGGGCCGTGATGCAGACCCATGCGCAACTGGGCAGCGAGGCCATCGAGCAGGCCGAGCGCGACATCGAGGTGCCCCTGCCCTTCCTGGTCATGGCCAAGGAGATTGCCCACTGGCACCATGAGAAATGGGACGGCAACGGCTATCCTGACGGACTCGCCGACGACGCCATCCCCGTTTCGGCACGCCTGATGGCCATCGCCGACGTCTTCGACGCGCTGATTTCGGTGCGCGTCTATAAGCCCGCGATGTCGCCGGCCGAAGCCCGCGATATCATCGCCGCCGGGCGCGGCAAGCATTTCGATCCCGACATGTGCGACGCCTTTCTCGCCGGCTTCGACGACTTCGTCGCCATCGCCGAACGCTATGGCGATGGCCGAGAAGCTGCGGGAGAGGACGTCCCGTCATGACCCGCCCAGACCCGGAGCAAGGCAGCGCACCGCTTGCGGCGAGCGAGACGCGCAGCGGTATCGATGCCCTGCAGCCGGTTCTGGTCTATGCGGCGTTCGCCGCATTGTGGATAGGGCTCTCCGACGAATTGATGGCCTGGCTTTACAGCGATCCGGCGGCACTGGTCCGTGCCAGCATGGTCAAGGGCTGGGCGTTTGTCGGCCTCACGTCGCTGCTGCTGTATGGCTTGATACGGCGCCAGATGGAGCAAACCCTGAAAGTATCCCGCGGCGAAATGGCGGCGCAGAAGGAAAAGGCGCATGCCCTGCAACTGCTGGCGACGATAGTCGACAATTCATCCGATGCCATTTTCGCCAAGGATCTCGAGGGGCGCTACCTGGTATTCAACTGGGAAACCGCGCGGGTGGTTGGCAAGACGCAGGAGGATGCGCTGGGGCGCGATGACATGGCGCTTTTTCCGCCCGAGCAGGCCGCGATGATCCGCCGCAATGACCGCAAGGTGCTTGTCGAAAGCAGGATTCATATCTACGAGGAAGTTCTCGACACCGTGGATGGCAAACGCAGCTACCTGGCGACCAAGGGTCCGCTGCGCAACGTCGACGGCGAGGTGGTCGGAATATTCGGCATCTCGCGCGACGTTACCGAGCGGCAGCGCGCCGAAGCAACCTTGCGCGCGACCATCGAGGAACTGGAACGCTTCAACAGCATTGCCGTCGGACGCGAGCTGGACATGATCCAGCTCAAGCAGCAAGTCAACGCCCTCTCTCTCCAACTCGGGCTGGCCCCACCGCACAAGCTGGATTTTGCTGAAGCGCCGGCAGTCCCGGATTCGGCCTGAACGACATGCAGGAAGTCGCCCTGACGTCGCTGGTATTCAATGCCGCGCTGCTGCTGGCCGTGGTCCAGGTGCTGGATATCGCCCTGGCCCGGCGTCATCTCGAATTGCTGCTGCGCCAGCGCATGCTGACGGGCCTGATTCTCGGCGGCATCGGCATCGGCATCATGATGGCGCCCTTGACCCTGCTGCCCGGCCTGGTGTTCGACGTACGGTCCGTGCTGCTGGCCGTCTCCGGACTGTTTTTCGGCGCCATCCCGACGACGGTGGCGATGGCGATGACCGCCGCCTACAGGCTGTCCATCGGCGGCGTCGCGGCCTGGTCCGGCGTCGCGGTGATCCTTGCCTCGGGCCTGATCGGTCTGGCCTGGCGCCATTGGCGCCGGCCGGCCCTGGATGCCATCGACTGGCGCGAGCTTTATGCCCTTGGCCTGGTGGTGCATCTGGTCATGCTGGCGCTGCTGCTGGGCATGTTGCCGCAACTCAGAAGCCAATTGATGGCGGGCATCGCCTTGCCGGTGATGATCATCCATCCGCTGCTGACCATGATGCTGGGCCTGCTGCTGGCACGCCGCACGGCTTATCGGATCGGCATCCGCGCCCTGCGAGAAAGCGAGGCGCGTTACCACAGCCTGTTCGACAACAGCCATACGGTGATGCTGATCGTCGATCCCGCCAGCAGCGCCATCGTGGCCGCCAACCCTGCGGCCGCAACCTGGTACGGCTGGACCGTGGAGCAGCTGGCGAGCATGAACATGGCGCAGATCAATACCCTCTCGGCGGCGGAAATTGAAGCCGAGAGGCAGTGCGCGCAAACACGCCAGAGCAATCACCTGGAGTTCCGCCACCGCCGCGCCGACGGTTCGATCGCCGATGTCGAAGTCTTCAGCGGGCCAATCCAGGTCGGCGGCAAGTCCTTGCTGTATACGATCGTGCATGATGTCAGCGAGCGCAAACAGGCGCAGGACCGCCTGGCCGAAAGCGAAGCCCGCCGTAGCGCGGAGATGGACGCCGCACTCGCAACCCAGCGCCAGGCCAGGCTGGCGGCGCTGAACCTGATGGAAGACGCGGTGGCGGCGCGAAAGCACTCCGAGCAGATCATGGCGGCGCTGCGCCAGAGCGAACAGCAGTTTCGCGCGCTGTTCGAAAACAACCTGGATGCCGTGCTGCTGACCACGCCGGATGGCGACATCCTCGCCGCCAACCCCGAGGCCGAAAACCTGTTCGGCTACGACGAAGACGAACTGCGACGGATGGGCCGCGACGGACTGGTAGACAAGAGCGACCCGCGTCTGGCCGAGGCCATCGCCGAACGCGCCAGAACCGGGCGCTTCCGCGGCGAACTGACGCTGGTGGGCAGGCAGGGCAAGTTTCCCGCCGAACTGCTGAGCAAGGTCTTCGCGGGTGACGATGGCCGTCCGATGAGCAGCATGATCGTGCGCGACATCACGGCGCGCAAGCGGAACGAAGCCTGCCTGGCGCTCGAAACGCGCCGCGCCGCCGCCCTGCTCGCCCTGCCCGATGCCATCGAAGCCATGGACGAAAAGGAGTTCATGCAGTACGGCATGGAACAGGCCGAGCAGCTCACCGGCAGTTGCATCGCCTTCATCCATTTCGTCGATGACGACCAGGAGACCATCGAACTGGTGGCCTGGTCGAGCGCGACGCTGGAGCACTATTGTCAGGCCGTGTATGACAGCCATTACCCGATCAGCCAGGCCGGCATCTGGGCCGATGCCTTGCACCAGCGCGAGCCCGTGGTGTTCAACGACTACGCCAGCGCGGCTGGCAGGCATGGCCTGCCGGAGGGACACGCCGAGTTGCAGCGTCTGATCAACGTGCCGGTGATCGAGGGCGGCAAGGTGCGCATGATGGCCGGCGTCGGCAACAAATCCGAAGCCTATTCCGACACCGACGTCGAGACCGTGCGCCTGCTCGCCAGTGCGATCTGGCGACTGGTGAGCATGCGTCGCGCGGACCGGGCGCTGCAGACGAGCGAAGCTTTCACGCGGGCGATTCTCGATTCGGTCGGTGCCGAAGTCGCCGTGCTCGACCGTGACGGCCTGATCATCGCAGTCAATCAGCCCTGGCGACGGTTTGCCCTAGAAAACAGTCTGGTGCCCGGCACACCGACGCCGGGAACCGACGTCGGTGCAGACTATCTGGAAGTGTGCGGAGAAGGATCGGGCCGCACCGGCGAGCTTGGGCTGGACGCCTGCGCCGGCATTCAGGCAGTGCTTGACGGCCGCCTGGCCGATTTCCACCTTGAGTATGGCTGCGACTCAGCGGACAAGAAGCGCTGGTTCAGCATGATGGTCACCCCGCTGCGGGACGGCAAGAACGGCGCAGTGGTGACGCACACCGACATCACCGAACGCAAAACCGCCGAAGATCGCGTCACGCGCCTGGCCCGGCTTTATTCCGTGCTGAGCCAGTGCAATCAGTCCATTGTCCGCTGCACCAGCGAGGACGACCTGTTCCCGCAAATCTGCCACGATGCGGTGACCTTCGGCGGCATGAAGATGGCGTGGATCGGCATGGTCGATGCAGCGGACCGTCAGGTCAGGCCGGTTGCGTCATTTGGCGACGATCACGGCTACCTGCCAGGCATCCGGGTTTCGGTCGACGCCGCCGACCCTTACGGACAAGGCCCGACGGGCACGGCGATTCGCGAAAACCGGGCGGTCTGGATCGACGATTTTGCCAACGATACGCGCACCACGGCCTGGCATGAGCGCAGCGCGCCCTCCGGCTGGGTCGCCTCGGCCGCGCTGCCGCTGTGCCGCAACGGTGCGGCGATCGGCGCCCTGACCATGTACGCCGGGGATGCCAATGTCTTCGACGAAGAGATACGTACGCTGATGTCCGAACTCGCGCTGGACATCAATTTTGCACTGGACAACTTTGCCCGCGAGGCGGCACGCAAGGCCGCCGATGCGGCCCTGCGCGCGAGCGAGGAACGCTTTCGCGGCTTCATCGAAAACGCCAGCGACATCATTTTCGAACTGGCGCCGGACGGCACCATCACCTATATCTCGCCGAACTGGCAGAGTTTCGTCGGCATGCCGGTCGCCGACGCCATCGGCAAGTCGATCGCGACCTACCTCCATCCCGACGATACGGCCATATGCCGGAAGCTGCTCGAAGATGCAAGCGCCACGGAAACGCCCGTCAGCGCCGAATACCGGGTCGGACCGCGCGGCGGTCCGATGCGCTGGCACGCGGCCCGCGGCGTGGCCTTGCGCGACGCGGATGGCAAGGTGACCGGTTACCAGGGCATTGCGCGCGACGTTACCGAGCGCAGAACGGCCGAGGACCAGCTGCGCAAGCTCTCGCTGGCGGTGGAGCAAAGTCCGGAAAGCATCGTCATCGCCAACCTGGATGCCGAAATCGAGTACGTCAACGATGCCTTCGTCCGGGGGACCGGCTACAGCCGCGAGGAAATCATCGGCCAGAACCCGCGCATCCTGCATTCGGGCAGGACGCCGCGCGAGACCCATGCCGCGATGTGGGGAGAGCTGAGCCAGGGCCGGCCATGGAAGGGCGAGTTCCACAACAAGCGCAAGGACGGCAGCGAATATGTCGAGTTCGCCATCATCACGCCGCTGCGACAGCCCGACGGCAGGATTTCGCATTACGTCGCGGTGAAGGAGGACATTACCGAACGAAAGCGCCTCGGCAGCGAGCTGGACCGGTACCGGCATCATCTCGAGGAACTGGTGGCCCGGCGCACCACGGAACTGAGCGCGGCGCGTCAGCAGGCCGACGCGGCGAATCAGGCCAAGAGCTCCTTCCTGGCCAACATGAGCCACGAGATCCGCACACCCCTGAACGCCATCATCGGGCTCACCTACCTGCTGCGACGCGCCGGGATGACGCCGCAGCAGGCCGAGCAACTGGAAAGGATCAGCAGCGCCGGGCGGCACCTGCTGGCCATCATCAACGACATCCTCGACCTGTCGAAGATCGAGGCCGGAAAAACCAGGCTGGAAATTGCGGATTTCCACTTGTCCGCAGTCCTCGACAGCGTCGCCTCGATCATCGGCCAGGCGGCACGGGACAAGGGATTGCGCATCGAAACGGATGGCGATGGAGTGCCCGTCTGGCTGCGCGGTGACGTCACGCGGCTGCGGCAGGCCTTGCTCAACTTTGCCGGCAATGCCGTCAAATTCAGCGAGCAGGGCTCGATTGCCCTGCGCGCCCTGCTGCTGCATGAAGAGGGCGACGACCTTCTGGTGCGCTTCGAGGTGGAGGACAACGGCATCGGCATTGCGCCCGAAGAAGTGCCCCGCATGTTCCGCAGCTTCGAGCAGGCCGACGCCTCGATCACACGCAGGTACGGGGGTACCGGCCTCGGCCTGGTCATCACCCGTCGCATGGCCGAACTGATGGGCGGCGACGTCGGCCTTGAAAGCACGCCGGGCGCGGGCAGCACCTTCTGGTTCAGCGCGCGGCTGCGGCGCGGCCGCGCCGACGCGCACGCGCCTGCCGGCGACGCAACAACGGCGGCCCTCGACGACGTCGAGACGCGCATGCGTCTATCGTTCGGCGGTGCCCGACTGCTGATGGCGGAAGACGATCCGATCAACCGCGAAGTGGCGCTGGAAATGCTGCGTGCAGTGGGGCTGCAAACGGACGTGGCGGAAAATGGCCGCGAAGCACTGGCGCTGGCGCAGGCCCGCGCTTACGATCTGATCCTGATGGACATGCAGATGCCGGTCATGGACGGGCTGCAAGCTACCCGTGCCATCCGTACCCTGCCGGGCCTGGAGGATACGCCGATCCTGGCCATGACGGCCAACGCCTTCGATGAAGACCGACTGGCCTGCGAAGAGGCCGGCATGAACGACTTCATCACCAAGCCGGTCGAGCCCGGCATCCTCTACCACACCCTGCTGCTATGGCTGTCGGCTGCAAAGCCGAATGGGCCGGCAAGCGAACCGACAACCAAACCGGCAACCGCGCCAAAGTCCGCCGCGGCGAGCGCCACCGCCGGGCCGGATCAGGATCTCCTGCAGGCAGCCATGCGGCATCTGGCCGGCGTGCCCGGTTTCGATGCGGTGCGCGGCCTGGCGGCCCTGCGCGGCAACGCGCAAAAGTATCTCGGCCTGCTGCACGATTTCCTTGAATCGCACGCCGACGACATGACACGGCTGAGCAGCGCTCTGGCCGCAGGCGACCACGACACGGCGCTGCGGCTGGCGCACACCCTCAAGGGCACGGCCGCGACTCTCGGCGCCGATCGCCTGGCGCAAGCGGCGAGACAGCTGGAACAGTGCTTGCGCGCGAGCCCGCAGGACGAGCGGCGCGCTGCCGAAATCGGCCCCGAGATCGCCGCCGCCGCCGACCAGCTCGCGGTCCTCGCCGCGGCGCTGCCGCTCCTCCCGATGCCCGCTTCGCCTGCAGTCGCCACGCCGCTCGCCGCGGCCCCGCTGCAGGCCTTGCTGCAGCAACTGGAGGCGCTGCTGGCGCAGAGCGACACGGCAGCGGCCACCCTGTTTGAGCAGCATGCGGCCGCGTTGCGGGCAGCATTCGGCGGGCAAGCCGCGCAACTCGAAAGGGCAATCGCCGCCTTCGATTACGCAGGCGCCCTGGCGACGCTGCGCCAATTGAGGCACCGCCCGGCCGAAGACTGAGATGCTGAAGGCAGCCTGGAATCGTCTGGCTCTGCCGCCAGCATGGATCGCGGCGAGCGCTGTGTTTCTGGTCGCCGCCCTGCTGTCCGCCGCGCTGATCGGCATGCTCGAGCAGGACAGACGCGAGCGGCTGCGCCAGACCGTATCCGCCCAGGCCGGAAGCCGCGCGCAGGACATCCGCCAGCAGATGGAACGCAGCATGGCAGTCACCTATACGCTGGCGGCGCTGGTTCGTCACGGCCACGGCCGCGTGCGTGACTTCGAGGCGGTGTCCAGAGAACTGCTGCCCTACTACCGCGGCATCGCCACATTGCAGCTGGCGCCCGACGGCATCATCCAGCAGACCGTGCCCCTGTCCGGCCACGAAAAGGCCATTGGCCTCGACCTGCTGAAGGACCCGGCACTGCACAAGGAGGCCTTCATCGCCAGGGATACCGGCCGGCTGACGCTGGAGGGGCCGTATGCGCTGGTGCAGGGCGGCCAGGGGGCCGTGGCGCGTCTGCCGGTATTCCTCGACGACAATGGCGGCAAGGTTTTCTGGGGCTTTGTTGCCGTCGTGATGCGCTTTCCCGACTCCCTGGTCGGCACCAGCCTGCCCCGCCTGACGGAAGACCACAGCCTGGCCTGGGAACTGTGGCGCATCGCCGCGGAAACCGGGGGAAAGCAGATCATCACTGCTTCCGCCGCCGGCGTCCACGATCCGGACCCGGTTCACGCCAACATCGAACTCGCCCATGACAACTGGACCTTGAGCGTCGCGCCGCTTGCGGGCTGGGGCGATCCTCTCGGTCTCGCCCGGAAATCCTCGCTGGGCCTGCTGTTCAGCCTGCTCATGGCCGGCCTGGCCAAGCTGCTGGTGGAGGCGCGAGTACATGAGCGCGGACTCGCAACCGAAGTGGCGACGCGCACTGCGGATTTGCTGGCCACGCAAAGCCAGCTGCAGGCGACCCTCGCGGCGATTCCCGACCTGATGTTCGAACTGGGGGCGGACGGCCGGGTTCTCGGCTTCCATTCGGCGCGCACCGCACGACTGCAGGTCTCGCCCTATGAGTTCAGCGGCCGCCTGCTGGTCGACTTCGTTTCGGCGACCAGCCGGCCCGTGGTCGAGGCCGGCATACAGCAGGCGCTGGCAGACGGTTTCGCCGCCGGCATCCGCTATGACGTCCCGCTGCCGCAGGGAGTGCGCTGGTACGCCGCATCGATCGCACGCAAGGAGGTCGCCGGGGAAGCGCCGCGCTGCATCGTCCTCGCCCGCGACATCACTCGGGCGAAGCAGGAGGAAGCCGAGCTCGAGCAGCACCGCAACCATCTCGAAGACCTCGTGCTCTGCCGCACCGCCGAACTGGCGCTGGCAAAGGAGCAGGCCGAAGCCGCCAACCTGGCCAAGAGCGCCTTCCTGGCCACCATGAGCCACGAGTTGCGCACGCCGCTGAACGCCATCATCGGCCTGGGCTACCTCGTCAGCCGCGAGCTGGTCGAGCCGAAGCTGCGCGCACAGGTGGACACGATCGGCCGCGCCGGCCAGCAACTGCTGGGCATGGTCGACCAGATGCTCGATATGTCCCGTCTGGAGGCGGACAGGCTCGGGATCGAAGTCACCGACTTCGCCTTGCCGCCGATGCTCGAGGCCCCCGCCAGGGCCTGGCGCGAGCGCGCCGCCACCAAGGGCCTGGACTTCGCGCTGGAACTCGACCCGGGGCTGCCGCCATGCCTGCGCGGCGACCCGCAGCGCTTGCACCAGATGCTGGCGATCCTGGTGGACAACGCGATCAAGTTCTCCGACCGCGGCCGCATCGCGCTGCGCGTGCGCCTGCTGCAGGCCGGCGGTGACGAACTGCTGCTGCGCTTCGAGGTAGCCGATCGGGGCATCGGCATCGACGCGGTGCAACTGCCGCGGCTGTTCACCCGCTTTGCCCAGGCCGACGCTTCAACCACGCGCAAGTACGGCGGCATCGGCATCGGCCTGAGCCTGTGCAAGCAGCTGGCCGAGCTGATGGGTGGAGAAGTCGGCGCCGACAGCACGCCGGGCGCGGGCAGCACCTTCTGGTTTACCGTTCCCCTGCAACGCGGCAAGGACATGGCCGCCGCCGCGGCGCCGGAACACGGCCTGCCCGGCCACCCGGTGGAAACCGCTGCGGCACAAGCGGTGGCGGCGACGGACAAGGCGCCGCTCGCGGCGGAAGCCCTGGAGGCCGTGCTCGACCGGCTCGACACGCTGCTGGCCCAGAGCGACATGGCCGCCATTGCCCTGTTCGAAGAACATGCGGCAGCGCTGCGCGCCACGCTGGGCGAACCCGCCGAGCGACTCGGACGCGAGATACGCCAGTTCGCCTTCGAGGCCGCGCGGGAAACCGTGCGCAGCGCCCGTTAGCAGAGTCGGAACCCTTGGCGCGGCGTTCGGGTACGATCATGCCGATGACCCTGTCCGCGCAATGCGCCCATCATGAAATGCAGCCCTGCTCACGTGCGGCCTGAGTCCTGGCATCGCCGTGTTGCGGCAGGTGTGCTGCTTGTTCTTGCCGTCGCGGCGGTTTGGGCCATCGACTTCGCGCGCCTCGAGCAGTTGCTGCTGGCCCGCTTCGGGCCGGCGCAGGTGCCGTTGTTGCGCGACTGGCAGCGCATGCTGGCCGATTCACGCGCAGTCCCCGATAAGCTCAAGCTCGCCAGGGTCAACGACTTCATCAACGCACGCATCCGGTTCGAGGACGACCTTTCGATCTGGAACCTGAGCGACTACTGGGCGACGCCGCTGGAAACCATAGGCCAGGGACGCGCCGACTGCGAGGACTATGCCATCATCAAGTACTACTCGCTGAAGGACGCCGGGGTGCCGCCGGCCAGGCTGCGCCTGATGTACGTCAAGGCCAGGCTGCAAGGCGCGGCCGGACCCTATCTGCAGGCGCACATGGTGCTGGCCTACTATCCGACGCCGAACGCGGAGCCGCTGGTGCTGGACAACCTGGTCGCGGAAATCAGGCCGGCTTCGCAACGCCGCGACCTGCACCCGGTATTCAGCTTCAACGGGGAGGCGATCTGGGGTGGCGTCGCCGGCAGTTCGCCCAAGGGTTCCGGCGGTACCAGCCAGCTTTCGCGCTGGGAGGACCTGCTGCAAAGAGCGCGCAGGGAAGGGCTCGATTGACCATGAAGCGCACGAGAACGTAGGGAAGGAAACGCCATGTCGATGTATCGCCAACTCTGGCTCGCCATCATCCTCAGCATGCTGCTGGCGCTGGCGGGCAGCCTGCTCGCCTCCTTGCTGTCGGCGCGGGCCTACCTCGAACAGCAACTGAGCATGAAGAATGCCGACAATGCGTCGGCACTGGCGCTGTCCCTGAGCCAGCAGACGCCGGACGCGGTGACGGTGGAACTGGTCGTCGCCGCCCTGTTCGACAGCGGGCATTACGAGTCCATCCGCGTCCATGACCCGAATGGCCGGCTGCTGGTCGAACGCCTGGCCGCGCCGGGCAATCCGGGCGCGCCCGACTGGTTCGTGCGGCGCCTGCCAATAGATTCCGATCCCGGACAGGCGCAGATCACCAGCGGCTGGTCGCAATTCGGCAGCGTGACCCTGGTCAGTCACCGCCGCTTTGCCTATGAGGCGTTGTGGGCCAGCACCCGGGAAATGATTGCCGCGCTGACTCTGGCCAGCTTCATCGGCGGCTATCTGGGCAGCCTGATCCTGAGGCGCTTGCGCCGTCCCCTGCAGGCGGTGATCGACCAGGCCACGGCGATCACCCAGCGTCGTTTTGTCACCATCGCGGAGCCGGATGTGCCCGAACTGCGCCAGCTGGCCAGCGCCATGAACGCAACCGTGATCCGGCTCAAGACGATGTTCGAGGAAGAAGCCGCGCGCCTGGAAACGGTGCGACGCGAGGCCAACGTCGACCCCTTGACGGGGCTGGCCAACCGCGAATCCTTCGTCTCCCAGTTGCGTTCGTCGCTGGAGGGCGAGGATGCAACCGGCGGTACGCTGTTCCTGATTCGCATCGCCGACCTGACGGGCGTCAATCGGCGATTCGGACGCGAGGCGACCGACGATCTGTTGCGGCGGCTGGCGGCAATAGTCGGCACTGGCGGCACGGTGATTGAAGACGGCTTGGCCGCACGCATGAACGGGGCCGACTTCGCGCTGCTGCTGCCGGGCGAGACGGCCGGCGGTGAAGTGGCGGAGAGGCTTTTGCAGGACCTGGTCGACGCCATGGAGGCCTTCGTCGAGGGCGGCCCTTCGGCCTATATCGGCATGGGCAGGTTCCAGCGCGGCGCCGGCCTCGGCGTGGTGCTGTCGCAAGTCGATGCCGTGCTGATCGCCGCGGAAGCCGAGGGCATCAATGCGGTGCGCGAAGCCGTGATCGACACGGTTGACGACATACCGCGCAGCGCCGAGGAATGGTCGCAGGCCATTCGCCGGGCCCTCGACCGGCAATGGCTGCGCCTGGTCTCCTTCCCCGTGGTCGATATGCAAAACCGCCTGCTGCACGACGAATGTCCGCTGCGACTGAAGTTCGATGCGGACGACGAATGGCTGCCGGCGGGACGCTTCCTGCCGGTTGCCGAACGTCTGGGCTTTTCTGCCGAGCTGGATCTGGCGGCGCTGGCGCTGGGACTGGCGGAGCTGGAACGGCAGCCGGGCTTGCCGGGCCTGGCGATCAATCTGGCGGGGAGCTCGCTTGCGCAGCCTGAATTCCAGCAGAAGCTTGCCGCGCTTCTGGGCCAACACCGCAAGGCGGCAAGCCGCCTCTGGGTCGAGGTTGCCGAAACCGGCGCGCTGAAGCACGTGGCTGCGTTACGCGCGCTGTGCAAGCTGCTTGGCGGTTTCCAGTGCCTTGTGGGTATCGAACACTTCGGCCGGCAGTTCAGTCAGATCGGCCGCCTGCACGAGCTCGGGCTGAGCTACATCAAGGTTGACGCCAGCTTTACCCGGTGCCTCGATACCAACCCGGGCAATCAGGCCTTCCTCAAGGGTGTCAGTTCGATTGCGCACGGCATCGGCCTGCTGGTGGTCGCCGAAGGCGTGGCGAGCGAAGCGGAACTCGCCGCGCTGGGTGTGGCGGGCTTCGATGGCGCGACCGGACCGGGGATAAAGGCGGCGGCAGACTGAGCCGCGGCAAACCGGAAGGCGGCTGTACAATCAAGGCCTTCGGCCCCGGAGTGACAAACATGGCGCTACGCGACCCTGTCGACAAGAACATGCTGCGCATGGAGGAGCGCCGCTTCGTTTCACGTTGCGAATTGCAGATTTCATCCATCGAGCGGGCGGACACGCTGCGCGAGGTCGCCCGCCTGGCGACTTCGGTCACACTGCCCTACTCGCTGACCGCGGATGAGGTTGCAAGGGATGCCCTGCGTTTATTGCAGATGCGCGCCGAGGACCGGGGGCGCGAGCTGATCGAGGAACAGCTTAACCTCTTTGTGCGCGCCGAGGAGAACCTGCGCGAGAAGCATAAACGGGCGATGCTGGAGGCGTGGACCAATCTCACCGGCCCGCTGGGTCATTTGCGTACCTGGGCGCAAAGCAAACTGACGGCAGCGGAACAGAAAGGCAGCTGAGCAGGACCGGCGCCCGGCCGGCCGGCACCGTGCCGGCAGACGCTAGCGCAAACGCTGTTCGACGTGCTGCGCCAGATCGGCCGGCAAACCAGGCAGGGAGCGCGCCTTCTGGTAGGCCTCGCGCGCCTCCGCAGTTCGCCCGGCGCTATCCAGCGCAATGCCCAGACCGGCCCACCAGCGGCCCTCGCCGGGCGCCAGGCGCGTCGCCGCGAGGTAGCGCTCCACCGCTTCCGCGGCACGACCCGCCCGGTTGAGTAGGGCACCGGCAAATCCCTGGAACTCGGCACTGTTCTCACCGGCCGCGGCATTTTTCTGCAGCAGTTCAAGGGCCGCCGCCGCCTGGTTGCGTTCGACTTTCAGGCGTGCCAGAGCAAGGGTCGAGGCCAGGCGCACCGGAGCCAGTTCCGTTCCCTTGCGCAGGAGTTCCTCGGCTTCATCGTAGCGCTTGACGTCGATCAGCAGTGCCGCCAGCGTCTGCCGCGCCGCAGAATGTTCCGGGTAATCCTCCAGCGCTGCCCGATAGCCGGCGGCAGCCTGTTCCAGGTTGCCCTGGCGATGCGCCAGTGCGGCCTGGCGATACTCGCTGTCGGCACGTTCCGCCGCCGACGGCAGACGCACCTGCTTGTCGACGCGACCCTCCGCCGGCACCGGCGGCACTCTGGGCGCGGCCACCGCCACGGGCGGAGGGGCGGCGGTGACGGCGGCGGCCTGGCGCTCCGGCGTCTTCGCCGCAACGGCTGGTTTGCTCAGCGTTCCTACTGCCTGTGCAGGCCGCACCGACAGCTCGTCGGCCATGCGCAAGGACTGCGCCACGACAGGCGTCTGCGCGGTCGGCGCGCCGACAGGCTCGACGGCAGCAAGCGCCGGTGCCGCGGTCGGCGCCGGGGCGGCGACGGGCGCCGCCGGCGCCATGACCGCTGCAGCGACCGGCGGTGGCGCAGGCACAACGGCAGGCAGGGGTGGCGCGACCGGAGCCGCTGGCCGCCCGACTTGCGTTTTGTACAAAGCCACCGCGCCCAGAATCGTCACCAGGGCAATCGCGCCGACGAGCATCGGCAGCGATAGCCGGCCCGGCTCCTGGCGCGCCGCCAGCGGAGTCACCGCCGCCGGCAAGGCCGCCCGCTCGCTCGCGTCGACCCGGCGCGCGTCGAGATCGCGCAGCATCTTGTTGACCAGGCTCATGTCACCACCTTCGCCACCAACCCGGTGCAGAAAGGCCCTCGGTATCGCCGGCGGCCAGTACGACATGGGAGCGAGTCACCCTCGGCTTGCCCTCGCCATAGGCCAGCAGCATGGCCTTGTGCGCCAGGATATTCACCAGGCGCGGCGTACCGCTCGACCAGCGGAACAACAGGCGGGCAGCAGTGGCGGGGAAGACATCGCCATCGCGATGACCGGCGATCCGCAGGCGATGGGCCAGGTAATGTGCGGCTTCCTGCTGCTTCAGGCCCGGCATCCGGTAATGGAACACGATGCGCTGACGCAACTGGCGCACGGCGGGATCCGCCAGTTTCTGGTCGAGTTCCGGCTGGCCGAACATCACCACTTGCAGCAGCTTGCGCTTTTCGGTTTCCAGGTTGGACAGGAGCCGCAATGCCTCCAGGCTTTCCAGGGGCATCGACTGCGCCTCGTCGATGCAGATGATCACCTTCTTGCCCTGCGTCGCCATGTCCAGCAGATGCCGGTTGAACTGCTTGAGGAGATGGAACTGGTAGTCGACGCCTTCGAGCTTGAGGCCGAGCTCCTCGGCAATCGCGATGAGCAGCGTGCGCGGCTCCAGCATCGGATTCGGCAGGTAGGCGACCACCTGGTTCTCGTTCAGGGTCGCCAGAAAACGGCGGCACAGCAGCGTCTTGCCGGTGCCGACTTCGCCCGTGATCTTGATGAAGCCCTCGCCGGTGTTGAGACCGATCAACAGCGTGTTGAGCGCTTCCTGGTGGGCATCGGCCGAATAGATGAAACTGGTATCCGGCGTGATGCCGAACGGGAATTCGCGGAGGCCGAAATGGCTGAGGTACATCGTGCCCGCCGCGAAACTACTGCGCGGGCCGACCGGACGGGTAGGCCTGCATGCGTTCCTGGACGTCCTTGATGTCCTGCACCCACGCCTGGTCGTTGTCGATGACCGTGGGCTTGATGAGTATCACCAGTTCGCGCTTGCTCAATCCGGCGGACCGGCTGCCCAGGACGTTGGCCAAAAAGCCCGTGGTGCCCGGCAAAGCCGCGCGGCCGGTGGATTGCTCCTGGCGCATCAGGCCGCCGATGGCGACAATGCTGCCGTCCTGGACACGGACGATGCTGTCGGTTTCATTGATGTTGCTGGACGCCAGCGGCAGAACGTAGGTACCCAGATCGCCGAGGTTGATGACCTTTTCCTTTTCCGTCACCGTGCTGATCGCCGGATGCACATGCAGGATGATGTTGCCGTCCTCGTCGATCTGCGGCGTGACGTCCAGCGAAATGCCGGAAAAATACGGCTGCAGGGTCAGGTTCGGCGATGAGACCGTGCCGGTCGTGGTGGTCGTCGTGGATGAAGAGACATTGGTCACGAACAACTCGTCGGTACCCACCTTGAGTACCGCCTTCTGGTTGTTGAGCGTGGCTATGCGTGGCGAGGACAATACCGAAACGCTACCCTGGGTTTCCAGAAAATTCAGCAGTGCGGCAAAATTGGTCGACTGGAAAGCCAGGCCGAAAAACCCTCTGCCGAGGGCGGAAGCCGCAATCATCCCTGCCGCACCGGGAAGGAATGAGCCGGCGCCGGGTAGAACCGGATCACGCTCATTGGCGTTGGCCGCGCGGCTTGGAACACTGACAATCGATTCCCCGGGTTGGGTGCGCAGGGTCGTGCCGGGCGTCACCACGCCCACCGACGCCCTGTTTTTGCTGCCGTTGAAGGTCGACCAGTTGACGCCCGCCTGGAAGCCGTCCGCCAGCGTGACGTCGATGATCTTGGCCTCCAGCATGACCTGCCGCTCGGCGATCAGTTGCGTCGCCTTGAGATATTTGTCGACGTTGCGCAATTCGTTCGGCAGGGCGCGCACCAGTACCACGCCGGACGAAGGATTGATGACGACGCTGCGCCCCTCGGCGTGGCCGACGATGGTCGTCAGCGCCTTGGTCAGGTCACCCCAGAAGTCGCTGTCGGTGCTCATGTTGACGCGGGTGGTATCGTCGGCGCGCGTCGCGGTCGATGTACCGGCGCCGGCCGGCACGTTTTGGCCAGTAACCGGCGTCGCGGTGTTGCCCGTCCCACCGGCGACATTGGTGCCGGACATGGAATTGTTGGTGACCCGCAGATCGCTGCTGCCCCGGCGCCGGCTTGACAGATAGTTGATCTGGAAGACACGGGTCTTGACCGTATTGGGTTCGATGAAAATGCGCTTGCCCTGGATGCGGTACTCGTAGCCGTAAAGCTCGCGGATGGTATCCAGCGCTTCCAGCAAGGTAACGTCCTTGAGGTTCACCGTAAGGCTGCCGCTGACGTCGGGTGGCAGCAGCATGCTGTAGCGGGTGCCTGACACCAGCGCCATGAAGACCTGCGTCGCCGGCGCATTGACCACCGACAGATCGAAGCGCGGTTCGCTTGCAGGGACCTCCGGCAACGCCTGCGGCGCCAGAGGCGGCATCAGCGACTTGTCGGCAACTTCGACGGGAGGCGCTTTGCGCGCCGTCGCCGATTTCAGCAGGACATCGTTGATCTGGTCCTGCACCTGGTTGCCGGCGTGTTGCGGCCCCGCACAGCCGGTCAAGGCTCCCATCAGCAGGAGTAACCAGCAGGGGCGGAGTGCATGTCTCATTGTTGCGCGGTGTCCTTAGCGGGCGCCTTTTTGGCAGCAGCCTTCTTTGTCGGCATTTTTTCGATTGCGGGCGTGACCTTGATGACTTCGCGCCCGCTCTCCCCTTTCAAAACCACTTCACTTTCCGAAATCTTCAGCACTCTCCTGTCGCCCAACATGCCACCCACTTCGACATATTGGCCGTTGATCACGGCGGCAGACCTTCCGCCGCGTCGCAAAATCACCGTCTGCACCCCGCTCTCCGCCGCCGCCGCGGCACCACCCTCGGGCATCAGCAGCGTCCCGGCGGGGCGCGTCGGGTCCTGCACCTGGGCAAGAGCCGGGGTCACCCCCATGATTCCCGCCAGGAAGAGAAAAAGCAGATCGCGACGCATCATACAACCAACCAGTTTCTGTCGAGGCTCAAGGTGTACACGCGCAACACCAGCACGTTGCGCGGATACGTCTCCACCACGAGGCTGACGCTGTTCCACATCACGCGTTGCGGCATGCGCTCAAGCTCCGACAGGTAGTTCAGCAAATCATTGTAGCTGCCCGCCAGTCTGATCTCGATACCATGCTGATAGATGCCATCACTCGTTGGCCCGGCCCCGACCCGGCCGGAATCCTGCGCCACGGCGGCGCCCGCCGCTTCGACCTTCTTGTCGGTCGCGGCCGCGGTGCCGACCTGCGTTACCGGCAAGGTCTTGAGGCCCAGCAGTTCTATGTTGCGGTTCTTCGCCAGCAGCCCTTCGAGGAAGGCCTGCATCCTGGCCGGCGGCACCATGCCCGCCTCGAAGCTGGCGAGACGCTCGCTGACCGCGGCCAGTTCCTGCCTTGCCTGCGCCAGGCGACTCCGATTGGCGGCGTCGGGGTCGGCATTCTTCGCGTTGAGCAGGAGCACCATCGACTGCTGCTGGGCGAGTTCGGTGCGTGCTGCGGTTTCCTCCCGGGTAGCGCTGCGCGCCTTGACCAGAAAGGGGTCGATGCCGAAATTGAAGAACAGGAAACCCCCGCCGACAAGCACCGCAGCCGCCACGATGGCACGTTCGCGCCGGGTCAGCGCCTCGAATTTCGCGGCCCATTGCCGCCACTGGAGGGCCAGAGACCTCATTGCCGCGCTTCCTTCTGCTCGGCCAGCTTCGGCATCAGGACAAAGTCAATGGGACGCAGGCCGGAAGTCGGCGCTGACGGTGCGGCGACGGCCTTTCCCGGTAGGGCCGGCACTGGCGGATCGACCCGGTTCATGGTCAGCGCGGCAAAGCTGCGTCCCTGAAAAGCCTTTTCGGTACCCAGACGACGAATGTAATCGGGAAGCGCCGCGGCATTCAGCATGCTGCCGCGGATTTCCATGTCATTGCCGCCGGCACCGATGGTGAATCCCGTCAACCAGAGCCCTTCCGGTACCTGCCGCGCAAATCCCCGCAGGTAATCGGCAAAGCCGCCGGTGCTGCCGACGGCGCCGCTTTCCAGCAGGCGGGCGATTTCACCCCGGCGGCGCAGCGTAGCCTCGACGTTCTCGAGTTCGGCGATAACTTGCGGGCTGGGTTTGCGAATGCCGGCGGCCTTTGTCGCTGCTTCCACCTGACCCTTCACCGCCTTGAGCTGCACCTCGGCGGCAGTGGCGGCTTCCCTGCGCGACGCCGCGTTTTGCCAGGCCCAGCCTCCCACCAATGCGAGCACCGCGTAAAGCGCCGCAACCGCGAATGACACGTTGCTCAGCGTGAGAACGTCACGCTGCTTGAGGAAACGCGGGTGATAGAGATTGATCTGCGCGCTCACTGGACTACCCTCCCCCCAGCCCCGATCCCACGGCCGGCTCTGCATAGCCGGCCGGCTGCGGCAGCGCGGAGCAGTGTTCCGTGAAACCCTGCCTTCGCCCCAGGGCAGGGGGTGATGGTGGTTCGCCGCTTCACGGCTCCGTAGGTTGGCTGCGCCCCCCTTGGGGCGGCCCGGCGGGGAGCGCTCATGTCGCCACCGGTTCGTCACGCAGCGCCGCGCCTATTGCACGCAGGCATTGAAACTGCATCAAGGGATCAAGCAAAGCCGGCACCGCGCCGGTGTCGAGCACGCTGGGCACATCGAGGGGCACGATGGGCACAGTCAGATTTGCTCGCAAGTGGCCGAGAAAACCATCGACGCCGGGAATCGGCGCCACCATCAGATGGGCCAGGGACACCGAGCTGTAAAGGCGATCGAAATTGTCCAGCGAGCGTTGCACGTCGAGTGCAATGCGCTCCAACATCGCGCCGCGCCGCTCGCTATCGGCCGACATCAACTGGCCTGCCGTAATTTCCACATGGCGCACGACAAGCAATTCACCGTTTGCCGTAAAGGTGAGCAGACCTTCGTCATCATCAAAAATCAGGGTCGCCAGACCACGCCCGTCCTGCTCGAACAAGGCCGCCAGGTTGCGTTGCGATATTTCGGGCAGATCAATGGCTTCCAGGGGTACCTTGGCCGCCTGAAATGCCTGCACCAGGGGTGCTATTACGGATTCCGGCGACAACGCCGCAAAGACTTGCGCGGCGCGCCCGTCCGACGGGATGGGCAGCAGATCTATCGCGGCGCCATCCACCGGAAACTCGATCTGGTCCTTCAGCTTCCAGCGCAGGATTTCGCGCGCCTCATCAAGGGGACCGGTGACGGCATCGGTCTGGATCAACTGGTATTTGTCGTGAGTGAGCAAGGCAGTGCATCGATAGCGATCGAGCCGCATTGATTTTCTCAAGGCGCCCAGAGTCGCCGCCGCATCGGCGCCCTTCTCCACCGACCTGGCCAGCAGCACGCGAGGTTTCGAGTCCCGCTCGCGACGCACATGGATGAAGTCGGCGCGGTGATCCCGCATCACGACGGACAGCCACCCCGGTTCAACTCCGGGTTTTAGAAACATCGATCCTGGTCGCATAAGTACCCAATTTTTCCTCCGACTATACTGTTCCCGGAAACTCCGGCAAGCGCTGATTTCAGAGGTGAAGAGTGCGCTATTGAGTTGTTTGATTGGAAAAATCGCGGCTGACCCGGCCTCGCCGGATCAATGGATGTCGTCATGATCGGGCTGCGCATCAATACCGTTCGCGAAGATAGATGAAGGGGGCCTTGGGCGAGCCGAGTTTGACCCGGGCGGAAGGGGCGCGGTCATAATTGGCGCCGCACCAGTTACCGAGCAGATAGCCGAGGCTGGCCGCCGTGCCGCCGACAAAGACTCCGGTCGCGCAGCTGTTCGGGCTGACGATGCCGGTACCGAGATTGAGAACCACATCGAGACTTCCGGTCGCCACCGGGTTGGGTTTGGCCAGTACGATGGTTGCGCTGCCTCCCGTCAGGACGATGTCGCTGGCCGGGCGGTGATCGGTGGGGGCCACGCCCATGTTGGTGGCGCTTACCGCGGTGCCTGCCGGCGGGGGCAGGTAGTTGCCCAGCGCTATCGAACTGCGCGGCACGACGGTGCAATCGTCGGACGAATTCAGCGTCCAGAAATCGGTGCCCGCGTAGTACTCGGCGCGCACCGGCAGCCGGACATCGAGCAATTCGGAACCGTAGGCGTTAATCAGGCGCAGACGGCCGAAGCGCACCGTCTGGGCCGCCCCAAGCTGCGTGCTCTCCGGCGTGCCGCTGTTGTCGGCATCCAGGTTCAGGGCTGCCGCCTGAAGCGCGACGCCGTCCGGGTCGCCGGGTGCCATGCCGACCTTCAGGGACGTGTAGGGGCCATCGGGCGCGGCCGCGCGATTGAGTGCCAGCGGCACGGTGACGTCGGCCGAACCGGCGGACCAGGAGCCCGTCGCACCTGACAGGGAAAGATCCAGCCGCGCAGTCAGTGGCGTCGGTGCAATTGAATCGAGCGCGCCGAAGCCGTATGAGGCCAGACTGCCGAGCACCAGCGCGCCAAGCGTTGCCCCCGCATAGTTAGGTGTCACATTGTTGGCGCTGTCGCGCGCCTTGAGCGTGAACCCCAGGGTCATGCGTTCACCCATGTAGGTGAAGGTCGACGCGGAGCAGGCGCCGATGTCCGAGCGCGGAGTGATCGTCGAACCGGCCTCGAGGGAGAAATAGTCTGGCACGAAGCGGCCCACCGTCACCGCCGCGCCCGACGGGATGTAGCGCACCGCGGTAGACGTGCCGTCGCCGGCATCCACCGCTGCGAAGGTCTGGTCTTCGAGCGCAAGATTGAAGGATCCGACATCGTTATAGCTGGCCGTCGTGTTGGTGATTACGCCGTTCAAGGCCGAATAGGCAGCGGTCGTCGTCACGGTACCGGGTGTCGCCGGGCAGACGGCCGCCACGCCGCATTGCGACAGGACCGCGACCGGCTGGCCGCTGTCCGGCGTGTACAGCGTGGTGGTCACCGGCGTGCCGGCGCCGTTCTGCGCCGTGGCATCGATGCGGAACGGCTGGCCGGCGTTGTGCACGACGCCCGTGCCGGGATTCGACGTGTTGTTCAGGGTGTTCGTGGTGCCGGCAGTGGTCCGGTTTGCGTCCCGTATCAGGATGGTTACGAACTGCGCCGGGCGGTTGGCGAAAGCGTCGGCGGAGCAGCTCGTCACGGTGGGCGAAGTCGTCGGATGACTGATGCGGAACTTCACGTTGCGGTAGGCATTGGCCTCGAACTGCCCGGCGCTCAAGGGGTGGCGCCCGCTGTTGCCCACCGTGAACGTCTGGTTCGACAGCGTCTTGATCAGCGGCAGGCTCGCGCAAGCTCCGCCGCCCGAGTTGTCGACCAGTTCGACCGCGACGTCGCCGGTGAACTCCGTGGCAATCGCGTTGGATGCGTCCAGCGCGACGATGTCCACCGCAATGTCCTGGCCGGCGATCTTGGTATGAATCCGTCCCGTCACGGCGTTGGCACCGGCCTCCACTACATTGAAGCTGGATACCACGCTTGCCGGCGTGCAGGGCGAACCGCTCGGGACCACGCCGGTGGCCGAGTAGTTGCCGTTGCTGTCCCTGGCGAAAAGCCGGTAGTGGTAAGCCGTCCCGGCGCTAAGTCCGGAGTCGATGCAGGGCGAGGCCGCCGCCACGCAGGCCACGGTGCTCGAGCCGATGAGATCGCCCACGGCATAGGTGGTGCCTTCCACCGGCGTGTCGGCAACCGCCGCGGTGCGGCGCAGCATGATCACGCTGTTGAAGTCGCCGTCGCCAGGATTGGTCCAGCTCAGCGTAACCTGTCCCGCTCCCGCCGTACACGAAGAGACCGTGACGTTGCCGGGCGAAAGGTTGTCGATGGTCAGCGCGTTCGGATTCGTGTCGTTTCCGGCGTGCAAGGTATTGGAACCCGCCCAGGAACTCACGGGCGCGGTGATGGCATAGGCGGCGCCGGGCACGGCCGGCATCGTCGCATGACTCAAGGGCGTGACGCGCACCTTGAACGTAGCGAGTGTCGAGGTGGCGGACATGCCGGTCACGGTAATGGTATTGGAGCCGGCCACCGGCACAACGGTGAAACCCAGTTCCACGTCGCTGCTGTCGGTGATCGTGAGTCGGCCTACGCCGCTGTTCGTCGAAAGATTCACGGTCACCGACGTGATCGTTTCCGTGCCGCCGCTGGTCTGCAGGGTGAAAAAGTCGACATCCGTGGCGGCGGTTCCGGGCGCGATGGTTGTCGCTGCAGGATCCGTTCCGGTGGCCAGGGTGGTTTTGGTTTCCCGTACCGCCAGGTGCACTGCGGCCCGATCGTCACTGATGCCATAAGTAAACCCGACATTGCGCGCGCCCTGTCCGGCTGTCGTCTCCCTGACGGTTGTCATGGTGTTTGACCCGAAGTCGATGCTGTTGAGAGCGGTGCTGTTTGCCCCGGCGGCAAGAACGTTGTTGCCACCGGAGTAGCCGCCGGCGTAGCGAAGGCTGTTGGCTCCCGGACTGCCGTCATTGACCGACTGCTGCGCGTATATCCCGTTATTGACAACGAGGACGAAGCCGGTTACTTCGGTGTTCCCGCCGGCGGTCTGCGTGGCCGCCGAGGCATACATCACGACGGCGTTGTTTGTCCTGCTGACGACGATCGACCGCGCACCGGTCGGAATGGATGCCCCGAGAAAGAAGGTTTCGACGCGCGCCGTTTCGCCCCCGGTGTCGATCGCTGCGCCGCCTGCAATTTCCGTCATCGCGACTCCGCCGTAGGTGACACCGGTGACGGTCTTTGTTGAGGATTTCGTTAAAACGTAAACCAGGACACCGCGGGGCGTTCCCGCGGGCGTGTGGGTCCAGCTGAAGGATGCCTGGTTGGTGGAACCGGTCGTTGCGTGGCTTTCGCTTGCCGCATCGTGCGCCACGGCCGCAAGGGTTTCATTTTGCAGAACCAAAAGGAAGACGAATGCGAAAAAAATGGCCGGAAAATAAAGGCGGGCAGGCCACCTGCTTCGAAATCGCAACATATCGACAGGCAGTATTCTCCGGATAAATGAAACAATCGACTTCATGGCATGATCTTGGATTCGGAAGCGCTCATGACGTGAAAAGTCGGCCCTGGCAGTACGGCGGCGGCGGGCATGGCTGATGCAGCTCCCTGATCAGAAAGATACATCAAGCCGCCTCTCGATGTAATTCGAATCGGGGCTGGTGGTGTTGGGGCATTTCGGCTCCGCGACGTTCGGCTCGTTGCAGGCAGTGGAGCTGATGGTATATACGGTCGGGCCTCCATGTCCGCCGGGGTCGGGTGTCGCGGTGCAGCTCACGGTTACGGTAAAGCTGGAAAGCGTGCCCGCCGTGGGAGAGAAGGATGTGGCGCCGACGCAGGAACCTGACCGCAACTGGCGGTGCAATCCCCATTCGAGCCCCGCCTTTGCCGTCTGGTAGGCTTCCACGCCTTGCACATCCAGTGCCGAACCAATGTTCTGGGTGGTCGAAATGCTGACAATGAATGCCCCGAGTGCGGCCAGGACGACAAGAATGAATATCGCCGAGACGATGGTGAAGCCGCGCAAGCGCCTCATGGCGAGTTGTCCATGGAGATTTGGCGGAAGAGTACGACCGACTCACCGCTCGGTGTGTCCGTGATCGTCAGTTGCATATGGAGCAGTCCGTTGCGACCCAGGGCCGCCGCACTGTAGTCGATGCTGCAGGAAGCCTTGGGCTCGGACGTTGCCGAACCGGCGAGCACCGCACCCGGATCCGGGCACACGGAAGGCGTTGCCAGGCTGCAGCCGGACTGGCGGGTAAGGACGCCGCCGGTGCAGGTATAGCGAACGACCTTGTCGCCGAAGCCGACGACCTGGAACCGGGAATTGGGGGAAGGCAGCGGCGGCGATTGTGCGCCAAATACATTGGCGACGAGGCGCACTGTGTTCGCCGCCGGCAGGCTGCCGACCTGCGCAATATTGCAGCCGGGCGGTGTCGCCGAGCAATTGTAGGCATTGCCGGGTTCATAACCGGGACCGAGGTTGTAGACCACGATGTAATCCCCGCTGGCACCGGTGGCCAGCGCCGGCATGGGCCCCAGCACGTCGAAATCCGTGCTGGCTGTCGTGAAACTTAGGACATTGCCGCCGGTCGAGCCGTCGGCCGCGTCGCGATAGCGCCCGCCCGCCTTGGTCAGGATGAACTCGAAGCCCCCGGCAACGGTACGCAGGCTGTTCGGCAGCGCCAGCCGCACATCGCGCGCAATCCGGCGCAGGGCGACATCGGCCGTATCGGTGAGTTCGGCGCGACGCACGGAATCGACATAGCCTTCGACCGGCCTGGTGATGAACACGGCGACTACCGCCGCCAGAATGCCTGTGATGACGATCACCACGATCATCTCGATCAGGGTAAAGCCGGCGTGACTGCGATGGCAGCGATGCGTCATGGCAAGGTATTCGGCGAGTAGCGGGTGCGGTAGCCCTGGAGCGCAAGGCTGTCGGTGCCATGGCTGACCGTGACGGTAATCAGCAGCGATTCGGTGGCAGCAATGCCATTGAGCGCGTCCTGCGCGACCGCAACCGTGGCACTGTAACCCGGCGGCATCGGAATGCCGCTAACGCCGGTCGTGGTTGCAAGACCGTTGTAGTCACTCACGTTGTCGAAGGGAGAGGACGCGCTGAGGCGGGCGTCGGTGTTTCCGGAAACCGTTTCCGTACCAGGCCCTTCCACGGCATCCCAGCATTTCGTCGGATCGGTCGCTGTCGCGTCGAGGCTGGCGTTGGTCGCCGTTGCCGCGGAACGGTCATCCGGATCGCACCAGGTGAAGGGCTGCGCCTGCACCTCATCGAGCAGCGCCTCTGCGATCGTCAGCATCTGCTTCCTGATCATCGGGTCGGCACTGGATTGGACCGTGAAATTCAGCACCGTAAGCACGCCGGCCAAGGCAGAACTGACGACGACGATGAAAACGATCAACTCGATTATCGTGAAGCCGCGCTGGCAGCCGCTAATGGACATAGCCGGTCTCCGCTTCAACGACGATGGTGGCGGCGCTATCGCCGGTCACGGTGTAGGTGGCTGCCGTCGAAGGTTTGCCCAGGGCACTGAAAGTCAGCGTGGCCGTTGCACTGGCGAGCGTGATGCCGGACGGAGCACAGATCTGGTTCGTCGCCCCGCCGCAGGCACCATCCGACGACGGCAGCGTCAGCGCGCGCGGATAGGTGCCGGCAGAAACACCCTCGGGAATGTCATTGTCGATGGAGAGCGTCAGATTGTTGCCGGCCAGAACTACCCGGACATTTCGCCGCTGCGCCACCGCCGACTTTCTGGCGAACTCCAGCGTCGCCCTGACCTTGTCGCGATAGCCGACCTCGTCATAACCCCGAAGCAGGTCAAAACGGGGCAGCACGACAACAGCCAGGATACCGATCACCAGCATTACCGTCACCAGTTCCATCATGGTGAAGCCCGACTGGCGGAACTCTGTCCGCTCCGCCGGCATCGACTCCGCGACCGGCGGACTGGTAGGCACTTGACTGTCAGACATTCGAAGCCTCTCTGCGCACTATCCTCGCTGGCATCGCCATACAGAGCAGATCACCGGGGCGTCTCGCTACACGCATCATGCCCCTTAAATTGCCGATTGGGCGATGGCAGGCCTGCGCTTCGCGACAAACATCGCCACTGCAGTATGCGCATCGCTGCCAACCGGTTCGGCCCGTTTTCCATGATATGCAAATTATCCCGCAAAAGCCTGCAGCCAGCGCAGCGACAAGCCTCACAGTGCCCCCGAGAAAGCTTCGAGGCGACAAGCTCTTGAGCGCTGTCAAAACCTCAGTCGCCCGGACCGAGTGCCCGGAGCGGACCTATCTCCGGATACTCGGGGGCGACTGCCGTCAGTTCATTTTCGGTTGCGGTTCGCTGCAAGGGGTATGCACGCAAGACCGCCCGAGTAAGCTGCCTCGCCTCCTGATCTCTGCCGGCAATTGCCATCTGCATGGCACAGCGCAGCACCAGCCAGCGGGCGGGCGAAAACCGGATGCTCCGTTCGCATAGAGTCGCCCGATGCTGCGCCTGATCCCGGCTGGGCTCGGCCATGGTGGAAAACGCGAGCAAGGCCCAGGGCGACAGCAAGGATTCGCGCTGCAATTTCAGCAATCGGTCCATGGAAATCCGCCAGGCCTGCTCCCGGTCGGCATGCGCCGCCAACGGGGCGTAGGACGTCATCTCCATGGTCGCGTAGTCCTTGCGCAGGATGCCCAGTATGGAAATGCCGCTCAAGCATAGCAGCACAAGGTAGATCCTCGCACGGCGAGCGGGCAGCGCCAGCGACGGCCGGCTGTCGCCGGCACCCAATAGCAGGGCTGTCGGCCCCAAAAAATACGCATACCAAAGCGGATATTCGAGCAGCGCGTGCACCGTGCCGATCCCGAGGACCGCGGCGCACCAGAGGTGCTCCAGCCCCCACGATCGGTGCAGAAAGCCTTTTAGCCATATGCCGAGCATCACCGCCACAAGCGCCGTCACCGGCCCACCGAACTCCGCCAGAAGCTGCAGGATCAGGTTATGCGCATGTTCTGCCACGGCATACGACTCGCCACCGGTATGACTGAAGCCCGCAACAAAACTTGCCCATGCGTAATTGCCGGCACCCTGCCCCAACCAGGGATGCTCGGAAAAAGCCGACCAGGCCGAACGGGCAAGGGCAAGCCGTACGCTGGGTCCGGCCACCAACTCGTAGAGCCGCGAACCCGCAGTGACTGCTTCGGAACCGGCGCCCCCCCCCATCAGGTCGAGGATATGCGGCGTTGCCCAGGCGCCAAGAATGCTCAGTCCGATTGTCACCGGGAACAGGAGCATCGCATCGGGAAGAAGGGCGGCGGCGGGGCCGCCTGACTGCCGCAGCCTTGCCCAGCCGACGACGGCGACCAAAACCAGCGGGTACACGAAGACGCTGCGCGAGCCACTAAGCACGCTGCCAAACGCCATCGTCAAGACCAGCAACCACAGCGCAGACCTGGGCAGGCAACCCCGACCACGCAGATAGAACACCGAGACAATGCCCAGCCACGAGTAATGGGCATGATGGTTGGCCTGGCCGAGGTTGGCGTAGACGCTGCTACCCAACTTCGGAAAGATCCATCCCCTGCCGACAGGCAGGCCCGACCACTGCACCAATGCAACCGCCGCACCGATCAGCGCAGCCAGCGCGACAGCACTGGCAAGTACATCGGCAACACGACCGAAGCCAAGGGTGTCGGCCAGATGTCGCCCGAGTATGACCAGCATTCCGGCCCACAGCAGGTAGGCTGCATAGATGAGGCCTATCTGCGGAAACGCCAGACGCCCAAGCCCGAACTGCAGCAACAGGCCCAGCAGCATCACCGCCGGAACCAGCAACACCGACGGCAGCACGACTGCTCGCCCCCGCGTCGCAATCAGCCCGGTTGCCACGGCTGCTAGGCCGAACGCTCCAGCCCACCATTCGCTCCAGAATCCCGGCAAGGGATCGGAATGAAAGGGCAAAAGAAATGGCCCGCTCACCATGATGGCGAGCAGGCCAAGGCTCATTGCAGACATCAGGGCGGGACGCGAAATCGAAATGGGACTCAGCCTACCCTCGATAAACTCGAGTCCCGGATGCTCCCGCGAAGTAACACCCGCTCTTTGCGATAGATATCAGGACGGAAGGGCAACCGTCTTTGACCCGCCACCGCAGGTGACGACGCATGAAACATCGCCGCTCGTGGTGCAGGTGCCGGGCAAACCGCTCTCCAGATACGAGCCGCCGCACGCGGCGCCTGCAGAATACGACGGACCGCCGGATATCTTGCTGTGCGCAAACGTCAAGGACGCCGACGAGGCTATCCCTCCGGCCACACCGTCAGCGGCAGCCTGCTCCGCGTCGGCCTTCAGATCGATGAACTTCGGCATTGCCACCGCCGCGAGAATTCCGAGGATCACGATTACGACGACCAGCTCGATTAGGGTAAAACCTTTCTGTTTCATTGCTTTCTCCTTGAATATATTCACAGCAATACGGCGAATCCCAATAGCTAACAACCTGAGGTTACCACCGAAATCACTGGCGCGACAATCGCGGTACCGCTCAGCGTCGCCTCCTGGTAGCTGATTCGGCAGTTGGGCACGGTCCCGCCGGCCACATCGTAAGTCCGTGTCGTACCCGCGCCGCTGGGTGTCAAGCCATCGGCCGCGGGATTCAGCGCGGCGGCGGCATCGATCCCGGCCGCGGTCGCCGCCGGATGGCGATTGACGATATCGACCATCAGGCCATCCATATTGACCTTGGGCGGTGCCGAAGCACAATTGACTGCGGTGGGGCTGGGCGCGGTGCCGGCAAGGTCCAGTTCGCAGCGCGAGCGTGCCAGGGCCACCGCAGAGCGAAGCGAACCATAAATTGCATTCGCCTTGGCCACCCGCGCATCGCGCTGGGCATCGATCAGGCGCGGCAAGGCCACCGCTGCAAGAATGCCGATGATGGTGATCACGATAACCAATTCGATAAGCGTAAAGCCACTCACCTGCTCCGACATGCGGCCCGATTTCATGGTCATGGCAAATTTCCGTTCATTGACTGCTGCAAGGTAACAGGGCGTCGCAAAAGCATTCTCTTGATTACCTACGCTAGTTCGGGCTAGTTTAATCCTATCAGGCTGGCACCTACCGTTCTGCCGGACGCATCGAGACGGGCGACGTAGCGCCAGCGCAACTCCCGGGCGCCGGCAAAGGCCTCCGGCAATCGGGGAACATAGCTGAGTTCCCGGCCAATCGGATCATAGGCCCATTGCCCCGATGCCTCTGCGCTTCGCCCCTCATTGAACCCGCGCGGCCGATGGCCGAGAAAATCAATCGGGCTGGCCTCGGCGACCTCGATGATGCGCGCCTCCTCGCCACGCATGATGCGCTCGCCGATCGCCAGCTGGATGCCGACCCGTATATTGCGTACCGTGAGGTTCACTTCCGTGCGCTCCGCCTCGGCTTGAATGGCGTTCAACCGCACCAGCAGAGCGACGGCGAGCACGCCGAAGATCGCTACCGTGACGGCAAACTCGAACTTGCTGGCCCCACGCTGGCGCTTCATGTCACCGTTTCATGGCGACTTTCCCCAAGTCCCACAAGGGCAGGAAGATGCCAAGTGCCAGGATGAGGACCATGATACCCAGCGCAATGATCAGAATCGGCTCGATCTGCTGCGCCAGGGTCTTGAGTTCGTACTCGACTTCGCTCTGATACATGTCGGCGACTTCCTTCATCATGTCATCGAGTGCGCCGGATTCCTCTCCCACGGCGATCATCTGCAGCACCACGGGAGTGAACACGCCGGCGGAGACCGAGGTGCGCAGGATGCTCTCGCCGCGCTCCACACCGTCGCGCATCTTTTCCACCTTGTCGGCGATGTAGGCATTGTCCACGGTTTCCGCAACATTGGTCAGGGCCTGGATGATCGGCACGCCGCTGCGTGAAGCCAGGGCGAAACTGGCTGCAAAACGGGCCAGAGTGGCTTTGCGCACGATCTTCCCGGCAATCGGGATCCTCAGCTTGAAACGATCCCATATGTAACGGCCGCGCGGGGTATTGCGCCAGGCATTGAAACCAAACACGGTGGCGATTATGCCGAGCAGCAGCGCTGGCCACCAGTTCAGCATGAAATCCGAAAAACCGATCAGGACGCGCGTCAACAAAGGCAACTGCGCGCCGAAGCTCTTGAACACCTTGGCGAAGGCCGGAATCACGAAAATATTGACGATGACGAGAGCGATGCCCATCGCGGCGACGACGAAAGATGGATAGCGCAGCGCCGACTTCACCTGGTCTTTCATGAAACGCTCGAACGCCATGTGGTCGAACAGCCGGATAAAGACCTCCTCGAGACGGCCGGTCATTTCACCGACGCGCACCATGGACAGATAGAAAGGCGAGAAAGCCTCGGGGTGGCGGGCCAGCGACAAGGACAACTCGCGGCCGGAATCCAGGCTTTCACGCACATCCTGCAGGACATCCCGCATCGCCGGATTGGTGTTGGATTCCTGCAAACCTGCCAGTGCCCGCATGATGGGTACCCCGGCGCGCAGCAGGGTATGGATCTGCCGCGAGAACAGCAACACATCCATGTGCTCGACCTTCTGCTTGAACCACTGGATGCCGGTACCGGTACCGCCGTCGATCCAGGCTTTCGAGTCCGCCGTCGGCCTTATTTCCATCGGCGTCACGCCATTGCCGAAAAGCAGGTCGGCCACCGCCCCGGCGGTCGCGCCTTCCATCATTCCCGTCACGATCTCGCCGGCGCCGTTGCGGCCGCGATAGCTGAAGTTGGGCATCTCGTGCCTATTCGTCGAGCTGCGTACTGATCCGCATGGCTTCCTCGACCGTGGTGCGGCCGCTGACCACCAGGCGTACCGCATCGCGGCGCAAGGTATTGCCGGCCATCTGCTGTCTTCCGAGCTGCATGAATTCGTTGGGATCGCCGCGATTCACCGCTTCGACCAGGGCATTGTTCATGTCGAGGATTTCATAAACCGCCTGACGGCCCTGGTATCCCGTGTTCGCGCAGTGACTGCAACCTGCGCCATGTCTGTACTCGATGGCGTCCACCCGGTCGCCGAGTTCCACCTTGAGCCACAGGTGTTCACTCGGCAAGGGGGTGTAAGGGATCGAGCAATTCTCGCAGATGACGCGCACCAGACGCTGCGCCAGCACCATCTGGATCGACATGGCGACCATGTAGCGCGGCACACCCATGTCGAGCAGACGAATCGGCGTCGACAAGGCATCGTTGGTATGCAGGGTAGACAGCACCAGGTGGCCGGTCATCGCGGCGCGCATGCCGATTTCGGCCGTCTCCTGATCGCGCATTTCGCCCAGCAGGATGATGTCCGGATCCTGGCGCAGCGCGGAGCGCAGCACGCGGCTGAAGGACAAATCGATTTTTTCGTGCACCTGCACCTGGTTGAGACCGGGCAGGCGATACTCGACAGGATCTTCGACGGTGATGATTTTCTTTTCGCGCGTATTCAGTTCGTTGAGCGCCGCATACAATGTGGTGGTCTTGCCCGATCCGGTCGGCCCGGTCACCAGGACGATACCCGAGGGCCGCGCAATGGAATGGCGAAAGCGTTCCAGGATTTGCGGCGGCATGCACAGCCGGTCGAGTTCCAGCAGGCCGGTATTCTGCGCCAGCAGGCGCATCACGACCGATTCGCCGTGCTGGGTCGGCATCGACGAGATGCGGATATCGATCGCCGTGTTGCGCAGCTTGATGTTGAAGCGCCCGTCCTGCGGCAGGCGCTTCTCGGAAATATCGAGACCCGACATCAGTTTCAGGCGCAGTACCAGGGCGGTCGAAATCTTGGCGTCGGCCTCGGTCTGGACGTGCAGCACGCCGTCGATGCGAAAGCGGATCACCAGGGATTTCTCCTGCGGCTCGATATGGATGTCGGATGCGCGCATCTTCAGCGCCTCTTCGAACACCGTGTTGAGCAGCTTGACGACAGGTGCATCTTCGGCACCGGCGGTCAGGCCGAGAATGTTGCCAAACTCGGTCGACAGATCACCCATGTCGGCCGTGAGTTCCCTGGCTAGGCCGCTTATTTCCGCAGCGCGGCTGTACACGCGGTCGATGGCCGAAAGCAACTGGCTCTCGGTCACCACGGCAATATCAATCTCGCGCTTTAGAATGCGCGCCAGTTCGTCGAAGGCGGTCAGATCCGTCGGGTCGGCCAGGCCGACCACGAGCATACCGGCCCGCTCGCTGAGCACCAGCGCACGATGCCGGCGCGCCTGGGCTTCCGGCAGCAACCTGATTAGCTCTGGCTGCAGTTTGAAGGTTCTCAGATCGACGAAGTCCCCACCGATCTGGCGGGCCAGCCCCCTCGAAATACCCTCCTCGGTGACATAGCCGGATTCCACCAGAACCCGACCCAGCTTGCGACCCGAGCGCTTCTGCTCTTCAAGCGCAAACTTGAGTTGCTCGCCGGTAACGAGATTCTGCTGCACCAGCATGTCACCAAGTCGGATTTTTTCCGGACGAGCCATCAGGCGATCTCCAAAGCGGCCGTAGAATCAAAGCGGTTATACCGTGATTCTGCACGAAATTTACCGTGTAATCATCTGATTTTTCACAAACTACAGCTTTTCGGAGATCGCTGCAGGTGTTCCAGGTCGTCCTCGTCGCCCCCGAAATCCCGCCCAACACCGGCAACGCAATCCGTCTGTGCGCAAACACCGGTTGTGCCCTGCATCTGGTTGAACCGCTCGGCTTCGACCTTTCCGATGCACAACTGCGCCGCGCCGGACTCGACTACGCCGAGATGGCCTGCGTCACGGTGCATCCCGATTGGGCTGCCTGCCGCGCCGCGCTGGGCAATGCACGCCTTTTCGCGCTTACAACGAAGGCAAGTCGCCGTCACGCCAGCGCCGACTATCGCGCCGGCGACGCCTTCGTCTTCGGCTCGGAATCGCGCGGCCTGCCGGCGGACGTGCTGGCCGATATAGAGGAAACCCATCGGCTGCGGCTGCCGCTGATCCCTGGCAATCGCAGCCTGAACCTTTCCAACGCGGTGGCGGTGATGGTCTACGAGGCCTGGCGCCAGCAGGGTTTCGCCGGCGGCAGCTAGCGCCTCACTCGTGTTTCGGATCGCGCGCCATCAATTGTTCGACGGCGGCGACAGGCGTGATGCGACCGTCGAGCACGGCGGTCACGGCCCGCGTGATCGGCATGTCGATACCCAGTTCGGCGGCGCGGCGGGCGACTTCGCGCGCGGCGGGCACGCCCTCGGCGACGTGGCCGAGTTCGCGCACGATGTCGGGCAGCGCCTTGCCCTCGGCCAGCAGCAGGCCGACGCGGCGGTTGCGCGACAGGTCGCCGGTGCAGGTCAGCATCAGGTCGCCCATGCCGGCCAGACCCATGAAGGTTTCGCGCCTGGCGCCGAGCGCCTCGCCGAAGCGTGTGATTTCTACCAGGCCGCGCGTGATCAGGGCGGCGCGCGCATTGTTGCCGAGGCCGAGGCCGTCGCAGATGCCGGTGGCGATGGCCAGCACGTTCTTGACCGCGCCGCCGACCTCGGCACCGATCAGGTCTTCGGTGGCATAGATGCGCAGCTTGCCGCCGTGCAGGCTTTGCGCGGTTTTCGCCGCAAACGCGGCGTCGGTGGCCGCCAGGGTGATGGCGGCGGGCAGGCCGCGCGCCACCTCGAGGGCGAAACTCGGCCCGGTCAGCACGCCGCAGGCGACGTCGCCCATCACCTGCTCCACGACCTGATGCGGCAGCAGGCCGCTGCCGGATTCCAGTCCCTTGCAGACCCAGAGGAAAGGCATGGCCGGCGCAACGGCCTTGAGTTGCTGCAGCAGCGGTCGCAGGCCCGCCAGCGGGGCGGCGAGTATCGCCAGATCGGCGCCGGCCAGCGCCGCGGAGAAATCCGCGGTGACCTGCAGGGCAGGTGGAAACGGGCAATCCGGCAGGTAGCGCGCATTCTCGCGACGGCTCGACATCTCCGCCGCACGCGCCGCGTCGCGCGCCCACAAAGTCACGGCATGACGCGCGCCGAAAGCGATCGCGAGAGCCGTGCCCCAGGCGCCGGCGCCGAGTACCGCTATCCGCATCGGGCACCTCGCAGGGCTGGCTGGCTCATGGCCGGTCGGCGCTTCTTACAGGCCCCAGACCTGGGGCGCCTTGAGGAAACCGCTCTGGCCGTCGCGATGCCTGACCCTGGCCCAGCCGCCGGGCACGGCTTCGAGGAATTCCAGCACGACATCGCGCTCGGCTTCGAACACCAGCGCCGCCTTGTCTTCCGCCGCGGCGCGCACTTGCGCACGCTCCGCACGAACGATGACATTGCGCTTTTCAGCCAGATGCTTCTTTTCGATCCAGACCAGGTCGCCGCGGCTGTCGCGCACCTTGGACCAGCCTTCGAGGCTGACCACCAGTTCCACCGGCGTACCGGCAAGCACCACGAACAGGGGCTTGGCCTTGGCCGAAGGTGCGTCGTAGGCGGACGCCGCTTCGGCAAGGCTGCGGTAGTCCAGCGCCTGCGCCGACGATGCGGCGGCCAGCACCGCCAGCGGGATCAGCAGAGTGCGGAACTGCCGTAGCGCCATCGCCATAGAGCCCTCTTATTGCAGCTGAATCTTGCTTTCGGCCTGCTGCTTTTCCATCAGGCGCTGGTGGTAGAGCGCCTCGAAGTTGACCGGAGCGAGGTTCACGGGCGGGAAGCCGGCGCGGTTGATGGCGTCGGAAACCGTTTCGCGGACATACGGGAAAAGTATGTTCGGGCAGGCCACGGCAAGTATCGGCTCCATGTCCTGTTCCGGCACGTTGCGGATCTGGAAGATGCCGGCCTTGACCACCTCGACGAGGAAGAAGGCCTTTTCCTCGTGCTTGGCGTTCACCGTGACCGTCAGCGCGACTTCAAACGTGCCCTCGCCGATCGCGTTCGCCGCGCTCTGGATCTGCACTTCGATGCTCGGCGTTTCGCGCTCGAGAAAAATCTGCGGTGCGTTGGGCACCTCGATCGACAGATCCTTGACGTAAATTTTTTCGATACTGAAAACCGGTTGCTCGTCGCTCATGATGAATTGTGTGGGGGTGAGGGGAAAAGGGGGATTCTACGCGGCCAGCAGCGGATCGAGCTTGCCCTGGCGGTCGAGTTCGTAGAGATCGTCGCAGCCGCCGACATGGGTTTCGCCGATGTAGATCTGCGGCACGGTGCGCTGGCCGGTCTTCTGCATCATTTCCGCGCGACGCTCCGGTTCGAGGTCGACGCGCACCTTCTCGATATCCTTGACACCCTTGCGCGTCAGCAGCTGCTCGGCGCGAACGCAATAGGGACAGACGGCGGTGGAATACATCAGGACTTTTGCCATGCAAGGCTCCGTATTTAGATCTCAGGATTTGGTGGTGAGGGGCAGGTTGGAATCCCGCCAGCCGGCAATGCCGCCGCCGAGGCTGTAGACCTTGTCGAAGCCATGCTTCTTCAGCTGCCCGCAGGCCGATGAGGAGCGGTTGCCGGTGGCGCAGACGACGATGATCGGCTTCTGCTTGAACTTGTCCAGTTCGGAGAGTCGCTTTTCGAGTTGGGCCAGCGTGATGTGGCGCGCGCCGGTGATATGCCCGGAACCCCATTCGCCGGTCTCGCGCACATCCAGCACCAGCGCGTCTTCGCGGTTCATCAGCAGGGTCGCCTGGGCCGGGGTCAGGTGCGACACGGTGCCGCCGGCCACCAGCGGCCACACCAGCATGCCGCCACTGACGAGAGCCAGGGCCACCCAGATCATGTTCTGTTGCAGAAATTCCATTGTCATTTACCGTGAAATAGTTCGTTCGGAGCTGCGGGTAATAGTCGAGCGAAGCGAGCTGACCAATAGCCTCCCCGCGAGGGGGCGAGGCGGGAATGCGCGACGCATGCGTCGCGCCGCCGCAGCCGGCTGGCTATACAAAGCCAGCCGTGGGCCGCGTAGCGGATGGGAGGGGCGGGCCAATGATTCGCCTTTTGCGTGTTTCATCATCAGCGGGTGACGCTCACTGCCATGAATGTTATTCCCTGTGGGCCGGAACGCCGCAGAACACTTCGCGCATCAGGGCGATGAGTTGCAGCGTGCGCTGGTCGGCAATGCGATAAAAAACCCGGTTGGCGTCCTTGCGGGTCTGCAGGACGCCCTTGTCGCGCAAAATGGCGAGGTGCTGCGAGATGTTGCTCTGCGAGGTGCCGACGGCTTCGACGATATCCTGCACGCAGGTTTCCTGGTCGCCGACCACGCAAAGGATTTTCAGCCGCAGCGGATGCGAGATCGCCTTCAGCGCCCGCGCCGCGGTCTCGATGTGCTCCTGCTTGCCTATCAGTTCGTTGATTGCTGTATTCATGCCACGCTGGCCCCCGGTTGTGACGTCGCTTGTGGTGTCTCTTGTCTGGCGGCAATTACGAATATTATAGAATACT